>Ga0172379_10000084_pt1 | contig 238230 bp, 239 predicted proteins | sample GrowelOW334metaG_FD_119756 | JGI IMG/M metagenome (GOLD analysis project Ga0172379, IMG submission 119756) | Groundwater microbial communities from an aquifer near a municipal landfill in Southern Ontario, Canada - Groundwater well OW334 metaG | ecosystem: Environmental > Aquatic > Deep...
AGCAGTTGGAGTAAGGGTAATGGTGGCTGTGTAGATAGTGGCAGAAGCAAAAGTTGAAGGACTTCCAGACCAAGTGACAGTTCCAGTGTAACCTGTTCCAGCAGTGGTTGTGGTTACAGGTGTAGCTCCGGTGACTGGAGCGGTGATACCAGCTATAGCAGCGGTAGAGATGACCGTATTTTGAGGTCCGGAAGAACTTCCGCTTCTAACTGTTCTAGTCTTACAATTACTAAAAAAGGTCATACCATTTGGACAAGTAGTCTTAGATATCACGGGAAGAGTCGGAGCAAAAACAGAAATCCCTTTCCAGGAATTCCTAGATTTAGGACCAAATATACCATCGCTAATTAATTTATTATTTTTCTGCCAAGCCATAACAGCAGCTTTGGTATTTTTACCAAAAATACCGTCAGCTTTTATGCTTAAAAAGGTTTGCAGGCATTTGACTTGATCTCCTCTTAAGCCCACTCGCAGGGTATTAGTGATGGTGCAAGGAGCAGCAGAAACAGTATTTGAAAAAGAAAATGCTCCTACAAATACAATCACGAGAACAATAATCCCTAAAAGAAATCTGGATTTCATATAATTACTATACCATATATATATATATTAAATCTTTCTTGAAGCCTGGGTGGATAACTCAAAAAACACGATTATTTATAAGTGGGTTTTATTTCGTCTTTCCCTTGGAGGTGACTCGCAAGACGAGCGAGCGCATACGCTAAGCTAGATAAACGATTAAGATATGCAAGAGTTGAATCACTTACTTTTATTTTTCCTTCTTCTTTAGCGGCAATAACCCTACGTTCTGCTCTACGTACCAGGGTACGACAAATATCCAACACTGCCCCATTTTTTGTAGACCCACTTATAAAGAAAGTTTTTATCGGTGGCAGAATTTTTTCAATACCATCCACAATACTCTCTACTTTAGTTACTTTTTCTTGTTCAATAGTCAAAGTCGAGCCGGCCACTTCGGCCTGCACAATAAATAAATTTTGCTGTATTTCTAAAATAACGTCAGTAAAATTTATTTTCTGTTCTTCTATTTCGAAAAAGTCTCCGTCTGTTCTGGCGCGTGCAAGTCCTAAAAAAGAATTCGCTTCATCGAGCGACCCTAATGCTTCGGCTACAAGAGAGCTTTTAGAAATACGCTGGTCGCATCCGAAAGTTTTAGTGGTTCCTCCGTCCCCTTTCCTGGTGTAAAGCATATTCTATATTATGAGAGTTTTAGTTATATTTCGCAAACACCAGAAACACAGGCAAGCTCTTTTGCTCCTTGGGTTTTATCTTCATGCTCGTAGAAAACTATTTTAGAGAAATCAATATCTGAGATTTTAGACTTAAGTTCAAGGTAACGCTTTTCATTAATTGCTTCATATGGTGCTAGTTTATATACGTGGTTTGATCTTGGTAGGAAAGAAAGTCCTCCGATAATTTCCCAGTTTTTGAAAACCCAATCACCAGCCTCAATCCATTCATCTTCTCCGATTGAAATAGTAACCGATGGGTTATGTTCTGTAAAATGCATTTTGACCATTTTCCAATATTCAAGTTGCTCAATTGCAGAAAGTGAATCTTTAAATGTTTTAGCACTGTCTGGCGCCTTAATAGGAAATTCAAAAACAAAAGTATTCGCAGTTAATACATCTTGTCCGACTTCAGCATGATAAGGAACACCTTGGTCTTTCATAAGATGAAAGAGTGGGTCAGTTGAAGAAATTCTAACACGACGAATATAGTATTGAGAATGACGTGGATGCATGCCAGAAGCTGCATCAACCAGCTGAGAAACTGTACCTGATGGTTTTACGCACGTTACTGAAGCTGATTTATTGATACCGAAACGCTTTGCATACTCTTCGTTTATTTTTATTGACTCGGCACGCATACTCTCCATAACTTTTGGTGAACGAAAAGCTTCCGAATCCCATTCTCCGGTAACAGATACTCCGAGTAATCTTTCTTCTTCGCAATTCTTTTTCCATTCAGCTGAAAGATATTTAAAATTGGTAAGGCTAGACTGATAAGTTCCTAAAATAGTAGCATAGCGGACTTTTTGTAAAAGTGTTTTTTCGGTATCTTCAGGTCGTGCAACCACTTCAGTCAAATTACAAAATTGTTTAGAACGTAGAGTTATTTCTCCGCAAGGATTCGTTCCAACCATTCTGCGGTCTTCCTCCGACATATTATCCCAACGTCGTTTTGGCATCTGATGCATCATGCCTCCTCTATTAAATATTCCTCTCTCGCCAGAACCTGACTTAGCAAGAGACAACCACTCTTCCATAAATTGTGTCGCACTTGGTTTTTCAAGATACACAGCAGAATTATTTGCTAGAGATCTTTGTGGTTCGTTTACATAAAATTGACCATCTTTCGCGTGACGTATCTGTTCATCATCCAAGTCGGACAGAGATATAAGAGCAGTACGTCGTACGCCCCCCGCAACAACCATCTCGCCCACCTTACATATAATATCGTGAATATCTAAATTAGTAAGACGTTTACCTTGTCTATTTAATATTTTTCTCTTACAAAATTCTAACAGTTCTATGAGTGGAGCTGGCCCAGATGCTCGCCCTCCCATTGTATTCAATCGTGCCCCCTGTGGTCGTATTTTAGAAAAATCAAAGTCTACATCCTTTCCTGCCCACCATGTCTCAAGACCATATGTTAAAGCCTCACACCATCCTTCACGTGAGTCATCTACGGTAAATGTTTTCAATTTCTGCCCAGTTGAGCGTTTAACAATAGGAAATTGCTGAGCAGTCTCTGATTCAACAGAATACCCAACTCCACAGCCGCTCATAGACAAAAACATCACCTCAGAGATGTCTCTAGGGGTTACGGGCGCAATATAAGAACAATTGTAAGCCACAGCATTGCTTTTCCTTGCAGCATTACCAGCACCCCACATTAAACGCATTGAAGGAACAATTTGCATTGTCAAAACAGCGTTTTTTAGTTCGTTGTATTCTGCATCTTTAAGTTTATCCCCTAAATTTTCTTTCATGAAAGCAAAATATCGTTCTACTGACTCAACCCACGTTTCGCGACGACCTTCTTGTTCATTCCAACGAGAATAAGATCTATAAAATATAAATTCTGAATATGGATTAGAAAAATATTTACTACTTTCTTCCATTAGTTTACGAGTGTTCTCTGGCACTGGACCAAATGCTTTTCGAAGTTCAGATCTTTTATTTCGGTAAAGAATATATTTCTTTGCTGTCTCAGTGAAACCATTTTTCATTAATTCTTTTTCCACGAAGTCCTGCACAAGCTCCACTGTCGGTAAAAATTTTGCTCCTTTATGCTGACTAACTAGATCATTCCTCAAATCAAGCAAGGTTTGAAAAACACTATCGGCCACAACCTGAGCCTTCTCTTCATTCCCTTCCCCTGAAACTTCAAAAGCTTTAAAAATAGCTTGAGCAACTCTCTCTAGCTCAAACGGGACAACTTCGCCAGTTCTACGACGAATTGTTTTTATTTTTGCTAAATCACTTTTTGAAATTTTTATTGTTTTTTTCATTTTGTTTTAAATTATTTTAGGGTTAAGGATTTTAATATAGTCGACAGATTCTTTTTTCTTTTTCTTTATCAAAAAATTATAAATCCCGGGAGATAGCACGGCGGCGAATGTGACGTTGCCAAGTAGATGCAAGGCGGTGAATGGAATTTGTCCAGCAAATGCTGCGACAAATGATTGATTAAAAAATATTGGTCCTACGGTAAACCCGGTTAGCGCGTCAAAAAGTAGTGTCCCCATAACTGCAAACTTCACGTAATCTATTGTACCAATATCACTATTTTTTCCTCCAGAGACGGATACGCCTTTGGCGGAAAAATACCTCACAGCCCACAAACCTATCAGTCCATAAGCTCCAGCAGTAAATAAAGTACGCACACCGAGAGTTCCAGTAGCAACATCATAAAGAAAAATACTCAAAACTCCAAAAGAAAATCCAAAAAGTGCTCCATATGCCCGACCGATAGGCATCATAGTGGCTAAAATTGGTTCAATGTTCGGCGCACGGAAAGGAATTAATCGTACCAATAAACAAAAAACAAGTGCTAGAAAAAATTTTAGTGAATATTTAGAGTAATTTGTGTTGCTCTGCATTGGACTATAATAATAATCCATTTCGCACTCCACAAGCAAGTGGATAACCGCTATTTTTTTACGAATTTCGCAAAAGAAAACATAGAAAAAAAGAACACAAGGGAGCTTCTCTAAAAGCAAGCATCCATAGGCTCCACCAGTGATAAATTTTTAGAAAATTTCGTGTCCGTCACACATAAAATTCTCCTGAATTTTTGCGCGACCCCGGCTCGGCGTCGTCACGCCTGCACCTACGAACAATGTCTATACATTGTCCGTCCTCTTGGATTCGAACCAAGGACCCCAGAGGTATAAGCTCTGTGCTCTAACCAACTGAGCTAAGGACGGAAATTTGGTTATCTAGGTACTATATAAGAGCTAGGCCACTATTTCAAGTTTTGCAGGCTCTTCTTTCTTCTTTAAAAGAATCCCGTGAGCAGTAAGAATTTTTTCATATTCGTCTTGTTCAAGTGTCTCTACCTCTACGAGCTTCATAGCTATCGCTGTAAACACATTTTTATTTTCACTTAGAACTTTTTCGGCTGTTTTGAGACCATCATTTATGATTCTAGAAATTTCTGCGTCAACTTTAGTAGCAAGACTTTCGGAAAATTCTTTTTCGGGCATGTCTCCATATTGAGCTCTCCCTGGGGAATCAGTTAAGGCTACCGGACCAATAACATCAGACATCCCCCACCTCGTCACCATAGCTCGAGCAATGTTTGTAGCTGCTGCTAAGTCACTAGATGGTCCAGTGGTAATATCACCGAAGATCATTTGTTCCGCCACGTAACCTCCGAGGGACATCGCGATGTCATCGATAAATTCTTTTTTGGATTGTAATCGTCTTTCTTCGAGTGGAAGTTTCAAAGTATATCCTCCAGCATTTCCCCGAGCAATGATAGAAACTTTATGTACTGGATCGGCATGTGGAAGAACAGAAGCGACTATCGCATGCCCAGCTTCGTGATACGCAGTAATTTCTTTTTCTTTTTTCGAAAGCAAATGACTCTTCCTCTCTGGACCAAGCATAACTTTTTCTATCGCACGAATAAGATCAAACTGAAAAACTTTTTTTCTATTTTCTCTAGCCGCAAGTATCGCTCCTTCGTTCATCAGAGAATATAAATCTGCACCAGAAAATCCAGGAGTACGCTCGGCAATTAATTTTAAATTTATATCTTCGGCTAGTGGTTTCTTTAAGGCGTGAATATTTAATATTGCTTCGCGGTCAGCTCGATCTGGTAAATCTAATAAAACTTTCCTGTCAAAACGTCCAGGGCGAATAAGTGCTGGATCTAAAACATCTGGTCTGTTCGTCGCTGCCATGACTATTACTTTATCGTTCGGCTCAAAGCCATCCATCTCTACGAGAATTTGGTTAAGTGTTTGTTCTCGTTCGTCATTACCTCCGCCGAAGCCTCCACCGCGAGTACGCCCTATCGCATCTATTTCATCCACGAAGATAATCGCGGGAGCCGCGCGCTTGGCCATTTTGAAAAGGTCTCGCACGCGACTGGCTCCAACTCCGACGAACATTTCCACGAATTCACTACCAGATAGATGGAAAAACGGCACTGAAGCTTCTCCAGCTACGGCTCGCGCTAGCAAGGTTTTCCCTGTCCCCGGAGCCCCTGTTAAAATAACTCCTTTTGGAATTCTTGCTCCAATTTCTAAAAACTTTTTAGGACTTTTTAGGAAGTCTACAATTTCTTTCAATTCTTCTTTGGCTTCTTTACAACCTGCTACATCTTTAAATGTAACTCTGTTGTTTTTATCGTTCGGGTCAGTGATACGCGCCTTGGACTGCCCGAAGGTAAATGCTTGCATCCCGGCACCTTTTACCTGACGAGATAAATACCAAAAGAAAAGTAAAATAAAAACTATTGGTAAAAGAAAAGGTAAAACATTTATTAGCCAGAAACCAAAACCGCTTTCGTTTTTAATTTGTATTTCAGTTTTAGCAAAAGATTCTTTGGTGACTCCATAATTAAAAAGTGTTTGAGAAAGAGCAGAACCAACTTCTTTCTTTGCTGTCTTAACTTCGTCATTTTGATATGTAATAGTGAGCTTGTCTCCTTCTACTAAAATATTTTTTACTTCACCTACAGAGACACTTTTTGCTAAATCAGAAATGGCAACTTCGGGAATAACTTTCCCATCTCCAGATACTAAAAGGTACAATGCGGTAATGAGCATGAAGAAAAATATTGCTCCTGCGATATTACCAGCAAATTTAGTCTTTTTGGGAGCCTTTTTGCCCTTCCCTGTTTGTTCTTTTTGATTCAGAAAATTAAAATCCATTCGATTATGTTAGCACAAAAAATCCAAAAAGTGAAATCTGGTTTTTTAAAAAATTGCAGTGGAGATGGGGGGAAATGAGCCCCCGTGCAGAAGGTTTTTGTAAAGAAGTCTACATACATAGCACGCTTTTTGGTTTAGATTAAAAAATTCTTAAGCGAGCCAAATATTTTCTAATCGAGTTCTAAGTTTTTGTGAAATGTTCGAACGGACATTTCCTTATCCCGATAATATTATGCCTCGTCTTATATATCGGAAGTCTATAAGTGAGACACCACTTATGCTAAAGCGTAAGATGGAGCAAATGCGAACACATTACCGAAGTAAGGTGAACGAGTTGCCTTGGAAGCTAATTTTGCAATTAAGCTATTGAACGAATTTTTACGAGATTACGTCCATACTCGGTATGCATCAATGACAAAAGGCCAACTGTCTATGCCTGGCATCCCCATATTTTATTATCAACGTCCTTTATATTCGCGTCTAATCTCACGATCAGTTTCGCGCTTCTTTATATTTTCGCGTTTATCAAATTTTTTCTTTCCCTTGGACAGAGCAATTTCTAATTTAATTTTTCTATTTTTATTATACACTGAAATAGGCACAATTGTCAAACTCTTATTTTTCTCATTCCCAGTGAGTTCCGTAATTTCTTTTTTAGTTAGTAGAATTTTTCTATTTCGCAGAGGATCATAATCCGCAGGTGCGTTTTTGGGTTGAAAAGGCGGAATGTTGGCATTGATTAAGAAAGCTTCCCCGCCCCGAACAATGACGAAAGCGCCCTCGAGGGACATACTCCCACCTCTGACAGATTTTACTTCCGTACCCAAAAGCTCAATACCTGTTTCGTACTTTTCCAAGAATTCATAATTGAACCGCGCTTTTCGGTTTTCTGCATAATTAGCCACGTTTTAATCTTACCATACAAAAAGAACGCTGACCCTAGTCACTATTAGTATCTTTATTGTATTTAAAGTCATACACCTCGTCCTCTATTTCTTTCTCGGACTCTAGGTAGGACTCCTGCTCTATTTCCTCCTCTTGTTCTTTTGCTAATTCTAGCTCCTTTTCTAGTTCAAGCTCTTTAAGCCGCTCTTCTTCTAGCTTACGCTCCAATTCAAGCCGTAGCTCAAGCTCCAACTCTTCTTCTAGCCTTTTCTGAAGCTCTCTCTGTAATTCATCTTCTGCTTCTTGTTCCGCTGGGGAATTAGAATAAAGTGACATAGGTTTTTATATACCTATATTATATACAATATTTCAAGAGTCAGCCAATTTGACTTTAGCTCATAAATACGCTATTATCTCCTGGTAGCTCAAGCTCCGTTGGGGCTTACTTATATAAATTGCGAGAACGAATAAACAACCAAATACGGGCGAAAGAGGTTAGAGTTTTAGATAGTGAAAACAAAAATCTCGGTGTTTTAAGTATAAGAGATGCTCTAGAGCTTGCAGAAAGCAAGGGATTAGACCTGATTGAGATATCTCCAAACGGTAACCCCCCTATCGCCAAGTTGATGGATTTCGGCAAATATCAGTACGAAGCTGCAAAAAAATTAAAAAAGGCCAAAGCTGGAGCCAACAAGACCGAGACTAAATCAATTCAAATAAAGATAGGCACCGGAGACCATGATTTAGAATTAAAAGCGAAAACCGCTTCTAAATGGATCAAGGAAGGACACAGAATCAAAGTTGAACTTTTCCTAGCTGGACGTGCCAAGTATATGGATGAAAAGTTTTTACGAGAACGTTTAGATAGAGTTTTACATTTAATTACAGAAGATTATAAAATATCAGATAATTATAAAAGGGGTCCAAAAGGTTTAACTATAACAATAGAAAAAAAATAACATGAAAGGAATGAAAACAAACAAGTCATATAGCAAGAGACTCAAACTTACCAAAAATGGAAAGGTTCTTTCTCGAAAGGCTGGCTTTAACCATTTCAATGCAAAACAATCCCGCAATTCACAACTAGCAAGCCGAAAAAGAGCTAATTTTGTTATTAAGAACAAACCAAAAAGCCACCTATTACCATTTAGCTAATGCCTAGTGCCTAAAGCCTAGCGCCTATTCACATGACAAGAGTAAAAAAGGGAGTACACGCATTAAAGAGACGAAGAAGTATTTTAAAACAGACGAAAGGAATGCGCCATGGACGCAGCACCAAGGAACGTCAAGCAAAGGAGGCGCTCCTACATGCAGGCAATTATTCTTTCGCTCACCGAAAGGATAAGAAGTCTCACAATCGCAAACTTTGGAATATTAAAATCAACGCTGGTGCTCGTGAGCTCGGTATGTCTTATTCTAAATTAATCGGCGCTCTCAAAAAGAAAAACATAGAACTTGACCGTAAAATACTTTCAGACTTTGCTGAACATCATCCTAAAACTTTTGCAAAAATTCTAGAAGCTGTAAAATAAATTAAAATCCCCACATTGTGGGGATTTTAATTTGTATCAGACACTGAAGACTTAGAGACTTTGTATTCTAGCTTATCTTTCTTAACTAGGGCTATGACCCCTTCTACTACTTTTTTAGGGTCTAAATCCATAACAATCTTTGGATTTTCTCGATGACCTTTTTCTATAATCTCTTTTAGCTCTTCGTCCATATCCCATGGTCCTTCAAAAATACCAATTGGTTTCTTGTCTTCAAAGGCCACGGTAAATTCGTGAATAGTACCAATACGTCCACAACCACAAATCACCGCATCAGCCGAACGTGTTAGTAGTAAATCTCGCCCCGGATAACCAAAACCAGTATAAATAATTAAATCCATGTAATCGAGTGGAAGCTTGTAAGCTTCTACGTGTTCTTGTTCGCTCGCCGCAGGAGAAATACCTACAGAAATTCCTCCCGCCTCTTTTGCCCCCATAGCTGCCCAAAAGGGAAAACCTGTTGTAGCCCCAGTAACGACTACCGCCCCTTGCCGAGCTATCTCACGTCCGAGCTCTTTAGCGAGGTCTAATGCCCCGACACCACAGTGCCCAGTCTCAGCTGCCCCGGAAACACATATTTTTATTTGATTGTGCCCATGCTTAGCAGGAAAATTAATTTCAGAACTCATAATTTGATTATATCATATTTTAAAAATCCAAAGTGACGCTACTGCCTTGTTCTGGTACATAAGCTTCAATTCCTAAATTATCACGAAGCTTTTGTGCTAAAAACATTTCTGACTTTGGTTCGCCCATAACCACAAAAACTTTCTTCACCTGGTCTTGCATGTTTTCTACAAAATTTAATAGCCCGTCTGAATCTTTATGCCCAGAATATCCAGAAATTGTCACCACGTGCGCTCGTACTACGACATCTTCTCCGGTTATGCGAACTGTCTTCAGTCCCTCTTGAATTAAACGCCCTGGGGTACCCACAGACTGATAGCCAGTTAAGAGTAGGGTGTTGTTTGGGTCTGGAAGATAATGTCTTTCGTGATGCACCACTCGTCCACCAGTAGACATACCGCTCCCGGCTATGACTATCTTAGGATTAGGAACATCTGCAATCATCTTAGACTCCTCTGATTTTAAAGTGTTGTGCAAACCTGGAAAATCAAACAAATATTTTCCAGGAGAGATTGCTTTTTGGGCTGTTTCATTAAAATAACTCTTGTATTGTTTGAAAACTTCGGTCAAACGTATGGCAAGTGGTGAATCAAAGAATATAGGCATCACCGGCACCCTGTCGTCTTCAAGAAGAGCGTCTAATTCAAACAAAAGCTCTTGTGAGCGCTCTAGAGAAAAAGTGGGAATTATGAGTGTCCCCTTTCTCTTGTGGTTATCTTGTATAATTTGAGCCAAGAACATCCTCCGATCGTCTCTAGACTCATGATTTCTGTCCCCATAGACAGACTCCATTACTAAATAATCAACATCGGTAATTTTTTCTGTTTCAGGCAAAAGAGGTGAAGGACTATTCCCTAAGTCTCCAGTGAAAAGAATTTTCTTACCTTTGTAAATAAATTCAACCATCGCCGAACCGAGAATATGCCCCGCGTTTAATAAAACTACTTCTAGATCTTCTGTAATTTTTATATTTTGTTTATAAGTAAACCCTTGCCATAAAGAAAGTGTCAGTTTGATATTTTCTGGAGAATAAATTTTATCCAAGTCTAAATCTGTATTTTTACTCAAGATGCCAGCAGTATCCTCAAGCATAGGGAGTGCAAGGCCACGTGTCGGCTCCGTAGAATAAATTTTCCCACGAAAGCCTTCAGAAATTAATTTTGGAATTCTGCCGAGGTGGTCTACATGGGCATGAGTCACAAAAAGTATATCTATGGTTTTCGGATCATAGGTAAAAGGATCCCAGTTTACATCGTCAGCCACTTTTTCACCTTGAGTCAATCCGCAATCTATCAAAATTCTCTTACCATCAATCTCAAAAAGAAAATTCGCGCCCGTGACTGAGCCCGTCCCCCCATAAAATGTGATTTTAGCTGTTTTTACCATTGCCCTATTCTACCTTATTTAATCTTTCTGTCATAATTCCTTTAAAGAAATATAAAATCGCCAAAGATCCCCCAGCTAGATCAAAAAATACATCAGAAATGCTGTCTACGACATTAAATATATTCCGAGCAAAAACTTCATTGACTACAGCCTCATAAGCTTCCCAGCCGAGCCCAATAATAAATACTAAAAACAATATTTTCAATATTAAAGAAAAAGATATGATTTCTTGTTTAAAAACATAAAAAAACAAAAGCCCAATCCAAAATCCACCAAGAAAATGCACTATCATATCCAGATACCAAATAGAGTAATACCAATAAAATTTATTCGCTAGAAAATTTACTACAAAAATAATAAGAATTAGGATTTCCAGAAGTTTTAAAAGCTTTTTGCGGTCCATTACGGTATTCTACTACCAAATTAACATACGCTCAAGAAAAAACCCCGAGAAACGGGGGTTGCTTCTTAGGACTATCTCGGATGTATTACCATAGCTTATAGCTAAGTGGGTGTTAGACGTGTGTAACCAAGGCTACACTCGATCGAAACTCCCATAAATTAGTGTTCTAGGTAATAACCAGAAATAACCCTACTTAAACTATACACCTCCCAATTTTTTCTGCAACATAGACAAAAAAATTTTATTGTTTCCGAATTATTTTGTATTTAAAACTACAATTTTTCTTTTTAGGCTCTCCAGAGATTTGAAATGTTCAGTGTGAAAACCGAAATCTTGGGCTCCTTTTATATTTTTAATGTCATCATCTACAAAAAGTATCTCACTTTTCTGTATAGCATGTAATTCACTCCATATTTTTGAGAAAAAGTTTGAACTAGGCTTCTGGTGACCCAAATTAGCAGAAGAATATGTTTTATCGAAGCTCTTAGCAAAACCTAATTTATCCAACATGTACTGAAAACGATATTTTTCATTATTAGTCGCCAAAAAACACAGAACACCTTGATTCCGCAACTCTTGAATATATTGGATTAGATCCGCATCAAGCTCACTCTCTAGCTTAAACCAATAATCTAACAAGGCGTCTACCCCCTTACTCCACCCCCACTCATTTAAATATGGGGCAACTGTTTCTTTTAGATCTTTATCGCCCACCAGGCATTCCTGGAAAGGACCAACAAAAAATGGGAGTGTTTTTTCTAGTGAAATATCGTGCTTTTCTGCAAGTGTCTTACTAAACCTTCTCTTGGTGGGAATTAAAACCCCATCAGCGTCAAATATAATAACCTTGATCATAGATTTATTTTACTCCAAATTTATCTTTAAAATAATTCACTTTAAAATCCCCAAAGTCAAAAATTTGATTATCGGTTTTATTTAATTCATCAATAAATTTAAAAAATCCTTCTTTGTCTATTACGTTCAATCCTAATTCCTGGCATACTTCTCTGATCTCATTTTCTACTTTGGCAAAATCCTCCTGGCCGTGGGCCATTTTTTCAGCCTCAAAATAATAATGTCCTCCGGGTGTTTTGACTAAAGCAAATTCAACATTTTTATAATCGTAAACAATTGCGTCGCGTTTTGCCAGTGTGCCTTTCGTAAAACCAAGTTGACCAAATATCTCTACGAGAGTTTCGAATTCTCCTTCTTTTCCTTTGAACGAAAGCTCTCGCCTGCTCTCTGAGCCGCCCCAAGAGCCAAGCTTGACCACAACTTCCGGAATACCATTTGTTACACGTACTCTTATATCTTTTTGTCGATCACGAATTCCCTGTCCTTCCAGGAAAGTAGAGTAATCAATTAAAATACGATCTTTATTCTCTTTGAAAACAGCCTTTTCTTTAAAAAGATTTTTGGCGTTGTTGTATTTATCTTCGTTTAAAACACCCCTGACCTCCACCTCGATATCTTTGTTCATAAAATGTATATTAACATAAAAGCCCCCGTGAAGGGGCTTTGTTTTTTACTCGTCTACTCCGTAACGTTTGTAGTCATAGGTCTTACCTTCACCAAACCAGTGCTTGATTTCGTGTTCTGCTTCTTCTGGGGTCTCAGAACAATGGATAATGTTTGCAACTGCTCGTTTCTCTTTGTTGGCAAGAACTGGAGAGTCTATTGAAAAATCACCTCGAATTGTACCAACTGCGGCACGATATGGCAAAGTATCCCCCGCAAGTTTGCGAACAATATCTACCGCATGAGCCCCTTGGATAACCATTTTTACTAAAGGCGCTGTCTGCATATAAGCCACTAACCATTTGCGAACTTCTGGGCCAACCTTTGAAGTATCGTCAGTGCCAAAGTCAGAAATCATGTCGTAACCGTATTTTTCGTAAGTAGACTTAGTTTTTTCTCCTAGGCGAGTGATCCATGCATCATCTTTTGGGTAGTGATTATGGATTTGGTCGTGAGTAGGTTGAAACATTTCAAGCGCAACAATCTTAAGATCGTGTTGTTCAAAACGCTTTAATACCTCGCCGACTAGACCCTTGCGCACGCCATCGGGTTTAACCATAACAAATGTCTGTTCTTCTTTTGGATGTTTCATAAATCTTTTTAATTAACTTGTAAATTTTTTCTAATTTCGTTTTTTATATCCTCTATATCCTTTGCCAATATCTGTCGGGCATATTCTATATCATGCTCAGCTTGTTTTTCATCCCCTGTTTCTCTCTTCCTTGCTTCAATTTTGACCAAGTTATCTTTATATTTTTGTAATACTGTATTAAAATCTCGCTCTATTTTCTTCAGAAGACCCTCGAACCTCTTTTCAACCGCTTGAAGTGCTAGATGTTTTATTTCTGCCACAAAGTCAACAAGGTCATTAATAGTATCTTCTGGTTTATTCTTTAACGAAGGTCCGTTGTGTGCTTGGAATGCATCCTTATTTTTCATAACGTTTATTCTAGCAGAAAAAGCCTATTTTGCAAAATTCAAAAAAAAATTACGCTTATTCCATGCTCGTATATCTCGCCATGATTTCAGCTTCCACTTCGGCGCGGTCGCGACCATATTTTACATACGAAAGTTCTTTCAAGCTATCTACATTCTCCATATTTCCTTTTTCTGGAGCGAGGGTATGCAAGTTAAAGGGTTTAGTTGGCTGGCCTTTGACTAGCATCGTCACATACGCATTATAGTTATCAAGTTTGGTTATATCATGCGCAGTAAATTGTGGCTTAAATTTTGGTTCCAAGAATGTAGCGTCTTCTGTGCCCACACGGAACACAGCCATGGATCCGACGTTACCGAACACGGCATTTTTAATATTTTCTTCCAACTGGGTAATGTACTGATGCGCAATATTGAGAGAGAGACGATATTTACGAGCCTCGGACAAAATAGAAGCGATAGATTCTGTGGTCACGTTTTGGAATTCGTCAATGTAGAGATAGAAATCATTCATCGGCTTGCCGAACATGTCTACTCGGGAAAGTGCCGCCATTTGAATCTTCCCCACCAAAACAAGTCCAATCAAATTTGCATTTATGTCCCCGAGTCTACCTTTAGAAAGATTTACTAAAAGAATTTTCTTCTCGTCCATTATTTTTCTAAAATTGAAAACAGAATTCTGCTGAAGCACCACCGGGCGCATAATGTCGTTTGAAATAAAGTTATCGAACTTGGAAGAAATATAAGGCACGAAGTTTGCAAGCGATTGGTCCCCTGTCGTCTGCTCTGCTGAAACCCAGAATTGTTTAATGATCGGATTCTTACATCTTGCAAGCTTCATATCTCGAAATTCTTTATCTCCCAAGACCCGAGTAATCTCAAGAAGCGTGGACCCAGACTCTGGGTCTTCCATAACCAGAAAGGCGCTATTTCTGAAGTATTGCTCAAACATCGCTCCGCCTCCGACTTTCATATCAAAAAGTTTATTAAAAATTCCCATCATTTCATTTACTACGAAAGTCTTCTGTTCTGGATATTTCGGATCATACTCTAGCATGTTGAGCCCCATAGGTCGCGCAGTATATGCTGGATCAAAATATATAACATCATCTATGCGCTCCTTTGGAATACGAGACAGGATAGTCTGGATGTCTGTGCCGTGTGGGTCTATATAACAGCAACCATCCCCATTCCTGATGTCCTGTGTAATCATATTGAGCATGATATTTGTCTTACCTGTTCCAGTCTGACCTATTACATACATATGTCGCATACGGTCCTCGCGAGCCATATGAATCTCTGTATCCCGACCTCTATAACTATTAACCCCGAGGATTATGCCTTCCTGCCCCATCTCAATAGGCGCCGGAGCGATGCCTGCTTTTGCTTCTTTCAATTGTGGCTGACTGCCTATGCCTACTGGAAAGTGAAAGACTGAAGAGAGTTCTTTCAGATTTAGCGGTAAGATTTTATCGTGTGAAAATGTGCGGTAAGAAAAATCATGGAAAAGCTTTTTTAGATCTCCTCCAGTCGCTTGTTCAAAAAGAAAAGAATTACTAGCCGCTTCAGAAAATTGGTTGAAAGAAGACTCTATTTCTTTCAAAATTGCCTCAGCACGTTCTTTCGTTTCCCCAGAAGCAATAATTCTAATATTGGCTTTCATAATTGTGCTTTTTATTTTATTCCCTATTTTTTCTGCTGCACCTTCATCTACCGCCCGCCTACCTTTTATATATTTCTCTTTTTTATCTTCTTCGGTTTTTTCATGCCCGAAGATAAGGTCTTTTCCGGCTTTCAGAAAGGCTTTATTGAATTTATAGAAATTGTCCGCCGCATGTTTGACTGAGATGCCATCCTTGACGTCGTCTAAAATCAAATGAAATTCGTTGATAAACTTGTCTCCGGCTGGAGCAACAACAATCTGGATAGCCGCTCCTTCTCCTGAAGTTTTCAACTTAGAGAAAACATTTAAAATTGGATTCATCGGGTCATGCTCGATGTTGTCGTAAGTTTTTATAGGTAAGACAGAACGTTGTGTAAAAGAAGCGTATGCGCCGACAGACCCTCCATTTTCGTTAAAAATATTATAGTCATCCGTAACTTCGCGAATCTTAGCATTATGGTAAAAAGCTAAAACTTGTTTTTCAAAAAGAGATAGGTGCTTGTTTGGAATAGCTGCATACACGACGACTTGATCGCTTTGATTTCCTAAAGCTACCTCAAGAACAAAGTAATTTTCTTTTTCGTTGTATTTCCCCTCTCCAATAGACTGCATCCCAGCATAAAATTGCTCCATGGCTCCTATGAACTCTTTAAACCCTTTAGACTTATCTGCTTCATCTGTAGGAGGTGGAAGCGTAATTTCAAACAGAGTCATGTTGAGAGCTTTATAAACAGGTGTGCCTTCTTTAAAATCAAGCCCTATCTGACCAGTCTTCAAATATTGAATTAAAATACGGTGAAAGTCGTCTTCGATATGCGGACTCCCCATCGCTTGCACAACCGAGAGAGCGTTTCGGACACCTTTGGTTATCACGATACCCAGAAGCTCTTCCATGACGTTATCGTGAGATTCGGGCTTAAGCGCGAGCACAATACCTTCAGCTTGTTGTTCTCCTATTACTCTATCTGGGTGAACCAGATTTTCAGCTGGTATTTTTTTATATTCACCTATGACATCGCGAGTAGCGTGCTCGCTTGCATGTTCTACGTGTCCGATTTTAATTAGTTGCTCTTCGCGAGCCTTCACGTGAGCACGTAAATAGTCTAGCTCCTCTTCTGGGCTTTTAAACTTCGGCATCTCTTTAAAGAATGTCGGGTTCATTTGTTTAAATTATAACACAGGAAAAGAAAAGTATTAATTTTAGAGACTTGCGGAGGCTGTCGAGCCGAGCATGAATAAATTTTCAGCAGAAAATTATATGTGCTCTAAAATTGATATTTTTCTACACCTTGGTTAAAATCTCGGGTTCGCCGTCTGTAATTAAAATAGAATGTTCAAAATGTGCGCTACGCTTGCCGTCTGCTGTACGAATAGTGTACCCGTCATCATCTATGGTCACGTGTTTAGTCCCGAGGTTTAGCATCGGTTCTAGGGCGACAATCATCCCTGGCACCAGCTTCGCCCCCGTGCCCCTTTTACCGAAGTTTGGAATATATGGATCTTCATGAATCTCTCTGCCCACTCCATGCCCAGAGAGAACTTCCACAATGCCATATTTAACCCCTTTACGAGACCGCACGAAGCTCTCAATAGCATAACCGATATCTCCTATGGTATTCCCCGCTCGCGCCGCATCGATGCCTACGTGCAGAGCTTCTTCGGTGGCTTCCATAAGTTTTAAATCTATTCCGCTCACTCGCCCGACGGGCACGGTCATAGCCATGTCAGTAAATAAATTTTTGTGTTTGACTCCGAGGTCTATCGAACAAATATCTCCCTCTTTTAAAATAAGATTTTTCTTTGGGATTCCGTGCACGACTTCATCGTTTACAGACACACAGAGCGTCGCAGGAAATGGTTTATCTGCTCCGTCTGGGCGATAATTTAAAAAAGCAGGAATATCCCCCATTTCCCGAATTAGTTTCTCCGCATAAATATCTAAATCCTTTGTAGAAACGCCGGGGGCTACCATGTCTTTCACCTTATGAAGTACTGTCGCCAAGCGCTTCCCGCATTCACGGATTATTTCTATTTCTTCTGGGGTTTTTATTATTATCATGATTTTAGATTTCTTGAGTATTAATTTTTGAAGGGGTTTCGAAGCTGACGAGCTGAGAATTTCAGGATTTTTTAAGCTTCAAAAAATCCGTACCAAAAAAAATTAATTACTCAAGAAATTATTGTCCCGGCGAATTTTTCTCCAGCTAAACATTTTCTTAAATTATCAATAGGCTTGCCGTTCATAATAGACACTTCTATCCCGCCTTCTTCTGCTGCTTTCGACGCGATAGGATCAAATGGTGTACTCAAGCCTGCCGACGTCCATTCTTTCGGAATCAAATTTCTATAATCTGCCCAAGAAATGGTTTCCAGCTTTTTTGCATTCGGATTTATCTTTGGATCAGAATCATATACGTGGTCTATGTTTGATAAGTTTATCACTTTTTTTGCTCCGACTGTTTTAGCTGCTAAAATTGCATCAAAGTCTGAGCTGTGACCTGGCTCCAGCGCTCCCCCAATTACAATTGGCTTATCTAAAGAAAAAGGCTTTGAGAGATCAACGATTACTTTACTGAAGGCTTGCCCACTGAAGACTACTCGTAACATTTCTGCGTTTAAATTATTCGTAGCAATTCCTATCCAATCTAAATCTTCTTTTGAAGCTGGGGTAACTTCGTTGGCTACGTTTTGATAATTCCTACAAGTTTTTCCTCCACCCGTGATTATGACAAATTTTCTACCCTTCGCGACATGTTCAAGTATCAAACTTTTAAATTCTTTTAAAAAATTAATATCTATGCTGTCGGGAACAATCATAGAGCCCCCGAGTGAAATAATTATTGTTTCTTCCATATTAATATCCTAGAGCTTTAATAATATCGTTGTGAACATTTTCTATAGACTGCTCACCGTTAATGGTATATACGGTATAGCCGTCCTTATCTTTAAAGTAATTCATCGCTGGCACGACTTTGTTCACATATTCATCGAATCTTTTGGCCAAACCTTCTTCTGTGTCATCGTGTCTACCGCGCAAAAGATTTCTTTTGGTGGCCTCATCCTTACTCAACTCTAGGTAGATTATTTTTATACTCTCACGCCCAATTTCTTTTATCTTACTCTCGAAAACTTTCGACTGAGAGACAGTCCTCGGGTATCCGTCAAAAAGACAGTGTTTGTCTGGCGACAGTTCCGTATCAATTTTTTGCAGCACTAGCTGATTGGTCATCTCGTCTGGAATAAGCTGACCCCTATCTAACAACTCTTTTACTATGCGAGTATTTTCATCCTGAGCCGAAGACTTAACTATATTCCTAAAAATTTCTCCAGTGCCCACATAAACCACTTCCTTGCCATCTTTGGCCTTTAAGTAGTCTATTAGGAGTTTAACCTGGGTTCCTTTGCCAGAACCTACTATTCCAAAAAATACAAAAGTCTGTGGTTGCATATGTGTTATAATAGCATAAATTATGAAGAAGGAAATCATCACCATAACTGGCACTTTGGGCTCGGGAAAGTCAAGTACCGCCGACCTCGTGGCTCAAAAATTGGGCTTCGCTCGCTTTTCTTCCGGCGACTTTATGCGAAAGCTCGCAATAGAGATGGGCATCTCACTAAACGAGCTCAGTTTGAAAGCACAGGAAGACGACAGCATCGATGTAAAGATAGATGATGAAGTCAAAAAGGCCGGAGACCAAAACAAAATAGTTATCGATTCCCGCTTGGCTTTTCATTGGATACCGGAATCTTTTAAAGTCTACTTGGACCTACCTCCGGAAATTGCAAAAGAACGAATTTTAAATAATTTGAAAGAAAACGCCCTGCGCAAGCAAAGCGAAGACTCCTCTTCTCCGGAGGAAATACATGCAAAGATAGATGCGCGACTTGCTAGTGAGAGAAAAAGGTACAAAGATCTCTACGGCATAGAAAACCACACCGACAAAAGTAATTTCGACTTAGTCATCGACACAAACAAAAACAATCTCGAACAAGTTGTCGAACTTGTGGTCTCCGAATATCGAAAGTGGCAAGAAAATTAAAAAAATATGCCAAAAGAAACATCCCCAAACATACGATCAATAGAGGGAAGAACTGGGAAAAGGAGAATTGCTTATCAGGAGGAATTCAGAAATTTACTTCGGGAGCATCCGGGTATTGTCCGAACGGCACAAAAACTTGCCAACCAAGCTATTGCTGAATACAGTCCGCCTGAACTAAAAATGAAAAATGAGGAGGGTTATGTTCGAGAATTACAATATGACAAAGAAACAGGGCAATGGTTAAGACTAGTGGATGATGAACTGTATGAAATAAAGAATGGTAAATTATTTTTCCCAGACCTAGACCCAGATGTAAAGCTGGGAGATTGGATTCCTATGGATTTTGGCCGAGGAACATTACTTTACCCCGGAAAACCTATTATGGATGAAAGTAGCGGTTTAGTGGTATCAGTGTTAGGCAGGTCAAACAGAGAACTCTCTAATGATTTCACTATACGACGCGATAAATGTGATTATTTTACGATGACAATTGGGGATAAAACCTTTTTTGTAAAAAGAGCTTACGTAACCACCAACCCCGGCTGGAGCGAGTTTAAAAATACTATTTCCGCAAAAGAGGTACTGAAAGATCTTCCATTTGTAAAGGTTGCCGAGGCCCAATTGGGCTACCAGGATGAGAACGAAAGCTGGTATATTTCCATGTGGGAGACTATAGAAAATGCTGGTTATGATTCTTATTCGACAACATTCCGCACGAAAGACTTAGTAGAAAAAGTCGATAAAATTCGGGATCGCCTCAGATCTGTTTCATTAGATTATGACGTATCTGCTAATTTATTCTACAGTCCATTTACTGAAACTTTCATCCTAGTTGACGTAACGGGAACTGATCGTCTGGGTAACCCCATCTTAAAAAAATCTTCGGACTAGCATGATGTTAGATCACTAAAAATTTCAAGCCCGATATACTTGTTAGTACTCTCGCATTGAAACTTGAGCATCGACTTTTTTCATTAAGTCGAGGACTACGGAGACAACGATGAGCACAGATGTACCCCCTAAGGCTAGAGAGGCTATGCCGGTCATAGATTGCATAATTAGAGGCAACACGGCGATGAATCCAAGGAAAACAGCTCCAAGGAGAGTAATACGTGTCAAAACTTTAGAAATATATTCTGAGGTAGATGCACCTGGGCGAATACCTGGGATGAATGCCCCATTTTTCTGTAAGTTACTAGATAGCGCTTCGGGATCGAAAGTAACCGCTGTGTAAAAGTAAGTGAAAAGAAATACAAATAAAAAGTAGAGGATACCGTAGAGCAAGCTCGTCTGTGAAAACGAAAGCAAAACGCTAGAAATTTTTGCAAGAATAACATTAGAATATCGCGCCAAGAAAGTTCCAATCATTTGTGGGAAAAGCAAGATAGATAATGCAAAGATTATCGGAATAACTCCAGCCTGGTTTACGCGTAGGGGTATATAAGTAGACCCTCCACCATACATCTTGGCTCCTCGCACACGCTTGGCATAAGTCACAGGTATAGGCCTCTCGGCTTCGGTCACAAGCACAATACCAGCTATAATCAAAACTCCAGCTACTGCAAACATCAAATAAAGTGGGATTTGAGAAACATCAAAGGTAAATGCGAGCTGACTTATGGTAGCTGGAAGTCTAGAAACGATACCCGCGAAGATGATAAGTGAGACTCCATTACCGATACCAAATTCAGAAACTAGCTCCCCTATCCACATGAGTAATACCGAGCCTGCGATAACGATAAATAGATTCGTAATCCGGTCAAAAGCAGTTAAATTTACTAAAATATTTTGCTGTTCCAAAATAAACAAAAGACTGAAACCTTGAATAGCTGCGAGCGGTACTGTCAGAAGTCGTCCATATTGAGAAAATCTCTTTCTGCCGGCTTCTCCTTCTTCACTGTAGATTCTCTTTAGAGCTGGAACCATGATGGTCAAAAGTTGCATAATGATTGAGCCAGTGATGTATGGCCCGACGCCGAGCATTATTATGGAAAGGTTAGAAAGTCCACCTCCCGAAAAAATATTTAAAATACCGAAAAACTGGTTATTGGTCAAAAACCTAGAAAGCTCTAAAGTATCTATACCAGGAATAGGGATAGCTGAAAGTAAACGAAATAAAACTAAGGCAAAAAGCACAAACAGCACTCTCTTGCGAAGGGTGATATCTGTCCAGATTAATTTTATTTTACTCCAAAAATTTCCCATATTTTTCTAACCCTTATTTTATTCTAATCTTCTTGCCTTTGATATTTAGACGTTTGCGAATCTCAGAAAATTTCTCTACTTTAGACGCAAGCTTATCTTTCTCGATAACTAGAACTTTTTGAATAGACTTGAACTGATATCCTCGATTCTTTGGCAACTTCTTAATGATATCACGAAGTTCTGGGCGACGTTTATTCCCGGCACGAGCTGTCTGCCCCTTACCTCCACGACCAGAAGTCTTAGCGTGTTTACCGCCACGGCCTACGATCCTGTCCTTTTTATTCTTATGTACTCTTTTTAGGTTATGTATTTGCATCCCGGTACTAAAATTTTAATTTATAATCTTTATCTTTATGCCCCGTAATCAAAAATTTAGTACGGGACAGGTATAATTACTTTTCTTGCTCGACTTCTGGCGCGATAACCTCTTTGTTGGCCACAACAATAGTTTCAGGAATTATCTTTGTATACTTTGAAGACACTTGTGAGAGGGCAGACATTACAGCCTTGGCGTTGTTTAATTTGTTTTTACTATTAGATAATATTTTCCCAGTAATATCTTTTACCCCAGAGAGCTTTACGATGTCGCGGACCACAGACCCGGCCACAAGCCCTCGGCCTTTGTTCGGCTTAAGCATCACGTATGAGCTTGAGAATTTTGCGGAAAGTTCATGGGGAATAGACATGGTCTTAGTCAAATTTAGACGAATCATATTTTTCTTCGCATTTCGAAGGGCTTTATTTATAGCAAGCGCTGTATCTCCAGCTTTTCCTAAGCCTAGGCCGACACTTCCCTTTTTATCTCCCGCAACAAGCGCCACTGAGAAGGAAAATCGGCGTCCTCCAGCGACCACACGAGTCACACGGCGAATGTTCAAAATCTTTTGGTCAAATTCCGGCTTGACTCTGTTGAAAGAGCCTCCGCCTCGGCGGCCAGAATTTCTTTTATCTCTATTATTTCCTGTTGTGTTTGGTTTTGGTGTATCCATATAATTATTAAAATTCTAAACCTGCGGTTCTCGCTTCGTCCGCTACTAATTTGATACGTCCAGTATATTTGAAGCCGTTGCGGTCAAAAACAACTTTCTTTATTTTAGCTTTTAAGCATTCAGCTGCAATAGCACGCCCAACTTCTTTTGCCCTCTCAGTCTTAGTTATTTTCACGCCCGCCTTGCCTGACGCAAGTCGAGGCAGGTCACTCGCTTGTGCCAGAGTCTTCCCTGTAAGGTCATTGATAATCTGAGCATAGATAAATTTATTGGAACGAAAAACAGTCAGACGTGGACGCGCCTCTGTTCCTTTGATCTTGGTTCGGATCTTTTTCTTTAATCTTATTCTTTTGTCAGTTTTGTTTATCATATGTTGTTTTATACAGTTTTCTTACCCTGTTTGCGTCTGATAACTTCCCCTTCGTAACGCATACCTTTCCCTTTGTAAGGCTCAGGCTTCTTTAGCGCTCGAACAGCAGCAGTGAAACTTCCGACTAATTCTTTATCAATACCGGTAATCGTAATGTTGTTCTTTTCTGCTGTTGCGGTAATGCCTTCAGGAATTTTAACAATAACTGGATGAGAGAAACCAAGTGCAAAATGAAACTCTTTACCTTTGACTTCAGACTTAAACCCGACTCCTTCTAAGATTAATTTCTTCACATAAGGTGTCTCTACGCCTTTAATCATATTTTTAATATGAGAAGCATAAGTACCCCAGAGAGATTTAGAAAATTTATCGTTTCTTTTTATATTTAAAGTTATTGATTTATCAGTCAAAGCTATGGTGATGTCATCACGAAAAGTTTTAGAAAGTGTACCCTTTGGGCCCACCACGGTGAAAATATTGCCATTGTTTGTGACTTTGACTCCTGCTGGTATTGAAATTTCTTGTTTTCCTATTCTACTCATAAATTTTTACCAAATTCTAAATAAAGCCTCCCCTCCGACTTGTTCTTTGCGGGCTTCTTTCCCTGATAAAATTCCTTTTGGTGTTGAAAGTACTAGAAGTCCTGTGCCGTTTCTAACTGAATGAATATCTTTCATGCCGAAATATACCCGCCTAGATTGTTTAGAAATTCTTTCCACTTCTGTAATTTTTGGTTTTTTATCTACATACACTAGAGCAACTTCTAAAACTGGCTGCCCTTTTTTTACTTTTTTGGAAACCTCAGACACATAACCAGCTTTCTTCAAGCATTCGCCGATAGCATTCTTCATCTTGGAATACGGAATTAAAACAGACTCCTTGCCTGCGAGGCTTCCGTTCTTCATTATTATTATCATGTTTGAAATTGAATCCATATGTTTATTTGAAATTTACCAGCTTGATTTACGAACGCCTGGAAGCATTCCTTCGTTTGCTAATTCGCGGAAACAGATACGGCAAATACCGAAGTCACGCATGAAAGCGTTCCCTCTCCCACAACGAAAACATCGATTTTTCGCTCGAGTGGAAAATTTAGGTTTCTTTTTGCTTCTTGCGATAACTGATGTTTTTGCCATAAAAAATTATATCGGGAGCGCTCCGTTAATATCTCACTTTTTTTCTCCGAACCCTTATAAAATAAGGCGTCGGAGGAGAAAAATGGATTAATCAGAGGGACATTCCCTTGCTATGATACTAGCAAATATAGACCAAATAGTCAAACGAGTCTATAAGTTAGAAATTCTTTGAGGGTTTTGGTATAATCACTAAATGACAGATTCGAATATGGAAGTAAGTGATAGAGATATAATGTCTTTAGCTCTAAATGAAGCGATATCTGCTTTTGATAGGGGAGAGTGCCCCGTGGGTGCTGTCATAGTAAAAAATGGAATTATCATAGCAAAAACAAGCAATAGAGAAGAAGAGCTAAATGATCCTACGGCTCACGCAGAAATTCTGGCACTAAGAGAAGCGGGTAAAATTCTCAATAAACACACTTTTCGTGACTGCGTAATCTATACAACCTTGTGGCCGTGCCCAATGTGCGCAAATGCTATGTTGAGAGCCAAAATTCCTAAAGTAATATGCGGAGCAAAATCTTTCAAATTCATCTACGAAGACACATTTAATCCCTCACATGTGATTACAGAAGGACCAATTATGAATGATGAATGCAGGGATATCTTTGTTAAATGGGCAAAGAAAACAAACAGAGAGTTTATTTTAGAGGGTGATAGTTAATAAACAAAAAATCCCCTTTCGGGGACTTTGGAGTAGGTTTTATTTCTTTTTATTGTCTTCTTCTTTTTTGAAAGGAATACCGAGGAGTTCGAAGAAGGCAGTACCTTCTTTTAAGTTTTTTGCAGTAGACACTAGGGTGATAGACATACCGAAAACATCGCGAATGTCTTCGTCAGCGGTTTCAGGGAAAATTGTGTGCTCTTTGATGCCGAGAGTAAGGTTACCGATATTGTCTACGGCTTTTCTGTTAATACCACGGAAGTCTTTCGTACGAGGAAGAGCTACGTTGATTAATTTTTCTAAGAAAGCAAACATCCTTTTACCACGAAGAGTAACCACAACCCCCACTGGGTCACCTTGGCGAATCTTGAAAGAAGAGATGGATTGCTTTGCTCCCCGGAGAGCCGTCTTCTGCCCGGTAATCTTGGCTAGTCTATCTGCCACAGCCTCATTTTTATTCTTATCTTTCTTGACCATTGTGCCTGTGCCTACATTCAGAACTACCTTCTCTAGTCTAGGAGACGCCATCATGTTTTTATAGTGAAAAACCTCTTTCATTTTTGAAAAGGCTTCTTTCTCTTTTTCTTTTACGGTTAAATGTTTCATAATATATTTTTAAATTTATCTATTCTGCTTTTTTAACATTGGAAGCATTGATAGGCATAGCCATGTTTATCATTGAGCCTTTCTCTCCAGACTTCCTTGGGCGCTGGTGCTTTTTCATCATATTTAAACCTTCTACGATAACTTTATTATCTTTCGGCATCACGCGAACAACCTTGCCCTTTTTGCCTTTGTCTTTCCCAGCTATCAATATTACGTTGTCTCCTTTTTTGATTTTCATATTAATTTTATTTTTCTAATGTTTCGCCTTTTGTGATTTTTGAAGACCGTAGTAGGGCTAAAAAATTACAAAAGGCGAAACATTATTATACATTATATAACCTCCTGCGCTAAAGAAATTATTTTCTGAAATCCTTTCTCGGCAAGCTCGCGGGGGATAGGTCCGAATACGCGTCCAGCCTTTGGATCCTTTTTGCCTTTTTCTAAAATAACCACAGCATTGTCGTCAAAACGAATATATGAACCATCTTTTCGTCTATAAGCTCCACGTGTACGAACGACGACAGCCTGATGTACGTCTTTCTTCTTCACCGCCTTTCGTGGGCTTGCAATTTTAACTGAGATGATGACTATCTCGCCTAAAGTCGCATATCTCTTTTTTGAAGAGCCTAAAATTTTGAACACCTTTCCTACGGTGCCTCCGGCATTGTCTGTTATTTTTACTAAAGTTTCGTTTTGAATCATATATTTATTTTACTACTGTAAATCTTTTATCTTTGGAAATTGGTTTTGTTTCTCTGATAGAGACTTGATCTCCTACCTTAGAAGCATTGTTTTCATCGTGCGCTTTGTATTTCTTGCTAACTTTATAAAATTTTCCATAAAGTGGATGCTTGATAAAACGAGACACAGAAACGACGACAGTTTTGTTCATCTTGTCTGACACGACTACACCTTTTAAAATGTTGCCTTTCTTGTCTGTATTTTCTTGTGTTGCTTTTTTGGCCATATAATTATTTGTTATTCATCTGGGTTAAAACTCTTGCGATCTCCTTTTTTAAAGCTGACATTTCTTTTACATTTTTAGATCTAGAACCTTCAGCCTTAAAATGTATCGAGCGAACTTCTTCTCTTAAAGTAGCTAGCTTCTTTACTAGTTCCCCTTCTTTCATGTCTTTTAAATTTTCTTTTGTTTTCTTTGCCATACTGTTTTTATTTGCAAATTATTGCTTATGCGCTCGGCTAACTATTCTCGTCTTAATCGGAAGCTTACTGCCAGCTTTACGTAATGCTTCGTGAGCTACATGCTCTTCTGCTCCGTCTACTTCGAATATAATGCGTCCAGGTAAAACGTCAAAGCAGTATCCCTGTGGATCTCCCTTCCCCTTTCCCATGCCCACTTCAGCAGCTTTCGCGGTATAAGGTCGGTCTGGGAAAATACGTACCCAGTATTTACCAGTCTTGGTGAGCGTACGAGAAATCACTTTTCGGGCAGATTCAATCTGGTTGGACTTCACTCGGGCTTGAGATTCAGATTTTAAACCGTAAGAACCGAAGGAAAGTTTAATTCCGCGCGTGTCGGCAGAGCGAGACTTCGGATTGCTCCTCCCTGTTTGCCATTTTCTAAATTTTACTTTTTTCGGAATTAACATAAATGCAATATAAAATTAATCAATTTTTAAATTATCTTCTTTATCATTTTTCGGTGCAGTAGAATACGCAGTCTTGGTTGACTTCTTGTCGGCAAAAATTTTACCACGGTAAATCCAGACTTTAATCCCGATAGTTCCGTAGGAAAGAATAGCCTTTTCTCTCTTGAAATCGATGTCCGCGCGGAAAGTCTGAAGTGGGATACTTCCCCTCTTAAGCTCTTCCGTACGAGCAATTTCTGCCCCACCCAAGCGGCCTCCGAGCACAACTCTCGCTCCTTCTACGCCGTGGGCTTGCATAACCTTTTCAATGATTTGCTTGATAACTCGGCGATATGGTAGCCTTTTTTCTAGGCCTTCGGCAATCATATAAGCGACTATAGCTGCATCTGCTTCTGGATTTGAGACTTCCATAATTTCAAGTTTGAAATCTTCAGGTCGTGGAAGTTTCAAGTGATCCATCTTTTTCAAAATTTCTTCTTTTAGTTTTGTAGCTCCTTCACCGTTTCGGCCGATTATTAATCCTGGGCGTGAAGTCTTGATGATAAAACGAGTAGCTTTTCGGCTTCTTTCTATTTCAATACTAGAAATATACATCCCACGCAATTTCTTTTCTAAATACTGACGAATAAGCACATCCCCTTTTAAATAAGTAACATATTTTTTAGGATCAGCAAACCAGCGAGACTTCCAGTCTCGGAGTATGATCAATCTATGTGCATATGGGTGAACAATTTTTGACATATAATTTTATTTTTTTGCTTTTTTAACTTTTACTCCTTTTGTTTCTTTGGTCTTTTTAATCTTGGCTACTTTTTCTGCTAAAAGGATGTTCAGGTGACTAGTGCGTTTGTTTATCCTGTGACCACTGCCCATGGCTGCTGGCATCATTCTCTTCATCGTAATACCTTTATCTACTCTAAGCTCTTTTATAAATAAATTCTCTACTTCTATGCCTTGCTGTTTCGCATTGGCTACGGCGGACAGAAGAAGTTTCTTTATCGGTAATCCAGCACGCTTGGCTAAAAAATCTAATTCGGCAATAGCATCTCCTACATTCTTGCCTCGAATCAGCCCTGCGACTAAGCGAACTTTCCTCGGTGATTGTCTGTAATTTTTTAAAAATGCTTTCATTTTATTTAAAATTATTTCTTCTTAGCGTCATCGGCTGTAGCTGTTGCAGATTTTGCTTGTGCAATTTCAGCTTCTTTTTTCTTCATTTCTAATTCTTTCTGCATCTTTCCTCCGTGTTTCATAAATTTCTTTGTTGGTGAAAATTCTCCAAGTCTGTGGCCCACCATATCTTCGGTGACGAGTACTTCTATGTGAGTCTTGCCGTTATAAACGCCGAAAGTAAAACCAAGCATCTCAGGAGATATCATACAAGCGCGCTTCCAGGTCTTGACCATTGGTGTCTCAAGCGGATTTTTGCCAGCTATTTTTTTAAGTAGCCTTTCGTCAATATTTAATCCTTTTTTGATTGATCTTGTCATAAAAAATAGCTCCTAACGAGCTTGGTTTTATAATAGCAAATTTGGAAAATAAGTCAAATAAAAAGAAACGGGCCTCGATGTTGTCTCGAGGCCCGGGGTGGGAGGAGTTCAGGACCGCGCGGTCCTCAACTCTATCCCGGATGGTGCGGGGGGTCCTAGCGGGTATCGGAGCTGGACGCGGTGGAGCAGGCCATGTTGGCCTTGATCCGAGAGATGGACCGAGCGAACGGTGTCGCCTGGAACTTGTCCCTCGCGTGGGCCTCCTTGGCCTTTCTCGCGTTCTGCTCTTTGATGGTTTCCCGAGAGGAGTGGTGGTTCATGAAACCCCCTTCTTTCGTTTAGATCCGATTACTTACAGATCCGCTAAAACTATGCCACTTTTGGAAAATAAAGCAATAGAGTATGGGGAAAACAAAAAGCCCCCCTGCGGGGACTTTTTTAATTTTATTTATTTCTCTATTTGTTTTTTCCGGTCTTTCTGCGAGAGACGATGAAGACGTTTGAATATTTCTTTGGTCCGCGAGTCTTTCTTCCACCTGTAACTTTACCCCACATAGTCTTCGGCCTCTTGGTTCCGCGTCCTTGTCTGCCTTCACCTCCTCCGTATGGATGGTCTACTGGGTTCATCGCTGTTCCGCGGACAGTCGGACGGATTCCTTTCCAGCGTGAACGTCCGGCCTTACCATAATTTTCCAAATGATGTTCTTCGTTTGATACAGTGCCGACAGATGCCCAGCAGTTTTCATTTATTTTACGAACTTCAGTAGAAGGCATTTTAAGGTTGGTGTATCCGTCAGCATTAGCCACTACTTGAGCAAATATTCCAGCTGAGCGCCCAATCTTCGCTCCGCCCATAGGCTTGATTTCAACGTTATAAACAAACGTTCCCACAGGAATATTCTTTAATGGTAGTCTGTTACCTGCTGTAAGTGGAGCCTTTTCTGAAACTACAAATGAGTCCCCCATTTTTATAGATTTAGGAATGACTACATACCTCTTCTCTCCATCCTTATATACAGCAAGTCCGATAAATGCACTTCGGTTTGGATCATATTCCACGGATTTTATTTTTGCAGGAATATCTTTTTTATTATATAAAAAGTCCACATCTCGGTAAAGCCGTTTGTGCCCGGAGCCTTTGTGGCGCATAGTGATACGCCCAGCACTGTTTCTGCCGACAGAACGTCTAAAGCCATGAGTCAGAGACTTGGTCGGCGTAGATGTCGTGATGACTCCCCTGTAGCTCACATTGGTCATCTGTCTTCGTGATTTACTTGTAGGTTTATATGTTTTCATGATTGATTTTTATATAAATTCTATATCTAGTGCCTAAATGAACTCTATCTTATCGCCTGGTTTTAGATATACTAATGCCTTTCTGCCACCGCCTCGTACTCCTTCCTTGCTTCTGCCCTGCATGACTGTCTTCCTTGGAATAGCTAAGACATTCACCTTTACTGGTTTAACTTTATAAAGAGCAAAAATGGCTTTCTTGATTTCAGTCTTGTTCGCTCCGTCGGTAATATCAAAAGTGTAAACATTCTGCTCAGCTGAAAAGGATGCTTTCTCTGTGACTCTTGGATTTTTAATAATTTGCATACTCATAAAATATTTTAATTAACCTCGTGACTCTAAAAATTTTACTGCTTCTGTCGGATTTTCTATTAAAAGATACTTGTGATTAAGCACATCCATCGGGTTTAAATTCTTCAAGAAAACTATCTCAATCTGAGACAAATTTCTAAAGCTCTTTTCTGCCTTTTCGCCTCTTTCAAAGAGTGCTGTAAGAATTCTTGGTTTGGTTGTTTTGGATAATACTTTAAATGAACCAGCTTTGATTAAATTGTTTAAAACTTCTTCAGCCTTTTTTGTCTTTATGTCTGCTAAAGCGAGAGAATCAACGAAAAGGATTTCCTCATCTTTCAACTTTTTAGACAAAACAGAGAAAAGAGCTTGTGCACGCATTTTCTTTGAAATTTTTCTCTTATAGTTCTTTTCTGCAAGTGGTCCATGAGTCACACCTCCACCAACCCAGATAGGGCTTCTAGAAGATCCATGACGAGCACGGCCTGTACCCTTTTGCTTCCAAGGCTTCTTACCTCCCCCGCGGACTTCACCTCGGCCTTTCGTATCTGCTGTTCCAGCACGCTTATTTGAGCGCATACTTTCTACGACTTGATGTACTAAGTCTGCGCGCCATTTCATGCCGAAAACTTTCTCTGGAAGAGTTATGGTGCCCGCAGATGTTCCTTTTTGATTGTAAATTTTTGTTTCCATATTATCTCAAAATTATCTACTGACTATTTCCACTAAAGTTCCTTTTCGGCCGGCTATTGCTCCTTTGATAAGCATCAAGTTGTTTTCTTTATCTATGAAAACTACTTTTAAGTTTTTCTGGGTAATTTTATTAGAACCCATTCTACCTGCCATTCTCATTCCTTTCGGCACGTGAGTACGAAGTCCTCCACCGATACTTCCCGGTTCACGCTCAGAATGCTTCTGACCGTGAGTACGTGGACCGCCGTGAAAACCGTGTCTCTTCACAACACCTTGGAAACCTTTACCCTTGGAAACACTAGTAACCATTATTTTGTCGCCAGAAGCAAATGTGGACACATCTATCACATCTCCTTCTTTGACTTCACTCTTATCAGCTGGTTTTAATCTGAATTCTTTAAGAGTTTTATAGAAAGCGCCTTTCATAGCTCCAGCAGCTCCCTTAGTAACTCTTTCTTTTTTCTGTAGACCATATCCTACTTGCACAGAATCATACCCGTCTTTCTCTTTGGAGAAGATGCGGGTAACGGTACTTGGGGTGACAGAAACTATAGTCACCGGAGTGACCACGCCGTCTTCGGAAAAATACTCCGCCATATTTTCTTTTGTGCCAAGGATAAATTTCATATTGTTACATCATCTTAACGTCAATATCTACTCCGGAAGGCAAGGTCAAATTCGTCAGAGCCTCCACGGTCTTTGCGTTTGGATTTATAATATCAATCAGTCTTTTGTGTACTCTTATTTCAAATTGTTCTCGTGTGTTTTTGTAAATAAAAGCAGAACGATTGACTGTGTATTTTTTTATTTCAGTTGGAAGAGGTACAGGACCTACGATAACTGCATCGTACCGCATTGCGGTGTCCATAATTTGCTTAACAGAGGCATCCAAGATCTTGCTCTCGTAAGCACGAACTCGAATACGTAATATAACCTTACCTTCAGCCCCACCTGCGCGAGTAGACTTATCTGTCTTCACTGAAGATTTAGCTTTTGGTGTTTTAGCTTTTGCTGTAACAGCTTTAGGCTTTTTTATTTTTGTCTCTGTTGTTGTCATGGAACTAAAATTTTTAACTTAATTACCCTAATATCTTTGTAACAACTCCGGCGCCGACAGTCTTGCCTCCTTCGCGGATGGCAAATCTTTGAGATTCTTCAAGCGCGACTGGGGTAACTAATTTAACTGTAATCTTTACTGTGTCTCCTGGCATAACCATTTCTGTCCCTTCAGCGAGAGTAACATCTCCAGTCACATCCGTAGTTCGGATATAGAACTGAGGCTTGTAACCCTTGAAGAATGGAGTGTGGCGTCCGCCTTCCTCTTTCTTCAAAACATAAATTTCAGCTGTAAAGTTGTCGTGAGGAGTAACTGTTCCTGGCTTTGAGAGCACTTGTCCGCGAGTAATGTCTTCTTTCTTAAGACCACGAAGAAGAATACCAGCGTTATCGCCAGCCATACCTTCTTGGAGGTTTTTGTTGAACATTTCGATTCCAGTAACTGTAGATTTCTGAGTAGGCTTGATTCCGACGATTTCTACGTCTTCACCAACTTTAACTACTCCTCTTTCTATTTTACCAGTAACCACTGTTCCTCGGCCTTCAATTGAGAATATATCTTCAACGGGCATAAGGAAAGGCTTAGTAACATCACGTTCTGGGACTGGGATATAAGTATCAAGAGCATTTACAAGCTCCATAACTTTCTTCGCCCATTCATCGTCAGAAGACTTAGCTTCAAGAGCTTTAAGAGCAGAACCACGGATAACCGGAGCACCTGCGCCATCAAAGCCTTGTTTGGTTAGAAGTTCACGTATTTCTTCTTCCACAAGGTCAATCATGTCTTTATCATCAACCATATCGCACTTGTTTAAGAAAACGATAATCTTTGGAACACCAACTTGTTTTGCAAGCAAAACGTGTTCACGAGTCTGTGGCATTGCTCCATCTGTAGCAGCAACCACAAGCACAGCACCGTCCATCTGAGCGGCACCAGTAATCATGTTTTTGATGTAGTCAGCGTGTCCAGGAGCATCGATGTGCGCGTAGTGGCGAGCATCTGTAGCGTATTCGTTGTGAGAAATGTTAATAGTGATTCCACGAGCTTTTTCTTCAGGAGCGTTGTCGATTTGATCAACACCTCGAAGACGAACTGTCTTACCAGCCATATTTAACACGTGCAAAATTGCCGCGGTTAGTGTGGTCTTTCCGTGGTCAACGTGACCAATTGTGCCGACATTAATGTGCGGCTTATCTCTCTTAAATTCTTCTGCCATATTTTTATTGATTAATAACCAAAACTCAGCATACGAGAACCAGTTGCTAAGGCTTAATTACTAACTAAATTACCTATTAATAATTGATAAATCAAAACAAAAACTGCAGAAAGTGCAGTTATTTAGATAATAGCAGATTCTAAACCATTGTCAAATAGAGTCTTAACGTTGACCTGCCTTATCTTTTTCAATCATTTCTTGAATGATATCTTCTATACTTCCTAGGGATTCCATCTTTTCTAAATACCTACTATTGTCCGATGCTTCAACCCTTTTTTGTAGGTTATCATCTCCGGCCCCAGACCATAAAACAAAAGGTGTATTTATAGAGTTAGCTCGAGTACCTTCAAGTACTTCTATTCCGTCCATTAAAGGCATATTGTTGTCGGAAAGAATAAGGTCAAATCTTTCTTTACTAAGAATTCTGTCGAGCAAATCTTTTCCATTGATTGCAGTTTCTACTTCATAAACCTCACTTAACATTGCAGCAACAGCCGTCAAAACACCTTCATCGTCATCCGCTAAAAGAATTTTTTTCTTGGGACCTCTCTCTATTTTTGAATTAAATTCCATAAAAACAGCATATCACCTTTTAGTTAATTTCCTAATTTCTTCGCAAGGTTTTATTTTTTATTTTTCTTGCGTTCATGGGCACGACGTTCGCTTCTAGTCATATTTCGCAACTTTGCTTCTTCGGTGGCAACTTTTTTCTTGCGACGACGGAGGGCTTCGATTGCAAGCATGGCTCCCCCAGCCACCACCCCAGGAACCCCTATTTTTAATATTGAATTTAATTTATCTTTTGGGGCATGGATAGATCCATACAATTCCTCTTCCGTTGCGTTAACAAAATCTTTCTGCGGGTTAGTGTTATGTAAAGCTATTATTTTGTCACATAAATCTGAGAGTAAATCCGGTCGATCGAGTAATTTATCAATCTGAGACAAAATTTGGTTAAATGTGTTTACAGAACCTACGGAAATTTCTATTCCGTAACTTTCGGGATTTTGGGAAATAATCCCCACCATGTGTCCGACAATCCATTTATAAAAATTGTTAATATGAATTTTATTACCAACCTCAATTCGCATATTGGCAAGAATACGGAAAAGCGATAATTTTTTATTAGGAGCGTACTTCAAGTCCCCCAGAACAGCATAAATTTCTTCGTTCGCAAGCCTATTATTCTGGTAGTTGTCATGTTCCGAAGCATTAGTTGTCCTTTTTAAAATTCTGAGTTTAGAATAATTGCCATGCGAAAGATCAAAAAGGTGCCTTGTTTCATGAGCCAAAATCTCAGCTCTAAACTCTTCTATGGTAGGTGGCGCTTCCATCCTTTCCACAACTCCGACAAGAGCAACCTCTATAGCATCGTAGGAACTATTCGACCGCTCCAAGTCACCTTGGGTTATGTTTTTAATTCCTTCTTTTTTGTTTCCAGACTGCCGAATCGCAGAAATCAAAGAAACTAGCCGTCCGGACAGTAACTCCTCAAATTCCTTTTTTATTCCAGGTTCATAGATAAGAATGTTACCGTTTTGATTGGCGGCATTAGGTATGGAATTCTCTATTGCAGTAGATTGTCGGTCTAGATTAAGTGGACCTCGTACATAAACAATTCTACGTGATATCTTTTCGCCCCATTGATTTACTTCATCGTTCTCAACTTTTTCCACAGAAAGAAAATGTGAGATAATTTCCGTTTTGGTAAAATTGCCAGATTGCGGATCTTTGGTATACCAAAAATCTTGCATGCAAAGAATGGCATAAGGTTCTAGATAGTGTGATATTTTGGTGATAAAGACTTTATAAAAACTATCTTCCGAAAACTCAGTAAGCGAAGGGTCAATTTTTTTCAATTGTTCCCAGATTTGTATTTTTGCTTGATACAACTGATCAATGTGGCTTCCAAAAGAAGCGTGATACGTTCTTACCGCCCTGAGAAAATCTTCTATTTCAGGGGTAATGGGTTTGGGAGTTTCAGGATACTTTATTATCACCCTGTCCACAGATTCAAACATATAACCTATTAAATAATTATCTGGTATCTTTACTGCTTCCTTGGACTCTTTGTCTTTTTGTATTTGAGGTTTGGATTCTACTCCCATAAAATTATTCTTTATATTTTCTAATCTCTTCGCAAAGTTTTTGCGCTTCAAGTTTTGGATTTTCGGAAAAAATTATCCCGCGAGAAGAATTGATGATAAGACCGAGACCTTCGCTGTTTAAGCCTGATTTCATAACTGCTTCCAAATCCCCCCCCTGTGCGCCGATACCGGGCACAAGAAAAGTCATATCGCCTGTAATTTTTCTGATTTTCTTCATCTCTTCGGGATAAGTCCCACCGACGACGAGCATGCAGTTATTGTTTTTATTCCAAACTTCACTTACTCGTTCCGCCACAATTTGCCAAATTGGTTTTCCTTCAACTTCTAAATCCTGAAGCTCGCTCGCCCCCATATTAGAAGTGCGACAGAGAATAATAGAACCCTTATCTTTTCTCTCTAAAAAAGGATCAAGTGCTTCTTCGCCTAAATATGGATGTAGAGTTATAGCATCAAAACCGAGCCAATCAAAAGCAGAAGTGACATAGCCATTATTTGTATTCCCAATATCCGCCCGCTTCGCATCAAGTATCGTAAAAATATCCGGATAACTTTTAATGATATGGTCCATAGTCATTTTTAATTCTTTTATTCCCTTGTCTCCTCTTGCCTCATAAAAAGCGCTGTTTAATTTAAAAGATGCTGAATATTCGTGCGTTTCTTCTATGACCCACTTATTAAACTCAAATTGTGGATGTTCTAATTCTTTAAATCTTCCGGGAATTTTTTCAAAATCAGAATCTAACCCTACGCAAAGTAGTGAATTTATTTTTTTAGCTCTTTGGTTGTATTTTTCTATCATCATCTATTTTCTAAAAATTTCTTCCCGTGACCAAACTGTGTATTTATGGGCGCATTATTTTTACACATTGGGCAATCTTTCTCGTCATAAGTTTCAACTTCTAGCTCTCCGAGAGAATTGAACGGCACTCCAAACAATTCACTGTTTACAACTTTTGGAGATTTATTAACCATTACAGACACAGCTAGAACATTTCCTCCAGCTTTCTTAACGCTTGTGATTACTTTTTGCACTGAGCCTCCGGTAGTCACCAAATCTTCCAATATTAAAACATTTTTACCGTTTACGTATTTATCATATCCCCTCGTAAAGACTTGATCTCCTTCAGGGGTTTTCTCAGTAAAAATTGCTAAAATTTCTTTCCCTTTTACTTTCGAAAGAGCATACGCTGTACCTTGCGCTAGAATAATCCCCCCGAGGGCCGGCGCCGCAACAATGTCTACTTCTAAATCTTTATTTTTCTCGGCAAACATTTGGCAAACTTTCTCCACCTCAAGCGGGTGTGGAAATAATGCATCTTTAGTGATGTAAGTATCGATGTGCTTCCCAGAAACACCAACAAAATGACTATCTGGTAAGATAGCCCCGACTTTTTTTAACATAGAAAGAATATCCATAATGTTATTCTAGCCTTTCTTTTGTCTCTTTAGCAAGATAAGGGTTCCACATGGCGCCCGTGGCTGACATCACAAAATCTGCCCCTGTTTTCTGATATTCCAAGAAATCATCTGCGGTAATTACACCTCCAACACCAATGATTTTAAAATCTGCGTCTATTTCTGTTCTCGCTTTCTTTAATTTCGTCACCATTTCGAGTCCTGCCCATTTGATAGATGCTCCGCAAACTCCGGATTTAATTCTATTCGGCCCAGGTAAGGCTTGGTGCCCTTCTTTATCTACTATCTCTGCAGGAATAGTATTGATTGCCGAAACAGCCTGTGCATATTTTCCTGCAATTTCTGCGAGCTTTTTAACATCTTCATAATTTTTATAGTAGCCAACTTTTAAAATAAGTGGAGTGCCCCCTATTTCTTTTCTTATCGCCTCACAAACTTTTTCCGTCATATCTAAGTTATAACAAACGAGGCCTTCGTTGCCGATATTTGGACAAGATAAATTTGTTTCTAGAATTTTTACGCCTGTTTCTTTTGCTTGTCTCGCAGCCAATGCATAATCGGCAATAAATTCTTCTGCTGTTTGCCCTTCTCTCACGGTACCCATAAATCCTAAAACTAAAACTTGCCCCGGCTCTGCATAAGTCACTGCTTTTCGCACATCTTCTTGCCAAAGTTTTGCATCTCTTGAAGGCACACCGAAAGAATTAGTAATAGAAATTGGCTCAGAATAATTTCTGTCTGCAATTAATTTACCCGATGCTTTTTCTAAAGTCAGATCACCCTCTATTTTTACAGAAAGAACATTTGGAAATGGATGACATGGATACACCCCCGAGCGCACTGTTTTATATACACAAATATCAAAACCTTTATCGAATGCTCCTTTGCAAAAATTAGAATTAATTAATGGCCCCGAAGGAATTCCAAAAGGCGAATTTACTTTCACTCCCAGAAAATCATATTGCGGCTCCTTCGGTACGCCAGAGCCTTCTGCGCAGGCGACACCATCTGAAAAAGCTCCAAAGGGCCCTTCTTTAAAGTTGTCCTCATATGATTTTTCCGGGTCATAAAAAGGAGTTTGCAGCATATTGATATATTAACAAAAAACTGCCCTTTTGGGCAGTTTTTTTATTTTCTAGCAGCTATGATAGTCTCAGCGACGTTGTTCGGCACGATGTCGTAGCGGAAGAATTCCATAGTGAATCCTGCTCGGCCTTCGGTCATTGAACGAAGCCCGGTCATGTATCCGAACATTTCGGATAGAGGCACAATAGCTTTAATAACTTTATTCATTCCTCGATCTTCCATCCCTTCTATGAGTCCGCGTTTAGATGAAAGGTTACCAGTAACGTCTCCCATGAATTTATCTGGAGTAATGACCTCTACCTTCATCATTGGTTCCAGGATAACTGGATTAGCTCGACGGCATGCATCTTGGATGGCCATAGAAGCTGCAATTTTGAAAGCCATTTCGTTAGAGTCAACTTCGTGATAACTTCCATCCCAGAGATCTACTGAAACGTTAACCATTTTAAATCCAGCCAGAATTCCGCGATCCAATCCTTCCTTAAATCCTTTTTCGCAAGGAGCAATATATTCTTGCGGAATAACACCTCCTTTAATACTGTTAATAAATTCGAAACCTTCAGAGCGTTTTGTATTTTTTGGTAGGTCTTCGAGTTCTTCTTTAGTAAGCATTTCCATTGGCTTAACCTTAATCTTAACGTGACCGTAGTTACCGCGTCCGCCAGACTGCTTGATGTATTTACCTTCGGCGTCAGAATTTCCAGTAATGGTTTCTCGATAAGCTACTTGTGGTTTACCTACGTTAGCCTCCACAGTAAATTCTCGCTTCATTCGATCTACGATAATTTCGAGGTGAAGTTCTCCCATGCCAGCAATAATTGTTTCCCCTGTTTCTTGGTCAGTTGTAACTTTAAAAGTAGGGTCTTCTTGAGCGAGACGGTTCAAAGCCATACCCATTTTTTCTTGGTCAGCTTTTGTCTTTGGTTCTATGCGAAGTTGAATAACTGGTTCAGGGAATACTATTCTGTTTAATTCAATAGGATTATTTTCATCACAAATAGTATCTGAAGTAATAGTATCCTTAAGTCCGACGGCAGCAGCAATTTCTCCGGCGAAAACTTGTTTCACTTCTTCACGGTCGTTCGCATGCATACGCAAGATTCGGCCTATGCGTTCTTTATTGCGTGTTCGTGGATTGTAGACATAACTTCCAGCCATCAAACTTCCTGAATAAACACGGAAGAAAATAATTTGTCCGACGAATGGGTCAGTAGCCACTTTGAAGGCCAATGCTGCGAATGGTTCTGCGTCAGAAGCGCTTCTTACTAATGGTTCATCTGTGTCTGGGTTAACTCCTGGAATAGGGGGAATGTCTGTAGGCGCTGGAAGATAGTCCACGACAGCATCAAGCACAAGCTGAACGCCTTTGTTCTTAAGTGCTGAGCCAGCAAAAACTGGAAAAATTTCATTATTGATTACAGCCTTACGAAGAGTTCTTTTCAAAACATCAATATCGGGGATAACTCCTTCTAAGTATTCAGTCATCATCACTTCGTCAGTCTCCACTATTTTCTCTATAAGTTCTCCGTGGAATTTTTCTGCATCAGCTTTTAGATTTTCAGGAATTTCTTTTTCAATAACTTTATTGCCCATTTCTCCTTCGAAATAGTACGCCTTCATACGAAGCAAGTCTACGACTCCTTCGTGGTTTTCTTCTAGTCCGATGGGGATCTGCATACGGACTGCCTTTTTTGTAAGTCGGTCTAAAATAGTTGCATACGAATGCTCAAAAGATGCCCCCGTTCTATCTAATTTATTTATAAAGCATACTCGAGGAACTTTCGCTTCGTCGGCATAGCGCCAGTTAGTTTCAGATTGCGGTTCTACTCCAGCTACTCCGTCGAAAACTACAACGGCTCCGTCAAGCACACGAAGAGAGCGCTTCACTTCTACGGTGAAGTCTATGTGTCCAGGTGTATCGATAATATTAAAACGGTGTTTCTTAGCTTTGTCTTTCGGATCAGCATAAGTCGGAGTCCAGAAACAAGTGACCGCCGCAGAAGTAATAGTTATTCCTCGTTCTCGCTCCTGCTCCATCCAGTCCGTGGTAGTCTCTCCGTCGTGCACTTCTCCTATTTTGTGAGAAACTCCAGTATAAAAAAGCACACGCTCTGTTGTAGTCGTCTTTCCTGCATCAATATGCGCAATAATTCCAATATTTCTAACTTTTTCTAAAGGATAATCTCTTTCCATAAAAAATTACCAAGCAAAATGAGCGAAGGCTTTGTTGGCTTCAGCCATTTTGTGAGTATCTTCTTTCTTTTTAATAGCTGCACCTTCGTTCTTAGAAGCTGCAATAAGTTCATCAGCAAGTTTTAAATGCATTGGTTTACCTTTCCCTCCTCGAGCGGCATCGCGAATCCAGCGCATAGCTAGTGCGAGTCTGCGTTCGGGGCGAACTTCAATAGGCACTTGGTAGTTTGCTCCTCCAATTCTTTTAGAACGAACTTCGGTCATTGGACCAGCGTTACGAAGAGCTGTATCGAAAACTTCTAAAGGATTTGGATTCCCTGTTTTTTCTTTAATCACATCAAAAGCTGCATACATTACCTTACGGGCAGTTTCTTTTTTCCCTGACCACATAATGTAATTAATAAACTTCTCTAATTTTTGAGAGTTATATACAAAGTCTGGATTTACTATATTTCTATTTTTTACTTTACGTCTCATTTTATTTTTATTTTAAAATTATTTCTTCGCGTCTTTTCTAGGTTTCTTGTTCCCATACAGGGATCGTCCTTGTCTCCTCTTCTCAACACCTTGTGTGTCTAGCACTCCACGAACGATGTGGTATCGCACTCCGATCAAGTCCTTCACGCGACCTCCACGAAGCATAACCACAGAGTGTTCTTGTAGATTGTGTCCTTCTCCAGGAATATAAGCGGTGACTTCCATGCCGTTCGTAAGACGTACGCGGGCGATTTTTCGGAGAGCAGAGTTTGGTTTCTTGGGGGTAGTGGTAGAGACTTTCACGCAAACTCCTCTTTTGAAAGGCGCTGGAAAATATACAGGTCTATTTTTCAAAACGTTAAAACCCTTCGCCAATGCAACGGTTTTGTGTTTAGAGTGAACTTTCACTCGGTTTTTCTTAATTAATTGGTTTATTGTTGGCATTAAATTGTTCGTTGTATAAAACAAAAGAGTCCGAAGACTCATACGATAATGTACTATAAAGTCCTAAAAATTGCAAATATTACAAAGGTAACCCAGTGAATAATTGAAAAGCAAAGGCTAATACTGGATATAGGTAGTCCGCAAAGAAAATTACAAAGACAAGAAGTAGAATAAGCGAATATTGTTCGTAGCTAAAAATTATCCTCGCTAAGGACTCCGGAAGAAAAGAGAAAAGTATCTTGGAGCCATCAAGCGGAGGAATGGGCACTAAGTTAAAAATCCCGAGAGCTAGATTTACTATGACTATGGCAGAAGTTATAAAATAAAAATTATCGGGCAGAGCAAATCCAGAAGAAAAGCGGATAATCAGCCCGAAAACTAAAGCAATGAAGAAGTTAGCCAGGATACCCGCAGCTGCGACCCATACTGTCCCCCATTTCAAATTTCTCAAATTGTAGGGATTGTAAGGCACTGGCTTCGCCCAGCCGAAAAGAAATCCAGCGTGCGAGAAAATTAAAACTGCCGGTAAGAGAATTGAACCGAATAAGTCTAAATGCTTGATAGGATTTAGGGTAAGTCGCCCAGCATTACGAGCGGTGTCATCACCGAAATATTCCGCCATGAAACCATGCGAAACTTCGTGAATCACAATAGACATGATCAATATAGCTATATAAAAAATTGCGTCTGCCCCTTGCATAATGATGCTTCTAATGATACCATACAAAAACTATGAAGAAAGTGTGTGCAATAACAAAAAAGGGTTCAATCGTCGGAGGCGGGTACTCAAATCGTACTCGTGCGACTAAATTCAACCCGACTGGCAAGAAACGCAAATACCCAAATCTTCAAAAGAAGAAGCTTTTTATCCCTGAATTAAATAAATCCATAAACCTAGAAATCTCAGCTCGCGGAATGCGCACCATGAAGAAACGAGGCGCTTACGCTACCCTCCTCAAAGCCGGACTTATACAAGCAAATTAAAAAAATCCCCATTCAGGGGATTTTTTAAAATCCTTTCATATCTATCCCTTTTTGTTTACATTTTTCAAGCAGAATATCTCTGAATTTTTTCCTTTTTGCTATGTTTTCGTAAATATTCTTTATTTCCTCAAGAGAAAATAATTCAATAATGGATCTAACTTTAGTGGTTAATTCATTACTATTAGATTGTTTTAATATTTCATTAACACCCCTCGATAGATAATTCCAAAAATCTAGCTCCAAAACTACTCTTGCCAATAATTCTTCAGATAAAGACGCTTGTTTATTAAATCTAATCCTTCTAGCAGCCTCATCGTAAAATGAAAAAATCAAAGGATAAGTGGAAAAATCTTCTTCCGTGTCTTCTGGTGCAAGTTTCTTCATGGTGTGATAAACAGGTGTGTGGTTAGCCCCAAGAAAAAATAATATTTTTACCTCGGGTTTTTTCCTTAAATCAGGATTAGCGTCTAAAAGTTCTCTAATTTTAACAGGCAATTGCTGTAACATGTAATTTTCTCTTCCATGACTAATAACGCTAAGATTTTGCAGCCTTTGTTTTACATTTTCTTTTTTCCCCTCAAAATCTTTTATTTGAGAAAATTCTCTAACTGAAGTTGTGTTTAATAAATTCTGTACAATTACTAGTGGATTATTTATCTCCGTATCAATAAAAGTAATTTTCTTCCCAGCTCTTTCTAAAACCTTTATCATTTCTCTCAAAAAGAAAAACTTGCGGTCGGTTTTAAAATCTGAATATGCCTTTTCATGAGATTTTTCTAATTTTTCTGCGGACAACACACCTCCCGATAGTTGTCTCCAGGTATCTAAAGATTGTTGATCCCACCCAAACCCTTCGGGGATAAAAACATCTGCTTCTTTTATTTTTACTTTAACTTTATTTAAATCTCCTGGACTAAGGTGATGACCAAACACAAAAGAAAATTTTAGCTCTGGATCCCCCTCCTTTTTCTCTTTTGCCCAAAGCTCTTGTAGGGAATTTAAAAATTCTATTTCTGTTTCACCTTTTGCCTCAAAACTAGAAAGCAGTTGTTTATCTTCGATCATTTTGTAATTATATAAGAAATCAAAAAATCCACCAAGGTGAACTTTTGGTTATAAGAAATTGTTTATTGAGGTACGAAGGTAAGCGCTGTGCCTTTTTTGCCACTTCTGCCTGTTCGGCCGATGCGGTGCACATAGGTATCGTAGGTTTGCGGTACGTCAAAGTTGATGACATGGGTAACGTCTGGAATATCAAGTCCCCGAGCAGCGACGTCTGTCGCAATGAGGATATTTATCTGATCTTTTTTAAATGAGTCTAAAATACGAATACGTTCTCGGCTTCTTTTGTCGCCGTGAATACCACCAACTTTGAACCCAGCCCGAGCAAGTTCTTTCGTTAGTGTATCCACGCTGTGTTTCATCTCACGGAATATGAGGACCTTATCCGATCCGTCTTTCTTCAAAATTTCATGAAGTCTTTCTAGCTGTTCGTCTTTCCCTCGATAACGCACGACATCTTGGTCAATATTTTTTGCAGTTTCACCTGAAATCACAGAAATAAAAACTGGTTTATTTAAATACTGCTCAGTAAGCTTTTTAATATCTGGAGAAAGTGTCGCCGAAAAGAAAAGTGTCTGCCTCCCCTCCTTTGGAGTTTTGCCAATTATAAAAACCATATCATCACGAAATCCCATATCAAGCATTCTGTCCGCTTCGTCTAGGACCACAGAGTGGCAATTAGACAAATCTACAACTTTTCTATCGATAAGGTCGCGTAGTCTACCTGGGGTTCCGATTATAAAAGATACTCCCATTTTTATTTCCCTAATTTGTTTCATTATCGGCAATCCCCCAACACATGAAACAGAAAACATCCCAAGTCCAAAGGCTAAGTTTTTGAAATCGCTTTCTATCTGAAGCGCTAGCTCGCGAGTCGGCGCCATTATGAGCACGGTTTCCTTTTTGTTCTGTCCTTTTGTTTTTGCAATTTTCTCAATAAGAGGCAGAAGGAATGCTGCTGTCTTTCCTGTGCCTGTGTTTGCCATACCGAAGACGTCAGTCCCAGCTAGGACGACGGGGATAGCTTGATCTTGAATAGGTCTAGGGTGCACATACCCAGTTCTCATTATATTTGTTTGAATTTGCGCATTGAAAGGAAAGTCAGCGAATGTATGAGTTGCCACGTATGGCTTTTCTTCCACTTGAATTCCTTTCTTTACGAAACGAGAAAAATCTATTCGCTCACCGCGAGATCTTTTGCCCCCTCCGCTACTTCGTCTAAAAGTAGGTCGAGAATGATTAAATTTTCTTGCTCCTCCGAAACGAGAAGGCTTGTGTGCACCAAATTTCTTCGGAGCAGCCGAATGTGTTTTATACATAATGGGTCACTCCCAATATGTGATTAGAGAGAATGATATCTAAAGTATAGCATTTTGAGCTTATTTTGTCAATGTTTGTAACGGTTTGATGATGCCTAAAATATGTTTATTGACTTTATCGGTGTTGCTGGAAATAAACTTTGTATTAACGTATTCCCTTTCTCTTTTACCGGAAAAATCTATTATTTTGGCTCCAGCCTCCATGGCGATGAGTTTGCCTGCGGCAAAATCGTGCACCTCAACCCCGTCAGTGATTACCGTTTCAATTTTCCCTGAAGCAAGCATGCAATATTCAAACGCAGCGGACCAGTTGTGTAAAATCCGTTTATGATCCCCAATAATTAGGTTTTTCAAAAGTTGACCTATGTAAGGTCGACTCGTTGTATATCCACAGGTATATACAATATTTAATTTTTTTACATCTGTAATGTTGTTTACATTAATTATTTTTTTATTTAGATATGCTCCTTTCCCCTTCTCTGCAGTATAAAGCTGGTCCACTATTGGTAGATACACCACTCCGGCAACAGGTTCGTTTTTATATAGAAGACCAATAGAAACAGAAAAATGTGGCATTCCGAGGACGAAATTATTCGTGCCATCTAGTGGATCAATGATAATAGTGTAGTCGGACCCATTTTCAGTTCTACCATCTTCTTCAGACTGAATATTGTATAGTGGTAAATATTTTCTTATTGTTGCAATAATGGCTTTTTCGGACCCAAGATCAGCTTTGGTTTGAAAATCACCTATAGTTGATTTTTGAACCGTATCAAGAGTCTGCCCAAAATATTTTTTTAGAATTTCCCCTCCGGCGTGAGCAGCTTTTATTAAAATTTTTAAATCTTTATTGTGCATTAAAGTTTTTTTATTTAATCAAGCTGGTGCCCAATTATATTTTCTGGATCCTTTTTATTAAAGAGGACTTCGCTATTCTCTAAAAGATAAACATTTTTAATCCCGGAAGAAATTATTTTTTCCCAACAATTTTTGCAACACCACCAATGCCCCCACATATATAGATCTGCTTCCTTGGGGTCATTCCCTTTTTCAATTGCATCATTAATAGCCCTAGACTCTCCGTGATTTTTCGGATGACAACCCTCACACAATTCATAACCTTCCCCTGTTGGAATATTTTGTCTGACCCTTTCGCATCCATGCTGTTCATGATAATTGCTGCCGTTGGCCCCGATCCCGATAACTTTCCCAGCTTTCACAATTATACTCGTGTTCGGCATTTCTTTATCTAGGGAATTAACTCGAGCATAATCTCTTGCTTGTGTCATATATAAATTTGAAAGTGGCACGTATAGGATTTCGCGCCCTTTTGGTATATATGGACTTGGATATTTAGGATTTTTTTGCATATGTGTTCTGGGTTTCCATAAGAATTGATTTATTATATACTCTACTATATGACCACCTTCGACACAATCTATCAAAACATTATTAAGAAAATAATGGATGAAGGCATAGAGGAGTTAAACGAACGCACGGGGCATAAGACCAAAGCTTTGCCTGGAGTTACATTTTCTTTTGATATAGAAAAGGATGGTTTCCCTGTTTTAACGCTCCGTAAACAACCCCTAAAATCCCCCATCGCTGAACAAGTCTGGTTTATCCAAGGAGAAAAAGATGCGACATTTCTGCGAAAATTTACAAAAATGTGGGACCCTTTTCTAGAAGAGGACGGCACACTGTCTTCGGCCTACGGCTGGCGCTGGCGACACCACTTCGGGCGTGATCAATTGGGAAAAGCCATAGAACTTTTAGAGAAGGAGCCTAGCTCAAGACATGGAGTAGTTATAACTTGGGACCCTAGGGATGATGGCTATGGTGGAACTCCAAAGAAAAATGTTCCCTGCCCATACGCTTACACAATAAATATAATTGGTGGACGACTAAATATGCACAACATCGTGCGGTCAAACGACATGATACTTGGTTGCCCTTTTGACACTTTTGGTTTTGCGCTTTTGCAGTGCATGATTGCTGAACGGCTCGGTGTTCGTCCAGGAATTTATACTCATTCAATCTCCAACGCGCATATTTATGACAATCACTATGAAGGAGCTAAGGAAATTATACAAAGAACTAATAATCATAAAAATATAGAGCTGCATTTACCGAAAGATGCATTTAAGAGAGCTGAGCAAAAAGACGAAGCCTTGGTAGGAGAAATCCTCGCAGATTTACAAGCTCAATACAATCCATTACCACCAATCGTAGGATTAGAAATAGCTTTATAAAAAACCTGTCCCGTACTAAATTTTTGATTGCGGGGCATAAAGATAAAGATTATTAATTAAAATTTTAGTAATGGGATGATTTCATTAATCGCAGCCATAGGGAAAAACAATGAACTCGGGAAGGGCAATACTTTGCTATGGTCAATGCCAGCAGATATGAAACATTTTATAGAAACTACTACGCTCCACGCCGTGGTAATGGGAAGAAAAACTTTTGAATCCCTACCAGGCCCGCTCCCCAATCGCAGAAATATAGTCATCACGCGAGACTTAAATTATAAAAAGGAGGGGGTTGAAGTGGTTCATTCGCTCGCCGAAGCTTTAGACTTATTCCCAGATCAAAATGAGGAAATTTTTATGATTGGTGGAGCAGAAATATATAAACAAACTATGCCTATAGCCGACAAATTATATATTACCCACATTGATGCAGAAGAAAGTGCCGCAGATAGCTTTTTCCCAGAAATTATTCCAATAGTCTGGAACGAAGTCTCACACGAAGAACATAAAAAGGATGAGAAAAATCCTTTTAATTACACTTTTTCAGTTTATGAGAAATTTATCTAAGCAGATAGTAAAATCTTTTTTATTCAACTGGTACGATTTCAATAGTCCCCACCCCTTTATCTGAATAATCTAATACTATATGTTTCCCATCAGGAAACCATCGTGGATTGAGAGCCGGCCCTTTTTCTATTCCTGTTTCTACTTTTTTATTTCCACTTCCGTCCGCGTTCACAACATAAATATCGGAAGCGGTAACGTTGTATCCATCTTCTTCGGTAATATAATAAGCAATTCGGGAACTATCAAAAGACCATGAAGGAAAACTACCCGAGGCTACTTGAATTTTATTGCTACCGTCAATATTCATAACCATAATTTTTTGTGGTCCTGACCAAAAAGAAGTATACACAACTTTCTTTTTATCAGGAGATAAAACTGGAAATACGCCATTATCGTTGTCTGGTATAAGTTGTTTCACAACCCCATTAAAAGTTATTGATTTAATCACACCATGACTAAGAGATTTATCCCGATATTCACCATATACCAACGCCATTTCATCACTACTTCTAATTACTTTTTTACCATTAATATCCACAATCTTTAATTTATTGTCATCATTCTTATCAATATATGCAATTTCATTTATAGAAATCCATCGAGGAAATGCAACACGTTCACTATTTGGTGTAAGTTCTTTCGAATAATTACCGTCTTGATTCACCACCTTAAGAACGTGAGTAGTGCTGGAAAATTTTGTTTGCGTTGGAATTTCTTTTTGCGCAATATAAAAAACATATCTATCGTTGTAATGAGTATCGGTGATAGGAGACCACTCAAAACTATCGCCAGTTCCAATAAGATCATCTTTTATCAATTGTTTCATCTCAGTACCATCAACATTGATAACCCATAAACCTTTTTCTTCTGGTTTTCCTTCGCCTCGTTTCCAAAAGACAATTTTAGAACCATCAGCTGAAACTTTGGGATAAAAATCCGGTGAAAATTGTTTAGAAATAAGACCAATGGCAACTTTTAAAATTTTGTCTGGTGTAGTAATTTTATCCAGGGATGTGGTAGTAATAGGAGGTGTGTCAATTTTATCCCCTTCTTGTACGTCATTTGGTGTCTGTGTCTGTTGTGTTTCAGAAGGGATTATTGATTTCTTGGATAAAACAAAATATCCGCCAATGGCTACTAGAGCAACAACCACTATTATTAAGCTGACATTTGTAAAACCTTTTTGATTGTTTTTCATAGTGTTATGATTATACCCCCCCCACAAACTTTTTACAAATTAATAATGATTGCTTAGAATCTAAGGATCTTCGTCTGTTCTCACTCGGATAAAAATATCCTTCCCGTCGGGAGACTTTTCTTTTTTATATTTTCTTTTTTTATTTATTTCAATTTTTCGAGTTAATTCTTTTTCTAAATCAAAACCAAGAATTTCTGCCATTCCAAGAAGGAATATTGCCACATCAGCAAATTCTTCTGCCACTCCATCTTGCCCTTTATTAAATTTAGAGAATGCTTCCGAGAGTTCTTCGTGAGCTCGGCAGAACTCCAGAGCCACATCGGTAGTATTGAACCCGTGTTCAAGCTTATTTCTCATTACCTCCTTCTGTAGTTCTTTTAAATCAACCATATATTTGTATTTAATTTTTAGTGATAATTTTTGTAATACCTAAAGTAGTTATCATTTTAGCACAAGCCTGACAAGGAGCTTTCTCGCAGTAAATCGTGGCTCCTTCAAGTGGTATCCCGAAACTTAAGGCTTGAGTTATGGCATTATGTTCAGCATGGATAGTTCTGGCACAAGAATTTAAGTCTTGGTCACTTTTCACATCATGTCCTACCTCATCACAGTGTGGCAACCCAGAAACTGACCCTAGATACCCTGTAGATAAAATTCGATTGTTGATAGTAATGACACAACCTTTCCCGCCCCTATCACACGTCGCCCTAGCTCCTACTCCGTCTACTATACCTAAAAAATACTCATCCCACGAAGGCCTCGAACGCTTGGTTCCTTTTGTAACAACCTTTTTCACCCCTTAAATATACTCCAACTAATCTTTCTTTCCAAGCGCCTTTAATACTTTCAAATACATAGATTCAACTATTTTTCTTTGAGCGGACCCTGTGGTTACATAGTGGTCCAAGCCAGGCGCCGCGTTAATTTCAATAATATAATATCTACAATCTTTAGAATTTTTAGTTATATCCCCTTTCGTGACCATTATATCTACCCCCGCAATACGTAACCCCATGTCTTTTGTAAGACTCATAGCAATTTTCTTAAAACTTGTATGTAAACTGTGTGTCACATCAACTGCATCACCCCCAGTAGAAAGGTTGGCATTATCTAATAAAAATATCTTTTGTCCTTTTGGTAAAACAGTATTAAAAGAACAACCCTGACTCTGTAGTTTGATTTTTATTCTCCTATCATTAAAATTTATTTTTGTATCCCGCCCACTCGATATAAAATCTCGTTGCTTTTGTTTAAGAATAGCTAAGATAGAACGTTTCCCATCCCCCGTCACTGAAAGAGCAACCCGTTCGTAAGCAGAAATAATTTCTCCGTCCAAAACAACAACACGATAGTCCCTCCCTGGTAAATATTTTTCTAACAATGCGACTCTTTCTCCTTTAAATATTTCCAGTAAACCATTTTTAAGTTCTGTGGCGCTAGAAGCTAGACACACCCCCGAGCCCTGACTCTTGCTGTTGGGCTTAATAATAACAGGGTAACCTAATTTTTTTGCATATTTTTTTGCATATGAAATATTTCGATTACTTTTTACTACTTTAGCCCAATCGTCTTTAAATATAGTTACCCCGGGAGCGACAGGGTATCCTCTTTTTTTCATAAAAAATTTTGCATAATCTTTATCACGTGCGATATCCGAAGAAGCTATATGGTTCAAATCTAAAGAATACATTCGCAGAGATCTAACCACTCCATTTTTGTAAATTATTTGAGCTGCGATGCCCCACTCTGGCTCCACCATAGCCCTCGCGCCCACCTTAGGCGCAAGCTTAGTAACAAGTTCCGTTAAGTATGGCACCCCTGATTTTTTCAGGTTTTTAGTTTTTCTTTTCTTTTGCATTTTTGTTAAGGTGTAGACCAGTAAAAAGTGGTGCGTATATATCGTGTTGTGGATCAATCATTATTTCCCTTCGCTTAACTTTGTTAGAAAAAATAACTGGAGCATCTGTTATAACAGCAAGCGGCTGTTGTTCGTCGCCTTCACCCATACACAAGACTGCAGTTGTGGCTAGGCTATCTACAACATTTGTTTTTGATATTTTCATGATTCTCCCAAAAATATCTTTAGTGCCTACATAATTTCGTATACCATGGAAACCAGCAAATCCTAAAGCTATTCCAAGGGCTCCAGCACGAAGAGGCATAAGCCTTGAATCAGTTATGACAACTCCGAGGTTTTTTAGTCGAAACTTTTGCATTATTTTTTTTCGCAAAAATTCTGCATTTTTAAAACTATCTTTTGGTAGAAGAATTAATTTCCCTCCAGCATTGGATTCATCAATACCCGCAGAGGCTAGAACCATTCCATCTTTGATTGTCATCCAGACAACTTTGGTTTTAATGGTAAAATCACTCTCTTCTTTTATTAAATCTATTTTTTGTTTTTCATTTACAAATTCCGCCGTTCGGCCTTCAGCTAAAGCCACTATTTTTGAAGTAACAACTAAAACAGATTTCTCAGGGAGTTTTTTAACATATTTCAAAATAAAAGAGAGTAAATCTTCTCGCTCCTTAAACACTCTAGTTTTAATGGCTTTAATTTTCATATTTATATGATAGCAAAATTGTACCTTTTTGATTAAGTTTTTTGATTGATTCTAGGGAAAGTTTATATTTCTTGAATTTCTCACCTGTAAACATTGGTACCCCGTTAGTAAATACATAAGGCTCGATCGTAACCAAAAGCTCATCCAACATTTTATTCTCTAGGCAAAAATTATAAGCCTTAGACCCACCTACTATTGCTACGTTTTTATAATTACTAGTTTCTAGAAATTTCTTTAAATTAAATTTTTTTGGATTGATAAAAGTCACTATTCCTTCTTTTTTTACAGATTTTACCCTAGAGGTTAAAACAAATGTATTTCTTTTCTTTAATCTAGGGGAAGCTTGCTGGTATGTATTATATCCAGCAATAACAGCATCTACTTTAGATAGTGCCTTTTGAAAATATCTCCAATCTTCTTTACTTGTCCAATCCGTTCCAGAGTTATTACTTTTCGCTATTCGCCCATCAATACTAGCCGCCACAAAAGCCGTATATTTAACTTTCTGCTTTAACGTTGCCATAGTTTCTTAAAACATGAATGCCTAAATATGAAAGTGGGGTGAAAAGAAACCCCATGAAAACCTTATATATCCACCAAGCGACAATCATTAAAAACATGTCGTGCCATGAGTATCTACCAGTGCCCACAAAGGCTATAAGTATAAAAATAGCACTGTCAAAAAATTGAGACCAAACATTTGAGAGGTTCGAACGAAGCCAAAACTTACTATCTCCAATTTTTCGTTTTAAGAAAAAGAAAGAGATCACGTCTTGATATTCAGCAATTATAAAAGCAGCAATAGAGGCGATAGAAAACCGCGCCGAGAGCCCGAAAATAATATCGAAGGATTCTGTCGCCCAAGAACTATTCTTAGCCCAAGGAGCTATGCCAGAAATAAAAGAATAAAAAAGAAAAACAAGAATACTCAGAATCCCGGCAATAACAAAATTATTTGCCATTTTCTTGCCATACACTTCCCCAATCACATCCGTCATGATAAAGACAATTGGAAAAGAAAAGACTGCCACCGAAAGATGAGTACCGAAAAGAAAAGGCATAGTCTTTATGCCTAATGTATTCGCTGCAAAAAGAGAAGTTATGTACAACGTCAAACAAATAAGAATTTTTGTATAATCCCTCTCAGTCAAGTTAGTAAGTATTTGCATACAGTTATTTTACTATTTTACTTCGATGCCCATAGATCGAGCACTCCCAGCAATAATATTTATTGCGCCTTCGTCATCTTTTGAGTTCAAATCTTGCATTTTTTTCTTAGCTATTTCAAGTGCTTGCGCTCGAGTAATTTTCCCAGCCTTAGTGGCTACGTTCTTCCCAGAACCTTTCTCTATCCCAGCTGCTTTTAAAATAAGCCCAGTAACTGGAGGGGTTTTAACCACGAAATCATAACTTCGGTCTTCATAGACAGTAATAGAAACTCCGACTTTATCTCCAGCCATTTTAGCTGTAGCCGCGTTAAACTTGGTAACAAAGTCTCCGATGTTTATCCCGGCCTGCCCGAGCGCTGGTCCAAGTGGAGGAGCAGGAGTTGCTTTAGCCGCTTGTATTTGTAGTTTTATTTTCTTTGTAATTTTTTTTGCCATACGAATATATAGATTAGCTTATATCTTCTTAACTTGCAAGAAGTCGAGCTCGACTGGGGTCTCGCGCCCAAACATTGAAACCAATACCTTTACCTTGCCTCGATCCTGATCTACAGAGTTCACTTTACCTTCAAGGTCTTTAAACGGTCCATCAGTGATAAGAATGCTTTCCCCCACAACCATATCGATGTTGTGCTTAAGTGTCCCTGAGTCCATTTTCTTAAATAAATAATCAACTTCTTCTTTTTTTAATGGAACTGGGTTTACTCCTGCACCGACAAAGCCTGTCACTCGCGGAGTGTTGCGAACTACGTACCAAGAATCATCGGTCACTATCATGTCCACTAAAACATACCCAGGATAAATTTTTTCTTCTACTTCAGCGCGTTTACCTGCTTTAATTTTTACCTTCTTTTCAACTGGCACGATGACGTTAAAAATTTTATCATTCATCCCTAAAGAATCTATGCGCTGTTTCAAATTACGAAGAACAACGTTCTCGTATCCAGCATAAGTGTGTATCGCATACCAATTTCTAGCTCCTTCTGTTTCTTGTTTAGACATAAAATAAAATTAAAAACTAAAATCCGATTATCTTCTGTAACCCTTGAGCGAAAATAAAATCAAAAATACCCAAATAGTATGAGATAACTACAGATAAGATGATGACTATCAGGGTATAGTACAAAGTCTGGTTACGGGACGGCCAAATGACGTGTTTTAGTTCTGTCTTTGTTTCTTTTAAATACTCAGTAAGTTTTGACATCCCATTAGAAAATTAAAATAATAAACTTTACATTTTACATACGTCCCTTGATTTTCTAACGGGACAAGTATTTTTACATAAAGGTTCTTAAAAAAGCCCCTCGCAGGGCTTCTTTAAATATACTCTTTTTACTCACAATAGTCAACCCAGCGAAAATAGGGTGATTTTACTTAATTTCGTAGACTATAACTACATCCGCGCTGATTGTATTTTCTCCTTTAGGAACCCTAGCTGGAGCAGGAGCAGCATTGATTGAAGCCTCCATCATGACAGATTTACCGTAATACATATCACCTGGATACCCACCATCTTCATTGAAGCTTATAATCTTTCCTAATTTAACCCCCAAATCGTCTGCTAAAATTTCTGCTTTTTCCTGAGCATCATCAATTGCTTTCTTCCTTGCTTCCTTTTTTAGATCTTCTTCTTTATCAATAGCAAAATTTGGACCGTTCAAATCCGTAACCCCCAAATTCCCAAGACCTTGGGTAATTTTCCCAACGTTATCAGTATCTCTAACTTTTACAGTAATGCTCTCGTAGGATTCATACCCAATTAAAACTTGTTTTCCACCACCACAATAATAAGGCATAGCAACTTTCACATCTCCTGCTCCTAGACTTTCTGCCGTAGCTTGTGGACACAATGCTTGTTTATATTCGTATTTTGGATTAAAAGACACATTAGCTGTTTTAATATCTTTATCTTCTATTTTATTTTCTTTCAAAAAATCCAAGGCTGATTTCTCTACTGCTGCGGCTGCTTCTTGTGCTATTTTTACTGTTTTACCTTCTTTGTGAATTGTGAAGGATACAGTGGCAATATCGGGTACGGCAGAAACTTCTCCGTGCCCGGCTAAAGTTATGCTGCTACTTCCGTAATTATCCATCATGCTGTAAGACTTAAACTCAGATAAAATCCTTACTGCATAAAAAACACAAAGAATAATAACTAATGCAAGGCCTGCTCTATAAAGATTTCTTTTTTGTTCGTTTGGTATTTCCATATATTTACTAATTAATTGCTAATAATTCAACTTCAAATATCAATGTTGAATTTGGTGGAATGACAGGTGGGCGCCCCGCTGCACCATAAGCATCTTCTGGTGCTATGGTAAGCGTCTTTTTATCTCCTACTTTCATACCAACTATTCCAGTATCCCAACCAGAGATGACTTGCCCTGCGCCTAGTGGGAAAATAAATGGTTGCACATGGTTAAATTTTGGATCCACGTTTGAATCAAAAACTGTACCGTTTTCCAACCTTCCTGTGTAATTCATCGCAACCATATCCCCTACTTTTGCTACTTGCCCCGCAGAAGTTGTATCGTCTACTGCTGTGTTTGTGTTGTCGTTATTGTTTGGTGTCATGTTAACTTTGTTATTTATGCTGATAAAAATTAAAACCCCCACTAAAGCCAAGCAGATAATAACTGCTAAGACCGTATTCATGTTTTTATTATTTTCCATAGTTAAAAATTTTATGAAATTATTAATAATCTTATTATAGCCCTTGTGTTATTTTACACAATATTGACTTCTGGGGTAAGTTCTAGGTTAAATTTTTCCTTTACTGAGGAAATAATTTGGCTGGCTAAATCCACAATCTCTCTCCCGGTCGCCCCACCATAATTTACCAACACTAATGCTTGTCGTTCGTGCACCCCGACATTACCTATCCTATACCCTTTCCAGCTTATCCCGTTTGCGGGCCCACATTTTTCAATAAACCACCCAGCTGGTATTTTAATCACTACCTCATCCCTGCCCGCCAAAGCTTCAGCGTCGGCGGGTTCTTCAAAATGTGGGATATCTGGATATTCTGTCTGCAATTTTTTAAACTCTACTTCAGATACGAAAATGTTTTTAAAAAAACTACCGGCATTGCCTATTATTTTAGGATCTGGTAACTTACTGCGACGAATAGCGGCGACCGCATCACTGATATCTTTAACTCTTTTAACTTCAATTTTATTTTTCTCTAAATAATCTGCTAAAATTCTATAAGAAATATTTCTATTTTCTTTTTTGTTTAATCTGAGGGTTATTGCAAAAATAAAATATTGCCCTTTATTTTTATGCTTGAAAATACTTTCTCTATAACCAAGTTCACATTCTTCTTTAGGGAAAATTCTCTTTTCTCCAGTTTCAATATTATATGCTTCGACATCTAAGAGTGTATTCTTGAGTTCTACCCCATATGCTCCAATGTTTTGCATTGGGGCCGCACCCACAGTACCCGGAATCAAGGACAAGTTCTCAATCCCCCAAAGATCACGATCAACTGCGAATGTCACCATATCGTGCCAGTTTTCCCCACCAAGAGCACGAACTTTTACGTTTTCAGAAGTCTCTTCTATGATTTCTATCCCTTTTAATTTATTTAAAATAACTATCCCGTCAAAGTCTTTTGTGAAAAGTACATTGCTTCCCCCGCCGAGAAACAATTTATTGTTTTTTTGAAATTCCGGCAAAATAAATAATTCTTTTATATCTTCTTCGGTGTTTATTTCAACAAAAAGTTTGGCTTTGGCTTGAATTCCAAAAGTGTTCAGTTTAGATAAGTTGTAATTTTTTTCTATTTTCATTTTTAGCTAAAAATGGCAATAATGGCTCCCACGCCGACTAAAGAAATTAAGAGAAATGCAAACCAGCCTATTATGTTGCTTATTCTTTTGTTTTTAAAAGCTCCCATTATTTCTCCATTCCCGCTTAGGTGAACTATAAAGAAAATCATAATGGGAGAAATTATCCCATTCAATACTGCTGAATATATAAGTGCCTTAATGGGATCTAACCCAATAAAATTTAATATTATACCCAGCACCATAGCAATGATAATCACTCCGTAAAAAGACGTCGCTTGTTTTAATTTTCTATATAACCCCGTTTTCCATCCAAAAGATTCTGAAATTGCATAGGAAGCTGAGCCCGCAAGCACTGGAATGGCTAAAAACCCTGTGCCTAAAATCCCCAAAGCAAAAAGGAAAAACGCGAAGTCTCCAGCAAAGGGTCGTAGCGCTATAGCAGCATCAGCCGCTGTGGCTATGTTTGTAATACCACTCGCATAAAGTGTCGCAGCGCAAGCAGCAATAATAAAAAACATAACGGCATTAGATACAAACATTCCTGACCAAACATCTATTCTCATTTCCTTAATATCTTCCTTGGTAGTGCTAGCTACGCGTACTGCAACTGTCTTTTCTCCATGCATAATTTGCTCTTCCACTTCTTGTGAAGTCTGCCAGAAAAATAAATATGGGGAAATAGTGGTCCCGAGAGCGGCACAGATGAGTATCATGACATCTTTTGAAAAAGTAAATCTTGGCAAGACGGCATGTTGCAAAACTTCTCCCCAGTTGATATTTACCGAAAAAGCAGACACCACGTAAGCAAAAAGAATAAATGTTAGATATTTTAAATATTTTGCATATTTTTTATAAGGAATAAAAATTTGCAGAGAAAGAGATAGCCCGGCAAAAATAATAATTAAAAAGGGAAAAGATAAAGCTGGCAGTATAAGCTGAGCCCCCTTAGCCATAGCGCCTAAGTCTGCGCCGATATTAAAAACGTTTGCAAAAAGAAGTAAGCTAGTACAAAAATAAAGAATTTTTTTAGAATAATTTTTCCTAATATTGGCAGCGAGCCCCACCCCCGTAGAAAGCCCAATTCTCGCGCACATTTCTTGGATCACAACCATAAGTGGAAATGTGAGAATAGACATCCAAATTAAACCGAACCCTTGTGAAGCTCCCATTTGAGAATAAGTAGCTATTCCTGAAGGGTCATCATCTGCCGCTCCCGTGGTAAGTCCAGGACCGAGAGTCCTCCAGTATTTTGCAACAGCCTTGGTTGGTTCTTTGTTTGCCACACCTTGCTCAATTTCTCTCCCAGTCTCTATCCCTTTTTCTAAAATTTCTGCAGGTATGCTAAAAAATTTTTCCCATATAGTCTTTCTCATGTTCTAAGTATATTAACTGTCCCATCATTATGCAATTTTATAACTCGAGAAGGTAAACTAGTAATCTCACCTCCGTTTATATATAAATCTACAAAATTACCGAAGTAATTTTTGGCTTCATCAATATTTCTAGATGGATTGAGCCCTTCAGGATTCGCCGAAGGTGCAATTAAAGGACCAGTTTCTGTAAGCATTTTTCGTAAATCCTCTTCAGCTGGAACTCTAAAAGCAAGAGTATTTGTGCCTCTGTGCAAGTATGTGAATTTATCTTCATTACAATCTAATATTATACTGGTCGGCCGAAAATTCTCTGTATTGTTGAAGGACCAATATTCTTTAATTTTTTTCTTTTGCTGGGTAGATAATTCTATAGAAAATTTCTGTAATTCTTCAACATCACTAATTAATATAATACAGGGCTTTTCTGGGGCTCTTTTTCGAATGTTGTAAATACGACTAACTACGGATTCCTGAAGTGCACTACCGACAACGCCATATATGGTGTCGGTAGGCATTACCACCACCCCCTTGCCCTTAAACTTGTTTATTAAATTTACATCATTCCATATCATAGAATTAATTCTTTACTTAGTGTATTATATAGACAAACAAAACATATGTATACATTTATAAAAAGGGTCATAAAATTTTTCGATAAGTTGGAGGATAGAGTCCGAGGATTTTTGAGCCATTATCCTATTTTATATGCAATTTTAGGAGGGATAGGGGTTGTGCTTTTTTGGCGAGGAGTATGGCATATAGCCGATGAACTAAATCTTGGAAGTATTGCTTCGATGATTATAGGCTCTGTGGTATTACTTATAACTGGAGTGTTCGTCTCAGAATTCATCGGAAGTAAGATTATTATGTCTGGTATAGCTGGCGAGGAAAAAATAACAGAAAAAGAGGAGGAGAAGCTCGAAACAGAAGAAACTCAATTAAAAAGCCTACAAAACACCTTAAGTAGGCTAGAAAAAAAATTGGATCACATAGATTCTGAGATAGAGGAGAAGTAGGGGGTTGCCAAGGTAGGTCTTGTCTTAAAAAATCTTATCCCATAAAACTATAAAACTAAAAATTCCAAAAAATATAAAAATAATTCCAATTATAATTTTCCGTATCCAAGTAGGACGGAAAACTTTAGGTAAACTTTTGTGATTAAGCCAAAAGACCAAGGCTAAATGCACGAACATTGCGAAGGCATTAATTACTGCACCAAGAACTATTAATGTTTTAGGTTCGTATATATTAAATAAAAATAAAATTATCCCAAAAATAATCTGCGCCCAAACAAAAGAATAATATATTTTTGAAAGATTAATTTTTCCCCTCTCTTGTCCGTGTAATTTTCTTATAGCTAAATTTTCTGCCATAATTCGAGAGGTGGAGTCCATTACACCCAACTGTGTCTGAAATAACATAATAGATACTACCACTAAAAATAGGGTGCCGACAAAAGGAAAGACAATATTCCCAATAACGGCTCCTTCATTAATAACAAAATTAATTCCTTCGGTATTACCAGTTAAGCCGTGGGTTGTCGCGTAAGACAAAAGCATAAGAAAAATCATTGAAATTGCTCCTAAAAACCAAAACACAAAAGCGTGTTCAATGCTAATCAGTTTCCACCATTTTTTAAAACGACTTATATCTTCGGGGGTCGCTGCACAATCTGTGCCATCAAGAATAATTTCCTGATCCTTTTCTTTAGAAAATAGACTAGCGATTTTCTGCGAATAAACTCCCATACCATATCCTTTTTCTTTTATATAAATTGATTGAGTTAAATTTAAATTTCCTCCCGCTCCCGAATAAGCAAAAGCAGCCAAAAAGGTCGCAATGCTAATACCTTCAGGTAAAAACCAAAATCCTTCCCCCTTCCCCATCATCCCTCTAAATAACATAATCCAATCTGCTTGGACAGCTAAAAAAACAGCCAAAAGAAAAATAAAAGGAACTCCAATAAGTATAATAATTTTTGTAATATGCTCCATCATCGCATAAACTGTTTTCCCCATACTCAAAACTAAACCAATAATTAACAAAAATAAGATAGCGATCCATTTAAAGCTCTCAATGCCGAGCACGCTCGCCATGACTTTAGCTGACGCAGCGATAATTCCCGGCAAACCAAAACCAATAAAAGTTGAAACAATGAACCAATACACTGCTGGCTTAAATAATTTATGTATACCCACAAAAACACTCTCCCCTTTTACAAGAGCATATCTCTCAATTTCCATATTCATAAAATATTGGAAGGTAATCCCAAGAATAGCGCCCCAGGCAATACCTAAACCATAATTTGCAGCCAAATAAGGCCATAAAATCACTTCTCCAGACCCAAGCCCAAGAGCCAAAATAATGAAACTCGGACCGATAAGTTTTTTTAGAGAAATAGGTTCTGGAAATAGTTTTGTTTCTTTCATGATAATCGGTATCCAAATTTTACCATATAGAGATTAGGAAATACAGAATAAATGAAAAACGTATATTTAAATATCTTCACCATAAACTTATTATCTCATTACCTCTAACAAATTTAAAAACGGATTTACTTCTTTTTGATTTTGTAAATACCACTCTGCGCGACTTGTTTTGTTTTTGCCCACTCGAATAGTTATCCCACCGCGACGTAGAGACTTAAATGCATCTTCGTCTGTCTCACTGTCTCCAATATATATAGGAACTATGTTTTTTTGTAATTTCTTCTTTAAAATACGGAGGGCCTGTAAACAAGCAGTACCTTTGTTGATTTTTGTTTTAGGGCGAACTTCGAATGTTTTGTTGTCTAGCCTAACCTCAAGTAATCCCTCTTTTTGTATTTTGACTTCCATCCCCTTAAACCAAGATTTTAAAGACAGTACTTGCTTTTGCTTGACCATTCGGTAACCCAAGGCAATAGAGTATTTTTTATCTTCAAACACAATCCCTGGATATTTTTTAACATTTTCAATAAGCTCTTTTTTGATTTTTTGAATAGCTTTCCTCATGGGAGTAGTAATTCTCGAGTTTTTATATTTACCGTTTAGGTTGTGTTCCAACCCGTGATTCCCAACATATGGGATCCCTTTAATTCCGACTCTTTTTTGTATATCAGTTAATTTTCTGCCTGTAACTATGGTGATGGGCACATGTTTAACAAGTTTCCTGAGTAGAACTTTTGTTTCCTTTGGTAAAAATGCCTTAGTCGGATTTTTTGCAAGTGGAGAAAGTGTCAAGTCAAAATCTAGAAATAAAACTGGTGTGCTCGTCTTAAGCTTTTTTTTGATATGATAAATATTTTTGAAAACATATTTCATGTTAAATAAGACTATAGACCGCTTTGATGAATTCGGCAGACCAACGATATATGTTGTAGTTCTTGATCGACTCTCTCATTTTTTTCATTCGGTTCTTTTGTTCAGAAAGTGGCATATTCAGTGCAAAATTAATAGCTTTAGATGTTTCTTCAGCGCTATATGGATTTACTACAAGTGCCCCCTTGATATCGCGCACAGCCCCGGTAAATCTGCTTAAAATCAGTACTCCTAGTTCATCATCGCGAGCTGCAACATATTCTTTAGCCACAAGATTCATGCCGTCGTGCAGAGATGTAACCATGCAGACATCTGCTACCCTAAATAGAACCCCAAGCTCATCGTGAGAATAGTGTTCTTTAACCAACACAATTGGTTCCCAGTTCTTTGTTTGAAATTTTGTATTAATACGCTCTGCTTCTTTGCTGACTTCTTCGCTAAACTCTCTATATTTCGGTACGTTTTCACGACTCGGAGAAGCAATTTGAAGAAATGTAAAGTTTCCCTTGTAACTTGGATATGTGTCTAGAAAAAATTCCACAGCTTTGAAGCGTTCCAATAGCCCTTTGGTGTATTCCATGCGATCCACCCCAAGACCAATGTATTTGGAGCGTATGCCGAGTTTTTCGAGCTTCTTTTTACCTTCACTATGGCTGTATTTTGTGTCGTTGCTACCACCAGAAAAATCTATACTTATGGGAAAAGATTTAACATAGCTTGTGTGTCCTTTGTAAGTTATCGAAAATTGTTCTAAGTCACTCAAAGATTCAAGCTCCTTGCTTACAGTATTTATAAAATTATTACAATATTGCTGGATATGAAATCCAATTATATCTGCTCCGAGCATGCCTTGTAATATCTCCTTTCGCCATGGACAAACACTAAAGGTTTCTGGTTCAGGCCAAGGAATATGCCAAAATATACCTATTTGTGCATCTGGCCTGCTTTTTTTTATCATCGCAGGCAGTAACGCAAGATGGTAATCCTGTATTAGAATTAGGGGATTTTGTATATTCTTCACCTCCTCAAGCACGCTTTTTGCAAAAACCCCATTAACTTTATTAAATTGCTCCCAGTCTTCTTGTCTGAAAATTGGTCTTGTGTGCACCATGTGGCATAGTGGCCAAAGAGCTTCACTAGAAAACCCTTGATAATATCCTTCTTCTTCTGCTTTTGAAAGCCACACCCTTTTAAGAGTGTATTTTGGTTCAAGCGGCGGGACTTGTATTTTCTGATCTTTGTCCACAGTCTCCTTGTCAGCATTTCCACTTCCCCAGGCAATCCATGTACCATTACACGCCTTCATGACTGCTTCAATTGCTGTAACTACACCACCAGCCGGCACCCTAAAATTAATTTTCCCTTTTGAAGTATAGTGTTCATAAGGTTCACGATTAGAGACTACAAAAATTGGCCTGTTTTTTAAAGAAGCTTTAATAAATTCAGACAAGCGTTCTGAGGTCCAAGGACTATCAATTTTCTCTAGACGCATACGTGCCTCTTCCTGTGCAGAAACTCTCGCCTGAGATAGGCTCTTGCTCATGTGGGTAATCTCCGTAGCAAGCGGAGAGAAAAAGGAATATTTATCTTTGTAGTTAAAATCTCCCTTGTTTTCGCCTGAACGTAATTTTTTTACCGATTCCACTAAACGAACAACCTGCTGTAATACAAAAAATCTCAGCACAAAAAAGATTGTGATGGAGAAAAGTATTATTTGTGTAAATAGTCGCAGTAAGCTATTTCTCCATATCTGAGCAATTCCTGTATCAATGTATCCGGCATTTTGCACAATCATCAATGCCCCCACAACACTATCACCATTATGTAGTGGGTCAATTCTTACATATCTTTTTTCACCTTCTGCATCGAAAAAATCACTTTTTTTATTATTACCATCCATTACATCTGCAACTATCTGTGGGTTTTCTATTATACTTTTAGGTAATCCATCAGAACTTGCAATTAAAATCCCTTTATTGTCATAAAGAGCAAGACCAGCCAGACGTTCACGATTTGCAAATTTCTCTACAATTTTTTGTATAGAGTTATAGAAAGAAGATTGGGTGTTATTAGCATAATATGGTTCAACGGATTCCTTTAGGCTGTCCGATAAAAGAGAGGCCCGCTGTTCTAGGTTGGTTTGAAGTGTGGCCTCTTCTTGATTTACTTGTTTAAAGGTAAATCCTAGTGAAACCAAGCTTACCGCCAGAGCAACAATCCCTATAATGGCAAATATATACTTCATAAGTAAACTCTACCGAATATATATACACAGGTCAAGAAACTCAATACAAAAAATTCTTTTTTGGGTGCCTACAGGGATTCGAACCCTGACTAAGAGCTCCACAAGCTCTAGTGCTAACCATTACACCATAGGCACCATGTACTCTAATCTAACAGAAAAAGAAGCGCTTGCCAATTAATTATGGCGAGCTTTTCTTCTCATTATGTATTTAGCCCCTTCTACTAGAAGAATATTTAAGATCAGCCAAAGTATAATTATAGGTGCTGAATACAAAGGTAGGGGAGAAAGCATAAATATTTCTCGCATAAAAGGCAACCCCATGGTTAGCACTAAGAGCGCCACTCCCGCCAGTATACTCCAATTTAATTTTGTATTCGAAAAAATTTTATAAGAAAAAATTGGTAAATGTAAACTGCGAAAAGAAAAAGCTATGACAAGTATATAAGAAGAAAAACAAACAAAAAATATTGACCTAACAACCGCCATGTCGAGACCGACCTTCAGCATTACGTAATACAGAAGAAAAAGTAGTAACGAACTCAGCACCCCTATGCCAAACGTCAGCAATTTTACTTCCTTGGAGAAAATTAGCGTCAATTCTTTTCCCTTAAATCGCTCTCCATCAATATCTTCATCAAAAGCAAAAGCTAGTGCTGGTAAAGACCCGGTAAAAAGATTAACCCATATAATCTGAAGTGCTGTCAGTGGTAATGGTAAATAAAAAATTAAACTTCCCCCAATTATAAATACCTCATCAAGCGAGTTCGACATAAGATACACAAATGTTTTCCGAATATTTCCTAAAATTTTCCGTCCTTCATCTATTGCCAGACTTATCGTTTCAAAATTGTCATCGAGCAATACTAAATCTGCCGCACTCTTAGCCACATCACTGCCAGAACCTAGGGAAATTCCAATATCCATTGCCTTTAGGGCCGGTGCATCGTTCACCCCATCTCCAGTCATGGCCACCACCTCGCCTAGTTTTTGATAAAGTTGCCCAATGCGCAATTTATCTTCTGGGGTTACCCGAGCAAAAATTTTAATTTTTGGAATTATTGCTATTAATTCCGCATCAGAAAAAGTTCTCACATCTCCTCCGGTCAAGACTTCATCTTCTTTAACATGCCAATCCAAATCTTTCGCCACAGAAAACGCCGTCCCCACCAAATCGCCTGTAACTAAAACCATTTTTATCCCATGAGACTCAATGTTTTTTATAGCCTTTGGAACCTCGGGCCTTATTGGATCAACAAACGTAAACATCCCTAAAAATTCTACACTTTCCACTTCTGATAATGAAAATTCCTTTTTATTATGTTTCTTGTCCACCCTTCCTATTCCTATTATTCTCTTGCCTTCTCTACTTTCTTTTTCAATCCAATCTTCAATCTTCAAATATTCTTCTTTAGACAGATTGGATTTTTTTAAAAGAATATCCGGTGCGCCCATTAATATGTATGTTTTATCTTTTTCAGCAACTGAAAATTTATTAGTGGAATTAAATGGTAAAACCAAATGAGAAACAGAAGAAGATAAGAAGTGTAAAGGGACGTTGTGTGTACGACAGGCTTTCACAATATTAACTTCAAATGGTCGACCCTTAAAAGACCATTTCATTTTATCTTCGTTGGGGTTTTCTACAGACACATCCACATTAAGTAGCGCCAGCTCAAGAAGAGATTTCTGTTCATTTGAAAATCCTTCTTCTTTTAAAGAAACCCGCGCATTAAGAATGTGGTGTGTGCCATAAATACCGGTAAGACGCATATCGGCCAAAGTTAAGGTTCCCGTTTTGTCGGTCATAATTAAAGTGGTAGAACCGAGAGTTTCTGCGGCAGTAAGTTTCCTTACAACTCCTCTTTTTTGAGCTATTCGCAAAGACCCAATAGCTAAAATTACAGTCAGAGCTATCGGCAATGATTCCGGCACAGCACCTACTGCTACTGCAGATGAGAGCAACAACATTTCAAAAAATGGTTCTCCTCGAAGGATCCCAAGAATAAGAATGCAAGCTACAACCACAACAACCACCAAGAATATAAGCCAGGCAAGTCTATCAACTCCTTTTTGAAGTGGGGTTTTGGTTTTATTCGTTTCCGAAACTATCCCCGCGATTTGTCCTATTTCGGTATCGTTACCCGTGGCACACACCACGGCAATAGCATACCCCTGCACCACAAGCGTTCCTGCGTGAGCAATATTTTTTCTTTCTGCCACGAGGGCACTGAGATTTACCGGCTCTTCATTCTTTTCAACTGGTAGTGCCTCTCCGGTAAGTATGGCTTCGTCTACTTGAAAATTATTAACAGATATTATTCTGGCATCAGCGGGAATACGAGCACCATAAGAGAGTTTTAAAACATCTCCAGGCACCACCATCTCAGAATCTATTTCTTGTTCTAATCCTCCACGAATTACTCTCGCCCTGTCCTTGATATAAGTTTTGAGTTTGTCGAGGGTGTTTTCTGCATTATATTCATGAAAAAATCCCAAGGCTACATTTAGTATAACCACAAACAACACCACCCACATATCCAACCATTCTTGAAGAATGGCAGTCAGCACCACTGAACCCAGAAGTAGAAATATTAAAGGACTTAAGAATTGTTTTAAAAATAAAATTACCGGATTGGTTTTACCCCTACCGTGAAAAACATTTTTCCCATATTTAGATAAGCGCGTTTCTGCTTCTTGGTCAGTAAGTCCTTGTGCCGACGTCTTTAATTGGTCAAATATTTCAGCGGAAGATAAAGACCATGATTGTTTTATGATTTGCATTGATTGAATGCATTATAGCAATATATCTCACTCTTTCAAATCAAGACAGACAGAATTTAAACAATATCTTTTTTTAGTTTCTGTGGGGCCATCATTAAACACGTGCCCGAGATGAGAGCCACAATTCGAGCAGGCAACTTCTGTTCGCTGCATTCCATGACTATTATCTTCAGTTTCTTTTACTGCTCTAGGAAGAGCTTTATCAAATGAAGGCCAGCCAGTCCCAGAATCAAACTTTGTGTCTGAAGGAAAAAGCATATTACCACAAACCACACAAGCATAAGTACCTTGACGCTTTTCGTGTAAATATTTCCCACTCCCGGGTGACTCTGTTCCCTTCTCACGTAATACGTGATATTGCTCTGGCGTAAGTTTCTTTTTTAATTCTTCTTCATTTGGAGTATTCATATTCATGGTGCGCAGAGGGGGACTTGAACCCCCAAGGATTACTCCATACGAACCTCAATCGTACGCGTATACCAGTTCCGCCACCTGCGCATAGTTTTTCTGTTGTTTCTTCTCAATTTGTAAAACTTTTTGTATTTTCAACTTTTTGCGAGACAAGCAAACAACTTTTTGATTGTAATACATTTTCTTGATAATTTCCAGCGCTTCTCTTTTTGCATATCTAAGACCATAAATCGAACCTTTAGTTTTTGACTTAGAAATATGACCTTTTATTCGTAATTTATTAAAAATTTCTTCACGAAGCCAAAAAATATGCTTTGAGCTGGCTGAGTTAAAAGTTAAATAAAACATATAACTAGATCGCCAACGTGGATCCCAATAAGAATAGAAGGATCCATCCCCGTCAAAACTCCCACGCAAAAAATCAAAAAAATATTTATCTGGTATTGCTAGTCTCCCAATGGTTAATGATTTTTTAGGAGTCAATCCAATTGATAAAAGAAAATCATAAAATATTCTATTTTTGAATTGAATTCTTAGACACCCATCCCCTTTACTGTTCCATTTATTACCTATAGTAAAATTCACATATAGGCATTTAGAAAAATTTAACAACTGCTCCCTGTCTTTTGAAGTTAGGTCGATCAATAAGCCCCCATTTGAGAGATATCCATCTGTGGCAATTAAACCTACAGCATAAGCTAAGTTGGGTCTCCATTTTGTATCTATTATTTTTTTTGGTTGTGGTCCCCTCTTTCCCATACCTATATTATATCACCTCAAGGTGATAGCGTCTACCAATTATTATTAAAACAAAAACCCACTTTTGTGGGGTTATGTTTTTCTTTGTTTATTTATTCTGTTACTTTTTCTTCTACCTCTGGAGTTTCGTTTTCTAACGTAACTGAACGCATTTTTCGGCGAACATCTTTCACCGCCTTGGTGCGAATGTAGTAAAGTTTACTCCTGCGAGCTCGAGCTCTTTTTGTGATTTCAATTTTTCCTATCATTGGAGAGTAAAGTGGGAAAATTCTTTCCACGCCCACACCAGAAGCTACCTTGCGAACTGTAAAAGTCGCACCTGCTTCTGTCCCGTGCTTACGAGCGAGAACAATTCCTTCAAAGGCCTGCAGACGATACTTGCCTTTTTCATCAAGAATCTTTGAAGATACGTTTATGGTGTCTCCTGCCTTGAAATCAAGCTTTTTTCGCTCCTCAAGATCTACTGGACTAAATTTAATTTTGTTGATTTTATTTCCTGCCATAGTTGATTTAATCTAACATATAGAATGTTTTTTTGCAATTTATATGAATTCCTGCTGATAACATTTGACACAATACACTATCTCCGGCCTCTCTGGCGCATAGGGAGTATAAATAGGAGCTTCGCATTTCGCGCAAGTTCTGTGATACATACCAGGTTTGTTTTCTCTGGCAAATCTTTCATTTTCTCGACATTTTGGACACTCGTGAGGAAGAGGTAAATTCATTTTACGCAAAAGTTCCAGTTCTCCTGGGATAATTTTATAACTACGTTTGCAGTTGATGCATTCAATAATTTCTTGCAAAATTGAATCTGTTGTCTCTTTAATTGTTTGAGGCAAAATTTCTGATTTTATTGTAGATGATACATTTGGATTCTCTGTATCATCCCAATCATACCCTTGCGATATTGCTTCTTCTCTAGTTTTTGGCAAAAATCGCATTGCGTTTGATTTATTATATGGAAAGTTGCCAAACCCCAAAGAAAAAAACTCTCCATAACTCCACACCCTACCTAATTTATCCACTAAGGGATTTTTCTTCATATCTTCTATAATATCTTTTTTTAATTTCTCATAATCTTCCTTTGAATATTGCTTATTTAAAATACAGTAATTTTTGTGTTTTAAATTCACGCAGCCAAAATTATTTTTCCCAGAAATTGACCAATGAGAGTATTCTGTATTCAAGGCATCGGGAAAACTATGGGAAGTGAACTTGCAATTACTGGCTCCATCCCCTGTTTGTGAACACTCATATAAAAGTTCTGCTATATTCCCCCAGCCAGTATAATCCATACAGTCTTTGGATCCGTCCACTGTTATAAGTTGACACCATTTACAATTCTCTGCGCCATTTAAGATATAACACTCCTTAGAGTTCTTTGATGTATATACATACTCGCCCGTGACATTTAAATTAAAGGAGTGCCCATGATACTCGCGATAAGGACGAGTAAGCCAAAACTTACTAGATTCTCTCTCAAACTTCTTGATCCCAGATGAAGTATCTAACCTCATTTCTTTTAATTTTTTCTCATATTCTTCTTTAGAATACTGAACATTAAAGATACAATGTTTTGCCCCACGTAAATTTACACACCCTATACAGTCAGTACAACCATAGCAATTACGAGAAAACCAAACATCCACACAATCGTCACATTCTTCAGAGAAGAAAACTCTATAGCCTCTAATAAAACTTCGGGACCCATAACATAATTCTGACTTCCAGCCTCGAATACAATCTGAACTCCATTTCAGGGTATTTAAAATTGAAGAATAATATACATTTTCACAAAAATCTGCCCAGATAGTCATAAAACAGTTTTTGGAATACGCGATCGAATTTGAATATTCACAATTTTTTAAAGTAGTGTAAGTACTCTCCAGAGAAGAATACGGGGTTTTCGTCGCAAGTTCTTTTACTTGTTCTAAAAAAGACCTTGAGGGGTCATAGTCCATAGCGTACTCTGTACCGTCCCAATCATCCGCCCACCAACAAGGCTGACAATACACAGTCAATTCCTTTTCTGGTGAAAACATAGATAACATCTTTTTCTCACACTTATTACAATTACGCCAAAATGGAGACCAACTGTTATCGACAGATAGTCTCCTAGCCATCCGGCACTCTGGGCACCAGGTGGGCGGCGGGACGGAAATTTTTTCGTAATAATTAAAATCTTCAGGTTCTATCGTGAATTCTTTTTTGCAGCTCTGGCAAGATTTTGTTTTCGCTTCCATGGTTTTATTTTACTATCTTTTCAAATTCTTTAGGAATCTTAGATTCTACTTTGACCACATTCCCTTTCAAATCTTTAAATTCAATAGATCTAGCATGGAGAGCCATACGTTTTAAGCCTTTTGGGCAAGGGTTGTCTGGGTTGTAGAGTTCATCACACACAACAGGATGATTTATGTATTTCATGTGCACCCGAATCTGGTGTGTTCGTCCTGTTTTCGGCCGAACTTCTACAAAGGTATATTTAATGGGTGGAGCCTCGTAAAATTTCTTATTCGTGCCGGAGCCCTTTAGGGTAAAGCGAGAAGAAATTTTACGAAGCGAACCTTCTTCAAATCTTTTTAAAACTCTATATTCAGTAATAGCCTCTCGCATTTCTCCACGTGCCCCGCGACCAGCTAAGTATCTGCGGAAATCTTTCGGGCTTCGTCCTATTGGTTTATTTATTACTCCTCTTTCGTTTTTTACATTCCCAGAAACAATAGCCACATATATTTTTCTAATTTCTCTATTCTGGAATTGTTGTTTCAAAAATTGATAAGCTTTTTCATTTTTAGCTAAAACCAGAACTCCGGAAGTGTCTCTATCCAGGCGATGTACAATACCTGGCTTTTTTATTTCTATTTTTCTATTTTTATATTCATAGACTTCGTCCTCCCCCACATTTTTCATTCTTGGATAATTTTTCAATATCCAGTCAGTAAGTGTTTTTTCTTTAGTTCGTCCATCGGCATGCACAGCAATACCTGACGGTTTGTCTATAACTAAAATATTAGAATCCTCATATAAGATTTTCATTTTGGTCGTAAATATTTTTCTGCTGAAAAATTTCGCGACCCGCTCCTCGCGCCGTCGCGCTGCGGACTCACAAAACTTTCAGTTTTGTGCCCTTGGTAGGAATCGAACCTACATCAAGGCCTTAGAAGAGCCTCGTTCTATCCATTGAACTACAAGGGCAATTACTAATAACGGATAGACTGTGTGCGCGGTAAGGGACTCGAACCCCTGACCTTCCCGGTGTAAACGGGTTGCTCTACCAACTGAGCTAACCGCGCAAATACTTACTTAAAGTAGCACTTTTACAGCGAAGGGTCAACGACAGGAGCTGGAAAATTTAAAATTTGATTTGATTTTTTTTCTCTTTCGGAAAAATAATTTAAGATTTTTTCTAAACCATCTTTTTTTATTATCAGTGTTTTTCTACTTTCATTGAGATTTAATATCGCACCTTCTTGGTTGGTTTGCTTGAAAAGTCGATAACCGAAAACACCCGACAATATAATAATGATCAAGGCTAGAGTAGTCGCAATTTTCCAGTAAAGATTTGCATTAAAAACAAATTCTTTTTTCGTAAAATGCTTTTCTTTTTTAAAAAGTTGTATTTTCATTTTTTATAAGACGAAACTTAAAAGTTGTATTCTAAAAACAGCTTCCCAGCTTACTCCCCCTTTTTCCTCCACACTATTTCTGCGAATATCTAATGACAGAAAATTGAGTTCATAGGGTGAATTCTCTAAAAGCATTAAAAATTTATAAAGCGAAGCAAAGCTCCCCGAAGCTTTCAGCCCCACCACAAGCCCCACCCCGGTAGATAGCATATCCACTGAACTCACTTCTGCCTTAGCCCCCACCCTAGTTGCTAATTGTTCAATGGTATCTAGGAACGGCACCACATCAGAACTCTTGGCAAAGTGAGTATCTAGTAATGCTTTATCTGGGGCAATTCTTAGAAGCGTTTGGTCAAGTGTTCGTATTTCGTTACGCCTATCTGTTTCGGTTTGCCACGCAACTCTTCCTTCGTTGGCTTTTCGATTATTGTCATTGATTAATTTATAAAGCATTAAAAAAGCACTCAATACAATGATGAAAAATACCGCGGAAGTAATTAATGGAATTTTTTGAAAATTATTTTTCATATTATGCTGGAACTATACTTAAATAAAATTGAATATCCGCGCCTTTTACGAAGTTAGATATCGGCAAATCAACACTTTTAAAGCTTGCGCTTTTTTCTAGTGCTTGTCGGAAAAGTAGTAAAACTTCACGCGAAGGAGCCGTCCCGGTAATCTTGATTTTTCTTCCTCCGGTAGGGCCTTGTTCATAGAAAATTTGGGTCAATTTGATATCGGCCCGCTTCTCCAAAAGGATGGCATTAATAACCTGTGAAGATGGTATAAATTTATCTTTCCTGGCGTTTTCAATTAAATCAATTTTATTATTGATGTCTTTGACAGCCAATAAGGATTGCTCGCCCAGAACTGGAAGCGGTTCATTTTTTTGATTTTCTAATTGCGTATCAACAAAAGTGTCATTAACAGAAGAAGAAAAATATGCAGGAAGTAAGGAGATAGCCGCCACTAAAATACAAAAATTTAGCACCCCTATAAACAGTACGAAGAGTCTGAGGTAGAAACCCCTCGTCATTTTTTTCTTTTCTTCTTTTGGAATTAAATTAATCATTAAAAAATTTTCTTAATTAGCCTGATCTCCCAAAGCAAGCCCTAGCGCCGTAGAAAATGCTAAGGCTTGACGAAAACTCATATCAGGAATATAGCTCCCGGTGTTTACTATGTTAACCCACACGTTTGCCATCTCTACTGGAATCTTCATACTAACAGAAATGTAATCTGCCAATCCTATCAAATTTGAATCCCCACCACAGAAAATAATTTTTTGAATCAGTGGATTATTTTTTCCTTCTTCGTCTTTGTGCGTATTCCAGTATAAAAAGTGTTTAGATATCTCATCTCGCAAAACAGAAACACTGTTCAAAAGTATAGAGAATATCTCCTGGTTGGCGCTATTGCGCTGAAGTCCATATTCGTGTTTCATTTTATCTGCTTCTTCAAAGCTAATATTAAAGCTTTTCTGTATAGCTTGGGTAAGCATTATTCCTCCCAGATCCAAGGTGGAAGTAAACATAACAATCCCACCAGAAACAATAAAAATACCGGTGCGTTTTTTACCAAAATCTACAACCATGTAAGTTCCTTTATCCCCCGCCTGAACCACAGCCCGACAAGTCGCCTGAGCTTCTAATTCACAAGACTTAACTTCTAGGTCTGAATGCTTAAATATGAGTAAGTAATTTTCAATTATATTTTTTGTAATTGTAGCTACTTGAACTTCTATACTTTGAGCATCTTCTTTTACTAAATCATAGTCGAAAATTGCATCCTCAGCTTTTATCGGCACATGTTCTTCTAAAGCAAGCTCTATACCTTCGCGAACATTTTTTAGCCCTGCTTTTTCTAGTCGCAATTGAAACAAATATACCTGCTCCTCTGGTAAAGAAACTCTTACAGATCTGACTCCTTCTTCTTTTCGCAAAAGAGTTAGAATCTCTTCCATCTTTTTGGAGTTTTTGATTTTCCCTGACTCAATAACTCCAGGGGGGATAACCCGTTCCCCATGTCTACCAACCCTAATTCCGTTTTTGGTTGCAATAAGTTCTATAAATTTTAGTGATTCATCGGAAATATCCAAGCCGAATGAGGGTGCTGAAAAAAACTTAGGAGGAGGAAAAATCCTAAAAAAGAATTTATCGAAAGAATCCATCAACATAGTAATATTATACCCTTTACTTAGCTACTGTGCCAATAGGAATTTCCATATTTGACTCAAGTAATGAAAATTTCCCGTCCTCGGTAGAAACTGCCATGATCATCCCGTTGCTTTCAATACCTTTAATGACTCTTGGTTCCAGGTTGGCGACAAACATACACTTCTTCCCTACCAATACAGAGCAATCCGGAAAATAAAGTGAAATACCAGAAACAATTGTCCTTGGGTTTTCTTCTCCTAAATCAACTGAAAGTTTTAAAAGCTTGTCGGTCTCCGGAACCTTTTCTGCCGACAATATTTTACCCACAACCATATTTATTTTTTTGAAATCTTCTATGCTAATCATATTTTTTATTTATTTTATCTAAATATCTTTGTAATATGAGTGCGGCGGCTGATGCATCTATTCTCCCTGATTTTATTTGTTTTAGTTTACTATGTGACTGAGTTTGGTTTGATTCTTTTTTACCATTCGGTGAACGTCTAGCTTCTACAGAAGTTAGAAATTCTTTTTGTTTATGCACGGGTAGATTAAATTTCTCTTTTAATTCTAAAATAAATACTTCTATCCTCCCCGAGAGAACATTTAACTTCCCAGAGAAATCTACCGACTCACCGACCACAATTTCCGAAACATTTTCTTGTTTGATTATCTCGGCAATTCTTAAGAATGTCTTTGCATCGTTTAGAATAATTTCTTTCGGGAAGGCAAGAGTCCCATTTTCATCTGAAATTGCCACTCCAATTCTCTTAGTACCGTAATCTATACCTAAAAATCTCATAAGAAAAGACTAGCATAAAAGATACTTTTTTGATAATATCCAAATGCAGAGAAAGGAGGTGTCGCATAGTGGTTTAGTGCACCTGTCTTGAAAACAGGAGTGCCGCAAGGCACCGTGAGTTCGAATCTCACCACCTCCGCAGAAAATAAAAACAGCTAACGCTGTTTTTATTTTATCTTTCTATTAGAACTGCTCTGGCTGGAGCACCATCTATGTCTGTGAATTTTAATGGCAAACAAAACAATTCATATTCTTTTTCATCAGCTAATTTTAGATCTATCCCTTCAAGAATAGGGATATTTTTTGACAACAGTGAGGTATGCGCCCTGTGGTCCTTTCCCCCTCGCTGCTTGATAGACAGAGAATCAATTCCCACCAAAAGAGGTTGCAAGCTCGCAAGATAGTCCGCTGCGTCCCCATCCAAATACACAAAATCCTCATGAAATTGTTTAAGACCACGAATTGAATTTTTAGTTTTTAATAAAATTCTTTCTCCATCTTTAATGTTTTTTTCTTTGAGCATTTCTTCGGTAATTGCTCCGCCAATAACAGTAGACAAGTCTAAAACCCGACAAAGTCCCACGAAGTTTTCAAGTGGAATTTTATCCAAAGCTGGTCCACCGAGCACAGCATGCATTGGTGCATCTATATGTGTCCCTGTATGTGAGCCGAAAGTTATGGAAGAAAGCTGAGTTTCATATTCTGGTATGGCGTGATGAATACTAATAGAAAGAGGAACATTCCCAGGATATATTACTGTCTCTCTGTTTAATGATAAAGATATGTCTATAATACGCATAAGTTAATTGCTAATTTATAAAACTTCAGGTTCATCATCTCCTCTTTTTACTGGATGCTGGCCAAACTCTCCACGCATGGTAGAGACAACCTTCCCTTGGTAGCTTGGTTTTGTTTGTGATTCAGCTCTGGAATCAAGAGATGCTTGGATAGCGGGCATGGCTATGCCTTCTCGCACACCTGCTTCTACTGTCCACTTACCTTCTCCTGAAGCTGAAGCTTTCCCTGAAATTGCATTTAAATCTTTCCCATATTTTTTATACCCATCATGCATCCATGAAACCAGACTCGAAGTCACCACACTACCATGTGAATACACATTTGTAACTTTTTCTAAATCTAAATCATATTCTTTCGAGTGTCTTAATAAATCAAAACCTTCCGCAATGGATTGCATCATCCCGTATTCAATCCCGTTGTGAATCATTTTCACAAAATGTCCTGCTCCTGAGGGACCCATGAGCCCGAAGCCACTTGGAAGACACGTATCATTGAAAAATCCAGTTCCCCCTAAACGATCGTACAATTCTTTTTTACCCCCCACCATCATGCAGGCCCCGTTAAGTGCCCCACCTGGCCCACCAGAAACTCCAATGTCTAAAAATTTTACGCCTCGTGCCTCAAGCTCTTCTGCTCGACGCTTGGAATCTTGATATGGAGAATTCCCCCCGTCAATAATCAAATCTCCTTTTTCTAAAAGTGGCACTAGTTCGTTTATCACTTCTTCTACAGCTTGGTGTGGAACCATGAGCCACACAGTTCGAGGCGTAGACAGCTTTGAAACAAGATCTTTAATGCTGATTGCTCCCATCGCCCCCTTAGTCATTACTTCTTTTACGCTTTCTTCTGTTCTGTTATAAGCAACAATGTTCCAACCATGATCAAGCAACCTAAAAACCATATTTTTCCCCATTTTCCCGAGCCCAATGTATCCCAGTTCTTTTTTCATCCTTTTATTATAGCAAAAATTCTAATTATATAATTTCTGCACCAATTGAACCTTTTTTATAAATAGTAAGTGGTGTTTTTTCCCAAGCTTTTATCGTGTCGGTGACTATTCTCCATTCTGCCATAATTTCAGCTGTAGTTATAAAGACTGTTTGGTCTCCAAGTATGCAGTCATTGAGTACCTTTTCATAAGCATCATACGGTACAACTTTGTCTGCAGAAATAGAAAAAGTTTTATGCTTACTTTTATCTTTAAAATAAACTTCCACCTGAACCAAGGCTTCGCTTAGTCCTTTACCTGCTTCCAACTCAAAAATAACTCCTTTCCATCTTTCTACCCCTATCTCTAGATTAATTCTAAAAAAAGTTTCAATTTGAGAATTTGGTTTAACGTTCGGCTCCTGTAGGTAACCTTCGTATTGCCCCCGAACTATTTTATTTGTATTTACAAGTGAAGTCTTTTCTAGAACTTCTGCACGTGCCTTGTGTGCCAAATTATTAGAAAATGTTTTTGGATTTTCCATAGCCACCAATGCTAGCATTTGGAGCATGTGGTTTTGCCCGACATCTCGCAGAGCTCCGAGGCCATCATAGAGCGCCCCTCTCTTGCCGACGACGTTTTTTTCATGAAAAATTATCCGCACTCGGTCTATGTTTTCTTTATTCCAGATAGATTCCATCTCTCCATCCATAAAACGAAAAGAAAAAATCTTTTGTAGAGCTTCTTTGGCCAAATAGTGATCAATACGAAATATTTGCGACTCATCAAAGAGCTCTCCAAGCAAGATATCTAAGTTTTCAGCATCTAAAATATTTTTCCCAAAAGGCTTTTCTACTAAGATACGTGTCCAAGCCTTTTCTCTGTCTTCTATTCCTGGAGCACATGGCACAGTCAATCCCGCCATAGAAATATTTTTAAATATCGTAGCGTATAAAATAGGTGGAGTCGCTAGATAAAAAAGTTTATTACTACATATTCCCTTTTTCGCATCGTCCTCGGCAAGTTTCTGCCCTAAGCTATTAAAACTCTCTAAACTTTCTAAGTCTCCCTGAGTATATTTCAAGTTTTTTAGAAACTTGTCTAATTTCTCGATATTTGCGCTCGGAATACTTTTCAAAACCGCCTCTTTAGAGAAATTTTGAAAGTCAGCATCGGCAAGCGACCGACGAGCAAAGCCCATCACACTAAAATTGTCCGGCAAAAGCCCGAGAGAAAACAGGTTAAAGAAAGCCGAAGCGAGCTTTTTTTCATATAAGTCCCCTGTGGCGCCGAAGACTACAATAGTTAGCGGATTTTGCATAGTCACAATATACCCTGTAGAGAAAATTTTATCAAAAGTCTATTTTAGGTATACACATTATAATGAGTAGTGGTATAATTATCCTATGAATGAGAATTTAACATGGTCTGCACTTGAATACGAAGAAAAAGAAAGGAGTAAAGACTGGTTCTGGGCTCTTGGAATCATCGTCGTGACTTCGGCTTTAGCGGCTATTATTTTTGCAAATTATTTTTTCGCTACTTTACTTATTTTAGCTGGAATATTGCTTGGATTTTTCGCTACTAAAAAACCAGACACTATAAATTATGAATTAACTCCAAAAGGATTGAAGGCTCACGATCGCCTGTATCCTTATGAAAATATAAAATCATTTTGGGTTCAAGTAGACTTCTCTGGGGAAACAAATACCAAGCCATTGCTTTTTATTCACTCCGAGAGAGCCTTTATGCCGATCATCACTATTCCGATAAATGAAGACATCGCCGAAGACATTCACAACATTCTAACTTCTCAAAATATTGCCGAAGTAGAAATGAAAGAACACCCCTCCGAAAAAATAATGGAGATTTTGGGGTTTTAAATTGTTTGTGCCCTCAGGAGGAAATCTTTCTCTACGAGAACAGTATACCTTTTCCATTTTTTATAAATAAAAAATAAGGAAAAGCTTTTCGCTCCCTAGACAAAGCCAATCAATTGGCTTCTTTCGTGCTGGTGCCCTCACCAGGAATCGAACCTGGATCGCAAACTCCGCAAGCTCGCATTCTATCCATTAAACTATGAGGGCATAATTTTCTTTTCTTATTTTAGATTAACAGTTTTCTATTAAAAATCCAAATGTAAGGAAAGATTTCAATGTACGTCTACTAGGATGGAGTAGTACCACGCTGTTGACTTTTTGTACAGCTCGTGCTACAATCATACGTAGAAGTGGGGCCCGATTAGTGGGATCCTCCCGCTAACGGTACCTCACAACCAACTATAGGGAGAAGCAAACAATGAAGAACCTCGTGCTGTTCGTGCTCGTCGTACTCGCGTTCGCAGCCGTGGCAACCGCCGACAACATCCCTGACTGCAAGTTGGGAGTTGCCCCGGTCAACGTCGACCGCCAGGTGGCTGACACAGACCAGCGCTTCATCGCCCCCAAGGGCATGGAAGTGCGCATGGAATTCCGGAAGTCTGGCGACAACGACCTGTCGTACATCGTCTGCAGACTGAAGGAAGATGTGGTTTCGTACGCCTTCGCCCCAGGCCATGCATGGGACAAGCCGTCCGGCAACAATTTCACGTCGAACGACGAGAAACGGTGGCCGATTCCCTACACCATGCCAGAAAGCAAGCTGGTGGCTTCTGGGGTCAACCAGACCCAGACGGTCAACGTGACCGTTCCGCTCGAAGGCCTCGCTGCTGCGATGGACAAAGTCGCTGCAGCGATTGTCGCGGAAAAAGAAAACGACACCGTGCCGTTCCAGTGGAACCGGCCGGTCGTGGTGATCGTGGTCGTGGCGATCGTCGTCACCGTTCTCGTCATCGCGCTCGACGCCGAGCGCGGAGGGAAAAAAGGCGACGGCAACACCATCTAAGCAGTTTCTCCTGGCTAGTTACATCAGCAGGAGGGAGAGTGCAGTATGCGACTCACCCTCCTGCACTCTTTAAAGCTCTGAAACGAAAATGTTGCATATACGTCATATATATGTAATATGAATTCATATCTTTAAAGAGTGAATATATTGACATTTTAATAGTAATAGTGTATAATAATAAGATATGAAAAAATTAATGAAATTTTACGTCGGCGCGACAATATTAACCCTTATTTTACTGGGTCTTTTTACTATTCCAGATCCTGCCGCCGCAGCGTCGGATGTTACCTGTAATAGCGCAGTTTTAAGCGCTTGGGTAGATCCACAAGGATCCCCTACTACAGCCTGGATGCAATGGGGTACTTCTCCTTCCCTTTCCGGAACAACATTTTCTTCTACTCCTCAGACTTTTAATAATTACGAAACTTTTAGCGCTACAGCTACTAACCTTTCAGAAAACACAACTTACTATTACCGAGGAAGATTTAATAATGCTTCAAGGGGTGCTTGGAATGGAGACATCTTTTCTTTTAAAACTTTGTCTTGTGGCGGAAATCCAACAACCCCAACTATTGTAAATTTAAATTTTTTAGTAAAGAACAGCTGCGACAACAAGGCTATTCAAAACGCTGATGTTCACATTGGACAGAATTTTGGAAATGGACAAGACAGAACAACAGATGGAAATGGGTTTTCTAATTTTGGTGTCAACTCTGGTACCAATATTAGCTGGGATGTTTCTGCTTCCGGTTATTCAAATAAATCTGGTACCGCTAATTCTGGCAACAGTGAATCTACTGTAAATGTTTCCATAACTCCGACTGGTGGATGTTATACTGCACCACAAAACACTCTTCCTAAGGGATACTTAGACGGTGCAGACTGTTCTGCAATCTGGGGTTGGTCTGTAGACTATAACCTAACTGGATCTCCGGTACACATAGAAGTAGATGATGTGGCTGGAAGAAGTGTTATTACAGGATTATCAAATTTATATCGCTCAGACGTTAACTCTGTTTTGGGTCTAACGGGTAATCACGCTTTCAATATCGCTACCCCAACATCACTAAAAGATGGGAATGCTCACATTATATATGTATATGGTGTAGACATAGATGCAAGCGGTAACCCAACTGGTGATAAATTTCTTTTAAATGGTTCTCCGAAAACAATAACTTGTGGAGGAACTACAACTAAAACAGACGGACGCTGGAGCTCATGGAGTGCGAAAAGTACTCAATGTGGAATCACCGACACTCAGACTCGTACATGTATCAATCCTGATGGAGGACGTGCTTGTACTGATCCCCAAAATCCAAACTACGATGGTGAAGGTTATTCACGAACTTACACAACTCGATCATGTAATACTAGCCAACCTAGAGACGGTGGTTGGAGCGATTGGAGTACCAAAAGTACACAATGCGGAGTATCAGGAACTCAAACTCGTACTTGTACAAATCCATATCCTGCTAACGGTGGCGCATATTGTTCTGGACCATCCACTCAACCTTATACAAATTCTCCATGCTCAGTAAATGATCCTTCAGTAAGCCTGTCTGCTAATCCTTCAAGTATAAAAAGTGGAGAAAGTTCTTATCTATCATGGACCACAAGCAATGCTAATTCTTGTTCGGCTTCATGGACCACAAGCACAGCACCAGCTGGATCAAAAACTGTTTATCCAACATCAACAACTACTTATAGTATAACTTGTTATGGAGCAAGTGGAACAACTCCAGCCACAGCTTCAACAATAGTTACAGTTGGAAATAATGCCCCAACAGTATCTCTTACCGCTGATGATACAAATATAGATTCTGGTGATAGCACCATGCTTCGTTGGTCTTCTACGTATGCGGATTATTGTACAGCTAGTGGTGCTTGGTCAGGAGGCAAGGGCACAGGCAGCAATAATAGCCAAAGCACAGGATCATTAACTAACACAAAAACTTACACTATCACTTGTTATAACAATGCTGGGGTTTCCGCTTCTGATTCCGTGACAGTAAATGTAGATGACAATAATGGTTCTCGCCCAAATGTCTCTATTCGCGCTGATGATACTAGTATTCGCTCTGGCGACAGAACAAGACTACGATGGACAGTAAGCAATGCCGACAGTTGTCGTGCATCTGACGACTGGTCCGGCTCAAAGAGTAGATACGGTTCATCAGAATACACTGACGACCTATATGATGATTCAACTTTCAGAATTACTTGTACCAACGAGAATGGTTCCGATAGTGATGAAGTCACAGTAAGAGTAGAAGATGACACCAGCAATCGAACTTGCCGAGACATAAGCGCGCTAAACTACGGTGGATTACTTCCTTGTAGATACACTCCGATTGTCATCAACAATCAACCAACAGTTAATGTATCTGCTGATTCTACAAGCCTGGCCTACAATGGAGCAACAAACATACGCTGGTTCACAACCAACGCAACTTACTGTTACGCCTCTGGTGGTTCCGCTGGTTGGGCAGGAAACAAGAGTATTGGTCCGGCATCTTTCTATACAGGATCATTAACTTCTGGTAAAACTTATACCCTTACTTGCATGAATAATTATGGAACTGCAACTGATTCAGTATATGTAAATGTCCGTGGGTTAGTAATTAACAATCCTGTTACTCCAACTTCATATGTGATTATCAATTCTTCGGTAGATCGCAATCAGCCAATAGTTCCAACCATAGATAATACTCGGCCACACCCAGGAGACCAGATAAACTACACCGTAACTTATCAAAACGTTGGAAATTCTTCTATCACAAACTTGGTCTTGCGATTAACCTTACCTTATGAGGTGGATTATATATCATCCAATCCGAACAATCCGAATATAGTTGGAAATAATCTAACCTTTAATCTAGGAACACTTAGGGCAAATGCTCAAGGCACAGTGACAGTTCGAGTACGCGTCCGAGACAACATTCCTCTAGGCACAAACCTAAACTTCCCTGCGGTCTTGAGTTATACAGATCCTTTTGGAAATGTTCAGTCCGTTAGCGCAAATGTGGAAGCTCAAGTTTGGAGTGAACCTGTAAATCCAAACTACTTTGATCCTAATGCAAATCAAAACAATTTCCAATTAGGGGCAAATGTGTTTGGTGCTGGCTTCTTGCCAACTAGTCTCTTCGGATGGCTCTTCTTGTTCATCTTGTTATTGATACTGATTGCTCTCGCAAGGTATCTATACTCTGGAATACCGCCATCATTCAGTAGAAAAATTACAACAACCACAATCCAACATTAAAATTAATAACTCACAAATATACCACACGTAAGTGTGGTATATTTAGTTTATGGAAGAATATTCATACCCAATGCGAATTAATAAATACTTAGCTTGGAAAAAGATCTCAACAAGGAGAGGTGCTGACGAGCTCATAAAAAACAAGAAAGTTTTTATCAATAAAAAACTCGCAGTTTTGGGTAGCAAGGTAAATGAAAGTGATACCGTAGAAGTACGGGGTGTAAAATCACAAGCTTATGAATACTTGGCTTACAACAAACCTGTGGGGGTAGAGACAGATTCTCCTAAAGCAGGATTCTTCCCTCTCGGCAGACTAGATAAGGCTTCTCATGGACTTTTAATCTTAACCAACGATGGACGCATCACTGACCAACTCTTAAATCCGAAATTTTCTCACGAAAAAGAATATGTTGTGCGAACCAAAGAAAAATTACGCTCAAGTTTTAAAGCAAAAATAGAAGCCGGAGTAAATATTGAGGGTTATCAGACTAAAAAATGCAAAGTAAAAATTCTTGGCCCGAATACTTTTAAAATTATTTTAACTGAAGGAAAGAAACATCAAATTCGTCGAATGTGCTCGGCATTGTTCCAAGAAGTTGCTGACCTAAAACGCGAACGTATAATGAATATAAAATTAGGCACTTTAAAAGCTGGAGGTTTGCGAGAAATACAAGGCGAAGAATTAACAACATTTCTCAAGGCAGTACTTTAAGTATTTCCATTATTGAGTAAAACTCAGGGTGGAGAGAATTTTTAAATAATTATTATAGCTCTGTTGTTCTTTGCCATTGTATTTGTTTTGACTGATTTGATTTGCTATTTCATATAGCTCTCCCTGATCTGCACTTACAGAATTTTGTATCGGAAAATAAAACGAAATTTCATTATCGCCATTGAATAAAAGCGCTTCATATGCCTGGATAGTCCACGGCTCATTCTCTTCTAGAGATCCTTGGCATAAAGAAATTCCATATGCGAATTTTACACCATAATCACTAATGAATATTTTAGAATAATGATGAGTATCGGAGTCAGAAAGAGCAAAACCGTCGTCAAAATTATCTCCAGTCTGCTTCTTATCTAAAATCTGCTTCTGGTTTTGAGATATCTGTGTTGAGTGACTGCCGCAAGCACCATCTGCAACTTCCATAGTATAAATATCTTCTGCTCCTAAATTAAATAGAGTTTTGGATTTTTCATCATCATGAAACTGGTTATTTATAAAATCATTAATTAGGTAGTCTGAGGGATATTTAAATTTAAACTTATATTTATCATTAAGGTAAGTTTCCCAATTGGTGGTATCGCCTGCGTCTAGTTTTGAAATTCCTTCCTCTTGATTATTGTAAAAATACACATATGCCCCTACCACCACACAAGCAACCACTAGCGCTGTCCAAATAATTTTTTTCATATTGGTTATTATAAACCCTCACCTATCTGATTCAAATGTCGCCAATGTCTTCTATTACTATTTTTCTAAATCTAGAGTTTCATCAATCCTAATTTGTTTTACGAATTCTGGGACGTGAGACACCAATATCATCGCGCCTTTGTATTCATCGAGAGCTTTTGCAATTATCGGCAAATGACGAAAGTTTATATGGTTCGTGGGCTCGTCGAGTATAAGCAGGCCCGGCTTTTGTAGAACTAGACGGGCAAAAGCCACTAGGCCCTTCTGCCCTTCTGACAAGCTTCCGATTCTGCTTCGGATAAATTCTCCGGTGATTAAAAACCCTGCTGCAATTGAACGCATTTTTTCTTCATCTAGTCTTTCACCCCCCTCTACCATGGCCTGAGCCAGAGAGTCATAAACCGTGTGTTCAAAGTTAAGTGTAGAGAAATCTTGCCTATAGTAGCCTATGCGCGTGCCTTCTTTTACCGTCTCTCCTTCAGCGTGCCCACTTGCAAGTCTTTCTAAAAGAGTAGTTTTCCCTATGCCGTTCGGACCCTGAAGCAGAAGGTGCATATTTTTATTTAAAGAAATTTTTGTTTTTCGTTTTACTATTTTTCCATTTTTCATTGTGGTAAAAGACGAAATATTTAAAATCTCTCCGATTAAGTCCGGCTGTGCTTGAATAACGAACGGTCTAATGGATTTATCTTCTTTTCGGACTTCCACGATTTCTTCTTCTAGCTCTTCGGCTTTCTCGCGCATCCTTCTCGCCACCAGGCGAAGACGTCCCCCTTTATGAGCGAAAACATTAGCTTGGTCTTTCTTAGCTTGGATTTCTTTTTCGAGCTGAGCATTTTTCATATTTTCTTTTTCTACTCTCGCAGTAATATCTTTCACCACATTAAAATAGTTACCGACATATTGCTCAATTTTCTTCGTATATACATCAAGATAAAGCACTCCTTCCGTAAAAGCATTTAAGAATTCAGCATCGTGCGAGATAACCAAAACAGTTTTTTGATAGTTCTTGAGATATTGGGTTAAGTGCGCAATCCCAGCTTTATCTAAATTGTTTGTAGGCTCGTCGAGCAAGAGTAAGTCTGGGTCTTGAATAAGCGCTGAAGCTAGGAGCAGTCTCGCTTGCTGCCCGCCGGAGAAACTTTTTATCTTTCTATGGTGGACTTTTTCATGTCCTTTCAAATTTACCACCTCAAGAATTTCATCAATCTTTGGGTCAATATCATACACCTTTTCTTTAAAACCCTGCTCGAAAAACTCTCGTACAGTGAGCTCAAGCTCTGCCCTAGGGATCACTTGTCTAGCCGAAGCGATACTTACTCCCTTTACCACGTTTATGGTTCCAGATTCAGGTTTACTTTCTCCAGAAATTAATCCAAAAATAGTACTTTTGCCAGCGCCATTCTGCCCCATTAGGGTAAATTTTGTCCCTCTGCGCAGGGTGAAGCTAACCTCATCCAAAATAGGCTTATTTACGCCCCATTCAAATGAGACCTTATCAAATCTAACTATTGTATCCATTTGTTCTACATTAGCGTATTTTGGTTAAAATAGCGAATTCGCTTGACAAATAGGTACCTTATATGCTATACTTATTAGACAAAGTAGGTGGAAGAAGAGTTTATAAAGTCGATTTCTTTAAATAACCCATTTGTATTTAATAACATAACTTAAAAAATCAATGACTGGTACTATAAAAAGACTCACTGATAAAGGTTTCGGCTTCATTACAGCAGAAGGACTTGCGAAGGATTTATTCTTTCACAGTAATTCTCTTGTAGGCGTAACTTTTGACGAGCTTAAGGAAGGTGATACTGTTTCTTTTGAAACAGAGGAATCTCCAAAAGGCTTGAATGCTACGAACGTACAACGCGCGTAATATTCTCTAAAAGAAAAACCCGGATAACTCCGGGTTTTTCTTTTGTATTTTTTATACTTCTTGAGTAAATTCTTCGCCCTTGGCCTCCGCCGGAGGCGGACAGGCATTTTTTTATTCTTCGCTTTGTATAAAATCCTCACCTTTTGCCCATTTCTTAAGAGTCTCATAGTTTGTCTGCCCACAGATGAATTTCTTGGTTTCGGTATTATAAAAGAAAGGCACTCCCCCACACAGCTCACCGTTATCAATCTCAAGCAAACGCTTTTCATTTTCTTTGTTGTGCCAAACTTCTAGACTTTCAACTTTTAGTCCTTCTTCTTTTTCTAAACGCTCCACAAGCTCATGCATAACTATGCAATGAGGGCATTCTGTTCCATAAAATTCAAGTAAGTATGGCATAATATTTTAAAAAATAAAGATTATGTTTTAGAAAGCCTTGCGCAGGCCGACGGGCCGAGCAGTTCGCTCCGCAAGCTTGCGGAGATAGATTGCTTTATAAAATATAATCTTTATTTGACGATTCGTGATAAACGAGCTTTCTTGCGAGCAGCGTTGTTCTTCTTGATGACTCCTTTCTGAGCAGACTTATCTATAGCTTGAAAAGCACCGGATAGCATCTTGAGTGCTTCGGCTTTGTCGGTCTTGGCCAACTTCTCTATTTTCTTCATTATTTCCTTCATAACCTTCTTGCGTTGGTCATTAAAGGCCTTCTTGCGAGAAGATACGCGGATGGCTTTTTTGGCTGATTTTGTTATTGGCATAGGTGTAATCTAACAGAAAAATGCAAAAAAGGCAAATAAAATACTATATGCTATGATTATATTATGATCGGAAGCTTAAGGGGGAAAATAGTCTTAAAGACTGATAAATTCTTAGTAATAGAGACCAGTGGGGTGGGTTACAAAGTTAGCATCTCCCCTGATGTGCTTTCGAAGGCCCCTAAGGCAGAAGGGGAAATTTTTCTTTTCATACACACGCATGTACGCGAAGACTCTTTAGATTTATACGGATTTTTAAATTTAGAAGATCTTAACTTCTTTGAAATGCTCTTAAATGTTTCCGGTATTGGTCCACGTTCAGCACTCGCCATACTGGGCATCGCTTCGATTGAAACTTTACGCCGAGCAATAGGCACAGGAGATACAAGCTACCTTACAAAGATTTCAGGAATTGGCAGAAAAACAGCCGAAAAAATTGTCATCGAACTCCGAGATAAAGTGGGCGTTGAAAAAGAGGGAAGCTCGCTCAAAGACGAGCTAGACGCGCTTGAAGCCTTGAAGTCCTTAGGATATTCTCAGGGTGAAGCTCGTGAAGCTTTAAAGAAAACTTCTCCTGAATCAAACACCAACGCCAAAATCCGTGAAGCTCTCAAAATTTTAGGAGGAAAATAAGCTACCCGTCCCGTATTAAATTTTTGATTACGTAAAATGTCCACTATTATAAGAAACTTAAAATTTTAGTACGGGATGCCAGAACTACCCGAAGTAGAAAACCTGCGCCTCGGTTTGGAAAAAGCAATATTGGGGCAAAAAATAAAACATGTCAAAGTAAAAAAACCCAAGCTCGTTTCAGGTAAGGGCACTTTGCGCTCGCCTTCCCTAAAGAAAACTCGAGAGTTTGAAAAAGACTTGGTTAACGAAAAATTTAGCAGCATTGAACGCAGGGCTAAAAATCTAATTTTTAAATTAACTCACGGTAAAATTCTTTTAGCTCATTTAAAAATGTCTGGGCAATTCGCCTATCAACCAAAATCTAATAAAAAAACAATAACTGGCGGTCACCCGATAGAACTTTCAGAAAAAGAATTACCAAACAAGCATACTCATATTATTTTTGAATTAGAGAAAGGCACTCTGTACTACAACGACACTAGAATGTTTGGTTATGTTTTGTTTTATCCAAGTTTAGAAAAATTCGAAGCCGAGAATCATTTCGATCTGTATGGCGCTGAACCATTAGATAAAAAATTTACAATTACGAATTTCGAATTAGGGATTAAAAATTCAAAATCAAAAATCAAGAGTTTGCTTATGTCGCAAGGTGTTGTAGTGGGGCTCGGTAATATTTACGCCGATGAGAGCTTGTTTGAGGCGGGAATTCATCCCGAACGACCCGCTAATTCTATTTCCCGGGGAGAGGTGGAGCTTTTACATAAAGCCATAATAAGAATTTTAAAACGTGCAATAAAAGTCGGCGGATCATCTGTCGCCACTTACCGCCTGCTTGATATGTCCCAAGGCAATTACGCCCGGGAACACAAAGTGTATGGCAAAGCGGGGCAACTTTGCCCTGCCTGTAAAAGACCTCTGGAGAAAATCCTTATCCAGGCCCGAACGACTATCTTTTGCCTTAATTGTCAAAAATAAAGATTCCTTAATATATTATATATGATAGGTTAAGGAATTAAACTTTTACCCACAATTAATCTAGAAAATAAATTCTGAACTAAATAGTGGGGGCAATCGTTGCCTCCACTAGGGAGAGCCGCGATTGCCCGATTTCACGAACATGCATGAGTGTGAGACGTGCCGCCTAATCCTTCTTCCGAATCCAGAGAGTAGGTCTTCTTCCCGAACCGCCTCCTAACCACGACCTCAACTTCATCCCCTTTTTTGAACTCGGTGCCGGCCCGAAACACGACATGCCTCGGGAGAAACCACCACCACTCCCGGACACACACAATGACATTACCCCCTGGAATGACACTGAACACGACAGTTCCGTTGAGAATCCTCATAATATTCTCCTAACTTCCACCATATTATACGTAAAACGTCAATAAGTGTAAATAGTGTTGTACAAACTTGACGACACCACCATATTTTGCTATACTTCCCTTGTGATAGATAAAACATTAGAAAAATTAGGACTACGCGATGAGGAAATCAAAACCTTCCTCTTTCTTCTTGAAAATGGTGAACAGACCGCTGGAAATCTGGCAAAAAAAACAGGGCTTTCGCGTCCGTCTCTTTATGGCTTTCTAAAAAAGCTGGAGGGGAATGGATTAGTGATTGAATCGTTAAAAGACGGCATAAAAACATTTCTAGCTGTATCAAAAGAAAAAATCGACGCTTTTCTTGATCAAAAAATTGAAGAGTTGGAAAAAAGCAAGGGCGATATTGAAAAATTATTTGCCACTATGCAAACAGGCAAAATTATCACCAGCCCCAAATTTCAGTTTTTTGAAGGAGTAGAAGGAGTGCAATATGTATTAAAAGATATGCTACTCTATCGTGATATCAAAACGAAGGCTTATTGGCCAATTAAAGCAATGTTAGATCTTTTGTCGGAAAATTTTTTCTCTCAACTAAACAAGGAGCGTATAAAAAGACGTATTTATACGCAAAGCATTTGGCCCGACAGCCAAAAAGTGGATATTAAAAAATATCCGTCCCTGGAAATCGGTGAAAAATTTTTCCGTGAGAGAAAAATAGCTCCGAAAGAAATTAATTTTTCGATGGGGTACTGGATATATGAAAATAAAGTTGCTTTTATTTCTTCCAAAAAAGAATGTTTTGGTTTTATTATTGAAAGTAGAGAGTTTGTAGAAATGATGTCCTCTCAATTTGATGCAATATGGAAAATTTCAAAAACAATTTCTCCTGTAGATGCTACACATACAAAAAAGTTTTTAGAGGAAATCAATAAGTAGTTTTTTTACTTTCGTTAGGCATTATCTAACGAAAAAGATTTTTTGTTTAGATTTTTAGAATTTGGAACAACGCTATTCCGAAAGCCACAGAAACATTTAGCGATTCTTTTTTACCTCGCATTGGAATTTCGGCTATAACATCACACTTTTCTAGTATATTTTTTGGTATACCTGTAACTTCCGGCCCAGCGATGAAAGCATTCTTGGCTTTTGTTTTTACTTTTCTGTAGTCCACAGATTTCTTATCTTGTTCTATGGCTATTATCTGACACCCCTCTTTCTTGAGTTTCACAAGTAAAGGAAAAATTGTTTTCTTCTGCTCCCAAAATACGAATTCCTCGGCACCAAGCGCAGACTTTGCCAAATCTCCCCTCTTCCGGCCAAATCTGTCTAGTGGCGCCGGAGTATAGCCAACTAAATATATCTTACTGATTCCTGCTGCATCGGCAGTGCGAAACATCGCACCAACATTTTCCACGCTCCGAATATTGTAAAGTATTAAAACATTTTCTTTTTTCATTTTAATATACTTCTTTTTGATAACATTCCTTGCAATAGATTTTTTCGGGTCTTTCGGGGGCATACATGGTTTCAAATTCATTTTCACATTTCTTTTCGTGTGGATGGCTAGAAAGATCACACATACACTGCCGTTTATAGAACTTAAAAGGATTCTTCCATTTTAGACGCTCGTGGTACCGACAATTCGGACAATGTCTCGGAAGCGGCAATTTCATTTGTCGGTAAAATTGTAGCTCGTCAGGTAAAATTTTATACGCAGAGGTACATTGGGTTTCAACTTTTCCTAAATTGGGACATTCAATGACTTCATTGCAAATCTCATCCTTTACGTCGTTAATACTATCAGGTAAATCAGGAGATTTAATGGTTGGGGTGTATTGCTTAGCTTCCATGTCTTTCCATCTGTACCCCTGCGCAATTACCTCTTCTTTCGTAAGTGGATCCTCTTCAAAGGCAATAGATTCGTTGTATGCAAATGGTGAAAGTTCTGATGGAAAACATTCTCCGAATGTATACTGGCGGCCAATTTTATCCACAAAAGGCACTTCGTTCATGTGTTTTTTAATCTTTTCTATTGTTATAAAATATTCTTCTTTGGAATATTGTTTATTAAAGATACAGTATTGTCTCTTACTTAACCCGACACAACCAAAACAGTCGGAACAACCTCTACAGCTATCACAATAAAAAATATTTTTACTACCACCCCCACAACTAAACGACAAAATAACTCGGCTACCTCCTCTCCCTGCAAGAATAGCTTCATAAGATTCCTCTAGTCTCCCAGTAGAAACTAAATCCTGGGAATCTTTAATCGTATTCGCGCCTATAAATATATTCTTTACATTTTCAGCATTTACTAGGCCATAACAATTTCTTACATTCTTTGAATTCTCTATAAAATCTCCCGATATATTCACTGAGTTTTTTATGTGTGCGTATTTATGAATCGCTTCTTTCGTCATTTGAGAAAATTCTTCTTTCGTTGCTTGTTGTCCAGAGAAGGTTTCAAGTTTAAGTGCTGCAATAGTGTTTTTATATTCTTCTTTTGAAAGTTGCTTGTTTTTAAAAACGTAGCTTTTGTTTCTAATGTTTGAAGAAAGGCAACAGTTAACACAATTAGAGCAATCGTATAAAAAATGTGAATCAATACATTGGTCACTTTCAACCAAAAAAGATGAATTATAGTTCAAAATTGCCTGCACAAGCTCATAGCCTCGATCATTTTCTTTAATAAACATAGAGTCAACGCATTTTTTATTGTGTTTAAAAACATAAGTTGAATACTTTATATCTTCAGAACCCCCAACATCAAAAGAAAGGTATATATTTTTACTGGTATAACACAAGTTGGAGTAATCACAACCCTCACCATTTCTTTCGTTCTGGTCTAATGCTCGATGGGGAATAGAATATTTAAGTTCTTTAAATTGCTCAAAGAAATTTCTAGAAAAATCATACTCCCTCGCATAATCACGAGCATCCCAAGCGTCACTTAAATAACACTTAACACACCACACAGAAATATTTGTATCTGGATTATACATAGATATCGTAGATTTATCGCAGTGTTCACAAACACATTTATAAAGAGAGCGGTGGTTAATAAATGTTAATTTTCTTATAAATCTGCAGTGAGGACACCAGGTAGGTGGTGGAACTTTCAGCTTTTCGTAAAAATTAAAATCTTCACCTTCTATGGTGAATTCTTTTTTGCAGTTTTGGCAGGTCCTCGTTTCAGGAGTCATATCTATATTATATATTATTTCAAGAAATTCTTATTCCGCATGTTTTTATGATAATTTATCGCAAACCGGTGTGCTTCGCTGTTTGCAAGCAATATTTCTTTTTCGTATTTTATGGCAAATTTTTTATCTCCCCCTATCCCTTTCGGCTTATGCCTTTCGTCTTTGATAACCGAAACTACAGGAATATTTACCCCTATTTTTGTTAAGGCTTTCCTGGCTACATTCATCTGGGCCGTGCTGCCATCTACAACTATTAAGCTAGGATATACCCATTCTGTGTGCGCTAAACGCCTTTCTAGCACCTCCCTTAATGCTCCTGTGTCGTTGGCATCACTTTGGGTGCGAATCTTGAATCTCTTATATTCACTTTTATTTACCTCGCCGTCTTCAACTACCACCATCACCCCCACCATATTCTTCCCTCCCATGTGCGCTATGTCATACGCTTCGATTCTAAAACTAGGTGCTAGGCTATAGACGCTAGGCTCTAGTTTTAAGAGTGCAATATCATTTATGTGCTGTAAGGCGAAAAGTTGTTTTTTTAATTCTTGTGCTTTTTCAAATTCTTTCTCTTTTGCTTTCTGCATCATCAATTTTTTCAAATCTCGTATGATATCTTTCTTTTTGCCTTTAAAGAAAAGTTTCAGATACTTTATATTATGTAAATATATTCCGCCCGGAGATAATGCATCTGGAGTTAATCCAAGTTGTTTATAGAATTCGTAATTCTGCTTTTTACTCGATTTGTCATCTATGAAAGGAAATATCCTGCGCAGAATTTTTAGAGCTTCATAAAGCTGGGTACCACTCGTAAAAGGGCCAAAAATACTTCCTTTATAATTTTTTAATACCCTTCCCCGAACTATCATTACTCTCGGGAGTTTCTCTTTTGTAATCACCACATAATTAAAACTTTTATCATCTTTTTCTTTGGTGTTGAAATATGGCTGATGTTTTTTTATCAGATTAGATTCTAATATAAGCGCCTCGAGAACACTATCTACCGTCTGCCATTTTATTTTGTCGGCCTTAAAAGCCATATCTACTAAAAGTGGCCCCCGGGTTTCTATTAAATCCTTGCCGAAATAACTTTTAACCCTATCTTTAAGTGATGTAGCTTTACCAATATATAAAATTTTTCCACCTTTAAGAAAAAAATAAACTCCAGGCTTATCAGGTAATTTTATTTTTTTGAAAGTCTCATGCTTCATATAACTACTTTCTTAGAACTTTCTTCAGATATTTCCCAGTATAACTCTTGGCATTGTTGGCCACTTCCTCGGGCGTACCCTTGGCAACGATATTTCCTCCATTTACTCCTCCTTCAGGACCAATATCTATAATGTAGTCCGAGCTTTTTATAATATCAAGGTTGTGTTCGATGAGAACCACGGTGTTGCCTTTACCCACCAATTTATTTAAAACCTCGAGGAGCTTGTGCACATCATCATAATGCAGACCGACGGTGGGCTCATCTAGTAAGTAAATTGTTTTCTCGAGGTGTGGGCGATAAAGCTCGCTAGAAATTTTTACTCTTTGCGCCTCCCCTCCGGAGAGCGTCGTGGCAGACTGTCCAAGCTCTAAATAGCCCAAGCCTACATCCATAAGAGTTTGAAGTCTATCTGAAACTGCTGGAATATCTTTAAAAAAAACTAAACCATTTTCTACGGTCATGTGTAGTACTTCGTGAATATTTTTCTTCTTATATTTTACGGTGAGTGTTTCTTTATCAAATCTTTTTCCAATACAAACATCGCAGGTAACATACACAGTCGGCAAGAAATGCATTTCTACGGCAATTTCTCCGTTGCCTTCGCAGGCCTCACATCGTCCACCTTTCACGTTGAAAGAAAATCTGTTTGCCTTCCATCCACGCAATCGTGCTTCTTCGGTCGTAGCAAACAAATCTCGAATATGGGTAAAAGATCCTGTATAAGTCGCGATATTTGAACGCGGGGTTCTGCCTATCGGTGATTGATCGATCAAAATCGCTCGGGTCAAGTATTCTGTGCCTGAAAAAGATGTCGCATTAAATATTTTTGCTGTGCGATATTTCCTTTCATAGCGAGCCTGCAGATTTTTATAAAGAATTTCATACATGAAAGAACTTTTCCCAGAGCCAGATACGCCAGTGATAGAGGTCATAACTCCGAGCGGAAGTTCCACGTTCATGTTTTTAATGTTAAATATTTTTCCCCCAGCTATCCTAAGCAATCCTTTGGCCTGTCTCCTTTTCTCTGGAATTTCTATTTTTTCTTCTTCGCGCAAATAGGCTAGAGTTCTGGAATTGCTGGTATTCTTTTTCGCGGTTAATAAGTCTTCTAAATATCCCGCCACTATTACCTGCCCGCCGTGCACTCCGGCCTTAGGCCCAATGTCCACAATGTAATCAGAAGCATAGATAGTATCTTCATCGTGTTCTACTATAAGTATAGTGTTCCCCAAATCACGTAGATTTTGTAAGGTTTTTATAAGCCGGTCATTATCCCTCTGGTGTAGGCCTATGGTTGGCTCATCGAGCACATAAAGCGCCCCCACGAGCCTGGAGCCTAGCTGAGATGCTAGGCGGATACGTTGTGCCTCGCCGCCCGAGAGCGTATTGGCCTTTCTTGAAAGTTGTAAATAATCCAGGCCAACGTCGAGCATAAACTGAAGGCGTGCTTCTATCTCTCGAACCACTGGCACGGAAATTTCTTTCTCTTGTTCTGAAAGTTTTAAATTTTTGAAAAAATCATGCGCATCTTTTATTGAAAGCGAAGAAAGTTCTAAAATATTTATTCTTTTATTTTTATCTTCCAAGAAAACATTTAATGCTTCTGGACGAAGTCGCGCTCCATGGCAAGCGTCGCAAGGTTCGTCTCCCATAAAATATTTTGACCCAAGGCCGTTGCAGACGGGACAAGCTCCGTGCGGAGAGTTGAAAGAGAAAAGCCTTGGCTCTACCTCTGGGAAAGAAAACCCATCATTTTTGCAGGCAAACTTCGCAGACATTATAAATTCTTCCCCGCCCGACTGAACACTGTCAGTCGTTCGGGCGGGTTCTCCGATTTTTACGGCCACCAAGTTATCAGATTCTAATAACGCTCGCTCTATAGCTTCGGCTAGGCGCATGCGGCTCGCATCCTTATCATCTTTAAACTCGTGAACTGCAAACTGATCGATAAGAATATCAATGTTGTGCGCTTTGTTTTTAGAAAGTGTTATCTGCTCACGAAGTTTCTTCATCGCGCCGTCTAGTCGAATCTCAGAAAAACCTTTCCCAAGTAAATCATACAGGAGCTGGTAGTACTCCCCCTTCCTGCCTCTGACTATAGGTGAAAAAATACTAATTTCTGTTTCATCCCATTCTACGCCCATAACTGCCCTTTTATTTTTAAACTTTGCAGAAGAAAAATTCTGATCCGTGTCGGAGCCCTTTAGGGTAAAGCGGGCAGAATTTTTCTTCTGCAAAGTATTCACTTTCTCCAATATGAAATTTAAAATTTCTTCATTGGAAAGTTTTTTAATTTCTTCTCCGCAAATTGGGCAGTGCGGGTGCCCGATGCGCGCGTACATAACTCGGAGATAATCATAAATCTCTGTAATAGTCGCCACTGTTGAGCGCGGATTGTTAGAACGCGATTTTTGGTCAATAGAAATAGCGGGTGAAAGTCCGGTAATTTCGTCCACATCCGGCTTGGGCATTTGGTTTAGGAATTGCCGCGCATAAGAAGAGAGCGACTCCACGTAGCGCCTCTGCCCTTCGGCGAAAATAGTATCAAAGGCAAGCGAGCTTTTCCCGCTCCCCGAAACACCAGTAATAACCACCATTTTATTACGTGGCATTTCTACACTTATGTCCTTTAAATTATGGGTCCTGGCCCCTTTTACTATTATTTTTTGTTCTGTTTCTTTTTTCATTTAGTGGTGAATAACACAAATCCACCCCGCCTCATCCATAGGGGGTGTATAGGAGTTTAGTATAGCAGAAAACGACGTGTTTTCAATCTCCTTACATTGGACACATACCTTTTGTTTTTACTAAATACCCCGAAACAAAGCCACTTAATCCAAGAAAAAAAGATACGAGCCCCAATGCTCGTGAAAATATATTTTCACATACTTTAATCTAATAAGTGATAAGCAGACCCAAAATTAATGTCCGTGCCGGGAACAAACTGCACGGGTTGTAAGGATTGCATTATTTTAATTAAATCTTCTTTAGTGTCCCCGCATCCATAAGTACCATATACTTCCCTGGTCACTTCTCCGTCGTATAAAACCAAGTGTGAGTCTCCAACAAAAACTGCTTCCTTGTCAGAAATTTTTATAGTTTCGGGATTTTCGAGATTATACCTTCCCCTAAAGAAAGCCACCGAGATGCTAACGCTCCCGAAACTTGGGCTGTTCAATTCTTTACAGGAATAGCCAGTTAGTATCCTTTCATATTCGTCCTTCGCCCAGCTTTGTTTTTCTAATGTTTTTTTAATGAATTTGATTTGCGAAGGCAGATAGGTCGGCTCCTTATAAAATGATTCCAGCGTTTTTAGATTGCTTGTGCTTCTTTTAATCATATATGCATCATAGGCTGGACCAATCGTCTTGGTCACATACCCCGGTATAAAAATAAGCAATATGGACCACAAACCGATTGCCCAAATTGTCGTCGAAAGGGCCTTTGTCCTCTCAGTTCTTTGTTGTAAAATCGCAAATAATCTCCGGCCAACGGGGAACACCACCAATAAGTGAATTAGGATACCGATCGGTACGAGAAGTAGCAAGATAAATCCGCCCACGCTTTCAAGCTCACCATTTAGATCGTCCCAGATAATCTTTACGGGAACCACCAAATCAATTAGTAAAAGTAAAAAAATTGCAAACTTCGGGCGAGCTGATGGTAAAAAGGTCATACGATAATTATAACACTATTTCAACTTTTTAAAAGCTGTAGACATTTTTTCTTGCAGCACTTTAATTTCATCACGAAGAATAGCTGCTGTTTCAAAATCGAGTTCCTTTACGGCCTTATTCATTTCCTTCTCTTTCATTTTTATAATTTTTTCATAAATCAAATTGCCAATCTCTTCGTCTGACAGATAAGATTGCCCAAAAGTAGTATTGGGAATTCTTTTTCTTGAATTTTGCTCTTTTTTAAATTCTTTCTTATAAGCTCTCTTGAAAACTTCTAGATCTAGATTAAGCTCTGCATTTACGGCTTTGCCGTGTTCACTTTCCATCTCCTCAGTAATGTCATGTATCTTTTTCAAAATAGTTTTTGGTGTAATGCCGTGCTTTTTATTGTGGGCAAGTTGAATATTTCTTCTACGGGTGGTCTCTTTTAATGCATAATCCATGGCATCTGTCATAATATCTGCATATAAGATAACTCTTCCTTCACTGTTTCTGGCCGCGCGACCGATAGTCTGAACAAGTGAAGTCTCAGAGCGTAAAAATCCAGCTTTATCAGCATCTAAAATTCCAATCAAGGCTACCTCTGGCAAATCCAAACCCTCACGAAGCAAGTTTACCCCAACCAATACATCAAACTCTCCCTTTCTAAATTGAGTAAGAATTTTTATTCTCTCCATGGTTTTGATATCACTGTGTAAGTATTCGGCTTTTATTTTTTTGTCTTTGAGATACATGGACAAATCTTCTGCCATTTTCTTAGTCAGTGTCGTTGCTAAAACTCGAAAACCTTTGGCAATTGTTTTTTCTGTTTCTATAATGAAATCTTGAACCTGCCCGCCATAGCCTTCGGCATCAGGCGATGGCAGACGGGTTTGCCCTTTGTAATTATTTTTTTCTGACACTGGACGTACAATAGTCTCCGGATCCACAAGCCCCGTAGGACGAATAATCTGCTCGACAATTTGTTCACTTGTTTGACGCTCCACCTCGCTTGGTGTTGCACTGGTGTAAATAACAGGACCAATTCTTTCTTCAAATTCAGGGTATTTAAGTGGTCTGTTGTCTTTCGCCGAAGGTAAACGAAACCCATATTCTACAAGGGTTTTCTTACGAGAGGCATCTCCGGCATACATTCCATTTAATTGTGGAAGGGTAACGTGTGACTCATCAATAATCGTCAAAAATTCGTCGGGAAAATATGAGAGCAAAGTTTCCGGTGGCTCCCCCTCCTTTTTACCAGACAAATGCCTGGAATAATTTTCAATCCCGTTACAATAGCCAACTTCCTTAATCATCGCCAAATCATAATTTGTACGTCTTTTTATTCTCTCGGCTTCCAGAAGTTTCCCCTCTTTCTCAAACTTCTTAAGTTGGGTACTCAATTCCTTTTTAATTTCTATGAGTGCTTTCTTTTTCTTAGCGTCTTCGGTAATAAAATGTTTTGCGGGGAAAATAAATATATTCTTTTCTTCAGAGATTATTTGTGCAGAAACAGGGTCAGTTTTAGTTATCTTTAAAATTTTTCCCCCTTCTGTCTCTACTTGATACATGGTGGTTTCTGATACTGGCATAAATTCCACTTTCGCCCCAATAGAACGGAAAGTCCCCGGAGTTAAATCTGCGTTCGTTCTTTCAAAATGAATTTCAATTAATCTACGCATCAGGCTCATCCTATCCATTTTCATGCCGACTTCGAGTTTTAAATTCACCTTTTCGTATTCTTCTGGACTTCCTAAGCCATAAATACAAGAAACAGATGCAACAATTATCACATCCGGCCTTGTAAGTAGTGCTTGGGTGGAAGCATGCCGAAGCATATCTATCTCCTTGTTAATTGACGCATCTTTTTCAATATAAGTATCTGACGCTGGCATGTACGCTTCCGGCTGATAATAATCATAATAAGAAACGAAGTAGTGTACCGCTGACTCCGGAAAAAACATTTTAAATTCTTGGGCAAGCTGTGCAGCTAATGTCTTGTTGTGAGCTATAACAAGAGTCGGTTTATTATATTGAGCAATAACATTCGCCATGGTGAAAGTTTTCCCAGTCCCTGTAGCCCCTAGCAGTGTCTGCTTTTTCATTCCTTTTTTTAATCCGTCCATAAGCTGTGAAATAGCCACAGGTTGATCTCCCGCTGGCTCAAATGGGGTATGTAATTTAAATATATTTCTTACCATCATCACACCCTAACACTAAACATTTATTCAATCAAATAATCATTGTAAGCAAAGGCGTTGTCATATGCTTTAGCAATAATTCTATATGCAAACATAGAACTCACTATAGTCAAAATCAAAAAATACACCAATGTTTTATTAATTCTATACATGAATATATATTAGCATTTTTCTTGATTTATAACCTTATTTACTATATATTTAAGTTGTTTTCTAAAAGCGCCCGTAGCTCAGCTGGTAGAGCAGATCCCTTTTAAGGATAAGGTCCTCGGTTCGATCCCGAGCGGGCGCACAAATTTTCTAACTTTGATTTATAAGTGTGTATTATTGCTATCCCAAACTGAAATCAAACTAAGTTATTTTTTCGTTTTTTGCTCCTGATTCATTCTATAAAAAACCGATCTGGAATCATTCATCAATTTATCATAACTACCTTCCTCGACTACTAGGCCTTCTTCCATCACAGCAATATTGTCAGTATATTTTAAAGTACCTAAACGATGAGCAATTATAAGAAATGTTTTTTCTTCCCCGTATTCTCCTAAAAGTTTTTCCATTATTTTTCCTTCGGTTTCTGAATCAAGAGACGATGTCGCTTCGTCCAATATAATAATAGGTGCATTTTTGTAAATAGCACGAGCAATACCCAAGCGCTGACGTTCGCCACCAGAAAGCATATAACCTTTTTCTCCTATCATAGAATCAAGTCCTTCTGGTAATTTGTTAATTACTTCTTTCAACTGAGATATTTCAACAGCCTTTTCTAAGAGATTGCCATCTTCGGTTCTCATCATTGTTATGTTATCTCGTAAAGAAAGATTAAAAAGCTCTGTCTCTTGTAATACCACAGTGAGATGGCTCAAGGTGTCATTATGTGCAATGGAATAATAATTTTTTTCTCCTATTTTGAAGCTTCCAGATTTAATAGCATATAATCCCAAAATGACTTTAGCCAAAGTTGATTTACCAGAACCAGACAACCCCGCAATTCCAGTTTTTGTATTTCTATTTAAAGTTAAATTAAAATCTTTGAGCCCTATTTGCCCTGAACCATAATCCATGTAAGCATTTTTTATTTCAATTTTATCCCAGTTTTTAGGAAAACTTTCGTTTCCTGTTTTGATAAATTCTGTCTCTGTAAAAATTGGCATCATTTGTCCGAGATCTGATCTAAGATCGATCAATTCAGAATGTAGGCCACTAAAATCTCCCAAGGCATCTCTTAATTTTATGAAATAAGTAAAAAATATTACAATCGCTCCTAAGGTAAAAGTTCCGGCAACAACTCCATTCCCCAAAATATACATAAAAATCATCAAAGATGTTCCATTTACAAATTGAAATAATTTCCATTTACCGATTGTTGATTTAGCTTTATCGATTCCAATGTCCTTCGATTTACTTTCACTATAAGCAATCCTGGCGTTTATGCCATCAGTACTACCAAGAGCTTTTATGGCAAGCATATTGTTAGCTCCCTCCACATAAACTCCACCCGCACTCTGGTTGAATTTGTTAAATTGATTACTAAGACTATATATTTTTCTGCTTAAAGTAATTTCCACGAATATAAAAACAACAATATAAATAGAAACTAAGATAGCTAATTTCCAACCTGCAAAAATAAAAATAACAACTGCTCCTATTATGTCAACAAAAGTTTTTAAACCGTCTTTTGTTAAAAATCTTCCTCCTGCTCGAAGAGCATCGCTACCAGTAAAAACTCGCTGAAGCTTATTTCCTGTATTCTCTTTATTGTGCCATTCAAGGGAAAATTCGGTTAATCGCTCAAAGCCCCAAATTCTTGCTCGCATTCTCGCTTTTAGACCAATGATATCTATGATTTGTTTACTATGAAGTCTGATAAGTGAAACTATTACATAGCTGACGCCCAAAAAAACAACATATTGGTAAAATACTTTAAGAGAATCCCCAGGAGAATAAACCGAAAAGAAATCCACCATTTTTCCTACTATATAAGCTGGTACGAAAGTGTAAAGTAATATAATCGAGAGCAGAGACACCGAAAAAACCCATTTTTTCTTATCCTCTTCCAAAAAATACCAAATAGATTTTGGTACATCTAGCCATGAGAAATTCTTCACTGCAGTTTTCATTTTTGTATTATAGCAATTCTAAACCTACTTAGATAACCATCCATTCCTTCTCTGTTGCCTTAATAAAAAAGAGCTTATTGTGTAAACTTTCCACGCAATAGCAATCAGAAAATATGATTATGATTAAGTCCTACTCTTGGCACTAAAACGCCTCAAGCAAAAATTGCTCAAAAGCGGCTTCGGCGTCGCGGCCTTCCTTGCGAGCTTCGGGTAATAAATACGGTATCTTGGCTGCAAAAGCTTTCAGTTGATCCTCGGAGAATTTACTGAAGTTCTTTTTTAAAATCATATCTTTGATTTTCCAGAATAAGACCCCAATAATTTCCTCCATCCCCACTCCGACGTCCATTGCTTGTCTAAAATATATCCAAGTATTCAGCTTATCTTTGTTGGCAAAAGCATTGGCTACTAAAAAATTATCGTATTTTTCTTTCTTTTCTTTAGGTAATTCGAAGACGTTAATCTCGGCGCGAGCTTTTTTAAAAGCATCTATTATGGGTTTGTTTAGTTTCCCTTCAATAAAAATAAAATGGTTGTTTGACTCCCCCATCAATTCCAACTTCTCTAAAATAAAATCACGTGTCTCTTGTCGCTCCAGGGCTCCCTCGAAAATTATTGCCGACTTAGCTGAAAAAAGACTTTCCCCGGAATAAAAGCTTTCGATTTGAACTTTATCAAAATTATTTCTACTAATAGTTAAAATTTCTACTTCTTTTGGAAGAGATTTAAAAAATCTTTCATAATTAGCTATTTTAGTTTTAGCGTCATCTCCAGAAAAAAGGTATATCATAAAAAGAATTATATTCTAACGGACTTCTTGTAGTCTAAATACGGCTCCCCGTATTTGTCTGAAAGAATTTCCTCTTCTTTGTTTAAGAAAATGAGTTTCGTAACAATAAAAGCGATGACGGAAGACAATACGACAAAAAAGGCGTTGCTCACCACCCCGAAACCAAACACTAAAAGAAATAACCCCCAGTGCGTAGGGCTACGCGTATACCGGTAGGGTCCGTGAATAAAAGTTTCTTTGCTAATAATTTCTTTTTTTAAGCTTCGTGATGTCTTTTGTGCCCAAACAATTAAAAATGTTCCAGCTATCAAAAACAGAACCCCTAAAGATACAAGAGCTGGCGTTCCGAAAAACTTTAAACTAAAAATTAAATCTAGAGAGACCCCGACAAGCACGAACAAAAAATATGTAGCATATGAATGTGCTAAAATTTTATGTACACTTGGTTTTTTATTGGTTTGATTCGCTGTTTCCATCCCCTTATTATATCATAAATATACTACTTTACTTCTCCAAAATTATCTCCAAAACCCGAATGTACTTCCAAGGGAACCTTGGTTTTATAATGCAAATAAGACCTTTCCATTACCCCCTCCATGGCTTGTTTGATTATTTTATCGGCTTTTTCTAAAACCTCGTCTTCTACTTCGTAGACTAATTCGTCATGTATCTGAAGTACTAGGTGCACTTGCTTTAGTAGCCCAGCTTTTTCTAAATCTTCGTTTACATATCTTATAGCCAACTTAATGATATCGGCAGCTGTACCCTGGATAGAAGCATTGGTCGCTGTTCGCTCTGCCATATTTTTTAGAAATGGAATTCTGGAGTTAATGTTAGGGAAATATCGTCTTCGAAGAAACAAAGTTTCTGTATAGGAAGTTTTTAATGCAAATTTTTTAACTTCTTCTAGATAATCTCGCACCCCAGCAAATTGGTTGAAGTAATTATCGTAAAATTTCTGAGCTTCCTCTCGTGTTCCTCCTAGATTTTTCCGCAATGCTGAGACCCCCATGCCGTAAATAATTCCGAAATTTATAACCTTCGCCTTGCGTCGCATTTCACTATCAACTTTTTCTATAGGTACTCCGAATACAAATGCCGCGACTCCTGAGTGAATGTCTTTCTTATCATGAAATATCTCTGTCATCTTCCTGTCTCCAGAGAGCATGGCAGCCACTCGCAACTCTATCTGGCTATAGTCAGAAGCCAGGAGCTTGTGCCCCCTCGGAGCCACAAATCCTCCCCGTATTCTTTTCCCTAGCTCTGTTTTAATTGGTAAATTTTGCAAGTTGGGATCTTGTGAAGAAAATCGCCCGGTAGTGGTGCTATTTTGTAGAAATTTAGAATGCAGTCTGCCGTCCGGCCCAGCCATTTTAGGAATCACATCAATATATGTAGAGAGTAATTTTTGTAATTCTCGATACGCCATTATTTCTTTAATGATTTCGTTATCTTCTTCCAACTCTTCTAAAACCGAAATTTTGGTTGAAAATGAACCACTAGCATTTTTCTTTTTACTAGATTTTAGCCCTAGTTTGCCGAAAAGAATTTCTCCCAACTGTTTCGGCGAATTAATATTAAACTCCTCCCCTGCCATTTTATATATCTTTTTAGTTAAACTATCTAGTTCTTTGTGGTATTCATGAGACAATTCTTCAAAATACTTTTGGTCTATTAAAATCCCATAATCTTCCATCTCTTTTACTATTGGAATAATGGGTTTTTCTATTTCTTCATATACTTTTTCTAGATTTTTCTCTTTTAGTTTTTTAAAGATATACTCATAAGCTTCGTCAAAGGAATTGGTGTTTGCAAACATTAAAATATCCGCAAGTTTTGGGTTGGGTATGTCAGAATTTATAAGCCATAAAGCGATACTGGCTTCTTGCAGCTTCGCGGGGTCTATGCCAGAAGGCAAATCCAGAGAATTTTCGAGCTGGTCTGGTTGAGCCCGTTCTTCTAAAGAAGTTTGCGCGGGCGACCCAAGGACCCGAGAAAATTCTGCTGGACTTGCCGAATGATTATTAAAAAAGCTTTTTAGTCGTGCAAATAGACTTCTAAATTCAAACTGCATGAAAGTTTGCTCAATTTTTTTTAAATCTGCATTTTCCCAAAATGTTTTAGTCGGTAACGAAAACTTTATCGGAGCATCAGTTCGGATAGTTGCTAGTGTCTTAGAAAACAGGGCCTCATCTTCGTTATTTTTTAAAAGTTCAATCATCCTGGGGCTGATACCAGCTTTTTTAAAAGTCTCGTACTCTTTTTTGTCATCTTTTTTTAATTGCTTATATATTTCTTCGATGGTTCCGAAGTTTGCAATCAAACTTTCTGCGGTTTTCTCGCCTATGCCTTTAATCCCGATAATATTATCTGACGGATCTCCCCGTAGCCCTTTATAGTCTGGTAAGAGTTTTGGTTTAAAATGAAATCTATCTAAAACTTTTTCTTCATCGTACAAAATAGTGTCATTAATTCCCTTCTTCAGAGTATATACTTGCACCTTTTTGTCATCGATGAGTTGCATGGTATCCATGTCTCCAGAAGCGATGATAATATTTAATTTTTTATCATTTTTATATTTTTCTACTATGGTTCCTAAAATATCGTCTGCTTCAAATCCCGGAGCATCGTAAATAGGAACATTAAAAGCATCAAAAATTTGCCTTGAGTTTTTTAATTGCATTATTAATGCATCGTCGGTTTTAGCTCGTCCGGCCTTATAGGCTCCATACGCTTCATGCCTAAAAGTTTTTTGTGGTAAATCATAACAAGCCACAATATAGTCGGGCTTTAAGTCGCTTATGATTTTCATCAACATACTAGAAAGCCCATAAAGCGCCCCAGTTGGCTCACCCTTTGATGATAAAAATTCAGGCAGAGCATGATACGCCCGGTGAATTATGGCATGAGCGTCTAGTAAAACTAGTTTTTTTGTGTCGTTGGGCATTGGGATAATTATACCATTTTAAGAGCCCTAGTTTTTGTATGTTTTATTTAAAAATAAAGTTTCGCTTGTCTCCTTTGGTGTGCGAAATATAAACAAATTTGGAAGATTTCGGGATAACTTTCGACACATTTTCTGGCCATTCTATCAAAACCAAGTGTTCCTTGTTGTTAATAATTTCATCCCAACCTAGGTGTAAAAGCTCCTTTTCATTTTTTAAGCGGTAAGCATCTAGATGAAAAAGAAATTTATGTTTTTTATTTTTAAGGACATACTTTTTTATAATTACAAAGGTAGGACTATTAACTTTATTTTTTACCCCGAGATATTTCGCCACCATTTGAGTAAAGGTTGTTTTTCCTACCCCTAAATCTCCAGACAAACCCACCACCAGCGCTCCCTCTTCTTTGCCAGGGTTTTTCAACAATTCATCCATAAACACCTCAGCTATTTTTTCTGTTTCTTTGGCATTCTTAGAAATTATAATCGGCTTTTTTATCATATTTTGATATTAACATAATTTAATGTTAAAACATTATCTTTTGGGGTTAATATAAGCTATAATTTATTACAAATGGCCTTATTTGATGAAGAAAAACCAAACAAACAGCTAGAGGATTTAAGGAAACTTGAAGAGGAGCAACTCGTCGCCACACTAGCTGAATCCAAATATGGTTTACCTTATGTGGACTTGTATCGTCTAGGCATAGACAATGAAGCCCTTCGAGCAATATCTGAAAAGGATTCGCGTGAGATGAATGTTGCTCCTTTTAAACATTTTGGAAAAAATATTTTTATCGCTGTCCGCTCCCCTTCAGATGATTTACTAAAAAGATTAAAAGACGACATGGAAAGGAAGAACTTGGTTCCGACTTTTTATATGGCTTCGGGAGCAAGCTTAAATAAGGTCTGGGATAGATATAAAGAAATCTCCATGGCCGAAAGTTCCGCCGTAGGGGGTATAGATATCTCAGGAGAAATTCTAAGAGAAACTGCTAAAAAAATAGAAAAAATCCAAGATATTCAGAAAATGGTGACCGAAGCCCTAGAGGGAAATAAAATTCATAAAATTTCTCGCTTGTTAGAAATAATTCTAGCTGGAGCTATAGCCATCAAAGCTTCAGACATCCACATAGAACCAGAAAAGGACCGTGGCAGACTTCGCCTTCGCCTAGACGGCGTCTTGCAAGATGTAAATTTTTTTGGTCTAGATGTATATCGTTTACTTAATTCTAGAATTAAACTTTTATCGGGGATGAAGCTGACTTCCACTATCGCCCAAGATGGACGCTTCAGTATTATGGAAGAAAAAGAAGAGATAAGTATTCGTACTTCTCTTATCCCTGGAGCCTACGGGGAATCTATAGTTATGCGTATCTTGGATCCGAAGTCGATTCAAGTAGGACTGGAAGAGATAGGAATTGAACCATTTCTATTTTCTGTGGTAGAACAAGAAATTGCAAAACCAAATGGTTTAATTCTGGTCACCGGTCCGACTGGTTCCGGAAAAACCACTACCCTTTACGCCTTCCTAAGGAAAATTTATTCTCCAGAAATAAAAATTATAACCATTGAAGACCCTGTGGAATATCATTTAACCGGTATAACTCAAACTCAAACCAATGAGGAAAAAGGCTACACTTTCGTAGAAGGATTACGTTCTGCTCTTCGCCAAGACCCAGATGTGGTGATGGTTGGAGAAATCCGTGATGGCGAAACTGCTGCCACCGCGGTGCAAGCTGCCCTCACTGGACACATGGTCTTCTCTACGCTCCACACGAACAATGCTGCTGGAGTCATACCCCGCCTGATTGACCTCGGAGTAAATCCAAAAATATTAGTATCGGCATTGTCTCTATCTATCGCCCAACGCTTGGTCCGTAAGTTGTGCACAATTTGTAAAAAAGAAAAGCCTCTGACTGAAGAAGAAAATAAAGTTGTAAAAGTAATCTTGGATGAAATTAAGGAAGAAGGAAAAAGTTTGTCTAATTATCATATAAATCCAGATGCTCCTTTTAAAATCTTTACTTCGGTCGGCTGTGAAAAATGCAACATGACCGGCTTTAAAGGGAGAATGGGAATTTTCGAAGCTATCCGCACCGACGAAGCTATAGAAAAAATAATGCCAGAAAATCCGAGCGAACGAGAAATTAAAAAAGTTGCTCGTGCGCAAGGTATACTCTCCATGCGTCAAGATGGTTTGGTAAAAATATTAAATGGAGTAACTTCAATGGAGGAAGTACAGAGCGTAGTAGATTTAAAAGAGGAATAAAAAAAGCATTAATCTCTAAACAATCCTTTCGGAGCTGGGCCCCGAGAGTAACAAAATATTATAGGATAGTTCCAGTAGTCTATAAATAGAACCAAAACGTCCTATGCAAAATCGTATAACCGATGGCTGATTGCTTAGAGATTAATGCCTTCTTACGCTCAATCTCACAAAAGAAATTATACTATATGTAAATAAATACAAATGCTATAATGTGTATAGCTATGTGTATACTGTGTTAATAAACAGCCCACTTCTTATTTACAAAGGTAGTATAGCATATTATAAATGTAATGTCAAGTAAAAAACCAAAAGAAATAGATAACCCAAGCTCGGAGAAAACCCCAGGAAACGGAGACTCCTTTTTAGATCAGACCCTCCGCCCTACCCGCTGGGACGAGTACATCGGCCAAAAACACATAAAAGACAACGTTAAAATCCTTCTGCGGGCCGCCGAAGAGCGCGGACACATCCCAGAGCACATACTTTTCTATGGGCCACCAGGTCTAGGTAAAACAACACTTGCACATTTAATTGCTAAGGAAACTGGGAAGCAAATGAAAATAACTTCCGGCCCTGCTATTGAGAAAGTCGGTGATTTAGCGTCTATCCTCACCAACCTTGCCCCCGGAGATATTCTTTTTATAGATGAAATTCACAGGCTAAATAAAATGGTGGAAGAAATTCTCTACCCAGCCATGGAATCTGGAGTTTTAGATATTATTATCGGTAAGGGCCCTAGTGCGCGCACAATTCAACTCGATCTGCCTCCCTTTACACTCATCGCCGCTACTACTCGCGTCGCCCTCGTGTCCTCTCCCCTTCGCTCCCGTTTTTCTGGAGGAGTTTTTCGTTTGGAATTTTATAGTAATGAAGAAATTGCAAAAATTATTGCTCGCTCAAGTAAACTTTTACAAGCAGAATTAGAAAAAGAAGCGTTGGAAGAAATTGCTAAAAGAAGTAGGTTCACCCCCCGTACTGCGAATTATTTTTTGAAACGTTGCCGAGACTTTGCCCAAGTCAACAAAAGAAGCTTAGATAAAAAAACAATAAAAGAAGCCCTAAACATGCTAGCAATAGACGACATCGGTTTAAATTCTTCGGATAGAAAATTCTTAGAAGTTTTAATTGAGAAATTTAACGGCGGGCCGGTGGGACTTAAAACTATCGCCGCGTCAATGTCCGAAGAAGAAGCCACTGTCGAAGAAGTTGTTGAACCTTACCTCCTCCAGCTCGGCCTCCTAGAACGCTCCCCTCGCGGCCGCGTGGCTACAAACAAAGCTTACGAACATCTCGGATTTGATATAAAAGAAAATAAGCAAACTAAACTGATTTAAAAAAATACGCAAAAAAAAGAAAGGCTTGGCATTTTCTCTTTAAAAAAGAAAAAGTGCTAAACCTTTCGTGTGATATTCAATCGTTGAATATCAGCCGACCAAAATCCGAAGATTTTGGGTTTGGAGTGAGGGCCCGTTTCCGGGCCCTCGGGGTTGTTGTGACCACTGTGTAGCCCGATGTCGGATGGCTACTGGGTCGTCTCGGGGTTCACGGCGCCGGCGATCTTCGCGACGGTCTGCGGGTTCGACTGGGGCGGCGAATGGAAGGAACGATAGGTGAAACTCTTCATGATGTTTCTCCTTTTTCATCGAGCTTATCCCGGTTCCCGGGGGCTCGATAATAGTATCGTGCAATATATATATATGAATTGCAAGAGAGGTTATTAACAGGGCTAAAAAGTGGTAGAATCAATAATATGTCAGGTCATAACAAATGGGCGCAGATAAAACACAAGAAAGCAATCACGGATGCGAAAAAATCAAAGATTTTTTCTAAGCTGGTGCGTTTTATTTCTGTAGAAGCTAAACTTTCCGGCGGGAAAGATAGCCCGGGGCTTCGCGCAGCAATTGAAAAAGCAAAAAAAGTAAATATGCCGGCAGACAACATCGAGCGGGCGGTAAAGAAAGCGAGTGAGCCGGGAGCACACATGGATGCTATACACTACGAGGCGCACGGTCCTGGTGGAGTCGGCATAATTATTGAAACTCTTACCGACAGCAAGAATAGAACCGTACAAGATATAAAACATACACTTACAAAAAATGGTTTCAACTTAGGAGCAATAGGCTCCGTGGTCTGGGCTTTCCAAAAAGAAATAACTCCAGAAGGATTGGTCTGGAGACCGACGAACACAGTTCCCCTCTCGGATGAAGATTTAGAACTTTTAGATAAACTCGTAGAAGAGCTTGAAGAAAATGATGATGTGCAAGATGTTTATACTAACGCAGAATAATTTATGACTAGAATTTTAGGCATAGATCCGGGGTTTGAAAGACTTGGGGTCGCAATTTTAGAAAAAAATAAAGGCGACAAGCGTGAGCGTGTGATCTTTTCTGAATGTTTTAAAACTTCGGCTAAATTAGAATTTTCAGAACGATTAAATCTAATCGGCGAGGAAGTTAGAAACATTATTAAAAAATACAAACCGGAAATTTTATCAATAGAGACTTTGTTTCTAACCACAAATCATAAAACAGTAATGCATGTAGCAGAAGCCCGCGGGGTGGTGATTTATGAAGCCTCCAGGGCGGGGCTTAAAATATTTGAAGCTTCCCCACCACAAATCAAGATAGCCACGACTGGATACGGCCATGCGGACAAAAACCAAATAATAAAAATGGTGAAAATACTGGTAGATATTGATGAAAAAAAGAAATCTGATGATGAATTAGATGCTATAGCTATAGCTATTACCGGCTTTGCGCACTTGCGGAATTGATTAAGTTAGCCCGACGCAAGGTCGGGCTCCGACTTCGCTTTGCGAACATCGGAGTTATCCACATTTTCTATTGCATAGCAATTTATATTTTGATACAAAGTAGACATTAGTAGGCAGATTAATTAAAAAATAAAAAAAATATGGATGAGGAAGAGGAAGTATTGGGAGAAGATAGTTTGAAAATGTCTGATGATGAGCTCGATATGCCCCCAGAAGGGATGGAAGATGATTTCGGACTAGAAGATCCAGACGATAATTATCACTAAAATTAAAACACCCCATACGGGGTGTTTTAATTTTGTATAATTTTAATAAATCTTTTTTTGCCTATTTTAAGAGTCAAATCTCTCCGAACTTCTAAATCCACATCTATAATATTTTCATTGTCGGTGAGATCGTGCACAGAGTTGCTTAATACTAGCCTGCGCCATTCGCTCTTGGAAGGTAGGATTTTATTTTTTACCAAGACTTCGCTCAGCAATTCTCCACCATCACATTTTATTTCTTCTATTTCTTCTGGAATTTCCTTTTTCTGAAAAGTATTAGAAAAATTTTCTTCAGCCTTTTGCGCTTCTTCTTCCGAATGCAGATTAGCTACTAAAGTATGCGCAATTCTTTTTTTAAGAACCATCGGGTCTTTCTTAACATCAAATGTTTCTATGGCACTCAAGGGTAAATCAGTAAGTAAGGTAAACATCGGAATAATGGCATCATCTCCTAAAGACATAATCTTCCCAAACAAATCACTAGGCTCATCCGTCAAACCAATAACATTATTTTCGCTCTTGCCTATCTTGACCCCCCTAGAATCAGAAAGTAGTGGGGTGGTCATTACTAACTTTTCTTTGTCTTTCATCGCTTTCATAAGCGTCCGCCCACAAAGCATATTGAATGTCTGGTCTGTCCCCCCAAGCTCTAAGTCCACGTCCATGGCCACAGAATCATACCCCTGTAAAAGCGGGTATAAAAACTCGCGAAGGTTTATGGATTCCCCCGCCTTGAGACGTTCTTGGAACATATCTCTTTCTATGAGTTGTTGCACTGAAAAGTGTTGGGCTATGTCTAGGATATCGACTAGAGTTAATTTATTCAACCAGTCCCCGTTATACATTATTTTGATAGGATTTTCTCCTTCAAAACGCACAACCTTAGAAGCTTGAGTTAAATAATCTTTAGCGTTGGCCCGCAGTTCGTCTTGAGTGAAGAATTTTTCTCTAGTTTTCTTTTTGCCTGTAGGGTCTCCAGCCTGCCCAGTTCCATCCCCAATAAGAAAAATGACTTCGTGGCCAAGGTCTTGCCATTGTCTGTGTTTTCGAAAACCAACCATGTGCCCTATGTGTAGCTTGTCCCCGGTGGGATCAAATCCTTGGTATAGTCTTAGCTTTTTACCGGAACGTAAGAGCTCTTCTAGGGCTTCTTTCGAGGGATAAATTTTATCAACCCCCCTGGTCAGTAATTCTTCGATTTTTGTTTCGTCTGTATTAATGCTCATATATAGTTCGGATTATATCACCCCGAGCGAAATTTATAAAATTTCTTACGAAGCCAGACATTTTCTGTTATACTTGAGATATATGCAAAGATTGTTTAAAAATAACAAATTTCTGAAAAATGTCGTGCTTTTAGGAGCCGGTATTTTTATCCTAACTGTTGGAATATTTATTCTATGGCTGTCTTCTTTGCGTATTCCGGACTTTCGATCTTTTGAGGACAGAAAAATTGTTAATTCTACCCAAATTTATGACCGCACTGGAGAAATTCTGCTTTATGACATACATCAAGATATAAAAAGAACCGATATACCTTTTGAAAAAATGAGCCCCAATGTTAGAAATGCCACAGTGGCTATTGAAGATTCTGAATTTTATAGTCATGGTGGAATTAGGCTTACCTCTATTGTCAGAGCCGTACTTTCTAATATTCTAGGTGGAAAAACTCAAGGGGGGTCTACTATAACTCAACAACTAGTTAAAAACACCCTCCTAACCCCCAGTCGCGGACTTGCAAAATACGTGAGAAAAGCAAAAGAATGGGTTCTGGCTGTAAAAATAGATAACTCCACCCCAAAAGATAAAATCTTGGAATATTATTTAAATGAAGTTCCTTATGGTGGAAATGTTTATGGTATAGAAGCCGCAAGTAAAACTTATTTTGGTAAAAGTGCATTAGATCTGACCTTGGCTGAAGCCGCTTATTTAGCCTCGATGCCTCAATCTCCGACAACACTTTCTCCTTATGGAAAAAATAAAGACAAGCTGGAGGCCAGAAAAAGTTTAGTCTTATCTAGAATGCTCGAGCTAAAATTCATTACCAAGGAAGACTATGATATAGCTAAAAATGAAATTGTAACTTTCGTTCCTCAGGCTACACTAGGAATTAAAGCCCCGCATTTCGTTTTCTTTATTAAAGATTACTTAGAAACGAAATATGGAGCTGATGTGGTTGAGAATGGGGGGTTAAAAGTCACCACCACTCTCGACGTCACATTAGAAGAAAAAGCTGAACAGTTTGTGAAGGAAGGAGCACTTAAAAATGAAAAGGATTGGAACGGGAGCAACGCATCCTTGGTTGCGATAGATCCAAAAACAGGACAAATTTTATCAATGGTTGGCTCTAGGGATTATTTTGATAAAGCCATAGATGGAAATTTCAATGTAGCCACAGCATCCAGGCAGCCTGGGTCTTCTTTTAAGCCATTCATTTACGCCACAGCCTTCAATAAGGGCTTTACCCCCGACACAGTACTATTTGACCTACCGACAGAATTTCAAACAACCTGCGACCCTTCTGGTAGAGCACTCCCCGGTCACTCACAGAAAGATTGTTATATGCCCCAAAATTATGACGGAAAAACTAGGGGCCCAATGAGTTTAAAAGATGCCCTAGCTCAATCCATCAACATAATAGCTGTAAAATTATTTTACTTAGCTGGACTCCCAGACTCATTAAAAACAGCAGAGAGTATGGGCATTAGCACCTTGGGAGACATTGGAAGATACGGGCTTACGCTGGTTATCGGAGGTGGTGAAGTTTCTCTTTTGGATATAACTTCCGCTTATGGTGTTTTTGCTAATAATGGAAATAAAAATTTATATACTGGAATTTTGAAAGTTGAGACCGCTACTGGAAAAATTTTAGAAGAATATCAGCCAAATACCGAACATGAAGTTATTCCCAAAAACACCGCTTTAATGATTTCCGACATCCTTTCAGATAACAAAGCTCGTATCCCAACCTTTGGAGTAAGTTCTTCACTTAATGTATATGGCAAAACTGTAGCCGTAAAAACAGGAACAACGAACAATAACAAAGATGCTTGGATCATAGGCTACACCCCATCACTAGTAGCGGGGGTTTGGGCTGGTAACAATGACAACACCCCAATGAAAAAAGGAGGTGCTGCGGTTGCCGGTCCCATTTGGAATAAATTTATGAACGAAGCTCTAAAAAATTTCCCGAACGAAAGCTTTGAAAAACCAGATCTAACGGTGGACCCAACTGTCGTGAAACCCGTTCTGCGTGGTTTCTGGCAAGGAAACGAGAGTTTCTTTGTTGATAAAATTTCAGGTCTTTTGGCTACAGAAAACACTCCCAAGGAGACCCTACAAGAAAAAGTAATAACAAATGTTCACACTATTCTATACTGGGTTGATAGAAATAATATCTTGGGGCCGGCCCCCACAAATCCTAGTGCTAATAGGCAATTTGATAACTGGGAAGTCCCTGTACAAAAATGGTGGGCTCAAAATAAAAGCAAATATCCTGTGGTGTCTTGGGGAGATAAACCTACTGGAGTAGACAATATTCACACAACATCCTCTGGTCCATCGGTATCAATCATTGAACCCAAGGATGGCACCATTTATCCCCCAAATCAAAGAATTTATTTAAAGATAAATAACTCCAGCATTTTACCAATACAGAAAATAGATATTTTTATAAATGATGTGTATATGGAAACAAACTACCCACCATTTAACTTCTCTGTGGTGCCCTCTGAGCTGGAAAACCTACAAGGTGAAAATGTATTAAAAATAATTGCTTACGATACAGCGTATAATAAAAAGGAGTCCTCTGTAACATTTCGGGTGGGACAATAGTTATCTGATATTTTGTGGTACTTTATTCCCAAAAACTTCTTTAAGTTTGAGAAAAATTTCTTCTTGTTTCATAAAAACCTCATTCTTGTAGATTGGTTTAATGTTTAAGTAGATAACTCCGTTTTTTGTTTTTATTTCTTCTTTTTTTATTTCTATTTTAATAATTTCAGATATGACTTGCCGAACAGTCTCTCTTTTACCTTCCTCGGAGATTAAAATTTTATCAAACCTACTCAGTAAATCTTTAATTTCAATCATTGAGATTATCTATTCATTGGCATTATAAGATAAGTAAAAGAAGAATCGGAAACTGGAGAAATAACTATGGGTCTAGATGGCCCTGAGAGTTTAATAGAAACGCTATCTGTGGTAATAGACTGGAAGCAGTCTAAAAAATATTTATAATTGAAAGAAAGCTCTGCGTTTTCTCCACTTACCACTGCATCTAAATTGGTTTTGTTTTCCCCTATATCATTATTTGAAGAAGAAAGTTCAAAAACTTTATCTTTCGGAGCAACCCTTAAATTAACTTGATTAAATTTATCGGAAAAGACATTAGAGAGCTTGAGGGCGTTCAGTAAATCTTGTTTTAACACCACAACATCAGTACTAAAATCTTTTGGAATAATCTGGCGGTAGTCTGGGAAAATCCCATCAATTATTCTTGAGGTTAGGTAAATACTGTCTGAAGAAAAGGATATTTGGTTTTTATTAAAGCAAACCTTTATACTACCCTGAAGCTCCCCGAAAATTCTTAAAATTTCCCCTATATTTTTAAATGGAATTAAAATCCCCAATATTTCTTCAAGACCTTTAACTTTTACCTTTTTCTCTGCGAGGCGAAAAGAGTCTGTGGAAACAAAAACCAATACATCGTCTTTTGTATACATAAATACACTAGATATTTCAGGCTTAATATCTGAAACAGATGATGCATAAAAAACAGCTTTAACCCCTTCTATTAACTTTTTAGTTTCTATATCGAAGCTTTTTCCGGAAACAATAGGTATGGTTGGGAAATCGTCGTGTGGTTGGCATTTTAGTTTTATTTGACTCTTTTTGGTTTTAACTAAAAGGTTACCGTCCTTGTTTTCCAGAAACACACTGTCGTTTTGAGAAACATTAGAAAAAACAGCGTTCAAAACAGTTCCGGAAATAGCCACAATCCCCTCCTTTTCAACTTTAGATGGAATTTCTATTTCTATCCCTAAACTTAAGTTTGTAGATCGTAATTTTAAAGATTTTCCAGAAGCTATTAACAAAATCGAATTAAGAATAGGGAGGGTTAGGTTTTTACCAGTTATTCTCTCTACTTGAGATATTGCGTTTTTTAATTTTTCAACCGAGCATTCTATTTTCATATATTTGTTTATAACTTATATATATATAAATTATTAGTAATATTAGTGGTGTTGATAAGTGGATAAGTTTTTATAGTGTATGTTGTAAAGATATTTTTTTGTTATTGTTTTTCTTTTATACTTAATAAAGTTTCTTTACTTTTTATAATTTACTTTTCTTAATATCAACTTAACTTCCTTTACTTTCTTATCAACAGTTTATTTTTTTATTTCCACAGACCTTTACTATGGTTATCAACACCTATTTAAACATAATTCTTATTTGTTCTAGTTCTTGTAAAAGTTGTGGGTCGTTTTTTAAATCCATTTTAATTTTTAAACAAGAGTGAATTACTGTCGTATGATCTTTTCCTCCTAATTTCTGGCCGATTAATGGGTAAGAAACATTAAAATCCTCTCGGAGAAGATACATCACCACTTGTCGTGCCTTTACAATTTCTTTTTTCCTGGTTTTTTCATATACCGATGCTTCTTCTAGTTTGTAATATTCACTTACAATTTTTACAACATCTTTTATGGCCATATTCTTCTTTGGGCGCATGTTGTTTTTTAATAGGTTTTTGACTTCCATAAGGTTTAGGGGCTTATTTTTCAAGCGATATTGCATGACAATTAGATTCAAACTACCCTCCAATTCACGGATATTGCCCTGCACAGCACTAGCCACATACTCCACCAGCTCTGGTTCTAATTCAATATTTAACTCGTTTAATTTCACCTTTAGGATTGCAAGGCGGGATTCATATTCTGGTTCGGAAATGTCTACTATCATACCAGCAGCAAAACGAGACTTTAGGCGATCGGCGAGTTCTGGGATGTAATTTGGGTGTTTGTCAGAGGAAAAGATAATCTGTTTATTGTTCTCATGGAAGGTGTTGAAGGTGTGGAAGAGTTCTTCTTGTATTTTTTCCATCTTACCAATGAATTGGATGTCATCTATGATTAAAAGATCATATTTCCTGTATTTTTCTTTGAAAGAATTTGCTTTATTCCCCTGCAAAGAGCTCACAAAATCTGTCGCAAACTTTTCTAGGGTCATATAATGCACCTTTTTATTGGGGTATTTTTCTTTTATAGCATTCCCAACAGCTTGGATCATGTGTGTTTTCCCAAGTCCTGTTCCTCCATAAATAAAAAATGGGTTATATTTAGTTCCCGGAGATTCTATTATGGCTTGAGAAGCAGCATAAGCGAGTTCGTTGAATGTTCCCACGATAAATGAATTGAAATGATAGCGGGGGTTTAGGTTGTCTTCAGGATTGATGTACAAATCCTTCAAAGGTAGCTCTTTTTCGGCGGTTTCGCTGGGGTTTGGGATCTCCTGCTTGGTGTTTTCTATTTTAGTTATAGTGTATTCCACCGCTCGCATGTTTTCATAGGCGTCGGCGATGGTTTTGGTGATTAATTTATGATATTTGTTTTGTAACCAGTCACGGACAAACTCATTTGGAACACCAATATATATAATTCCCGTATCTTCCCTAACAATAGAGGTATTTTTGAACCAGGTGCTGAAGTTTGCTTTTGATATACCAGTCTCTATTTCTTCTAGACAGCTTTTCCACAACTGTTTTGTATTCATAGTTTCATATTATACTATTTATGGAATGGCCGTCACCTTGAAAAACTTATTAACTGTGTTGATAAGATGTGCAAAACTTTTTTACAATTGTTTTTCTGGGTTTGATTTATTCTTTAAAATATTATAGACTCTAGTATATGTCATTTACATACCAACCTAAAAAAAGAAAACGAGCAAAATCTCATGGATTTTTAGTTAGATCTAGGACAAAGACCGGCAAAAAGGTTTTAGCTCGAAGACGACAAAAAGGCCGCAAGAAACTATCCGTTTAGTATCTTTTAAATGCTCCCTAAAAAAAATAGAGCCGATAAAAAGGCTATCGAGAAGATCTTTAAAGAAGGAATTTTTTTAAATTCCCCACATTTAACCTTTAGATTTATAAAAACTCGAAATAAAGATAGAAAAATCTCTTTTATTGTTCCTAAAAGTGTAGCCAAGCTTGCAGTTAAGAGAAATTTATTAAGACGGCGTGGGTACGGGGCTCTAGAGAAAGTTATAGACACTTCCCCCATTGGTCTTGTCGGGGCTTTTATTTTTAATAAATATCAAAATGATATTTCAATTCTAGAAAATGAAATTAAAAACATTCTTTCTAAAATTAATTAATTTTTATCAAAAGAACATCTCTGTCCTTAAAAAGCCGAGTTGTGTTTTTTACCCCACCTGTTCCGAATACACCAAGCAGGCCATAGAAAAATACGGAGTTCTAAAAGGAATTTTTTTAGGATTTTTGCGCATATTGCGTTGTCACCCTTGGCAGAAAAATCATATCGATCCCTTAAAGTAAGTTGGACTTTTTGCTGTTTTAAGCTAAGATAAGATTATGCTTCATAGTATTTGGAATGCTGTTTTATATCAGCCATTAATTAACGCACTCGCTTTTCTCGTCTCAGTTATTCCAGGAGGAGACATCGGAGTGGCTGTTATTTTACTTACCATTCTTGTTAAAGTTCTACTCTTCCCACTTTCTCAGAAATCCATTGAAAGTCAGGCTCAAATGAATATTTTAGCTCCAGAGCTTAATAAAATTAAGGCTAGTGGGGCTAGTAAAGAAGAGCAAGCAAGACTTACATTTGAACTGTATAAAACACATAAAACCAACCCATTCTCAGGATGTTTGTTGGTTTTAATACAAATCCCAATAATTTTTGCTCTATATTATGTATTTTATAAAGGCATAAATTTTGAAAGTGGTTTACTTTATTCTTTTATAAAAGGTCCTGAAAATTTAAACATGATGTTTTTGGGAATTTTAGATATAAGCCAGAAGAGTATTATCCTGGCTGTTTTAGCTGGAGTTTCTCAATACCTACAAGCACACTATATGCCAAAGCCAGCACTATCTACAAACGCTACACCATCTTTTCAGGAAAGCTTTGCAAAAAGTATGAATATGCAGATGAAATACGTTTTCCCATTCTTAATCGCCTTTATTGCTTATAGCATCTCTGGAGCTGTGGCCTTGTATTGGATTACCAGCAATCTGTTTATGGTGGCACAACAAATTTACATTAAAAAGAAAGAATTCCCTACATTGGTTATAAAGTAGAAAGTGAGAAAAAATGAAAAAAGATGAAATTCAAAATTTAATCAAAGAACTTGTCGGGAAGACTACAGTAAAAGTTAATGAAATTTCTGTTGTTGAAGAAGGTCCCAAAAATATGTGGATTTCTGTACAAGTTGGCGAGCCACATTTTTTCATTTCCAACGAAGGAGAAGGTTTGCACGCCTTGAATCACCTAGTGCATCGAATCATTGAATCTAAGACAATCCGAACAGAAGAAGTTACCCCGGGGTTAGGCATCCTCATTGATATAAACGGTTTTCAAAAGAAACACATTGACAACATAAGAGCCGTTGCTCACATGATGTCAGAGCGTGCAAGATACTTTAAGTCCAACATAGAAGTTGACCCTATGTCAGCTTTTGAGCGCAGAATAGTCCACGAGTTTCTGTCTGAGGCTCACGACTTAAAAACAGAATCTGTGGGTGAAGGGCGTTCTCGCCGAGTAGTAATTAAATACGTAGGATCTATTTAAGCCCTAGTTCCCAAAGAAAAGAGTCTTTTTTATTTACAAAAAATAGGTAATTTTCTTCTGCGTCTAACATAAGTTTGATACCATCGATATCTTCTCCACCCACGACAGTAGCTGGGTCAGCAATCATCGTGGATGTACCAGTTGCAAGGTCTATTTTCCAGATTTGGTCTGAGAAAGATACTTCTCCTTGATACCAGGAGTCAGGATATGTTCCTGAAGGGGTGGAAGTAGGTACCGCACAGTATAGAATATCGCTTACACTACCCCAGACACACTTCTCGGGGAGTGTTCTTACCCCTACGGAATCAGAAACCTTGGTATCGGTGTGATATACCCCAAGAGATAAACCACTGTCACCATAGAGCACCAGCTTGCCACTAGGGCTCATTAAAGTAGTTAGTCCTCTTATGTTGCCTAAGACTTGAGTCATTAAACCTTTACCACTAGTGTCTACAGAATACATATATCCAGGTACAGAAGATGCTGGTTTGGTGGTGAGGGTAATAATTTTATTATTTGGGTATAAAGATAGCCATTCGGTGAATTGAGAAACAAATACTTGAACTTTTTTATTATTTGTTAAGTTCAGTGTCGCCCCGACTGCATTTTCTTTTACATTAAATAAATAAAATAAACCAGAACCATCTCCAAGCAAACTTACATCCTTGACGTCTTCTGGCAAAAAAGCACCCTTTATCTCATTATTCTCAGTTGTGTCTCCTCCAAGGAGTTCTTCGGGTAAATTGCCGACGAAGGTAATGATGGTTTTATCATCGCCCTTTAAATATCTCATTATTACAGAATTTCCTTTGTTGCCGAAGAGGGCCTCATAAACCTTCGGTATCGTAGTCGTAGAAAATTTTCTTTCTTGAATTTTATCGGCAAAAGTTTGATAAACATTTCCTGTGGCTCTGTCTACATAGCGTAAAGCTGAAACAAATTCAGTTAATGGTGGAGTTGGTTTTGCTGTTTCGGTAGCTGCTTTCGTTGTTGGCGGAGTTTCTTCTGTTGTTGTTTCTGCGGGAGGAGTGGTAGTCACAGGAACAGGGACATCTACCAAGCGTTCCTTTTTATATACTGTGAAGCCAGCAATAGGCATACTCGAAACCTTTTTTAATTTTACTGCAAGAATGTCTGAGGGGTTTGGTTCATATCCGGAAATGTCCGTAGGGGGTGGAGGAGTGGTTGGTGGTTTTTTCCCACCATTTCCGAAGGGATTAAATTGGGAAAGAAAATTCGTCCCCTCACCTTCTTCTCCAGGAGGAATATTTCTTTGGGAAAACAAAAAAGCAAAAAATCCTACCAAGACTATGGCCAAGATTATTATTAAAAGTATAAAATTTCTTTTTGACATAAAAAATTATTTTAACCCCGCACAAGTTCCACTAGTTGAGTAGGATTCATTTGGTAATTTACTAAAATGCATTGTGTCTTTTTTGCTTTTCCAATATCCACCCCAACCAAAACCTCTACTTGTGAACAATCTTACGAAAGCCGGAGGCATGTCTGTGGTGCAAGGGGTTAAGCTCGCAGCGTACGGATTTCTACTCGAATTTATATCAAGAGACAGTCCGAAAGCATGCCCAGAGGGCTGAGTAGAGCTTGTGGCATGCCTTGGATTATAGCTTCCAAGTTGTGTTATTGAATAAGCTCTTACTCGCGCATCTGTGGTTTTAAGCCTTTTCCAGTCAGCATCTATAGCTACAAGATCTTGAGCAATTGCTTTATTTACTCGCGCTGTTCCACCCAAAAAAGGAACAGATACTATTTCATCTTCAGCGCAAGAAGTAGCAGTTTGTCCGTTTACCATTGTTTTTTTACCGCAAATTACATTTGCTGCCTCTCCCGATAACTCTATTTCTGGACCTTCCGTAAATGTTACTCTTAGGGTTTCAGAAGTTAAACTTGATAAATCTGTGTTTAATATGTCTGGATTTATTTCATTTAATAAAGTCCAAGACCCGAGAGCGAGAACAAGACCAAAAATAGCATGAACTATCCTTTCCTTTCCGTGTTCTTTGTTGCCTGGCAGTTCACTGGTCATGTATTCTATGCCTCCGATGACAATCATAATCACAGCTAGGGCTGCGCAGATGCCGATAAACAGGGTTATCATTAAGTTTAAATATTTACTCAAAGGGTAAGGCTCTTCTGCCGTTCCCACGGTGCTGAAAGTTTCTCCGAGTTGCGGTATTGGGGCAAGATATTTATAGGGGCTTAGAATTTTTACCGTTGCGTCTGCGTTTGCTGGTTCAGCAATATCAGCTAAAAACATACACCCACCAGCTGTTAAAATTTGAAGTTTCCAGTTACATACAGGGGGTGAGGTTACAAATATTCCACCACTTTTTTTACTGCATTCTTCTGCGGTAATTTTGTCTTCAGCAAGACGTGTCCCTTTAAGGTTATAACAATAACCCTCAACAGAGGCGGTCTGTACTGGTGGGGCTGGGTTGGTTGCAGTATTGTATGCTGTCCAAGACACAAACTTAACATTATTTTGCTTAACGAAGTCATCACAACCTTGGCGTGTTTTTTGTTCCCACGAATGATTCAGCCTGTCTCCGCCTGGGTAGTTGTTATTAACCACGCAAGTACCCTTAGCTGGTTCAGCTGCGGCTGCGGTGTTTCTTGTTATTTGAGATGAAAACCCCATCAACACAATAAATATTAAAAAATACGTTAAAAGTTTTTTCATATTTTTAAAAGTCTACATTAATTTCCTTACTTGCGTTTTCAAAAATTTTATAATTATTACTAATCTTAAGTTTTATTGTAGATGTTCCGGACACGCCAGGTTGTACAGCTAAAGGCATCAAATTTTTTCTAAAATTTGATGCAGCTACCATATTATCATTGATAAACCAATTAAAAACCAAAGAAGGTATTCTTATATCTTTCGGAGAGATAAAGTATGGAGATGCTTCTAAAATTTCTGTATCTATTATCTGGTGTCCATCTGAAAGTGCTTGTTCCCAAAGCGTCCCGAGCTTGTCGTCTTTTTTATAAAAAATAATTTTTGGTTGTTGTGTAGATATACTGATACTTTTTTGTGAGGAGTAGGCCTGGTCAGTAGTGGAAGCCGTGACACCGATGTTGTTTTGGTCTTCTAGATAATCACTAGAGTAAATAAAAAAGTTTTTACCATAACCTGAACCATTTGGATTATTAGTATAATCTTTTTTCCAGGCATAAACCATATTTTTCGGGTCTATCATCTTTGAGCCACTTTTAACTTCAGGAATAGCTACTACACGTATTTCACTGTCTGCCGTAGGCATTGCTTTACCTTTATAAAACGGAGGGACATAGGAGTCATCTGCTTGCCAGAGTAAGACCATTACTGCAGGGCGAATTATTATTTTCGTATCTATGTCTCCATCTGGTAAGGCTATCGTAGCCACTATATTCATCTCTCTCCCAGCTTCTGGAGCAGTAACAGAGAAAGACTTTTTACCCACATCCGAGCTAACTGTTTTACCATCAACAGACCAGGAGATAGAGACACTATCTAGGTTTGTTGAGTAACTACTTAAAGTAATAGTAGTATTTTCGCCAGGATTAGGATTTTCTGGAGACATTTTAACCAAGATACTGGAAGAAGAAACTGCCTCTACTTTATAAGGCAAAAAAGCAGTTAGGATGATAAATCCTGTCATTAAAAAGAATAAAAGAAATTTCAACCTCATACTATAATTATACTCTAATACTTATATTTTCTAAAGCTCACTTTCTACCTTTGTCCTATCTTGGTGCATTTACTGTCTCTGGGGTAACGGCTGGACGCGCAGGAGCTAGGTCCGCAGATTCTTGCTCTTGTTTAGCTTTTTTATTTGAGAGTATTTGAGAAGGGTCAGAAGTTATGATTTGGTCTTCAGTATAAGAAGAAATAATCTTTATGGCGACATGTTTAAGGCCAGCGAAGAATATCCCCTCTCCGACGTTTGATTCTAGGAGTAAGTATTTTTCTTCATCTGTAAGGTTGAAAGTATTTTGCAAGATATCAATAGTTGTTGGTGATTGTTTCAAAAGGAGCTGAATAGAAGAGTTTGTAATAATAGGTACCCCATATGGAGACTTCATAAAGTCGGCGGCATCTTGGGTTATTGTTGCAAGCCCCAAGTAATATTTTCTGCCTCTCTTGGCAATGGAATACAGGAAAGATGCGGTGTCTTCGGATTTCATCATCCACCAAGCTTCGTCCACCACAAGCAACCTCTTTTTTAGATTTTTTCTTACAGCATTCCAAATGTAATGCATTATGATGTACATAGCGACGGGTTTTAATTCATCTTCCATGTCTCGTACCGAAAAAACTACGAATTTTTTATTTATATCAACGTTGGAAGGTCTGTTTAAAAATGTTGCCCAAGAGCCCCGAGTGTACTTCACCAATCTTTGCACAACAGAATCGCTACCGTCCATACCCGAGAGCACCATTTCGAAATCTGACAGAAGCGGGGGCTCTATGTTTGAGAAATCTGATTCTGCGGTGATGTCCTTGATCGCATAAGTTTCTGAAATGGCGCGGTCAACCATAGAATCCTCCTCTGGGGTAAGTCCGCCAAGCATTAATCTAAAGAGTCCGACCAAGTTTATTATGTTTGAACGTAAAACATCTTCTGCTGTCTCATCTTCGCGAGGTATAGGCAAGTCAAAAGGGTTAATGTGGTGGTCAGAAGATAGAGAAATATTAAAGTATCGTCCACCAACGGCTTCAGCCAAGAATTCATACTCTCTTTCCGGGTCTATAACGATGACATCTGTATCAAACATCAGAGATCTTAATATTTCTAGCTTAGTGGCATAAGACTTACCAGAGCCAGACTTAGCAAATGTTACCGAATTGTAGTTCTCTAGGCTGAATCGGTCGAAGATAACCAAGGACGAGTTGTGCCTGTTTATTCCATAAAGGATTCCTTTGTCAGACGTTAAGTCTGAAGAGATAAAAGGGAAAACACTAGAAAGTGGCTCAGAGTTGAGTTTCTGGTGGATGTTTAAAATGTCTGTATTTGTAGGGATGACGCTCTTGAAAGCTTCTTCTTGCTGGAAAAGGGCTGGCTTTATGTAAATCAGCTTAGATTCCAGCATAGACTTTATTTCATTTTCAATTTTGAATAATTCTAAATCATTGTCGGCATATATTGTAATATAAATACCCACATCAAACATTTTTTCCTGCGCCTGGATTAAATTATCTCGAAGGCCTTCTAGGTCTTGATAGGCGGTATCAAGTACTGGATCGCGCACCATCCCCTTACTTTCCCGCACGTTTATCTGACTCTGGACTTCGGCTACTTTTTTCTGGAATTGTCTTAGTACTAGAGATGTTTCTATTGGATGGATGAAAATTGAAATATCAAAGACTTTATCCAAGTTGATTATAGGAGAAAACCAATTATCAGTTAAAAATCTAGGATAAGAAATTATGAAAAAAGTACGGGCAATTTTATCCCCGAGGTTTATTGATTTGGATTCTATCTTTAAGGCAGATGGAGCGATGACATCCTGTAATTCTAGGTTTGCAGATTCATAAATTTCTTCGGGCAAGACCGCTAGAGTAGAAGCTTGAGGAGCATCATTTGTGGGAGTGTTTTTTATTCCAAATAATTTTTTAAAAAAATCCATAGTATTACTCTATTTTAATTTTACCTTCTAGCTCTCCAGGATTGAAAACTTTATAAAATACCTCCACTACTTCTTCAGTACCGAGCTGAGCGGAATTTATTCCACAGCGCCCTAGCCCCTGTTGAATTACGGCCACTCTCTCTTCAAGCTGGGACCGCTTTTCTTCGAAGTCTACTTTCTTTGCTGCTTCTATTTGAGCTTTGTTCTTTTTTGAAAATAAATTTCCAAACATACCAGAGTCTGATTTTAAAATCGTGTGGGTATAAGGCACTACTACAAAAAAGCTTTTCGTCATTATGCTAACTGTGTCTGTAAAATTCCTTATAAACTCAATATATTCTCTGGTCTGTAGTTTTAAGAGTGGTTCATTTTGTACTTTTATTCTGTTTTCCAAAAGAAGTAAATATGGGCGTATGTCTAGTCTTCTGGACTGGACTGATATTTGTATTGAAAAATCCAAGGTATTTATAAAATTTTGGAATTGAAGAATAGTTGCCTTCTGTTCCTCTTCTGATTTCAAAGATAGGTTCACGGAATTAGCGAGCACGATTGCACGCAGCTCCCCATCTTTCAGGACGATTATTCCATCACGGACTTCCTTTATTGGGACAAATTCTTGTGTTGCTTTTGCTTTTAGTGCCATAAATTTATTCTTTTTTACTCGAATCTAAAACATCTAGGCTCCAAGCCAAATCTCGTAATTTACTGCCGTCTAACTTGAGCCCGCTCGAAGACATCATCCTTATCTTTTCCTTGTCGCTACCTACCGACTGCCCCGCCCTGGAGCCCTTTTTTTCTTCTGTTTGTTTTTTCCAAATATAAAGCTTGCTTTGTGATAGAAATTTTACCCCGGACTCAATCATATTGATGAAAGGTTTGTTGTTTGGTCGATAAAAGGTTAAAGCCAGAGAAAATCCTCCTATGATTAAAATAGGAATTATCCCTAGGAGCAGGCCAAGCAATTTATAAAGTACAAAACACAAACCAGCACCACCAGCTAAATAAATAAATTCCCTAAAAGTAAAAGGACCGAAAATTTTGTCTTCTATTTCTAAAAATTGTGGAACCTTGAATTGCATAAATAGGCTAGCTGTGAAGCTGACTCAATTATACATTAAAATTTTACTTTTGATAAACTTTATAAGAATATTTACCATTATTCTGGCTTCATTCGGTATGGATCAACTGTATATGCTGTCTTTGGAGGAGCAGGAGGGGTTGGGGCTTTCGGTACGGCTTGAGGGCTGGGAGCTTTGGTAATGTTGTCCAAGGTGTGTTCAGTTTTGACTGCGGGGATTTTCATTGGGCCAGATAACTTCTGGGCTAAAATTGGGTGAGGTTCTTCATTTTTAGATGGAATTTCTTCTTTGTTAATTATCTCAATACCAGCTGAGCTTAAAATGTCTGTGTTCACCCTTTCTTCTACAGAGACTTTCTCCGTACTGGTAGAGACCTTTTTCCTTTCTGTATTTTTAATTAATTCTTCTTTTATTTTCTTGAAAACTTTCTCATTCATTTCATTCACCAGATCATTGGCTTGAACTTTGGTGATTTTCATTCTAGCTTCTAGCTCTTGTGGATATTTTTGAGGGCTGACAAGTCCACAAAGAAGAAGCTCTGTTTCTGTCTCCAAGTCTCCTAGTTGTTCGAAGCTATACCCCTTCGTCTCGCGCATTTTTAAAATCTCTGCCTGCCAAGGCACAGCACTGATAGCATATAGGGTATCTTCCGATAATTCTCTTTTTGCTTTCTCTATTTTTGCTTGTAATGAATTGGTTGTATCGTCCATAATATAATTATATAACTAATTTAAGTTTTACGTCGTCTGTTTTTTCTGAGGCTATGGGCGCCTTTGTTTTCAGGATAGAATCGGAGGAAAGAGAGACATCCTTTATGTCTACAAAACTAGAATAATCCCCACCAGAGAGCACAAAATCAAGGTTTTGTTGCCAGTTGGCATTTTTTACCTTGTCACTTTTTTTAAGATTCTCTTCTAGTTTTTCTGCGATAGGTATAAATATTTTTTCAAAAACCTCATCAGATATTTTTTCTGCCTCTTTTTTACTTGTACCTATTTCATTTTCAATATGAAGAGCGAACAAACTTGCATCCTCTATGCCAACCAACACTAATAGTATTTGTACTTGAAAATCATTTACCTCGCCTTCATTTATTAAATACCTTGTTCCGATTTCTTCAGATATTTTTTCCCAGCCAAAAGTACTAATGATCTCTCGATCTTCTTTGGGTAATTTCCCCACCTCTCTTTCAATTATTTGTTTTAGTTTATCCGTCATAATTTTTTAATGATGACCCCCCTTGTCTTCTAATTTTGCCTCCATTATTATCTTATGTGCTGCAGACCTATCTGCCCTATTAAACTTTCTAAGCCCAAACCAGCCTTTCTGCAATCTTTCAGCCTTTGCTAATTTTCTTGCCCTGTTTTCGCCTTCTATATGATGGTGGGCATGAGGGATCGCAATATCTTCGTGGTAGTTTATTCCTTTTTGTTTTACATTTCCCTCATCGTCTATGTAAGTTCCTAGGCTTGTTTTGTACTTACTTTGATCAGAGTAATTTTTAGCTCCATTACCTGTATCAATTACTTCAAGTTTATCTTGTTCTTCTTCATATTCTTTTCCATCTCTATCTTTTTTCTTTACCTTTACTTTTATTAAATTAACTTCTTTATCTCCTTTATAATCTTCACCATTTTTCAATGCACTCCTTCTATCTCTTAAGTTTTGTACTGCCATTCCGGCCTTTCTTGCTTCTAAGCTATCGTGACCATAGGCCGCCGCCGCAGTTTTCGATGCTTTTGTTTTTGCCTCAATTAGTCGATCTATTTCATCAAGTTCAGCAGAATTTGCTCGCATTAGTGTTTGCAAATCTCCTTCAACCTTATTTAATTCTTGCTTCATCCCTTCGTCTTCTCTTACTTCTAGTGCGTTAGCTCTTTCTTGCTCTTTCTTTTCTCTCTCTGCTCGCCTCTTGGCATATCCACCTTGGGCATCTTTTGAAGTAACTCCTTTTATTGAATCTAGGTTTAATCCCCCCATTTTAGCTACAGCTCCAAATCCAGGAATATTTCTAGGATCAAAAGAAGCCTTGGTGCTATAGTCGGCAAGCCCGAGAGCCATTCTGGCGCCTCGTCCCTTCCAACCATCTTTACTTAGTAAACCACCATTTAGTTTTTGAGCGGCATTCAAAGATTTGCTACTTGCAACTAAAGTTCCTAAACTTCCCATTCCTGCAGATACCGCTAACCCAGTTCCTGCAGTCGCAGCACCTAAGGCAAGCCCTCCTGCGAGTTTTACCCCCTTCAACATTGCCTCGCCGAGCTTGCCAGAACTTTCCTTGGCATATTTCGCTGCTTGAAGAAGTAAGACTAAAATTATTAATCCGGGGATGATAAGAAAAACCATAAACTCTACCATTCCCTGGTCTGCCACTTTTCTGACTGCTAAATCTTTCCAAATATCAGCGTTTATTATTTTGAAAATAAGATACATAAAGAACATAAAAATCGGCGCCATAAAGGCCGTTTTCATCAATTTTTTTATCCATGAATCCCAGCCGATATAGTCCACATGCCCCAAAATAGGAAGAGCCGAAGACATAAACGCAAAAGGAGAAAATATAATCAGAACCCAAAGTTCAATTAATCTAGAAAGGAAAGCAATACTTGCCATAAAAAATGCATATGCAGCAAATAGCATCATGAAACCAGCAGTTAAGGTAATTCCAATCATTATTCCAGGGGGTATGCTTGATTTATAATAAGCAACAACTTTACCAGTGTAATAAACACCAGCACCAACAATGGCCCCTACGCCTGCCCCTACGCCTGGGATTGGAATAATGTTTCCCAAGACCGCCCCCGTGGCTACAGAGGCTCCAAGGCCAAGAGTGGTTGGGGCTACTTGAGCCCTTGTCCTAGCTTTTTCAAAAAAGTCTGCAGACATAAGCTTTGTAGGGTCAAATTTACCAACAAGTCCCCCAGAAATATCCTTCTCTTCTACGTTCCCTGTCCCTCCCTTAAGCGCAGAGACATATAATCTTTCACTTGTAGTTCCGTCAGGGTTAACCATTTGTACATTAATTTTATTATAAAAAATTAAAGCTAAAACATTTGAAGAATCTATGACAACTTTTGTGAAAAACATACTAAAGTTTATGAGGAGGGCCATGACGACGACTTGTACTATCATTTTTTTTGTATCGTGTCCTCCCATACCCAGGATCATCTTTATAGCTACATAGAGTAAAATAAATATAAAGAAAATATTAGACAGATCGCGGACTATAGCCCAAGAGTCTCCTATGAATTTATGTATATACATTGAGCTGCTTAAAGATAGTGCTACAACGATGTTGAAAATATTAGCAACCAAATTAAGTATCCACCCCGGGACGACATAAAAAACATAATAAGTAAATTTTACTGCACAGGCATCAAAACCACCGGTTAGAAGCAAGCAGTCAGAAATACTTTCTTCGTATGATCTTTTGTCGTTCACCTTCTGGATCTCTGCTTCTATTTTTTCTTTTGGAGTTAGGGTTGGCGTAGTGTCTGATTTAAAACACTCCCTTACCACTTTTCCAAAAAGCGTTGAGTCATTTTTACATTCTTCTTCAGTGGCAAATGGCCCATTAATTTCACTTCCACCAGTAAGATTGGAATGTTCCCAATACCAACTAGCCCCCGCTTGTGCATTATTGGCTTTACCAAAAAATCCTATCCCCACGACAATGATGAGTAAGAATAAATATGGAATTATTTTTTTCAACTGTCTTATCATTTTTCTTTATAGGCTTTTTGGTTTTTCTAAACTGCCAGCTTTAATAACCAGGTAAAGTTCCTTTATAGTCTAATGCACTTGCTCTGTATATAATGCCACAGCTCAATGATATGTTTACCGATTTACTTCCTATAGAAACATTTTGGGCATTTACAAGTGGCAATCTTGGATAAGTAACTGTGCCAGTATTTATAAATGATTCATGAGAATACCCGCCCGAAATAGGATAATCACAAAACATTGCTTGCTCTGGTGCACCTGTGGTGTATCCTGATGCTGTTCCAGTGAACACGCTCGTAGCTCCGCCTGGGTTAGCCCAACCCTTAGCTGTTCTTTCTGATGCACACTGAGTGATTAATTTGTCTAAATTTGCGGATTTATCTTTAGCTAAATTAAGCTGGTTTTGGGTGTCTTGGAGAGAATTGTCGTTAGTTACACTATCCGTAATAGTATTATATTGTTTCCATAATAAAACCATAGCCCTATCTTCTTCAGAGTCTGGGGTTGGTGGGGTTGTAATGTTGTCTAAACCTCTTTTAATGACTTGTAGGGTTATAAGCGCTTGTTTTTTTACAGCTATCTTACTTGCTAATTCACTTGCTTCTTGATAGAGGTTTTTTAAATCATTTATTGCATCCATATAGCTTGCCGAGGAAGGTAGAGCATTGGACATTTGAGTATTTAGCCAATCTTTAAAGAAGCTTACGGCAAGGCTTAATTCATTTAGAGCTAAGTTGCCAGCGGTTGGATCTTCATCTTCGGATATAAGTTTAGAGTCATTTTTTGTTTTTTCTGTTTCTATTCTGTCTGACCACCCAAAGTCTGGTCCGGGTTGGCAGACATCTAACTGTTGGGCCTTGGGCCAGATTTCTCCAAATAGCTGCATAATTCCAGGACCACTTTCATTTGGAGCATCGTTGGTCATTAGCATAATTTCCTTGGCTGTATTTTCTAATCCATCCGACACAGTTTTCTTGAAGCTGGTCAACTCAATTACTTGATCAGGGCCAGTGTCCCAGGTTGTATTGGTTCCCGTAGCAGGAGCACTGCCGAGCTTTATTCCATCATAGCTCCAGTCATCTTCTTGTGGTTTTGGATTTGTTTTACTTGCTAACGCAGACAATCCATCACCGATAAATTTATTTAATAGGGCATCAAAGATAGCCGACAGACTATTCCCTAGTCCCATAGCCTGGAGGGTAGAATTCATGGGAATATTTAATGAAGTCATTATCTGATTAGCAACGACCGCTCCAGGGGTAGTACTTTTTAATCCACCCGGGCAAGCGTTGTCGTATTCCCAAAGATTTTTTTCTTCCGAAAGGGCGTATTCATAATCCGCATTCCATTTTTTTACAGCTTCTTCGTCTGCCGGAGAAGGAACCCCGCCTGTTTCTGGGTATGGGTGGTTTTTCATATAAGTTTGCTCAAACTTAGATGCTTGAGACCCCCAGCTTGGTTGATTCCATTCATTTACACCATTATTGTAATTAGGATTAGTATCACATATTTTAGGAGACAAGAATCCTTGACCTTGCTCTAGTGTTGTCTGGACTTTTTGTTTAGCATTTTGGATGTCCATGGCCAGTCTCTCTGTCGCTGATATGGTAAATCCTAAATAATTATTTTGAGGGTACATTGTGTTTACAAAGAATCCACTCCACCCCCCTACATTAAAATTATTTTGATAATTATAGAGTAATACTGGATCATCTCGCATCACCTCACTCAAACTATAAGAAGCATTATTTTCTAGTTTACTTTTATAACCATTTATAATATTTAAAGCGAAGTCTTTACCGAATGGAAATTTGATGACATCATAGCCCAACTTATCTACAGCTGTTTTTATTTCAGATTTGGCTATATCTTTAAAGAAAGAATCTGGGTTTTCTAAGAATAGAGGTGCTCCATGAAAACCAGAATTTATCCAGTTGACTGTACTTTTTGTCATTTCTTGCAGAGCCCTCTTGGCTACAGCCATGAGCAATTGTTTAACGATTTCTCTGGCAATATCTTTAAAATGGAGAGCGGTGTTTGTTGTTGTTTGGACAGCTGTTGTTACTGTGAATTGTTTAGCTATAAAGTGTATGATTGCACCTGGTATTTCAGCGACAGGAATTGCTTCTGCCTTTTTTGGGGCAGAAAATAAAATAATCGTGGGTAAGAATATTGAAATAATTAACAGAGCGGCGATAGATTTCATTTTTTTATTTTCTTTTGCCATTTATTTCTTTTATTATATGACTTTTTCTTTAATTTTTCAATTTTTGATTAATTGCATTTGCTAGATTGTTTGAATCTGACTCTAGCTTGGCAGCATTTTTTTCATACTGACTTATCCCTCCTAAGGCTACTATTACATCTGTGTCAAAAAGCTTTATGGCGCTTAAATTTTCCACCAATCTTTCTAGGGAATTTATCACACTTAAATGAATAGCAGAGACAGAACTCGGAACACTTATTTTTACCAAAGCATCAATCATCTTATTTGTATTGGTGATGATTGGGTTAAGTTCTTTCAATACAGTTACATCGACATTATTCTCATCAATTATGAATTTCTGCAATACATCCAGCACGGTATAGTCCATTTTGTATTTTTGGTATACTGCAGTTAAGGCGGTGTTATAAGTTACAAAAGCCTGGACATCATTTTTATTTACTATTTTTAAATCAGACATTACAAAAACTTTTTTAGGAGCAACATTTTGCACTTTTTCAGCCAAAGAATCAGTAATCTTGTCTACGGTAGCTTGATCCATTGCTCCGCTTTGAGTTGTGGCTACGATAGTAGAGAAAAGCTCTCTAGAGAATTGGTCAGTTTGGGTTAAATTTTCTGTATCTTGGCTTGTATCGCTTGTGCCAGGAGTAGATGCTTCCTGCTCAGCTCTTAATTTTGATATGGTGACATCATCCCTGGTGCCGGGAGTGGTTTCTGTTTTTGTCGGGTCAGTACCCCACAGTGTTTCTTCCCAGTCGGCAATGCCGTCCCCGTCTGTGTCTTTAGAGACTAGTTCCCCAATGGTTGTGGTTCTATAAGTTAAGCCTTCTTGGTTTGGTGTTTGGTTTTCATTACCTTTTTTAAATAAAGAGGTCACCATAGATGGGTCTTTTATTACAAAAAGCATCGCAAGAAATAGCACCGCAAAGACGATTAGAAATATCCTTTTGTGTTTTGCCCACATTAATTTATTTATCTTTCAATTATAACACTTTTTTAAAAGTAAACACTATAGAACAAGTGGAATCCAGTCCGAAAGAGCCAAGTCTTCGGCTCTTTTATTCCCCAGGTCTTCAAGTAAACCAAATTTTTCATTTTTTTGTAGTATTTTTAGGTTGGAAGAGAGCTTTTTTCGCTTGTGAGCAAAACCTGCCCTAATTATTTCCCAAAAATTGCCTTCGTTTATGTTATTTTTCTCAAAAAATTGTCTTGAGATGTTTTTTATTGAAATTATAGCTGAATCCACCTTCGGAGCCGGGGAGAAATATCTTTTTCCTACTTTCATGACCATTTTTGGCTCCCCGTAAGCTTTGACGGAGATAGACAATATGCTTTCTTTTCCATCACGGGTGACAATTCTCTGTGCTACTTCATTTTGAACCATTAGGACCATAAGGCTAGGCTGGTTTTCTGCAGTTAAAAATTTTTTCAAAATTGCGCCAGTGATGTTGTAAGGGATATTGGCGATGATTTTATAGGCTCTAGGCCCTAGGCTCTGGGCGCTAGTATTGAATTTTAAAATATCATCATTAATTAAATTTAATTTTCCAGATGAAATTTCTTTTTCAAATTTAGTTTTTAAAAGGTCAAAAAGTTCACGATCTTTTTCTACCGCTATTACTTTTCCAGCTTTCTCTAAAAGTTTTGAAGTTAACGCTCCTTTTCCGGGGCCAATTTCTAAAATTACATCACGAGGAGTTACTTCTCCCGCTTCAATAATTTTATGCAAAGCCATCTCTGATTTCAGGAAATTCTGCCCGAGTGATTTTTTTGCCCTCATATAGATAAAATATCTTTTATAGTAAATAAATTTTTAGGAAAATAATTTTCTATAGTTGGCTGCATTAGTTTTTCTACGGGTGAAAAGTTATCCGTTAAAATTATCGAATCTATGTCTTTAAAATGTTCCGCTAGAATTAATTTTCTTGCTAAGAAGTTATTTTTCCCCACTAATAACTTTTTATAAAGCTCCAGTTCACTTATAGGTAACTCTCCTTTTACCCCTACCAATACTACGTTTTGTACATTTTCAGGATTTTCACCAAACCCAAAAATATACAAATTTGGGAAGCTTATTTTGAAAGTATTTAATACACTTTTAGTGAATTCAGATTTTTCTCCAGCAAGTGAGCCGATAAAATTGATAGCATAAATTCCCCTATCATTTAATTTTTCTTTGATTTCATTATTCCATTCTTTCGTAAGTAGGTACCAAGGCACTGAGATAAAAGAATTATAAGCATCACCAAAAATCAAATCATATGTCTTGGTGTTTTTATTTATTATAATCTTCGCATCGCCTATCAATGTTTCTATGTCATATTTTTTGAGATCAAAAAAATTATTACCAATATTTATCATTTCTGGGTCTAGCTCTACAACTGAAACCTGGCTACTTTTATAAAAATCTTTAAAATATTTAGGCATTGTGTATGCCCCAGCCCCAATAACTAGTATATCTTGCACGTCCCTTTTTAAATTTGCAAATATCGGATATATTTCTGGATAATCCTGAATCTCATTTTCTGGTTGAATACTATGAAAATCAAAATCCAATGCTAAAACCCTTGAATTACCATATGTAGGGACATAAGCATCTATAACTTTGGCGTCATAATAATTAGTTTCTTTTTCGTATACCACTTTTTTATTTAAGGTTTTTTGTTGCGTTGTGAAAATAATTATCGGTACAAAAACAACAGTCAAAATAAAAATTAGCAACAATTTTTTGTCTTTTATTGCGAAAATCAAACCTACTAAAAATAAAATTACAGCCATTACCCATATTGTTTCTGCGCTTCCAATGTTTGAGATAAAGAAAAATCCAGTTAAAAACACCCCCAATATCCCACCAGCTGACCAGGCAAAAGACAGAGTGCCGTACCGACTACCAATTTCCGAGAAATTTAAAGCAAATTTCTTCAGTATTATTGGTTGAATCAGCCCTATAGCTAGCGTGGGCAATAAAAATAGATAGACAGATATCAAGAGATTAAGTCTTAAAATTGAATCAGAGGAGCTGGTGATAAAATCTGTATTGTGGGCCAAGGTTGGTATTAAAGACACGAAGACAGAAGAGACCAAAAAAACCAAAGGCAAGGGGCTATTGCCTTCTACTTTATCGGCTATTTTACCCCCAATAAAACTTCCCAAGGCAAGCCCAGATAGGGTTATCCCTATAACCGACGTCCAAGTAAATACAGAAGATCCTATTATCGGAGCGACTACTCTTCCAGCAATAAGCTCTACGGTCATTACCGCAAATCCAGCTAAAAAAGAGCTGAATACGTAGAAAGATTGTTTATTTAAAATTTCCATAATATATATTATATGTAAATTGTTTTTATTCCACTAGCCTCACCTTCTTTTTCTAGCAAATCTGAAGGAATGTCGCTGATAAATTCTGATGGGGTATTTATTTGTCGGGAACCGAAAATGGTTCGGAAGTTTGCAAAGGATAAAAATAATTTTTCTTTAGCTCTGGTGAGGGCCACATAGAAAAGTCGGCGCTCCTCCTCTCTGTCTTCGCCCGTTTGTCCTTCGTTTTGTCTTTGGTGTGGAAAGAGTCCATCCTCTAGTCCGGTGACAAAAACATATTTGAATTCTAAACCCTTGGAAGCGTGGACAGTCATCAATTTCACGGCATTAATCGTTTCTTTTTTTTCTCCTCTTTCAATCAAAGAATCTTGATCTGAAGCGAGCGAAGCATCTTCTAAAAGTTTTTCTATCCCTGCGCCATTTTTTAAATTGTCATATTTTAGCGCTAGAGTTGCGAGTTCTTTTATGTTTTCTAATCTTTCTAAGTTTTCTTCCCCTCCATCCCCAAGCTCACTTTCAATGCCAGACTTTTTGACTACGAATTTTATTATCTCACTAGTTTTTGATTCTTGAATTTTTTCTTTTATTTCTTCTAATATATTATAGAAATTATTAACCTTTATACGTACTTTTATCGGTAGCTCATCTTTTTGTCCTGCAAAAATTTTCGCCAAAGTGACCTTACCTATTCCGCGGGCTGGGAAATTTATTATTCTTTTAACGTCTGATAAGCTTTCAGGATTCAATGCTGCACGCAAGTATGCAAGGGTGTCCTTGATTTCTTTTCTTTCGAAAAATTTTACTCCGAGAACTTGATATGGGATATTGTATCTCAACATCGCTTCTTCTAAGGCTCTAGATTGGAAATTAGCACGGTATAATATGGCTATTTCAGACAACTGGGAGTCAGTAGTAATTTTTCTCAGGTTGTACTGCTTCGCAACGTCACCATTTAAAAACTTACTACTGACTCCATCTAAAATTTCTAAAATTTTTGTCGCCACAAATTCGGCTTCATCTGTTTCATCTATGGCTTCATACAAACCTATTTTCTCTCCTTCTGTGTTGTCGGTAAATAGATTTTTATCAGGGCGAAATTTATTTTTCTTAATTACTTCATTTGCCGCTTCTAAGATATTTTTTGTGGAACGATAGTTTTGCTCTAGAAGAATTATTTTTGCGTTTGGATAATCTTTCTCAAAATTCAAAATATTTTTTAAATTTGCCCCTCGCCAAGAGTAAATGTTTTGATCGGCGTCCCCCACGACGCAAATGTTTTTATTTTTCTCTGAAAGTATTTTACACATCAAATATTGCACTTCGTTGGTATCCTGGTACTCATCCACGTGGATGTATTCCCACTTGTCTTGATAGATTTCCCGGACTTCTTTGTTTTCTTTTAATAATTTTGTCGCTTTTAAAAGCAGATCGTCGAAGTCTAATGCATTCTCTTTCATTTTTCTTTTTTCATATAAATTCCAAACCTGGGCCACAATTTTCCCGAAAGAACTTACTCCGCCTTCTTCTCTCTCCACATAGTCGGCTAGGTGGATGAACTTTCCTTTTTCTCGGGAGATGACATTTTTTATTTTTTTCGGGTCATATTGTTTCGGGTCTATGCCGAGCTCTTTTAAGATGTCCTTTATAAGTGAAGTGGAATCATTTTCGTCTAAAATGGTGAAATATTTAGTTAGGCCTAAAATTCGAGCGTTTTCCTTTATGATAAAAACCCCCAATGAGTGGAAAGTGCTAACAAATGGAAGTTTTTCTTGTTCTTGAGGTCCTTTGCTGTTTTTCCCTATTTCGGCAACAACCCTTTCCCGCATTTCTTTGGCTGCTTTGTTGGTAAAGGTGACTGCCAAGATTTTCTCAGGAGCCACTCCTTCTTTTATCAAATTCACTATTCTGTGGGTTATGGTTTTGGTTTTCCCTGCCCCTGCCCCGGCAACTATCAGAATAGCCCCCTTCGTATGGAGCGCGGCTTCTTTTTGCTCATTATTTAGTCCCATTAGATGGTCTGCGCTCGTATTCACCCTAACAATATAACACACAATTATGATTTTTACCCTTATTTTATCGAATTTTTGCTAAAATTTACCCAAATTAGTTATCCACAGCAGGGTCTTGCTGGATTGACTTTTGGCCCTTTTTACGATATTCTAAAGAGGTAGTTTTCTGAAGAGGAGCTGGGTACGAGCTGGCCGGACGAGAGAGTCGATAGTAACCATCGTGAGAACCTTTGTTTGCAGTGCTATACGGTCGTGCTGTGATTCTACCCTTATTTCATTAGATTATTTGGGCAGAAAAGGAAATCTCGCGACAATTTGCTTGTTTTATAAAACCTAAATTCAAAATTTTAAGATCTATTTTGACCTCATCCCTTTTGTTTGGGGCCATTTTTATACCCACCGAGTTTGTTAGGGCTAGCTTCCTAGCTTCCCTTTTTGGAGATCAGGTGTATGCGCAGACTGACGCAAGTGTCAATACTGTAAGTCTGCCGAAGCTTGGCAGTAATTCTCAGACCATCGGTATTCTTCAGGCTAATGTTTCTTCTGCTTCTATGGTTGAGGATAAAAATAAAGCTAAGGGTAAGGTTGAGGAAATAGACACCAATGCAAATATTTACATTGTTTCGGACAATGCCCTTGCCCCGTCTGTTGGCGCCTTGAGTGGAGTGGGGGGCGTAAGTGCTGATTCCGAGGTGTCTTTTGAAGATAAAAGCGTATACGTAATAAGAAAGGGTGACTCTTTGTCTCAAATAGCTCAAATGTTTAATGTTTCTGAAAATACTATTCTCTGGGCGAATGGGATGAAGAAAGGAGACAAGCTCAACGAAGGAGATGTTCTTTTCATTTTACCAATTTCTGGGCTTGAGCATACAGTTACTAAGGGACAAACACTGGCAGGTATAGCTAAACTTTATAAAGTAGAGGTTGGTGACATTATTTTATCAAATGATGTGGCTATTGATACTGTACTTAATGCTGGTGATATTCTTATTATTCCCGATGCACAAAAATCTGAAGAAAGTGACAAACCAATAAAAAATCCAAGTGCCAGCTTAGCTAAAGATAAAAAATACTACGATACCCACAATATAAAAAATCTTGCCGGATACTTCATTAACCCCGTCCCTGGATATAGGCTAAGTCAAGGACTTCACGACAGAACAGCGGTTGACCTTGCGATAGCTAAAGGTACTCCTATCCATGCTTCAGCAGCAGGGAAAGTTATTCTCGCACGAACGGGGTATAATGGAGGATATGGTAATCTCGTTATTATTTCTCATCCAAACGGCACCGAAACTTTATATGCCCATCAATCCAAAATTGCCACAAAAACTGGAGCTGAAGTATATCAAGGTGAGATTATCGGCTACGTAGGGTCTACTGGCCGTTCTACTGGACCACATTTACATTTTGAAGTTCGTGGAGCTCGAAATCCTGGTATTGATAAATCCTGGAAATACTAAAATTTTTTAAATATGGTCAAAAAAACCATTCCCGCTATATTTTTTTTATCGATAATCTCGATATTAATATTTTTTGTTATTGGATGGTCTAAATTTACAGAAAACACCCTAGAGAGAAATTCAGTAATAGAGAGTGTTCAATATGCATACCTAGATGTGCCTGCTTTTAAACAGCAATATCTTAGAAGTTGTGAAGAATCAGCACTCCGGATGGTGCTTGCTTTTTATGGTATACAGTCAAATGATATGGAAATAGTAAAAAAAGTTGGTTATGCTCCTAAACCACATGATTTTAAGAATAATATTTGGGATGATCCGAATGAAATGTTTGTAGGGTCTATAGATGATAAAAACAAAAGTGGTTATGGGGCTTTTGCTCCAGCTATAGCTAAAGCTGCAACTTCTTTCGGTCGCAATGCCGAGAGCTACATAGGTGTATCTCCTCAATTTTTAGCAGAACAGATCTATAATGGTTATCCTGTTATAGTTTGGGGGTTTTATACTCCTCCACCATATATAAAATATTTCTGGAACACCCAAGATGGTAAAAAAATAAACGCTTATCGCGGTGAGCATACTCGAGTTGTCGTCGGAGTATACGGCAAGAAAACACAACCAACAGGGTTTTTATTGAATGATCCTTATACAGGGAGTAAGGACGAATATTGGAGCACTGAACGTTTAATGACCCAAATGAATACGTTCCCCGACCTGACTGATCAAGCGGTGGTAGTAAAGTAATTTACTATATTTAATTAGCCTTAGTGTTTTGAATTGCGCCAGTGAATGGAATAAAATATACTCCGACATCTTTTCTGGAATGAACTCGTCCGTCAGCGTCTTTAGTATAGACGTACAATACTTGTCCTTTTTTAAATGGTTGTCCTACAGGGATAACCATTCTTCCGTTTGGTTTTAGTTGTTCAATTAAAGCTGGAGGCACGTATTGCGCAGCTGCGGTAACAATGATGATATCAAATCCCCCCTCTACTTCTGGCCAGCCATAGAAACCATCCCCCACTCGAGTCTCAACGTTGTTATAACCAAGTGGTTTGTAAATATTACTTACGGCTTCGCCTAGAGGTTTGATTATTTCAATTGAATACATTTTTTTTACAATGCGAGAAAGAAGTGCGCTTTGATAACCACTACCTGTGCCTATTTCTAGGGCAACATCATTAGCAGTTGGTTTGGTTATTTGGGTCATATATGTTTGCCCTAAATAGTCTGAAAGCGCAGAACCCCAACCTATAGCCCAAGGTTTTACTTTTTTAGCGGGAGTCTCATAAGCAACACTGGCAAAAGAGTTATCGTTTTGGTAGTGATATTGAAAATACTCACGAGGAACTTCATTGAAAGCACGTAGGACGGCAGGGTCAGCACTTCCCAGTCTTTCAGTTAGATATGTATCTACAATTTGACTGGCTTCTTGTTTTCTTTTTTGAATTTCAAGAAAAGTATTGGCATCAATACCTGGTTTTCTATCACTCTCTAGCATGATCGTTTTATATTTTTCAAAAGTCCAGTCTATGCTTGAGGCATCGACAGCTTTTACCGTAGTGGTGTCTGTTGTAGCTTGTGTTTCGTCTAAAGGTGCTACCGGAAGATTCGCTATGTTTTCTACTTTATTGGTAACACTAGAAGTATTGTTTAATAAAATAAAAACCGAGTATCCAAGACCTGCGGCCAATACCAACAAAATCAAACCTTTTATATATTTCATATTTTAATTTTTTTCTTGTAAATTTGGATAAGCGACAAACACTATTATATAGAGAACAGCCGATAATGCAAGGATAATTTTATATCCAGAAGACAAAATTATAATATTTGCTAAAGGTGTAGCTAGTACCGAAAAAGATCCATTGATGCTCCAAGCCCAAGGAAGCACCCAGTCTCGCTCTCCCCGAAATAGAGAAAGGCCCATAGAAAACGGAAAACCGAGAGCGATAGATAAAGGTGCCACAACTACTACTAAAACTAGATATTTTAAAAAGAGAGGAACTGCAATTAAACTGAGCAACAGTGGATCTAAGAAAAACCATGTAGCTATAACCCATAACAATATTGTCGAACAAGCCAAGACTAATCCGCGGCGTGGGCGTTCTAGATATTTTTCTGAGAGGAAGCTTCCCAGCCCTGAAAAGATAAGCATACTTGCCAAGATGACAGCGAAGCCATAGGTATTGTCATTTAAAAAGAACGAAGCTTTACCAATAAGATAAATTTCAAAAAAAAGAAAACCAAGACCCAAGCTTGCAAAATAAAAAATAGGTTTTAATAAGTCTTTGGTGCTTGGTAAATATTTACGCCATCGAATCAAAGGCAAAAACAAGATTATGATTGCGATAATTATCGCCTGGACCAAAACAGCCATATTTATCAATGCCCCCATTTCTCCTAGAGGAACTAGTGAAATATTTTTTAAAATAGTTTTTAATTTTGATAAACGTAAAATAGAATAGAAATCAGGATGGTCTAATGTAGAAGGCTTAATACGGAAAAAGTTATTTTCAACAAATGAGTCATGGTCGCCAGAAAATAATTTTAAAATATCATCTCGGAGGGTATCGGACGCGGTATTTTCACTGCGAATCATATCTCCTGATTCAAAAGAAACAGCTGGTAAGTCGTTCCAGACATCACCGCGCGGATTTATTCCTTTGAAATATGAGATGTCAAAAGAACGCTTTTCCGTAAAAATACGCAATTTTTGGATATCTTCTGAGGTAAAAACAGAAGGTGAAACTAAAATACGGGCATTCCAACTAGATCTATACACTAAAATATGGTTTTCAGGAGAATCAATACCGAGCGAGAGCAGTGTCTGGTATATAGTTTCTAGAATTTTTAATGAATAAGTTGAAGACTCTCGGATTGAATCAGGGATAGATATTATTCCATTGTTTTTCAGCATACCCAAGTAACTTTTCAAGGCTTCACCAGTGAATGTATATTTATTAGAATCAGATTGGCTTAAAAAATTTGAAGCAATGTCTATGACATCGAATTTTTCTTTTGTGTCGGTAGCCAACGCCATAGGCGCAGAAGAAATTAATTTTATTGAAGGATTGGTTAAGGTTTCTTTTAAGGCAAGATTATTATTTACTACAGAATACAATATCGGGTCTGGTTCCAGGGCGGTGAGGTTTTGTATGCCTAGTTTTGATGCTTCCAATATACGAAAACCACCCTCTGTGCCGATGAGTAAAGTGGAAGAGTTTGGCCGTATATAATAAGGGAAAGCATCCAACGTGGCGTCTATGTAGGTTCCCTTGTCGTCCCCCACTTTAGGGATACTAGCAATACGGTTACCGTCTTTATATAAACCAAATGAAGATGGGGGTGCGGTGGCGTTTAAGAGTGTTGCATTATTTGAAAAATCTACATCCAGACGTTCAGTGAAATTGTCTAGTACTAGGAAATATCCCCGTGGGGAAGTTATTTCTTGTACAGTTTTGTTGTCTTGTACATGGATTGAGGAGTATATAGATTTATATTCATTAAAGTTAGCCTGGTTGAATTTTACGATTGATAGCTCACATAAGATTGTCAGGATAATAAAGATTATTAAAAATGTTTTGCGTCGTATTTGGGTCGGTGCTGGCTGGAAAAACGCACTTATAACCAAAAGAGGTAACAATAAATTGAGAAGCACAAACGGATGGATAAAGAACATCATTATTAACATTAAAACTGTGCCTGCCCCAGCACCGACGAGGTCCGCAGCATAAATACGAGGAATGGATTCTAGGGCAGATAGAAAATAAGAACCGATAAATAATCCGGTTAAAAAGAAAAAAGGAAACAACACTGCATAATATTTCCAAACATTAAATAATTGGTCTAGCCAAGTATTCGGATTTTGGAATTCGAGCGGGTTGAATGGAATGATTGTCATTACCAAATATCCGATAGTAGCTGTAATCAGTAAAAGTAATGGAATTATGGAAAGGATTTGTCTGGTGTGTCGTTCAAAAAAATCTTTAAAAATACTAAGCACTACTCCACTGACCGCAAAGCCAACCATGGTGATAGAAATAACCCAGTAACCATACTCGGACCAACTGACTATGCTAAAATAACGTGTGAGAGAAATTTCAAAACCTACAGCTACGGCCGATACTAAAAAAACCGGGACTAAAGATATTTTTTTTGTAATATTAAACATAATTACCTTATTCTAAATAAATGAGCGCAACCATAGCAAGCACACCAGCGATGACAGCAATAATTTGAAGCAGCGAATGTTTCATTTCTTTTGTTTTGTGGAGTTCTGGTATGAGGTCAGCGACTGAGACATAGATGAAGCCTCCAGCAGCTATGGGTAGAATCCATATAGTAAAAACTTCTCCTATACCACCCAGCAAAAAGGCAACGAACACACCAATGATAGAGAAAAGAGCAGAAAGAAAATTTAACCAGAGTGCCCTAGATTTAGTGTAGCCAGAATGAAGCAAAACGGCGAAATCCCCTATTTCTTGAGGGATTTCGTGTAATATCACAGCTATGGTTGTGGCAACACCAACGTGTGGACTCACAAGGAAACTTACGCCGATAATTATACCGTCGATAAAATTGTGTACTCCATCAGAGATAAGGATCAACTGCCCTGCGGGGTGAATTCCTGACTCATCTTGATCTTCGCCGTGGTGGTGCCAATGTAAGAATTTTTCTAAAATAAAAAATATCAAAATTCCAACAATTATTAAAGTGCTGGCAAACAACTCCCCTACCGAACTTTTAAAAGCTTCCGGAATAAGATGGATAAAAGCGTCTCCCAAGAGTGCCCCGACTGCAAGAGAAATAAAAATGAAAAGATATTTTCTTAAAAGTTCTTCTTTGACAGACAGAGCGAAGACTCCTACAAGAGAAACTAGGCTTACAATTACCACACTCACAAAGGCGTATAAATATGTCGTTATCATTTGTTAATCGTATACTAAAAAAAACTATTTGCAAAATAAAATCAAATAAAATGTGAAAGGCGGGGCGTCGCGATGTTTTGCGACGCCCCGCCCGTGTGGCGATCTACAACCAGCCCATTCTAATTGCGACCGACACTGCGGCCGCTACCAGACACAGGCCGGTGTAGAACTGGGCGTCGTTTGGAGGACCTACCAAGTCCTCCTTCAGCGCGGCCCAGTAGGCCCGTAGAATTTGTTTCATGGGAACCTCCTCGCTAAAAATTCTACATACAAATACACTTTAGTCAAGTGTATTAAAAGTTTATCTTCTGTGCGGGATGGGAGAATCGAACCCCCAACCTCAGTTTGGAAAACTGACGTTTTACCATTAAACTAATCCCGCATTTTCAATCTCCTTTCGACTTGTCGGGCTGCTGGGAATCGAACCCAGTCTATCTGTTCCCAAAACAGACGTACTACCGGTATACGACAGCCCGTTTGACTTTTAAAGCTTTCCGAGTATATCACAAAATAATATCACTGACTACTTTTATTCGTGCTTTTTTGTTTTTCATATCTAAAAATACTACCAATAAATCTACTTGCCAATCCTTTTCGTCAGGGATTTTATTAGACAAAAGATAGGTCTGAATTGTTCTCGAAAGTCGTTTCAATTTCCAGGGATGCACATTGTCTTCAGGGTGATATTGATCTAACGTGTCACGTGTAACCTCTTTTAATGTTTCACGTGATACACTTTTTACCTCAATAAAGTATATTTTATTGGCTTTTTCAGCAATTATATCTATTTCACCCCATTTTTTGGTATAATTTCTATCTAATATTGAAAAACCATGTTTCACGAGAAACTTTACGGCAATATTTTCTCCTATTTCTCCAGTCTTTTGGCTTTCAGATGTGAATACTTTTGGCATTTCAGCTATATTCTTATAAGAAATCCCCTAGTTTCACATGAAATTTGTTTCACGTGAAACAAACGAGTAAATTTTAATGTCTTTTATTAAAATATCTTTATTTTACAACATATTTTTACTAAAACTGACCCGAAAAGACACCACTTTTGTATGTCCTTTATACCCATTACCAACATAGTTATCCACAGTTTTTGATAAAATCCTTATTGCATAAAGATTTAACTAAAGGACATTGATTTGTGTGCGGCTAGGGAGAATCGAACTCCCGTCTCATCCTTGGCAAGGACGTGTTCTACCACTAAACCATAACCGCAAAATTATAAATTATAATTCTAAAAATGCTTTTGTATTATAGTATTTTCCTTGTTTTAATGCAATTGGCGAAATAGCTTGAAAAATAAGCATTATTTGCCATTTATATTTAAATAGTGTAAAATACAAAGATTATTATTAAATAATTATGCACCCGTAGTGAAATGGATATCACAACAGTCTTCGGAACTGTCGTTGGGGGTTCGAATCCCTCCGGGTGCACAAAAGCAAAATGGACTCTTTTAAAAATTTAATAGAAAAAATTCCCAAGGAAGTTTCACATGTAACGAGCATCCTAGAGGGGGCTGGTTTTGAGGCGTACCTTGTGGGGGGTTGTGTGCGAGATCTTCTCATAGGTAGGGAGCCGAAAGACTGGGATGTGACGACCAATGCTAAACCGGAGCAAATTATCGACTTGTTCGAAAAAACTGTTTATGAGAATACTTTCGGGACGGTTATGGTATTTGTTCCATGTGAAACACTAGAAAATGATGTTTCACAAGAAACATTTAAACAAATAGAGGTGACTCCATACCGCCTTGAGGCAAAATATAGCGATTTTAGACACCCAGACGAGGTAAAATTTAGCGATAAGTTAGAAGATGATCTTAAAAGACGTGACTTTACGGTCAATGCGCTAGCGTTAAATTCTAAAGGACACCTAGTTGATATATTTGAGGGTATAAAAGACATCAAAGACAAGACCATCCGTGCAGTGGGGGATCCGGACGATAGATTTTCTGAAGATGCACTTCGAATGTTGCGAGCAATTCGCTTCGCTTGCCAACTTGATTTTTCTGTGTCGTATGAAACAACAGAAAGTATTTTAAAAAATGCAGAATTAATAAAAAAAATTTCTGCAGAAAGAATTCGTGATGAATTTGAAAAAATAATTTTGTCTGCAAATCCCGCGAGTGGGATAATGATGTTGCAGAAATTTAAGCTATTAAAAAATATTATTCCGGAGCTGGAGGAGGGGATAGGATGCGAACAATCCGGAGAACATTTTTATGACGTTTGGAATCATGGGCTCTTAGCTTGCCAACATGCGGCAAACAAGAATTGGCCTTTAGAAATAAGGCTTTCGGCGCTATTCCATGATATTGGTAAGCCGAGAACGAGAGGGTTACAGGTACAGAAAAATTCTGCCGCTTTACCCGCAAGCGGGCTCCGACACGGACAGAATTTTTCTGTACCTGTTACCCCAAAGAAAAAATTTACTTTCTACGGACATGAGGTAGTGGGCGCACGGATGGCAAAAAAGATTATGGAGCGATTAAAATTTTCGCGAGATGAAATTGAAATGGTAGAAAAAATGGTACGCAACCATATGTTTTTTTCCGACACTGAAAAAATTACTCTCTCAGCTGTGCGGAGAATAATTGCTAAAGTAGGGAAAGAAGATATTTGGCGTCTTATGGATGTCCGTGAGTGTGATAGAGTAGGCATGAAGAAAAAAGAAGCTCCGTATCGCCTCCGAAAGTATTTCGCAATGGTGGAGGAAGCTCTGCGCGACCCTATCTCTGTCGGACAGCTAAAAATAAATGGGGAATATATGATGAAAGAACTTGGAATTAAGCCAGGGCCTCGAATGGGCTGGATTTTGCACTCACTTTTAGAAGAAGTCCTTGATGCTCCGGAGAAAAATACTGTGGAACATCTCTCCGAACTAGTAAAATCACTAAATATGCTCGGTGACGATGAGCTTAAAACGCTCGGCGAGCGGGGCAAAGAGAAAAAAGAAGAAATTGAAGAAGAAGAAGTAGCAAAGCTTCACCAAAAGCATGGAGTGAGATCGGGCAAGGGACCCGATCGCAAGGCCGGAGCCTGACGAGGCGAGGAGGGCTCGCGAGATTTTTCAGTAGAAAAATACTTGTGAGAAAAAATAAGGTATAATACATATATGGAAAAAGTTGATCCGTTTGAAGGTTCGGGGGGTAGGGCAATGGACGCCAACCTAGTAGCTAGAGCAGAACTGCAGCAGCGTATTCAGCAGTTGCTGAATACTGGGGGTAGTACAGCAGAAATAAACAAACTACGGGCTAGGCTGGAGGCATTAAAACAGGACCGTGGCCTTATTTTAGATGCAGATTTGCCCAAGTAAAAATTAAGAAACTTCTTGCTGATAGCACTGCTCGCAGTACACTGTCTCGGGGCGGTCGGGAGAGTAGGAGGTCTCAAATTCGTTTTCGCATTTTTTGTCTTTGTGCAAGTGATTTTTTAGTTCACACATACAAGTGCGGGGCCAGAGTTGGCGGGGGTTTCTTTTTTTCATTCGGTCTTGATGGCGACATTCGAAGTCTTTATGTGGTAGAGGGATATTCATTCTTCTATAGAAATCAAATTCACCGCGAGTGATGCGGAAATTCTTTTTGCAGTCTTTGCAGACTAGAACTTGGTTTAAAATTTCTTCAGTTGTTTCACCGAGGGTGGCTGGGATCTCATTTTCTTTCAATGTTTCTTTCCCATAAGTTCCAGATGTTTGTGCCTGCCAATTAAAACCTTTTTCTCGGGCTTCTTTTTCTGACAACGGATAATATTCTTGAGCCAGACTTTCATTGTAGCCGAAAGGAGAGAGTTCTGGAGGGAAAAAATCGCCGTAAACTCCTTCTTTTTTCAAATGTTCCACGATTTCTTCTTTTAATTTCTGATATTCTTCTTTAGAATATTCTTTATTAAGAATGTGATAATTCTTTTTATTTAAACCGACACAACCGAAACACCCGACGCAGTTATAGCAACTGTCAGAGTAGTGGACTTCGTTTCCATACATAACATAAACTCCAGTGATACAGTTCGTGCTCTGGAGTGTGCCCATAACGTTGTATAGGCGCTCTGGGCGGAAATACAGGTTGTTGCAGTCTTGGCAATCTAGAGCTTCTTCGGCATCAGCGACATAAGAAGAATTTTTCGTGTTGGAAGCGTCAAATATATTTACTCCTTCATGGCAGTTATACATATAGTCTCCGGTGGCCTTGTTGCACTTGGTCGCGAGGGCGTATTTTACGAGTGCTTTTGAACGTAAGTCATTGTATTTTTCTTTAGCCTGCTCAATGGATTCATAAGAAGATAAAATTTCGGCTTTTTTCTTTTCAAACTCTTCTTTAGTGTATTGTTTGTTTTCTATGCAGTAGTTTAGGTTGCGGCCATTGCTGCACAAGATGCAATTCTGACAATTTCTCATATCAAAAGAGAAAAGAACATCCACACATTCTTGCAATCTTTCCCCATACACACACTTGAAGGATCTGCGGGTGTCCACACATTCATAGCAGAGTTCGGAGTCGTATAAGAAAGTGCAGTCCATGGAATTTTTACAACGTTGTATCAATCTCCCATAGAGACAATCTTCATTGTTTTCTGCGGCAAAAATCAAATAGCAGTTTTTATTTTCTCCAGCGTTGTTGGTGTAGTCGCTATTTATACTATCTATGACCAGGAGCCCAATTCGGGGAACTTTATTTTTGAGTTCGGCGAACTGTTCCATAAAAGGACGAGATTTGTTCCAATCCATGGCGTAGATTTTCGGGTCCCAGCCGTCGCCCCACCAACATTTCTGACAATAAACAGGGAAAGGTGTGCCGGCAGGGTAGAGCGAAACACCGTCTTTGTTACAAAGGTCACAAGTCCTTTTATAGAGAGTGCGTTCATTTCTAAAAGCGAGTCTACGCATCATCCGGCAGTCCGGGCAATAATTCGGTGGTGGAACCTTTATTTGATCGTAAAAAATCAAATCCTCCTTTCTTACCTCAAAATCTTTTTTACAGCTTTTACAATTTTTTTCCATATTTTTTGTTTATTTTTCTTTAATTAAATAACATAACTAGTACACTTCTTTTTGGTAGCAAGTTTCACAATAAATTTTTTCTGTTTGGTCTGGGTTATAGCTAGTTTCAAATTTGTTCTGACAAACATTATCATGATCATGATTAGGGAGTTCACACATACATTTTCTATAGAAAAACTTTGGGCGACTGCGCATTTGGTAGAGCTCAAAATAGCGAGTGTTCGGGCATTTCGTTGGTAGAGGTATCCCTAATCTCTTATATATTAATAGTTCGTTATCTGTTATTCGGAAAGCTTTAGTGCATTTATGATTTTGAGCCGAGATCTTGTCTTCATCCCAAGCTTTACATAAAATAATTTCTGAAAGAATTGTCTTATCGACTTTTGCAATGTTCTCAGGGAGTTCTTTCCAGCTTTTTGTGGGGGTATAGCTTTTTTCTTCAGCATCCTCCCAGGCATAACCCATATCTTGAGCTTCTTTTTTTAAAATTGGGATCCATTCTTGAGCGATGCTTTCGTTATAAGCATGAGGGGAAAGTTCGCTTGGGAAAAATTCTCCATATTTATATATTTTCCCTTTTGTGTCCGAGTAAGGCAGCAGATTCATCTGTGAGATTATTTTTTCTTTCAGTGCTTCATACTCTTCTTTGGAATATTGTTTATTAAAAATACAATAATCTTTTTTGCGTACACTCACACAACCGAAAACATTATTTACATGCTCGCAGTCTAGGGCATACACAGCGTCAACATTATTTTCAGCATTAGTTCCGAAGAAACACCGCGAAGAAAAGTCGACACTATTGCACTCGTAGATAAGTTCTCCTGAATGTACTCCGAAAACATCCATAGAATCTTTTTGTCCTACGCCCCCGCGAACAGCATATTTTTCATTTTGACCATCGTGAATATAATATGATTTTTTAACGTTTTTACAGCCATACAGCATATCTCCAGAAACATCATAATTTCGTTCTCCAGTCATAAATTTATGTATTGCCTGTTCTTTAATTGCTTTTTTAAACTCAATAATGTTTTTCTCAAGCACCGAAGGCGATTCCAACATTTCTTTTTTAATTCTTGCAAATTCTTCCTTGGATACGGGTTTATTTAAAACATGATAACTTTTATTACGTAAATTCCAACTCATTAAACAATTCTGACAGTTGCGACAGTCGTAGAGAAAAGCTGACTCAATACAATTTGAGCAATTTAGACTGAAATGTACTTGCGAGCACTGAACTAAGTCTGCTGAAGCGATACAAAGCTCGCATTTTTTTGCATAGACACAATCCCAGCATTCTCGGCTTTCAAGAAGCGTCTGGCTGTAGCCGGAGTTTTCATTGAACCAACTACCAAAGAGGAGATAGCAATCTTTGTTATGGGTAGCGTAGTTACAGTATGAGCAGTTTACGTTTTTTGTTTCATATGTAGACGCATGCGGAACTGTATTTAAGAGTTTTTTAAACTGTTCAAAAAAAGGAATATTAAAATCGTAATCTAGTCCATAGTCGAGAGGATTCCATTTATCACTCCACCAGCACTCGTGGCAATAGACGGGGAAGGGGGCGTCTGCTTTGTACATAGAAATAATATCATTCTTACATAAATTACACTTTCTTTTATACAAAGATCTTTCGTTTCGCCAAATAAGTTTTCTGGTTAGTCGACACTCCGGGCAAAAAGTTGGACTGGGTACAGCTATCCTTTTATAAAAGTTTAAATCTTCTTTTTCTATATCGAATTCTTTTTTGCAATTTTGACAAATATTCTGCATAAAATTATTTGTTTTAACAGCCTGCTAATACATAAAAGTTTCTTTTTTGTGGTTCGCTCCATTTGACGAAGAAATTCTCAGTTGAAGAGAAAATTCTACCGTCTTCAATTTTCTTCGCAAACTGCTCGAGCACTCCTTCTTCCCCCTCTGCGGTAATTCTAATACTACCATCTGGTCTTGAAAAGACAGCACCAGTAATAAAGAGCTGCGCTGCAAGTTTTTCTACCCAGGGGAGAGAGTGGGAGCTAAACCCTCTTCCAGCTATTCCTATTTCTATATGTTTAATCATACGCAGTTATTATAGGTATAATAAACCTTATTGTCAATGAATTTCGTCATTATTTTAATCAATATAATCAATATTTATATAATATATTTATAAAATGGCATATTTTTGTCTAAAATATTTGACACAGAATATTTTATGAGTATAATGGGAGTATGAGTCAGCAAAATAATGAATTGAAAACTTTACTACTTGACGTGGACTTTTCTCCTAAAGAAGCAGATGTTTATCTTGCTATTTTGGCGCTCGGGAGAGGGACAGCTTCAAAGATTGCTCGAGAAGCGCATATTCTCCGAACGACTGTCTATGAAATTTTAAGTTCTCTCTTCAATAAAGGGTTGGTGACATTATCTGGCAAGGAACCAAAGCAAGAATATGTCGCTGAGTCGCCAGATAGACTACAGGAATACATTGCTGAACAAGTAAAGAGAAAACAAAAAGACCTTAAACAGGCTGAGTCAGTATTAATTCCACAACTTAAATCTTTGCACAACGTGGGGAATAGGCCGAAGGTAATGTTTTATGAAGGAGAAGAAGGGATGAGGAAAGTTTATGAAGACACCCTAACTTCAAGTGAGTCAATACGAGCCTATGCCAGCGTGGGGGACATGCACTCAGGTCTTCCGGGATATTTCCCGGAATATTATAAAAGACGAGCAGAGAAAAAAATAGCAATAAGAGCGATTGTTCCTGACACTGAAGCTGGGTTAGAGCGTAAAACACATGATAAAAACGAAATGCGGGAAACGGCGCTTGTCCCTAAGGGAAACTTTATGTTTTCTCCAGAAATAAATATTTATGATGATAAGGTTATGATTGCTTCCTGGAAAGAGAAACTTGGAATTATAATTGAAAGTGCGGAAATAGCTGACGCCATGAAAAAGATCTATGAGCTTGCCTGGGGAGAAGCCAAGAGATTAGATAAAGATATTAGAAATTCTTAAAGAATTTACTGAAGAAACGCAAGCTGGTGTGAGAGAAGTTGAAGAGTACGGCTAGGGTGAAAAGACCCAAAGATAAACTTTTATCAAAGAAAGACAGGATTATAGCCAAGATGGCAAAAAGTACTGGGACGAAAATACGTATTGTGCCACGATGTATTTCTGCGTGGTCTACTTCAATGTTTTTGATGTGGTCTGATTTAAAAACATACCCCCGAATCCAGAAAAGGCATAGACCGATTATTATAGTATGAACACCGAAAATAATTATCGCGAGTTGGTTATCGCTATATCTACCGAGGAGGGATGTGGAGAAGGGGACTAGAGTTATAAAAAGGAAAAAAATTGCATTTATGTTTGTGAGATTTCTGTCAATATTTTTTGCATACACGGAAACGAAGAAATGATGTGCTCGCCAGTAAGTGAAAAGTAGAGAGAAGGATAATAAATAAGAAAGAAAAACTGGCAAGAGATCCTTCATGTTGGCATAAAGTTCATTAGTATTAGCAGGGCTGACTAAATCTGGAGCTTTTATTTCAAAAACAAGAACTGTCATAACTATGGCAAAAATGCCATCTGCGAGTTGCTCTAATCTTGCTGGTTTCATACCCTAAGCATAGCAAATTATCAATTTTTGCTCAACACACATAAAATTCTGCTGAATTTTTGCTCTGCTCGCGCCGTCGCTCTGTGCAAGGTTTCTCAAAAATTATAATTTGCTATTTTGTGTTAAAATACTGCTATGAAAATTGGGATTTTTGATTCGGGGCTGGGAGGGCTTATTGTCGCGAAATCGATAGTAAGGCTAATGCCAGAATATGATTATGTGTATTTGGGAGATACGAAAAGAGTTCCATATGGGAACAGATCTCATGAAGTTATTTTAGAATTTGCTCGAGAGGCTGTAGAATATTTCTTTAATAAAGAAAATTGTGGAATAGTGATAGTTGCTTGTAATACTGTCTCAGCCAGGGCTCTGCGAGAGCTTCAAAAGGAGTATAAACATAAAAAGATCTTAGGAGTTTTAATCCCTGCCGCCGAAGAGGCAGGGAAATTTAAAAGAGTTGGAGTGCTCGGCACAATAGGAACAATCGCTTCACATACTTTTCCGAAAGAGATTAAAAAAATTAATCCGAACACAAAGGTTTTCCAAAATCCGGCACCGATGCTGGTGCCATTAGCAGAAGCAGGGGAACATAAAAATGCAGTACCATTTATAAAAGAATATTTAGAGCCATTTCAAAATACAAAATTAGATGCGTTGGTTTTGGGCTGTACACACTATCCAATATTCAAGAGAGAAATTAAAAAAATAATTGGTAATAAAGTAAAAATAATTTCACAAGACGAAATTGTGCCTAAAAAAGTAAAAGAATATTTATTTAGACATCCAGAAATCGCAAAAAAACTTTCTAAAACCCATACAATAAAAATATTAATCACAGACGAAACACAAACCATAGATGCACTTACTCGCAAATGGTTTGGAAGCGTGAAGCAAAAACTTATATCTCTATCATAACTGGGCAGTGATCTGAGCCAAGGACTTCTGGCAAAATCTTTGCAGATTTAATTTTTGGGGCGAGTTTTTGGGAAACGAAAATATAATCAATACGCCAGCCGACATTTCGCGCACGAGAATTTGCAAAGTGACTCCACCAGGTATAGTGACCATTTCCTTTGATAAATATTCGAAATGTATCTACGAAGCCAGCAGTAATTATTTTATCTATCCCTTCACGTTCTTCTCTGGTGAACCCCTTTTTACCTTCATTCGGCTTTGGATTCGCTAGGTCTTCTGCCGTGTGGGCTACATTTAAGTCCCCGTTAAAAATTACTGGTTTTTTATTTTCTAAACTTTTTACATATTCTAAAAATGCTGGATCCCATTGCTTGTGGCGCAAGGGAATTCTAGACAGGTCATCTTTCGCATTCGGGGTGTAGACCGTGACTACATAAAAGTCTTTAAATTCCACAGCGATTACCCTGCCTTCTTTGTTCGGGTCGCCATACGAATCTTCTAGCTTGTATTTCTTCTCAATATTTTCTGGCAAGCCGAGCTTTATGGACAAGGGTTTTCCAAGAGATTTGTGGATGAAAATTGCGGTACCACTATAGCCTTTACGCTCTGCAGAGTTCCAATATTCTTCATAATCCGGTAGATCCACGAGGCTCTGGTGCTGTTCCGCTTTGGTTTCCTGTAAGCACAAGATATCCGGCCGATACTTTTCTATAAAAGGCACAAAAAGGTCTTTCTTGTGCACTGCCCGTATTCCGTTTACATTCCAAGAAATTATTTTCATCTTAGCTTTTATTATGAAACTTTTTATGTATATCTCGCAAGTGTTTGTCAGTAACGTGGGTGTATATCTGCGTGGTGCTAATATTGGCATGCCCCAGAAGAGCTTGCACTGAACGAAGGTCAGCTCCATTCCCCAGCAAATCTGTAGCGAACATGTGGCGCATAGTGTGGGGGGTGACTCTTTTTGAAATACCAGCTTTGGTTGTGTAGTGTCGAACTATTCTTTCTACTGAACGACGGTCCAGATTCCCATATTCTTTGCCAGAATACTTTTTCTTTTTTGGAACAGGTTTCTTCTTGTCACTTAAGTTACTGGGCTCAAGGTTCACGAACAATCCTTCCTCCATATCCTTACGCGCCGATAAATATTTTCTAACATGTGTCTTGGCTCTTTCGGAAATAAAGACTACGCGAATTTTACCCCCCTTACCTTTTACAGAAATTTCATCAGAGCGGAGGTTCGTATCGCGGGGGAGAGAACAAAGTTCGGAGACACGCAGGCCTGTAGAAAAAAGAAGTTCCATTATTGCCCGGTCACGTAGAGATTTCACATCGTCGCCTGACGCGGCCGAAAGTATGCGTTCAAGTTCTTCTTGGGTTATCAGGTCGAGCGGGCGTTCTGTGACTTTTGCGAGCTCTATCTGATCAGTAGAGAGAGATTTAATTCCTTGTTTACTCAGATATTTTAAAAACATTCGGAGGGCAATCATATAGTAGTTTTGAGTTTTTCTGGTAACAGTGTCACCGATGGAATTAGTTTTTTGTCTGTTGAGCCATAGACGAAACTCTCGCACAGAGTCAGCAGTAATGTCTTCAGGTCTATCTGTGCTATTATTTTTTTTTATAAATTCTAAAAATTTCGTCAGATAATGATCATAGTTTTCTATAGTACGCAAAGCTGCACCTTTTTCTATTTCTAAGTATTCCAAAAAACGGGTTTTAAGTTCTTTCAGCGTAACCATAGATATATTCTAACACGTCGCACAATATTTTCCTTCAGAATTTGTTATTTAGAAAGCACATATAATTTTCTGCTGAAAATTTATTCGAGCTCGGCTCGACAGCCTCCGCAAGTCTTTCTAAATAACAAATTCTTACGGAATCTTGCAATTTTAGCTACTTTGTGCTACTATATGCACTATGTTAGCAACCAAGAAAAAGCAAGCAGTTATTAAGAAAAATCAAATTCATGATAAGGACACAGGCTCTCCAGAAGTGCAGGTAGCTGTGCTTTCTACTCAGATTGATGCGCTTGCGAAACATTTAAAGAAACACAAGAAAGATAATCATTCTCGTCGAGGTCTCATCAAGATGGTGGCTGACCGACGCACTCATTTGAAATATTTAGAGAGAAAAGATAAATCTCGCTACAGCGCCCTAGTAAAGAAAATGGATTTAGCTTAATCCTCTCTATTGGTGGTATAATTTATATACCTGTCCCGTATGAAATTTTTGATTACGTTTTTTAATCAGGAAAAAATATAGGACAAAAACAAGTCGAACTAAGACTATTATTAAAATTAAAATTTTCATACTTGGATGACAGTAATAAAACATAAAGAACAGAGAGTTGGGGTTTTTATTGATACTCAGAATGTTTATCATTCAGCCCGCAACTTGTATCAAGCTCGAGTTAATTTCGGCGCCGTTTTAAAGGATGCTGTATCAGGGAGGAAGCTTGTCCGTGCGGTAGCGTATGTTATCACTACTGAAGCAGGAGATGAGAAGAATTTTTTTGAAGCTCTCGAAAAGATGGGGATTGAAACTAAGACTAAAGACTTACAAATTTTTGCCGGAGGAGCCAAGAAGGCCGACTGGGATGTGGGGCTTGCGGTGGATGCCATTAAGATGGCGCCTCGCCTCGACTGCGTAGTGATTGTCTCCGGAGATGGCGACTTTGTGCCACTTGTAGAATATTTACAGACGATGGGCGTGCAAGTAGAAGTAGTTTCATTTGGTAAATCAACTTCTGGAAAACTTCGTGAAGTCGTGGACGACTTTGTCGATCTGTCTGAAAATCCTCGCAAATATTTAATGGGAGTGAAATAATTTTTGCATTTTAATTAGAAAGTGCTAATCTAAGTAGGTAATTTATTAGTCCGACGTTATGTCGGACCCCGACCGGAGTCGTTGCGTCGGGGTTAATCAGGTTCGCCTTTAGATAGAGATAGTGTCTCACGCTTAAATAAAAGCTGTGAAACAATACTTTATTCTGAAGGAGAACTAGCCCAAAAAATTGGGTATATTATGGAAAAAAAAGAATATAGCGTAGAGATTGGTGGGAAAACTATGACCGCGGTTTTTAGTGATTTAGCAGAGCAAGCTCATGGTTCAGTAATATTAAAATACGGGGAGACGATAGTCCTCGCGACAGCTTGCATGTCTCGTGACAGCCAAGCTGGGCTCGGATTTTTCAATTTGACCGTGGATTATGCGGAGAAATTTTATGCAGCCGGGAAAATTCTTGGCTCACGTTTCGTGAGGAGGGAAGGCAAGCCATCCGAAGAAGCGATACTTGCTTGCCGAGTGATAGATCGCACCCTTCGTCCGCTTTTTGACCAATCAATGCGCCACGCAGTGCAGATTATTGTGACTGTGCTTTCTGTGGATGATAACGATCCGACAATTTTAGCAGTTAACGCGGCCTCACTAGCACTTCTTGTTTCTAATATTCCATGGAACGGACCTGTCGGCTGTGTGCGTATCGGTAAATATGATGATGATAATTTAAAAATAAATCCATCACAAAATCTTCGTCTTGATGACACCCTATATAAATTTGACCTGACTGTTTGCGGGAAGAATGGTCACATCAATATGATTGAAGCTGCGGCGCACCAGAGCACAGAAGAAGAATTGGAGGCTGCGCTTCAAAGAGCAAGTGAAGAAATTTCCAAACTGGAAGATTTCCAGAAAAAAATAGCTTCCGAAATAGGAAAAGAAAAAAGGGTGATAGAAAAAGGGACAATTGATCCTGAGTCCGTGGCATTATTTAATGAAAATATTTTACCTAAGATGGAAGCAGCTCTCTTCGCTGGTGTTGGTAAGGCCAAGATTGATGAACTACACACTACCTGGAATGCCCTGGTGAAAGAAAAATATAAAGATAGAGAAGACTTTAGTCTCGAAGACAATCTTTTTGATGACACAGAAAACGATATCTTGCACAAAAAAGCTATAGAAGAAGACAAGCGGGCTGATGGCAGAAAAATGGACGAACTTCGTGATTTGTATGCGCAAGCTGGAGGACTTTCTCCACAGCTTCATGGGTCTGGAATTTTTTATCGCGGGGGGACGCATGTGCTCTCAGTGCTTACTCTTGGTGGACCTGAAGACAGAAATCTTGTTGATGGCTTGCAACTCAAAGTAGAAAAAAGATTTATGCATCACTACAACTTCCCACCATACTCATCTGGAGAAGTTGGAAGATCGGGATTTACAAATCGTCGCGAAGTCGGACACGGAGCTCTCGCTGAAAAAGCGCTCTCTATGGTCTTGCCTCCTGTTTCTGAATTCCCGTACACGATGCGAATAGTTTCTGAATCTATGGCTTCAAATGGTTCTACTTCACAAGCTTCAATCTGTGCATCTATCCTCGCTTTGATGGATGGAGGAGTTCCAATCTTGGCGCCTGTTGCTGGTATCGCCATGGGGCTCATGTATGAGTCTGATAGTAAATATAAAATTCTGACAGATATTCAGGGTCCAGAAGATCACCATGGAGATATGGATTTCAAAATTGCAGGAACGAGAAATGGAGTAACGGCAATACAGCTAGATGTGAAGGTAGAAGGTGTGCCGATAAAAATATTAGGTGAAGCCATGAGACAGTCTAAGAAAGCACGTCTAGCTATCATTGATAGAATAGAGAAAGAAATTCCAAAGCCACGAGCAAGTATATCTGCGAATGCCCCATCTATTTTGATAATTAAAATTAATCCAGAGAAAATCGGTTTGGTTATCGGGGGCGGAGGGAAAACCATTAAAGAAATTAAAGAAAAGTCTGGCGCCGAGATAACCATCGAGGATGATGGTACCGTATATCTTACCGGGAAGGGAGGTGCTGCCGAAAAGGCTAAAGAAATCGTGGAATCAATGACTCACGAGTACCAAGTCGGGGAAGTATTAAAGGGTGAAGTGGTAAAGATTGCTGACTTCGGAGCTTTTGTGGCCTTAAACCCATTTACAGACGGCATGGTACACATTTCTGAGCTAGCACCTTTCCGAGTGGAGCGTGTATCAGATATAATAAAGGAAGGCATGATTGTGCCAGTAAAAGTTATCAACATAGACAGAGAGAGGGGGAAGATAGGATTGTCTATTAAAGAAGCTGACAGAGATTTTTTCTCCGCCAAAGGCGGATTCGCCTCTGGCGGAAAGGTGTAAAATAATGGATCCAGAAAATAAGCAACAGAATAAAGTCATAGAAACGTATGCCGAAGACATGGCTACTGTTATTGGAAATGATACTGAAGGTTTAATTAAAAAAATCATCCACGGCGAAGAACAGAACGAAATAGAAAAAAGGAAACTCTCCCCAGAATCAAAACAGAACCAAGTTTTTATGTATATTGGAGTTGTGCTTTTGGTTTTAGCATTTGGAGTGCTAACCTTTTTCTTTTTGCAAGACAAGAAAAATACTGTACCAGTGGAAAAACAATTCACTCCGCTTGTTTTTAATGACAAAAGTGTTTTCTTGGAAGTTGCTGGATTGAAGGCGGAGGCAATAAGGCAGATGGTTTTAAGTGAAATCAATACTTCTTCGGTTAAAGACGAAGGTGTGGAGGGTATTTATCTGACAGAAAATAAAAAAGTAATAGGATTGAGGAGGTTCCTCTCTTTAATTAAAAGTAATCTCGCTCCGAATGAAAACGTACTTCTTGTAAGTGATAATTTCCTCTTGGGGATGGTAGGAAGTACAGCAGACGTAGAGGAGCCTTCAGGGAGTGGGTTTTTTATTTTACTTAAAGCTCGCTCTACTTTTGATATTTTTGACTCTATGCGTGCCTGGGAGGATAAAATGTTCTCTGACTTGCGGGGATTTCTAGGAATTAGTATTGATAGTAATACCAGCTATCTTCTGACTAAAGATTTTGAAGATGGAATTGTGGAAAACAAAAATGCACGTATTCTTTACGACAAGGAAGGGAAAATTGTTTTAATGTATATATTTGCAGATGAAAATTCTGTGGTCATCACTGACTCCGAAGGAGCTATTCATGAAGTAGTTCTCCGCCTCGCATCTAAAGCAACTAAAGAGTAATTTTAAGCTAACGTGTGTTTTAAAAGAGCACGGATATTTTTTTACTAAAAAATTCCTCGTGCTCACGCCGTCGCGCTCGCAAGTCTCTTTTAAAACACACGTTAGCTTTCTAAGTAAATAGTTTAATTTTTAGGGGTTTTGAGCTCGACGGAGCGAAAACTTCAGAATTTTTTAAGCTTCAAAAAATTCGTACTGGCAAAATATAAAGCTATTTACTTTATATAACAGGCAATTCTACGTAGAGTTGGGAACCCTTGCCGGCGCCTTCGGATTCGGCCCAGACGCGGCCTTTGTGTTCTTGGACCACCATTTTGACAGTGAAGAGCCCGTAGCCAGTACTGTCCACATTTACTTTTACAGAGTCCTTGCCTCGGCCACCTTCAGTAAATAAATTCTTTTTATCTTCTTCGGTAATTCCGAGGCCCGTGTCTACGATAGACAGAAGAGCATTTTTCCCCTTTACCCCTAACCCTACTTTTATAACTCCTTCTTTTGTATATTTGATAGAATTTTCAATTAAGTTGTTTACCACTTCTTTGAGCCAGAAGGAGTCTCCGTTTACTTGATAAGAACCGTCTTTTATATCCGTTTCTATTTTTAATCCTTTAGCTTCAGCCCCTACTTTTTTGTCTTCTACTGTTTTAAGGACGACATCTTTGAAATCAATATTTTTCATGTCATATTTTATCAAGCCATTCTGTAAATTAGCCACATTTAATACTAGGTCTACTGTCTGTATCCCGCCGTTATCAAATTCAAGCCCCTGGGTAGCTATTTTTTTAACTTCAGGAGAAACTTCTCCAAATGTTCCGTCCAAAAGTCCGGCGAAAATAAACTTGGTACGAGTAAACGAACCCTTAACTTTGTGGGTAATAAGGTGAACCAAACTTTCACGTTGCTTGATGACATTTTGCAAATCAATATTAAGCTTCGCCAGTTGTTCCTTCTGCTCTATTTCAATTTTTACACTCTTAACTAAGAAATAGCCAAAAATTATTACAGAAATAAATGTAACCCCATTCAAAACTCGATTAATTGGATTTCTTATAAAGAAAAACTGAGAACCAATAAGGAGTACCATTCCCCAAACTAATGCTTGTGCTGCGATAAGCTTCACATTAAAAGTATGAAATTTGACGATAAGATAAGATAAAAATCCCATAAAAATTGGCATACCGAATAAGCCATATTGAGCGGTAACCCAATCCTCAGTAAAACTTCCCACTATGTTTCCAAAACTAAATGCTAATAAGAATAAAGCAATCCCCACAAGAAATATTATTATTTCTTTACGTCTGGTGATGTTATGTTTATAACCAAAAACAATAACCAAAATACTCAGTACGGTAAATAAAATTTCTAGAATATAACTATAATATACAATTATATCACTTTCTATAGCATAGCAGTCACTTAAGTCTACCCCCAGTAGATTATATTTTGTTGAAATCAAGAGTATAAATGGGACTGTTGCTAAAAAAATTATTAAATTTACTTTAAAAGAAGGGAATTTATTATTTATATATGTGTATACAAGATAAAAGCTCAATAGGAATACAAAGAACTCAAATAGTATCTGTAAAGACCAAAAAAACATTGTAATATCAGTGCGATTGGTGGCCCAGAGGATTAAGTCGAAAAAAGCCCAAACGCCAAAAGCGACAGCAACGCTCAATAACAATTTACCAGTCAAAGATTTTTTATTATTCCAAAAAACCAGAAAACCTAGCACCAACGATGCAACAATGGCTGGGACGTGTGAATAATACAACAAACTAGGAACATTGCTAGAATATACTAAAAAACTAGCTGATTCCCACGGACAAACAAGGTTATATATATCCATTTTAAATTAAATCAACAAAAAAATTATTGTATCCATGACCATACACATAATTTATCTTAACTTTTAATAAATCTCCCTTTTTTACTCGCAAATCTTTTTTAAAAGGAATAATCACTGGCGAATTTAAAGTTTCGGTGTCTTTCATCACAACACTATCAGTAATATAACATAAACTAGATAAATAAACACTATTTAAAATGCCCGAATTGGTAACTTTTATTGTAAAAATTCCTGTAAATTTTTCATTATTTATTTTTGAAAAATCTACACTACTAATTAAGATTTTGTCTGAAAGTAATTTCAGTTTTTGGTCTTGAGATAAATTATTCCATAGGTGTTTAACCATTCTTATGTTGAAACCATAAAGAGTAAAAGCTTTTTCGGCCAAAGATATATACGTTTCTTGTAATTTTGGTATAAAAATAGTTTTTTTGTCTACTATTTTTTGTTTATGTAAATTATTTATAGCTTGTACTTGGAACTCGTCCACCATTCCTGTAGTGAGCATTTCCATAGTTACTACATCAACGTGTAGATCTTTTGGATATTTAAAACTCCTAGCATCTCCTCGCAATAATGTTATTTTCGAATCGAGATTATTGTTTTTGAAGTTTTCAAGGGCAATTTTTGCGACGTAGGGGTCATACTCTAAGGCAAAAACCTTTTTTGCTCCAGCGCGAGCATCAAAAAGAGCAAGAATTCCCGAACCAGTTCCCACATCTAAGACCGTATGATTTGGTTTTACAACACTCTTTATACCTTTTTCAAAAGCTAAACATCGCGCCTTGTCAATCAAGCATTGTCCGACTAAATCTATTGAACTAAAAGCCTTGTCTTCCATAAATTAAATTACATTAATATAATTAATAATAGCCTGGTATGAATATTTTACAATCTCTATTCCTCCCGCAATCAAAAAAACCCAATAAAGATTGGTCAATAAAGAACTACTTAGAAATACCAACCAATCCCGTTTTGTTAACCCGTCGTACTTAAAAGAACCCTTCCTCATATATGCAGTAACTATAAATGCATTTGAGGTGAGAGATAAAACCACTATAGTTACAAAGGTACTTTTATTTTGTACAAAATTAAACAATTTTCCTATAAAATTTTTCCGATACTGTAAATCTTTTAAAGTTTCTAAGGCAAGCCAGTCTTTTTTAAACCAATCGTAGAATTTTAAAGTCCAAAAATCTATTAACATAGATAAAATCATCACTACAACTATTCCCTCAACAAAACCAAGGTAAATCAGCAGAAAAGATACAACAACATAGTCATATAAATAAGTAATAACGTAATAAGAACCTATGCCGGTAATCCAGAGTTTCAAACGTTCAAACCAGGTTTTTTCTGTGGCAATAGGTTCTCGGCTTTCCATGTTTACAGTAATTCCCCAGATTCTTCTGTTTCTTCTGGGATTGGTATAACTTCGTAATTCTTATCAACAAAAGATCTTATATAGGTTAAATATATTGAAACAACAGTCAAAAATACAACGATTGCCAAAAGAATTTTCGAATTCTTGTCCATGCAAGTATTATACCCCAAAATCCTTATATTGCTAATCGGGCTCGGGGTTACTTTAATTTTTCAATTTGTTCCCAGGACATGTTTTTTCTACCGAAATGTCCATAGGTAGCTGTCTTGCGGAAGATAGGCTGGCGAAGACCTAGACTTTTTATTATTGAAAGTGGCTTAAAATCAAAATTCTTCCTTACTATTTCTGATAAATCTTCTCCTTTTTCGTTCACGGCTTCTATCATAAGCGGTTCAGCCATACCTATGGCGTAGGCGACAGACACTAGAGCTTCCTTGCCATAACCATTTGCAACCAGATTCTTAGCAACGAAGCGGGCCATATATGCTCCCGAGCGATCTACCTTTGTAGAATCCTTCCCAGAGAAACATCCTCCACCATGGGAAATGAGTCCTCCGTATGAATCTACCATTATTTTGCGTCCAGTAAGGCCAGTGTCGGCTTCGAAACCGCCCTGAATGAATTGCCCCGTTGGGTTAATCAATATGTTGGTGGTCTTTTTTTCTTCTTCGGATAAAAATGGAAAAATTATTTTTTCAGTAATTTCTTTTCTTATTTCCTCAATCGAAACATCTGGAGCATGCTGCGCACTCACCAAAACAGTTTTTAATTTACCATTATCGTAGGTCACCTGAGTTTTACCATCTGGTTTGAGCCATTTTATTTCTTTCCCCTTGCGAGCCCTCTCTAGTCTTTTTGCAAGTCTGTGTACTAGTACTATTCCTTTTGGTAAAAATTTCTCAGTTTCATTTGTGGCGAAGCCATACATAATACCCTGATCTCCAGCGCCTCCAGTGTCTACACCCATAGCTATGTCTGGGGATTGAGTCACAACATGAGCAGATATTTGTAGTTCATCATCGTAGCCTATTTCTTTATAAACCGTGCGAGCAATTTTAACATAGTCTACTGTTCCCTTAGATGTTACTTCTCCACCAATTACCAGCTTGCCATGTCCGCCGAAAGTTTCTACAGCAACTCGGCTCATAGGGTCTTGCTCTAAATATGCATCTAAAATGGCATCTGAGATTTGATCACAGATTTTATCTGGATGACCGGACGTAACGCTCTCCACTGTATACGTATCATTGTGTTTATAGAACATGTGTTTTTTAAAATAAAAAATCCTCAAGTAATGAGGAAAGATTTTTATGTGGACTAGACATACTTATCTTTCCCGATATTGTTTTCACAACATCTGGTTGGATTTAGCACCTTTCTTTTAGGTTGCTGGGCGGGTCATTGAGCCAATTCTCTCGTCGCCACTCTCGATATATTTAGTTATATATAGACATTAACAAACTTATTTTATAAATGCAAATAGGCGAATATTAAAGACGAAGCAGACTTTTAACTTTTTCCAATCTTTCTTCTGGGGAGCCTATAATTTGAACATGTGGAATTTTATGCTTTTCTAGAATATCTCTAATTTTCTTGTCTATATCTTGCTGGAACTTTTCGTCAGTCATCCGGAGACCATCGTCTTCAATGGGAAATTGTCCGCTCGGCAAATATACCACTAAATTATAATCATTAAATCTCGGCACTAGCGTCTTTGTAGCATATTCAATCAAGGATTCCTCTTCAGAAAATAAATGATGTATATAGGCGAGCAAATCTATCGCACAGCGGTCCGCCACCCACTTGTTGTCTCTTGTTTCTAGCTCAATTTGCTTGGCAATGAGCCAAAGCTCTGTCTCTGTCGTTGCTGTCTCGTCAAGAGCATACCCAGCCTCTTTTGCTAGTCGTGCGGCTTCTGGCAAGATTTTAAAATCAGGGTAATGTTTATTTATTTGTGTGGCTAAAGTTGTTTTTCCAACTCCTTGAGCTCCAACAATTGCAATTTTCATATATTATTTAGGTCACAAATATTTTTTTACTAAAAAATTTCGCTACCCCGCCTCGCGCCGTCGCGCTCCGGCCGACAAATGCTACGCATTTGTCCCTTCACGCCAACCACTCATATATTTTTTCTGACGCTCAGATAAAACATCTATTTTTGTGCCAAGGCTGTGTAATTTTAAAGCAGCAATCTTTTTATCAAGAATTTCTGGTAGAACATGAACTGAATGTGAGAGATGATTTCTATTTTTTAAAATATATTCTGCAGCTAGAGCTTGATTGGCAAAGCTCATATCCATCACAGAAGCTGGGTGCCCTTCTGCACTGCCCAAGTTTACTAGTCTGCCTCCAGCGAGGACATATACCGTCTTTCCATTTTTTAATTCATAACTTTCCACGAAATCCCGTAGCGTTTTTTTAGTTTTAGTAATTTTCTTTAAAGCAACAAGATCAATCTCTACATCAAAGTGCCCGGAGTTTGCTATGACGCAGCCGTCTTTAATATTTTTAAATGTTTCTATGCCTACTACATTTATGTTTCCAGTGACGGTGCAGATAAAATCCGCAATCTTTCCTGCTTGGGTCATAGGCATTACTCGAAATCCGTCCATCAATGCTTCTATGGCTTTAACCGAATCAATTTCGGTAACTATAACATTGGCTCCCATTCCACGAGCACGCATCGCGAGTCCCTTTCCGCACCATCCATAACCCGCTACTACAAACACGGAGCCAGCAAGTAATTTATTGGTGGCGCGAACTATGCCATCAATTGTAGATTGTCCTGTACCATAACGATTGTCAAAAAAGTGTTTCGTCATTGAATCATTCACGGCGATAACAGGAAAGAGTAAGGCCCCCTCTTTCTCCATAGACTTTAAACGAGAGACACCAGTCGTTGTCTCTTCTGTGCTTCCAAATATTTTTCTGGCCTGACTTTTTCTAGACGAAAGCAATTCTCCTACTAAATCTGCTCCGTCATCCATGGTTATATCGGGTTTCATGTCGAGCACACTGCGTAAATGTTTAAAATATACTTTTTTGTTTTCTCCTTTTCTGGCAAAAACAGGGATATTGAAATTTTTTACCAAAGCGGCGGCAACGTCGTCTTGGGTGGAGAGGGGGTTTGAAGCACAAAGTGATACTTTAGCACCACCTTCTTTTAGAGCGATCATAAGGTTGGCTGTTTCAGCGGTTACATGTAGGCAGGCCCCAATAACGATGTTTTTAAAGGGTTTTTTCTTCTTAAAATCAGCAGTTATTCCTGAAAGCACTGGCATATCCTGCTTGGCCCAGTCAATTCTAATCATTCCCCGTTTCGCTAAACCGATGTCTTTAATATCGTATTTCATAAGAATATATTACCATAAAAAACGGAGAAAAAACTTGCCCGGTTAGTAGAACTTGGCAATGCGCAAGGCACGTCTTTAAAAGACTTTGCCAAGTTTCACTACCAGGCTTGCTATGCAAAATTAAAATGTTATCATTGTGGGATGTTAGATAAGAAAAAAATTAAAGAAAAATTAGAGAAAGAGCGAGATACCTTACTTGAACAAATGAAAGATATGGGTAAGTTGAACGCGGAGACGGGGGAATGGGAGACAACTCCCGAAGAGTTAGATTTTCCAGAGACAGATCAGAATGACATGGCAGATAGGTTTGAAGATTTCGAGGCGCGTAGCTCTATGATGAGAACACTAGAGCCCAGACTTACGAATATTTTGAAAGCTATCAAGTCAATCAACAACGACTCTTTCGGCAAATGCAAAATTTGTAAAAAAGATATTGAGATGGCGCGCCTTGAAGCGAATCCTGCGGCTAGAACTTGTAAAAAACATTTGGAAAGTAATTAAATAGTTTATAATACTAAACATGAGCTTTGCTAAAGTATATTCAGCTCAAGTGAATCTACTGTCTGGAGCTATTGTAACCATTGAAGTGGACCTCTCTAGGGGGTTACACACTTTTAGTGTAGTGGGCCTACCGGACAAAGCCGTAGACGAATCTAAAGACCGAGTCAGTGGAGCTATTAAAAATTCCGGATTTAAATCTCCGAAAGCCCAGAATCAAAAAATTATTGTTTCACTTTCCCCAGCGGATTTGAAGAAAGAAGGGCCGTTTTTTGATTTGGCCATAGCCATTGCTTATCTTAAATCTACTGGGGATATAAAGTTTGATTCCGAGAAGAAAATTTTCTTAGGGGAGCTCGGGCTGGATGGAACCTTGCGAGCCGTTCGGGGCGCATTGCCACTTGCCCAAGAAGCTAAAAGGCGTGGTTTCGAAGAAATATATTTACCGAAAGAAAATGCCGTAGAGGCAGCATTAGTGGAAGGAATTAAAATTTTTGGAGCAGGGAGCTTGAATGAAGTTGTGGAGCACATAGCCCCGACACCTAAAGGGGTCGGGGTCCCGACATCGGATAAAGTCCGAGCGTCGGGAACGAAGATTCCAGTTCAACCACAAACTAAGGTAAACTATAAAAAAGAACACAAAGGAGCGGATTTCTCTGATATTCGCGGACAAGAGGGAGCCAAAAGGGGTCTCGAAATTGCCGCAGCCGGCGGGCACAACATAGCCATGTATGGCCCGCCGGGCACAGGGAAAACGATGCTCGCGCGAGCGTTTTCGGAGCTATTGCCCGAGCTAAGCCTAGAAGAAGTGCTGGAGCTCACGGGGATACACTCCGTGGCGGGAAGCACGCAAGGAGAGCTCGTGTGCTTCCCGCCTTTTCGCGCTCCGCACCACACTGCTTCTTATGTATCAATTATCGGTGGAGGGACTTTCCCAAAACCCGGCGAAGTCACCCTCGCACACCGTGGAGTATTGTTCTTGGATGAATTTCCAGAATTTGAAAAGAGAGTTATAGAATCTCTACGTCAGCCACTCGAAGACAATATCGTCTCAATCTCACGGGCGAGAGGCACCGCTGTTTTTCCTTCCAATTTTATTCTCGTCGCAGCGATGAATCCTTGCCCGTGCGGAAATGCTGGTAACAAACAAAAAGCCTGCATTTGCAAACCAGGAGATTTAGATAGATACAAAAGAAAATTGTCTGGCCCAATCGTGGATCGTATTGATCTTTGGGTATCTGTCGGCAATGTGGATTACAAAAAACTTGGAGACGTCGGAAGCGGGGAGAGAAGTGAAAATATAAAAGAAAGAGTGATCAAAGCGCGAGCCAAGCAAAGAGAAAGATTTCAAAAATTTGGAAAGAAAATTACTTCCAATAGTGAAATGAATGTGAAAGATTTAGAAAACATGGTGAGGCTCGCGCCCGAAGTTCGCGATCTCTTGGACAGGAGCGCAGAGAACCTAAGTCTGTCTGCTCGTGCTTATCACCGAGTCATAAAAATCGCCCGTACTATCGCGGACCTCGAAAATTCAGAAAATGTGGAAGCGAATCATATACTGGAAGCCATACAATACAGACCAAAGGTGAATTCGTAAAAATCTGCTATAATATTGTCGTATGCCTGAAGGTAAAGGACAATTTAAGCAGATGAAAAAAGCTGGGATACGAGACTATCTTTTATCAATGAAGGAAGCGGGTATTATTTCTCCAAGAAAGACTGACCAATTGATGGCTGACAATGAAAGCAAACAGGAACGTCTGCGTAATTATAGATTACCAACCTTTACCACATGGGGTCCAACGGAATCGTTAACTGAAACAACTAAACTTATACCAGAAAGTCAAAAAACTCCAGGACACCGTTTTTTAGTTCGTTGTGCTCCAAAAAATTTACAATCAAATTTAAAAATTGAACGCACCATGAATATTACATGGCCAGAAATTGGAGTTTTTGTAAGACAATTACCTGGTGGAGAAGAGAATTACACAGTAGAAATTCGCGAGCATTGGAATGCTGATTATGGGGGAGCTATTATAGCTAATGGGGCGGGTAAAATTATAGCAGAAATAGCTGAAGGTAATTTAGCTGAGCTTGAAAACAAAGATTCCAGAGATATAAAAAATGCCCAGATTGATCTTGGGGTGGGGGATATACATTTTAAATATAGCGAAAATACCTCATTGCCGGAAAAAGAAATTATGATTGGAGCCCTAAAGTATTTCACCCCAACGGTAACTCGAGAGGGTTTAGAAAAATTAAAAATTTATACCGAATTTGCTTATTCAAAGGAACATGGCTATAAATTCTTTGAAGCTTCAAATGAAGATTTTTGGACAAACATTTAGTACAAAAAATCATGGAAAAAGAAATTGAAACAAGGTTTCTGGATATAAACAAAGACGAACTTGTGAAGAAACTTACTTCACTTGGCGCCGTTGATAAAGGTGAAGAAAAATTGGAAGAGATAATTTTCCATGCGGCGGATGAGTCTTGGATTGGAAAAAGAAAGTTTGTACGGTTGCGAAAAACAAAAAATAAAATAAAACTAACCTACAAAGAAAATGCGGAGCAAACAGTCGATAGTGCTAGGGAAATTGAGTTGGAAGTATCAGATATGGACAAATGCTCTAATTTTTTTGAAAAGGTGGGGTTAAAAGCAATGAGACGACTAGAAAAATATCGTCACACATTTGAATTAGGAGACACGACTATAGACATAGACAGTTGGCCGGAGATTCCGGTCTACGCAGAAGTGGAAGGTCCTTCTATAGACTCTTTAAAAGATGTTTGCGGTCAGCTTGGTCTTGATTGGGAAAAAAGATTCGATGGCGACGCCCGGGAAGTCTTTCGACATTACGGCTATGACTTAGATAAAATTGACGTAATTACTTTTAGTGAATTTAAGCAAACAAATAATTAGAACTTTTGGTATAATTGAAACATGTTCAAAAGTATAGAAAATTTACTTCATGGGAAAAAATCTCTCGAACCGAAACCAGAACCGGAGCGCCTGCTTCAGCTTGGGGAATGTATTCTTTCAGATCGTTTATCTGCTGACCAAATACGTCAACTGCTTGAAGCGGGGGAGGCTATTCGATTTGTTTCTAAGGGCGATTTTGTTGTGTTGACTAGAGCACCCCATGATTCTCTGATAGAACGATTAGGAATAAAAGTAAAAGACTTTGCTGTTCTTAATGGAGAATTCTGGGTAGACTTTTCTAAAAAGCCACAGTTTCGATATTATATGGATGACGACAACGCTTCTGCTCCCGTTAAGGAAAAATACGAGCAAAAAATAAGGGAGTTTTTGAAACAATTAGAAACTAAATAGTTATCCACAGGGGGCTTGTTGACAAGTGAACGCTCGTTCACTTATACTAAGTAAGTCGTAGTTTAGTAGTTTAATTTAGTATAAGTTTATGAGTCAAACACAATATTTAAAAATGTTAGAGAGGGAGATTCAAAGGATCAATAAGAAAATTGATCTCAAGATTGTAGAAGGTAAGAATTATATGAAAGAGGCGAGAGAGCACAAGCTTCTTCTTCGTAAAGTTCGCTACCATTCACGCCGAAGTTTCTTTAACAGATTCTTCCCAACTTTTACAAAATTTTCTTTCTAAATGAAAAATTCTTACCAGATAAAGATAGAGTCCTTCTACGGCGAGAATAAAAGAATGCCGACGTATTCGGAGATGATGAAGCTCTTCGGTTTCAAGTCTAAGAATGCCGTTTTTAAAGTTGTAGAGAAATTGATTGAGGCAGGTCTAGTGGCCAAGGACCACCTTGGCAGATTAATTCCTTCGGAAACTTTCGGCGAAGTGCCAATGCTTGGATTTGTGACTGCGGGATTTCCAGCAACAGTGGAGGAAGAACTTGCCGACACGGTAAACCTTGACGACCTTTTAATAAAAAACAAACCACTGACGTATATGCTTGAAGTGGACGGGGATTCCATGATAGATGCACACATTGAGAAAGGGGACATGGTCTTGGTGGAGAGAGCAAATATGGCTCGCGATATGCAGATAGTCATCGCTGAAGTGGACGGCGAGTTCACTATGAAATATTTTAGAAAAGAAGGGGATAAGTGTTGGCTTGAGCCGGCGAATAAAAACTACAAGCCGATTTATCCCGAACACTCTTTAAATATAAATGCCGTCGTGAAAGCGGTCATACGGAAATACTAAAATAACAACAAAAAATCCCCTCGTAGGGGGATTTTTTGATTAATCTCGAGATTAATATTAGGCAACCATATCTTTCAAACCTTTTGCAGGTCGGAATTTTGGAACTTTTTTTGCAGCTACTTTTACTTGCTCTCCAGTCTTTGGATTGCGAGCCATTCTAGCAGCGCGAGACTTTACGGAGAAGATTCCGAAGCCGGCTACTGATACTTCACCACCTTTTTTCAAAGTCTGGATGATAGCATCAAACAAACCGTCAACGATTTCTTCAGCTTGTACCTTTGTACCACCAAGCTTTCCATGTACCCATTCAGCTAATGCTTGTTTATTCATATGTTTTTAAGTTAGTTTTATAATCAGTCGACCTTGCCCACCTCAAGAGGGCCATTTAACCCTTATAATTAATACCACTTCATTATATATCAAGGGTATTTTAAGGCAAGAGCTTGTATAATTTGTAAAAATCTTGATAAATATAAACTTTTTTCGGATACGGATTTTTTGAAGCTTAAAAAATCCTGGAATTTTCGACTCGACAGTCTCAAAACCCCCTCAAAAGTTATATTTTGAAGATTTTTTATCTAGCGTATTCAATAATTCTAGTCTCACGAATCATGGTGACTTTAATTTCACCTGGATATTTGAGTTCTTGTTCTATTTTTATAGCTATATCGCGAGCCATGAGCTTAGCTTCAGCGTCGGTAATCTTTTCTGGAGTTACGAAGATGCGGATTTCACGTCCAGCCTGTAGCGCATATGATTTCTCAACAGCAGGGAACTTGTTGACCAAGGCCTCAAGCTCTTGTAGGCGTTTCAAATAATTTTCTACCGAGTCTCGGCGTGCGCCGGGGCGTCCACCAGAGATTGCATCGGCTGTCTGGACTATGATTGATTCAATAGTTTCATATGGATATTCTTCGTGGTGAGATTTCATGGCGGTCACGATGCGTTCATCCGCGCCGAATTTCTGCAAGATGCGCATACCTATCTCCACGTGGGTACCCTGGACTTCGTGGTCTAGGGCTTTACCAATGTCGTGGACAAGAGCTCCTGCTTTAGCGATAGCTACATCTGCCCCGAGCTCCTCGGCAATCATTCCGGCGATATGGGCCATTTCCGTAGAGTGTTGGAGGACATTCTGTCCATAACTTGTGCGGAAGTATAGGCGTCCGATAATAGATACGATACGTGGATCGAAATTGAATATTCCACATTCATATACTGCTTGTTCGCCTTTCTCTTTAATTATTTTATTTATTTCTTCTTTAGCTTTTTCTACTAACTCTTCAATCTTAGCTGGTTGAATGCGTCCGTCCAAGATCAGATTTTCAAGGGCAAGGCGAGCAACTTGTCTTCTGATAGGGTCAAAGCAGGAGATAACGATAGAGCCAGGAGTGTCGTCCACAATTATTTCTACTCCTGCTGCTCTTTCAAAGGCGCGAATGTTTCGGCCTTCTTTTCCGATAATTTTACCCTTGATTTCATTGTTTGGAATTGAGACTACAGTAGTCATGAGTTCAGATGCTGTGCTTGAGGCTAAGCGTTGAATAGACGTAGCTAGGATATCTTTAGCTCTACGGTCTAACTTTTCTTCATTGCTGTTTTCCAATTTTTGGATTCGAACGACGATATCTTCTTCATATTTTTTCTCCACGTCTTTTAAGAGTTCTTCTTTGGCTTCAGTTTCTGTAAGCTTGGCTACTCTTTCTAGCTCAGCTATCTTTTCTCCTTCTATTTTTGAAACTTTTTCTTGGATCTTTTTTATTTCTTCTACCTTTATTTTTATACCTTCAACTTCTTTATCTACTTCTACCTGCCTAGCGTCAAGAAACTCATCTTTTTTAATGAGTCTTTTCTCTGTTTCTCTCCATTCTTGTTCTTTCTTCTTCTCTTCTTCTTTTAAACTTGCAAGAGTTTCCTCAGATTTCTTCTTGGCTTCCTCGGTAATCCTCTGAGCTTCTTCTTTCGCTCCGACCATCATCTGCTTGATATCTATCTCAATAGATCTCCTCTTCCCAAGCGCTATTATCAGACGGAGATAGTATCCGATCACCACGCCCAAAAGGAGTACTCCGACTCCGATTGCAATTATTGTTGTTAAGCTCATAAGCTTTATGTCAGCTTACAAGAACAGGCCACTATATTTTTGAGTTCTCTCCCTTTAAATTAAAAGATTTTAAGTTTCCTCTTATGTTTTCCCTTGAACACTTCATAATATATGGATATTCCTGTGAACCAGACTTAAATTAAGTAAAATAAATTTGTAAAATTCAACATAAAAAGTATAACAGAAAATACTTTCCCTGTCTAGTGTTCTTATTTAGAAGCAGGAGCCTTGGATTTGGTGACTATTTCGTCTACGATTCCGTACTTTTTCGCCTCTTCGGCATCCATGAAAAAATCTCGGTCTACATCTTTTTCTATTTGGGCTAGCGACTTGCCAGTGTTCTTTGCTAAAAGTTTATTTAAATTGTCTCTAGTTTTCAAAATGTGCTTTGCAGTGATGGCGATGTCTGTCGCTTGGCCTTCTACTCCGCCGAGCGGCTGATGGATCATGACTTCAGCATTCGGAAGGATAAATCTTTTGCCTTTCTTACCTGCAGACAATATGATTGCAGCTCCGGAAGCGGCTAAACCTACGCAAAAAGCCGAAACATCTGGGCGAACGTGGTTCATAGTGTCGACAATGGCCATAGTTGAAGTGACGGATCCACCCGGGGAATTGATATACAAATAAATATCCTTCTTGGCATCTTCAGATTCTAAGAAAAGTAGCTGAGCAATAACAATATTGGCGGCATTATCGTCTATGGGGCCAGCCAAGAAGATAATTCGCTCTCTTAACAGGCGAGAGTAGATATCATAAGCTCTTTCCCCGAACTGACTTTTTTCAATTACTGTAGGTATTAACATAGTGGCTATTATAGTCTTTTCTCAATTTTTTTCAACTTGCCTATAATTTATAATATGCTAGTATTCTACCTAATGTGTGGAATGAATAAAAAGATAAATACAAAGAAAACCCCACAATTTTATATTTCTCAATTTTATATTTCTATTGGAAAGGCCCCTGTCGGGGTTATTTTTTTGTCTAAAACATATGTTTAGTATTGAAGGTATCATTGCGAATATTGGGATGAGAAGTAGAATTGAAATTGATCAAGCAACTGGCTTGATTTCAAAAGTGGGCACTGTAACCGGAGCAGCAGACATTGTTTTAAAAGATGAATTAATTTTCCCAGGTTTTATAGATCTACATGTGCATGCGCGGGAAGACATGAGTCATACACAAGACTACAAAGAGGATTTTAGTTCCGCAGAAAAGGCGGCGATAAATGGAGGGGTAGTAGCTTTCGCTGAAATGCCGAATAACCCTATTCCACCCATTGATGAGAAAAGTTATGAAACTAAAAAAGAATTAACAAAAAAATCTATTGTGCCCGTAGTACTTTATGCTGGCATTGGTCCAAAGACAAAACCACTAGCAACAAATGTTCCATACAAAGTTTTTATGGGGAAATCTGTTGGAGATTTATTTTTTACATCGCTAAATGAATTAGAATCAGTAATTAAAAATTATGAAGGGCAATATGTTAGTTTTCACTCAGAAGATCCAGAAATTTTAGAAAAAAGTAAAAATGAAACTACTCACGAATCTCAAAGACCACCACGGGCTGAAATTGTGGGTATAGATTTCGCACTTCAATTGATAGAAAAATATAATCTGTTCGGGAAAATTTGCCACGTTTCCACCATTGAGGGAATGAATAGAATTATAGAAGCGAAAAAACGTGGGATAAATGTAACAGTAGAGGTAACCCCTCATCATCTATATTTCTCCAAGGCGAATAAAATGTTACAGGTGAATCCCCCGATACGAACTGAAGAGAATTGTGTAGCCTTGATAAAATTTTTGAAAAATGGAGATATAGATTATTTAGCGACCGACCATGCTCCACACACGAGAGAAGAAAAAGAAAAGGGGATTTCAGGCATGCCACACCTGGACACATACGGGCCTTTCGCTACATGGCTTATGCAGGAACAAGGCTTCTCTCCAGAAGAGATTGCAAGGGTGTGTTCAAAAAATCCTGCCAATTTTTTTAACCATTTTACAGAGAGTAAATATGGAGAGATAAAAGAAGGTTGCATGGGGTCACTTACAATTATTGATATGAATAAACCAATAACTGTTACCAAGGAAATATTAAAAACTAAGTGTGCTTGGTCACCGTTTGAGGGCACAACCTTTCCCGGCAGTGTTGCCATAACAATAATAAAAGGCAAAGTATATGATAAAAGATAAATCAGCAAAATTAATATTAAAAGACGGTTCGGTCTTCGAAGGTAAAAACTTCGGTGTCAATAAATCAGTTGCCGGGGAAGTTGTTTTTGCAACCGGGATGGTGGGTTACCCTGAAGCATTGACCGACCCATCTTTTAAGGGACAAATTTTAGTGATGACTTATCCTTTGATCGGGAACTATGGTGTGCCGAAGGGTGAATTCTGGGAATCTTCCAAGATTCAAGTTTCAGGACTGATAGTTTGTAATTATGTAGACACACCATCGCACCATCAGTCTTACCAATCTTTAGGAGAGTGGTTTAAAAAAGAAAAAGTTCCCTTGTTAGAAATAAAAGACACTAGAATGTTAACTCAAAAATTAAGAGACGAAGGAGTCAGTCTAGGCAAGATCATTGTGGGGTCAGAAAAGAAAAGTTTTGAAGATCCAAATTTGAAGAATTTAGTAGCTGAAGTTAGCACCAGGGAGATAATGTTTTTAGGAACAGGGGACAAAACAATTGTTTTGATTGATTGCGGAGCAAAAGAAAATATTGTGCGCAGACTTATCGTTAGAGGATTTAAAGTTGCCGTCGTTCCATGGAACACTGATGTTGCCAAGCTTCCATTTCCATTTGTTGCTGTGGTAATTTCTAATGGGCCTGGAGATCCAGAGAAAGTAAAAAGTACAATTAATAATGTTAAAAAAATTATTGCTAAAAAAATTCCTACTCTAGGAATTTGTCTCGGGAATCAAATCCTTACTTTAGCTATGGGAGGGACAACATATAAAATGAAATTCGGACACAGGAGCCAAAATCAGCCAGTGGTTGAAGCAGGCACCAATAAGTGTTATTTAACAACTCAAAATCATGGTTTTGCAGTTAAACAAATTCCCAAGGATTTTAAAACGTGGTTTCACAATGCGAACGATAATACCAACGAAGGAATTATTCACAAGACACTACCTTTTATGTCAGTACAATTTCACCCAGAGAGCTCACCAGGACCACTAGACACTGACTGGATTTTTGATTATTTTTTAAAACGCGCAAAAATTTATGTCAAAAAGTAAATTCAAGAAAATTTTAGTACTTGGCTCAGGTGCACTCAAGATAGGTGAGGCGGGTGAGTTCGATTACTCCGGAAGCCAAGCCATCAAGGCTCTTAAAGAAGAAAACATAAAAGTAATTTTAGTTAATCCAAACATTGCTACATTCCAAACTTCTAAAACTTTAGCCGACGAAGTTTATTTTCTACCTATTAACGAGTATTTCGTGGAGAAAGTTATAAAAAAAGAACGACCAGATGGAATAATGCTTTCTTTCGGAGGACAGACGGCACTAAACTGCGGACTGGCGCTTTACGAAAAAGGAATTTTTAAAAAATACAATATACAGGTTCTAGGTAGCCCAGTGTCATCTATTGAATTGACCGAAGACAGGGAAAAATTTGCCGAACACTTGCGCAGGATTAATATCCCGGTGCCGGACTCTGGTAGTGCGACTAATCTCAGCCAAGCGAAAAAAATCTCGCAAAGAATAGGTTTCCCGCTGATGGTGAGAGCAGCCTTTGCGCTGGGAGGTCAGAAGTCTGGAGTAGCTAACAATATAAAAGAATTGGAAGAAATAGTTATAGGAGCGTTAGCAGTATCTCCACAAGTGCTGATTGAAAAATATTTGCACCACTTTAAGGAAATTGAATATGAGGTCGTGCGAGATGTTTTCGGGAACACAGTAACTGTGTGCAACATGGAAAATTTTGACCCTCTCGGGATACATACTGGGGACTCCATTGTCATTGCGCCAAGCCAGACATTGAACAACGAAGAATATCACGGGTTACGAGAAGCCAGTATAAAAATTGTGGAGAGTCTGAAAATTGTCGGGGAATGCAATGTACAATATGCACTAAATCCGAACCCCAAAGATGGAAAGCTGGACTATTTTGTAATTGAAGTAAATGCTCGGCTTTCTCGCTCCAGTGCTCTCGCTTCCAAGGCTACTGGGTATCCGCTTGCTTATGTTGCGGCTAAACTTGCTCTTCAGAAAAGCTTGCTCGAGATTCAAAATAAAATAACCAAAGTTACTCAGAGCTTTTTCGAACCAGCGCTTGACTATGTGGTAGTGAAAATACCAAGATGGGATTTAGTCAAATTCTCGGGAGCTATAGAGCATATAGGTAGCGCCATGAAGTCGGTCGGGGAGGTGATGGCTATCGGACGGAATTTCGAGGAAGCATTAGAAAAAGCCATCCGTATGCAGACTGGGGCTATGGAAAGTGTCACTGATAATGGTTTTGAAAATAAAAAAGAAATGAAATATTTTCTTAACACTCCGACCCCGAGGAGAATCTTTGCCGTTGCGGAGAGTATTAAAAATGGAACTAGTGTCCAAGAAATTCATAGAATAACAGGGATTGATTTATGGTTTCTGTATAGAATAGAAAATATTGTAAATATAGAGACCCGCCTTCGCCTTAGGCTACGGACGGGCAAGAAAACTTTTAAATTTAACCGAGATGAAATGCTTACACTCAAACAAACTGGTTTTTCAGATAAAAAAATAGCTCGTCTGTGTGGTAAAACCGAGCTACAAATCCGCAAAGCTAGGATAGGACTAGGAGTGAAACCATTTGTATTTACCATTGATACTTTAGCCGGAGAAGTACCCGCCAAGACTAATTATTTATATTTGACTTATCATGGAGCACACAACGACGTAACTCCGCTTAATAAAAATGCCATTGTGGTTTTAGGTAGTGGGCCATACCACATAGGGTCTTCGGTAGAGTTCGATTGGTCATGCGTGCACGCTAGTCTTGCCTTGAAGCGCCATAAAAAACAATCTATTATCATAAATTGCAATCCCGAAACTGTTTCTACAGACTACGATATGTCTGACCGGCTGTATTTTGAAAATTTATCTTTTGAGACTGTGGCAGATATTTTCGAATTTGAAAATGCAGACGGATTGATAATTTCAGTAGGTGGTCAAAGACCCAACAATCTAGCAAAACAGCTCTCTCTGGCCAACTTTCGTATTTTGGGAACCAAGGCAAAAGATATAGATCGAGCTGAAGACAGGAATGCCTTTTCAGCACTACTAGATAAACTAAATATCCTTCAACCCAAGTGGAGAAGCTTTGTTTCTATGAAAGATGCAGAAAAATTTACCGACATTGAAGGTTTCCCGGTTTTAGTGCGTCCTTCCTACGTACTGTCTGGAGCAGCGATGAGGGTGTGTTATAACAAAAAACAATTATTTAACTTTATAAACAAAGCCGCCATACTTTCTCCAGAGTATCCAGTAACTATTTCTAAATATGTAGAAAATGCGAAAGAGCTTGAGTTTGATGCAGTTGCTCAGGATGGGGAACTTATGATTTACGGAATTTCTGAGCATGTTGAAAATGCTGGAGTGCATTCAGGAGATGCGACAATTGTTTACCCTACACAACGCGTGTATTCTTCAACCGAATTTCAATTGCGCGAAATTTCGAAAAAAATTGCTAAAGAACTTTCTATCACTGGGCCATTCAATATCCAATTTTTGGTTAAATACAATATTCCATATGTAATTGAAGTAAATTTGCGCGCCAGTAGAACTTTCCCAATGCTTTCTAAAGCTATGGATGCGAATTTTCCAGAAATAGCCGTGGATAGCTTTATGGGCAAAGCTATTCCGCACAATTTTATTTATCCGAAAAGTGTGGTGGTGAAATCTCCTCAATTTTCCTTTTCTAGATTACTTGGCGCGGATCCTATTCTCCGAGTGGAAATGTCTTCAACGGGAGAGGCGGCTTGTTTCGGCAAGGATTATGATGAAGCACTACTGAAATCAATTCTAAGTACTAATAAATTTGATTTTAGAAATAAACATGTTTTACTCTCTTTAGGAGGAGAGATTAATAAAGCAAAATTCTTAGACACGGCTAACATTTTAATATCTCTAGGATATGTTATTTTTGCTACTGACACTACCGCCAAGTTTCTTAAAAAACATCAAGTAAAATGTAATCCAGTGCGCAAGGCCTTCGAGCGTTCACCCAATGTCTTAAATATTATTGACGGCAAAAAGGTATCTTTTGTGGTAAATTTAAGCAAAGAGGGGGCTTCAGGTTCAGACGACGGGGTGGGGCGGATTGTTACTGACGGTTTTAGAATTCGTAGAGCGACCGTAGATAACCAAATCCCATTATTTACAGATCTACACCTTGCCCGGGCCTTCATTAAAGCGCTCGCCCGTTACCGAGTTGAGGATTTAGAAATTAAGCCGTATAAAGAATATTTAAATAGTTAAAATTTATGCAACACATTATTTCCGCAAATCAATTTAAAAAAAATGATCTAGAAAATATTTTATCCTTAGCGGGAGTTCTAGAGCAGGACTCCAAAGAAGGTAAAATAAAGAAAATATTAGAAGATAAAATTGTGGCCTGCGTATTTTTCGAACCTTCTACCCGGACTCGGCTCTCTTTTGAAACAGCTGCTCTCAAGCTCGGGGCCAAAGTGATTTCTGCAGAGAATGCTATGGAAAATTCTTCAGCCCACAAAGGAGAAAGCATCGAAGATACTACAAGAATTCTCTGTTCTTATGCAGATGTAGTGGTTATTCGTCATCCCGCAGGCGGAACTTTAGAAAAAGCAGTTAAAGTTGCGACCAAGCCTTTAATCAATGCCGGGGACGGGACGAATCAGCATCCTTCTCAGGGGTTACTCGATGTCTACACTATTAAAAAAGAAAAAGGTAGGCTAAAAAATTTAAATATTGGTTTCGGTGGAGATTTGTTAAATAGTCGGACATTAAAATCCCTAGTACCTCTTCTACAGCTTTATGAAGGTAATAAGTTTTATTTTATTTCCCCGAAAGAATTAGAGTTACCGAGAGAATTTATGAATGCATTAGAGGAGAACAAAGTTCAATTTGAAGAATTAAGAAGTATAGAGGAAGCTCTGCCTCATCTAGACGTACTCTATATGACTCGCGTACAGAAAGAACGATTTGCTGATGTCAGAGAGTACGAAAAAGTAAAAGATTTATTTATCTTTAAAAAAGAACATCTTAAAATTTTAAAACCTGATGCGATAATAATGCATCCACTGCCAAAAATAAATGAGATTGAAATAGAAGTAGACGCTGATCCTCGAGCAGCCTACTTTCGCCAAGCCGAAAACGGCCTGTATGTTCGTATGGCGCTTCTTTCTTATGTTTTAGAGTTAGACTATTGATTTTCCAAAAACTGAAAAATCTTTTCGTTGGTTAAGTTTTCCCGAAGAAAAACCTTCAGGAAATCATACTTAATGAGTAGATTTTTTTACAATTATAGGGTTGGCTAAATCGGTGTTATTTATAATTATATCAGCAAATTCTTTTGGGTGGGCTTCCTTAAAATAAAGTTTTTGTCCAGGCACGTATCGTTCACGATATTTTTTTTCAATTTCCAATTCGGAGCCAAGATAGTACCCATCTCTTTTTGAAGCTCGATCTATAGTTGATTTGAAATCAACATCAAGAAAAATTTTAAAATCCCAATAATTTACTAGTTCTGGACGAAACAAAAATACTCCATCCATAAGTAAAATAGCATCACTGGAAGCTTGTTCGGTTGGTGTATCCACCGTACTGTTGGTTTTAAAGTCAAAAATAGCTTTCCTGTATCGCAAATCTGCAATTGAACCAAGCGGCTTTAATACATTTTCAATAATGGCTTTATTGTCAAAAGAATCAAAATAATATCCTTCTGGCGAATTTCTTCCTTTTTTGTATCGAATCTCTTTTGGATTATGAAAGCCATCCACAGATACACGAATAACCTGTTTATTTAACAATTTTAATTCCTCAGCAAGCTCATTTGCCATGAATGTTTTACCAGATGCATCAACTCCATCAATAGCCACGCGTACAGGATGATTTGTATTAATAGCGGAAATAATTGTAGCCAAATACTTAAGTAGTTCCGATCGCTTCATAATGTAAATATATCAAACAAATACTATATTCCCGAGTGGAGCTCTTGGGGGGAGTTATAATCTACTGACTCTCCAAAAACTGGAAGATTTTTTCGTTAGTGAGAACATTTTCGGCGTGCATGCGGGCGCGTTCTGGGTCAGCATCTTTATAGTGTTCTAGTATTGCGAGGACTTCTTTGGCTACTTGTTCTTCGTCTGCTATTATCTTTTCTACCTTAGAAATTTCATTTAATATTAAAGCAAGTTTAGCTTTTTTCTCGGCATCAGTGCGGAATTCTTTCCTTAAATCTTCTACGGTTTTATTTAGGTGTTTTAAATAATCCTCAAACTTTAAACCCATCTGAGTGATATCAGACTCCATTCGGTATAAAATTTTATCCAATTCAATTTCTACGAGTAATTCTGGCAACTCCATTTCACTTTTATCCACTACGTTTTCTATGATCTTCAGCCTGGTTTTTTCTTTTTGTTGGTTTTCCTTTTCAAGTTTGATATTTTCTTTTAATTTAAGTTTAAAATCTTCCACATCTTTAAAGGGGCCAAGAGCTTGAACAAATTCGTCATTAAAAACAGGAAGTTCATCTTCTTTCGGTTCTTCGTGTTTGTGTTCTTCACCTTCCTTGTGTTCATGTTCTGCCATTTCGGCCATGTGCTTTTTCTGAGCGCGTGATTTCCGTATATCCATAATAGTATTTTCTAAATCTTCATCAGAAACTACGACGTTTTTCTCGGCATCAGTAATTTTGGAAATTATTTTCTTGGCGATATCTTTGTAGTCGGGGAGTTTTATTGTTGGCAGAACTGCAGTTTTTATCTTGAAACCGAGAGGGTTTTTTCGGGCGAGTTTAGTAATAGATATTTCTGGGCGACTTATCGCATCTATTTTATTTTCTTCAACGATTTTAGGATAGTGTTCCCCCAGGGCCATTTGTGCCATTTCTTCTAGGACATTACTTTCTCCCACATTGGATAGGATTACACTTTCGGGTATTTTACCTTTTCTAAAACCATCTAACTTTAAATTTTCCCCTATTTTTTTAAGAGCTTTAGTGAAGTAAGACTCAAAGACGTCAGCTTCCAACTCTCCCTCAATCTCCACTTCACTTTTTGGTAATTTTTTTATATTTATTTTTAGCATACGACTATACTATATTTATAAACGTCTTTTGTCAAAAAAGCCCCACCACTTGTAAGTGGTGGGGCTTTTCTATTTTTCTATTGAACGCTATCTATAGCATTTGCCCCGACATCAACATCAGTTACATCAAGTTCTTGCCCAAGAGCATCCAGCTCTGTAGAATCTGACGCAGACACAGAATCCGATGGAGCAGTTTCTCCTGCAGGAGTCTTACTTGATTGCCACATGTATAATCCGCCAATGACAAGGATTAAAATTATGATTATTAATCCGACAAGGGCTCCGTTTGATTTTTTTTCTGGTTCCATATAATTTTATAATTAGTTTATAATTTATTGATTACTGTTATCATCTCCGGCTTCTGTTGTGGTTTTGTCAGCATCAATTTTCGCCTTAACCGCATCCTTTAAAGCTTTAACCGCATCCTTAAGGGCGCCATGAGAAGCTTTAACCAAAGTCTGTATTTCTTGAGTTAGTGTTCTAAGTTTTGTTTTATTTTCTAAAGTAAGTTCGTTTATTGAAGCAGCCAGTAAAGCGTTGGTTTCTACAATTTTTGTTTTAGCCTCATCAAGTTTAGTTTCAGATGTTGATATAAAAGCTTCTGCCGCAGTGATATCTACTCCTTTTAATTCAAAAGCAGACATTCGTTCCACGATTTTACCTTTTAGCTCAGTTATTCTCGTTACTACTCCATCAAATCTCTCTAAGGCTTTTTCTCTGCCCTCTATTCTTGCTTCTTTCAGTTTTACTTTTGCTTCATCTTTTTCAGTTTTTATGCTTTCTCGAAGAGCCTCCATTTTCTTTTTAGCCTCTTCTCTTTTGGCTTCTATCTCTTTCTTAATCTCTTCTCTTTTTATTTCTAGGTTTTTCCTTAAGGCTTCTCGAGTTGTTTTTAATTCGGCTTTTGCTTCCTCTCTTTTATTCTGGAGCTCGGAAGATTTATCGTCATTTTTATCATTGTCATCTGAAGACTCTACTTTAGTACCATCATCAGATGAGCCCGCAGCGTCGTCTTCTGCACGTACAACGCTATTACTCCAAAAGAAAACCATTAATAAAACAGAAAATAATGCTATATATTTTTTCATACTAATTATTTAATTAAACTAATAATAGAACCCTTTCTATTATATCAAAAAAGCAACCAAAAGTAATGCAACGATATTTAGAATTTTTATCATTGGGTTAATGGCAGGCCCAGCAGTGTCCTTATAAGGATCTCCAACAGTATCACCAGTCACAGCCGCTTTATGCGCATCGCTACCTTTCCCTCCATAATTTCCTAATTCTATATATTTCTTGGCATTATCCCAAGCTCCACCCCCTGAGGTCATTGAGATAGCCACGAAAAGTCCGGTGACGATAGATCCCATCAAAAGTCCGCCCAAGACTATCAATCCATTTTCTGTACCAAAAATAACGATAACTAAAATAGGAGCTAGGACAGGGATAAGAGCCGGCAAGACCATTTGTTTAATTGCCGCACCAGTAATTATTGATACTGCCTTCGCATAATCTGGCTTAGCGGTACCTTCCATAATTCCTTTTATTTCTCTGAATTGTCGGCGGATTTCTTCCACAACTTTTCCTGCAGTTTTACCTACAGCTTCCATGCACAATGCACCGAAATAATATGGTAAAAGTCCACCAATAAATAGCCCGACAATAACGTATGGGTTACTTAAGTCAAAAGTTAAACTTTTCCCAGCCTTAATAATTTCTTCAGTGTAAGATGCGAATAACACAAGAGCCGCAAGTCCCGCAGAACCAATTGCATAACCTTTCGTAACTGCCTTGGTTGTATTTCCAACCGCATCAAGGGGATCTGTAACATCTCGGACTTCTTTGGGTAGTTCGGCCATTTCGGCGATACCTCCAGCGTTATCTGTAATTGGTCCGTATGCATCGATAGCGACGATGATACCTGTCATGGAAAGCATAGACATTGCAGCGATAGCGATACCGTATAGTCCGCCGTAATTATAACTAACTAAAATGCCGACAACGATAGTTATGAGAGGCCAGGCTGTAGATTTCATTGAAATTGCTAAACCCTGGATAACATTTGTGCCGTGTCCAGAGACAGAAGCTTCGGCGATTGATTTAACGGGAGAGTATTTCGTAGAAGTGAAGTATTCGGTAATTATGACCAAGGCGCCAGTGACGAATAATCCAACGAGAGAACAAATAAATAAATCCGTTACCGAATATACACCATTTTCAGCCATAAGCATTTTTGTCACAGGGTAAAAAGCGGCGGCAGCGATAAGACCGGAAGCGATGAGGCCTTTATATAATGCCCCCATTATGTTTTTTTCTTTTCCGAGTCGGACAAACCAAGTTCCAATTATAGATGCAAATATTGCCATACCACCAATAACTAGAGGATAAATAATTGCATTTTCAAAACCAACAAAAAGAAGTGAGCCCAAAAGCATCGTAGCTACTGAAGTAACGGCGTAGGTTTCGAATAAATCCGCAGCCATTCCTGCGCAGTCTCCGACATTATCTCCGACGTTGTCAGCAATAACTCCTGGGTTTCTAGGATCGTCTTCTGGAATTCCTGCTTCGAGTTTACCCACAAGATCAGCTCCTACATCTGCAGCTTTAGTAAATATTCCTCCTCCTAGTCTAGCAAAAACAGAAATAAGCGAAGCTCCAAACCCAAGCCCGACAAGAGCGTTCACGTCTTTTGTTATTGCATAAAATAATGTAACTCCGAGCAAGGCAAGTCCGACAACCAAAAGTCCGGTAACTGTGCCACCCTTAAAGGCCAAAGACAAAGCAGGATTTATCCCACTTCTTGCCGCTTCAGTTGTTCTGACATTAGCTCTCACAGAGACATTCATGCCTATATATCCAGCAAGCGCTGAGAAGACTGCTCCAACGAGGAATCCGAAAGCCATAGTCCATCCGAGTTGTTCAATGAACCCAATTACAAAAAACAAAACTACAGCGATCATACCAATAGTTTTATATTGTTTATTTAAATACGCCCCAGCACCGTCTTGGATAGCCTTGGCTATCTCTTGCATGCGAGCATTTCCTGGACTCTTTTTTAATACGAAACGTGCTAAAAACAAACCATAAACGATTGCTATGACTGAACTAATAGTTGCAAACAATAAAAATGAATTCATGTTTTTCTATTTTATTTTATTAATAATTTTATTCTTCTTCTTTTACTTCAACATTGTCTCCGTCGGTGGAGGCAATTTCTTTTCCATCTCCTTTAATGTCTATTCTCCACCCTGTTAGTTTAGCTGCTAGGCGTACATTTTGTCCACCTTTTCCTATAGCAAGCGAGAGTTGGTCATTAGCGACTTCCACAGTTGCTTTGTGTTCTTCCTCATCAACATCAATAGAAATTACTTTTGCCGGAGATAGGGAATTTGAAACAAAAACTTTAGGGTCCGTGGACCAAGGGATTATATCAATTTTTTCTCCAGATAGTTCACTGGTAATTGTATTTACCCTAGTGCCTTTTTGACCTACGCAACTTCCTACAGCATCAATGTGTTCGTCGTTTGAGTGAACAGCAATCTTGGAACGCGCGCCAGCTTCACGAGCAACTGATTTTATTTCGACTACTCCAGACTCTATTTCTGGAGCTTCCATGGCGAAAAGTTTCTCTATAAATTTCGGATGGGTGCGAGAAAGTCGTAAATTAATTCCCCTTGGTGTGTCTTCTACACTGTACAGGTAAGCACGAACTCGGCGACCTCGCTCCCAATATTCGCCAGGAATTTGCTCTTCGGTTGGTAGAATTCCTGTGGCTCTGTTGAAATCCACATAAACATTTCCACGTTCTACTTTCTGAACCACTCCCGAAATTATTTCTCCTTCTTTGGTGCCGTATTCATCTATGATGGAAGTGCGTTCTGCTTCGCGGATTTTCTGAATTATGACTTGTTTGGCAGTTTGGGCAGCGATACGTCCATAATCATCCTTAGCTTCAAGTGGGAAAATCACTTCATCATTGAGCTCTACGCCCCTTTTTATCTTCTTGGCGTCTTCAAGGAGCATGTGATGCTCGCTGTTAAAGTGCACACGTTCATCTCCATCATCCTTGATTGAGTATTCAGCTTCGTGTTTTTTGTTGTGCGAATCTTTTTTATCTTCGTGTTTTTCTTCTGGTTCTAAAATAGCGATGCTTTCATCTACTACTATTTTTACCTGATAGAAATCTGTTTTTCCTGTTTCTAGGTCAAACTTGGCGCGTATAATTTGCCCCTTTTTCCCGTAGTCTTTTTTATACGCTGCAGCCATGGCTTGCTCTATGGCTTCTAGTATTTTTGCTTTTGGAATTTTCCTTTCTTCTTCAAGCTGTTCGAGTGCGGATTTGAATGTTTTTAGGTCTAACATAATTTTGTTTTTTATCCCGACGCTTTCAGGTCGGGACTCCGACTTTTTACGTCGGGGTTAAATTTTGGTAAAAAATAAAGCCCTGTTTCGGACAGGACTCTTACCAGCGTAGAATACCATATTATATATAATATTGCAAACCTGTGGATAAAGGTATTATTGTATTTTATTTTATAGTATAATTGTGTTATGAACAAAGTAAAATATTTATTGTTTGGTCTGCTTTTCGTGTTTTCATTTTTATTTATTAATTTAAATACGACTTTTGCCGCTATTGCGTGTACGACGAATAATTGGAATCCTACCGCGGCTAACGTTACATGGAAAACTTCCAGCCAAACTCAGTTATTTACCTTAACTCATACATATGTTGATAACAATACTTCCTATACTGAATATGATAGCTGTACGGCTGCGGGAACACATGGGGCTACTTGTACTTCCGACGGAGTAACCGGTTCAGCACTTGGGCCACAAGATGAATTTGGAATAAGATCATGTTCAGCTTATGGACTTGATGTTATAACTAGTCCACCGAACAAAGTAGATACACTTTTGCCAGTTTGTGGGACATGGAGTGGTACTGGACCAACATATACTCTTTCTGGGTCAACAGATCCAGTTGCAAGTGGTACTAGTGGACAAAGTGGAATAAACACAGCCGGGGGGAGCTGTACAGCTCCTTCTGGGGGAGGGACATGTACAGTAACCATAAGTGACGTTGCTGGAAATACAAAACCATGTACTAGCCCTACATATACGCCTCCAGCTCTCTCTGTTACAACCAGCGCAGGGGCTAATGTTACTATTTCTCCCACCTCAAGATCAGTAACTTCTGGTTCTACCACGACTTTTACCATAACACCAACTTCCGGATACTCTTTTTCTGTTGGGGGCACATGTCCACAAGGGACACCGTTGACGGGAAATTCTTCGACAACCTACACAACCGGAGTAATTACAGGAGATTGTTCGGTATCCGTAACTGCGACACAAGCCTCTTATGATCTTTCTGTTTCTAAAACAGGAAATGCTGCAGCTTCCGGCACAGTTACTTCTAGTCCAGCTGGTATCAGTTGCGGGTCTGATTGTTCTCAATCTTACTTGAGTGGGACTTCTGTTACACTAACACCTTCATCTCCAGGGTTTGCTGGATGGAGTGGGGCTTGTACTGGTACGGGATCCTGTACAGTTACCATGAATGCGGCTAAAGCTGTCACAGCCTCATTTCAAAATTATACAGTTAGCGGAGTAGTCTCTGGTTCAAACGGGACTATTTCTCCATCCTCTAGGTCAGTTGCTCACGGTGCGACTACAACCTTTACAATTACACCAAATTCTGGATATGTCGCCCAGGGCAGCGATAATTGCTTTATTTACTTTGGCGAAGGGGGGTCACTTTCCGGAACTACTTATACTACAGGATCCATTACTTCAAATTGTACCGTGACTGCTTCATTTAGTCTTGTAGCCCCATCAAGCATGACCGTCTCTCCTGGGTCTTGTGGTACAGATTTCTTGAACATATCATGGACTGCCGTCGCGGGGGCTACTAGCTATAATTTATATGAAACAGGAAGTCGGCACGCTGTTGGATCAAATACTTTAATATATAGTGGAAGTAATAGATCTTTTCAGCACACAGGGCTTGTAGCGGGTTCAACACATTATTATGAGGTTACAGCAGCGGGAAGTTCTAATTATGCAGGGGGGTCAGGAACAGTGGCTTCTGCTTGTACTGTTTCTAAACCTACCGTTACCACTACAACTCCAGTTACCAACATAACAACAACTACGGGAACTGGAGGAGGAAGTATTGTTTCCAACGGCGGAGACACCATAACCACAAGTGGAATTGTCTGGGGCACATCATTAAATCCAACAATTGCCCTTAGTACCAAAACAACCGATGGAGCCAGGACAGGTTCTTGGACAAGCAGTATGACTGGATTAACCCCAAACACTCTTTATCACGTTCGAGCCTATGCTACTAATAGTGCTGGAACATCTTATGGTAGTGATGTGACATTTACTACTGCTAATAATCCCGCAACTCCTCTCGACATTGTCGTAAACCCAAACACTTACTCAGCAACTTTACCAAACAGCACCATCTCCGCAATTTACACTCTCACCAACGGAACATCTGCTAATACAACTTGTAGATTATTGGATAATGTTGGAGCCCCACTTACTACATATGCAGCATGCAATAGTCCAATGTCGGTAACTGCACCCGGAGTAGCAGGAGACTATTTATATTATATTCAAGCTTTCAAAGCTTCAACCAGTGAAACTAAAACAAGTAATTCTTTTATAGTGACAGTAAACCCAGCGGGCTCGTGTGCCAATGGGGCCAACAATCCTCCTACTTGTAATGTGTGTACTGCACCACAAGTTTGGGATACCAGCACAACAGCATGTGTAGCCCCTCTAAGTGTTTCAACTCCCACAGATTCTACTGTCACTCTTCCAACAACAGCGTTTACTGCGGCGTATACATTGACCAATGGTACAGGAACGAATACAGACTGTTATCTGATTGCCAATGATGGGGTTACTGTTCTTAAAACAGATCTTACTTGTACCAGTCCAATGAGTTACGACACACCGCCGATAGCAGGGATTTACGGATATTTTATAAAAGCTGTCAAAGCTCAGACTGGTGAAACTAGAATGAGCAATATGTTTACCGTTACAGTAAATGGAGGAGCGCCTGTGCCTGTGGTAACTCTTTCGGTTTCAACGACTCCACCGTCGGGGACTTCAGGTACGGCAGGGGTTATCAACCCTACGCTTATCTGGAGTGCAACTAATAATCCTACAGCATGTACTACTGGTGCTGGTGATGATTGGACAACAGGTGGAGCGAAGCCCGTAAGTGGTTCTGAAGCTCAAGGGGTATTGAATATTGTAAAAGTTTATACATATAAATTAACTTGTTCCAATACTACCGGTCCTAGTGCCGAAGCTAGTGTGAGCGTGGATGTAACAGGGGGGACCATGGGAGTAACTGGGATGCTTTCTTCAGACAAAGTTTTCTGTGATATTCCTGTCGGTCAAAGTAGCTGTAATGTTCTTTTAAGCTGGAGTACTTCTCCAGCCAATGCTGTACCCGTTTCTGGGGTGAGATCAAATACCAACAACTCAGGAGCTGCAAGTTTTGATTTCCATGTTTCTACTCCCGATGAAAATTCCAATGCAGGATTGTCAGTGTCTATTCCATACAATTCTAGAACATTTTTCTTGTACAACAACGCACAAGAATTAGACGCGCTTAACATAGCTTCACGATGTGATCCTGCTTTTAATCTTAATTGGGATGGGGGTAAATGTGTAGATTCAGCAGTAGATGGGAGCTGGACCGAATGGGGTCCTTGTAGTGCGGCGAATTCTTGTGGAGCCGTCGGAGAGAAGACTCGTACTTGTACTCCAGCCTCTAATGGAGGAGTAGATCCTGATCCCGTATGTCCACCTTCATTCACAGAAACTCAATCTTGTAGTTCTATAAAAGATGCAAACATTTACCTTAACGATAATCCTAATTTAAAGAAAATCACTATTGCTAAAGGTCAATCTGTAAAGATTAACTGGAAGACAGAGTGTTTTACTTCTTGCACGGGAACAGGGGCAGGGTTTACCCCTTCGGGCACAAGTGGATCACCAACACTTAAGCCTGACGTAACCACTGACTATGTACTTAAGTGTGGCGGTGCAACAGATTTCGTAACAGTTATGGTTAAAGAAAAAGCAGGTTTTAAAGAAAATTAAATAAAGTAAATAATTAACCAAAAAATCCCTCACAAATGTGTATTTGGGGGATTTTTTGGTATAATGTATCTAATGCAAATCAACGAAGACCAACTAAAGAAATTTATCTTAGAGTCTGGGCTTGTTTCTAAAACAGATTTAGAAGAAGCTTTCAAAAAAGCTACAGAACAGAAACAAAAAGTTGGGAATATTTTACTTTCTGATGGGAAAATTTCAGAAACAGATCTAAAAAGAATGGAGGCCTTCGTTTTAGGTATTCCATTCATAAGTTTAAACAATCAAAAAATAGATTTCTCTGTGCTTTCGCTTATTCCGGAGCCGATTGCCAGGAATAATAATATAGTTGCTTATAAAAAAAGCACCAACGGTTTAGAAGTTGCGATGCTGGATGTAGATAATTTATCTGTGATTGATTTTATTAAGAAACGTTCTGGTTTAAAAATTTTACCCAGACTAACAGACACAGCGTCTATTCGTTTTGTATTAGTTCAATACAGGCAGAGTCTTAAAACTGAATTTCAAGATATTATTCAAAAAGAGTCTAATTCTTTATCCGTTGCTGGAAAAGAAGATGGAGAAAAAGGTGGAGAAAAAACTGAAAAAGAATTAAAAGAAATGGCAGAAGATTTGCCGGTGGTGAAAATTGTAGATTCGTTGATTTTTCATGCAATTTTACAAAATGCTTCAGATATTCACATTGAACCAGGGGAGAAAGAGCTTACAGTAAGATACAGAATAGATGGTATTTTGCACGATGCAATGGTCCTAGATAAAAATGCTGGTTCAGGTATCACGGCGCGCATAAAGGTGTTATCCAATTTAAAACTAGACGAAAAAAGATTACCGCAAGATGGCAGATTTAAGATAGAACAAAATGGAGAGAAAATTTCTTTCCGTGTTTCTACGTTGCCGACATTTTTTGGCGAGAAAACAGTCATTAGACTTTTGAAAGAAAACGCTCATGGCTTTTCTTTGGAAGGTTTAGGTTTTCATGGAGAAGGACTGGAGAGGATACACAGCTCATTAAAACAAAAAACCGGAATGGTGCTTGCGACAGGTCCGACTGGGTCTGGAAAGACGACAACTCTCTATACTATGCTTGATATTCTAAATAGACCAGAAGTAAATATTTCTACCGTAGAAGACCCGATTGAATATCAAATGCCTAGAGTTAATCAAACACAAGTAAAACCTGAGATAGGGTTAACTTTTGCTAACGGGCTTCGATCGCTACTGCGTCAGGATCCTGATATTGTAATGGTTGGCGAAATTCGTGACGGTGAAACAGCTGGTCTTGCCATCAACGCTTCACTAACTGGGCACTTAGTGTTGTCTACTATTCACACCAACAGCGCTGCCGGGGCTATCCCAAGGTTGATAGATATGGGGGCTGAACCATTTTTAATTACCGCTACAGTTAAAACTATAATAGCTCAGAGACTCGTGCGTAAATTAACTCCGAATAAAGAAAAATATTTCTTATCGGAAGTAGAAATTAAAAATTTACAAAAAATTATTGACCTTGAGCGTGTTTTGGGTTTCCTAAAAACAGAAAAGCTAATCGGAGAAGATGCTACTTGGGATAAAATTCCATTTTATCGTCCAATAAAGACCGCTGAATTTGAAGATGGATATTCTAGCCGAGTGGGGATGCATGAAGTATTGCAAGTTTCTCCAGCTATTAAGGAGCTTATCACCAAAGGTAGCTCTCAAGATGAAATAGAAATTCAAGCGAAAAAAGAAGGGATGATGACCATGATTGAAGATGGGGTATATCAAGCGGTGCTTGGGGTAACCACTTTAGAAGAAGTGTTCCGAGTCGTCTCTGAGTAGTAGGGGGCTTTCGAAATAAGATGCTTTTTTCATACACAGCAAAATCAAAAACAGGAGAGATTTTAGAAAATACACTTGAAGCAGTTGATCGTTTTACTGTGGCTAGAGACATTCGCTCCAGAGGATATACTCCTTTATCAATTACCGAAAAGGGATCAGATTTAGCCAATAAATTTTCTATTTTTTCTAACATTTTTGCTAAAGTTAGTCTTAATGAGCAAATTATTTTTACTAAAAATCTAAGTGGGATGCTTTTAGCGGGACTTTCTGTCTCTAGAGCTTTATCGGTTCTTCAAAAACAAACCACAAATCCAAAATTGAGTAAGGTGCTGACATCTCTGTCGGTAGATATAAACGCTGGGGGAACTTTCTCAAGTGCCTTGGTAAAGTTTCCGGAAGTTTTTTCAAAACTTTTCGTGTCTATGGTGAAAGCAGGAGAAGAATCTGGTAATTTATCTGGGGCTCTTTCAGATATTGGGATTAATTTGGAAAAATCAAACGCTTTAACAAAAAAGGTAAAGGGAGCGCTTATTTATCCCGGAGTCATAATGTCGGCTATGGTGGTCATCGGAGTTTTGATGTTCGCTTTTGTAGTGCCAACGCTTGCAAACACTTTTAAAGAACTTGGGGTTACTCTGCCAGCTTCTACTCAGGCACTTGTGTTTTTTGGTAATTTTTTCTCGAATCATTTGCTTTTGAGTTTTGTGATCATATTTGCCACAGCCTTCGGGGGGTATGCGCTTTTTCGGGCAAAGTTTATGAATAAATACATAGATTTTATGATTTTAAAAATTCCAATTGTCGGGAATTTAGCCAGAGAGTTAAATACTGCTCGTACTGCTCGTACCATATCTTCTCTTTTACTTTCTGGTGTTTCTATTACGAGAGCTGTGGAGATCACCGAAGATGTGGTACAAAACATTTATTATAAAAGGGTTTTAGAAGAAGCTAAGGAGGCCGTAGAAAAAGGAGCACCTTTTTCTCAAGTATTTGAAAAAAACAACAAACTATATCCCATTATGATGTCGGAGATGATTCAGGTGGGAGAAGAAACTGGGAAATTGTCAGACATGCTTCTTCAAATTGCCTTATTTTATGAGGGGGAAGTCGAAAATAAAACAAAAAATCTTTCCACTATAATTGAGCCTGTGCTTATGATTTTTATTGGGGCTGGTGTTGGGTTTTTCGCTATTTCAATGATTTCTCCTCTTTATTCAATTTTGGGTAGTATTGGCTAAAAGAATTATGAAAAATTTTTACAAAAAGGGAATAACAGCTCTGGAATTTCTATTAGTCATCGCTATTCTTGGAATTTTGTTTACAATTGTTATTCCACAGTTTTCAAGAATTAAAGAAAATCAAGTATTAAAAAGTACTATCGGAGATGTAGTCTCTAGTTTAAACAAAGCACGCACAAAAACACTAGCATCTGTCAGCTCGTCTTCCTACGGAGTGCATTTACAGTCGGATAAAGTTATAATTTTCAAAGGAACAGTTTTTTCTTCAGGGGATAGTAATAATGAAACTATAAATATTACATCTCCTGCAACTATTTCCAATGTTACTTTGGCCGGGACGAGTAGCTCTTCCGGAGATGTATATTTCAACCGTCTCTCTGGGGCACCAAATAAAACTGGGACTGTGACAATTTCTACGCCTTCCTTTTCAAAAATTATTACTCTGTCAGCGACAGGGTCTGCTAGTTCAAACTAGATAATCAAAACATGAAGAAAAATTATAAAAATTCTGGATTCATGATGGTGGAAATAATTGTAGCTATCTCTATCATTGCTGTTGCCATTCTGGCGTCTATGACTGTGGCTCAGAAATCCATCCATGTTTCTAGGCAAGCTTTGCACACAACTCAAGCAGCATTTTTACTTGAAGAAGGAGCAGAAGCGGTGCGTATCCTTAGAGATAATGCTTGGACCAATATTTCAAGTTTAACTGCTGGGACTAGTTATTATCCGTTTTTCTCGGGAGGGACTTGGACACTGTCGTCTACTTCAAATACTGTCGGAATATTTACCAGGACTGTCTCTGTGGCGAATGTAAATCGCGATAACACGACCCAAGACATAGCAAATATTGGCACGAATGATCCTTCAACCAAGCTAGTTACAGTTACCGTGTCTTGGCTGGAAGGAGGAATTACTGTAACCAAAACTTTACAATTTTATATTATAGATATTTTCACATGATAAAAATTGGTAAAAAAAGAAAAAATAATCAAGGAGTAGCATTATTAGAACTTCTTTTTTACATTGCTCTTTTTACCATGCTTTCTTTAGTGGTTATCAATGCCATGATTACTATGGCTCGGTCTTTTAAGGAAACGGCTACTCAGGCAGAATTAATACAAAGCGGGTCTATTATGGAGAGGATCTCTAGAGAAATTAGACAAGCTTCGAGTATAACTTCTATCAGCGCAACCGACTTAAAACTAAATGCAGTAGAATTTAAACTTTCAGGTTCGGATCTGCAACTTTTTGAAAACAATATTTTTATTGGAAATTTAAATACTCCCAATATTGCTATAACCGGTCTGGTATTTACAGAGATAACCACTGCCCAGGGAAAGGCTATAAAAATATTTTTATCTCTTAAATCAAACAACGATATCTCAGCAAGAATTGTTGATTTTTACGACACCGTTGTGTTGAGAGAAAGTTATTAATATGAAAAAAAATTGTAAAACAATAAAAAGAAATGGCGGGGCAGCGATGCTGATATCTGTTGTATTTTTTCTTTTTATTTCTTTAGCAATCATCGCGGGACTTGTGTCTCCCACAGTTCGTGAATTTAGAAACGCACTAGATTTGACGAAATCTCGTCAAAGTTTTTTCCTCTCTGAATCTGGAGTCGAAGATGCGTATTTTAGATTAAAAAAGGCAAAAACAATTGGGTCTTCAGTTTCTCTAACTCTAAATAATAATACTGCCACTACAATCATAACCGATTCTGGTTTTAACCAAAAGACGGTATCTTCTTTGGGGGATGTAAATTCTCGTCAAAGAAAAAATGAACTTGTTTTAAATACAGGAACTGGAGTTTCTTTCAGCTATGGAGTGCAAGTCGGGACTGGCGGGATTACGATTGGACAGAATGCTGTTGTGAATGGAAGTGTTTACTCAAACGGTGATATTACAGGACCTGGATCTATTACAGGCACAGCCTTAGCTGCTAATTCGGCAGCTTTGACAGCAGATCAAGCCAATGGTTCTGGGGCGCCTACCTATGATGTTACATTTGGAAATGCAAACGGTACCCAAGATTTTGCCCAGAGTTTTTCGGTAAGTACAAACGGGGTGATCAATCAAGTAAAATTATATATCAGGAGGGTAAGTACACCAGGAAATTTAACAGTAAGAATTGTATCTAATTCAGGTAGTAGCCCAGGAACGACCACTTTAGCATCTGGGCTCTTAGATTCTTCTCTGGTATCTGTAAATTATCCAGCAGGTGATTGGGTCAATGTTCCTATTTCACCAAACGCTGAGTTAACGGCAGGAACGACATATTGGATAGTAATTGACGGAGGGACCAATTCTAATAAATATTATCAAATTGGGGCAAATTCAAATAGTTATGCTAGTGGTATTGGTAAAATCGGAGCATTTTCTGGAACATGGAATAATACTACTCCGACTGGGCTTGATGGTTTTTTTCAACTTTATTTAGGGGGACTTACTGGTACTATTAGTAATGTTTCTGTTGGCGCAGGGGTCAAGGGTAATACGTATGCGCATACGGTAAAAAACTCTAACATTGTCGGAACAAATTATTGTCAAGTAGGTAGTGGAAATAATAAAGCTTGCAACACTTCTTTACCTGATCCTACGCAAGTAGCTATGCCTATTTCAGATCAAAATATTTTAGACTGGAAAGCCGAAGCCGAAGCCGGGGGTGTATATTCAGGTAATTATGTGGTGGATAGTACCTCTGTTTCTTTCGGGCCAAAGAAAATTACGGGGAATCTTACCATGGGGAACAGTGGACGTTTAACATTAACGGGTAATCTATGGGTTGAAGGTAACATGGTCATAGACAACCATGCTCACATCAACCTATCTTCTAGTTACGGCACCTCAGAAGGTGTAATTATAGTTGATGGAACAGTGAATATAGGTAATGGTTCAGATTTCTCGGGGTCTGGGTCTGAGGGGAGTTATCTAATGGTACTCTCAACCTCCACTTCTACCGATGCGATAAAGCTTTCAAATAACGGCGGGGCTGTTATTTTGTATGCTGCAAATGGTACAGTACACTTAGAGAATAACGCCGCCGCGAAAGCATTGAATGGAAAATATATTGTTTTAGATAATAATGTTGACGTGATTTATGATAGCGGGTTGGTTAATTCAAATTTTGTTAATGGTCCTTCTGGAGGATGGGGAATAACTTCTTGGAAAGAGGTAGAGTAAGGTGTGTTATACTATACAGAATATGGGCAAGAAAATAATAATCGGTAATTGGAAAATGAATCCACTTACTTTAAATCAAGCGGAAAAGTTGTTTGAGGATGTAGCTAGGGGTGTCTCGAGAGTAAAAAAAACAGATATAGTTATTTGCACACCTTTTATCTATCTAGATAAGTTGAGTGAAATTCGTACTACTAAAGTAAAACTTGGGACGCAAGATGCATTCTGGGGAGACGTCGGCGCTTTTACTGGTGAAGTATCAGGGGAAATGCTTTACGAAATCGGGGCACGATATGTAATTTTAGGTCATTCAGAGAGACGAGCTCTAGGCGAAAATAACAATGTAGTAAATAAAAAAATAAAATCTGTTCTCGGGGCTGGACTTAGGCCCATACTTTGCGTTGGAGAAAACACACGTGATGAAAGTCATAAATATTTTAATTTAGTCAAAACACAACTTGAAGAATGCCTTGCTGGTATTTCCAAGAACTCAATTGCTAAAATAGTTATCGCCTATGAACCCGTCTGGGCGATATCTAGTACTAAAGACCGAAGAGATGCCACAGCACACGATTCACTTGAGATGGTTATTTTTATTCGCAAAATTCTTTCAGATAAATTCGGTAAAGATGCAGGTAATGTCAGAATTCTTTATGGGGGGTCGGTGAGCGAACGCGACGCTGAAGATTTTCTGAAAAATGGGGGAGTAGATGGTTTGCTTGTTGGACGTGCTAGCCTAGATGCAAAAAAGTTTACTAGCATCGCAAAAATTGCGGATAGTATATGAAACTCAAAAACTTACAAAGTATAGATTTAAAAAATAAAACGATTTTATATCGTGCTCCGTATGATATAGGAGTCAAAGAAATAAATGGAGTACTGGAAGTAAAAGATGATTTACGTATTCGGGCCACTTTGCCAACTTTAGAATATTTGATTCAACAAAATTGTAAAATAGTTATCCTAACTTACGTCAAAAGACCAGATGCGAAAGTTGTAGAAGAATTGCGTACGACCCCACACGCTAGAAAACTTTCCGAACTTCTAGGTCGGAAGGTAGATAAGATAGATGAATGCACAGGTCTACTGGTGGAAGCAAAAATAAATAATATGAAAGGCGGAGATATTTTAATGCTGGAAAACGTGCGATTTTATAAGGGCGAAATGGAAGATGATGATGAATTTGCCAAAAAACTTTGCAAAGATAAAGATATAATTGTTTTCGACGGATTTCCGCAGGCGATGCGCATCCATGCATCGACGACTGGAATAGAAAGGCATTTACCAGCTGTTGCTGGTATGTATACGGAGCATGAGGTAGAGATGCTATCTAATTTGTTAGAAAACCCAGTTAGGCCGTTTACGGTACTTATAGGTGGAGCAAAAGTTTCCGACAAGGTGGATGCGGTAAATAATTTATTAAAAATGGCCGATAAAGTTTTAGTCGGGGGAGCCGTGGCTAATGTTTTTTTAAAGGCTCAAGGGCATGAGCTTGGTAGTTCTTTTATGGAGGATGTGTTTGTTGACGAAAAAAGAAGAGAGAAAAAAGATTGGATAGTATATGCGAAGGAAATTTTAGAAAAATACAAAGATAAAGTTATTGTACCGAGTGATGTAGTAATTTCTGACGGTACAACAGTTAAAAACCTAGATTTATCTAAAGAAGGGATTCCGAATGGTTGGATGGCGCTTGATATCGGACCAGAAACTCAGAAAAACTTTTCAAAAATAATAGAAAATTCCAAAACAGTTTTCCTTGGTGGTCCGATGGGGAAATTTGAAGATGAAAAATATTCACTAGGTTCACAGGCGATACTCAATGCAATGAAAAATCTTACCAGTAACTTTTCTGGTATGACCATCATTGCTGGGGGAGACACCATAGATGTGGCTAATAGATATTCCAATATAAAAAATTTCTCTCATATTTCGCTAGCTGGTGGAGCGACATTGGATTTTCTAGCTGGTAAAGAACTTCCAGCACTAAAACCTCTTATTAAAGAGATGCAATAATTTTCTCAGCGTTTGTTTTTAGATCTTTTTCATCGCCGACAGTTTCAGGCCAGACCCACACATGAGCATGGGAGATTTCTTCACCATAAACTTGTGAGCGAATAATGTCTGCATTAAAAGCTTTCTTCTGAGCTAGGGCTATTTTCCTGACGACTTCAAAATATTCTCCTAAATTTGGAACGTCCCAAACCCACCTATAATGTTTTTTCGGGATGACTTGGGTCTGTCCGGGAGCTATTGGACGAATATCTAAAAATGCTAAAAAGTTCTGATCTTCGTAGACGATAGTAGCCGGGATTTCTTTATTTATAATTTTGCAAAAAATGCAGTCATGTTCCATACCTATATTGTATGCTAAAATTGAATTTATGCAAAAGTACGGGGAACTGCTGGAGATGTTGTTAAGGAAGAGAGGGATTACTGATCCAGCACAAGCTGAAATTTTTTTAAACCCAGACTATGAACGGGATTTTCACGACCCTTTTTTAATGCGAGATATGGAAAAGTCCTGTGTGCGAATTTTCGAAGCCATAGAAGCCAATGAAAAAATCGTGATTTATGCAGACTACGATTGTGACGGGATACCCGGTGCTGTAATTTTAAACGACTTATTTAAACTTTTAAAATACAATAACTACGAAGTTTATATCCCCATGAGGAACTCCGAAGGTTATGGGTTGAACCTAGAGGCAATTAAAAGTTTTGTAGAATCTGGGGTGAAATTGTTGATAACAATTGATCTTGGGATTACGGCTGTGGAAGAAGTAGCCCAGGCCTCTGTTGATGGTATTGATGTAATAATCACCGACCACCATTTACCTCAGGCGGTCTTACCTAGAGCGTATGCCATTCTGAACCCCAAGGTGGATGATTATCCAGAAAAAATGCTTTGCGGGGCAGGAGTAATGTTTAAATTAGTGCAAGGGTTCCTAAAAAAATATAAAGAGTATTTTAAAATCAAAGAAGGGGCTGAGAAATGGATGCTTGATATGGCTGGCCTCGCTACACTCTCAGATATGGTGCCACTTACGGGGGAGAACAGAGCCATAGCTTACTTCGGGATGAAAGTTTTTAAAAAATCTCCACGTCCTGGGGTGCAGAAACTTCTCAGTAAATTAAATATTGACCAAAGATATTTATCTGAAGATGACCTTGGTTTTATGGTGACGCCTAGATTAAATGCAGCCTCTCGGATGGATAATCCTATGCGGGCATATGAGCTTCTGGCTACAACTGATGCAGTAGAAGCCGGTGAACTTGCGAATCATCTGTCAAAAATAAATGATGAAAGGAAAACTATCGTGACTGGAATAATGCGAGATGTAAATAAACATATGAATAAAAAGCTTGAAGAGAATTCGGAGACCGAGGTGATAGTTATAGGTAATCCAGGGTGGCGAGTGGGGGTTCTCGGGTTAGTGGCAGGGAAAATGTGTGATGAGTACAACAAGCCGGTTTTTGTTTGGGGGAAAGATGAAAATGATTTAATCAAAGGTTCTTGCCGGAGCGATGGTTCAGTGTCGGTAGTGGAGCTTATGACAGCTACCAATGAATCTTTTTTAGAATTCGGAGGGCATGAGCTTGCTGGAGGATTTACGGTGCACAGTGAGAAAATTCATTTCTTAGAAGAAGCCTTATCTGAATCTTTTCGTAAAGTAAAACGAGATAAAAAAGAAAATGAAGTAAATTATGACGTAAAAACAGATTTAGGTGCTGTGACTATGAAAAATTGGAAAGAAATAAATAAAATGTCGCCTTTTGGCCTTGGAAATTCTAAACCAGTATTTCTTTTTGAAGGAGTCAAAATAGAAAAATTAAAAAAATTTGGGAAAAATGGTTCTGGAGAACATCTCGAAATTACTTTTTCTGACACCAGTAAACATAAAGCTACTGCGATTTCCTTTTTTTCTAATATTGATTCCTTTAAGACTCAATTATCAGAAGGTTTAAGGGTGGATTTACTGGGCACTTTTGACTTATCAAGGTTTCGAGGTAGGGAAGAGCTACGATTAAGAATAGTTGATATACTATAAATATAATGACAGAAGTGATTAAAATTTATACCGATGGCGCAGCAAGGGGGAATCCAGGACCGGCTGGCTGGGGAGCAGTATTTCTTAAAAGAGATAAAGTATTTTTGGAGCTCGGTGGGCGTAGTGATCATGCCACCAATAATCAGATGGAATTAACGGCGGCGATTGAAGGTTTTAAATACTTAAAGAAACATAAAATAAATCTACCAGTCGAAGTTTTTGCGGATTCAAAATATGTAATTTTAGGAATTACCGAATGGATATTTAATTGGCAGAAAAATAGTTGGAGAAATGCCGGAAAGAAGCCAGTTATGAATCGTGAACTTTGGGAAGAACTTTTTGCTCTTACGCAGGAGTTTAAGATTAAATGGAGTTATGTGAAGGGACACAGTGGAGATAAATACAACGACAGGGTAGATGAAATCGCCACAAGTTTCGCAGATGATGCTCCAGTAGTTTTGCATAAATAATTTTATGAAAGAAAATCCTTTAGCAAAATATAACACCTTAGGGTTAAGAGGGCCAGTACATCCTATGGAGCGTGAAAAACTTTCTATTTATTTTGCCGGACCAGAAGACCTGGAAGAGTTTAAAAAAATGAAACTGGAATCTTTTAGCAATGACCCGGGAGCCTTCTCTATTTATTCTCCAGAGAAATTGGAAAAGAAGGTCAAGGACGTACAGAATTATTCCCAGGAAAATGTATTGAGCCCTGTAAGATTTACAGTAATGTCGAGATATGATTCTAAACCCATGGGTATAGTTGGAGCGGTAAAGGAAGATGACGGTACTTGGATTATTCATTCCGTTTACATTAATCCAAGTTTTAGAAAAGGTTTGACAGAAATCTCGGTCGCAAAAGAGATGATACAGAAAGCTCTGTCAGAGATAAAACAGAGAGGTGGAACAAAAGTTATATTATGGGTGGAAAATACCAGAGAGCATGCCATTGCTCTTTATAAAAGTTTAGGATTTAAAAAGTCAAAACAACCCAAGGAAATATTTTATAGAGTATTAAAAAAAGGACACGGGCTAATGGAATTGGATTTAAATGCGGGATAGAATTTTTTACACGATTTGTTTCAGTTTTATTTTTGGAATCTTTGTACGCTCTTTTGTTTTTATAAATTTATATCTGGTTATTGTATTTTGTATAATTTCTTTTGCTCTTTTTTTATTTTTTACTTTAATATCTAAAAACAACTTTGGAATTATTTTTTCAATCTTTATTTTCACTTTTGCTCTAGGAATTTTTAGATTTGATACGGTAGATACTCCCTCTCCTGCATTGTTTGAGTCCAAGGTTGGGAAAAATGTAAATTTTACGGGAGAAATTATAGATGAACCAAATGTTAAAGAGAAGAATCAGCAATTAACAGTTGCGGTGAATGAAGGTGAACAAAAAACAAAGATTTTATTATCTGTAGGTTTGGAGGAATATTATAGTTATGGCGACGAGATATCTTTTTCTGGTATTTTAAAAAAGCCAGAGAATTTTGTTACTGACCAAGGCAAAGAATTTGATTATGTAAATTATCTAAGGAAAGATCGCATTGTTTACGTGATGAGTTATCCAAAAGTTGAGATTGTTTCTCGTGGAAATGGGAATGTGGTTAAAAAGATTTTATTCGATGTTAAAGAAAAGTTTATAGAAAAATTAAATTTAGTCATTGATAGCCCAGAAAATTTACTTATGGGTGGGCTGATCTTGGGAGAAAAATCTGCATTTAGTGAAAATTTACGGCAGAGTTTTGTAAATACGGGTACGATTCACATAGTCGCTCTTTCTGGATACAACGTGACTATTGTAGCTGAGTGGATTATGAAATTGTTTGCCCAGTTATCCTTTGTTTCTGTAAATTTCAGTATTGGAGCAGGAATTTTTGCGATTATTTTATTTATATTAATGACGGGGATGAGCTCTACTGCTGTCCGGGCGGGGATTATGGCTGTGCTGGCGCTTATTGCTCGGGCCACAGGCAGGAATTATGATGTGGCGAGAGCGCTCGTGCTTACCGGAGTTGTTATGGTCATGATAAATCCTTTTCTGTTAGTTTTTGATGTTTCTTTTCAGCTTTCTTTTATCGCTACTGTTGCTGTTATATTTTTCGCACCAAGAGTTGAAAGGTATTTCGAATGGGTTACTAAAAAATTTGGTTTGCGAGACATAGTTTCTGTTACCACGGCTGCATATATTTTTGTTTTTCCTTTTATTTTGTATAAAATGGGAAATTTTTCTTTGGTTGCAATTCCGGCAAATATTTTAATTCTTCCCTTTATCCCTTTTACAATGCTGTTAGGATTTATCACTGGTTTCGTGGGGTTAATCTGGAATATTTTAGCGGTGCCGTTTGGCTTTGTTTCTTATCTATTTTTACAATACGAGCTTGGAGTGATAAATTTCTTTGCCAAGGCTCCCTTTGCCGCCTTCAGCTTTCCAGATTTTCCTCTCTCTCTAACCATCTTAATATATCTCTATTTTATTTATAGACTTTTTGGGAGAGATATTAAAATTTTCTTTACACAGTCAACTTGAGAAAGTTTTATAAGGCTTCGTTGAGATTTTTTTCTACAGTGCTCCAGTTCAAGTTTGTAAAGAAGTCTTCTACATAATCCTTTTTCCCTCCTGGGGCATAGTCGGCGATGTAGGCGTGTTCCCATAAGTCTAAGCATAGAATAGGTACACAGCCAGAGAGTTGTCCGAGCTCGTGATCTCCGACATATGCATTCATTAAATACTTTTCATTTTTATCATAATATAAAATAGCCCAGCCTATCCCACGGCTCATAGCTATGGCTTTAAATCTAGCCAGCCATTTATCGAAACTTCCCCAGACGAATTCTATGGATTTATATAATTCACTATCCTTGGAAATTTCCTTGGCTCCATTTGATAAATGTTCGAAATATATTTCGTGGTTTCGCATACCGTCATATTCAAAACCGAACCTTCTTTGCACTTCCGCCAATTCATAAGCATTTTTCTCGGAATCTTTGGAAAGTTCTTCAATCTTTTGCAAAATTAAATTTGTATTTTTTACGTAACCCTCATAGAGTTTTAGGTGGTCAGCTACAGTTTTTTCTGAAATTCCTTTCAGGGGAGCGATGTTAAAAGTTTTGGGTGTAAATGTTTTCATTTTATATATTTGATAATTAATATGGTTAATGTGTTAACATTGTATCATGCCGGAAACGGAAAATATACATTACAAAAACTACATTTTATTGATTATTATTCTATTTTTATCTGTCGTTAACGTTTTTCTTTTTTGGACTGATTTTCAAAGCTCAAAAAGAGGGCTTACTTTTGCCATGCTGGATATCGGGCAAGGGGACGGGCTATTTATTGAGTCACCCAACGGTACACAAATAATGTTTGATGCAGGACCCGCGCGTAGTGTGCTTGGTCCGCTTGCGAGAGTGACGTCTCCGTTTGATAAAACCATAGATGCAATTGTAATTACAAATCCAGACGCAGACCATATCGGTGGGTTTATAGATATTTTAAAAAATTATAAAGTTGGTGCTGTCTTAGAGCCAGGAACTTTTAACGATTCTAAAACTTATCAAAATTTAAAAGCAGAAATACAAAAACAGAAAATACCAAATATTTTAGTGAAAAAAGGAATGCGCTTGAATATGGGACACGGGGTATTGATTGATATTTTATTTCCTGACCGAGATGTTTCTACTTGGAATTCAAACGATGGCTCAGCAGTGGCGCGATTATCCTATGGAGCCACGTCTGTAATGTTGACGGGGGACGCTTCAGTAAAAACCGAAAGGATAATTTTGGAAGACAATAATTTGGCACAACTTAAAAGTACTATTTTGAAAGTTGGGCATCACGGATCACGCACTTCTTCTTCCACATCATTTGTAAAAGCTGTCTCTCCTGCGTACGCACTAGTTTCTGATGGCAAAGATAATAAATATGGTCATCCACACAAGGAAACTCTCACTACGCTAACTCAACTTGGAGTAAAAACTCTTCGAACTGACTTATTGGGGACCATTATTATGAAGTCTGATGGTAAAAACGAGCTATTTTCATTCCAAAAGTAATTAACATTGCTCTTCTTGTAATTATGATATTATAAAAATATGAAAGATAAAAAAATTGAGAAATTAATAAAAGAGGAAGAAAAGAGGCAGAAAGAAGGGCTAGAGCTTATCCCTTCTGAAAACTATGTTTCTGAGGATGTTTTGACAGCCAATGGTTCGGTTTTTACCAATAAATACTCTGAAGGATACCCAGGACGCAGGTATTATGGAGGGCAGGATTTTACTGATCAAGTGGAGAGATTAGCCATAGAGCGTATTTGTAAACTTTTTAAATGTAAATTTGCTAATGTTCAGCCACATTCTGGCGCTCCGGCCAACCTCGCAGTTTATGCGGCCTTGCTCGAGCCAGGGGATACGGTTCTCGGAATGGATTTATCTCATGGAGGGCACCTGACTCACGGACATCCTATGACTCTTCCGGCGAAAATTTATAAATTCGTAACCTACAAGATGAAAAATCCGGACACGGGGGAGATCGATTATGAAGATATGCGAAAAGTTGCCCTTGAGCACAAGCCGAAATTAATTATCGCTGGATTCTCTGCATACCCAAGAACACTAAACTATAAAAAATTCGTAGACATAGCTCACGAAGTCGGTGCGATAACTATGGCCGACATGGCGCACATTGCTGGTCTTATCGCTGCCGGAGTACTTCGTAATCCTTTTGACGATGGTTTTGATATTATAACTTCCACTACACACAAGACTCTTCGTGGTCCACGCGGGGGAATAATCTTAACTCGCGAGAGCGAAGAAATTGCCAAGAAAATTGATAAATCCATCTTCCCTGGCATCCAGGGTGGTCCCCACATGCATACTATTGCTGCTAAGGCCGTGGCATTCGGTGAGGCTATGACGCCAAAGTATAAAGCATATGCAAAACAGATTTTAAAAAATGCGAAAGCTATGGCAGAAGTTTTGAAGAAGAATAAAATTAGAATGATTGGCGGGGGGACAGATAACCACTTAATTCTTGCCGATGTGTTTGGTTCGCTGGGCGTGACTGGGAAAGAAGCCCAGACAGTGCTAGACGAAGTGGGAATCACCTTAAATATGAACTCTATAGCAGGAGACACTAGGAAACCGCTTGATCCTTCCGGGATTCGTTTCGGTACTCCAGCTATCACTACTAGAGGATTTAAGGAGAAAGATTGCAAGAAAGTCGCTGAGCTTATGATTCTTACTCTCAAGAATAAAGATAATAAAAAAGCAAAAGAACAAATTCACAAAGAAATAAAAAAACTTGCCAAGAAATTTCCTATTCCTAAAAAGTTTGTATAAATTTATGAATTTAAAAAATAAAGTTGTGGTTATTACAGGATCAACCAAAGGACTTGGTAAAGCTTTGGCGTCGGCGTTTTTAGACGAGAAAGTCAAAGTGATTATAAACGCCCGATCAAAAAAAGAACTCCAAAAAGTAGGCAAAGAGATAGGGGCCGTTGGATACCCTGGTGATGTTACCAAGGAAAAAGACATGAAAAAGCTTGCAGATTTTGTTGTAAAAAAATTTAAGAGAATAGATGTGTGGGTTAATAATGCTGGTATTTGGTTGCCCCATAAGCCAATCGAAAAAACTGACTGGAAAAAGGCCCATGATTTAATGGAAGTCAATTTATTTGGTACAGTTTATGGATCCAAAGTTGCTTTGACCCAAATGCGCAAGCAGAATTTTGGTTTTATTGTGAATATTATTTCAACAAGTGGATTAAATGGAAAAATAAACGAAACAGCTTATTGCGCAAGTAAATTTGCGGTGTCAGGATTTACTAAATCTCTCATGAAAGAGGTAAGTGGTGAAAAAATTAAAGTACTCGAAGTTTATCCTGGAGGGATGAAAACAAATTTATTCGATGAAAGTAGACCGAAAAATTATAATGAATTTATGGATCCAAATTTCGTAGCTCAAAAGATAATTCAAAATTTAAAATTAAGCAAACCTAGAGAGGGAATCATAATAAAAAGAAAATAGTATGGAACTTCAAGTTGGGGTGAAAATTTTGCTTAAGAATAAAGATGGGAAATATCTTGTAGTTTGTCGTAATCCGGAAAAATATCCAGAAGCCGGGAGACAGTGGGAAATTGTTGGTGGCAGGATAGACCCTGGTACAAATTTGATTGAAAATTTGAGAAGGGAAGCAAAAGAAGAAACGGGATTAGAAATCACTGGTAGCCCTACTTTAATAACTGCCCAAGATATTTTAAAACCGAATAAACATATTGTTCGTTTAACATATTCTGGATACGCGGATGGAGAAGTTAAATTAAGCGATGAGCATACTGAATATAATTGGCTTAGTTTAGGCGAAATTTCTAAGCTTGAACCGATGGATAAGTATTTCAAAGAAGTCTTAGGCAATTTCAATTTAAGCTAATTTCTGCTATATTTTCAATATGGCAAAGAAAGGGAAGCTAATAGTAATAGACGGCACAGATGGTTCTGGGAAGGCGACTCAGGTAGAGTATTTGATTAAGCATCTTAAGCAAGATGGGTATAAAGTAAAGGTCGTTGATTTCCCAGATTACTACTCGAATTTTTTTGGAAAATTTATTGGGCACTGTCTCTCTGAGCAATATTATAATTTCGTAAAGGTGCATCCGAAAATAGCATCCGTGCTTTATGCAGCTGACCGTTTTGAATCAAAAGATAAAATTGGGAAATGGCTAAAAGACGGGAATATTGTAATAGCAAACAGATATGCTAGCGCGAACCAGATACACCAAGGCGGGAAAATTGCTAATACCAAGAAAAGAGAAAACTTTTTGAAATGGTTAGCCGAGATGGAGTATAAAGTTTTTAAAATCCCAAAGCCTGATGTAATTTTCTATCTAAGTGTACCTATTCCTGTGGTTTTAAAATTAATTAAGGAAAGAAATAAAAGTGTAGCACGAGGATATCTAGGGAAGAAAAAAGATGTACACGAAAAGGACGTAAGATTTCTAGAAAATTCTAGGAAGAGTGCTCTATGGCTTGCGAAAACCCAGAAAGGATGGATTAAAATAGAATGTGTAAAAAGTGGAATTTTAAGTACTCGAGAAGATATTCACGAAGAAATTTATTCTAAGATTAAAAAAGTTTTGAAATGATTCTAAAAGTTAAAAAATTACATAAAGATGCGAAGCTGCCGACACATGGTCACCCCGGGGATGCAGGGATGGATTTTTATACTGTTGAGGAAGTAGTTTTTCCTGCAGGGAAACAGGCACGAGTGCACACAGGGGTAGTCATTGAGATTCCAGAGGGGTATGTGGGGCTTGTCTGGGACAAATCCAGCATTTCTTTTAATTTTGGACTTAAGGTGGTGGGAGGAGTTATGGACGCAGGATATCGCGGTGAAGTTATCATGAACTTCTTAAATGTTACAGACAAAGAGGTTATAATAGAGAAAGGTCATAAAATAGTACAAATGATAATTCAGAAATTTGACCACTGTGATATAGAAGAGGTACAAGAAATTTCAGAGACAGTGCGTGGAAGTGGTAGAGAGGGTAGTACTGGACTTAAATAATATGGAAAAGGAAATAAAAAATTTAATAAAAGATGCGCTTCAGAATCTGACAATAGAGGTAAGCGATATTGTGCTTGAGCATCCTGAAGATTTAAAGCATGGAGATTATTCTACAAATGTAGCTTTAGCTATTGCGAAAAATATTGGAGAAAACCCGAAGACTTTAGCAGAAAAAATAGCCAAAGAGCTAGAGAGATTAAATGTAGACAATAATATTGAAAAAGTTGAAGTAGCTGGTTCTGGTTTTATAAATTTTTATTTATCTAGGAAATTTTTTAGCAGGAATATTGAAGAAATTTTAAATCAAGGTAACAGTGTCGGTAAAAACGAAATATTTTCCGGTAAAAAAATAATGGTGGAATACACTGACCCGAATCCTTTTAAGCCAGTACATATCGGGCACATCATGACCAATGCGATAGGGGAATCAATCGCTAGAATCCTCGAGCATTCCGGTGCAGAAATTTCACGAGCCAACTACCAGGGCGACATAGGGCTACACGTGGCGAAAGCTATCTATGGACTTTTAAAAGATACTAAGCTTCAAGATAAGTCCGGTTCACACAATCTCCAAGCGACGAATATCGGGGCAGCGTATGTGCTCGGGGCTGAAGCTTATGAAAATGACGAAAATGCGAAAAAAGAAATTGAAGAAATAAATAAAAAGATTTATGCTCGTGATGATAAAAAAATAAATGAGATCTATGATTGGGGCTTTAAGGCAACGATGGAAGCTTTCGAAGATTTATATAAAATTCTCGGAACAAAATTCGACTATTACTTTTTAGAAAGTGCCATGGCAGATATCGGCAGGGACGTGGTCAATGCAAATACTGGTGAAATTTTCGAAGAGTCCGACGGGGCTTTAGTTTTTAAAGCAGAAAAACACAATCCTAAACTCCATACCCGAGTTTTCATCACTTCTAAAGGTTTACCTACCTACGAAGCGAAAGAGTTAGGTTTAGCTCTGGAGAAGTTTAAAACGGAGCCAAATATGGATTTATCTATAGTCATCACCGCCAACGAGCAAGCTGACTATATGCGGGTGGTGGCGAAAGCTCTTTCACTAATCCACCCAGAATATGAAAATAAAATGTTGCATATTACGCACGGGATGATGCGCCTGGCTTCCGGCAAGATGTCTTCGAGGAAGGGTAATGTTGTGACGGGGGAAGCCCTGCTTAGAGACACTATCGAGCTTGTGTCAGAAAGGCTGAAAGATAGAGAATGGAATGAGGAAGAAAAAAATAAAGTTGCAGAAGTTGTCGGGGTCGCAGCGCTTAAATATTCCATATTAAAACAATCTACCGGTGGAGATATTATTTATGATTTTGATAAATCTATTTCCTTCGAAGGAGACTCGGGCCCATACCTCGCGTATTCTCATGCCCGAGCGAATTCCATTTTAGAAAAAGCGCAAAAAGAAAATATTTTACCAAGTTTTGAAGTTTTGCCTGATGAAACTTTCGAAATAGAAAAATTATTATATAAATTTTCTGAAGTTGTTCTTCGTTCTGCTTCCGAATATGAACCCCACTATGTTGCAAATTATTTAATCGAAATCGCTCGTGCCTTTAACAGTTTTTACGGGAACAACGTAATCGTAAACAAAGACGACCCAGCTTCTGCGTATAAAGTAGCTCTTACTTACGCATTTACTTTCATAATAAAAAACGGCCTCCACCTCCTCGGCATCACCGCTCCCACAAAAATGTAGACTATACAAGCATTTTTATTAACTAGCGATTTTTGTACATTCCCCCATTTACGCCATGGCGTAAATGGGGGAATAGGATATAATTAATGTATGCACAACCAAAAGCAGAAATTTTACAAAGGGGTAAGGGTTAATTCTTTTGGAATTCCCATTTTTACTAAAAACAGAACAAGTCGTTCGAAAAAACAAAATAGGAAAAGAGTATTTTATCACAGCACTTTCGCTTCTTCTTTTAAGAAAACTGATCCTAAAAATCTTATCATTATGTACGACATACCCCATAGTCAAAAAAAAGAGAGAGATTGGTTTCGTCGGCAATTAATAAAGTTTGATTACGTTATGATACAGAAAAGTGTTTGGGTCGGCCCTTCGCCCTTGCCCAAAGATTTTCTTGATTATTTGAAAGAAATTAAAATAGGGGATAATTTTAAAACCTTTAAATTGGCAAAATCCTATAATTCCCTCATATCAGCCATGGCGTAAATGGGGGAATAGTTTTCCACAGTTTTGCTAGGGCTTCTTTAAATTTATGTGATAATTAATTGCATGAAGAAACTCTTATTGTTTGTTTTTGTGTTAAGTATTTTTGTACCAAAATTTGTATTTGCGGAAACTTATACTGGGGATATTTACATAAATAGTACTGGAGGAGGTAATTGTACTACCATTGGTGTTTGGGACGATGAAACTAAAACTTGCACTTTTACTAAAGATCTTTTTGGTCCATTGACCATTGGTTCAGTTGGTATTACCATCGATGGTGCAGGCCATACTATGTCCAGAGATACTCAAGCTGCTTTTTTTCAAAGAAATGGAATGACTGTAGGTGGATCAAATTTTGTTTTAAAAAATATTAATGTTAAAGGTTTCACAAACTGCATTATTTTTAATAATGGTACAATAAATAGCCGTGTGGAGAATTCTACTATTTCTTCCTGTGGCAGTTATGGAATTTACCTACCTGTTTCTTCCGGGGGACATATTTTTTTAAATAATAATTTTAATCAAAACTTTCTTGGAATTTTTGTAAATTCGTCCAACAATACAATTGAAGGCAACATATTTTCTGCAAATAATACTTATGGAATAAGAATAAACAATGCCTCAAACAATATTATCAAAAATAATATTTTAATTGGGAATTTTACAGGAATTCGTTTTGAATATGGTACGGGAAATAGAATTACAGAAAATACTATAGAAAATAGCAAGTCTTATGGTTTGTATGCAATTGGTTCTGGGGTAAACCAAAATTATGTTGTAAATAATAATTTTATTAATAATCGAGATGGACAAGCTTATACATATCAAATCCAATTGTCTGATGTGTCACCAATTGGTGGTAATTATTGGAGTGATTATGATGCGCCGAGCGAAGGATGTAATGATTTAAATATTGATAGTATTTGTGATCAACCAAAATACTTGAACCCATACGATCTTTCGTATGGAGACTTTTATCCTTGGGTGAGGAGAGATGGCTGGAAAACTGACCCTCCAACCTGTTTTGATGGAATAAAAAATCAAGATGAAACTGATATTGATGAAGGTGGAGTATGCAAAGTCCTTAGCTCCGAAAAATCAATCGTTTCGTTTAGTTTTGACAATTTAACACCAAAGGTTGTGGGTGTTATTAATGAAGCTGATCACACCATTTCTGCTACTGTTCCTTTCGGTATTGGTCTCACAGATCTTATTCCAAGCATAGCTGTTTCAGCGGGAGCATCTGTTAATCCAGAGAATGGTACTTCTCAAAATTTTACTAATACTGTAATGTACAATGTTACAGCAGAGGACAAATCAACTCAGGAATACGCAGTTACAGTGACTTCGTCTTGTACTGTTGATTGCTTTTCTAGTGTGCTTTTTTTGCCCGGACTTGAATCTAGTAGGCTATACACAAACAGAGAAAGTGGGAGTGAAGATCAACTCTGGGAGCCAAATACAAATAGCGACGTGGAGGATTTATATTTAAACACCGATGGAACAAGTAAAAATTTAAATATTTATACGAGAGATATTATAAAAGAAACAAATGTTCCAATCCCCGTTGGTTCGGCGGGGCAAAATATTTATAAAAGTTTTTCGGCGATGATGGATGTATTGTTTGATGATCATAAAATTGCTGAGTGGAAAGAGTTTGCTTATGATTGGCGGCAAGACGTGCAAGATATTATTGAAAATGGAACAAAATACCAGAATGAAAATAAATCGCTTGTCGCTACACTGCAAGCTCTAGTCGATTCTTCTAAAAATGGCAAAGTCACAATCGTGGCGCACAGCAATGGAGGATTGATTGCGAAAGCTCTTTTGAATAAATTACAAGATGATAAAATCGCAGGAATAAATAATTTGATTGATAATATTGATGTGCTTATTTTAGTAGCTGTACCAGAAATAGGGACTGCGAGTGCTGTGCCTGCGGTGCTGCATGGGTATAAACAAAATCTAATGGGCGGTTTACTTATGGACGAGGCGCATGCTCGAGAGCTGGGGAGAAATATGATTAGTGCTTTTGGACTTTTGCCAAGTAGGGAATATCTAAATAGGGTCAATGCTTCACCGGCAACTTTTGTGGATACTGTAATTCCTTCAAATGTGACAACGAAACTTGTGCAGGCATTCGGGAGTGCTATCAGTTCTTATGATGAATATAAAGATTTCCTATTTGGAAGAGAGGGGAGAACAGAGCCGACAATAAATCAAATAAATTTGCCTATTAGCTTATCACAAGATTTATTTACTAAAGCAGAGACTTTGCATAATATTATCGATGAGTGGGTGCCACCAGAGAGTCTGCGGGTTGTAGAAGTCGCAGGGTGGGGGCTAGACACTATTGCAAGCTTTGAATATTACCCAAAGATATGCACACAATCGCTTAATTGTGGTTTCACAATGGACGAAAGGCCTCGCTTTACAGCAAACGGAGACGGAACCGTTGTAGTGCCTAGCGCTCAATATATGAGTGTTGCTGATAATGCGGAAAAGTACTGGGTAGATTTAAATAGATATAATCAGCTTCAGTTTTCAAGGACAAAACACGCTTCTATTTTAGAAGTAACTTCACTTTTGGATTTTATTTCAAACACGATTCAAGAAATAATACCTAGTGACTCTCCATATTTATCTACTACCGAACCACTAGATACATCAAATCGCTTTTATATTTCTATTCACTCACCAGTAACTCTAGATGCTTTTGACACAGAAGGAAATCATACTGGTAAAATTTGTCCAACTAACTCAGACTTTTGTTATGTAGAAGAAAATATTCCGAATTCATCATATTTACAATTTGGAGAAGGAAAATACCTTAATCTCAGAGAAGAGCAAATGTTTAAAGTTAAACTTCAGGGTACAGACGTAGGAACATTTACTTATGAGTCAGAAAAAGTCTTACCTGATGGGACATCCACCACGTCCTCATTCGTAGATATCCCTGTGACGATACAAACACAAGCAGAGATAACATTAAATGTTAATACTCAAACACCTGAGTTAAAATTAGATGTGACTGGAGACGGAGTTTCTGATTTTACTATTACACCTAATGATACCTTTGACCCAATATTATATTTACAAATTATGAAAGCCACGATTGATTCGCTGGACATTAGTCCATCTAAGATTAAAGATTTCGATAAAAAAGTAGACAATGTAATAAAGGAGATTAAAAAAGGGAAAACAAACAAAGCACAATTAAAAATAGAAAAATTTAAGAGTTATTTCACTAAAACATTATCCAAGCCAGATCCAAAGAAACCAAAACCTAATAAAATATCTAAAGCTGATGCACAGCTCCTGCTTGATATGTTGAACAAATTATTAGATAATTTAAAATAATATGAAAAAAATAGTAAGTTTGTTTTCTCTTTTTTTGTCCATTTTTATATTTGCATGGTTGAGATATTACGGAGAATCAGCAGTATACAATTATCACGTGGCTTACGTTGTTGAATACTTGTTTTATTGGGGTGTCGTTGTGTTTATACTGAGCTTGTTTGCATTTATGCTTAATAATGCAAAATACAAAGTATGGTTTTTCATTACCATATTATTCATGGTTATATCTATTTTGTTTACATATAGCGTAGACGAGAATGACGTACTTTTTAGTGGTCAATACGTTATTTTATTGTTAATTGGGCTATATTCTTTTGTTTCTATAATTTATTTTCTTGTTCAATTTTTAAAAAATAAAAAACAACCTAGTTTTGTGGAATAAACTAGCAAAAAGTTATACACCTCGGGAGGGGTGCTTTTTTGAGATAAGCGTATGATGGGGGTGAATAGAAAAAGGGGGAATCATGTACGATGGTGGGTACCCGCTGGTTGGTGTTTGTGAGGACTGCGGAGAAGAGGGCTCGACGTGGTGTGAGGAATTTTTCCTCGACGTGTGTCTCGTCTGCAAGATAAAGAGACAAGAACAAGCAGCCGAGAGAAGGAAGATGTTCACATCGCAAATGCCTGAGTGATGCGGGCAGGAGGAATTATGAATGGTTGCTGTCTTTGCAATCAGGCATTCAATGCCTACCTCCCTGGCCGTTCGCCTAAATCCATGTGGATTTATCAGGCAGAGAAGTTGCCTGTCCACGAGTCCTGTGGGAGGAGGCTAGCGGTAAAAATCGAAGAACTTGTGAACGAGGACGCGCAGCAGGCATTCATGGGTCCAATTCTGAGAAGAATTTCCCATTGAATGGGGGAAGGAACATCGCGGGCGTTCACGTTGGACGCCCGTTTCTTTTTGAGAAAAGTTATGCACCTTGCGAGAGGTGTGTTTTATTTTTAGGCGTATAATTATAGAGAATCGCAGGAGGAAATCGTGAGCATCAGTATCAGTTCAATGCTCGCACAGTGTGTGGTGTGCGAGCGACCCATCCCAGAAAAAGAGGAGGCTAAAAACTTCGAAGGTCGCCAAGTGTGCTCGAGCTGTACGATCGAGCGCGCCGAAAGTAAGGTGACTGGTGAGGTTCTTCTCTTTCTTCGCGAAGAAGCAGTGGCGAAGCTTCGCGAATTGGTGTTGAGTCGCCACGACAATCACGACGACGGAGGGTTACATCCCCTCAGGTAAGCGGGGCCGCTTAAGCGCCCCGCCTTTTTTTTCAACAAAGATGGTGCTATAATCTTTTTACAAGCGTAGAAGGGGCCCCGTCCGAATAATCCGGGCAGGCATCACCCCTGAGCTTTGGGAAGAAAACCGCAAGGTGAGTAGAACCCGGTGTTATGAGAAGTAACCAAGGTGGTACCACGGGGAAACTCGTCCTTGAATTATAACTATGGTTGTAATTTGAGGACGAGTTTTTTATATTATGAGCGAAGAAAATACAAATAAATCTGAAGCAGCTTTGCGAGAAGAGCGTATTTTGCAATTTTGGCGCGAGCACAAAACTTTTGAAAAATCTTTAGCTAAAAAGTCTCCAAAAGGGCACTATGTCTTTTACGATGGGCCACCATTTGCGACAGGGCATATACACTACGGGCACATTTTAGGCAGTACGGTGAAAGACGTTATCGGCAGATATAAAACTATGCAAGGGTATTATGTGCCGAGAGTCTGGGGCTGGGATTGCCACGGGTTACCTATTGAGAACATCGTTGAGAAAGAATTAAATATTGCCGGACACAAAGAAATTGAAAAATTAGGTATTGATAAATTTGTGGAGTATGCGCGAAGTAAAGTTCTGCAATATGATAAAGATTGGGAAAAGGGGATAGAACGCATCGGGCGCTGGGTAGACTTCCCAGGAGGATATAAGACCATGGACAACACCTTCATTGAGTCCGTATGGTGGGCCTTGTCAGAATTTAATAAAAGAAATCTTATTTACGAAGGAGTAAGAGTACTTGCGTATTGTCCGAGATGTGAGACACCGATTGCTAACTCTGAAATCGCGATGGACAACAGCTATAAAGATATCTCTGATATTTCCGTGTATGTGAAATTTGAGCTTGAGGATGAACCCGGTACGTATCTCTTAGCTTGGACGACGACGCCCTGGACGCTCCCTGGGAATACGGCTATCGCTATAAATAAAAACATTGTTTATGTGAAAGTAAAAACCGCCGAGGGAATTTTCATCCTTGCTAAAGAGACAGTTCCAAACGTTTTAAAAGACAAAGAACACACAGTTTTAGCCGAAGTAAAAAGCGAAGATTTAGTTGGTAAGAAATATAAACCAGTTTTCCCATATTATCAGAATACTGATGTGGCGAAAAATAAAAATATTTGGCGAGTGTGGCATGCGGACTTCGTAACCATAGAAAAAGGGACAGGAATAGCCCACGAAGCTCCAGCCTTCGGGGAAGATGATATGAACCTAGCTAAGCAGAATAGTATTCCGTGGATTATCCATGTGGATGAGACTGGAAGATTTAAAACAGAAGTTATTGATTTCGCTGGGCAACTTGTAAAACCAAAATCTGCAGAAAAAGATGGGCACCAAAAAGCGGATATTGAAATTATAAAATATTTAGCTAAGGCCAATCTTCTTTTCGCAAAAGAAAAGATAATTCACTCATACCCTCATTGCATGCGTTGCGAAACGCCGATAATATACTACGCCCTGCCATCTTGGTTTATCAATATACAGAAAGTCAAAGGAAATATTCTTAAACAAGCTAGATACATAAACTGGATTCCTTCACACTTAAAAGAAGGAAGATTTAGAAATATTGCAGAAAATGCACCAGACTGGAACATTTCCAGGAATAGGTATTGGGCGAGCCCGTTACCTATTTGGAAATGTGAACAATGTAAAAAACAAACCTTCATCAGTTCCTTAGAAGACTTAAAAAACAAAACAAAAAAGTCTGGCAATAAATATTTCGTAATGCGACACGGACAAGCTGAAAACAATGTCACCGATGCGCACAGTAGGGACTTAGAAATTAATGCCAAATTAACTGAAGTGGGGAGAGGGCAAGTTTTAGATAGTGCTAAAAATATCAAAGATAAAATTGATGTCGTTATCTCTTCTCCATTTAATCGGGCAAAAGAGACGATGGAAATAGTGTGTGAGCAAATTGGTTTCCCTGTTGGGAATGTTACATATGATGACAGAATTAGAGAATGGGAAACAAGCACGATTTTCGAAGGAAAAGATCGAGCTATTGTGGACAAATATTATGAATTAGACTACTTAGATAATCCGGCAGAGATTCTGGCAGAGGGAGAAAGCTTTGCTCAAGTGGTAAAACGAGTAGGGCAATTTATCTATGACATAGAGACTAAATATTCAGGCAAAAATATTTTGATTGTTGGGCACGGGGGAGCTACTCAAGCATTGTGCTTCGTCGTTAAGGGGACGTCTTTTGATTTATTATCCAGCAAAACTAATCCATTTCCGGAATTAAAAAATGCAGAAATAAAAAAACTGGATTTTGTACCCCTTCCGCATAATGCTAACTATGAGCTTGATTTACACCGACCGTATATAGATGATGCGGCTCTTGTTTGTGATTGTGGCGCAGACTTAGAACGTATTCCAGAAGTCTTGGATTGCTGGTTTGAGTCTGGCTCTATGCCATTTGCGCAAGACCACTATCCATTTGAAAATAAAGCTTGGCAGAAAAATAATTTTCCGGCTGGATTCGTGGCGGAATACATAGGACAGGTTAGAACTTGGTTCTATTACACACACACAGTTTCGACTGTCTTGTTTAACCACACTCCGTTTAAAAATATTGTCTCTACGGGGACAGTTAGAGCTTCCGACGGTGAGAAAATGTCTAAATCTAAGCACAATTATCCTGACCCGTGGATATTTATAGATAAATACGGGGTGGATGCATTGCGTCTCTACTTGATGTCTTCTACATTAATGAAGGGAGAGGATGCCAACTTCTCAGAAAAAACTGTGCAAGAAATTTCGAGTAAAATAGTCGGAAGACTTTTCAATGTCCTAGCCTTTTATGAGCTCTATCGAGATAAAGAACTAGAAACGGATTATGCCCCAAAATCAAAAAAAATTCTAGATAAATGGATTTTAGCCAGGTTCTATCAAACACTTAGTGAAATCACTAAAGGCATGGAGAAATACGATATGGCTGAGGCGACGAGGCCCATAGACTTACTAGTGGAAGATATTTCTACTTGGTATTTACGACGTTCTCGTGATCGAATTAAAGATGGAGATAGGGAATCGAAGCAAACACTGTATTTCTTATTAAAAAATTTAGCGAGAACGCTTGCCCCCTTCGCTCCGTTTATGGCTGAAGATATGTGGAGAACATTGAAGAATGATAATGATCCTGAAAGCGTGCATTTAACCAGCTGGCCAAAGAAAAGGTTTAGTATTTTTTCTTTTGGTAAACAGAAAATTATGGAAAAAATGGGGACAGTCAGAAGTATCGTGACCTTGGGCTTAGAGGCGAGACAGAAAGCGGGGATAAAAGTTCGCCAACCATTAAATCACCTAGCTATTGTTGCCGAAGGACTGATGGATGAATACCTTGAAATCATAAAGGATGAGTTAAATATCAAAAATATCTCTTATCTGTTAAAAATAAAATTAGGTATCAGTAAAGTGAACTTGGATACGAATATTACCGAAGAATTAAAACTTGAGGGTGATTATCGTGAGCTGGTGCGGGCTCTGCAAGACCTAAGAAAGAAAATAGGGCTTACTCCGAGCGACGTCGTAGCACTTATCTTTGAAACAAGCGAAATAGGCAAAAAACTTATTCAAAAATTCGAAAACGATATGAAGAAAACTGTGCTAGTGTCCAAAATAGAATTTAAAGAAAATGATGGGGAAGAAGTCAAAATAGACGAACTTGATTTCAAAGTAAAAATAGAAAAATAAATGCGTACTATCCTAGACATTTATAAAGAATATAAAATTATGCCGAATTTGCAGATGCACATGCTCCGGGTGGCAGCTGTGGCGTCAATTATTTGTGATAATTTTGATGAGCCGCTACCGAAGGAAGATATCATTACGGCGTGTTTGTTGCATGATACCGGAAATATTCTTAAATTTAAATTAGGTTATTTCCCAGAATTTTTAGAGCCAGAAGGATTAGAATACTGGCAAAAGGTTAAAGATAAATATAAACAAAAATACGGGGAAGACGAGCACGTGGCGACATTAAAAATTGCAAAAGAGCTTCAGGCGTCTGATCAAATACTGGAATTAATTTATGCTATTAGTTTCGTACGCGCACCAATAACTGCATCTGAGCAAAAGTTCGGGGATAAAATAGTTGAATATGCGGATAGTCGAGTAACTCCATTTGGAGTAGTTGGACTCGAAGATAGGTTGATGGATTTGAGAAAACGCTATGATCACAAGGGAGGAGATACCCCTGAGCGTCGGGCATACGAACAAGCTGTCAGAGACATTGAACAACAAATTTTTGTAAAATGTTCAATAAAACCTGAAGATATTACGGATAAATCTGTTGCCCCAGTCGTTACTCTCTTGAAAAATTTTGTGATAAAATAAAGGTGTGCAGAAAGAAATTATAGATTTTGTTCACAGCCAGTTTTTGTCTGTTTTGGCTGTGGAGATGATGGACGGCTCACCACATGTCGCCACGATGCACTATGCGTTCTCGGATGAGCCACAAATGTTTCTTTTTGAGACATATCGTCCACATCGAAAGAGCGAGGCTCTTTTCGGGAGGGATGTGAGTCGAGCTTCTATGGTTATAGGTTTTGATGAGAATAACAGGAAGACACTACAGATTGACGGAGAAGTGAAGCTCCTTACTTCGGACACAGAAAGACTTATTTTTAATAAAATATATTTTAAAAAATTTCCAAACAAAAAAGAAAAGTCCAAAGATCCGAAATTTGTTTTCTTTTCTTTTATTCCGAAATGGTGGCGTTTTACGGATTGGGATGCTCCAGGGGGGAAGAAGATAGTAAGCTCTGAAGAAAAATAAAATGCACCATATTTATCACACCGAAGGCATAATATTAGGAAGCCGTAATTACGGCGAAGCTGGGAAATACTATTCTCTTTTTACTCGCGACCTCGGGATGATTTATGCTTTGGCACAAGGAGTACGCAAAATGTCTTCAAAGTTACGTTTTATTTTACAAGACTTTTCTTACATTAAGGTTGACCTAGTGCAAGGGAAAGATTTCTGGCGGGTGACCAGTGCTTCAAAGACCAGCAAACTTGATAAGCTCACAAAAAATAAAAGTACTTTTGAAGTTGTGTCCAACATCGCTAATTTATTAAAAAGGTTACTTGCCGGGGTAGAGCAGAATGAAATACTCTTTACAGATCTAGTGAATGGTTTAGCTATTTTAGAAAATACAGAAAAGGCAGACGATTTACGAAATATTGAGGCTATTATTGTATTACGTATTCTCAACAACCTAGGCTACATCGGAGGGAATGAAGTTTTGCAGAACCTAATCAAGTCTCCATTCGAAGAGAATTTGATATTTGAAGTCTCTAAATCCAGAACACAAATATTGCATCAAATCAACAAAGCTCTAAAGGAAACCCACTTGTAAATATGGTATAATTGTCTCTATGCCTATAGATGATAGAAATAAACTAAACAGACTTGAAGAGTTGAAAGATAAGCTTTTCAATAAGAGTTACCAAACAAAAATTGAACATCGCGACAGTTATTCAAGGCCGCAAACCGTCGAAGTGAAGGATTCTTGGGGCACAAAAGAGAGCCCAGAAAGTAAAAACGCAGAAAAGTTTTTTATGCAAACTTCCAAATTTAAAAAATTCTTTATTTTCTCGGTAATATTTTTCCTTTTTACTTTAGCTTATGGTGCTTACGTATTTTATGGTGGGGGGAATACTGTTTCTAATAACAACATTGATATTTCTGTTTTGGGTAACAACTTCACCGCTGGGGGCGAAGAGCTTTCACTGATTATCGGTATTACAAATAAAAACAGTGCTTCGCTCGACCTAGTAGATCTCGTCGTAGAATATCCGAAAGGATCCACCAATGATTCTTCTGCAGATATGGAACGTTTTCGTGTATCACTAGGGACCATTCCTGCTGGGACTGTCCGTAATGAAAATTTTAAAGTCACGCTCTTCGGGCAAGAGGGTAGCACTCGGACGATAAAGATTTCTCTAGAATATAGAGTACAGGGCTCTAGTGCGATTTTCGTCAAAGAAAAAACTTATGATGTTAATGTCAGCTCTACACCGATAAGCCTTTCAGTAGATGCTCCTTTTACCATAAGTTCAAATCAAAACATTACATTAAATATTAAAGAAACACTTAATGCTACAAAACCAGCACCTAAGACACTTCTCAAGCTTACTTACCCCGTCGGGTTTGTGTTTACGAGTTCGGTGCCGGCACCATCTTTTGGTAATAATGTTTGGAATTTAGGAGACCTAGCCCCAGGAGCCGAACACAAGATTTCTATAACTGGAAAAATGATTGATGTCTTTGATGGAGAGGAAAAAACTTTCAACATTTCAAGTGGCTCACAATCTACTACGGATAAGGCGAACATCGGTGTCGTCTTTAATTCAATAATGCATACCGTGACTGTTAGCAAAGCTTTCGTGGAAGCAAACTTCTTCATTAATGGTGTGCCACAGACAGAATATGCTATAGATGCGAAGACACCAATCAATGCAGAGATTCGTTATACCAATAATTTAGATACCAAGGTTAATGATTTACAAATACAAGCAAAAATTTCTGGGAATGCTTTCAATCGCAAGACGGTCAGTGTGCAACAAGGATTTTATGATTCATCTAGAGATATAATAACTTGGGACAAAGGCTCTTCTAGTCAGATGGCGGAAGTAAACCCTGGGGACTCAGGGTCTGTAGTTTTTTATCTTTCTCCGCTTTCGTTGTTTTCAGCTGAAGGTGGAATATTGGTAAATCCTTCCATCAACATAGAGGTGAGCGTGGCGGGCAAGCAAGCGGTGCAGGGCTCATTAGTGAACGAGCTAAACAATTCTACTTCAGCAACTATACGCATTATTTCTGATGTTGGATTTGTAAACAAAGCTCTCTATTATAGTGGGCCTTTCACGAATACTGGCCCCATACCTCCGAAAGCCGAACAGAAAACAACCTTTACCATAGTCTGGACTCTTTCTAGTACCGCAAATAGTATTTCTAATACTCAAGTAAAGTCTACGTTGCCACCCTGGATGAGCTTTGTCGGGAGTATTTCTCCTGCCGGCGAAGATTTGATCTACAATTCCTCAACTAGACAAATAATCTGGAATGCCGACAGAATTCCAAAAGGAGCTGGGGTCTCAGGGGCACCGAAGACTGTCTCTTTTCAAGTTTCGCTAAGCCCTTCACTTTCACAGGTGGGGACAATGCCAACTTTGATAAATGATGCAGTTTTGACGGGGCATGACGATTTTGCTAATGTAGAAGTTAGAATCAACAAAGCAAGTCTTGATACAAAACTTGAAAATGATCCGACGTTTCCGGTCTCAGGAGGCATAGTAGTTCAATAAATATATGAGTGAAAAAGATAAAAAAGAAAATCAAGATGATTTGATGGAAAAAATAGTTTCATTGTGTAAAAGACGTGGATTTATTTTTCAAGGTTCCGAAATATATGGTGGACTTGCGGGGACGTACGACTTCGGACATTTCGGAGTGGCGCTTAAAAATAATATTAAGCAAAACTGGTGGAAGAAATTTGTAGACAATAGGCGCGACATGTATGGAGTAGATGCAGCGATACTTATGAATGGTAAGGTCTGGGAGGCGACTGGGCATGTGGCGAATTTTGCCGACCCGCTTGATGGTAAGCAATTTAATACAATGTTAAAGACTCAGGTCGGTGCCGGGGAAGAAGCCGCGACGTCCTACCTCAGACCCGAAACTGCGCAAGGAATGTTTGTAAATTTTAAAAATACAGTGGATGCTTTTCACCCGAAGCTACCATTCGGTATGGCGCAGATAGGTAAGGCTTTCAGAAACGAAATTGCCCCGAGAGATTTTATTTTTCGACAGCGCGAATTTGAACAAATGGAAATAGAATATTTCATCCGTCCTACTGATTGGGAAAAATATTTTGAATATTGGAAGGGCGAGATGCTGGACTGGATGGAAGAGCTCGGGCTTGATATGGCACTTGTCCATGAGCTTGAAGTGCCCAAGGAAGACAGGGCGCACTATTCCAGTCGCACGATTGATTTCGAGTTTGATTTTCCTTTTGGCAAGAAAGAGCTTTTCGGGTTAGCATACCGCACAGATTTCGATTTAAATACCCATAAACTTGAATATATTGATGAAGAGGAGGGGGGTAAAATGGTTCCACACGTGATAGAGCCATCCATGGGGGTAGATAGGGCAGTACTTGCTCTCTTAGTATCAGTTTATCAAGAAGAAGAGAAAGATGGCGAAGTCAGATCATATTTAAAATTTAAACCATCTATTGCTCCAGTGATTTGCGCCGTATCGCCTTTGCTTAAAAATAAACCTGAACTCGTAGAATATGCAAACACTAAAGTATTTGCACCCCTAAAAGAAGAATTTGGAAGAGTAGCTTGGGACGACAATGGGAACATAGGGAAGAGGTATAGAAGGCAAGATGAGATAGGGACGCCGTTCTGTATTGTGGTGGATTTCGATACACTTACAGATGACTCAGTGACAGTTCGCGACCGAGATACGGGAGAACAAGAAAGAGTAAAAGTGGCAGAACTGAAAGATTACATCAAAGAAAAAACTAGTTAAATAAAATTAATGCAATTTTCTAAAAAAGTTTTAAAGAATGGCTTGCGGGTAGTTACGATACCCATGAAAGACAACCCGACGGCTACGGTTTTAGTATTAGTGGAAGCTGGATCTAAATATGAGGATAAAGAAGTGAATGGAATTTCACACTTTTTAGAGCATATGTGCTTTAAGGGGACGGTCAAGAGGCCTAAAGCTATAGATATTTCAAAGGAGCTAGATGCGCTCGGGAGCCAATACAACGCTTTTACAGCCCAAGAATACACTGGCTACTATGCGAAGTCAGATGCAAAAAACTTTAAAAAGATTTTTGAAATTATCTCGGATATTTATTTAAATTCAACTTTTCCAGAAGCAGAAATGGAGAAAGAAAAGGGCGTCATAATAGAAGAGATAAATATGTATGAAGATATGCCAAATAGGCATGTGCAGGACTTAATGATGAAATTGCTTTATGGAGACCAGCCAGCGGGGTGGAATGTAGCCGGGGAAAAGGAAAATATTTTAAAAATGAAACGTGACGATTTCATAGATTATAAAAAGATGCATTATCTGCCGGAGGCGACCCTTATTGTCGTCGCTGGAGCCATCAAAGAGAAAGAGGTTGCCAAAGAGGTTGATAGAATTTTCGGAAATGTTTCAAGGGGTAAAAAAGTAGGTAAAATAAAAGTAAAAGAAAGGCAAACTAAACCGCAAGTTTTAGTAAAATTTAAAGAAACAGATCAAACCCATTTCGTTTTAGGAGCAAGGAGCTACGATTTATTTAGTAAAAAAAGTGCCGTGCTTTCAGTGCTCGGTGGGGTTCTCGGGGGAGGTATGAGCTCAAGACTCTTCCAAAAACTTCGTGAAGAAATGGGGGTAGGATATTATGTGCGTGCTTACAATGATGCATACACTGACCATGGGTTTTTCCAAATCTCGGCTGGGGTGGACAATAAAAGAATAGACGAAGTTCTCTCGGCAGTACTTCACGAATGTAAAAAGTTAAAAAATGAAAAAGTAGAGAAAGAAGAATTAAATAAAGTAAAAGAGAGCTTGATAGGGAATATGAAACTATCCCTAGAGTCCAGCGATGACATTGCGAATTTCTATGGAGGACAGGAATTACTAAAAAAAGAATTAAAAAATGCTGAAGATAAAGCACGAGAAATCCGGAAAGTGACCGCGAGCCAAATACAAAATTTAGCAAAAGAAATTTTCAAAAATAATGGACTAAACCTGGCTCTGATAGGTCCTTTCAAAGAAAAAACAAAATTCCAAAAAACCCTTAAATTTTAAGTATATTTTGGAGATGTTTACAGGAAAGGGATAAAGGTATATTATAAAAATACAAACTTGTCGAAATTATTATTAATAAAATTATAAAAATATAATGCCAGAATTTAATATGGATTCAAAAAGCACAGAACAAATGAAGGGCAATGAAGGTTTTGTAGGACTTACGCATGATGTTGAGGGGTTGTTAGTTAATGGAGAAAAGGTAAAGGCACTGAACCCTGACATTATTAATGGTTGGGTAGAAAATGAACATTTAAGTTTAGCAGATCTAGAGACAAGAATTAAGGAAAAACAAGACAATGGAGAAATTCCTCGAGGATATAGACTACCAAAGGCTTCAGAAATTGTTGATATAAAACAAAACGACAAACAGAAAAAATTTGGGAAAATTACAGACACCGCTGGTGTTTCAGAAGGCGAATTCAATTTTTTAACAGATGAAGGTAATGGTAAAGGATTTGAGCGCTCTTCGCAGTGGAGAAAAGTAGACGGGGCTTCTTTTGATGAACAGAATGAAGATGCTAGCTCAACAACGAAAGAAAAATTGCACCTACAAAAGTCAGATGTTATTTTCTTGGTTAAAGATGGGAACGCCGGCACAAGTTCCAATAACTAATTTCCTTACTTAATGCTAGAAAGCCCCGCCACTTGTAAGTGGCGGGGCTTTGCTTTTAGCCCCCGCTTTTTCGTGCTATGATATTTCTATGAGTGAAAATGGGCATACTAATCATATTTCTATAAATACGGGCACGATGGTCAGAGTGGTTTTAGTGATTATTTCTGTCTTCGTCTTGTGGATTTTGCGAGATTTATTCCTTGTAGTTTTGACGGCTATTGTCGTCGCTTCTTTCATGGAGTCTGCGGTGCCACATTTTAAAAAGATAGGGGTAAACAGAGTCTTCGGCATTGTGACACTGTATGCAATTTCAATTCTTTCTTTGGCGGGTTTGTTCTATTTATTTGCTCCACTTTTGATTACTGAAATTTATAACTTTTCTACTTTTGTATCAAATTATGTTCCAAACATTTCTTTCTTTAATTATTTCCAAAACGAAGCTTTTTCTGGAGCTAAAGATATCGTAAGCTCGCTCTCGGGGAATTTATCCCTGCCGACGTTGCTTACTGTGTCTAAAGCTTTCATTTTGAATCTTTCCGGGGGATTTTTCCAGACTCTTTCTGTAGCTTTCGGAAGTCTTTTCAATGTATTACTTATCATAATCATTTCTTTCTATCTTTCAGTGCAAGAAAAAGGGATAGAAAATTTCTTAAGAATTATTTTGCCTATTCGTTACGAGAATTACATCGTAAATTTATGGGAACGTTCTAGTAAAAAGATTGCTCTCTGGGTTAAGGGGCAATTGGTTTTAGGGCTTATTGATTCGGTCTTGGTTTACCTTGTGCTTTCTCTGATTGGCATAGAATATGCTCTTCTGTTCGCTATTGTTGCGGGGATAATGGGGCTTATCCCTTACGGTACATTAATCGCCCTTATTCCTGCTGTTTCTGTGTCCTACTTGTCTGGAGGTTTGTCAGATTCTTTGATGGTGGCAGGAGCCTATCTTATAATTCACCAATTTGAAGTTTTCCTATTTGCCCCTCTTCTCATTAAAAGCATAGTAGGGCTCTCGCCAATCGTTATTATCTTATCTGTAGTCATGGGCTTTGAGCTCGGAGGAGTCTGGGGAGCGATTCTTTCTATACCAATAGCTGTGGTTTTCATGGAATTTCTAAGTGATATAGAAAAAGATAAAACTTTAGCTCGAACAAGTACTCAATAAATAATGACTGATAAAAAACCTTTTTACATTACCACAACTCTTCCTTATGTAAATTCAGATCCACATATCGGGTTTGCTATGGAAATCATACGAGCGGATGCTATTGCTCGGGCTAAAGAGCTTCAAGGCTATGAAGTGTTTTTCAATACAGGAACAGACGAACATGGGACTAAAATTTTTGAAGCTGCAGAAAAAAGTGGCGTAGAGGTGCAGAAGTACGTAGACCAATACGCAGAAAAATTTAAAGGATTAAAAGATTTACTAAATATTTACCCAAAGGTGCATTTTATTAGAACTACAGATGTGCACCACGTTGCTGCAGCACAAGAATTCTGGAAAAGGTGCAATGATAATGGTTTTATTTATAAAAAAACTTACCAGGCTAAGTATTGCGTAGGGTGTGAGCTAAATAAAACTGATTCTGAGTTAAACGAAGAAGGTCAATGCCCGCTTCATCCCAATAATCAAATACAACTAATTGATGAAGAAAATTACTTCTTCAAATTCAGCGCATTTCAAAAGCCACTTTTAGAATTTTATAAAAAGAATCCGACTTTCGTTATACCGGACTTTCGTTTTAATGAAATAAAATCTTTTGTATCTTCTGGGTTGGAAGATTTTTCTATTTCTCGTCTGAAATCTAAAATGTCGTGGGGGGTGCCGGTGCCGGGGGATGAAGAACATGTGATGTACGTGTGGTTTGATGCATTGGTTAATTATATTTCGACTCTGGGCTGGCCGGAAGATATAGAAAATTTTGAAAAGTTCTGGATAAATGGTACTCCGGTGCAATACGCCGGGAAAGATAACCTGCGCCAGCAGTCTGCAATGTGGCAAGCGATGCTTATGGCAGCGAAGCTACCCAATACTAAGCAAATCGTCATTGATGGTTTTATAACCGGTGATGGAGGGGTAAAGATGTCTAAATCAGTAGGCAACGTCATTAGCCCCATAGAAATTGTAGAAGAATATGGAACGGATGCACTGCGGTACTTCCTTCTTCGTGAGATTTCTTCTTTCGAAGATAGTCCTTTTACCATGGAACGCTTTAAAGAGGCTTATAATTCAGGACTTGCGAATGGTCTTGGAAATTTGTCTTCACGTATTCTTACGCTTTCAGAAAAATATTTAGAAAAATGCCCAGAAATTCCGGACGGCTTAATTCCAAGAGAAGAATATTTTAAATTTTTTGATAAATTTGATATTAAACAAGCAGTGGATTTCATTTGGGGTGAAATAGGTGAGCTCGATAAATTTATTCAGGAAACAGAGCCGTTTAAGGTTGTAAAAGTAGACGCAGAGAAAGGGAAAGAATTAATTGCAGGGATGGTTGTAAGATTATATAAAATAGCTCGTATGCTCAACCCTATAATGCCAGAAACCAACATTCTGCTTAAAAAACTCATCAAAGAAAATAAAAAACCCGAGAAGCCACTTTTCTTAAGAAAGGATTAACATGACCCCAAGATACATAGACATACACTCACATGTAAATTTTACAGCCTTTGATGCAGACAGAGGGGAGGTGATGAAGCGGGCAGAAGAGAACGAAACTATTGTGATAAATGTTGGCACCCAGATAGATACTTCACGTAAAGCCGTAGAGATGACGGCTCAATATGACAATTGCTATGCAATAATCGGGCTACATCCGATACATACTGGGGCGTCCTACCACGACACCAAAGAGCTCGGAGAAGGCGGGAAAGAATTTACTTCTCGGGGAGAAATTTTCGATCAAGATGCTTATGGCGAACTTTTGAAAAATCCGAAGACTTTAGGAATAGGGGAATGCGGGCTGGATTACTACAGGTGTGACGAAGAGTCAATTTCTAAACAAAAAAAAGCGTTAATCGCACAAATAGAACTTGCAAATAAATTTAATAAACCAATAATGTTGCATCTTCGCAACAACCCAACAGATAAAACTCGCAACGCATTTTTTGATGCACTTGAATTATTGAAGGAGCACTCAAAAGTAAAAGGTGATGTGCATTTTTTTACGGGGGGAGTTGAGGAAGCAAAAGCTTTTCTAGATTTTGGTTTTACATTGTCTTTCACAGGGGTTATTACCTTTACTCACGATTATGATGAAGTCATAAAAAATACACCGCTTAATATGATTATGACGGAGACAGACTCTCCGTACGTATCCCCGGTCCCACACAGAGGAAAAAGGAATGAACCTTCTTATGTGCGAGAAGTTGTCAAAAAAATCGCTGAAATTAAAGGATTACCCGAAGCCGAAGTGGCAGAGGCTATTATCGCGAATGCTAAGCGAGTTTTCGGGATTTAATCCTTGAAATTGCTCGGAGACTTTACTTTTCAAGGGCTTTTTGTTAGTATGGTGTTTATGCAAGATAGTGAAAATAACGCAGAAGTTAATGATAAAAATGAAATAGAGATGGAGGCAAATGAGCGAGTCTACGAACTTGGTTATTTATTGGTTCCGACTATCGCGGAAGAAGAAATCCCCGCTATTTATGGTAATTTGAAAGAGCTTATTTTGTCTTTCGGTGGAGTTGTCGTGGCTGATGAGATACCAAGGACAATGAACCTAGCATATGCGATGGTCAAGGTTGTATCTAACGTAAGAAATAAATTTAATACAGCATATTTCGGCTGGACGAAGTTTACTATGGGTTCAGATAAAGTTCTTGAATTAAAAAAGAAGCTTGACCTAGATCCACAAGTTATTAGATTTTTGATATTAAAGACAGTCAAAGAAAATACTATTGCCGCAAAACGATTTGTCCGTGGAGAAGTAGCTCATCGCCGACCTACAGTAAAGAGGAGTGACGAAGAGCCAGCAGTTCCTATCAATAAAGAAGAAGTAGATAAAGAAATTGACGCAATGGTAGCAGAAGCGTCATAAATTATAAAATATTCAAATAAAACATGTATTTAAACAAAGCAATTGTAATAGGAAATCTTACCCGCGACCCAGAGCTCCGCTCACTACCTTCAGGGATAAAGGTTTGCACATTTTCACTAGCCACCAATCGTGTTTGGAAAGATAAAAATGGAGCACGACAAGAATCCGCTGATTATCACAATGTCGTAGTATTTGGAAGACAAGCAGAGACAGTTGCCCAATACATGAAAAAAGGAAGCTCAATTTTAATCGAAGGAAGAATGCAGACACGAAGTTGGGATGACAAGACGAGTGGGGAGAAGAAATATCGTACCGAGATAGTTGCTGATAGAACTCAATTTGGTCCAAAGGGAAGTGGAGTATCAGGCGGAGGCACGACCAGTGCAGGCTCCAAGGCTCCAGCATCTGAAGGCGGAGGCGAAGTTGATTCTATAGAATACCCAGAAGAAGACATTAACCCAGAAGACATACCATTTTAATAATAAAAATTATGAAACAAGATTATTTTTCAGCAAACAATATAAAATATATAGATTACAAGGACGTAGAAATCCTAAAGAAATTTCTAAATCCTAACGGTAAAATCGTGAGCCATAAGCGCACTGGGGTAACCGCTAAGAATCAAAGAGCCCTAGCTTCAGCTATCAAACACGCTCGCTTCATGGGCTTGCTTCCATTCGTAGTTAAATAAAAAATCCTTCAGAAACTTCGTCGCTTTACCCGCAAGCGGGCTCCGACACGAACTTAGTTTCCGAAGGATTTTTTTGTACCTAGACTCGTTCGACGTAGTCGCCGGTTTCGGTGTTGACGCTTATTTTATCGCCTTCTTTTATGAACATTGGAGCTGTGAGAGTTGCTCCGTTTTCTAGAGTTATTATTTTGTTTCCACCCTTGGAAGTATCTCCACGCACAGCAGGGGGAGCGTCTTTAACTATAAATTCCATTTTTATAGGTAAGCTGAGCTTTATTATTTTCTCTTCGTCTTCGTCGTTTGTCCAGACAAGTGCAGTAACGTTGCCATTAGCTTTTAAAAATTTTGCCGCATTGCCAAGAAGGATTTCATCAAGTTTAAATCTCTTGCTTTTATCTTCCGGATCGCAGAACCAATACTCTCCCTTATTTGCATATAAAAATGTAATATCGCGTTTCTCTATGTCTGCTTCATCTGCTGAGTCTGACACGTGGAATGTAGCAGGGAAGACTTTTCCAGAAACAAGACTTCGGAGCTTCACTTGGTTTTGAGGTTTTCTCTGTTGGGTGCGGGCGACATGACTCTCCACCACTTCGCAGGGTTCATCATCGTGTATAATTATTTTCTTTTCACGAATTTCACTATAATCTAATTGGGACATAGGCAGTATAATAGCAGAACTATGCCTCGTCTGCAAACTTCTTTCGAATTTCTTTTAATATTTGGTTTGCTATCGGCTTGTTTTCTTTTAAGAAAGTACGAGTAGAATCATAACCGACACCGAGTTTTACTTTTTCCCCGCCCGAACGACCGTCCGGTCGGGCGGGTTTGGCTTCCCCAGCAGGTAGGTAAAAATATGAATTGCCAGATTTTTCAATAATTTTAAACTTTTCTCCGAGAGCCATTATTTCTCCTTCTTTAGATATACCTTCGTTGTAAATGATATCAAATTCAGTTTGCTTGAAAGGCGCGGCGACTTTATTTTTCACTATTTTTACTCGAGTACGTGACCCGACGACTTCTTCACCTTTTTTGATTTGGGCAATTTTACGTATGTCTAAACGTACTGAAGTATAGAATTTCAGCGCCTTGCCTCCCGGGGTTGTTTCTGGGTTGCCGAACATTACTCCTATCTGCATTCTTATTTGGTTGATGAATATAACCACTGTTTTTGACCTAGCGACTATAGCTGTGAGCTTGCGAAGTGCTTGGGACATAAGGCGAGCTTGTTTACCTACATGGTAAGCCCCCATGTCTCCTTCTATTTCATCCTTAGGAGTTAAAGCAGCCACAGAGTCTACGACGATGACATCAATCTTCCCAGTGCGGACCAGGCTTTCCACAATCTCGAGTGCTTGTTCACCATTGTCCGGTTGTGAAATTAGTAAGTCATTGATATTTACTCCAAGCTTTTTGGTATAGTCAGGGTCCATGGCGTGTTCCGCATCTATGTAGGCACAGACACCACCGAGCTTTTGTGCTTCAGCGACGATGTGTAGGGAAAGGGTGGTTTTACCTGAAGATTCGGGTCCAAAGATTTCAATGATTCTTCCGCGAGGGATTCCGCCTATGCCGAGAGCCATATCTAGCCCGATAGAACCAGTAGGAATTACACTAATATTTACTTTAGGAGAGTCACCGAATTTCATTATGGAGCCCTCTCCGAATTTGGTCTGGATAGCTCGCAGGGTATCACCGAGTACTGCTTCTCCGACTGTTTTATCTTCCTTTTTTTCTTTTTTCTTTACCATGTTTATTATTTCGCGGAAAATACTTTTTATAAGGTCCTCGGTTCTCCGGGTCCCTATCCCGGCCAGACCATTCTAAAAAGTATTTTCCGCTTCATATATTAATTTATAATTTTTTTCATCCACATAGCCAAATTTATCCTGGGCTCTGATGTTGATTATATTATACCCTACGAGAAGGGCAATCGTCTCATTGAAGTTTCCTTGCTCATCTATTGAAATTTCCCTACCATTTAGGGTTAGATTTATTGCATTTTTGGCATTGCCGGTTACTTTTATCACACTTTCTGTCATCGTTGCCCCATCTACTAGATTTATATCTTCAAGTTTTACTCCAAAGATTAAATCTCTCGAGACAAACAATGCGTAAATAAAAATTAAAATAAAAAAAATTGAAAGCCCGGATATTTTTACTATTTTTTTGGAATCATGATTCATCCCGTACGAAATAGGACGCGTACGCTTACGCAAGTTCCTTTGTTTCAATGTTAATAATATATTTTTGTGTGATCATTGTGTTTTATATTTATGCGTTCGCGATTTCGTACGGGATTCATCCCGTTAAATCACATTTTCACCACTTTCGGTGTGTTCAATTTTTTCTAAAACTTCTCTAGGCTTAGCTCCGTCTCCAGGGCCGATGACTCCGCGTTCTTCCAATTTGTCCATTAGTCTAGCGGCGCGAGCATAGCCTAATTTTAATTTTCTTTGTAGGTATGATGTGGATGCCTTTCCGGCTTCGATGACACAAGCACGGGCTTCTTCATACATCTCGTCATCGTCTTCCATGTCGTCGTCGTTATCTAGTGTGCTTTCGAAAATACTTTTATCAGCTGAGATTGATCCTGCAGTTAGAGCGATTTCTTCAGACACTTCATCTTTATACGCATCCGCTAAATATTTCACAACCTTTTTTACCTCTGATTCGGAAATGAATGCACTCTGGAGTCTTTCTGGTTGAGCTTCACCGGAAGAATACAGCATATCTCCGGCTCCGAGGAGCTTCTCAGCACCACCGGCGTCCAAGATTGTGCGGGAGTCTATTTGAGATGAGACCTTCAAGGCGACGCGAGCAGGGATATTGGCTTTAATCAAACCAGTAATGACGTTTACCTCTGGGCGCTGAGTAGATAGAATCAAATGTATACCCACAGCTCGAGACATCTGGGCGAGGCGGACTATGGCGGCTTCTAGCTCTCTAGGGTAGGAGCTCATGATATCTGCAAGCTCATCTATAATAATGACGATGTACGGCATGCGGTCTGCATTGATTTCTTCATCTACACCCTCGCTGTTTTTCTTTGTTTTCTTTGGACTTTTATTGAAAACGTTGTTGTGGTAAGACTCTATATCTCGCACTGATTCGGCTTCTAAAATATCATAACGGCGATCCATCTCTTTCGCTGCCCACTTGAGGGCGAGGATTGTTTTCTTGGCTTCAGTTATGACGGGGGTAAGCAGGTGGGGGATGTTGTTGTAGAGGGTGAGTTCTACTCTTTTTGGATCTATTAAGATAAGTTTCAAATCATCTGGGCCGTTTCTATATAAGAGGGAAGTAATCATAGAGTGGATGGTCACAGACTTTCCAGAGCCAGTAGTTCCAGCGACTAGGACGTGTGGCATTTTTGCCAAATTTCCAAAGATTGCCTTTCCAGAAATTGAGCGACCGAGGGCAGTAGTGAGGGGCTTCGGAGAATTTTGGAATTTTTCATCTCCGAGCAAGGTAGCGAGGCCGACGATGGATTTAGATTTATTTGGAATTTCAATACCGACTAGAGACTTGCCAGGGATCGGAGCTTCGATGCGTATCGGGTGTGCGGCGAGAGAGAGGGCGAGATCGTTTTGTAATCCGACGATGCGAGATAGCTTCACTCCTTCAGCTGGCTTCAAGGCATAGCGAGTGACTGTAGGGCCGACAGTTATCTCATCCATCTCTACTTCAATACCGAAGTTTGCAAGCGTGCGTTTAATAATGTTTGCATTTGCTTTTATGTCACCGGTATTTGGTTTCCCCTGGTCTTCTTCTAGGAGCGAAAGGGGAGGGGGGACATAAGTAGAGACTAACCCTGTTTTTCTTTTTTTGATTGGGATGTCTTCTTCCTCTTCCTCCACTTCTTTCTTTTTACCTACGCCTAGAGCTTTCTTGAGTTTTGCTCCGGCGGTTTCCTTTTCTTCTTCATCGGCGATGGATTTCTCTACTTCGGTTATTTCATTTTGGTTTAAAGCAACAGGGATATCTTTTGATTTTTTGGCGAAGAGAGACCAGATGCCCCTGAGGGCTGGAGCTAGATTTAATTTCGCATCAAACATTATTAAAATAGAAATTACTAAAATTGCTCCCAAAAAAACGAGGCTAGCGTAAGTATCAAAAAGAGAAACAAATGGCGTGGCTAAAATTTCTCCGAAGAATCCTCCAGAGTGATCTTTCGAAGCTATGTCTATCATTCCCAATCCTGAGAGTAGAAACATGGCTCCACTGATGACTCGAGTCCAGCCGATGTCCGGCACTTCAGATTTTATAAATGAAGATCCAAGTAAAATAAATAAAACAGGCAGAAGCACATATCCTATGCCGAGGAGATAGAAGAGTTTTTCATAAACAAATTTACCGGCAACTCCAGCAATGCTAAATGGAGGCATTGCCATCAAAAAAAATAAAGCAAAAACAAAAAATATAACTGCTATGATTCCATGTTTGGTGTGTGTTTTCAATCCCCCGGCTTTCTTGTCATTTTTTACATTCTTCTTACTGTTTTCATTTTTCGCCATTTGTATATTCTAACATAGAATCTAGGACACATTAAATGTTTATTTCAGGCGAGGGTGGTATTAAATATAGTACGAATATTTTTCTGCTGAAAAATTTCTCAAAACTCACGCCGTCGCGTTCCGTAGCCTATATTTAATACCACCCTCGCTTTCATTCTTAAAGCAAGGTTGTATTGTAAAAATGACTACGGAGGCTGACGAGCCGAGTCTTGAACAAAAATTCAGAAGAATTTTATGCTGTGCGTTTTTACAATATAACCTTGCTTTTTTCCTTGTCCTATATATAATGGACAGATGTTTGGAGAAGAAAAAAATCTAACAGACTCCTCCGCTAACCTAGGCATTACCATAAAGGACAGCCGAACTTCTATTTCCTATACTAAGACCAATAAGCTTATAACTGCTTTATATATGGTCACGGACATAATAGATAAAGATGAGCCTCTAAGAAATAAATTAAGGACATTAGGCACTAATATCATATCGGACATAAATACTAACCCAGTATGTGCTTGTGACAAAATATCCGAGATTATGTCCTTTTTAGACATTGCTTCGGCTATAAACATAATCTCCGAAATGAACTGCAACATCTTAAGGAAAGAATTCTTAGAATTAGATCAATCAATCAAACAATCCACAGATAAGGTTGAAGTTTTAAATAGACAGATAAATTTATCCGAATTCTTTAAAGGAGAGTTACCAGCACGGAATACTTTCTCTCAACCGGTTCAGTTTAAAGGACACGATAAATCCCTGCCCGAACGACCGTTCAGTCGGGCGGGTATCGGACATAAAGGACATACTAGACTTGGTGTCCAAAAGGGAAGTACTTTACTGAAAGCTTTGTCCGATACAAAATTAAGTCCGTTAAGGGCAGGAGATTTCGATATATTAAAAAAACATAGACGTGAAGATATAATAAACATAATTAAACTGACTGGTGGAAGTGCCACAATAAAGGATATAAAGGACAAGGTTCAGTCAGTGCCCAACCAGGCTGGGTCACTCGTGTCTTGTGGAGAGAAGACACTTCAGAGGGAGCTTGTATCTATGGTTCACGACGGTGTCCTTAATAAGACCGGGGAGAAGCGCTGGAGCCGGTATTTCTTGAAATAAACCTACCCTCAAATACTTCACGTAACTGCAGGCTAAATGTCTCGTCTATATTATATGGATGGTTTGCGTTTTTGGTAAAAAGATGCTAAGATGTGTCTATGGTTATTGGCTGAAAAGCCAAGTTATCCACATAATATATTGCTCTATATTGGAGCTCTATATTATAATGTTGTTATGTTTACAGATTACACGTCGTGTGTATTTTGTATACATAGTTTGTTTAGAAGTTATATCTGTTTTCATTTTATTTTTGTTTGCGATTTCGTCGAAAAAATCTCAAATAATTTCTAATGGAAATAGGTAGCCCAGCTTCGGTTCTCTGATTTATCAGAAGACTTAGGTGGGTAAAAGAAAGGTCATTGAAAACTGAATAAGGAAATCTTGCGAATAATATTTGCAAGAAACTGTGTTCATGTTTTCGATGTTTGTTTATCTCTGTTCGTTATTTAGTAAGGCCACATTATTATTCATTATAAGTTATTGGCTCCAAAGATAACGATAAGAAAAAATACGCTTTTAGTTTTGTCGAAACTAATTAATGGCGTAGAAAATTAGAAAAAATTTATGAGTAATTTATTTAAATCAAAATTCCTTCTTGGAGTTATGGTTGTAGCAATTATGCTCGTTGGTGTTGTCGCTGTTGGCGCAAACCAAGCTGCTGCTGATTGTTCAATCACAGTTACCTTGAGGGTTGGTTCAGTAGGTGATGACGTAAAATGCCTACAGACTCTAGTTGGCGCTACAGCCGATGGTAAATTTGGTCCTATGACCAAAGCTGCTGTTATGGCTTGGCAATCACAAAAGGGATTGGCGGCTGATGGAGTATTCGGTCCTTTATCTCGAGCAGCTATGGGAGGTTCTGTAGCTTCAGGTCCTCTTTGTCCAAACGGCATGACTTTGGCAAGTAACTGTTCTCTTGCGCCTAACGCACAAGCAACAGGTCCTCTTTGTCCAAACGGCATGACTTTGGCAAGTAATTGTACAACTGGCACTGGAACAGCTACTGGTCCTCTAGCAGGAACAGCAGGAACTGTAACTTACAGTCAATTGTCACAATACAGTAGCGAAGAAGTCGGTGAAGGTGTAAATGATATTAAAGTAGCTGGATTTGAGCTTGAAGCTTCAGACGGCGACGTATCACTTCGATCATTCAAATTAACTTTTGATGACACAGGATACACATCCGGAGATTCAACTCGTCTTGAAGACTACATTGAATCAGTATCAATCTGGCAAGGTTCAACAAAAATCGGTTCAGCTGATGCTGTTGACTTTACACGAGACAGTACAGGTATCTACTCTAAAGTTGTAGCTGTGTCTAATGCTGTTGTTCGCGATGGTGATACAGAAAAGTTCTACATCACCGTAAACGGAGCAAACAGTATTGACTCAGAAGATATCAACTCAGATTCATGGACAGTTGACCCTATTAACGTTAGATACGAAGATGGAGGTGGCGTAGTATCAACAGATACTATTACCCAGACTGCTATTCCAATTTCTTTCGTTACTGCTGCAACAGCATCTGATACTGAACTCAAGATTACTCTTGATTCAGCATTACAAGCTGGTGTTGTAACAGTTAACACAACTTCTGACACCAATGGTGTTCTTCTTTTGAAGGGTACTATGAAGGTAGAAGGTGATTCTGATGTTTGGTTGGATGAAGTTCCATTCTTGTTCACCACAAACGCTACAAACGTTGATGGTGTTACACCAACAGTTTACTTCTCCATCGATGGCGAAGAATACTCTGAATCTATGACTGCAAGTGCAGGAACAACAGAGGCTATCACTTTCAACGAACTTGATAAAACTCTTAAACCTGGATCATACACATTTACTGTTAAAGCAGATGTGAACGATATTGAAACAAGTTCATTTGATGAAGGTGACTACTTGAGTGCTGCCCTTGATTCAACTCGACGTGCCTTGATCATTGCTGAAGCTAACGGTACTCAATTGACAGATTCTACAGAAATGACTGGAGTTGCTTCAGGCACTATCCAGTACTTCTACTCAATTGCGCCTACAGTAACAGTAGTTTCAAAGTCTATTACACCTAACGATAACGGTTCTAACCCCGCAGTATCTGCAACAGCTAAAATGAAGCTTGCAATTACAGCAAACGGTGGAACTCTTTATTTGAACGGTGATGATGAATCTACTGCAGCTGAGGAATTCTTTGGAATCGCGGTTGATGGAGGAGATGCAAGTTCATCTGTTAGTTCATACACATTTACACCATCAGGCACATACACTGTTACAAACGGTGGTGCTGATAACGAGTACTATACTCTAAATGAAGGTGACACAATGTATGTTGATATAGAGTCTGTAGTTGTGGAAGCAACTGGCTCATCAGCTATACTTGTGGGTATGAAGGGAGATGAAATTCTCTTCGGTACAGATGTTACCTCAGGTGCAACTCGTTCAGCTAATCAGCTAAACTTCACAACCTTGACTGATCTTCTAAAGACAGGCAAGACTACGTTGGATAGTTAGTAGCTAGATCGATTGTTTCTCTCTCTGGTTAATACGCCTTATAAAGTATTTCAAAAAACCACCCTTCGGGGTGGTTTTTTGTTTGTCTCAAATGTTGTATAATGCTTGTTATGAATCCCGTTAGAAGCCGCGATCGCAATTTTAAAACAAATAAAAATATGAAATTAAATATTGTAAGAATTAATAACTTAACATATCAGATACGCGAGTTGATCGCGATCTGCTTCTAAGCGGGATGAATTTAATAATCAAAAGAATTATACTGATTTCTGTATTTCTGCTACCATTTGTAATTCTGCCACGCTCATTTTACGGAATAGTCTTCCCGAAAGCGTTATTCATTGAAGGAGTTGCCCTTATTGTCGGAACGCTGTGGATCATTGGGAAATTATTTAAAAAGGAACAAGATAAGACAGTTGAAAAAATTCCGAAAAATATTGTTTTTTTAGTGTTTGGAGTTTATGTTCTATTACTTTTAATTTCTTGTTTTAACGGGGTATTACCAGTATTGTCTTTTTGGAGTACTTTTGACCAAGGGACTGGGGTTGTGTTTATGTTGTGTTTATTTGTTTTTTCTGTCATTACCGGATCTGTTTTCAAAACTATAGAAGACTGGTATAAACTTTTTACAGTCTTTGCTGTTTCTGGAATCTTTTATACTGTGGGATGTTTCTTGGCTGAAATGGGAGTCAAATTTTCTAAATTTTTGACTTTGAATACTGCAAACGGATTTTCTATGGGTAATTCATCTTGGGCGGGAGTTTATCTCACTTTCGTATTTTTTATAAGTTTAGGGCTTATTTTTTCATCCAAAAAATCACAAAAAATAATTGGTATTTTCGGAGCCTTGACTGCATTTTTTAACCCGATTCTTACGGGGTTTTTAATGCAAGCCCCAGGGTCAAATTTTGGATTTATTGGATTTGCTAAAACTGGTTCTTACTCTGTGCTTGCCGGGGCTGGATTCTTCATTTTGTATTTATTTTTTAGAAAAATATCATCGATTAAATGGAGAAAAATATTCTTAGGATCAGTAATCTCGATATTGTTATTTGGGATACTATCTATTGCATTTATCGGCTTAACACCTATACGTAATTTAATAGCCGAGAAGGCGGGGCCCAATAGACTTGTGTATTGGGATATTGCCATAGAAGGTTTCAAAGAAAAGCCAATACTGGGGTGGGGCGGAGATGCCTATCCATTTGTCTATGGGAAATATTTCAATCCAATCATCACTACTCCTGGTTATGCTAAAGAATACTGGGTAGATAGATCACACAGTATATACTTCGACGAGCTTGTGACTGGAGGTATTTTAGGTTTTATTGCCTTGATGTCTTTATACGGGATTATATTATTTGGTCTTATCAGGCAAGCCATCAAGGAGAGAGGCAGAGAAGGTATTTTATTCATGGCCTTGTTTTCCTCCATGGTAGCTTTTCTTGTTCAAGGATTGATGATCTTTCAAACAGTTACCGGGTGGTTTATAATTTCGCTCCTCATTGCCCTTGTTGCTAATTTCGGTTTTTCAGATAGAAGTAAAATTGAAGTTGAAGCCAAGAAAAATAATAAAGACGACAAAAACGAGAAAGGTCTTAATATTTTTATCTCATTTTTAGCGGTAGTAATCTTTGGATTTTTATTTAATTATTTAATTATTAAACCGGCTCATATTGATAGTGTGATGGGGAATTATCCAGCTAAGCCCTATAGGGAGAGGTTAGCATTATTAAAAGAGCTGGATGATGCTTATGTGGGGAACACCACAGACCTCGGTAACCTTTTTTCTCCATATCATATAAAACTAAGAGAGATTATAAAGAATGGTCTGGGAGAAAAGGAAAAACAATTAATGTTGGAAGAAATCAAAGGAATTAATGTTGTTCTGGAAAATGGGTTAAAGCGACAGAACTATAAAGACATGAAATCATTAATGAGTAGCGTCGGATACTACTCAATACTCACGGGCATGTCTCCGGTAGCAGAAAGGCAATCTTACTATGACCAAGGAATGTTTTATGTAAATAAAATGTCGGAAGTTTCTGACAAGAACCCAATAATAATATTATCAAAAGGAGTTTTAGACGTAGCATTAAAATATGGGGAAGCTGGAGTGAATGCCCTTGAAACAGATAAAACAAAAGTAAAAAGATAAAAATATATGAAAGAAACAATTGTGGTTACGGGCGGGGAGGAGTATAAAGGTTCGCATA
>Ga0172379_10000085_pt1 | contig 234657 bp, 188 predicted proteins | sample GrowelOW334metaG_FD_119756 | JGI IMG/M metagenome (GOLD analysis project Ga0172379, IMG submission 119756) | Groundwater microbial communities from an aquifer near a municipal landfill in Southern Ontario, Canada - Groundwater well OW334 metaG | ecosystem: Environmental > Aquatic > Deep...
ACCGCTGGTGGATGAGAACAGAATATTTGTCCGGCTGGGATTGGAACGTATCAATACCAACACCCGTCCCGGTATCCGTGCGCTGCTCGAAAGCGCGGGATTGAAAATTGGTGCGATCACCACAGGACAGATCGTCTTCGCCATGGCGCCGCGCATCAATGCCGTCGGAAGGCTCGGCGATGCGAAGCGGGCTGTTGAACTTCTCGTGAGTGACGACTATCAGGATTCCATCGCATTTGCCCGCGTGCTCGAACAGGAGAATCTTAATCGACGGAAAATTGACGAAGGAGTGTTTTTAGAAGCTCAAAGCCTTGTGGAACAGTATTTTAAAGATAATGGCGACGGCGCTATCGTTATGCATCAGGAACAATGGCATCCTGGCGTCGTGGGTATCGTCGCTTCGCGGATGGTGGAAAAATATTACCGCCCTGCAGTCATGTTGACGACCCTGGAAGGTGTTGCGAAAGGATCTGCCCGTAGCATTTCGGGAGTGAACATTCACCAGGCATTGAAAATGGTGGAAGATAAACTGCTGCAATTCGGCGGTCACAAGTATGCTGCGGGTTTAAGCGTGGATCTGGATCGCGTGGATGAGTTCCGTACGGCATTCAATGCCGTCGTCAAAGAGATGCTCACGGAAGACTTGCTGACACCGGTAATTCACATTGACACTGAGATTGACCTGGCGGAATTGACACCGAAATATCTGCGTGTGCTGAAGCAGTGTGCTCCGTTCGGACCGCAAAACATGCGGCCGACCTTTCTTTCAAAAGGCGTACAGGTCATTGGTTCACCCCGGATCGTCGGAAAAGATCATTTGCGATTCAAGATCAAAAAGAACGGCGTTACCTTCGATACTATCGGATTCGGCCTCGGTTCCATGATGAATCTCGTCAAAGAAAAATCAACTAATCTAGACCTTGTTTTTTCGATTGATGAGAACGATTTTACGGGAGTAACATTGACTCAATTAAAGATCAAAGACCTGAAATGATTATTCTCGGCGTCGATCCCGGGACACTCATCGCCGGATACGGTGTGATCGAACGGACGGGGAAAAAACTTAGCCTGCTCGAAGTCGGGATCATCAAAAATGATTCCGCGCTTTCGATGCCGCTTCGTTTGAAGAAAATCTATTCGACTTTATGCTCCGTTATCGATAGATTCCATCCGGATGAATTCGCGATCGAAACCGCCTTCTATTCAAAGAATGCTCAGTCAGCATTGAAGATCGGACAGGCACGCGGTGTATCGATCCTCGCCGGAGTCAATCATGAAATCCCTGTGACGGAATATTCTCCTCGCGAGATCAAAAAAGCGGTCACAGGAAAAGGGGCAGCCTCCAAAGAACAGGTGCAGTACATGATGATTTCGATGCTGAAGTTAACAGCGGCGCCAAAATATTTCGATTCAACGGATGCCTTGGCTGTTGCTGTGTGCCATGCGTTCAAGATTACGGGCCCCCGGACCGGTTTCAAAGACTGGAAATCGTTCATCGCCGCAAATCCGGAACGGGTTATCACTATTTCAAAACGGTAAACGAACAGTACACTATAATCGCTTTGCCGGATGGCAGGCAAGAGTATCCAAAAAGTATGATTTCCTACATTAAAGGAATGTTGACAAAGAAATCCCCAACGGAAGTCATCCTGGATGTTGTCGGCATAGGATACTCGATCAACATTACTCTCTCAACATACGAGCAATTGCCTGAGCTCAATACTGAAGTTCAACTTCTCACCCATCACCATATCCGTGAAGATGCTCATCTTCTGTACGGTTTCATGTCCGAGATTGAACGGGAAATGTTTCGTATGCTCATCGGTGTTTCCGGGATCGGCCCAAAAATGGCGCAGACGATTCTTTCTGGAATCCGTCCCGACGAACTTGCGCATATGATAACACAGGGAGCGATCTCGTCATTGATTGCGATCCCGGGAATCGGTAAAAAAACCGCCGAGCGGTTGGTCCTGGAATTGAAGGATAAAGTGATCAAAATGGAAGGATCAGAAAAGATTATCGATCTTCCTTATTCCGGTGCATCCATCCGGACCGAAGCATTAACCGCTCTACTCTCTCTTGGACTCTCCCGAGAAAAAGCCGAACAATCATTGCGCGGTATCTTGAACGAAGTAAACGGAAAGACGATCTCTGTGGAAGAACTGATAAAACGCGCGCTGCAATACACTTCAAAGTAATTCCTTCTCTCATAAATTTTCAGCTACATCATATAACATCCATTGTCGTGTTCGAATATTGGTGCCTTCCAATCCCCGCTTTCAGATATTATTGAAATCGAAGCGTGAAATCTTTAGAAGTGGTTTTATAAAAAACTAAACAATGTCACTTCCCCGAAGGGCCACATTGTGGCGATTCCGCTTTTGCCGGAGAGAAATCTTGTTTTTTATCTTCAAAAATAAAATAGAGATTCCTTATTTTCCCCCGTTGGGGATTGTCCCTTTGGCAAAGCAATCCCTTCGGGACAGGATTTCGTTCGGAGTGACAATCGTAAATCCACGACCATCTAGGCTCTTTGAGCCTGCCGAAATCAGGATATAGCATCGGCAATTTTTTTGCTTGATATTCCTCCTTAATTTTAATGACTCCTTACTCGTTTTTGCATTCTATTTTTGGGATATTAGTGTGTCTACTTTACGTGTCCACTTCCATCGAGAGGAAATCGTAGACACCATTAATTCACGGACAGCATAGAGAGATTCCCGGTGAATAATTTTCCGTATTCGAAAAATATTGCTTGACAAAGCAAAAGAATTCATCTATGTTTGTCTCAATTGTAATACCTGGTATACCAAGTGAGATTTTATGCCGATCGAACTGAACAATGCTGCTCCGCTGTACCGACAGATAGTCGATGATATCAAATCACAAATTGCTTCCAAAAAACTCAAGGGAGGCGACAAGATTGGCTCTCATTCTGAATTAGCATCGTATTACGGTGTCAGCATCATCACTGTAAAAAAAGCGCTGGCGACGATGATTTATGAAGGTATTGCGTTTAGCAGGGTTGGTATGGGGACGTATGTGGCCAAATCTCTGCTGGAATCGAATCAACGGGAGCAACAAACAATCGGACTGGTGTTCCGGGATATCCGCAGTCCCTTTTTCTCTCGTGTCATGCATAGTGTGGAAGAAGCTGCGTATAAACTCGGGTATCATGTGTTGATTTCAAATTCCTCCGGAAAAGCGGAGCGCGAAGATTCGCAGATCGCCCGTTTTCGCAAATTCGGCGTAAAAGGGATGATTATTGCCTCTATGACCCATGAATATCATGCAACTCCTACCATTAAACGGCTTCGTCAGGAGCACTTCCCTTTCGTCATGGTTTCTTATATGGCGGACAATGACATTCCGTTTGTTGGCTGTGACCATGAACTTGGCGGATATATTGCTACGCAGTATTTAATCAAACTGGGATATCAGCGGATCGGATATATTAATGGAGAGAAAGGAAATGAGGTCGGGAATCTTCGTCTTCAGGGTTATAAACGTGCGTTAAAAACAAGCGGAATACAGATTCTTGATCAGCTGCACTATCACCTTCGAAGGCGAGGCGAATGGTACGATTATGAATCCGGGTATGAGATTGGAAAGCAATTTTCGGAGCTCAAAACGAAACCCGATGCAATGTTCGTCTATAACGATCTGGCCGCACTCGGTTTTGAAAACGCCATTTTAGAACAGGGATTACGCGTTCCGGATGACGTGGCGATCGTCGGATTCGACGATATTGAAAGCGGGAAGTTCGCCGCAACGCCGCTGACAACAATTCAGCAGCCCACCGACATTATCGGACATCAGGCGATGAATCTGCTCCTGAAGCAGATACAAGGAAAGAAAGCATCGATACGGCAGATCTTGAAACCAAAACTCATTATCCGTGAGTCCTGTGGAAAGAAAAAAATTACAAACAATTAATTGTGGCTTTTCCCCGTGCTACGCCTTCCAGTCGTGAAGGCGTCACGATCACCCTAAATGAACGACGCGATGACTTGACTGCAGTGCACATAATTCAAGCTTCATTCTAACTCTTCTTACCAGCTCAACAACAAAGAAAAATCTGTATGAAAGCATTTGCCGTACTGTTTTTTGTCCTGATTTTAGCCGCGCCCGGATACGCCCAGCATTCGTTATCCGGCACGGTTTCCGATTCCACCACCGGTGAAACTCTCGTCGGCATCAATGTCTTTCTGGAAGGTACAGCGCTGGGAAGTTCCACAGATATCGAAGGACGCTATTTAATCAACAATATTCCGGATGGAAATTTCCTTATTCGGATTTCGTGCGTCGGTTATGATCAGCGGCGTATCTCCCTCTCCTTTGCAGAAGAAAAATCTGTGCAATTACATGTGCGGTTGAATCCTTCCGTTATTGTCGGCGACGAAGTGATCATCACCGCTCAGATGCGCGGTCAATTAGCGGCGATCAATCAGCAGATATCATCGAACACCATCGTCAATGTCGTTTCCGAGGATCGTATCAAGGAGATGCCGGACGCCAATGCCGCCGATGCAATCGGTCGACTGCCCGGTGTTTCGCTGATTCGCAGCGGCGGCGAAGCCAGCAAGGTCATTCTGCGCGGTTTAAGCGATAAGTTCTCTGTTATCACGATCGACGGAAATCGGATGGCACCGACCGATGCGAACGACCGGGGTGTCGACCTCAGTACAATATCTCAAGGATCGCTTGCAGGGATCGAATTAACGAAAGCAGCCACTGCAGATAGAGACGCCGACGCTATTGCCGGAAGTGTCAATTTGGTCACGAAAAAAGCTCCTGCTAAACGATTAATCCGACTAGAACCTCACGGTAACTATAACGGATTGGACAGATCTGCTGATCAATATACAATTTCAGGGAGATACGGTGAACGTTTTCTTGACGATGTTCTGGGGATCCAGGTATCGGGAAATATCGAACGGTTCATTCGAAGCAATGAATCGACCGACCTGAATTATGATCTGCGACTGAAGAATGGCGACGATTATGAAATTACTTCTTTTCGGCCGCTGTATACGAATGAAATACGTAAACGAACCGGTGCCGCAGTTATTTTGGATTTTGATGCCCCCGACGGCGGAAACATACTGGCGAATACGATGTTCAACCAAACGTCAAGAAATTATCTGACTTCGTACCGAACATATCCGCAAACTGGTCAGGTCATTTATGATTACCGGGAAAGGGAAACAGAAATTTCTACTGTGAATGCATTCCTTCATGGAGAAAATGTTCTCGCGGGATTTATGGTAAACTGGAACCTTTCATTTTCTGAGGCAAAAAGAGAAGATCCATTTGATTACGAATTGAATCTGATTGAACCATCGATCAAAGATTCCACCAACACCGTCATTTCCGGGATGAACAATGGAGCAAAGGATTATCCTAAAGGGCCCATTGAACGGTGGATTCCTTTTGCGCTAAATAATTTCCAATCTGCCAACATCGATCATGCGAATGATAATTACCAGTCCAACTACGATAATGAGAAAAGTGTTTCGATTGATCTGAAGAGACAATATGCAGTGGGAGATCTGTTCTCCGGTGAGATCAAATTCGGGAGCAAATACAGGATCAAATCACGATCTGCAACGTTCCAGCAGTTACGAGCTATCTACTATTTGTACACATGGCCAATCCAATGGACCAAACAGTCGGACGGTACTATCGTTCCGAAAGACTTTTCCGGAACACGCTTTGATACTCCTTCCATTTCCCGAAACGGACTGGTGATCTTTTCCAATTTTCTAGATCCAATACCCGGTAATCGCGCCATCTACGGAAATTACAATCTCAATCCATTGATCAACAGGGATGCATTGCGCTTGTGGCGGCAATTGAACATTAACGGGTATCTGGATCAGACAGGAAATGATCCGGAATATAAAAACAATGTCGAGGTGGAAGGCAACGGATATGAATTGAGCGAGAACGTCCTTGCCGGTTACCTGATGAATACCTGGAATTTCGGTGAATCCGTTTCACTGATTACCGGAGTTCGATACGAAAGCGAAGAGAATGAATATCATTCGCGTTTTACTCCAAAAGTGCTGAGCGGATATCCATTTCCCAATGGAACACTGCGGGACACCGTCGTCTCGCATACAGAACATATCCTCCTTCCCAATATGCATGCCATCGTTCGTCCTGCAGATTTTGTGACGTTACGATTTGCCGGTTATAAAATGCTCGCGCGTCCCGACTTTAATCATCGCTTAATGAAATTTATCGCCAGTTCAGCCACAAATATCAATACGCTGAATGTCGGCAATCCATCTCTACAAAATGCCGTCGCATGGAATTATGAGATGCAAACACAATTCTTTGGATCCTCCATCGGTTTATTTTCGATCTCAGCATTCCTGAAAGATATTAAGAACATGTATCACACCATTAATAGCATCGAAGTATCCGGGCAACACATTTTAGACAGCCTTGGCATCCCCTGGAATGTTCCTTTCCCGGGAGTGAATCCCAAGTTCAGACTTACCTATCCGTATAATTCCACAAAACCGACGCGCGTATGGGGTTTTGAAATCGAGCATCAGGCCGATCTTCAGTTCCTGCCGGGATTTCTCAGCAATCTCATCTTGAACTATAATTTCTCCATCATCCGTTCGGAGACCTGGATTACATCTTCAAAAGTGGTAACTGATACGGTCGTCCAACCTCCGTTCCCGTTCCCGACACCGAGAACTCGTATTGTTCCGATTGAAGTGAAGCAAAAACTTGAAGATCAGCCGGAATTCTTCGGGAATGTTTCTCTCGGGTACGACTATGCCGATTTTTCATTCCGTATCAGTGCTTTTCATCAAGGAAGCTTCAATACAACGTTTTCATCAGATCAACGGGAAGATGGTGTGCAAGACGCATATACCAAGTGGGACATTTCAATCAAACAAGGAATCACCGACAATGTTTCTGTCACAGTGAATATCAACAATATCACCAATGCACAGGAAGGGTCTTCCCTTTCTAATAGGCTCCACCCCGAATGGGTACTGCCGAACACCAATAACCGGTACGGAACGACCGTCGATCTTGGCGTACGAGTTGAGCTCTAATCTAGTTCACAATTCACATTCACCATTTAAAGGAGGTTATAATGAGAAACATTGTTTTTGTCTTGGCTCTGGTGCTGATTACGGCAACACAGTCGTTCGGACAAGCTGCGGACGAGGTTGTGCTGCCTGATTATGCGACATCCGGTAAATATCTCAATGATCAAATTCTGGGAGATACAACAGACCTGGGCGCACGGAACAATCCAAACCGCACGTATGTGCTGAAACGAGATGGAAGTTATCTGATCGTTGCATCCATTCGCAATAACGGCTGGACATTACGTATCAAAGCAGAAGACGGTGCCGGCAAAAAACCAGTTGTGTATGCCTTCAAGAATCCTGGCACCGGTGTGTATGCAAATCAACAATTTGATGTGCGCGGTAATTTATGGATTAACAATCTCGCACTCGTCGGATGGTCTACCCTTCCGGAGGATATCTCCGTTATGCCGCCGTATATCATTAACGTGAACGGCGCTGGTTATGACGTGGAGGTGGACAGCAGTCTTCTCATGGGAGTAAACGGCGTGCTCATTCGTGTTCCTTCGGCGACACATTTGATTTCAGTAACCAATACCGTGCTGACACAGTCGGGTAATATTTTTAACACAGATATCGGCAACGGACGGCCGTTCGATTTCCGTAATACCTCCATCGACACAGTGATAATTAAAAACTGCACTATGACCGACGGTACCGATAGAGTTGTTCGTCATTATAACAGTGTCGGACCGCTCAAGGAATTTGTGTTCGATCATAATACCGTCCTGAATTATTTATCAACACACGGATGCCTTGCACTTGGCAGGGTCGGCAGGAAAGTCTCCATCACGAACAACCTCTTTGTTGACAATTTTGTTCTTGGCCGCGATTCTACCGATGATACCCGTCTGGGAGAATTCGGCAATGCCAACGAAAAAGAATCGAATGGAAAAAACCGCATGACCATGGTCAGCAGCGTTCCGGATACGGCAGGACAGCCGGATCCGACGGTTTGGACAGTTCGAAACAACTATTTTGCCGTCTCCAACGCCGTGCAGGCGTTCTACGATTCGAAAAGCACATTAGGTATCGGCAGTTTGATACCATTGACATATCATATCAGTTCGAAATTAGGAGCCGATTCACTCTCTGCATTCAAGAAAGATACGATCACATTCACACTGTCGCCGAAGGATCTATCGAAATTCGCCATATGGTATTACGATCCGGCAGGTGCGAACAAACAGAAATCAAATAACGGTTTCGATGCATCGAAAGACTTCCAGCGGTCGGATTGGACATATTATCTCGACACGATGGATCTCAGATATCCCACTTCCCGTCCAGCATATACAGGAGCAGACGGCGGTCAGCCCGCCGGTTCGCTGATGTGGTGGAACCTGACAATTCTTGGGACTGGAAAGTCCGATGGAAAGATCTTTCCCCGGGAATATGCGCTCGAACAAAACTTTCCCAATCCTTTCAATCCCAGCACACAGTTGCAATATACCGTGGCAAAAGAGGGACATGTTACGTTAAAAGTGTACGATCTACTGGGACGAGAAGTGGCCGCGTTGGTAAACGAAGTTAAACAGGCAGGCCGGTACTCGACACAATGGAATGCAACAGGATTAAGCAGCGGAGTGTACTTGTATAAAATAGAATCAGGATCTTTTGTCGCAACAAAGAAAATGATTTTGATGAAATAATGAAATTCCGTTTTCAGTAATACAAAAACAAATCAATAATCACGCGGACATCCGAAGTACACTACTTCGGATGGCTGTGTATTTCAGTGGAAGCGTTTCATCGATATTCGAAATAGAAAAAGTTTTTCCGATTGAGCGTTCGATATTTCCACTCAACAACAACCATAATCAAAGGAGACAGTATGAAAAAGTTGTTTCTTCTGCTTTTGTCATCTTCCTTCCTCTTGGGCAGTTTGTTTGCGAAAACAACCAGTTCAACCACTAGAAACGTAAGTATCGACGGAGCAATTACGACCGGTGCTGCCAAAGGTACGAACGGACCGGATTGGGAAGTAGATGAAGAATACAAAGCAAATGATAGTGTAAAATTCTACATAACGTGGGATAGCGTCAATCTTTATGTCGCCTGGAAAGGGGGCGTTTCCGGTCATCAACGCATATTATGGATCGACACCGATCCCCAGTCCCCTGCGACGACTGGAACGGGAAAAGATTCCCTCTCCCCGTACGGCGGAGTGAATGCGAAACTGCCGTTCACTGCAAATTTCTTTGTAAACTTTGAAAGCTCCACGGTCGATAGATCGTACAAATATAATAAGGATTCATTACGCTGGGATAAAGGTTCAAACAATGCCTTCACACGAACGATCTCCGGGGATGGAAGTGAATATGAAGCAAAGATTCCGTGGGATTCCATCGGTGGAAGACCGGGCAAGATCTATTTATTGTCCTACATCAATGAAAAATCCGGAAGCATGTTCGTTCCGGGCAATACTGACGGATATATCTATGGTGGAGCACCGACAGCAATCAGCAGCGGAGATTTTGATGATAACAACGCCGTCATGACAATTGATTCAGTTAAGACATGGTTTGCGGAAACCATTACCGGAGGTGTGTCCCCGTTTGTCAAACTCCGGAACGTAGGCATCGACGGTGCAATTTCGAGAGGCGCAACCAATGGCAGCAACGATTCTGCATGGGAAATTGATGAAGAGTACAGTGCCAACGACAGTGTGAAATTCTACGCAACGTGGGATGAGGTGAATCTTTATGTCGCGTGGAAAGGGGGTGTTTCCGGTCATCAGCGTATTTTGTGGATCGACACGGATCCGGAATCTCCTGCAACAGCAGGAACAGGAAAAGACTCACTTTCCCCGTATGGAGGAGTAAATGCGAAACTTCCTTTTACTGCAAACTTCTTTGTGAACTTTGAAAGTTCGACAGTCGACAGATCGTACAAATACAATAAAGATTCTCTGCGCTGGGATAAGGGTTCCAATAATGCATTCACTCGAACCATTTCGGGCGACGGAAGTGAATATGAAGCGATCATCCCTTGGGATTCAATCGGCGGTCAACCGAAAAAAATGTATTTCCTTTCCTACATCAATGAAAAATCCGGAAGCCTCTTTGTCCCCGGAAATACCGATGGATACATCTACGGCGGTGCGCCCAAAACGATCCTCAGCGGAGATTTTGATGACAATAATTCCGTTATGACGATCGCATCGAGCAACACATGGTTTGCGGTAGATTTTTCAACCAGCGACAAGCCATTTGTTCATCAAGGAGGAATATTCCTTGCTGTAGAAGATCGGGTTGGGAAAACAATTCCGCAAGAATTTGCACTTGAGCAGAACTATCCTAATCCTTTCAATCCCAATACACAGTTCCGATATACTGTTGCGCAAGAAGGACTCGTCTCCATAGCTGTGTATGATCTGTTAGGACGAGAAGTTGCGACGCTGGTGAATGAAGTAAAACAACCAGGCGTTTATCGCATGTCATGGTACGGTGCGGGATTCAGCAGCGGAGTATATTTCTACAAGATGCAGACACGATCGTTTGTGGCGACAAAGAAAATGATGTTGATGAAATAAGCCGTATCAATCAGACCGGGCATTATTGCCCGGTCTCTTTTTATGCGTTAACTAGTGTAATTATAACTCCAGATAATTTATAAGTCTTTTGACCACATCCTTTCGACCGTCCGGATGCGATAGAAGTTCATTTTTCATGAGCGGGAACTGTTTTTCAAACTCTTCCAGCATCGGAACGATCCGTTCAGGATGATATTGAATGTTTACTGGTATTTGATCTGCTGCCAACGCTGCATTCGGTAAAACCGCCCACCAATTCTGCCGTGCCACTTCAATCTTCATTTCCGCCAGCACTTTCGAAAGTCTTCGGAATTTAACCAGTTTATCATCCAGCAGGAATTCCTTTTCTGTCATACTCTTATCATACACAACAGTAACTTCGATCTTTTTGCGGATGGATGTTGGCGGGATTGAAATATTCGTCGTTAAATTCTTCCCATAGTAACTCCACTTCCCCTCTTGAGTATCGGTTGAATAAAGAAATTCTTTCCCATTGACGATCACTTTTGCAGGGGGAAATGACCGCAACAATCTGATTTCAAATTGTTTAGATTCCGGCATTCCGGCATATCCTCCTACTGCTGGAAAAATCGATATTTTCAACTCTCCCGGACCTTGTTCTGTTGTAACAATCTTTGTCTTACTGTACTCTCCCTGTTTATAGAATTCGGTGTTTCCATCATCGTCATACACCTCTGTCATCGCTCCTCCTCCGGGAACAATGGCAAGGATCAACGATGAAACAGGAGATTGCAGGTTGGGAATTTTCGGATACAGGGGAATGATGCTGCCTGCTTTCACATACAACGGTATTTCATCAATCGCAAAATTCCGGATAATGGTTTTGCCGCCGGATACAAGAGTGCCGGAATGCCATTCATACCACTTCCCTTCCGGCAGCCAGAGTGTTTTTGAGGACAACCTTGTTGTAATTGATGAACTGTCCGCGATGGGGGCAACAAGAATATTTTCGCCAAACATATACTGATACCGGTACTCATACGATTCATTCTGTTCCGGATAGTCATAATACATCGGCCGGCAGAGTGAAATACCAGTGTCAAATGCCTGTCTATTGGCTGTATAAATATACGGCGCTAAACTGTACCGAAGGTCGATCAAATCCTTCATGATCCCAAAATGATTAGGATACTTCCAGAATCGACGTTCGATGGAAGAGATTTTTGCGCTGTGCGTTCGCAGTATTGGACTGAATACTCCAAATTGCAGCCAGCGGACATAGAGTTCCGGATCACTGTCATACATACTTGATGCATGCCCTCCAATATCGTGGCTCCAATATCCATAACCGACATTGGAAGCTGTTGCGGTAAAGTAAGTTTGATATTTCAGTGAACGCCAATCAATCCGGTCATCGCCGGAAAAACCAATGGGATAGCGATGATTGCCGAGGCCTCCCCAGCGGTGAAATACTAATGGGCGTTTTACTTTTCGCTGCTGCATGTCGGTATAGAATGTATAATTCAGCCACCAAGTGTTGCTCAATCCTTTTATCGATTTGCTTTCCTGATATTGCTGCCAATCCAGCCACCAAAAATCGATACCCTGCCGCTCCATCGGCTGCAGGATGGTATTAAAATATGTTTTCGCCCATTTCCTATTCTCCATCGCAAAATCGATGTAATGGCGGCCAGACGTATCGAAACCAAACTCTTTTGCAAAACTATCGTATTGTTCTTCCATCGGTGCAATGCCGGAAGCAGGATGCAAGTTCAGCGCTGTCTTTAGCGCATTGCGGTCGGTCCATTCCAGAAATTTTTTTGGATCAGGAAACAACGTTCTGTTCCATGTATAGCCCGTCCAACCTACCCAATGTCCTGTTTCATCAATCAATGGATTGTGCGGATCCCTCAATCCACCGAATGTTTCGTGCCAATCCATATCGATAATTAAGACATCCATCGGGATATTAAAGCTTTTGAATTCGCTCATCAGGTCTTTAAGCTCCTGGTCCGAATACACCCAGTACCGGGACCACCAGTATCCCAACGCGAATTTCGGTATCAAAGGAATTTTCCCTGCTATACGTGTGTAATCGTACAACGCTTGTTTATAGTGATGTCCATATCCGAAGAAATACCAATCCTGTCCGTTCTGATCCGGTCGCTTAATGACCCAATTCCAATCACTGCCATCGAATAGTTGTGAACGGGAATCATCGATGAGTGTCCATCCATCCCTGGAAAGAATACCATTTCCCAGATCGATCTGTTTTCCTTCCCAATTCAATCCTCCCACACATCCGTCCAGTGTTCTGGCTGTTCCACCTAAATTCTGAGCTTCGGAGAGTCCCGGAAACCAGCGTTCTTTTTTTCCATTCAACCGAAATTCTATCAACAAGTTTTCCGGGGAGAATTTCCCGGTACCTTCACGGTATTTCACATTTAGTGAATCGGTTTCGATAACAATCCACCCATCAATCTTCTTTTTGCGATAGTTCGGGACAGGGAGTTTTCGATTAATCACCACCAGGGAAGCGTTGTTTTCGAAGTTTCCAAAGTCATTCCATTCCAGCCGGACTAGCATTGGGGTAAGGATAGTGAATCGGACATTGCCGGACACTACGACCGCATCTTGATGTGCGATGGGATCGGGCTTTTGTCCAAAGGAGATCGATGTGAGAAAACACAACGTGCAGAGGAGAACGATTGTAGGCATGAATTCTACCGAAGTATTCGATTATTTTTTGTTTAGATATATTGTCTTTCCGGATTGAGAACTTCGAATCGCTGCATCCAATATTTCCATCACGATCATATTATTTTCAAGTGAAGAGAGATCGAACGGCGGTATTGTCACAGTTCCTCTAACGACCTCGGTAAAAAACATAAATGGATTATTCCGTGGCAGTTTCAGTTCCTCGACATTCTCATTTCGCTCCTGTTCATCCCCTTGTAAACGGACTCGCATCGATGTTCGATTATCCGCAAAAACATATCCTGTCACGCCGTACACTTCCATATCTTTTCTGTTGAAGGGCCAGTTCCACGAAGCCTGGATTATTCCTTGATGTTTTTCATATTGCACAATAATTGTTGCATCATCATCCACGTAGGGATATATATCCGGTTTGATCTGTTGTGTGACAGCAACAACCGATTTTGGCCTTTCACCTTTTGCAAGCCAAGTAATAAGATTTGCGCCGTAACAACCAAAATCCGTGATCGCACCTCCCCCATTTTGGATTGGATCGGTCAACCATTTAAGGAATTCGCTGTCGACTCCGATCTCTTTTGGCCCTTGATGTCCGTCATGCACGACCACTTTCCGTAATTCACCGATCGATCTTTTCACATTGAGCATTTCAAATGCTTTATGATTAGTGGCGTACCATGATGTTTCATAGTTTGTTAGTAGATGAATCTTATGCTTCTCAGCCAAAAACTTCATTTTCTTTGCATGATCCAAACTGACCGCAAGCGGTTTTTCGACCATCACATGAATCCCTTTTGGGGCGCAATACTCTACAACCTGCAAATGGTCATGGATTGTATTAAATGCGGTCACAGCCTCAGGATGTGTCGCAGTTACCATCTCTTCGATTGTATTATATACAATGCTCATCGGGAAGCTATGCTGTTTGCTATAGCGTTGCGCCAACTCGCGGTTCGGTTCAACGATACCGACAATTTCGAATTGATCATTCTTTTTTTCACCGAGGATCCAATGAACATGAGTGTGATGCAATCCGACAACGCCTATGCGAAGCGGTTTTGCCGGAGTTGATGAAATATTTTCCATTTGAGCCATTGCAGTGTTCTGATTACTGGATGCCATAATATATATGTTCGCTGCTATCAACAGCAGCATGTGGGCGAATCTGTTCATCATAGAAAACGTCCGAAAATGTAAGAGAATACTTATTTTAATAACAGCATTTTTCTTGTATAACTTTTCTTTTCTGCATTCAACGTATAAAAATATACACCTCCGGGGAGCGTTGTCCCGTTGAACTTCACTGAATAATTCCCTGCAGGTTGTTGCTCATCGACCAGAACGACAATTTCCGTTCCCAAGACAGAATACACACTCAATGCGACATGTTCATCTGCCGAGAGTGTATAAGAAATTGTAGTGGTGGGATTAAAAGGGTTTGGATAATTCTGAGCCAGCCGATAATCCAAAGAATATTTCTCATTCATTTTGTCTGCAACAGAAGTAACCTTTGGCTTCCACACTTGAAGCACATCCCGCGGAATTCCCCATTCATCGTAGAAACCGGTATCTCTCCAGAGAACTGTAAGATCATCGGGAGATCCGATATCCTGCCATAATTGATCATAGTCCCGCACAACAAAATTAATGATGAATTCTGTCTTCCGTTTTTCGCATGAGACGAACAAATTCATAAAGTACTGAGATTGCTTCGCCTGGGTTCCATTCAATGTAATTGATCCGCCGTACAGTGTGCTATACTGAGCCGGATAACTGGTTTCGCACACTGCAACAGGTTTTAAATTCATCGAAAGTATGGAATCAAGCACTTCCATCGGTGGAATATCGTTCGTCATAAACGAACTCAATTGTGGATGAAGTGAAAGCCCCAAATAATCGCTTACAGGCATCATGTCACTCAACACCTTCATTTGTTCCACTCTATCGGCACTCGTATATCCGGCGAGATCAAATCCGGTAAACGATACGAAAATCGGAAGTGTGGGAAACAGAACTTTCAATTCGGTATACACAAAGGAATGCAGCTCAGCGTAAGAGTCCCACTTTTGCGGGGAATTGATTTTTAATAGATTCACTTCAATCCCAATGGCCAGATAATCCGGCTGCAATTGGGTGATAACAGCTTTGCAGTAATTAAGAAAAGCAGTTTTTACGATGGGATGGGAAAAAGAGACCGTATCCCACGGAGATGAAAGCGGTTGATCGCCGCCTGAAGTATTTTTATAGAGCGCAAGACCGGTCCGGGCGAGATTGATCGGCGTGACGGCAACGTAGATTTTGTGACCGGCCGGTGTCTTCGACTTTCGCACATTCCAATCATACACAATGGAAGATGGGAATTCGGAATTGGAGTATGCTTCATTCCAAGGTATTCCATCATCAAAATGATGGGCGATGATATTTGCATCGGAAGCGATCTTCGAATAGACGAACTGCTGGGAAGAATCTATTTGAGAAAGTGAATATGGAAATGGAGTAAATCCCAACAGCGGTGCCGTTTGACCCGGAGTGTGCTTGCCGCCTGCAGTGAGGATCGAGAAAACAATACATAACATGAGACAATAGATTTTCCACATAAAAAGAATATATGCAGAAGTTTTCACACTCCCGAGTCATTAATTGCGGCTTTCATATTATTTCAAAAGCATCAGTTTCTTAATTGCAGAATAACTCCCTGCTGTTAATCGATAGAAATATATTCCACTGGAGAGCCGCCGTGCGTCAAAAGTGACTTCGTGTGCACCTGCGTTTTGCCGTACATTTACTAATGTGGCAACTTCCCTGCCAAGAATGTCAAACACTTTTAACGAAACATCAACTGTCGTCGGCAGATTGTAGCGGATGATAGTGGATGGATTGAAAGGATTGGGATAGTTTTGCGACAGTGAAAAAACATCTGGAAGAGTTGCACCGCTATAACCGACTTTTAATGCCACATTGGAAATTGAGATCGAGTCATACCGTGATATTCCCTTTGCCATTGTAATATTGACGGTATCCCCAGCCTGAATATGCAATGATGTATCCATTGGAGCAGGAATAAACATCGTCCACGTCGGACGCATCTGTCCGAGAATATCTTCGACAGCGATTAATTGAGAGTCAAATATCGATTGTTTATCCTCACTATACCAATATACCTTCACCGCTTTACCAGTTTTTTGATTGATTAATTTAAATCGCAATGGAGTTGCGTCCAATAATCCTGGCCAGCTGGGATGAGCGATACTTGTATCCACAATATTGCCATAAAACACCAATTTGTAATCAACCGGATTCCTGAACAGCGTCAGCGTGCCGTTGAACAGACTGTTTGAATGAATAAACACTTTGACTGATGATAATACATTTCTGTTCCATGTTGTACTTTGAACTTTCGTGAGAATATCTGTAGGAAAAAATGAAAGTCCGTCAAACGCCGGTGATTCTGTATAAGGTATTAAAGGAATATCTTTCAATACAATTTTCTTTTGTGTTGAATTATACACAGTAAACAGAGGTGTTGGTATTCCATCAACAATTATAGTCGTGTCAATAAATGAAACAATATAGGTATCATTTGTCACTTTGCTTCTGTCAACAACATTTATTGTCATAACTGAAGGATCTGTGACATTTTGATGAATATAGGTTGCATTAACCTTCGGAAGAAATGATCTCTCGGTCTGCTTTTTGAATTTCGGCGTTGATACTGTGTCTGTCAATGTCCCGTCCGAAAGGACAAACCGCAATTGGAGTACATTACTATTTGGTATCGATTCTAGATTTATAGTGACTTTCTGATGTATTGTGTCGGAGACAACATTGATAATTGCATTCGAATGGATTTCATACCCTGCATCATATAACACTTGTAGCGTCTGAGGAGAATTTTCCGGATCTCCGATTAAGAATGACACATCGATTGTTTTTTCCTGCAGTGGATTTTCCGAATAAAACACATCATCGAGCATTTTAATAAACGGTTTCCCGTTGCCTGCATTATCGACGGTAATAAATCCACTTTGAACAAAATCAATATATTTACCCAATGCATCTTTCATATATATCCGGATGATTCCAAACGGACAGTCCGCAACAGATGCAGTATTCCATTGATAAGATAAATTGTTGGATATACCTTTTTCAAGTGATCGCCATGTTCTCCCCGCATCAGGACTGAAATCAATATCTACAGTACTCGCGATCTTTTCCGAATTCCACTCTATCTGATAATTACCACTTACTGACGTATGAAAATGGAGATTGGTTAATTGCAGGTGTGTCCCTACCTTAGTCGTATCGAAATTATTATTATGCAAGACATTTGCCAATTTTATTTTTTGGAAGATTTCTTGAGGTGTAAATCCATATGCCGTTGTCACAATAATCCGTTTCGACTCACCCGAAGCAAGTGTAAAATATTGTGAACCAAACATACAATCGCCATCTTCTCCTGCAAGAACCACTGTATCGTTCACAATACTACCAGGGTAGGAAAATGAACCCGGTGTCAATTTATTCCACATTAATCCATCGTCGCCCAAGATGATAGTATTTGGCGGGACAACATAATGATAACTGGTTATGGAATCAGCAATTTGGCCTTGAATAAATGCAGAACCAAACATCCCAATTGGTCCATACCATTTCGGATTACGGGATGCATGCCCTTGTTTGATATCGCCGGAAATAATGACATTTTCTTTTTTGTACAGTACCGAATAATCATCATTATATTCCTGCGGTCCGCCATCCGTTCCCGTTACACCGACATATGTTCCCACAATATCACCAAAAACAACTTTGTCATAATTGAACGAACATTCATTTTTTATATCATATACCTTGAACAAAACGTCGCTAAAGAGCGGATGGTTGAACTGAAGATACCGGACATCAACACGGATACCGTGCCCTGTCTTACTAAGATTATTTGTATCGGGATGATATGACACGCCATAAATATTATTTGTCGTGAAATTGAATCGTTTATCGTTTTGATCGTCCAACTGATAATACGCTTCAAGATTTGCAATAATATTTCCCATGCCGAACATTCCGTTCCACTGGCCGCTCCACGACGCAGGCCACGAGGAAGGGTTATTGCTTAATGCAATACTAGTATCCAATGCGTTGGCAAAACCACTCACTGGTTCAAATGTCCATGGCAAATTTGTGATTGGATCTTCGTCCCGTTTTTGCGTCGGCCGTGCTACCGGACAGGTAATAACCGAATGAATAGTATCTAATTTCCCATCCAAGTTATAATCGCGTATGGGTAATTCCAATCCGAGTAGGATAGATTCTTCTCCAATATAACCATTCGATTCATACAACCAGGCACCTCTCGGACCGCTGCCAGCAGGTTGACCTACTACACCCCAATTCCCTATTACTGTTTTAACATTATTGCCATCCATTATTCCAAAACGATGATATTCTTGACCACTCGGTTGTCCCAAAACAAATTGAAACAGAATAATTGCGGAAATGTTCCAAAATAATATCTTTTTCATTATTCACTCTATTAGTAGTTTAAAAATTTTTTATCAACAAATTACAATGAAATTCTACAAGTATATGATGAAATGCGCAATACCAAAAATTAGGTATTTATTGATTAGAGTTTTTATCATCCGAATCGATATACGCAATCAAAATAATTCAAAATACTGAAGCGTGAGTGTCTAATTCCCCTAAACAACGATGCCGGGTGATATCCCATCCCCGAGATATCACCCGGCATCTGTTTACCGCAGTTGAGTTGTGTTAGACTAGCAAATCGACATCGTACAGTTTCCAGTTATTTGAGTAACACCATCCGCCGTGTCTGCGAATAACTTCCGGCAGTAATTGTATAGAAGTACATTCCACTCCCCAATCGAGAAGCATCAAACGACACGTGATGGAATCCTGCTTCCCGTTGTTCGTTCAATACTGTTTTTACCTCCCTGCCGAGAGCGTCAAACACCGTGATTTTCACCGGTGAGGATTGAGGCAAAGCGAATTGAATTGTCGTAGAGGGGTTGAACGGATTGGGGTAGTTTTGCGAAATCGAATATTCTGTCGGGAGCGATGAATTCTTGTCGGCGACAGAAACGACAATTCCGAGTTCATCGTTGGATTTATTTGAGTAAATCTTTGCCGTATATGCCGGAATGGTGAATGACGGGATTGTCGTCGTATTCGCAATAAAAACAGTTTGATCGAATACATCATAATAATTACCTGTTGCAAGCCACGGCATATTGGTTATTGTTTTTTCTGTTCCGCTCAGGTTTACAACAAAAACAACATTGCTTCCTGTTGCTTCATGCTGAAATCCCCAGACGATGACACGCTGAGCATCGCTATGGAACACTTTCACTAAGTGCCCGGAATGTAAAGCCGAATTTTTCAACCGCTGCTGAATCAGTCGTTGATAAAATGTATAGTGCTGATTTCCCCGTTCAGTCTGCAGCATGCTCCATTCTACGGGCCGGTATCCCAATTTTTGTCCGTCGTTTGCCCAACCGCGCATCGCGCTCATTTCCTGACCTTCCCACAACATTGGTATGCCGAGAGAACCGAAAATGAATGCCGCGTACAGTTTATCACGCTGCACTGCTGTGTTAATCGGAACAGACTGATACACGTTCATCTCATAGATCATTGACTGCTCATCATGTGTGACAGTCGCATTTACCGGACCAGTGCGATCGGAATAAGAGGAAGGCGTATCCGGAGTGTCATTGCTTCCGAACGCGCCAAGATCGATAACACGATTCTCTAAATTCGTAAGAGTCCTGTTCTGATAACGGGCTTCATCAAATAGTTCGTCGCGAAAACTATCATGCCACCCGCTCGTGATTCCGGTATGATAGACCAACGCCGGACTTTCCGGAAGATGTTCGGCTATTTGATAGATCTTCCCGTCGTACAATGTATCGATGGCATTGGCCCATCCTAAAATTCCTTTGGTCGGTTCAGCCACGTTCCATCCGACACCTTGTGTATAGTCGTACCGAAATCCATCGATCTTGTACTCGTCGATCCACATTCGCAGGCTTTGCAGTACGATCTCCTGTGTTTCCGTAGTCCAGTGATCCATGTCCTTATAGAATTGAAGTCCATCCTCATTGTACCGTTTATCATTGATCGACTTGAAATACGGATTCGCAACTTCATCTGGCAACATTTGCCACAACGGCCCGGTGTCATTTTGATGGTTGAACACCAGGTCCAGAATAACGGCGATTCCTCGCGCATGGGCTGCATCAACCAATTGTTTTAATTCCAGCGGTGTACCATAACTCGGTTCCAGTGCGAAATAATGATTCAGATTGTATCCCCACGAATGACCGGATTTACCGACGTTGCCGTTATCATTAATCGGCATCAATTCAATAGCATTCACACCCAGCGAATCAAAATACCAGAGAAGATTCTTCAGATCTGTAAATCCAGATTGCGCGGCACCTTTGCCATAATATCCGCCGGCAAATTCAGCAATGTGCAGTTCATAAATCACCAGTTTGTTCATCGGCGGACGTTCGTATCCTGCAGTCTGCCACACATAATCATCAGCCGTTAATCCTGCCGGACCGGTCGAGAATTTCGTACCGAAACTGCCGACCTCCCTTCCGTATGGATCGGTGATCTGTTTTTTATCTTCGATCTCATACACGTATTCATACACTGTATTGGGAGATAATTTCAAATTGATCCACCAATTTTCGCTTGTCGGGTCCTTTTTGAGTACTACGGGGGGCGCTGTGGCAACAGGCTGACCGGATTCAGCGATGCGAAGAACGACAAAGTTCTTGCCGGGGACCCTCAATCTGAATGTCGTTGAATCACCGGATGTTGCTGACGCTTTCGTCACACCATGTTGCGCATACGCGGGCATGGGAGCCTGCTCCACATCGAACACGGAGTTTTGATAGACAATGGAATCACCGTTATTATTCACAGCAACAAGTCGTATATAATTGGTCTTCGGGATCGAAGCCGGCAGGATATAGTTCAATGTCCTCAACGAAGCATCGTAAGAGGCGGTAACATCCGAACTTGATGTAATATTTGATGGACCGGTGCCGGTAACAAACTTTACTTGTGCCATTGAATCGCTGTTCGCATGAAAGATCCCGGTCACGACGCGAATAACCTGACCGCTTGATTCCTCTGCAAAGAATTCGAAATACAACAGGTTTGTCATTCGCAGTACCGAGTTACTATGGTCGCTTGAATTCTGTTCTGGATTCAGAGGATCACTGTACCATCCTGTAGAATTTCCTCCTTTATTAAATTTATATTGATAGACAGAATCCCCCAGCGGCGTGCGCGATGAATCATGAATCTTAAACGTATATGTTTTCACCCATGCTTTCAATCCTTCATGATATGTCATCAATGAAGTATCCGTCTCTTCTGTCCATCCATTGAACACACCCGGCACATGGATCGGAGTTCCGTTCGGCTGATGAGCCCGGAATGTCAGTGTGATGCTGTCTGCCGGAGTTTGAGACAGCAACGAAATTGTGAGCGAAATAAACAAGAGCGAAACGATGGAAATATTTTTCATACGGTTGCTTCCTTACTGTTATTTCATGAAAACCATGCGATTGGTGATGGCGTAATTATCGACCGATACTCTACAGAAATAGATTCCGCTCGATCGGCCTGCTGCATTCCATTGGATAGAATGTTCGCCGGCAGACTGTTTCTGATGAACCAGTGTTTCTAATATCCGGCCGAGCAGATCGACGATTTCCACACGAACAGAGCGGGCAGGCCCCTCCGGAAGAGAGTATCTGATAACTGTCGTTGGATTAAATGGATTTGGGTAATTTTGAAACAACCGTACTGTCGACGGTATCCCAGCGTTAGTATTGCCGGAAACACTTGTTTCCTTTTTAGTGAAAACAGTCATTACACCGCGGTGATCGGATGGATATGAAAATCCGCTGTACGGAATATCCATAACAACATTTGATGACAACACCTTCAACTGACTGCTGTTCTTTGTGAAAATGAAATCGATTCTCCTGTACGGATTATCTGCTGGGACAGTATAACCGGGAAGTGACAGATTTGCAGCTCTGTAAGAATCGATGAATACCGGTCCTGTTGCAGGGTTCGTCAACGCACGTATCGTTGAAGTGGATGCTTCATCATTAAAATCGCCAGTGAGGATTGATGCGACCTGCGGTAAGACAGAATCTTTCAGTGCAGTATAACTGATAATTTGTTGAACCTGCTGAAGACGGATATCGGATGACAGATGATCAAGATGCGTGTTATAGAAATTGACAAATCCGAACGGTGTAGAAATTCGATTCCAAACTACTTTTCGTGGGAATGATCCTTTCACCAATTGAAAATATCCGGATTCAAAGACAGGATATTTCGTAATGATTCCGACATATTCATTGAACTGATTGTCCCACGACAAATGAGTGAATCCCATATACGTATAATATGGAATGTGGAAATATGCATTCAGCGAATCTGCGATTGCTTTTGCCTGATTATCCTTTCCGGTCGGAGGAATATCGTTGATCTCCTGCACGCCGATAATATCCGGATTCAACTGTTTAAGATTCTGGATAATATACTGGATGCGAGTTGCTGGATCGCTTCCGGGCTTCATCCCCTCCAAATTATATGTCATAATCCGTAGTGAATCCTGAGCGAACAAACAGTTCGTCAAACCTAGCATCAACACATATAGCAAGATCTTTTTCATATTCATTCTACTACCACCTTGACCGATGCTTGAGAGTCTAATTTAGTGTGTAACGAAACAGTTAATCGTTTTAATTTGTTATTGTAAGAGAATTTGGGGCTATTACCGGTAGATTTATCCCGTTTGATCCGTTCTTTCACGTCAAAGCCGTTAACAAGAACCTTCGACGGTTTTTTGACGATACCATGGACTTCATATATATATGTCCGCCCATTTAATTGAGGAATGAACTCACCTTTCGTCTCACCGGTAAACAGTACGATTGTCTTCGCTCCATTCACCGATTCTATTTGCTGGGTGAACAATGTCGTCGCATATTTCCCATTCTGATAATCGCGTGTTTTGCCGTCATCCTCATACAATGTATAGGAAACTTCACCGTTCAGGTCAGGATAAATGTGCAGTGTCAGTGTATCTAAGGGGCGTTCGTCGGTGTAGGACATCAATTGCGCCATCGGGATGATGCTTCCTTGCTTTACAAAGATCGGCATCTGATTGAGCGGCGCCGAAACAATTGTGCTCATTCCACCTGTAACGATCTCCTCCGTCCAATAATTGATCCAGGTCCCCTTCGGAAAGTAGATTTCCTTTTTTCTTTGTCCTGCCTTCACCACCGGTGAAACAAGGAAAGCATCACCCCACATGTAGGAGGAGCTTTCATTCGTCAATTTTTCATCGGTCGGATCAAGCCAGAATAACGGTCGGGCAAACGGCATTCCTGTTTGATAATTCAGGTGTGCGAGTGAATAAATGTATGGCAACAGCCGATACCGTAATCGAATAAACTCTCTGCTGATATTCTCCGCTTCTTTGCCAAACATCCACGGTTCGGTCGGATAGCCGTTGACTGTTTCTCCCGCTCCATGTGCACGCGCAATCGGACAGAACGTTCCGAACTGCATCCAGCGGATATACAATTCCGGAGTGGTGGGCATTCGTGAATATCCGCCGATGTCGGAATTTTGATAGGCAACACCGGACATACTCATTCCAAGAAGAATCGGTATTTGCACTTCTAGTCCGATGAAAGTACGTGAGACATCGCCGGACCACGGCATTACGCCGTATCGCTGCACGCCGGCGTACCCGGAACGGGAAACATTGAACACCCGTTCATTCGGACGGATCTGTGTGAATCCTTCATAGATTGTCTTTGCCCATAACAAATTATAAATATTATGAATTTTCACCGTGCTGCCGAGAAAATGATGCATCCCTTCCGGATGACGTTCCGGCTCCCCAAGATCAGTCCATATACCTGCAACGTTGTTGCCGAACGCCTCCACATGCTTACTCCACCACCATTGCTGCGCGTCAGGATTGGTCAGATCCAATAACGATGAACTGCACAGGTAATTGCAGGACCACCATTTTTCCATCAAAAATGTTTTGCCGGTGGAATCCTTTGCCAGATATCCGTTGGCATCCGCTTCGATAAAATTTCTGGACGGTTGAATGATATACGGCTCGGTAATGAGAATCGTTTTGATCCCGTTGGAAAGAAAATCGGTCACCATCGTTTCGTGATTCGGCCAGAGCGATTCATTCCAGGAAATATCTCCCATCCGTGCAAACCATTTTAGATCGAGAACGATCCCGTCACAAGGGATTTTCTTTTCGCGCATCGTTTTTACAATTGACCGAGCTTCCGATTCATTTTCATATCGATTTTTTGATTGAATAAATCCAAACGCCCACCGAGGCGGAAGCGGTTGCCTACCGGTCAACCATGTGTATTTCTCCAATTGTTGTTCTATTGTCGACGCTGCTATAAGGTAATATGTCAGTTCTCCCCCTTCCGTCGTATAGGAGAACTGTGTGGAATCGGTAACGCCGAAATCAAATTCTCCGCGATATGTATTGTCGATATAGAGAGCATAACCGTTGAGAGTTGTTATGACCGGAACATTCAAATTCATCGTTGCCAACGGAACTGTGTAATTACCGACCTGCGTATTATAGTTGGAATATTTCTGACCCCGTCTATCCATCGCCGTCCCACGTTCACCGGTGCCGTAAAAATGATCGTCTGCATCCATTGTGAAACGAAGTGCCCGCTTCTCATTATCAAACGAATATCCACCGTTCACTGGCTCCGATAATAACCGCATTCCCGAAGTATCATATAAGGAAATGCGCAATGGGCGTTTTTGAATTTGCAATCGGAGTCTTTGCGTCATCAATTCAAGTGCATTCTCTGATTCGTTCATCGTAAAGCGTGATTCTTTCAAAGGAGATTGAATGACAACAAACGATGAATCGGGCATTGTTTGTTTATTCGGGAGCACATCAATGCGAATGATATCGTCGGCATAGAACTGCAACCGGATAGCAGAAGAATCTGACCACACAGTAACGGTATTCCCGTCATTGGTATAGGTTGATACATTTCCCAGGAACGACTGGGCAGAGGCGGTGACAATGAAGACAACGGTCAGGGCAAGTATGCGAAACATCATTCCTTTGTTCCTCCTAAGGTTTGTTTATTGACAATCAGCGATGGATGAAATAACGATCGGCTGCGTTACGGTTGTGTTCTTGATAAATACCTGCAGGGATTTTTTCTTCGCGTTCCAGTAACTGCCGTTCTTTGCACTGGCTTCCTTTTCAGTACGGAAGGATTTTAGTTTGACGCCGTTGAGTGCCACGCACATCTTCTTTTCCACTCCATGGAATTGAATTTGATACGAACGACGTACCGGTGCCGAAGCATATGTTCCTTCGGCAGCGCCAATGGTAATAGAAAAATCGTTCTGTTGAAATGTAATTTTCGTCGTACGGAATTCGTTTTTCATCCGATAGTATTCTGATATTCCGTCATCCTCATAGAGAACAAATGATCCATCGTATCCCGGATACACATGGATCGTCAACTGATCCTTCGGAAGGAACGCCGTGCTTAACGCATATTTTCCCATCGGAATGATGGAACCTGCTTTAACAAAAAGAGGCAGTTTCCCGATCGGTGCATCATAGGAGAGCACCTGACCGCCGTTGATCACTTCATCATTCCAGAAATCAAACCACTGCCCGTCCGGCAACCAGACCGGAACAATTCCTCCATCAGAACAATTCGGTGCTACGAGCATTTCTTCGCCCCACATATATTGAAGATCATGACTCCATGCCAGCGAATCGTTCTGGTGATCTATCACCATCGCGCGCGCGATCGGCAATCCTGTTTCAAATGCACGCCGGGCATACGTATAGATGTACGGAATCATTTTATATCGTAATTCTGAATAGAGCTTCGCATCCTTTTGAACGATCTCCGGACGATCCAGCGGCCAACGCGATTCGCCGATCCCGTGAGGCTTCCAGTACGGAGTGAAACTACCGAATGCCATTGACCATTGGCGGTACATATTATCATTCGGTCCATGATTCTCTTCCCAGTTGTTGAACCCTCCTGCATCGTGTCCCCAGAATGGGAAGCCGGAGATTCCGGCCAGCTGCAATCCGCGCACCTGCATTTTCATATCGTCGTAGGACGGTTTGATATCGCCGCTCCAAAGTGTTGCATACCGCTGCCCGCCGGCCGTCATTCCGCGCACCCAGACGAATGGACGACGTTCTCCGTTAAAACTCTTATCCCATCCATCCTTCACCAGTGCTTTGGCAACAAGGAAGAACCAATAATTCCGCATCTCGCGCCATGTCTTGCCATTTCCCATCACCATTGTCAGCGGCGCTTTTCCCATTTCGTCGAATTCGTCTATCCATAATGCATCGCCGGGATACCGCAAAGCAGGATTCAAACTCTTTGTCCAAAATATATTCCAGAACCAATCACGAACTTCCTGTTTTGTTAAATCTGGAGCGCTGTCATTAAAATCAATACTGTCCGGTTCGGGAATATTGAACGACGGAAGCCATCCATCACTGTGAGAAGCGATGCATCGGTTGAAATCCAGCGTCAGGATCAGACCGTTCTTCCGGATCCACTGTTCATACTCTTTCGGATCGGGATATCGGTTCAAATCCCAATCGAAATAAGACAAACAGCGTTGTCCTCCACCTGCTCTCCAACGGTTGTCATTAACAATATGATCCAACGGGAAGCCAGCTTTTCTGTGTGCAGTGATTTTTTTCTTCCACCATTTCTCATCCGAAGGATCTGACGAGTTATGGTCATTTCCTTTATCGGAGAGCGCCAAACCAAGCGCCGCTTTGGAAAACATACGGGGACGACCGGTCAGTTGAGTGTATCGGTCCATGATTGTTCTGAAGTCCGGTCCGAGAATTACAAAGTAATCCATCCGACCATCGCCTATTATGGAGATTTCATACCGTCCGTTGTTCCCATAATTGAACTTGTTAGTGAATGTGCTGTTCAAAAATAGACCGTACCCTTTGCTGGATAGATACATTGGAACGATCAACGGCGCCTGCTGTCCGTGCAATGTTCCATAATTTCTCTGAACTACTTCTCCGCGCAAGTCGATCGACTCTGCCCTGCCATAGTATCCATGACCCAAACCGGTAAAATGTTCGTTGTTATCGTTTATGAATGATGTGGTGATAGTATCTCCATCCCACCAAATACCTTCACTCTGTTGAAGCAACTCAGAAGCGCTTCCATCAATCCCAAAAGAAAAGCGTAATCCATTTTTCTCGATCCGTACAACAAATCCACCGGAAGAACCTGATGTCACTCGAAGTGCAGTGCTTTCATCCGTAATGGATAATGTACCAGGCCACTGATGTGTTTCAACCATTTCATACCGGTCATCAGGAAAAAATTCTTCATTAGCACGGACTGCCTGAATACGGATAATTGCATTACCATATGGCATGATCCGTACTCGTTGTCCTTCCTGAGTTGTTATAATCACAGCGCGGCCATCGGACTGTCTGGTAGAATATTTGCCGATTAACTCCTTCGCATGAAGTAATCCCCCAATTAAAAACATTCCGCATGCCATGAGTGCGAAGGTTCGAGTCCGGAAACAACGAGTAGTAGGTGTCATAATTTTTTTATATAAGTTTTGAGTTTAGACTTTGAGCTATTCCTAATTCAAGTCCGCGCAATTCTGCCAGTCCCCGCAACCGTCCGATTGCCGAATATCCGGGATTGGTTTTCTTATTCAGATCATCCAGCATTTGGTGGCCATGGTCCGGACGCATGGGAAGATTAGTCCTTCGCGAGTTCATCACATTCACCAGTACTTTTACTATCTGAACCATATCCGTACTCCCTTCCAGATGGTTGTCTTCATAGAAGTTCCCTTCATCATCTCGACGGACATTTCGAAGGTGGACAAAGTGGATTTGGTCAGCGAATTTTTTGATCATTGCCGGAAGGTCGTTCTTTGGATCCACTCCAAACGAGCCGGTGCAAAAGCACACTCCATTGGAACGGGAAGGAACTGCCTGAATCAAAAGATCCACATCCTGTTCATTTTTCAATACACGCGGCAATCCTAATATCGGGAATGGAGGATCGTCGGGATGAATTGCCATCAATATTCCCGCCTCTTCCGCAACAGGAATAATCTTGCCGAGAAAATAGTGTAAGTGATCGCGTAAAACAGTTTCAGTAATAGAACGATATGTCGAAAGTGTTTTCCGGAATTGTTCCAGTGAATATCCTTCTTCGCTTCCGGGCAGGCCGGCAATAATATTTTTCTGCAAAACTGTTTTTTGGTATTCACTCATTGTCTTGAAACGTTCTTGAGCATTTCGTTTGATCTTCTCGGAATAATCATCTTCCGCATGCTCTCTCTGAAGCATGAACAGATCGAATGCCGCCAATTCCGCCAGGTCGAACCGCAACGCCTTTGAACCATCCTCCACTTCATAATTCAGATCAGTCCGTGTCCAGTCCAGCACCGGCATAAAATTGTACGTGATGATGCGAATTCCGCATTCTGCCAAATTCCTGAGGGTGGTAATGTAGGTATCAATATACTGATCGAAGCCGCTATGCTGTGTTTTTATCGCCTCATGGACTGGAACACTTTCCACCACTTCCCATCGCATTCCTGCTCGCTCTATTTCGTCCTTTCTTTTTTTGATCTCATCAACGCTCCACACTTCACCGTTCGGGATGTGATGCAATGCTGTCACAACTCCCGTGCAGCCTGCCTGGCGAATGTCTTTCAGGCTGACCGGGTCAGATGGACCGAACCATCGCATAGACTGTATAAACCGGTATGGAATTGATGTTTTCATTGTCATTGCCGAAAAATATTTTTAAACACCGGAATATGCTGTAAATCCGCCATCTACCGGCAGCACAACACCGGTCACAAACTTTGATAAGTCAGAAAGCAGGAACAACGCCGCTCCCTGAAGATCGTTCGTCTCGCCAAATCGTCCCATCGGTGTTCCTTCAATAATCTTTTCACCGCGCTTTGTCAGATTTCCTGTCTCACTATCCAGCAGTAAAAATCTGTTTTGGGAAGTGATGAAGAAACCGGGAGAGAGTGCATTCACCCGAACATTCGTCTTCGCAAAATGCACTGCGAGCCATTGCGTAAAATTATTGATGGACGCTTTCGATGCAGAATACGCAGGCACTTTCGTCAATGGCGAGAAAGAGGAAACCGAAGAAATATTAAGAATGACACCTTGTTTCCGCTCCACCATCGCTTCGCTAAACACCAAGATTGGCAGCAGCGTGCCGAAAAGGTTTAGATCAAACACATTCCTGAATTCATTCACATCCACACCGAAAATCGTCTGCTCTTTACCTGTCCCACCGGATGCACCTATCTGTTCCACCGCAGTCGTTGCTTTCGGATGGTTGCCACCGGCACAGTTGATCAGGAAATCTACGGCACCACAAGTTTTAACGATTTGGTCTTTTGCGCGTTCCAACGATGTTCTATCGAGAACATCCGCCATTACGGCTATCGCTTTTGAGCGATCTGCTTTGATCGTTGTCAGCGCCTGTTCTGCCGATTCAGTATTGCGGCTGAGGATAACGACATTCGCACCGACATTCAACAGTGCATCGACAATTGCAATTCCGATACCGCCGCTTCCGCCGGTCACTACAGCTGTTTTTCCCTTAAGATCGTCGAAATGAAACACATTCATGATTCTTGTTCTCCTACTTTCGTAATTTATCTTTTGCCGCCAAGTAATTTGCATACATTCGCGCCGCACGTTCGGTAAGTATCTCATATTGCTCTGTCTCAATTGCTTTTTTATCGAGCAAGTCGCTTCCGATGCCGACCGCTACTGCACCAGCAGCAATCCATTCACCAACATTGTCTATCGTCACTCCTCCGGTCGGCATCAATTTTATCTGCGGAAATGGTCCTGCAAGATCTCTAAAATACTTCGGGCCGAGTGATGTTGCCGGAAACACTTTCACAACATCGGCACCAGCATTCCATGCGGTAAAGATTTCTGTTGGAGTATAACACCCGGGCATGCATGCCACATCTGCGCTAATACACAAATCAATAACGTTTGTGTTCAGTACCGGAGAGACAACAAATTTTGCCCCGGCATTAATTACCTGCTCTGCAGATTGAACATCGGTGACTGTCCCGGCGCCCAACAGAATATCCGATGACAATGATGACGACAGCTCTCTGATCAATTCAATTGCGTTCGGCACCGTCATGGTGATTTCTATGGCTTTTACTCCCCCGCGTTTAATCGCTTCGATCACGTTAAACAGTTTTTTGACTTCCTGCAGACGAATGACTGCAACGACGCCAAGTTCAGATATTTTTTGAACAGTTTCTTTTCGTGACATACGATTACCTCTTTATCCTAGCACTGCCGCCTTGTGCTACATGCGTGAGTTCGTCCAATGTAATCATGCTGGTATCACCGCGTGTGGTCATCAACAAAGCGCCATGTGCAACACCCAGGTCAACGCATTCCTGCGGCTGTTTACCGGTAAGAAATCCGTAAGTAAATCCTGAAGCAAAACCGTCTCCACCTCCAACACGATCTTCTATTTCTAATCCGGGCATTTTCACACCGTCGAAAAACGTCCCTTCTGCCCACATAATGGCGGACCAATCGTTAATTCCTGCCGAACGGACACTTCGCAATGTTGTACCGACAATCTTGACATTCGGAAAATCCTTTACCACTTTTTGTACCATATGTTTGAACGCTGCCGTATCGATCTCTCCTTTTTCTACATCTACCCCGTCTACAGAATATCCCAACACTTTCTGGAAATCCTCTTCGTTCCCGATAAGACAGTCGATATAAGGAACAAGCGGCCTGGTTGTTTCGATCGCCTCTTTACTGCTCCATAATTTTGACCGGAAATTCAGATCATAAGAAACAACTGTTCCTGCTTCATGCGCAGCCTTTACGGCTTCGGCAACGACACGTCGTGTCGATTCCGACAGTGCGGAGAAAATACCTCCGGTATGAAACCAGCGAACTCCTTTTTCGATGAATAGTTTTTTCCAATCAATCTCACCGGGTTGAATGCCGGCTGTGGCGGAATGCGCCCTGTCATAGAGTGTAACAGAAGCACGGGGTCCAAAACCCACTTCGGTAAAATTCAATCCAATGCGGTCCTTCTTTCCCATGCCGTCATATTTCCGCGTTATGGCATAATCGATATTCACGCCAACCGCACGTGCATGGTTCTTTACAATGGAGCCGACGGGAGAATCATTCAATCCGCCGATCCAGCCGGTCCGTAAGCCGAGCCGCGACAATGCATAAGAAACATTATATTCCCCGCCGCCAACCCATACTTCCATGGTCGGAGTGAATTCGATCCGTTGGTGCCCCGGCGGACTGAGACGCACCATGCATTCGCCTAATGAGACTACGTCAAATACTGTTTGCTGAACTGATTTTATTTTGAGTGCCATTGGATATATGTATTGAATTATAATTTTGCCGGTTCCATTTTAGGAACAAGCAGATGAAATATTCCGAGCGCGAGCAGATATGCCGTGCCGGAGATCAGAAACGGAATGAAATAACTTCCTGTCCATTCAAGAATATATCCGATGAACGGAGCAAAGATCATCCCTCCAACCGAACCGGCCATCCCGCCGAGCCCAGTGACGGATGCAACTGCTTTTTTCGGGAACATATCGGAAGCAGTTGTAAAAATATTTGCCGACCATCCTTGATGCGCCGCCGCAGCAATACCGATCAATATGACAGAAGTCCACAGATCAGTCACTTGTGAAGCGACTATGATTGAAACAACGAGAAGTGCCGCAATCAACATTGTTGTTTTCCTCGCTTTATTGATCTCCCAGCCGCGATGGATGAAGTGAGAAGAGAGCCATCCGCCGCCGATGCTGCCGATGCTCGTCATCATATAAATAGTTATGAGCGGCAAACCAAGTTCAGTGATCGTCAATCCATATTCTTTGTTCAAATATTTGGGGAGCCAATAGAGATAAAACCACCAGATAGGATCAGTCATGAATTTTCCGATGACAAATGCCCATGTCTGCCGGTACCGTAACAGACTGAGCCATGGTATCTTTTCTGTTGAGGCTTCCGGAGGATCGCTGTGGATATAATTGAATTCCTCTCTCGTCAGATGCTTTTTATGCTCCGGTTTTTCGTAGACGCTCCACCAAAAAATGATCCAGAGAAATCCCAACGCGCCGACAATGATAAATGCTTCCTGCCAACCGTATGTTACTGTGAGCCAGGGAACAATCGCCGGGGCAAGCACTGCTCCGATGTTCGCACCGGAATTATAAATTCCAGTCGTTAATGCCCGCTCTTTTTTGGGAAACCATTCCGCCACCGCTTTTTGAGCTGCTGGAAAATTTCCCGCTTCACTCAGGCCGAGACCGAAGCGCGCAAGCCCGAATCCGAATACTGTTGTTACAGCGGCATGCGCCATTGCCGCGATACTCCAACCGGTGATCGAGATTGTATATCCAATCTTCGTCCCAAATTTATCAATGAACCATCCAAAGCCGATCAATCCGATGGCATACGCTGTTTGAAAAGCGGTGACGATCCACGCATATTCGCTTTCGCTCCAACCGATCTCCGTTTGCAGAATCGGTGCAAGTAATCCAAGAATCTGGCGATCCATGTAATTGATGGTGGTCGCGAAGAACAGCAGTGCACAAATCACCCAGCGATATCTTCCCGTAGCGTTTAACTGTTGAAAATAGTTTGCCATGCGGTTTACAGTTTATAAGTTCTTTTCACCAGTCCGTTCGTTAATTCATAGATCATTCGAGAGGCATCTTCCCTATCGATAATATTCTTTTCGACAAGTCCGGCTAAATATGTTGCATCAATTCTTCGCGAGAGATCATGACGGGCAGGAATGGACAGGAATGCCCGGGTATCGTCATTGAATCCGGCAGTATTATAGATACTTGCCGTTTCCGTTACCATGTGCCGATAACGCAGCATTCCTTCAATACTATCATGGAACCACCATGCCGGACCGAGCTTCATTGCAGGATAATGGCCTGCCAATGGCGCCAATTCCCGGGAATAGGTTGTTTCATCAAGCGTGAAAACGACAAGCGTAAACTTTGGATCGTTACCGTAACTATTCAGAAGATTACGCAGGTTTACCGTAAATTCTGTGCGGACAGGAATATCCGCTCCTTTATCCGGACCGAATCTGTCAAACAACATCAGATTATGATTGCGGAAAGATCCCGGATGGATCTGCATCGTAAGGCCGTCCTCTGTGCTCATCCGGGCAAATTCCATCATCATATGCGACTCGAACGTTGCGGACTCATTCGGAACAATTGTTCCATTCAACGCCTTTTGTAAAAGCCAATCAGCATTCGCATCGGAGATACGCTCCGTATAGGGGATGAAGATATCATGATCTGTGGCTACGGCGCCAAGGGATTTGAAATACTCCCGCCTGTTTTCAATCGCTCGGATGAATGACTGATAGGAAGTGATTTCAAATCCGCACCGGTGGCCAAGCAACCGGATATTTTCCTTCCAACTGTTTCCGGAAAGCTTCACCACTCCGTCGGGACGGAACGTCGGAATCACTTTTCCCTTCCAGTTCGATTCCCGAATTTTTACATGATGTTCGAGAGAATCAGTCGCTGCATCCGTTGTTGAAAGCACGGCAATATTAAACTTCTCAAATAATGTCCGGGGAAGAAATTTCTTTGTATGTAACTTTGCTTCAAGGTCGTTCCAGATCTCTTCGGCCGTATTCGCATTCAGTTTTTTTCTGATGCCAAATACTTCGGCGAGTTCATACTGGAACCACACACCGGTCGGTGTCCCGGAAAAAAGATAAAAATGTTCTGCAAAGAGTTTCCAGATCTGTTTATCATCCGTTTCGCTCGCCGCTCCATCGAGAGGATGTATCCCAAGACGTTCCAGTGAAATCCCTTGCGAATAGAGCAGACGAAAGACATAGTGATCGGGCTTGATAAACAGTTCTGTCGGATTTTTGAAAGGAAGATTTTCTGAAAACAGTGCGGGATCGACGTGTCCGTGCGGACAATAGAGCGGAAGGTGTTTCACCTCCCGGTAGAGTCCATAGGCGGTTTCCCGGACATGCTGGTTCGTATCAAAAAACCGGTACTCGTTCAGCATGGAAGAGCTGTTATCTGAATTCATAGATGAAGTACTTTCGTGTCATGGCTGACTGCGGACGATGGTTCAGATGGAAGATGATAACCGCCGGTCGACTGCCTGATCCGCAGAGTAGGCTGCAATCCTATCCAGGAGAAAATCTTTTCTTTGTTCATCCTCCGGATGAGCAGATCGACTGCCTGCTTGCCGATGTCATTTGTCGGCTGGTGGATGGTCGTTAAAGGGACTGATGCATACTGGCATCGTTCTATATCGTCAAATCCGATAATGGCTACGTCATCCGGTACTTTTAATCCGGACTCCAATACACCTTTCATAAAACCGAGAGCGGAGAGATCATTGTACGCAAAGATTGCGTCGGGTCTATTCTTTTGTGCGGAGAACGATTTGCCAATCTTGTACCCCGATTCAAAATCGTTCCATTCATATTTTAATTGAAGGCGGTACTCAAATTCCTGGTTAAAGGGAATTCTGTTATCGCGCAATGCTTTAAGAAATCCTTTTTTCCGCAATTCGCCGAGCAGGTTCCCTTCTTCGCCGTTGATATATCCAATATTCTTTCGGCCTATGGAAAGAAGATGCTGCGCCGCCATATAGCCGCCGGATTCATTATCAGTCCCCACATAGCAGATATCCTTATCTTCGATGTAGGAGACCATCACAAACGGAAAGTCCTCTTTCTGAAGTTTCTTCAAGATGCCGGTTGAGTAATGTTCGTGACTCATTGAAGCAATAATCAATCCCTCCACGCCGGTGCGGATAAGATTCTCTATCAACACTTTTTCCCTGTCAACATTGCCGGAAGATTTTGAAATGAGCAATGTGTACCCTTGTTGCGAAACGTTCTCTTCCACACTCTGCATAATCAATGAAAAGAACGGGCTCTTGAGATCCACCAAAACAAGGCCGATGGCTTTTTGCTGATTGAAATTTAACACTGTCGATCGTTGGGCAACGAAAGTACCCGTACCGACGATCGAATATAAAAAACCGTTCCGGATCAAATCATTCAACGCTTTTTTGATTGTGATCATACTGACGTTGTATTGAACAGCAAGCTCTTTCTGGGTCGGCAGTTTTTGATTGGTTGTAAGATTACCATTCAATATCTGTGACTTTATGCTGTCATAGATTTGCATATGGAGCGCTCGCCTGCTGTTTCGGTCTAACGGCATAACTCACTCATTGTAATTCTTTGATTCACGGAATTTTCGTTGATCTTGATGAAATTGACTGTTTTTAATAATACTAATGGTAGAATATACCATATTGAATAAGGTATACTTTATTGTAAGGAATAAGTTCTCTTATGTCAAGTGAAATTTTAAGGCAGGTGTGATCATTCAATAGAATATCATATACTGAAAGACCAACTCAATTCCCTAATGGGATCACATTGTGATATTTCTGATTTAGGATGCCCGTTTGGAAAGACTGCAACGAATTACAATTTTGTTTTCCGCAGTCTGAGCGAATTCGTAACTACGCTAACAGAACTTAATGCCATTGCACCTGCCGCAAAGGTCGGACTGAGCATTCCAAAAGCGGCGAGAGGAATTCCGATGACATTATAAATAAATGCCCAAAACAAATTTTGTTTAATAGTAGAGATTGTTTTTCGGGATAAGGTGATAGCGCGGACAACGGCAGTAATATCGTGCCTCATCAATGCTACGTCCGCTGTTTCCAAGGCAACATCCGTTCCGGAGGCCATCGCAAGACTCACATCCGCCTGGGCAAGCGCAGGTGCATCATTAATACCATCCCCCACCATCGCCACAATTTGATGCTGCGACTGAAGTTGTTTGATATATTCCGCTTTATCCTTCGGCAAAACATTTGCGATCACCTTTGTGATACCTACCTGACGTGCAATTGCTTGAGCCGTGTTTGCATTATCGCCGGTCAAAAGTGTAACGCTGATATTCATCTGTTTGAGTCTCTCGACAGCTTCCAGCGATGTTTCGCGCACCGTGTCCGCGATAGCAATAATGCCGGCGAGTTTTCTTTGAACACCGACGTAAACAACAGTCTTTCCTTCCGTTTGAAGACGAGCAACACTTTCAACAGCAGTTGAGATATTTATCAATGATTCGCGCATGATCTCTTCTTTGCCGATGATGACATTCTTTCCTTCCACTGTCCCTATTATCCCGTGGCCAGGATTTGCAAGAAATCCCTCCACAGGCCTAACAGCTGTCTGATGCTTCTCAGCATACTGTACAATCGCTTTTGAAAGAGGATGTTCGGATCTATGCTCTACTGATGCAGCCAGCATTAACAAATCTTCTTTGGAATACTCATTGAACAGAAGAACATCGGTCACTGACGGTTTCCCTTCCGTAATCGTCCCGGTTTTATCAAACACTACTGCCGTCACTGAACCTGCCCGTTCCAAACTTTCTGCGTTCTTAATCAGAACGCCTGATGATGCGCCACGGCCTGTCCCGACCATAATAGCAGTCGGAGTTGCAAGACCAAGCGCACAAGGGCATGCGATAATAAGAACTGCGATGGCATGAATCATAGCATTGGTGAACGGAAGATCGAAGAGAATCATCCCGCCGAGAAATGTGACCAGTGCTATCCCGATGACTACCGGTACGAAAACGCCGGCGATCTTATCCGCCAAAGACTGGATTGGCGCTTTTGATCCTTGCGCTTCTTCAACGAGACGGACGATCTGTGCAAGCACTGTTGCACTTCCAACAGCCGTAGCATGGAATTCTATACTTCCGGTGGTATTGATTGTTCCTCCTATCACCGCATCGCCGCTCTTTTTTTGAACTGGAATGCTTTCACCGGTCATCATCGACTCATCGATTGCTGTCTCTCCTTTTTCAACAATACCGTCCACCGGAATCTTTTCCCCGGGCCGGACCAGAATGCGGTCATTGATAACAACGTTCGAGATGGCAATTTCACTATAGACGGAATTCCGAAACACTTGAGCGGTCTTTGGCTGAATCGACATTAGTTTTCTCATTGCATCGGATGCACGAAGCTTTGCCCTTGCTTCAAGCATTTTCCCGAGCAGAATAAGAGTGATAATTGTCGCTGCGGTGTCAAAATAAACATTGGACAGGACGACGGATTCGGGAAGCCATTCAGGAAACAGGACAACAACAGAACTAAACATGTATGCAACACCGGTGCCAACGGCAACCAGAGTATTCATATCGGCATCAAAATGTTTTGCCAGTTTCCAGGCGGTGGAGAAGAACCGTTTGCCGGATACGATCATAATCGTTGTTGTCCCAAGAAACATCAACTTGTTTATCTCGTCCATCCCCAGCGGTGAAATATCCATAAACCACTCTGTCATGCTGATCATACTGAGGATCATCACCGGAAGGGCTATCAACGCACTCACAGAAAACTCTTTCTTGAGCTTCGTGTAACTATCAGAAGAAGCCGTTGACTCGGATGCCTCAGTAACATTCTCTACAACGAGTGTATATCCAGCCTCTTCGACCGCGGCTGCCAGAAGATCAGTCGAAACAACTGTAGGATCAAATTTCACAGTCGCCTTTTCAGTGGCAAGGTTCACCGTTGCTTTTTCAACCCCTTCCACTTTTAAAAGCACTTTTTCTACCCGAGCAACGCAGCTTGCGCACGTCATTCCTTCAACAGGAAGTGTGATTGTTTGAATTTTTGTTTCCATAGTAATTTTAGTATGATGTAGCTCACCTTTACAGTGTATGCAATTTGCAGGACACCTTACCAAGGTGTTCTACTACTATTTACTTAATAATGCTTATAGAATATCCAGCCTCTTTCACTGCATCATAAAGCTGTTGTTCATTTACTTTTAATTCATCCACAATGATCTTTGCCGATCCTATTTCAACCGAGTTTATTGAAACGCCATCTATTTTACCGAGCTCATTTTTGACTGACATGGCACAATGTTTACAGGACATCCCCGATATGTTTAATTGAAGTTCTTTCATACTTCCTCCTTTGGTTACGAAAGTAATGTACATGGAGATTTTCCCGAAATCATTACATTTTAAGGATTGAAATGTGTAGGATTATTCCGGCAGACTATTTTACTTTGTCCAGCGAAATGCGGTATTGACGGTGGGATGAGGAAAGTTTCTTGAAATGACTGGGTGTGAACCCTGTAACGGATTTGAACTGATTGGAAAGATGCTGCACACTGCTATACTTCATCATATAGGCGATCTCTGAAAGAGTTCGCTCATCATATTTGATCAGTTCCTTCACTCGCTCAATCTTTTGGCGGATGATATATTGTTCGATCGTTATATTCTCGACGGAAGAGAACAGGAGACTTAATGCATGATACTCTTTGCCGACTGCTGCGGCAATATATTCGGAATACTTCGCCTTCAGTGGAGCTGTCTCATGATTATGATGAACCAGTTGAATCACTGCGGTCTTTATTGATTCAATTGTTCGTGCATTTTTATCCTCGATCAGTTCAAAACCATTTCGGTCCAGCATGGACTTGATCGCCGTCATCTGCTGAAGTGAAATGAGACCGCCGATTTCCGCCTCGCCCAAACTGACCGAACGAACATCATGGCCGAGTTTCACCAATTCTTCCTTCACAACCCGGATACATCGGTCACAGACCATATTCTTTATATAGATCTCATGAAGGCTATTTTTTGATTTTGTATTTTTCATAACGGTTCGTGATAGGCGATGGACGACCCCACCCATGTTTTATTCTTATTAAAATCCACTCCCATCATTCTTCCTTTGCTCAATCGGATAAGATTTTTCACGAGGATCGGTTTCTGTTCTTCATATTCAGGCCAAATGAACATCATGCGAACTTCTGCTTTGGCAAATCCCTCAGGCGTTTCGATAAGGTCCGCATACTCTACTTTACGCTGCAACAAAAATTGGGATTTATCCTTCAGTGCATTTAATTTTTCTTTTGTGACATCGATATCTACGCCAAGTCCAGCGAACGAATAGAGTGGTTTCAGAACATAGTTCTGAAGATCGGATGGATATTCCGTTAGGTCGCTGAGGAAATAACATGGGGGGACATACGACCCTTTCAAAAACGGTAGTGAATGTTTACTGATGCGGAAATACCAATTTGGATGTCCTACCCACTTCACATCAACATCCTCCGTTAAGTGAAATTCCACATGAGGCTTTTTGCGCAGTAATTCATCAAAGATCACACGATTGTAGATTCGTTCGATGGCCGTTTCTACACCATTGTTGTCATAAAATAGTTTTCTTCCCCGCTTTTTCACTTTGGTAAGACAAACCGTCCGTATTCCGATCATTTCTTCCATAATTGCAAAATCGATCCGAGTCTTCTGTTGTTCCGGTTGAATCTCCATTAAAATAACATTTTTTGGATCAGCGTCGCCGATAATGACATTGCGAAGCAAATCGGTATACGTTTCCCGTACATATCCGTTAAACGCCGCTGCATACGTTGGCGGGATGGAATAGTGTTTTCTCGTCGTATCATTGAGAAACGCCTGATAGCCATACAACGACGGAAATCCCTGCAATTCAATCAGTCGGGGGATGTATTTCCCTTCTGCGTCCGTACTAATCCCAAAATCAACCTGTAGAAAAACCGGATGCGGAGTTTCACCTGGAACGTTGAGACCTGCCGGAATAGATGCAGCCGCATGTTGCATGAATTCAGGTGTACGCACCTGCGCAACCAGATCTTCTGCGCCGGTCACCAGCTGTTGTGCAAGATCGCGAGAAAGGAATATCGGAGTTTCCGCAGACCGAAAGTCAGTCGGATATTTATACGTAGTGTTCAGTTCTTTCACAAATGCCGCATATCGGGCATTCGTGAATTCTGCATTGATTTTTTTCCGGATTTCGGGGATCATAGTTATTTCGCGACCTGATCACTTTTCGTTTTCGTATCACTGAATGGACTGATTCAGGGAAACTCTATCGTTAAAAATTCTCAAAAATAAACTTCCCTTGTTCCATCACCTGCACATCATCCATCCATATATCGAAATTGCGGCCGACACAATCGATGTGTGTTGTCGATACCCAATTCTGACCGGTATGATCCGCATACGGGTGGCCGAAGGCGATATGAATCCCCGGGAATTTCTCATCCTGTAAAATATGACCGATGATCTGCTTGAGTGCAATATTCGTACCGATAGCAAATTCGCCGACCCGGTCGCTGTTCTCATCGGTATGAGTGTAGTCCAAAAACTCCTTTAACAACTCTTTGTTCTCACATTCAACAGATTTGATCCTGTTCCCGACAACCTCAATGTAGAGGGGGTGCTGCTGGATATCTCCCCACTTTTGACAAAGATAATCTCCCACTACACCGTCAACGACGAACATCCCACTGGTAGTTTCTGGTGAAGTGAAGATTTCCCCTCCGGGAAGGTTTCCCCACTTGTCCGGAGAAATAATTCCGCTGGTCTTCAGCCATTTCAGTTGCGGGGAAAATTGTGCGGTAAAATCAGTCCCGGCAGCGGTCTTTGCCCTGATTATCTTTGTTTTCCTTGCTTTCGTCACTAGACGTTCGCTGATCCGGTCCACTTCAAGGAAATCGGCACACATCCCTTCCATCATTATCTGTTTATTGATGTTCACCATATGACCATGACGGATTTTATTCTTGTTCACGACGCTCGTCATTTGTATTCGCGATCCGAGTTCGCCGGTCTGGGTGATGGCGGCAAAAATACTCACCTGTGACCGGGAGAGATCATCCAGAATCGGTTTCGGCATATCTTTCAACGGCCGTTCGGCATAGTCTTCCATCACGAACACGGCATATTCCGAACCGATCTTTTCGATTTCATGCACCAGGGATGCAGCGATTTCTACGGTGGCTTTGTCAGTAATGATGGTAATTCGTTCGGTAGGTTGCAACCGGAGACAATCGCGAACTGCATTGCGCGCTCCATTGCTCAGCACAGTATCGAATCCAACAGCGGACATTTCAGTAGTCAAACAGTCATTCCCTATAGTAAAAAAAAGTTTTGTTATTTTGCCATCTCCAGCCCGATGGCTGTTTCTTTAATGATCAAATCGACAACGGCATTCAGGTCCTTCGTTTCGTTCCACACTGCCAATTGGCGGTCTGCACCTGTACCTCCCTGCAATATCTGCAGGACGTATTCCACTTCTTTCCTGCTCCCGAGTTCGTCGATCTCATCGTCCACGAATTCCAGCAGTTCATCCACCAGACTGGAGAACGGGACTTCTTCCTGTTTCCCGAAATCAATCAGTTTACCCTGAACGCCGTACCTCGCTGCGCGCCACCGGTTCTCATTCAAAAGGCGTGTTTTATAATTGCGGAATCCGAGATTTTTCTTGAACAACTTGTGCAGTTTGGCGGTCACTGCCTGCATCAACGCTGCCAGTGCAATTGTTTCATCCACCCGCATCGGAATATCGCACACTCTCCATTCCAGTGTGTTGAAGAACGGATGCAACCGGATATCCCACCAGATCCGTTTGGGGTTGTCGATACAATGCGTCTTCATCAACAGTTTAATGTAATCTTCATAATCCGAAAGCGATTCAAAACTGTCCGGAATACCGGTGCGGGGAAATCGTTCGAAAATCTTGATCCGGTATGATTTGAATCCCGTATTGCTTCCCATCCAGAACGGCGAATTTGTGGAGAGAGCAAAGATGTGCGGAAGGAAATACCGTGCAGTATTCATCACCTGTATCGCCGTTTCACGGTCCGGTATGCCGACATGCACATGCAATCCAAAAATCAAGTTCGCACGGGCAACTTGCTGCATATCTTCGACAATCTCGCGGTACCGTTCGTGATCGGTTATCTTCTGGGCTTCCCATCGTGCAAACGGATGGGTCCCGGCTGCAGCAATACATAGGTTTTTCTTTTTAGCGAGCTGTGCCAATGTGCTGCGCAATTTGATCACTTCACGACGTGCTTCCTGAACAGTAGCACAGACTTCCGTTCCCACTTCAACAACTGATTGATGCATCTCCGGTTTGATATTCTCCCGGAGAACGATTTTCCCTTCTTCCAGGATCTCTTCAATGTGCGATTTCAAATCCCGTGTCACCGGATCGACAATCTGGAATTCCTCCTCGATCCCCAGAGTGAACAAATTGGACTCCATCAGAGCCCCTTTCCCGCAACGAATGAGGAGACGAACATTCCCCAGCGAAGATTATTCTTCCCGTCCTGATGCGCTTTTGCTCTCCGAATAGCCATTGCGGATGCTGCTTCGACGATCCACTCAAAATTTTCCTGACCAACCGAATTTATATCGGCATCCGGTGCAGGATTACAGAAATCGATCGCATACGGCACACCGTTTCGGATCGCAAATTCGACGGTATTAAAATCGTATCCCAGATATTCATTGAGCCGAAGAACTCCTTCTTTCACTTTATCCATTATTTTTTGTGCCACCGGGGGCCCGTTTCTAACGTATCGCAAATGGTGAGGATTCCTTGGATCGTACTGCATAATATGGACATCCTGGCAATCAATGCTGTAACAGCGAAAGTATTCCGTAAAAACGATCTCCTCTTGCAGCATCATCACCAACTTTCCTGTCTCGTTATATGCCTTGAAGAATTCTTCGATCGTATTTACTTTGTAGACGTTTTTCCAACCGCCTCCGGCAAATGGTTTGAAATATGCCGGAAAGCCGACATAGTTGAATATTGCTTCCCAGTTAAGAGGATAAGCAAGATTGCGCATCGATCGCTCGTTGGTATCGTCGGGATGTTGATTTGACGGAAGGATGACCGTTTTTGGAACCGCTACACCAATCTTTGTGGCAAGACTGTTATTAAAAAATTTCTCATCGGCACTCCACCAGAAAGGATTATTGATAACCGCGGTACCGTTCAATGCAGCGTTTTTCAAATAAGCACGATAGAATGGAATATCCTGTGAGATACGGTCAATAATTACCGCATATTCTGTCGGCTCACCCTGAATCACTTTGTCGATTAAAACCGATTCAGCGATGATATTTTTGTCTTTAACTGAATTGACACGTTCGATGAATGCCGTCGGGAAGGTATTTTCTTGCCCGTACAAGATGCCGATTTTTTTCATAACTCCCCAGGTGATGTGAATAATCGATGGAAGAATATAATAATTAATTAGAAATCGTCAAATTTACGCTATTTGCTGAAAAAACTTTCAGAATGATTTGTTATATTATGAAGCCTAATCCAGAATTCGATCATCGGTCTTTCAGCACTGAGTGCCTGAAGACAGAAATTCAACGAAAGAACCTGCGTTCTGTGAACATATCAGCAACATTGCAATCAACCGATTCCCTTCTGCGCGCAAATATTCGACTACTGGGGAACGTTCTCGGCGAAGTCATCAGGGAACAGGAAGGAAAATCGTTCTTCGCATTGGAAGAATCAATCCGGCTGTGGACCAAGGAATACCGAAAATCACACAGCAGCGACGTCCGGCATTCTCTTTCCAAAACCATCGCCGCATTGGAACCGACGCCCATGCGGAAATTGATCCGCGCTTTCTCCATTTATTTTCAACTGGTGAATATTGCGGAACAACATCACCGCATCCAACGACTGCGCGAACAGAAACGGCTCGGGACGAAACATTATCCGCAAGGATCGCTCAGGCATACTCTGCAACTGGCAAAGAAAAAGAAAGTGACTGCCGATGAAATGTCGCGGTTTCTCTCCCGCGTCTTCATCTCCCCCGTGTTTACCGCACATCCCACGGAAGCATTACGCCGCACCGTTCTGGACAAACATTCCCGAATTTGGGCCGTGCTGGGAAAACTCGACCGGACGGATATTCTCCCTGAAGAAAAGGATGAGCTCACCCAATCCTTAAAACGAAATATCACAAGCCTCTGGCAGACGGAAGAAACACGTTCCTATGATGTTACACCGTTGGACGAAGTGACCAATGGTCTTTATTACTTTACACAGGTATTGCATTCAGCAATTCCCTCCTTCTATCGCGAAATGGAACGGGCTCTGAAAGACACATATCCGACACTCGTGGCGAAAATCCCGTCTTTCATCCAATTTGGTACGTGGATCGGCGGGGACAGAGATGGCAATCCGTTTGTTACTGCCGAAGTCACATGGTCCGCTCTAAAGAAACAGTCCTTCACAATCATCGACATCTACTTGAAGATGATGGATGAACTGTATATTGTCCGCAGCGAATCTTCAACAGTCGTTCCGGCGGATAAGGATTTATTGCATTCCATCCAGGATGACATCGATGAGAAGAATGAGCAATTCCCTCCTGGTATCCGGAATAAACATGAGGTGTATCGTATTGCAGTTGCGCTGGCATACCGAAAACTCATGCGCTACAAGAAAAAAATTGACGGAACGATTCCCAAAGACGAGACAACGTTTTCTTCCTCCGCAGAATTTCTGCAAAACCTTACGGCGATCCGGAAAAGCCTGCAGAAGAACAAAGGATCCGTTCTTGCGGAAGGGATACTGAAAAACCTTATCCGGAATGTGGAAACATTCGGCTTCCATCTGGCAACGCTGGATATACGCCAGCATAAAAAAGTGCACACGGCTGCCGTGGCAGAGATGTATGCACAATCATATGTTAAATATTCCTCGCTCTCCGATGATGAACGTTCTGAATGGCTCACAAAAGCGATCCTCAGCAATACACCGTTCCGGATCAACGAAGAACTTCTCTCGCCGCAGACACAAGAACTTCTGGAAACACTTCGGACAGTAAAAAAAGCATTGACCGAAATAGATCCGAGAGCGGTGCGTTCCTACATCATCAGCATGACGGAATCTCCGGCAGATGTTTTGGAAGTCTTGTTTCTGATGAAACTGACTGGATTATCATCAATGAAAGAACGGCGCAGTATGTTGAATATTGTCCCGCTCTTTGAGACCATTGGCGACCTGCGTTCTTCCGTTCACATCATGGAACAGTTGTATACCAATCCCGCCTATAAAAAACATCTTGAGTTGCGAAACGACCGTCAGGAGATCATGCTCGGATACTCCGACAGCAGCAAAGACGGCGGTATCGTCACCTCCAACTGGGAATTGTATAAAGCACAACGCGCGCTGGCGAAATGTTCATCCAATCACAAGATCGACTGGATGTTTTTCCATGGCCGGGGCGGAACGGTGGGCCGCGGCGGCGGACCGGAATTCCAGGCGATTATGGCGTTGAACGGATTTTCGATCAACGGTCAAATGAAGATTACTGAACAGGGGGAAGTAGTTTCGCTGAAGTATTCCCATACGGAGATTGCACAACGAACACTGGAATTGACCACTTCTGCCTTACTCCTAAAGTCCTTCGATAAAACTAATCTGCACAAAGTGAAAGTAGCAAACCATCCGCAATGGCTGGAGATGATGGCTGTAATGTCCGAAAAGAGTTTTGGCGAGTACCGTGCCATAGTATATGACGATCCTCGTTTGGTAAAATATTATTTCCAGGCGACACCGTTGAAAGAGATCACGAGGATGAAGATCGGCTCGCGACCTGCCAAACGCATGGACTCCGAACGGATCGAGGATCTGCGGGCAATTCCCTGGGTGTTTGCATGGATGCAAAGCCGTCACAATCTGCCGGGATGGCTTGGCGTGGACGATGGCGTTACGGCAGCTCCGCCAATTTCCCCTTCGGCTCTAAGAACGATGTATAATCATTGGGAATTTTTCCGGTCACTGGTCGATAATATTCAAATGATCATTGCCAAGGCGGATTTTGATATTGCAAAACAATACGCCGAACTTGTCCAGCCGCCGTCGTTAGGAAACGAATCATTCGAGCTTCTTCTTGATCGGTTCGAGAACACAAAACGTGCAATCACTGCAATTACCGGACAAAGGAATATTCTTGATAATAATCCCGTCCTGCAGCGATCGATAACTCTGCGGAATCCTTATGTGGATCCGCTTAGTCTGATGCAGGTGGAATTGTTGAAACGAATGAGGAGCGGAAAGCTGTCCGAAGCGAAAAGGAAGGAACTGGAAGAAGTGATGTTCCTCTGTATCAACGGCATCGCCGCGGGATTGCGGAATACCGGTTGATAGCGGATATCAACGTGCAAATGGATCAATCAATTAATTTTCTGACCAATACGGGAAGCTGTTCGCTGGCACTTCCCTTCATCACATGATATCTGTTCAACACCTCGTAATTCGGATGCGGATCAATGAAATATTTTTCCCGTGTCCAGCGGAATAACGGCAACAGTCCTGCCGCAGGATACACTTGTGCCGAAGTTCCCACACCGATAAAAATATCTGTCGTTGAAACCAGTTCCGACAATAGATCTTCCCTCATATCAACCGGTTCACCAAACCAAACAATGTCCGGCCGGAGCTGTCCGCCGCATTTCGGGCATTCATCACCAAGACGAATCGGCCGTGTGATGGCAGAACGGTAATCACATTCAAATTGTGTATCGTATGGGAATGACAGCGAATGATGGTATTCACATTTTTGCATGTCGATCCGTCCGTGTAGGTGCCAGACATTCCCACAGCCAGACCGCTCCAGCAGTGTATCGATATTCTGTGTGATGTTTACTACTGAATGCCGTGCTGAAAGTTCGGCAATTGCCATGTGGGCAGGATTCGGCAGACACTCTGCCTGTCTAAAAAAACGCATTGCATAAAAATCGAGCACAAGTTTTTTGTTCCGCGCCCATCCTTCCGGTGACGCCACATCTTCAACTCGATGCTGTTCCCATAATCCCCCGCTGTCGCGAAATGTCGGTATGCCGCTTTCCGTTGAGAGTCCTGCACCGCTGAATATGACTATCTGCAATTTTTCTTTCAACGCTACTGTATGATGATATGGTTCGTTAGAATGATTATTGCAATGAATAATAGAGGATGGGAATACAAATTAACAGGCGAAGAAGAGTATCTCCCGTGAATTCATTTCTGCAGATACTTGAATTACCGGTCGGTGGAGAGACGATATAAAACGATCCTGTTATTTCCGGAATCACAGACGTAGAGAGTATTCTCCGCAACCGCAATGCCGGAAGGGCGATCTAAGGAAATGCCGAGGGATCGTCCTCCAAAGGATTCTGTTTTGAATCTTCCGCGTGAGTTGAATTTTACAATGCTGTCCAATTCGGCATCCACAATAAACACATCCCGGCGGATGCGATCAATCGCTACTCCCCGGGCATCCTTGAATCGGTTCGGTCTGATGAAATCAATTCCGGTAATCTGAGCAGGATCATACTTTGCTATCCAACCTTCAAAATCGGACGTGATCGTGTATGTCATCCAGACTGCTGAATACTGAATGCCGTCTGAAGTCTGCACGAGCACAAAATCTTGACTGTTGGGAAACGTGGCAATTCCCGTCGGATGATTCAAAGTGGTAATCGCAATTCCCTGTCCCGCCTGGAAGTCTCCGAGCGGTGTGACCAGTTTATCTTTGTATGTCGTGGAATCCAGCTTGGCATACTTAAATCGTAACACACGGCTGTCCGGATCGACTGGGCTTGTATTGTCCGGACCGTCCCGGACCACCAGAAACTCATCATTAATGGTCACAGCGATACCGACAAATCTTCGATTCGGACGAGCAGGTTCCCTCCATACTGTATCGATTTTTGCAGATCCAATCTGATGCTGAGCATCCACCAGTTTTACCCGATAGACGATACCGATGGTATCGGAAGTTGTTGCGTCAATATGTTCTGCACCAATCAATAGGTCTAATCGATTGTCCTGTGCAAGGCACCGGGGGCGCCGTATACCACTTAAGATACCACGAATAGATCCGGCTTGATCAAGAAGAACGATTCTGTCATTATACGTATCTGCAACGTAAAAAAGTTGATCGGCGCCGTACAGTATCGCTTGTGGATTCGAGAATCCGCGCCACTCACCTTTTTGGATGTACGTGGTATCGCCGCTGGCGGTAACATCTATCACCGGAGGAAGCGAGCCGATATCGTACGCTTTCTCGCATCCCGCAACAAGCACCAGCACAATAATCGATATGGCAAAGATATTTTTCATATTAATACGAGACCGCAATGGAGATCCGGTGAACCGTGCCAAGATCATTGAAATTCGTGAACGCATAATCGAGATTAAACGAGACGATGTCGAGGGGAATCCGTACGCCTGCCCCAAAAGAATAGTCATCTGCTGCAGAAGTTGATTTGCCGAAAATCGATTCTCCGATTGTCCGCTTCACGCCGGCACGAAGGAAGAATGTATTATCAAATTCGTATTCTGCGCCCAAGCGCACATTTTCCGCATTATCATTTGGATGGTTCAATTGAATGGATGCAGTAATCCGTTGATCTTCCGTCTGCAGCGGTTCGAATGCATATCCAAGTTTGAACATGGTCGGCGGGGAAAATCCTTGAAACGTTTTGACCGTATCGTCCTTCCCGGAGATGACCGTACCGCCCGGTTCAACATTGTTTCCGAAATTTGTTACGACAACGGAAAACCGTGAGCTGCCTAATCCCATCGAATAGTACGTACCGATGTCGATCAGGAACGCATCGGAGTGCAGTTCGGCAATAGTTTCTCGCACATACTTCACTGTCACTCCGAACGAAAATTGTTCCGTCATCCGCCGTGAAAATGTTGCTCCGACCGCAAGATCGGAAAAATTGAAGTAATTGCCGGTCCCGGTCGGATTATACACCGTCGTTACCTTCATCGGATCGGTGTGAAGTGCAATAACAGATAATGCAACCACATTCCCCGGGTCCAAATGATAACTAACGGCGGAAAACTCGTGCTGGATATCCACCAGCCATTCTGCATGGGAAAAGATCGCTTGGTCTGCCGAAGAATACGCTAAACCTGCCGGATTCCAGAACACTGCACCGATATCATTGGACACCGCCACGCTTGCTTCACCCATGCCCACACCGCGCGGATCAGCTCCAATCTTCAGGAATTGCAGCGCGGAAATTCCCGAGCGCTGACCTCCCAAATTCGGCACCAGTTGCGCAGAAACTCCGGTCGTGATTAACAGCAGTGCCAAAACTACTGTAAGCAGCTGCCGCATCATGGCGGACCGTTTCGATGTCGATATGGAATTGAACACAATTTTCATGAATCAAAATCTGAGTGAAATACCGATCCGTGCATTCCGTGGAGCAAGGTAACGAGAAGGATCATACGGGTACGGCGAAATTGAACCCTGCAGATCCGGGTACAACGGATCGTTATAACTGTTGGTCGTTCCATCACCGTACTCATAGGCATGACCGGTGATCGGATTGATCAACTGTGAATTTTTGTTGTCGAACACATTCTGGATCTCAAGACTGATCGTCAATTTGGCGAACGACAGGTCGTAATATTTTTCAATATTCATGTTTACGTAGAACCAATCTTCACCGCTCTTCTGATACGGATTTTCATAATTCGGTATATACTGCGGCCGGCCGTCTGTCCCGATGCCGTTGTAGAATTGTTCCGTATAGCGCTTCCCCGTCTGGTAAAATGCGCGGACAAAGATATTATAATCATCCAGCACTCCGGGAGCGAAATCCCACAGCGGTTCATTCTTTTTCACATTAAGATTGGAGACAAGAGAAACCTGCAACGGACGGTCCCAACTGACGTAATTCTCTTTGATGGAAGATTCAAGTCCGCTTGTCGTTACATTATAAAGCGCTTCGGTAGCGGAGGAACTTTTCCCCGTGGCAATCGAATAGGTGCCGGACAGCGTCGATTTGAATGATGGTGTAAATCGGTGTGTATATTCAAATTCCAAACCGCGTGTGCGCGCATAGTCGGAATTGACGTAGATATTGAATCTCTTATTCGAAAATTTCTGATCCGAAAGTGTGAATGACCGCGAAGTGATGTAATCAAAGATATCCTTGTAATATGCTGTCACTGTCAGGACATCATCTTCTGTGAATTGATTGCGAAGTCCAAGTTCATAGGCAACAGTCGTTTCAGGATTCAAATTCGGATTGCCGATGGTCTGATTGCCGGAGAGTGAACTTTTTCCGCTTAATTTAGAATAGACGTACGTCGGTTTTGGCAGTTTGGAAAAATGACCGTACGAAAAGAAAAGCGTTTGGTTATCTGTAACAGGGTGCGAGATGCCAAGTCGCGGGCTGATCCTCCCTTTCCACCGTTGGCCGAACATTACATTGGTCTGCTCCAGATAGGATTTTTTGATATCGGCGGAAATAATTGTATTGGTCGGATCGTTGATAGCATCATCCACATATTTCCCGGGAAACCAGTAATCGAATCGCATACCGAAGTTCAGCACCATACCGGAGATGGATATATTATCCTGCGCGTAAAGTGCACCGGATGCCGGGTGGACACTGTAGATATCATTGTTCAGTCCTCGCGGTTTGATCCACGGCTGGTAGATATCGATCATCTGGAAATTTTGGAACTTCGCTTCGACACCTGTCTTGAATTTATTGCTCTCAGAAAAGTGGTTCGTGAAATCAACCTTGATCGTATTGTCGCTAATGGAGTGGTCTCGCCAGCTATTCGGTCCGCCGACATCGTAGAATCCGTCTCCGGGAATCACGCCGACACCTCCGACAGTATCGCGCGGATAATATTGGATAGGAAATGTGACAATATCCCGCGGTTCGGTATACCGGTCATATAACTTGCCATTTGCATCACCGCGGACATGCGCATTATAATTGCTGAGCTTGATCTCGTAAAACATCTTCGGACTGAGCGTATGTGTCCAAGAAAGAGTATGCTGCGAATTAACCTGTGTGAATGTCTGCGCGCTGTCCAGAATTTTCTGGAATTCATACTGATATCCGGGCGAAGGTTCTTCCCTGTCTAACGTTGTTTTCACCGTTGCGGTGTTTTGATCGATAGAAACGGAACCGTTGAAGGCATATGTCAGTTTTTCCGTGGATGTTGGCTTCCAGGTAAACTTTCCAGTGCCGGAAAACGCATTGGATAGTCGAAAAGCAAAATCTTTGCCGCGAAAAATGGACGAATATAACTGCGTGGGCGTATACGCCGTGTAGGTGCCCGTCGGTTTACCGCTATTTGTATTTTCCTGCCACCGGGTATATCCGTCCGTAACATTGGCGGAACCGCTGATAAAAAATGTTACCGTTCCCGGCACAATCAAACCGATCAGCGGAACGGGACCGCTCAGATTCACTTCTCCAATATCATTATTGAAAAAGTGACGCGATTTCGTTCCGTTGATGCGGTCGGTCTTATACGAGATGCCTCCTCGATACCTGTCACCGCCATCTTTGGTGGTAATATTCACAACACCCGACGTTGCTTGACCGTACTCTGCGTTATATCCTCCGGTAATCACTTCAATTTCTTGAATCGCATCCGTAGCTACCTGCAGTCCAAATCCCGTTCCGCCCAAAACATCCTGCACGGAAACTCCGTCCACGAGATATGCATTCTCATAACCGCGGCTGCCGCGGATATGGATCTCATTATCAGATTGTACTACGCCGGTCTGTAATCCCACCGCATCTTTTACTGTTTGCACGGCGGCAATCGCAAGATCTTCGCTTTTCACTGTGCGCTTACTGGATGTTTCCTCCACATCGAACAATCTTTTTTCCCCGATGATCACAACTTCCTGTCCAAGCGAAAGGACCGATTCCGCCATTTTCACATTCAGTTCAACCGTCTGTCCTCCCTCCACCTTAATACCGGAATACTGCACGGTCTTATATCCGAGCAGCGTCACATCGATATTGTACGAGCCGGGATTGATGTTCTTTACCGCATAGTTCCCGTCAAAATCCGTCGAAGCGCCGTAGTAGGTCCCTTTCACCAGAATGTTCACGCTCGGCAATCCTTCTCCGGTCTTTTCATCCACCACACGTCCGGTTATAGTCCCGACTTTGGATGCGTCGACCGTCGCTTTTTGACGCAGCCGCTCCAGTACCTGCCCTTGAAGCATTGGCAGAGCGCAGACCATGACAAAGATGAGGAGTGAAAAACGTTTCATCGGTTATTTGATTCCAAATTCATTTTCGATCACTTGTTTGAAGAAGAGAGGCAGATTATGTTCCCATCCGTTCAGTAAATGAAGCGGCATAGCAAACAATACCACGCTTTTTTGATTGTCGATGCATGCGATCTCCAATTCACCCTGAAATTCCGGAGTCGCCGTGTGAGAACTGTCGGTCTTATAAAGATATTCCGAATCGTTATTCTTGAAAATTTTTCTGAAAGCAACGTTCTGTATCGCCACCGAGCTGCCGCTGGTGCTTAACGAATCAGCATACAACGGAGGATATCCGGATTTTAAAGGAATAATCTTGGTGTTGATTCCTGTCTTTTGGTCTTTTACATACAATCTGTTGCTGATATATTGCACGGAGTCCGTCATCACTTTTTCCGGATGGAGCGGCAGAAAATCACGGTATTTCACCAGATCAGAATATAGATAGTTCGGATTATTCTTATCCTTGAACTGCGTTACAAAGATTGCCTTCCCGCCATAATCCGTGAATGACCGCAGGCCAATTTGCGCAACAGTAAGACTGGGATTGATATCGGTGAACCACAAAACGACCCTGTATAACATGAGCGTTTTAATGAATGCGGGATTGATATATGTTGGCAAACTGGATCGTTCGATCACGTCGAAATTCGCCAGTGAGTCATTTAAGAATACCGGATCGGCAAAGATGGTGCGGTAATATTTGATGATATTGTTTCTCCAGCCATTCGGACTGTCACCAAAGTCAGCAATAACAAGCATGTTGCTTTTCGGTTTCTTGACAAACCATTTCTTAGAAGCAGTTGAGGGCATTCGAACCCGCGCACTGTATTCTCCTGCGATATCCTTTGCTTGCAGATAGAGGATGTTCGATGCATTCAACCGGAGATGTTTTAATTTCTTTCCGGTGTTAATCATCCTGTCGCTGTTAAAATATCCGGAATAGAGTTCCGCTTCAACTTCCGCTCCGGCAATGTCACTTTCCTGCCGCTTCACCAGCAGCGTAATCAATGTGTCCGAAGCTCGAAGCTCCGTCCAATCCGCTGCAGCCGTGCTGTCGTTCAATGCAATCCGGTAACCGGTGATGGTCGAATTACCGTCATCGTCATTTCCACTCCATGCAAACGTGGCAACAGTATAAGTGGTGTCCGGCTGTTCAATGGTGAATGCATTTTCGTCCGGCGTCACAGCAAAATTCACATTCGGTGGTGTGTTCTTGATCGGGAACAATTGGATGCTTCCGACAGGGTCAATCCCCTGCTGCATCTCCGGAAATTCAATATCACCGGCACTTCGCACTCCGTTCGAATCACGATCCCAATATGGCGCGGGAAATCCTTTAATCAATGCACCATTACTTATGGCATGCGGAGAGAACCGATTATCCACAGCGCGGACAATGATAGTGAACCTATCCTTCTTTTGGAGCAGCGGCAATGCGATAACTGTATCATTGCGCGTCGTCCAAACGTACGATAATGTGTCCGGATTCGGGATCTTGGTAAAATTCGAAGCGGAATCCTTGACGAAAGCAATCACAAAACCAACAACATATCCGTCCGGATCCTCCCCGTAGAAATACAGATGCTGCCGGGAGACTGTTTCATTGAGCAGCGAATCTGATGTGATCCACAATCGGGTCGTCGGCGATTGATTCTGCTTCGGCTGATTCGGCAGATCCTTCTGACAACTTAACGAAAGGAGCGCAACAAATAGGAAGAAATGATATGTGAATTTTTTCAACATCGACTATATAGGTTCTTATCAGGGAGCAATCCCTGATAAGAACAAAAAACATTATTTGATCAGAAGCATTTTTTTGACCTGCGTGTAGTTTCCAGCCGACAGGCGGTAGAGATACAATCCGCTTGCGAGATTGGAAGCGTCAAACCGGACCGAATATGATCCAGTCCCCTGGAATGAGTTTACCAGAGTCAGCACTTCCTGTCCGACCACATTGTAAACCTTCAATGAGACCTGTGAACCGACCGGTAGTGAGTATTTAATTGTTGTTGCAGGGTTGAACGGATTCGGAAAATTCTGCGTTAACGAGTACTCTGCCGGAATGGCGTTCAACTTATCCACCAGCACTCCGGTAAGGATTGAATAATCCGCATTCGTCCGCGGAACCACTTTGAATCGTTTGTTTGCATAATGCAGAACGCCGGTCAACGATTTCAATTGTGTTCCCGCACGCAGCATCGTCACACCGGGAAGCGATGAATCCGTCGGTGCGCTGGAATAATTGTTGATACCGTCGCGCATCACCATTATGGCCTGACCACTGTTCGAAATTTCGTACTGATAGTAGTCGTAAATACCTGTGCCGACGACGAATGGAATAATATCCGTTACCTCAGCATCGTTGAACTTCACCAGCATGCCTTCATATTGTTCTGCAACCGGATCGCCGTTTACTGCAGAAAGTCCGAACACTTCGGTCTGCAGCGAAACTGCTTCTGGAACTGCGTTTCCTGTTGATACGACGCGGACCGATTGAACATTGAACAGATTGGTGATATCAGCAAATTCGGAGATCGACCCGGTAACAATAACGCTATCCCCTAATCGTACATGTGCAGCAACAGAATCAGGAGCGGTAAACCACAGTCCGCTAAACGGTCCGTTCGTGCTCTGCATATAATAGACTGTAGCTCCATTCACGCTCAGCGGCGTCCTGACCAAACATGATGTATCTGCCGTGATAATGCCGCCGACCGAATCCACTGCGCCTTGATATGGACTATAACCATGCAGATATGGAGTAGATTGAACATCCTGAATGCTCAGCACTGGTTTTGCAGTTCGGTCAAATACTTTATAGGTAAAGAATCCTTTTGCAGTGTCTCTTTGCATTGTGGAATTCGAGTTCGACAAGTATGTCGCATTGTTATCTACATCGGTCACTTTAATGAAATATTTCACTACCGTTCCGACCGGCTGCAGAGGAAGCGTCACTGTTGAGATCGAGTCCGATGAATTCGGCGCCGGCATGCTCAATTCCGTCCATGCACCATTGTTCACACTATAAACCACTTTTTGTGATGCAATTGCAGCACCGCCCTGCAGGAAAATCTTCGCACTAATTCGGGGTGTCGTATCTTTTGCAACCACCACCGGCACGCGGCGGTGACTAAAGAGTGCAGGGTACAAAATTCCCAATTTGATGTCTCCCGGAAATACCGGAGCCAAACGGTAGCTGAGCGAAGCATTAGTTCCGGAAGAGGTCGAAATAAAACCGGTCAATGTATCGATATCCCGGCCTTCCGTCGGCGGCAGCGGTATGACAGGTTCGGGCAATTTCCCTTCGTCGCCGTTCCGCTTTGAATAGTTGAAGGACCAGTCATAGGTCGACATCTGATTCAGTTCAGGCTGGCTGAAAAAATAGAATGTCGCATCGGTCGATGAACCGGAACTCACCTGTGTACCTGCTTTCAAATTGGTCAACTGCACCCGCGCTGCTTCATATGATTCGCCGGTGCTGAATTTGATTTTTCCATCCTTGGTTTTGAAGTCATCAACCGTCACCGGGAGCGGCGTCGGGATCGGATTGTTGCTGGAGAGAATTTCCACTGCTTCCAGCGTATCCGGTTCAATCTGCGTGTAGCTCGTCATAGCAGTCCCGAATTCAAGGATCTTTCCCTTAATCTTTACGATATCACCCTGATTAACGCCGTTATACCCGTTCAAGTCGAACGTGTTTTCGGAGAGGACGTCAACAGCACCGCTCGTTAATCCTGATCGACGCATATACCGTACAAAGAGATATGTCCATGGTTTTCCCGCGTTTGCACCGGTATCGGTAACAACCATTGTTCGTCCTCCGGCGGTATAGGTGATCACCCGCGGTGGCACAATAACGAGACCGGTGATCTCCACCAGTGAGTCTTTAAATGGAGACGCCTGGGTTCGCCAGTGAGGAGTTGTAAAAATCTTTAGGTTTCCAAGTGAATCGGCAAATTTCAACGAATCATCACTCGGTTTTTGAACTTCATAGATTGTTCGTGGCACAAAATTCTTCACTTGCGCCATCATCAGGGACACGGAACATAGCACCAGCAACACAGTAAGCAACCTCTTCATACATCCTCCATTAATAAATTATTGAATTGAGTAACGTCATTTTTTTTCCTTCATTTCCAATTCATGATTCACACCGATAAGTTATTTCACAACGGCAAATTTCCCTCGCTTCACGGAATTGTTAGATAAATCTTTTACTGTAAACAGGTAAAGTCCCGTCGCAATCGCCTGATCATGAATCGTGATCAGATCCCAGGCATGTTCTCCTCCGGCAAACTGTGCCGGAATACCCATTCCCGAAAAGTCATTGAACCATTTTATTCCCGAACCATTATATGTGTCCGCATCGTGCTGCAGTTGAGCGACAAGATCGCCGGTAAGAGTGTATATCTTGATTTCCGCTTTGGCCGGAAGGTTGAAGAAGTAAATCTTCCGAGCACGTTCACCAAGCTGATCCCACTGCGCATTCACATAATATGGATTCGGATAGACACCAATCTCTGCATCAGACGCAGACGTTGCCGGAGTACCGGGAACAGCACGGACCACCACTTTTGCACATTCCAGCGAACCGACTGTACTATCCCCCCGATCAAATGCAGAAACACCGTAAAGATATTGCCAACCATTCATAGTGGTGATATTATCATCCGCAGGCGGATATTGGTACCAGTATTCTGTAGTGTCACCGGGAAATTTTTTCGCACTGGAAAGTTGTATCCGGGAAAATCCCGTGTTATATCCTGTCGAATCGTCGTCCCTGTCGAACTCTCCAATGAATTGCATGGAAAGGTTGAATTCACTTTGATTGTCGATGTCGGCTCCAATATTCGTGCGGTAGATTCTGTACCCCGCAAAATCTTTTGTATGACTGATGGGATCGAAACTTTCTTCCGATAGAACACGGTCCCAGTACAACACCACTTTTTGATTAGATACTTCTGCGCGAACCATCGGCTGACGCGGGGGTTCAGGCATCTTAAAGTGTGTTACAGCTTTGTTTGTATCAAGATCCTCACCGGGATCGAGGATATTGTTTCCGTTGATATCTTCACCGTCATACGCCTTCTGAGCCCAGAGAGCGGCGTTCACAAGATTTTTCCGCATAAACGGACCGTTCAAGCCGATGTAATCGGTGTTCGATGCGTAATTCTTTCCCGGTTCACGATATTTCTTCGCAGCGATCACCGCAAACGCAACCTTCACCGTTTCATTGGGAGCCACAGGCCGGAACGGACCCGTCGACAGCAGATCGATAAAACTGTTCGGTGCTCTGCCGATTGGTGTCGGAGTATTCAATAGTGCCACCTGATCCGCCGGCAGAGATATCCGCATCTTGTCATATTTTTTATTATCGTTATCCGGCGAGAAGAAGACGGGATCATTGGTGCCGGAAAATGCCCACGCATTATAAAAGGTATTCACGTTGAGCGAGTCGGTAGAATTGACTTCCATCGGGAAAGGTGTCGAACCGAGCAGTTTGATGCCGAGATAACTATTTGCCGGCGTTTGACTGGAAGGATATCCGGAAAAATCGAACGTATACATCATCCTCAGGGTATCCAAATAGCTCTTCCCCTGGTGCGTGTATCCACCGCTGGGACATCCGCTGAGTGCGGTATTTCGAACGATCGCATTATCCCAAATGCCGACATACATTTCATTCAGTGTATCGGTCCCGGTATTGATGATGGTGTAATTGAGCAGAACAAAATTATCCGCAAAGGGGTAATTCCATGCATAAGCTTCAAGATGGACGTCGACATTTAAAGGGGAGTGGATAAAGATGGAATCGCCGGTAGTCGGATTCCTCGTATTCTTGTCGGTAAAATCCATCACGAAATCCTGGTGACTTACTGCATCGGGATAAAGATTACGGTCAAACGAAGAACGTGTGGCGATCACTTGTTCTTTAGCATTGGTGAATTCGGCACCGTACGTACCCGAAACCAATCCCAACACCGTTGCATCCTGTTGAGCAGTAGAGACGTGAACGATCCCGTCTTGATCTTTCGCGCCAATCCACAATCCTGCCTGTTTGATGTGCTCCACCAACGAACCTTTCGGATATTGGGCGGATGGTTGTACGACCGGACAAGGGGAGAAATTCGTTCCCAGGATACCGGTATTGGTGATCGTCAACGAAATATTGCCGACGCCGATATACCGAGTATTATCAGTTTCGAATGTTTTGTTCAGCGATTGTGCATAGAGTTCGGGCACCGCAAAAAGCACAAAAAGGAAGAACCGGATGTGTGTACGAAGGGATTGTGACAATGAACTTTTAAAAAGTAAATGGATGATTATAATGAAAAAATATACATCCAATTCTCTGGAAAAACAAGATGGGAATTGAAGCGTAATATTATCTTCTTATTGACCGATATACACTTAGACTGGATCTTCGACTCGCATGATCTTCAGTCTCTGTCCCGCCATGATCCTTGCATTTTTCAAGTCGTTCCATTTCTTCAACTCGGAAATGCTTACGCTGTATTTTTCGGCGATCGCTTCAAGTGTTTCGCCCCTGCGGACGACATGTGTGGTCGGTTTTTTTTTCGAAGTGGCTGCCGATGACCGTTTTTTTACGGCGGGTTCATCTGCTGGCTCATCGGTTTGATCCGGTGCATACACTTCAAGGATTTCGCCGGCATTGATTCTGCTCGACCGAAGTTTGTTCCAACTCTTCAGATCGGCGATTGCAACATCGTATTTTGCCGCTATTTTTTCCAGCGATTCTCCCCTCTTCACTTTATGCTGCATCCAGCCGATGCCGGTTTTTTCAACACGCTGCGCCGATTGTTTCCGTTTGGTAGATTTGGCTATGTTCTGTTCTTTTTCAGCAAATGATTGTTTCGCTACTGTTTTATAATATTCCAGTTTTTCTTCCGGGACCCAGATTGCCAGACGTTGACCGGGGTAAATGAAACGACCGTAGGAAATATTGTTCCAGTTGCGGATATGGCTGGCACGGACATTGAACCACTCGGCAATATGTCCGATGGTTTCACCAGCCTGAACCTTGTACACAACCTTTTCTCTTCCTTTCGGTTCATACGTGGACTTTTGCGGACGAACTTTTCTGCGCGGTGCAGAACCATTTTGGGTAACGGCAGCGAACTTCCGGCCTTCTTCCTTGATTCTATTATATCGCTGTTGATCTGCCAATTCCTTCTTCCGCTGCGCTTCGACGATAGCTGTTGCAGAATTTGATTTCACCGGAATGACCAAAGTGGCACCGACTTTCAACCGTTTGCTTCGAGACAGTTTGTTCACCTCAAGCAGCACTGCGCTCGTCACCTTATATTTACCGGCGATACCGCTGATCGTTTCGCCGCGGCGAATTGTATGAATTGCAAAATCGAATTTCTTATCGTCCGGGATTTGAGCATATTTTTCTGTAAAGACAGCGGATTTGCCGTATGGTACACGCAATTGGTATCCCGGATAATTTGGCGGTGTGCACCATTGCGTTAACTCAGGATTCAATTCACGAAGTGTCTCAAGATCGGTTTCTGCACAATCCGCCAATATCGAGAGATCAATGCAATCATCCACCGTTACCTTATCAAACGAAAGTGAATCCGCTTTCTGAACATCGCCGAATCCGAATGCTTCCGGACGCAAAATGATCATAGCAACGGCGATATATTGCGGAACGTAATTTCTCGTTTCACGAGGCAGCCGGTGCCTCATTTCCCAGTAATCTGTCGAACCAGTCCTACGTATGCCGCGTCGTACCCATCCTCCGCCGGCATTATAGGCAACGAACACTAAGTGCCAATCATTGAATTCCTGATATAGATCCTTCATATGACGCGCAGCAGCACGAGTTGCCTTCTCAAAATCACGACGTTCATCATACCAATACGTGGAACGTAATCCGTACAATCCTCCCGTAGCTTTCATGAATTGCCACAAACCGACAGCTTTCGCCCAAGAACGAGCGACTGGATTTAATCCGCTTTCCGGCAGAGATAAGAGCATCAATTCCGGAGGCAACCCCTCTTCCTGGAAAATCCGTGACATGATAGGGAAGTATTTCCCGGAGCGATAGATCCAGTTTTCCATATGGACACGCCCTTTTCCCATGAAAAAGGACAGTGTCCGTTTGGTATATTCATTAATATGGAGGGGAACTTCAGTTTTTGGAATGAGCGAAGCAGGGATCTGTATATTGCTGATATCTATCTTTTCGATATCCAGATTAAGTTTTTCTCGCAATGCGAAGATCGAACTGTTTGCTCCAAGGCTATCGATAGCTGCAATGTATTTTTCGTAGTCTTCAATAACGCTGCGTGTTAGTTCATTGAAATCTGCATTTTCATCAATATTGGGGAAATAGCTGGCTTCGTTCAAATGTTTGATTGCTTCTTCAAATTCATCCGAAGACATCAAAGAGTCCCCCTCTGCCTGAGCTTGCAGGGCAACAAGATAATGCTCACGGGCTCGTTCCAGCAGCATTGCGATCTGTTTTTCCTCGTCATCAGATGATGTATCTGTAGCAATTGTGTCCACACCTACAATATTTCCATTCGAAACCGGCGGAATTGTATCCTGTCCCGGATGGAATGCTGATGCAGAAGCAAGAATAAAAGGAGATAAATGTGGCTTTTGAAGTGTGGAATTCGGCGAATCAGGATCAGGTTTTTGAGAAGAGGTATTTGCGCAGCCAACCCACAATACAACGGAAAATAACAAGAAAATAAGACTTTTCAACACGCGACCCTTTTAGTTGAGAATACTACTCATAATATAAAATTTAGGTATAAAAAATCAAGCACTTATGACGAAGAATTAAAGAATCCATCGAAGTAAGTGCTTTCGTCCCTATATTTACAGTGATTTTGGCGTTTTATGGTTTTCAGTATTAATTTACACTATAAGAACAATCAAATTAATTCAGCATAAAGTGTAATAAATTTTAATAAAACGTCCATGTCGGAGGATTTATCAAAGACATAATCTGCTCCTGCGGACTTTGCGCTGGAGACAGAGTGTGAATCATAAAAATTGGTCACGATAAATACTTTCAAATCCATGTTTCTTTTGGCGTGAGCCGTAACCTCCAAGCCGTTCAATTTGGGCATTCGAAGATCTAAGATGGCAAGGTCCGGACGGTGCGATTGAATCAACTGAACTGCCTCTTCCCCATCTTCCGCTTCGGCAACAACCGAAACATTTGGGACAGTAGAGATGAGTTTTATTAAACGTGACCGGATGAGCGAAGAATCATCAGCAATAAGAATATTCATATTTTCCTGGATAATAAGTGAGCAGCGAACGCCACCAATTTCGCAAAATGAAGTCCACTATACTATCGTCCGAAGAATGATAATTCTGTCAGCGAAGGTATGATTGATATGTCATTGTTTGTATGACAGGAATAGGAGAAGAGAGATGAGGAACAAGGAGAGCAATAAATTTTGATGCGGATAGAAATCTATTCAACAAGGTTGTTTTTTACTGCATAATGAATTAGTTCAGCGGTTGTATCCATCTTCATTTTTTCAAGGATTCGTGCCCGGTAGGTGCTCACGGTCGGCACGCTGAGCGAAAGTCGAACGGCTATTTCCGAAACGGTCACTCCCGAACCAAGCAACTGAAACACTTCAAATTCCCTGTCGGATAATGAGTGGTGCAACTCCTGTTGCGAGTTTGACTGAAAATTGTCCGCCAGTTTATCCGCCAATGCCTCGCTGATGTACCGGCGGCCTCCGCCGACCTTGCGGATGGCGTTAATCATCTCGTCCGGCGAAGAGTTTTTTGTGATATATCCTTGTGCTCCGGACTTTAATGCACGAATAGCCAGCGCGTCTTCCGGATGCATACTGAGCATCAGAATTTTGAGGGAAGAAAACTCCTTTTTGAGATCTGCCAGAACATCGATTCCACTTCTCCCCGGCATATTCACATCCAGGATAAGGACATCAGCAACCTCTTTCCGGAGCAGTTCCAGCAGTTCTTGTGTATTACTGACATCCGCCACGATCTTCATGTCGCGCTCGTCGCGAAGGACCTTCCGTAATCCTTCCCGTATCAATTGATGATCGTCTGCTATTATGAGCCGTATCATTTTAATTCACCCATTTCACACCGTGGGTATCGTTACAATCAATGTTGTTCCTTTTCCTTCGGCACCATCGATAGTCAATGCTCCCTGAATCGCTCTCACCCGTTCCCGCATACCCAGAAGGCCAAATGATTGTGCTTTTTGTTTTTCCTCTTCTTTGATGCCGATCCCGTCATCCTGTATCAGAAGTGTAAGCAATTGTTCTGTCACTGACAACTGAATATTCACTTGTGTCGCGCGGGAATGCCGCATGATATTCGTCAGCGATTCCTGAATGACGCGGAACAGCGTTGTGGAGAGTTTCACATCCAGTGTGATCTCATGCACCGGAACCGATACCGTGCAGCGTATCTTCGTCCTCCGCTCAAACTCTTCCGCCTGCCATTGCAATCCCCCGATAACTCCCAGCGTATCGAGCGCTTCAGGACGGAGGTCCCGCACGATTTTCCGCATTGCAAGAACAACGCCATCAATCAATTTCGTCATTTCCGGTATCTCTTTCTTTGCCGTTTCCTGTATCAATTCATCGGCAGAACTCATCATCGTCTTCTGCAGCATGGAGAGATCAATCCGCAGCGCGGAAATGGTCTGTCCGAGGTCGTCATGCAGTTCCCGGGAGATACGGGTTCGTTCCTCTTCGATGGATGTCTGTAAATATCCCGTCAAATCCTGAAGTTGTTGGTTCGTTTCCGTAAGCCGGATCTCCAGTTTTTTCCGGATGGTGATGTCATGAAAAAAGATAGAGATTCCTTCGCCGGATGGATAAATCCTGTTTTCGAACCAGCGATCGTACGGCGGATAGTATTCCTCCATCCAGATGAATTGTTGGTCTTTCATTGCCCGTTCATACGCATGTTGGAACGGCTGTCCAATCCCTTCCGGGAATTCAGTCCAGATATGCTTTCCGATAATCTCTTTGGGATCACGGTTAAAGATTTTTCCGGCGGACTGATTCATGAATGTGTAACACCAGTTCATATCGAGCGATACGAACGCATCGGTCATATTCTCCAAAGTCGTAAAGAGTTTCTGTTGTGTTGCAGCGAGTGCTTCCTTCGTTTTTATCCTCTCTGAAATGTCCAGCCCTACTCCGATGACGTGAACTTTCGTGTTGACGGTAATCCGGCTGCCGGTGAAATAGAACGGACGTTTGGTGCCATTCTTTGATACAAAGTACGCCTCGGCTTCGGCTTCACCGTCGCGCAGAACTGAATCGATCCGCTGTTGTATATAGGTCTGTTCCGATTTATCAAAAAAGTCCAACGGTTTCATCCGAGAGATTTCTTCGGCAGTATATCCAGAGATCTTTTCTAAATTCTTGTTCCATCGCAGATACTTCCCGTCTTCATCAAAATAATAAAAGACGCCGGGCAGCGTATCGAGCAGAGACTCGGAGAATTGTTTTTCCAGCCGGAGTCGTTCTTCGGCATGTTTCCGTTCTGTAATGTCTCTAATGATTTTTGAGAAACCCTTCGGCTTTCCTGCATGATCGACCAACGGAGTTATTCCCACCGTAGCTACAAATTCACTGCCATCTTTGCGAACACGGATTCCTTCTTCTTCAAAGGAACCGTGCTCGATTGCTAATTTCAGGATCTGTTCGGGATTGATGGAATCCGTTTGACGATGCGGTGAAAAAATGGAGAAATGTTCACCGATGATTTCTTCCACAGCATATCCGGTGATGGCCTGCGCGCCGTTATTCCAACTGACAATACAGCCCTTGGTATCCAGCATCATAATGGCATAATCCTTAATGCCATCCACCAGCATGCGCAGGCGTTCTTCACTGTCGTGGAGTGTCCGCTCATATTTGATCCGTTCGGTAACATCTCGAAGGATGATGGTATAGATCTTTTTTTCCTTGGATTTCGATTGCGAGATTGATGCTTCGATGGGGAACAATTCACCCGTCATCCGGATGCCGACCATATCATCCAGCGATCCGATCATATTTACGAGCGCGCCGGAAATCCCTTCGGTCGCACTGTCTTCGGACGAATTCATTTGCAGACGGTTCGGCAGGAATTGATCCAGCGGTTTCCCCGTCGCTTCAGTAACGCTGTATCCGAACATCCGCTCGGCAGCTGCATTGAACAGAATGACTCGTTGGTCTTCATCCACGGAAATAACGGCGTCAAACGCAGAATCGAGAATTCCCTTAAATTGCGTTTCGGTGAACTGCAGCTGGTCCAGTGTTTCCGAATGTTTCTTCGTGGAAAAATTGACGACCACATACAGCAGCATTGCGCTGGTAAGGACGAAGATTAATCCCTTCACCATGGAAAATTGTTCGATTAGTGCATGATCGCGGACAACAAGAAACAGAATAGCATCGCTCAAAAGGATCCACAGCGTGCTGAAGATAGTATAAATGATGATGGTCTTGGGAGCGGGACGTATGTTTTTTAGGAATGCCATATGCGTTCCACAATTTTATAAATCTCACAGAGGAAGTCAAAACAAATAAACTACCTCGCCGCTCCTGAGGAGTCCGTTGGAAAAGCGTTGAAGTATTAGACCCAATAGAGAATAAAAGGGCATAGAACAAAGGCCTGCGTTCGAGGAATGTTAAAACCGGATCGCTGGAACTTTCTGAATTTTAAAATCCGAATAGTTCTTCGGAGAACTTAAAACTCATCCGGATAAACGGCCCTTGTGACCACAGGGTATAATCCACAAGATCGCGTTCCTTATAACCCTTGAAGTTATATCCGACTGTCAGCCGGACATTGCGGTAGACGACATAACCGGCATCGATGCTGTAGCCGTTCAGCATATCGCCTGCTTCCAACTGGTGCAACAGACGGAATTCCGCGCCGGCATTCAGTTCATCGGTTATATCATACTCCGTCCTGACCAGATAAAAATTCGTATTGGTTGTCGCGCCAAAATTTACGGAATTTTCAGTAGATGCTTTATAAGCGTACTTTACACCGAACTCAAGGCGTTGGATCGGTTCAATGAATGCATGCGTCGAGATGATTGAGGTATGATAATCAATAAATGGGGAGAGATAGTGATTCTTATCCACTTTCACTTCATATTTCGCGATCAGGTTCAGCCAATTCTCGTCCACCGGCCGATACGCAAGTCCGGTGATCAAATGCTCCAGGTTTCGGTAACTTGCTGATTGTCTCGCACTTTCATTTGCACCGCGGTATTTAATAATCATACTGAAATCCCGCTCAAATCGGTAATCTCCTGCAAAAGTGAAATTCGTCTTATCGGTCGTGGAATTCTCTCCGAATTCCACTTTGGTCGTTACTTTCAGCGGCATTTTCGGCAAATACTCCAACGCGGCAGAATAAGCAGAATGGTCCTGAGTGGATGCTTCACCAACACGCTGTCCGAGCGCTTTCGTTTTTTCATATCCGAGATAACCAAACAGGTCTTCTGACATGACAATCTTGTTCTTTAAACCTATACTGACCTGATTCCGATAGGCGCCAATGGCATTCCCGATCTCATATTTACCGTATGCCTGAGTGTTCTCCAGTAGATTGGCGCTAAATCCGAGAGTGGACATCATGCCTCCCCCTTCGTAGAATTTCTCTTGTACATTCACGCCAAGGTCGTCTGTTACTTTATATTCGCCAATAATGGAAGTTGCATTCGGTCTGGTTAATTCCGGGGAGGATCCGAGATTCCGCTCGTGGAGTCCCGAAAGTTTCAACCGCTGGCTGTATGAATAATCCATTTTTGCCGTTCCGAGTGTCGAATGTGTTGCCAGGAATGGTTTCAAGGTATCGGGATTCGAACCGTCATATTGTACATCTTCAATCTTTAACTGACCAGTCAAATTCGTTGCGAGTTTTTGTTCGACGCCGGCGGAGATAGATTTCAATTCATTTGTCCCGCCGACGCTTGTCACCTGATGGGTCTGATAAAACTCGGAGATCACTTTCGTTGATGGCGATACGGTATAATCCCCGCCGACGCCGTATTTAATTGTTCCCAATTCCCGCCTTCCGCCAATTTGTGTTTCGTTCGTAAATCCTTTTTCCACACGGCGGTAATAACTATTCAGCCGTAACCCTACGACCGGCGTACTTCCGGCATTGAATTTATACGCCAGGCCGGATCCGGAAATATTTGACGAGCGGGCGAATTCACCGCCGACGGAGAGCATCGAACCGAAGGAGTATTTTGCATCAGTCCCCAGCATAGTGAAATTACTCGGCGATTGTTCTTCTGTTACACCGGTGAAACCGACCGAAAAATTATCATTGAACTGATGTTCGGCACGACCTCCTGCTATATAGGACATTGCCGCACCGGTCTTCGCTTCAAAAGAAACCATGATATACACGGGATTGCCGTCATGATCCACCGCGGGGACGGGCAATTTGAAGAATACCGTTCCCTGAGTATAATCGATATCGTAATCGCTGAATCGTGTCTTATATTCCACTTTCAACAGCACTTCGGAGTGGAACCGGTCGCGCGTTTCGATACGAATCTTTTCCGTTCCCGGAGTGATATCCGTATAACCAAGATTATAGAATCCCGAAAGTCCTTGTCCTCGTAATTCGATTTGTGTGGCACGGCGGTCGGTCAGCGAACTAAATCCGGAAATACGCCATTGTTTGTCCTGATGGCCAAATTTCAATCCGTTCAACGTTCGATTATATGAGATGAATTCCTGTCCTGTCAGATCCGTATTATAGTCGCCAAATAAACCGTACGTCTGGTTCTTTTCCAACTTAATATAGAGGTTTCGATTGGTTTGAATATCATAGAACAGCATACTGTTGTCGCCATAAATGCTGTACAGATAATCAGGATCGAGTTCGCGGAAGTAGCGTCCCCTGTTCTTCCTGTCGGTGTCAAGCGATGCAGTCAACAAATATTCATCATACACTGTGCCGCGTGCATAGAAGGCCGTACGTCCATCTGTTGTCAATCCGGATGGAAACGAACGATCGTCCAGTAATTGCGACCGATCGCCTTTTGCAGAATAAGATCCGGCTGTTCCGTGGGCAAGACCGACAAGTGTAAAAGGTTCTTTGGGTGTATTAAGATAAATCTCTTTTTCGGTAATGATCTGTGCTGTCTGAACGAATATCCGTGCAACACCGGCGCTAATGCCTGCGCGATACTCGAATTCTGCAAGTCCATCTTTTACTGCAACTTGAATCCCCCGACGCGACGAATCTGCGTCCGGTGTAGCGATGCTGCCGCTATCCGCTCCGACGGTAACATAGACATCGTTGGGAATGATATATCCCCACTGGTCGAAAACTCTGGCGGACGCTTTCACTGTCGATTGACCATTTGCTTCTACCGCCTCTTTTTCCACATTCAGATCAACTCGGGCCGGATTCCCAAGTATATGCATTGACCGAGTTTCATAGAATGCCACCGATCCATCGGGATTAACGATGCGCACTTCGAAAGTCACATTCCCCTGCGGCACTTCCACGTTAATAAAGTCTACAAGTCCGTCCAACCGGACGGTCCGTTTCATCGCAAATGTGCCGTTCACGTAGAGTTCTGCATCGAAGCCGGAGACGCTTTGTGCCGTTACGGCTTGCCGGGTTAACGTGCTGACAGTGCTGTCCTGAGCAGGTGTGAGAATCTGCAATTGAGCGAAAACCGTCCCGCTCATGAACAGTATTGCCAAGAAGGTATATGTCGTAAGTTTTTTCATTATCGCTGATTTCGGACCAACATTCGTTTCTTTCTGATCTCGATCGTCGAATGCGGCGCTGTTTTTTCTGTCACGGTGCCGTCTTTCTGTATCGTCCGGACAGTATAATCATCCACCACCACTGTTTCATCTTTCGCATCTTCGGTTACTTCCGCAACATAATACAATTGAATCAGGCTGTCAGCATTAGAACAATAGACGGTCAGAACTTTTCCCTGCACCTGCACACTGTCTACGCCGCTGACTAAGGTGATAGTTTTCGGTGCCAGATTCAATCCGTCCGGGATCGTGTCAATGATCATTGTCTTCACAGTATTCCGTTTCACTTTCCTTTGGATGTCCAGTTTCAGAATATAGCGTTCTTTTGACTTATCCCGCATCATTGTTTCGATCCCTTTCGGAGCATTCTTCGGAAGGAGAGTTTCCACAACAAGACGCGAAGAATCTACTTTCCCTTCCGGAAGAACTTTCATGGCAAATTCACTGCGGAGAATGCGCATTTCAATACGGCGGTTGACCTGTTTCCCCTCTTTCGTATAATTCGATGCCAACGGACGGAATTCGCCGTAACCGATCGTCTGCAGCCGTTCCGGAGCAATGCCGTAATGACTGACCAATTTCTGTTTAATTGTGTTGGCACGGGCGAACGACAACTCGGTGTTCGACGGGAACTCCTTCGTTTTGATTGGTGATGAATCCGTATGGCCTTCTATCAACGCCGTCGCTGTCGGATCTTCCTTCAGGAACTTCGCTGTCGTTTCCAGCGAGGTCAATGCTGTGCTTCGCAATGAGGACTTGCCGACGTCGAACAGCACTCCGGACATAATGAAATTTACGGCGCGCCCGCGGACGGCGATGGCAACTTCATTCATGGTCGTCAATGTATCGATGCATTTCAACGCACTGTCACCCACAAAGTAACAGATGGATGCGGACGTGGAACGCAGCTTCGCTGTATTGTAATCAGCGGGACGCTGCACCATCACCGTATATCGAAGTTTATTCTTAAAATTCGGACCGAGGTTTCTCAAGGTCCAGTGCAATTCATTTCCGACTATCTGCGGAGTAATTGCAGAATCTGCGAATGTCGCACTTCCCGCAACGTATATCAATGCCGGATCCAGGATATCACGGAAATCAACTTTCGTAATATTTTCGGTGCCTTTGTATTCGATTGGAATTTCAATCGCAACCGGCATTTCTGTGATCAATTTTTCTTCGGTGGACGGCGTAAAGAAGAATTCCACACGTCGGTTTAACGAGCGACCGTCAATGGATTTGTTCGTTGCAACCGGCCGCGTTTCACCATGTCCTTCAATGCGGATACGATCGACATTGATTCCCTGTTTTTCGACAAGATAATATTTCACAGCCATAGCACGCGCCATAGAGAGCACCTTGTTGTTCGGGAATTCTGCAGTTGCGATTTTCATCGAATCCGTATGGCCGGCGATGATTAACGGCTGATCGGGATATTCGCGCAATACATCTGCCAGCTGACGCAATGTTACATACGCTTCCGGTTTCAAGATCGCCTTCCCGACCTCAAAGTTTAATCCGCTCAATTTCATAGAAGCGAATCGTTTGTCTTCAATAAACACTATGTTCCTCGGCGACGAGATCCGCTGGATGGAGAAATCTCCCACTTTTGCCACTGACTGGCTGAATACTAATGAATCCGGACGAACGATGTTCCGGGCGAGATAGAAATCAACACGAGCAATACCGGATTCGGTCAGATCGACAAACCGTGAAGTCGAATCTTTTGCAAAGTCGTTATATCCCATTTCCAGGTATGAATCCTTCGGCAGCGTATGTGTGCGGACCCGGATGACATGCTGACCCGGCAGCACATCCGGCACGGAATATTTACCATCGTCGCCGGTGATAATGCGCGTGCCGTCTTCCATCATCAATTCCACACCCTTCACGCCGGTCTCATTGGGATCCTGATATTTATTCCGATTGTCATCGAAGAATACTTTCCCGATGATGAGACCATGTGTTGTGAAAACACCGCGACGGACCTCCACGCGTTCCGCAACTTCTGCTGAAACAAGTGGATTGCCAAACTGTGAGATACCGAATGCCTGTGCAGTATTGATACCATTACCTTCTGCTGCACCGGCACCGACCGCCAACCGATACACGAATTGTACCGTTGCGCCGGGAACCAGAGAATCTTGCAAGAGCCACAGCAGTTCTTTTCTGCCTGTTGGATCGGACAATTTCGTTGAATCCCTGAACGATGAACCGTTCATATATCGGAAACCGAACGGAATCTTGTCGACTACCTGGATATCACGCGCAATGTTCGTTGTGCTAGTATTGGTCACGCGGATCACATAGGTTGCTATGTCGCCGATCTCCACCACTTTACGCAGCGCCTGTTTCGTAATTTTGAGATACGTAACAAAAGAACGGACCGTCGCATTGCTGAGTGAATCCAGATCGGACGATGTCGAACCGCTGTTCCACGACATTGTGGCAACGTTTGTATATGTATGTTCTCCAGGCTCAAGATTCATTCGAACACGGGTAATGATATTCAGGGTTGCGGAATCGCCGACAAAAACCGTATCGCGTTTATTCCATTCGAACGAATGACTCAGCCTGTTATACGCAACGGTATCGTTCATTACAGATTGCGGTGTCGAACGATAGTATTGGACACTGGAACCAAGGAATTCCACCTGACCCGGTAATTTATCCGAGATACTGACACTGTCCGCAAACGAACCGGAGATATTCCGTAGTTTGATGGAATAGATGACCGTATCGCCCGGATCGGCCTGATGAACATTTGATACTTTCCACAATTTCATGGTCGGCGCCAAATACAAAACGGTCGGAACGGAATCGAGAATCATTGTCGTTTGATTGGATGTAATGCTTGCACGGTTCATGGACGCCGTCGTATTCTGGATTGTGTCGACGAATTTTACGGTGACGCCATATTCTTTCTGACCCAGTGAATCAAATTTTCCAAGCGACCACACGATGCGGTGCGATTCCGGCTGATAAACTCCGCCATCCGTTGCACTGACAAACTTCATCGCCCAATGCAGGGAATCGATCACTTCCGTGTTTGTTGTAGAAAGATTTCCGGTATTCTGAACTTTAATAGTGTACGCCGCGGTATCCGACAGCGATACTTTAGCCGGACCGACTTTGCTGAATACGATATTCGGATTCAGCGTTACTGCTATGTTCGCATTAATCACGTACTGTCCGCTTCCGCTATTCACCAGGTCAACGGAACTCTTTATGGACGGATGATTCAATGTAACCCTGAACTTGCCTGCCGGTATTTTGTCGAATTTATATGTTCCGGAGGAATCCGTGAAAACTGAATCAATGGTTGCCAAACCAACTGTCCTGCTCTTCGCGTTCTTGTTACCCGGAGGTATAATCGCTTGCAATAAAATAGAAAGGTTTGCCGCCGGTAATGGTTCATGTGATACGAGATAGTACACAGCGCCGGAGACAGAATTCTGGTTCGGTGTTGGAGGATCGCCTCCGCCGGAGACGTTTACCGTCACTTCAGTTTCTACGGTGATATCTTTGCCGAATTCGTTTACGGTAGTGATCGTAACTCGGAAACTGTCTGTTTTTGCGACCGGGAAAAGATAGTATCCGTCAACCTTTGTTATGATTTCTCCGATGAGCGAATCGGTTGTCTTGGAATACGCACGCACGATAGCACCGAGCACCGGTTGTTGCGTACGATAATCGATCACAGTCCCTTCGATTGCGCCCGGGAAGAAAACGATTTGCACGGTGTCTTTTGCCTTACATCCCTGGCCGTCGTCCGCAGATGCGATCGCCATGGCGTTCACAAGATTGTTGCCGGCAACGGTCGCTTGAAGAGAATCTGATACCTTTCCATCCTTCGAATACAGCACCCGCATAGATTGACCGTTCGTAAACTGTCCGACCGTTGTCGTTAATACCACAGGTGTACCGTCCGGCTTCGGAAATCCGAGAGTATTCGTCAAATTCACCTGGATATACGCTTTTGATCTGCCGTTACCAACGATCTTATCCGGCGTTGCGATCACCTCAATGCGGCAAGCAGGATCGGTTTTTGCGGTGAACAATGCAAAGGCCGTTTGTTCTTCTATTTGCAAAGCACGGGCAAATGCATAGTTCAGTATCAGTTCGCCATCGTGCACGCCATTCGGATTCAACTGGCCGATGATGATGATAGAATCTTCCTTGCTCGATCCGAGGTACCCGACTTCGTAAATGATAACGTTTCCGTTCACTTTTGCGTTGCCAATCACACGCGGATTGATGATTTGCGGAGGCAATGTATCGACGACACTAATCTTCGTGAGCGGTCCACCGGTGATATTCTTCATGTGAATGATGTACGACATCGTGTCGCCGATATGCACGGTGTCTTTCGATACCCGCTTCGTCAGCTGCAACTGGAAGTTCTTGATCACGCGCGGTTCGACTGTTGTCACGGCCTGCGCTATAATTTTCGGAGTCTGGTCGGTCGTTGCATTTCCGGTATTGAGGATCAATTCAAAGTTCGGACGATCCAATCGAACATTCGTCTTTACATAGAACGAATCGATCTCACCAACACCAATCGTATCTTTCGTGTATACCACAACAGATCCGTCTACACCAAGGGAATCATTTTGCATCAGTCCGGCTTCCCGAACCGGAACGACACTGATACGCGCTTTGGAACCGGCAGCGGCTGACGGTTTTTCAACTCGAATATTCTCTAGCTGGAATGGAATCGGATCGCGCACAACTACATTTGTCAATTTCCGGTTCGATACGTTCGTAATGCGAAGTACGTAATTCAATGAATCACCGGTAAATACGGTGGAGGACGAAACACTTATGCTCAGAAGCAGTTTATCAAGTTTCCCGATGAGCGAAGTAAAAGTGACCGTGGAATGCTGCAACAACGCATCATTCGCCGTTGCAAATGCGGTGTTCGACACTGTCTCGGGGATGTACGGACTTGCTGCGACAACGGAGACGATCACGACGGAATCTGAAGCGCCTGCTGCGAGCGTTCCTGCATAATAGGTCATGATATTGTTATCAATCGTACCTTTGTTATAGAGGATCGTATTCTTTGTCAGTTTGGACGACAGCGTATCGGTAATGACGACATTCGTCAGGTTCTTGTCTCCTGTATTTTTTACATGGATCGTATACTGGATCGAATCACCATTGACCGCAGTATCTTTTGAAACACTCTTCACTATCAACAAGCTCGATGCGTTCGGATTGACCGACTGTTTCCACGGTGTGAAGACTGTGGAAGATTGCAGCGGTGTCACGGTTGATTTTGCAAATGCTGTATTCAAATAGCCGAGTACGGCATTCTCGCGGACCCGGACACGGACAGAGACGACCGCACTATCACCAGCGGCGAGCGTATCCAGCATCATTGTGACGATATTATCCTGCACCGTTGCGTTGGACGAAACAAGCAGAATGGAGAATTTCTGTGCATCGATCGTATCCGTCAGCACTACGTTCGCCTGCGCACCTGATCCGGTATTCTTTACCGTAATCCTATACTGCATCGTATCGCCCGCTGCAGATGAATCCCTGTTCACCGATTTCACGATCGTCTGCGAGAATTCCGGAATGATCGCCGTCCGCGCTGTATCGTTCAACGAGAAAATCTCTGAAGCAGAAAGCGTTGCCGAATTAACGGCCGTTGGGACAGAAACTGCAGAATTGATAAGAACCTTCACTGCAAGTGTTTTCTTGAACGACGAATCGATGTTGCCGAGCGACCAGGTAACAGTACGTGTTGCATTGTTATAGACACCGTTTTCCGTCGAACTGAAATACTCCATGCCCGCCCGCAGTGTATCGGTCACGACCGTATTAGAGATAGAGAATTTATTGGGGTTCCGAACGTTGATCTGATAGTTGACCGTATCACCCACTGCGGCAGAAACTGTTCCGGATTTTTCGATGGTCGGCAGCGATGTCAATAGGACCGGAATGTTGCCATTCAGGATATAATATCCGTTTTCCGGTATTGTAATGGTCGCTGTACCGTTCAATTCGGATGCGCCCAGTAACACTTTATACTTTCCGGGTGTGATATCAACAAATTCATATACGCCGCGGCTGTCCGTAAAGGATTTTAAAACATCCGCTTGTGCGGTCTCACTGACGAATTGCTTTCCTTTGGGTGCTCCTTCGGGATTGGAAATTTTAATCAGCTCGATCGGCATATTCGGGATATAGATCGGGGAATTGGAAATCCAATAGTAGACCGTTCCGGAGATGGCGTTTTTGTTCGGAATGATATGCGTACTTGTTCCTTTGATATCCACGGGAACATACGTCGTCACCGTATTATCCAACGAGAACTTGTCGGAAGCAGAAACATCCACGCGGTACACACCGGTCTTCGGCACAAACATAAAGAAGTGACCTTTGGAATCAGTGGAATCAGTATCAATGATCACTGCGGTCGTTGAATCCAGCAACCGCACAAATGCATTCTGATAGAATTTCTTTGTCACATTGTCCAACACTGTGCCGGTAATAGCGCCGGGATAGAATTCAACTCTCACCGTATCGGTGATATCGCATTCAGTGAGCAGTTCCACAATTACTTCAGCTTTGATGAAAGATCCTGTGGTAAGGACTGCGTTCACGGAATCCGTAACAATCCCGTTCACGGAATACCGTGTCACAGAATCCTTGCCGTTCGAGAACGTTCCGAAATCCGTTCTGAAAAAGACCGGCGTACCGTCCGGCTTCGGAGTGCCAAGCGTATCGGTCACATGTGCTGTGATCACCGCCCACTGCATTCCGTTGCCAATAAGCTTGTCTGCGGATTTATCAATGGTGATCCTGCATGATTCGGTCATACCTATGGAGATCTTCACATCCGCAGAAGATGTTGTAACGGTGCCGATACTGTCGATCGCTACCGCTGTATTGGTGACAGCATACTCGCCGGCGGTTCCGGATTTTACTACTGCGGTAACAATGATGGAATCTTTTATAGATGCATTGACCGTCCCGGCATTCCAGGAAATGATGTTTCCTGATACAGATCCTTTTGTAACTGTTATAATGGAGAAGTACGACGGCATGGTATCCGTCACGACCACCTGCGGTGCGTTCAGATTTCCGACATAACCAATGACGATCTTGAACTGAACAGTGTCACCGGCACTAGCGCTGTCCCGTGACACTGTTTTATTCAACGAAAGTCCACCCCACCCTTCCACTGCGATACGTGCTGTATCGGAGAGAACGGTGCTGTCGATTCCATTCGCAAACACATACTTCACAGTCGCGATGTTATCAATCCGGGTTTCGGCCGGTGTCTGTGCAGAGACCAGCGAACTCAGAGCGATCAACAATCCGCTGAGCGTGAAGAATGAGGCAATATGTTTTTTAAGTTTTTTCATGTAAAAACTTCTCCGGAGCCCCTTCCCTGCGAAAGGGGCTCCGAAAAAGGAAGAGCATTAATCGATCTTGACTCTGAATCTGATTTTACCAGTATAGCTCGGATCGTTCATCAACCGCGGTCCGACAGTTCCGACGTTGACGGTGATTGTTCCGCTCGAAACCGTTCCTTCATCCGAATCAGCTGCGTCGGTGAGTGTCACGAAATTCGTACCGTCTCCAGTTCCGAGATTAGTAGAATTATCGATCTTCAGCGAATCCGCGATGTAGGATGTATTCGTCGGTGATGCATCAGTTATTACAATCGAATTCGCCGTACCGGAACCGGTATTGGTGTAGGTGATTGTATAGATCAGTGTATCACCCGGGCGAGTCCGACCGTTCTGTGCCTGCACTGATTTGGTCAAAACCATTACAGGTGCTTTCACACGTGTAACAGTCCATCCTGAATCGCGTGCATCATTTACAACGGATACGGCAAGATAGTTTGCGCTATCTAAGCTCCGGTCAGCAACAGATTGACCAATAGTATCCACAGCAATGAACATGATCGAATCACCCGTTGCGATAACACCAGTATGATTGCTCAAGTCAAATGGGGTATCTCCGCCGTCATAAGCACCGTCATTGTTCATATCTTTGAACAAAGTCCAGGTAAGACCAACCGTGGTTGTGCGTGAGATATTCGCACTATCAGCACTATTGCCAGTGTTCTTCAATCTGATCTTGTAATATTTGGAAAGAGTGACGTTCACAGAATCGGTTGCCGAGTCGGTAGTAAATGAACCGCCGATGATAGCAACTTTCAGATCCCATGAGCTTGAAGTAGAAACAATGCTCGTAATCGGACCGCCAAGAGGTGTTTTGGTTCTGCCGTTCAAGCTATCCGTATAAATGAGATATGCATGGTTGGAGATTGACGTACCGGAAGAGACTCCGGAATTTACTGTAACGGAGAACGTCAACGTTCCTTGTTCCCCGTTCGCAATGGTTCCCCCTGTACCGATGCCAGACCATTCGATTCTGTTTGGAGAAGTTAAGAATTGAACCGAACCGCCTCCGCTGACGATATTTGCATCAGCATTATACGTTACATCGCTGCTCAGCGTATCAACAAGATATGCACCTGTAGCGTATCCATAACCATTATTGGAGTATGTAATGGTATAGTTTATAACTTCGCCCGGTTTTGGTGTAAGGTCACCCGTTGTTTTGTTGGTCGAGACATTCCCTACCTTGGTCATGATCGAATCACGGACCCATGCTGAGGCAGTGTCATAAACAACATTTGCTGTATCCTGAAATTTTGACGTCACTGTTAAGCGAGTCGTATCCAGAATCCAGCTCGGAGCATTGTTCGGAATGAACATGCGGAGAATGATCTTATACTCAGCATCAGCCGCAAGGCCGGAAATGCTATCCAATTGTGTCGTTTCGCCACCCTGAAGAATTCCATCACCGTTATTATCATAGAATACGGTCGGCGAAGTCCAGTTGGCGGAATCTGCTTTTGTGATGGTATACGAATCCAATCCGTTACCGGTATTTCTCACTGTATGCGCAAAATAGACATACATGCTGTCGCTAGCATACTGTAATGTTCCAGTCGGAGAAAGAGCAACGCCGGGAACCTGTTCAACGGTTACCGTGACGATGTTCGATTGAGTTGTGGCTGAATCTGTCCCCGAAAGAAATTTATAGGACATCGACGCCTGGATCGTTATTGACGTACCAGCCGGAGTACCTGCTGCAAATGCACTTGTCGTCCCAATCAGGACGAAAGCACAGAAAGCAGCCATAAAAACCAATTTGGTTTTCATATGTAACCCTTTCTGTTTGTGTTGTTTATTGTGTTGTGTGTTTTTCATTTTGTTTCTTTCCTTTTTGTAAAAATAGATTGTTTATGCATCGCTCACTCTGATAGGTGGAGGTTTTGGTTTACGCATATATCGTCTTTTCATTGTGTTTCTCCTTATAGTTATGGTGTGATTATGTGTAAAAGAAATTTTTATTGTTTTTAATTAACTCGAACCTTAATTGTGATCGTACCGGAAACACCCGGTTGAACGATGCCGATGTTCAATTGTACTGTTGATCCTACTAACGTAACTTCATCCGCATCTGCCGCATCAGATTTATTGACAGTATTAATTGTCACAGAATTGGGAACATAGGTTGTATGCTGGGGCTCCGTATCGGACATGGTGACTAATGTCGCAGCCATCGTTCCAGCATTTGAATAAGTGATCGTATACATAATCGTATCTCCCGGCCTTGCAGAAGCACGATTTGCCGTCTTCGTCATCATCATCACCGGCCTGTTGATCGGCATGAAGGATGCGGTAACAACTGCACTGTCGCCATTCCCGCGGATCACGGCAGTATTGATCGCAGCTACTTGATTAATAACTGATGAATCGATCTGCACCTGATATGTCAGCACAGCACTATCCCCAACTGTTACATTAAACGAATTGAATGTGATCACCCGGCCATTGACAGTTGCTCCCGGATTGAATGTGTCGGTCAGGATGGTAACATGCTGCGGCACCGTATCGGTCACTGATACCGACGTTGCATTGGCACTGCCGGAATTTTTCACGGTGATTGTGTAGGAGATCGTATCTGCCGGAACAGCAAATCCGCCGTCGATATCGACCATCGTTTTCGTCGAAGTGGTGAAATCGGGACGAGCAACAATCGTAACACTTCCCGTATCCGATACGGTCGATGCATTCGCAGCAGATGCGTAGGCTTTGTTGATAAAGATCGTATTACCGGCTGCCAGCGGTGAATTGACAACAGTTTTAAAGGTGACAACATTGCCGGTGTCATTCGTTCCAAGCATTGCCAGAGATACGAGGATCCTGTTCGTTGCAAACGATGCGCCGGTGCCAGTTAATGAACCTGGAACGTATGTCATGTTGGACGGAATGGTGTCGACCACCGTAAATGTCGTTGCCGTGTCGGACCCGGTATTGCCATACGTCAACGAGTATGTAATTGTGTCTTCAGGAGTATTGTTCGTATAGGATGCACTCTTTTGTAATGTCAGATTCGGATACGACAGGACCGTAGTTGTAACACTTGTTCCGGGAATGGAATCCACCAGTTTATCAGTCGTTACCCAGGAAGTGTTTGGAATGATCCTACCATTGCTGATCGGCGAATTGATTTGCACTTGGAATGTCACTGTCTTCGATGAATCCGGTGTTACATCTCCCAATGCAAGACCGGAGACCAGCGGAGAAGTTCCGCTTACATCTGTCTGCACCACATTATTGATCTTCGTGGAATTAGGCACGTATGTCGTCCACGCCGGGATAGAATCGAACAAAACTGTCGCTGTTGATGTACTGATTGTGGCATTCGACACAACGATTGAATAGGTGATGATACTGGTCGCAAATGCCGTTGTACTGTCCACGGCTTTAACGGCAGCAAGCTGCGGATAAATTACGTTGGTCAATGCAGGAGATGAATGCTTGTCCGTAATGCCGAATGCAGAGATCGTCGCTTTATTGGAGATCTGTGCTATACTATTATAGGCGATCGGTTTCGGCAAGTGAACAAGCATCGTCACTTCGCCGGAATCATTGACAGCGATGTTCGGCAAATTCCAAGTCACGATCCCGCCGGTGTTCGTTCCGCTGTTTGATGCACTAATGAATGTAGTATTCGCCGGAACCGTATCGGTAAGGACAACACTCGTTGCACCAGCGGAACCGACATTTTTGTATCGAATTGTATAGGTCAGCGTATCTGCAGGACCTGCCGAAACCAAATCTACGCTCTTCGTCAATGTGAAATTCGGAATTGCACTGACTGTTGTGTTTACGGAGGATGTTTTATATGTGTCCTCTGCATTTGTGAAGACCGCTTTATTGGTGATTGTCGTCCCGATTGATGTTCCGGTATTAATCGTCGCTTTGAATGTTAGGGTGCCGCTGGTATTTGCATCCACTGTACCAAGGTTCCACACTAATCGTGCAGGACTTCCGACATACGCACCGCCGCCTGTCACCGAACCGGTCACATACGTGAGATTTGTCGGTATCGTATCCGTTACCGTGGAAATGGTCGAAGCAGAAACGCCCGGTGCATTGGAATAATTGATGGTGTAGGTCAATTCCGTCCCGACGGGAGCGGAAGTGATATCGACGCTTTTTGTCAGCGTGATGCTCGGCGACAACAGCGATGTTGTTGTTACAGTATTGGTCAGCGTAACCGGTGTTGTACTGTTCAGTGATGCCCGGTTCGGAATAACGACACCGCCCTGATTCACAATACCGCGAATGATTAACGAAGCAGATCCGCCGTTCGCAACACTGCCGGGGAGCCAGGTGATGATATTACCGCTGTTGGATACCGTGCCGACCGACGCTGTGGAACCGATATAATTCAACGAATTCGGCAGTGTATCCTTCACCGTTCTGCTCTTTGCTGAACCGGAATTGTTCAAATAGAATAAAGTATAGACCAATGTATCGCCCACGTACACCGTCGACTTGTCAACGGATTTCACCATCACTTCTTCATTCTCTGCAATGCCAATCGGCAGTGTTGTGGAGATTGTACTTTGTTCGCTGCTCACCAGTACGCCGCGGGCACGCGCAGTGTTGGTGTAATTCACTCCAACGATCGGCGCTTTCACTCTGAACGTAAGCGTTTTCGTCTGTCCGGGCGTTAATGTTGCCGCCGGATTGAAAATCCACTGCACTGTTCCGGTGCTTCCGGTGACAGGTCTTGTGGTCACTGCGGAATACAATGTTCCGCCATTCGTCCATCGATACTGGAAATTATTCGGCAGCACATCTTCAAGTGTATCGAGTGTTGCCGTATAAAATCCGGTGTTTGTTAATGTCAGTGTATATGTACCGGTATCACTGGTGGCGTACACTGCCTGGTTCGATGTTTTTGTCAGGGAGACATTCGGAATGGCGGTCACCAGCAATGTTGCATTGCTGCTATATGGGCTCGTTTCATTGGAGAGGATCACCGCCTGATTGATCAGCTGCTGGTCTTCGCCGACAGTAGGATACGGATTGACGACTGAAGCCTGGAACGTAATTGTATTGTTCAAATTACCGCCACCTGCCGGTATCGTTCCGATATTCCATGTCAGAACCTGACGGGTAGGATTGCTAAGTGTTGTAACACTGTTCGGTGCCGGTGATGCTGTTCCGGTGAGATAGCTTACGTTTTCCGGAAGCGTATCGCGGACAACAACACTGTGTGCAACACCAGTGCCGACGTTGCCATAGAGGATCGTATACGATACGTTATTACCCGGATATGTTGTGGTCGGACTGACAGATTTGGAGAGTGAAAGCACCGCGCCAAGGATCGTATTCGAAACGGAAGAACTGACGACCGGATCGACCAAATCAGTTGACGTCAACGTTCCGACATTGACCAAAGGATTCACGCCGTTATACGGCTGCGATACACGAACACGAACAGAGACAGAAGCATTTGCACCTGCATTAACTGTTCCGATACTCCATGTCACTTTTCGAGTTGTCGAGTCATACGATCCACCGTTATAAACAACCACATCGTTGCTTAATCCTTGAACCAAAGAATCAGTGATGACAACGTTGTTTAACGTTACTGTTCCGGTATTTGTGTATGTCAATGTATATCTGATTGTATCATTCGGATTCACACCAGCAACGGCAGAAGTTGCTTTGGAAAGTGTTGCTGCCGCATTGGTCACCGTCACTGTCGCAACATTAGTTGCAGAGGTGAAGTATGTTGAACCTTTCGCGGTCACCGAATTTGGATAGGTTCCCGGTGTTGTTCCAGCAAGAACATTGAATTTTAATGTCTTGCTTGTTCCCGCTGCAATCGATATTGCGGGATTGAATATCCACCGAATTGTTCCAGTTGAATTGGCTGTCGGCGAAGCTGTCGGTGCCAATGTTCCGCCGGTCGTATCATTCAGATATGTAAACGTGCCCGGCAGAATATCGGATAACGTGTCCAGCGTTATGGCATCCGCCTGAGGATTCGTCACAGAAATGGTGTATGTGAGTTTCCTTTGAGCATCGGAGAGATTCGCCTGAACCGTTGTGCGGCTGACGCTCTTGCTTAATGTTGCCGGAATGATGCCGCAATCATTGCTGATTGTTGCATACACTTCGGGATATTGTGTTACCGTCTGTAAATATGAATCGGTGCTGTTTCCCGCTTGATCTTGTGCAATCACTTTGATCAAATACCGGCCGCGAGGCAGAGATTCGGTGTTCCACGTTGCCGTCCAAGTACCGAGAGATGTTGCCGTACCTTCACTGATCAATGTCCAGTCAACACCCGCTTCATCCGGAAGATTGTTCTCATTCAGATCATACCAGTAATAAAATGTGTTGGTCACAACGCTGCTCGCCACTGTCGAGCAATCAATCGTCCGTTGTGATGTGAGCACTTTTGTGGAAAGATTGACCGTCGGACAATATGCTGCGGTTACTTCCGTGACGACGATCTTCGGAATGGATGATACCGGATCGAAAGTAATCGGATCTCCGCTGGCAAACGGTGCATCGATGGAAGGACAAAATGCACCGACATATGCATAATCCTTTTGGAACGGATCAGAATTGCTGTTTGCAGTGGTGAATACTGCGGTAAAAACTGTGGATGAGGTAAAGACCGGACCGTTGTACGCGCTTGCATCAAGTGCAGAGATAGGCATCTGGAAATCAATAAAGTAGCCGGCTTCGCCATCATCACTCACACGGGACGTTCCGAAATCTTTCGTCGACAAGCTCCAGTTCAACGGCGTCAGCAAATTGCCATTGCCGTCGTATTGCATCATTTTGTTATTATATGTTCCGCTTGTGTACTTCTGAGCACCGTAGATTTCATTCAGCAGATAGACTCCCGTGCCGGGTACAATCGACTGCGTGTTCGTCAAACGTGAATAAATGATCTGAATTCTGTCGATCGGCGTACTGGGTGAACCGCCGTCGCCGTTCAAATACACCGAATAATCTCTCCAACCATCACCGTTCACATCCATCATCATGATCCACGTTCCGGCTTTCCACGGATCGGTATTTCCAGCGTTGTTGCCGGTATATGCATTCGGATCTGATTCAACACGGAAACGGACGAACATTGTGTTGTTATTAAACGCGAAATAAATGGACGGCTTTGATTGGTCCGGTGTACCTGAAGAAATATTCACATATCCCTGCGGCGAAGTACCGCCGTTGGAAGGATCCTGTACTGCTGGATCGGCAAATACTGTGTCCTTGATCGTGTAGTATCGCCATTCATTTGCTGCCGGCCATGCTACCGGAGAGAATTGCTGAGCAAACAAAACAGATGATACTGCAAGAGCAAAAACAAAGTGTAAAAGAATATGTGCGCTGAATTTTTTCACGTTAAATTATTTTATTATCGAGCTGCAGCAATTGGTGTATAATTATTTTCTTCACGGAACGATGATCGCAATTGCGTCGTATCAAGGAACTTCATGGAAATGTTATAAGTCGTTGCAAAATCTGAGAGATGAGTTCTGCTGAATTTCCTATGACCTCCTTCCGTCACATGACATTTTAATTTTCCGGAATCTGCCCAACGCTGAATTGAAGAAGGGCTCACTCCAAGCAATTCCGCAATCTCTTGTGTTGTAAAAAAATTTTCATTTTCCATAGCACACCTTTTCGTCTAAAAAATACCAATGAGCGGTTTGAGTGTATTTAATTTTCTGGTATAAAATCGCCATAAAGTGTTGTAAAATAAAGAGTTGTTAAGGATTTCTAATAGTGATTAGAAAACTCTAATCACACTTAATGTATTTTAATAATTGACGTTTATCTATTGTCATAGGTTACATTCGTAAACATTAGACTCTTATAATGACTCAATTTTGTGGTTGTTATAGTATCCAATCTGGTCTATATTGAATTCAGAATCCGTTAAATTGATTATCGAGAAAAGTTTATGTTGAAAAGAAGACGTAAATCGGTTCCAAAATCTGAACAGGAAAACGAAACCCTTTCAAACCTTCCCATGAAACCGCTAAAGGGTGAAGTCCTTCTCAGAGGTATATTGGATCAAAAATTCAATGAATTTGGAATTGCGTTGCGCGAAGAATTTGACAGGCAAGTGATTTCAGGTAATTCTGAATTGAGGGATGCACTTTTCCGGGAAAGAAACGATCGAAAGCGTGCAAATCGCGTGATTTTTGGCTTTTTATCAGTCGTAGTGTTACTATTGGTGGCAAATATCTTTTTCATAGTAAATACTACTGAATCCAGCGTAAAAACAGCATTAACTCAGGAATTCACTCTTTTTGAGCAAAAATCGAAAGAAACGACTCAATCTCTTTTTGTCCCCATCCAGAAGACTGTGGAATCAAATCTAAACAGAGTTTCTTCTGAGTTGTCGTTAAGCCGAGGTTATATCGATGTTTTTGCCTTGGAAGGTTTAGCCAGAAATGGTTCCCGAAGTGCCTTTGAAGAACTAGTGAAGACAGTCAATCGCGGAGGAGCAAAAGGTTCATTTGCAGGAAATAAACTCAAAGAATTGAAGGACTATTACTCGCTTCTTACGGAACCAAAGAGGCAAAATTTAACGCTCGGTGAACTCTCAGTGGTCAAAGGTGGCGCTTCAACGGTTACCGATTCACTTACAGCTGTGGAATTGATTTATGTCTTAAATTCACCAGGAGCGACTCTCCCCCAAATTCATCAAATACTGACACAGTTGTGGGACCAGCAATTGACAAAAGACCATGAAAATGAGCTTTGGCATATTCTTCAAAATTCTCAGAATCTACCCGCTGCAATAGCCACATGTTCACTCCTCCAAAAGAATTTTGGGAATCGGGGTTCCATCTACGATTTTGCAAAGTGGAAAGCTTTTTTGGAAAACCGAATGTAAAGCGTGAAACTGTTTTTAAAAACAAAAAACCACGCCGAGGCTTGGTTTTTTTATGGGCTATATTAGCGGTGAGCCTGGGATTCGAACCCAGAAGTCCTTACGGACGCCAGTTTTCAAGACTGGTGCAATAGCCGTTCTGCCAACTCACCATACTTCCGGATACAAATATACAAAAACAGCCATTCTCTGCAAAATAGTTTTTTTACATCATGAAAAAGTTTTTTTCCGATAATTCCCTTTACAAAGTAGATACTGTTTAAGAATAATTTTTATATTGTCTCTGCTTTATGGAAATTTATTCTTTTGATATCGTCCGGATTCTTTCCGCTGCAGCACTTGCAGCAGTCTCAATGCTCTCCATGATTATTGGCACAGCGATCGGAGTGTACGCAAAACCTTCCCAGCGGACAAATGCAATTATTATGGCATTCGGGACAGGAGCATTGATTCAAGCCCTCGCGATTGAACTTGCACTAAAAGGGGCACACCGTCTTACAGGTGTTGCAAATATGAGCGGTGCCGACGCATGGGTCTGGGTGGCAACCGGATTCATCGGCGGCGGATTAATTTATTATCTGGCGAATAAATGGCTGGAGAAAAAAGGTGCAGCTATACGGCATCCGGCGCTTGCAAAATTCTATTACCTCAGACAAAAACGTGCTGACTCCGATCTTCTCCTCGACCAGCTCTCGAACGTTGAACTTGTCCGATCTCTCCCTCCCGAGGAAATGGAAGGTGTGCTCACCTGTGTTATACCGATAAACGTATCAGCAGGAGAAGTGTTGTTCCGGCAGGGTGACGCGGGAAATGCTTTATATTTAATCACTACCGGCGAGATCCAGATCTTTACCGGACCGGACATCGAGAAGAATATCGTTGCAACACTCGGTCCCGGCCAATCCTTCGGTGAAATGGCGCTGTTGAACAGTGATTCTCGTACTGCATCAGCCGTTGCACTGGCGGATACTAAACTGCTGAAGATTGACAAAGAGCAATTTGATGCATTGCTGGAAATATCCCCGGGATTGCGGAAATCGATCGAACAACTCAGTTCCAAACGGATTCTCCACAATGTCCAAAATCTGCAGGGTCAGCATAGCACCAATCATTGGCGAAAGGTCGCGGCTTCGAACATTCACCGCATATCGAAAGCAGAAGAACTGACGTACATGAAGAAGAGCATCTCGTCGGGAAATCCTCTTGCGCTTTTCCTTGGAGCGATGCTGGATACGATTCCAGAATCAATCATCATCGGCGCAGGCTTTGTTTCGCTCGATTCGTATACGTTCACGTTTATTCTTGCTGTCTTTCTTTCGAACCTTCCCGAATCAATGGGAAGCTCTAAGAATATGCACGAAGCTGGGTATAGTACTCCCAAGATCTTCGGATTGTGGTTGGGGCTCATCGTAGCCGGAATTATTGCCGCTGCGCTTGGGAATATGTTTCTATTGGATGCGCCTCCGACAGTGATCACCATTGTGGAAGCTGTCGCCGGCGGCGGTATTCTAGCCATGGTGGCTTCCGTCATGATGCCGGAAGCATATGAAGACGGCGGTGCAGAGGTCGGACTTGCGACGATCGTCGGTTTTCTCGCCGCGTTTTATTTCTCATTGATCTGATTTTGGCATGAGAAATATCTTACAATCATTTACCTACCCATCGCGGTTTCCGTTTTTCAGCAAACGCCTTCAATGCTTCCATCCTATCCTCAGTCGGAATCAAAGGTTCATAATACGTTCGTTCATTTTCGAATCCGTCCATTAGCCAACTTTTGTAAGATGATTCGATCGCTTTCTTTGCCTGCCGTATGGCGAGCGGAGCATTCGATGCGATTTCCCTCACGATGGCATCGAACTCTTCTGAAAATTTTTCTGCCGGAAAAAGAAAATCAACAACTCCGTCCGCTTTTGCTTCGGCGGCAGTAAACTGTTTAGCCGTCAATATCCATTTTTTTGCAATACCGGAAGAGGTCCGTTGTGCAAGTCTCTGAGTGCCGCCGGCAGCCGGAATGATGCCGAGACTCGTTTCCGGCAATCCCAATATTGCTGAATCACCTGCGATAAGGATATCACCCGATAATGCAAATTCCAATCCGCCGCCGAGAGCTGCACCGTGAATCCCCATAATCACCGGCTGAGGTATTTCACACCAAGCAGCAGCTACGGATTGAATACCGTTGACAAACTGCATCACCTGATCCTGCGGCACTCCGGCGCGCTCTTTCAGATCTGCGCCGGCGCAAAACACTTTCCCTTCACCCTGCACGGCAATAACCCAAACTTCATCATTCATTCGAAGGAGACTGGCAGCGTCGATAAGTTCAGCCACCAGTTCCTTGTTTAATGCATTTACCGGAGGACGGTGAAGTGTTACTCGGGCAATGTGTTGCTCCGTATTCAATGTGAGATGTTGGTAATTCATATTACTTCCATTGATAAATAATAATTATCCAATTTTGATCATTTTTCCCACGAGCACAGAGATGAATCGTATCACTCCTTTTTTGCAACAAGTGTCAGCAACGTGTAAATGGCAACCTGTTCTTCCTGCTGATTAGTGACAATAACATCCCATTCCACAACACCTTGCTTCTCTCCTTCTTTCGGCCTTGTAGATTTCACTGTCAATCGAACTTGAATTGTATCACCGGGATAAACGGGTTTAATAAATCTGAGCCCATCCAGACCATAATTGGCCATGACCGGGACAAATCCAGGTTCCACAAAGAGTCCTGCTGCTGCTGACAGGATGAAATATCCATGCGCAACACGCTTGTCAAAAATTGATTTACGCGCCAGTTCATCATCCATATGAGCATAGAAATGATCACCGCTCAGGTCGGCAAATTTTTCCACATCCTCAATCGTTATTAATCGCTTGTTGGTGAGAATCGAATCGCCGATCACGAGATCATCAAAATATTTTTTGAACGGATGAACACCATCCGTATGAACTGTTCCTCCGATAGTAAATTCATCATATATCTTTCCCAGGGTCGTCGGAGAACCCTGCAGTGCCGTCCGCTGCATATAGTGAAGTACGCTGCGGATCCCGCCGAGTTCTTCGCCTCCACCCGCCCTGCCGGGTCCGCCGTGCACCATTTGCGGCATTGGCGAACCGTGTCCGGTCGATTCTTTGGTACTTGAACGATTCACCATCATGATTCTTCCATGATAGGGCGCCGTTCCGGATACAAATTGTCGACAGTGCAGATCGTTATTGGAAAAGAATGATGCAACCAGACTTCCTTTTCCCCGCCGGACGATTTCAATCGCATCGTCCATCGAAGAATATCCCATCACTGTACTGACCGGACCAAAAGCCTCAATGTCGTGCGGTTCGCTCGACGTCAACGGTTTTGGACAATGCATCAAAGTCGGCCGGAAGAATGCGCCGTGCTCCAGTGAATGACCGTTGCGTTTAAATTCATGGGAGTATTCGAATACTTTTTCACTTGTACGGGACAGTTCCGTAACGCGACCCGTCACCTCTTGTAATTGATCGCTTCCAACCAACGGACCCATCTTCACATCTTCCAATACCGGATCTCCAACAACGACTCCGGACAATCGCTTTTGAAGTGCCACGATCACCTCCTGAAGAAACCTATCTGGAACGATGATCCTTCTAATTGCCGTGCAGCGTTGTCCGGCCTTCGTTGTCATTTCCCGTGCCACTTCCTTAATAAACAGCGAAAACTCCTCCGTATCAGGCGCGGCATCTTCACCCAGCACGCAACTGTTCAGAGAATCTGCTTCCATATTGAAGCGGATGGAATGCTCAATGATGTTCTCATGTTTTCGTAATTTTATCCCCGTGGAATGTGATCCGGTAAAGGTGACAACATCCTGCAGGGAAAGATGATTAAGTAAATCGCCGACACTGCCGCAGATTAATTGCAGTGCTCCTTCCGGAAGAATTTTTGAAAAGATGATCTCCTGAAAAACCTTTTGTGCCACATAACATGTGGAAGTCGCCGGTTTGATGATACACGGCATTCCGGCAAGAAACGCCGGTGCAAATTTTTCCAACATCCCCCATACCGGGAAATTAAACGCGTTGATATGTACGGCAACGCCTTCCAGCGGAACGCAGATATGCCGTCCAACAAACGTCCCCCCTTTTGACAACATCTCCGTCCCGCCGTCGATGTAAACTTGTTGATTCGGAAGTTCTTTCCGCCCTTTGCTCGCATATGCGAAGAGTGTACCGAACCCGCCGTCGATATCGAACCAGGAATCTGTTTTCGTCGCGCCGGTGTAGAATGAGACGGTATAGAACTGTTCTTTCCGCACCGAAAGATATTTTGCAAGCTCTTTCAGCATCAATGCACGCTGATGGAATGTATATCGTCGTATATTCTTTCCCCCGATGGAGCGAGAATATTCTGCCATCTGACGAAAATCGATACCGGTACTGTCTGCATCAAAAAGATGCTCGCCGGTGACCGCGCTTCGCAAGGGAACGGGTGTGCCTTTCCCTTCGATCCAATCACCATATGCATACGATCGTAACTTCATACAATCCTCTGTGCTGTCTTATTCGAGGCAGCAACTGTTTAATGATCAATCGGTTAAGACTAAAACTCCGATCATTTACCGTAAATTTATAAAATAATGGATACAACATAGAATTTTTGGAGCCGAAAGTAAAGAGACAATCGGCTCTTTTGACACAGAAGGAAAAGTGTGCTCTTATATGGCAATCGGACTTCACTTTCTGTATCTTCTCGCTATCATGCTCGGTGAATTGAACTATATGACCATCCTTGGCGCAACAATTATGTCCGTTGTCGCTATGCTCTCTCTGCTGGTCGGTGCAGCAATCGGAATCTATTTGAAACCATCGCATCGTTTGAATGCGATCATCATGGCATTCGGCACAGGTGCACTTATTCAGGCACTGGCATTGGAATTAGCATTCGAAGGTGCCGAACGCCTCATCCATCACGGCGATCATACCGGGATCGAAAGCTGGATGTGGGTATCGGGCGGTTTTTTGATCGGCGGTTTTATCTACTATCTTGCCAACAAATTTTTAGAGCGTCGTGGTGCTGCACTCCGTCATCCCGCCCTTTCAAAATTATATCTTCTGGAAAAAAAGCGCGAGGAATCCGCCGAGATTCTGAAACGGCTGGCCAATGTGGAATTGGTGCGTTCCCTCCCGCCGGAGGAGATGCAGGATGTGCTGCTCTGTGTTCAGCCGGTGCAATTCAAACAGGGAGAGATAATCTTTCAACAGGGTGAAGACGGCAATGCACTTTATTTGATCGATTCCGGGACGATTGACATTATTGCGGGAAAAACCGATGATAAACCATTGGCGCAGCTTGTTTCCGGCCAATCCTTCGGTGAGATGGCTCTCCTCACAGGGGGACCTCGTACAGCCTCTGCGATCGCTTCGACTGATGCAGCACTGTTGAAGATCGATAAGGAGCATTTTGACGAATTGATCGACCGATCACCAAGGCTGCGACATTCCGTCGAAGAACTTATTTCTCAACGTATTTTAAAAAATGTCGAAAAGGCAAAAGGAACGGTCGATGCCGCGCATTGGCAGAAGGTTGCCGTCGCTAATATTCAACAATTATCAAAATCGGAAGAAGACCGTCTGCGTGACAAACATGCTTCGTCGGGAGCACCGCTGGCTATCTTTTTGGGAGCGATGCTGGATGGGATACCGGAGTCGCTAGTGATCGGTTCCAGTTTCACCTCTTTTGATTCGTTCAAACTTACTTTTCTTGCCGCCGTTTTTCTAGCCAACCTGCCGGAAGCAATCGGGAGCGCAAAAGGAATGAAAGAAGCGGGATTCAGCAATGTGAAGGTATTTTCATTGTGGATCGGTTTGATTGTCGCCGGTGCGTTGGCTGCCGCACTGGGAAATGTTTTCCTGTCAACAGCTCCTGCAACTGCATTGACTCTTGTCGGTGCTATTGCGGGAGGCGGGATCCTTGCAATGGTTGCTTCCGTTATGATGCCAGAAGCGTATGAAGATGGAGGAGCTTCCGTTGGGCTTTCTACAATTGCAGGATTTCTGACGGCATTCCTGTTTACATTTCTTTAGGGCATATCCATGGGAATCTTTTCCTGCAATGCTCACTCTCGATAAAATTATCCTTTGCGGTGAATTATTTTTTCTTCCCCTTCTGAACCTGCCGTTCCTTCCATGTTTCATACACCGTTGCCTGTGAATTTCTTTTTTTCGGAAGAGTGCGCAGCGGTTTCACCGGTTTCATCGAGGAACGGAGATCGTCCGGCAATGTTTGATATAATTTCGTCCCTTGTGTTTTCCAGGACAACATTTCATCCGAGACCTGTTTCACAATCTTTGCCGGATTACCAACGACCACAGAGCGGGACGGGACGATCATTTCAGACGGGACAAGGGTCATAGCACCCACGATAGAATTTGCACCCACGTCAGCATTATCCATTACTACTGCGTTCATGCCAACCAGAACATTTTCACCAATGTTCGCCCCATGGATTACCGCGCCGTGACCGATATGCGCATTCTTTCGCAGGACGATCGATCTCCCGGGAAAGACGTGAATGACACATGTCTCCTGAATGTTGCACCCATCTTCTATAATGATTCCACCCCAATCTCCGCGGATCACTGCTGATGGACCGACATAGACATTTTTTCCGATGATCACATTCCCGATGACTGTTGCCTGAGGATGAATGAATGCCGTTTTGTGAATAACTGGAATATGTCCTTTGAAAGAATAAATATTGCGTGTCTTCATACTCAACTGTTTACACTCTTTCAATGATTGTTGCCATTCCTTGTCCCACGCCAATACACATTGTGCACAATGCGTACCTGCCTCCATTCAATTGAAGTTCATACGCTGCCGTCGTGATTAACCGCGCGCCGGACATTCCCAGCGGGTGGCCCAGTGCAATGGCGCCGCCATTAGGATTTACGCGTACATCACTATCCGAAATTCCCAAACCGCGCAATGTCGCAAGGCATTGGGCTGCAAACGCTTCATTCAATTCAATCACCGAAAGATCTGCGATCTTCAATCCGGCTTTCGCAAGAACTTTTTGTGATGCCGGCAGCGGACCGATTCCCATCATCCGCGGTTCCACACCAATAACAGCGGAGGCGATAATTTTTGCGATAGGTTTCAACCCATTTTTTTTCACTGCTTCCTCTGAGGAAAGTATCATGGCACACGCACCGTCATTCAATCCTGAAGAATTCCCGGCAGTCACCGTTCCCTTCCCGTCCTTTCGGAACGCCGGTTTCAGTCGTGCAAGCTTATCCAGTGTCGTATCAGGTCTGGGAAATTCATCATCACCGATGATGATCGTTTCCTGTCTTGTCGGCACTTCGATGGTAATAATCTCCTTAAAGAATCGCTGGCTCGTAATCGATCGCTTTGCTTTCTGTTGTGACCAGAGTGCAAATGCATCCTGGTCCTCACGGGAAATATCGTATTGTTCCGCAACATTTTCTGCTGTCATTCCCATGGAATCGACGCCATACAACTCTTTCATCTTCGGATTGACGAACCGCCATCCTAGTGCCGTATCAACCATTTCCGGAGTGCGGGAAAACGCTTCGGATGGTTTTGCCATAACATATGGCGCGCGCGACATGCTTTCCACGCCACCGGCGATAAAAATGTCCCCGTCACCAACCCTGACCTTATTGGCAGCGATCGCCACTGCGCTCATTCCTGATGCGCAGAGCCTGTTCACTGTTTCGGCAGGGACTGAAACGGGCAATCCGGCAAGTAAAACGGACATGCGCGCAACATTTCGATTATCTTCGCCGGCCTGATTTGCACAACCGAGCACTACTTCATCATACAATATTCTGTCAATATTCGAATTCCGTTCCGTCAGCCGTTTTATGACGATCGCGGCAAGATCGTCGGGCCTGATGGAAGAGAGTGCACCGCCGTATTTTCCTATCGGTGTTCGTAATGCATCGATGATATAGACCGGTTTCATAATGATCGACTCCGACCGCAATTCCTGAAGCGGTGAAATGCGGTTCTTTAAAATGGTTTAAAATATTCGAAAGCCTGACGGCATGACCGGCAGAAATAATATGCTTTGCATGCGGTGGAACCAAATTCACTTTGAATAGTAGTTTCGGTGGAATTGCACTGTGGACATATAATCTTCGGGAAGTTGATCTGCAGAAGATGCGGCACCGCGACATGTGCCGGTGGAGCGATCCCATACTGCTTCATCTTCGATTTTGCAGCTTCACTTAACCAATCCGTCGTCCACGCCGGTGAAAAAATTGTGGTCACCGCGACAGATGTGATCCCTGCCTCTTTTAGAACGCGGCGAATATCATCCTCTATCATTTTCATAGCGGGACAACCGGAATAGGTCGGCGTGATGACCACTTCGACGAGTTCTCCGGTTAACAGCACGTCACGCACAATACCTAATTCTACAATGGAAATTGCCGGGATTTCAGGATCGCTGATAGTCGAAAGGAGTTCCTTGATGGAATCAATTGACCAAGTATTATTAATGGTCATGCGTGTTCGCTCATCTTCTGGAATGACTTACCATTGTATATCAGGAAAAGATCGGGCAACAATCTGCATTTCCGACAGTAAATGGCCGAGGTGCTCAGTGTGTCGGCCCGACCTTCCACCTGTGTGAATGAATGCAGATTTCTGGGGTATGGTAAGAGTTGCCGCGGCAACAATCCCGTGGACCGTCCCCGTCCATTCCTCCATCAAGGAATGTGATGCAATGCCGACACCCTTCTTTACCAGTTCATCTTCCAATGGATCGGCAAGAAACATTTCATCGGTAAACTTCCACAGTTCATCCAATGCTTTTTGAGAACGCATATGACTTTCTGCCGTTCCATCACCCAGCCGGAGCATCCATTGACTGCTGTGACGGAAGTGATACCGTAATTCTTTCACCGCCTTCTCGGCGATCCCGGACAATGGATGGAATGTGCTGTGCTGCAAACGATCAAACAAGAGAACGCCGAACGAGTCATATAAAAATTGCCGGACAATAGTCCTGGCAAAATCTCCGTTCGGTTGTTCCACCAGAAGCAGGTTCTTATATTCCAACGCCTCCCGAAAATAGACGATCGCATCAGCGGTACGTCCTTTCCCCTCTTCCTGAGCTGCCGCACCGTATAAATAATTTGCCTGCCCAATGCAGTCCAACGCTATATTCGCCAGTGCGATATCTTCTTCCAAGATCGGTGCATGGCCGCACCATTCGGACAAGCGGTGTCCGAGGATGAGTCGGTCGTCTGCAAGACGAAGCAGGTATTCAATGATCGGCGTATTTACGGTTTTTTCCACAGTTCATCGTCCAATGTGTGTTTATAGAAATGCGGATGGCGATACACTTTGTCCTTGGTGGGCTCAAAGAAAGACGGCGCATCTTCCGGTCTTGATGCAATGATATGTTCTGACTTTACCACCCAGATGTTCAATGCATTCCCTCTGCGAGCGAACACATCGCGAGCATTTTGGAGTGCATTTTCCGCATCGGCAGCACGAATACTTCCTGCATGCATATGCGGTGCATTATCGGATTCCTGGATGAACACTTCCCAGAGGTCCCATTGGTCATGTGTCGTTTGTTCGGTCATAGCGATTATATTAGTATTCAGCATCCTCCTTCGGCACCGAAGAAAGATGAAATTGAGAAAATGTGGTTACGCCGCTGCGGTGTTCTTTAACCGTTGTTTTTCTTCATATGCCCGTGCGGCATCGCGCACCCATTCTCCATTTTTATGTGCGGATAAACGCGACTGCAATCGTTCGTGATTACATGGTCCGTGTCCGTTGATTACAGCGTTGAATTCATCCCAGTCAATTTCTCCGGTCTCCCAGTTGCGAGTCAGTTCATTGAACTTCAATTTCGGATCGGGAATGGTCAATCCCCAGGATTGCGCCTGTTCCACCGTCATATCAATGAATCGCTGACGTAGTTCGTCGTTACTCTTCAGTTTAATTTTCCACCGCATCATATCAGGACTGTTTGGAGAGTTGGTGTCATGTGGTCCGAACATCATTAGTGTTGGCCACCAGAAACGGTTGAAGGATTCCTGCACCATTGCTTTCCCCTGTTCACCGGAAGTGATGAGCATTGCAACTATCTCCATCCCCTGTTTTTTATGGAAATTTTCTTCCTTGCAAATACGAATCAATGCACGGGAATACGGTCCGTAGGAACATTTTGCCATGGTCGTTTGATTGATGATGGCGGCGCCGTCCACCAGCCAGCCGATCATTCCCATGTCCGCCCAGGAGAGAGTCGGATAGTTGAAAATAGATGAGTATTTAGCCTTGCCGGTGTGGAGTTGGTCGAACATTTCTTCGCGGGAGATTCCAAGCGTTTCGGCAGAACTGTAGAGATAATGTCCGTGTCCGGCCTCATCCTGAACTTTAGCGAGTAAAGCAATTTTCCGGCGCAGAGAGGGTGCTCGTGTAATCCAGTTCCCTTCGGGCAGCATACCGATGATTTCGGAATGGGCATGCTGCGAGATAAGACGCGTTAATTGTTTGCGGTATTTCTCCGGCATCCAATCATTCGGTTCAATCGTCGTGCCGTCCGCAATACGTTTGTTGAATTGTGCTTCCAAGCTGGCGATGTTTTCGCTCATTCATTCCCTCGTTAGAATTGTGGTTCTGCTGAGATTGATTGCTTGAATATACAAAAGGCAGGATGTTTTCCAAAATCAATTCTGCCGATGTGCGGTCATGCCTCTCCGTTCATTTCATGCGTTTCGGTATTGTGCTCGATACTGAAGAGAAACTTCGCCTTAGGATTATTATCGACCGCCCGCTGCAAGGCATATTTCGATTCTGAGATGAATACAAGATTATCGTGTTTGTCGTTGAAGATCGAACCCGGATGAATTGTTTTGAGCCAATCAATATCTGATTCATGCTCGTATTGCACCCAGGAAGCTTTATAAAGGCTGAGCGGCCGGAACAAACAGGGCGCCCCGTATTCGTTCTGCAAACGATATTGAATGACATCGAACTGCAGGTCGCCGACCGTACCGACAACTTTTCGGTTTCCCTGGTTCTGCATGAATACCTGTGCAAGCCCTTCGTCCGTTAGTTGCAGGATCCCTTTCTCCAGCTGTTTGGATTTAAACGGATCTGTTAGCTGCAATTCCTTGAATATTTCGGGAGAGAAGGTTGGAATACCTTTATACATCATTTCTTCCCCTTCCGTCAGCGTATCACCAATCTTGAAGTTCCCTGAGTCATACAATCCTATAACATCACCCGGATATGCAACATCCACAACGTTTTTATCCTGCGCCATGAACGATGTGGGATTCGAGAATTTCAGTTCGCGTTTCAGACGTACATGATAGTAAAACTTGTTCCGCTCGAATTTGCCGGAACAGATCCGCAGGAATGCGATCCGGTCCCGATGCCGCGGATCCAGATTTGCATGTAATTTAAAAACGAAACCGGAAAATGTTTCCGTCATCGGTTCAATCACTCCCCGTGTCGTTTCGCGCGGCTGCGGAGCAGGTGCAATGGTGACGAAGGTTTCCAAAAGTTCCTTAACACCAAAGTTGTTCAGAGCGCTGCCAAAAAAAACAGCAGCGGAATTGCCTGCAAGGTACTCCTGAACGTTAAACGAAGGATACACTCCACGTACTAATTCGATATCGTGTTTTAGTTGCAGCGCCTGCTTCCCAAACTGTTCCTGCAGCTTCGGATCATCGACGCCGCTGAACGTTTCAATCTCTTCTTCTACTCGCTGTTTGTTCGGCGTGAAAAAATTAAAAGTGTTGTTGTGGATATTGAAAACGCCTCGGAAATTCGATCCGATACCCATCGGCCAGGTGAGCGGACGGACGTGAATGTTCAGTTTCTGTTCAATCTCGTCCAACAGTTCAATCGGATCCCGTCCTTCACGATCCAACTTATTGATAAAGACAATCACGGGGGTGTTTCGCATCCGACAGACGTTCATCAGTTTTTCCGTCTGCTCTTCGACTCCCTTCACACAATCGATCACCAAAATAACACTATCCACTGCTGTGAGTGTTCGATACGTATCTTCCGCAAAATCTTTGTGGCCCGGTGTATCCAAAAGATTGACGGTGTAATTATTATAAGAAAAAGTCATGACGGACGTCGACACAGAAATGCCGCGCTGCTTTTCGATTTCCATGAAATCTGATGTCGCCGTTTTTTTGATCTTGTTGGATTTCACGGCACCGGCAATTTGAATCGCTCCGCCGTATAACAGAAGTTTTTCGGTTAATGTTGTCTTCCCGGCATCAGGATGGCTGATGATGGCAAATGTTTTTCTTTGTTGAATTTGTTTCAAAATGCTCATGGGAATAAAGCAAAATTAGTCTGACAGAAAATGAATTAAATTAAAAACGGCTGAGAGAGCCTTGCGAGAAGCGGAAGTGTGGTCGTTACGTATGTGTCTGAACTTGCATATTTAAAATATACCGAAAAATGAACGGAAAGGAAACCTAAATTCTCGAACTGATGATCTGATCGGCAATCGTGTCGATCTCTTGATTGCCGGAGATATTGAACCATTGGATTCGTTGTTCTTTACGGAACCAGGTCATCTGCCGTTTGGCAAATCGACGGGTATTCTGCTTCATCAATTCGATCATCCGTTCCCTGGTAATCTCGTGACGAAGATAGGCAAAGGCTTCCTTGTAACCAACCGTCTGCAATGACTGAAACCGATCATCATAATTCGCTTTTTTCAGCTCTTTTACTTCTCCCAGAAACCCTGCAGCAAACATCGCTTCCACCCGTTTGTTGATGCGATCATAAAGAATGCTTCGTTCCCAAAGAAGGCCGACAAATCGGCTATCATAAATCTTTTGTACTGCATGCAGTTGATGAAATTGAGAGATCGGTGTTCCAGTCTCATAGAAGACTTCCAACGCCCGTATCACTCTTCGGTATTTCGATGCATCCATCAATGCAGCAGAGGCAGGGTCGACAGATGCTAATTCCTCATACAAAACGTCTTTCCCATCCTTTAATAACCGGCGCTCTAACCGCTCGCGAACTTTACCGGATATTTCCGGCAGTTCAAAAAATCCATCGACTAATGCCTGAATGTAGAGTCCTGTTCCACCGACAATTATCGGCATGTTCCCGCGTGCGACAATCTCTGCGATTACCGCTCTGCCCTGCACCTGAAAATCACCAGCATTGAATTTTTTGTCAGGTTCGATTAGATCGATAAAATGGTGCGGGACGAATCGCAGTTCTTCCGGCGTCGGTTTCGCGGTGCCGATGTTTAATTGTTTGTAGACCTGACGAGAATCAGCGGAGATGATCTCGGACGGGAGTTTACGTGCAATGGTCAATGCAAGTGCGGTTTTTCCCGAAGCAGTAGGTCCGACAATAACGAGGATTTCCGGCAAGCTTTTCATAACAAATTAGGGATATGGGAGGACTGCAAATTGTCTGGTGTACATATTCGTCACGCCCACCACGCCATAACCGCCGGAAACATTCGAATAGTCCGGTTCATCCAGCCGTAAGGTTGCTCCGCCGGGGTAATTATTTGCAACACTGAAGTAGGTGTAAAGTGCATTGTCGAACTGATAGAGTTTGAAAACTGCCTGGACAAAACGTACCGTATCCAGCGGATTGGATCGGATCTCATCAATAGCCTGCTTATAGGTTTGCAGTGAAAATGTTTTGCGGATTGCATCGGTTCCTGCCGCAGGAGTAACGGATGGAAAATATTTTCCGTTTGCCGTATACGCGGTCGGGACTTCAAATGTCTTTCTGATCCAGTTCCCATTCCGGAGCAATTCATAGTCGAGATTGAACAGCAGCAAATACGATCCGACATTTTTCCCAAGGTACATATCAAAACTAATATCATCCTTTGCCAACGAATTTAAGAACGGATCAGTATTCACCTGCAACAAATATCCGTTCCCAATTCCGGCGAATGTGGTGTTTACCTCGGGATATCCCGCCGCTTGAACAGCGAGCCGATAGGAATGATCGGTTTTTACGGGAAGTTGATAATGCACATACGTCCGGATCTGCTGCATCCCGGCAGAAGTCTGCACAGTGATTATTGTATCGTGGAACGTATACGACAAAGTATCGCTGGTGACGACAACCGTTGCACCGGTAATCACTGTAGACGGCAGTGAAACATTTGGATTGTAGGTTTCCGGATCCACTGTTGAGGTGATGCGAATATACTGAGTATCGGTATTTGCAGAAAAAACAGAATAGACTACCAGTCGGCGTTCGTACGTACCATTGGGTGAAAACGACTCGTTGCAACCGGTTACCAGTAATGCACTAAGGATGCAGAATAAAAAAGCTTTCACTAAAACTCCACTTTAAGAAATGCTGTCGGCAGAAACGGCAGCATCGATATTGACTGCAGCGTTTTCCGGTCGTAATACAGAATATTCTTGTTGTTGTACACATTCACGATATTGATTCCGCAGTTCCCATTCAGGAAATCAGTTCTCACATTATACGTGAGGGTAAGATCCAGGCGGTGATATGCCGGGAGCCGGGCAGCATTTTTTTCGCCAAGAATAGTGTAAGGAGATCCTGGTTCACCGATCGAAGTATTTCGACCGATATCTGAAAATGTCATCCGGTTATAGATTCCGATTGTTTGACTGTATGCATATCCCGTCCCATACTCCCACCGGAAGGAAATGTCAAAATTGTCAGATAATCGCGTAATATTCAACAAATTTACCGAATGCCGCCTGTCGTACCTCGGTGCATAAGTAAAATCATTAATCGAAACAGATGTCCACCCGATTGTATAGGATAAATACAGGTCCATGAAATCGTACTTATACCGCAACAATGTTTCAACGCCGTACGATTGACCGGTGCCATTTACATAATCCGGATCCCAGGCAAACTGTTTGTTCTTGTTATACAGCACCAATGACGTAAAATCTTTATAGTATGCCTGAATGCTGGAGGATAATTCTGCAAAGAGATTGCCGTCGATTCCTGCTGTATAATGAATCGCTTTTTCCGGTACATTCTGTGAAGGGATATATATCCACGCTTCGAACAGCGAAATCACATCATCTTCGTTGCTGATCGTGATCAATTTTTGAGTAAAGATTCCAAAGGATAATTTGAACCGCCATTCATCAAAGAATCGGTAACTGAGATTGACCCGTGGTTGCAGCGAAGAGGTCATATCCTTTCCGCTGAGAAGTGAGAGGATGTCCGAATGAACTCCGATATCCGATTTCAACTTGTCGGAATTCAGCTGATACCGGAACCAGGCGGAAATCTCCGCGGCGGCATCATCCAGCTTCATCGTAACATTCGATGGCAATTCAAAATTATATTTGTAACTAATACCGCTCACGTCAAAACCGACGAATAACAGGTCGCTTGATTCAGTATAGATCGTCAGATCCGTCCGTATTCCGAAATCGTTGATGGACGATTCCGCCGAACGTGCAATCGATGATTGTTTCGCATCCCTGGTAATACTGAAATTGCTCGAATACAGAACTGTCTCAAAATAGACCCTGTCCTGGATCAGGTCCGACACTTTGAAGGAAAATGCATTGGTATTCCACCGATGATCCGGTTCAGCCGCATCCGATGAAACGACATCGTCATTGCTCATGAACAGCGTACCGCTGTATTTGCCGTAATCCTCGGTACCAAAATTTGCTTTCGCAATGAGATCATAGAACGAGATCGGCGGGGGATTCCGCAGGAACTTGTTGAATGTATCAGAGAACAACGATTTCCTGCCACTGATGAGCCAACTGTTCCGTCCCGAAATCGGACCTTCCAGCATCACTTTGCCGGAAATGAAGTTTATATTGGCATTGCCATGCACCCCGGAAGTGTTTCCATCCTGTGATTGAACATTGACGACCGATGACAACCGTCCACCATATCCTGCCGGAAATGATCCGGTATATACTTCCGCGGTTCGTACGATGTCGGGATCGAAGATACTGTATATCCCGAAGGCATGATATGGATTATAGATTTTCATGCCATCAAAAAGGATCAGGTTCTGGTCTCCGGCACCGCCGCGCACATAAAATTTGGATGTGACATCAGAAGAGGAAACAATTCCCGGAAGGATTTGAAGAGAGCGCAGCAGGTCTCCTTGTGCAGCAGCCGGAATCCGTTGCAGTTCTTGTTGTCCAAGCACATGCGTGCTTGTATTGATCTCCGATAGTTCGGACTTTCTACCGCCGATTACAACTACTTCTCCAACCTCCACCGGACGCGGCAATAACTGGAAGTCGACAGAAACAGGATTTTTACCCAATACCCGTACTTTAACCACTTTCGAGATATAGCCGATTGATGATGCAGTAATCTCATAGGTGCCCCATGAGAGTCCGCCGATGAGATAAAATCCGTTCGAATTCGTCCCGACTCCGCGGTTCGCACCAATCACGGTGATTGTCGCAAACGGGATCTTTTCCCCGCTGGTACTATCCTCAACAACACCTCGAATATCGGTCTTCTGTGCAATTGAGAGTTGAACGAAGAGAAGAACTGCAAGGACGAAGAGTATCGCGGTACGATTCATCAACTCCATCCGTTCTTTCCGATCAGCGGTACAAACTTGAAACCTTCAACGATTTCTTTTTTAAGAACTCCGTTCACCTTTACTCCAATCACCAATTCCTGAGTATCGCGGCCGCCAACAGGAATTGCCAGACGCCCACCCTCTTTCAACTGTTGCACTAATGCCTCCGGTATATGCGGTGCACCTGCTGTTACAATAATGCCGTCATACGGTGCATGGTCCTTCCAGCCAACAGTTCCGTCCCCTCCCTTCGAAGCGATCCGTAAGTTCAATGTATCAAATATCTTACGGGCATTATGAAGAAGACTCAAATGTCGTTCAATGGTGAAGACCCGACAACCCATTGTCGCAAGTACAGCGGCTTGATATCCAGAACCGGTTCCGACTTCAAGAACTTTTGCATCTTTTGTCAATTGCAAAGATTGCGACATGAACGCAACCGTATACGGCTGCGAGATCGTTTGTTCGGCGCCGATGGGAAGCGCATTATCTTCATAGGCACGATTGATGAACATTTGATCGACGAACAGATGCCTCTCTACCGAGGACATTGCGCTGAGCACATGTTCATCTGTAATCCCTTTCTTTCGTAACGCTTCGATCAATTCCTGACGTTCTGTTTCAAATCTTCCCATATTAATACTGTTTCAATAATACTTTGATAAAATTCATTGTAGTACGTACGTGTTTCATATTACTCTTTTCCCCGGCATAGATCGTTGCGATCGGAATGGCATCGAACGAGAATCCTGCCGCGGCGGCTTTGATTAGAAATTCCGTTTCCGCTTCGAATCCTTCCGATCGAACTGATATTTTTTCCAACACCCTGCGGGTAATGAACCGAAAACCGGATTGACTGTCCTTGATGATTGCGCCAGTACGCAATCGAACCATTGCTGTCGTCAGTGTATTCGAAAGCAGTCGATGAACCGGCATACCGGCTGTGTTGTGGAGTCTGTTTCCGATAATGATATCTCTATTTCCCTTGCTGTGACAGGATATGAAATTCGGAATTTCTTCCGGTTGATGTTGCAGGTCTGCATCCATAGTAATAACGGCATCAAAATCGTTCTGCAGTACATATTGAAACCCGGTCTGCAATGCTGCACCTTTCCCTTTGTTGTGTTCATGGGAAATGACCTTCACACCAATTCGTCCGGCAGTTTCGCGTGTCTGATCCGTCGAACCATCGTTAACAACAATGATCTTCTCTTTCGAAATTACTGCGAGCGTCCGTTCGAGCAGTTCGGGGAGTGAAACAGCGGCATTATACGAAGGGATGACAACTGCGACATTCATCACTGCGGACGAATTGCCTCCTTTACATTCTGCATCGTTCGTTGAACGGAAAGAACCAGCCGTTCCCGGAGTTCTTTCCGGAGATCTTTTACTGCTATCTTGTACTGCAGTTCGCCGTTGTCGGCTATCGAAATTGCCCCGGTCTCTTCAGAAACGATTACTGCCACTGCATCCGTTTGTTCCGTGATCCCCAAACCCGCCCGATGCCTGGTTCCGAGAGCAAGATCTCCGATGCGGGTCGTGGATGAAAGTGGAAGCGTACAGCGCGCCGCTTCGATGATACGGTCATTCACAATTACCGCACCGTCATGCAGCGGTGAACGAGGATTAAAGATGGAGAGCAGCAGCGCACGGCTGATCTGGGCACCTAATGCGATTCCTGTTTCGACAAAGGATTTCATTCCGGTGCCCCGCGCGATAATAATTAATGCTCCCTGTTTCTTTTTAGAGAGTTCAAGCGCCGTAGCGGAAATCTCTTCAATCGATTCCGTTACATTGAGCCGCAGAAATAATCGAACCAACCTGTTCCGGGCTATGGTGGAAAGCAACCGCCGAATCTCCGGTTGGAAAATGATTATGAATGCCACCACCCAGATATCCGTCAGTGTCCGTAGAATCCACCCCATAGCTTTCAGATTGGACGTCTGCGCTATCAATGATAACAGCACGATCACCACAAGTCCGATCAAGATCTGCGCACCAATGGTCCCCCGCATCCCCCGGTACAATTGATAAAAGATAATGGCTACCAGAAGGATGTCAATAACATCCACAACGGTGACCGCGAGAAAACCGACTTTAAATAGTTCCATTATTGTGCATAGAGAATTGCATCGATGATCATTGCAACACGTTTCATTGCCTTCACATCGTGTACACGAATGATATTTACGCCGTTCATGATTGCTGCAGCGACGGATGCTGCCGTGCCCTCTAATCGATCATCAACAGAAGCATTCAAAATTTTCCCTATAAATCCTTTCCGCGATGTGCCTATTAATATTGGAAGCTCCATGCAGCAAAATTCATCAAGATGTTTTAAAAGTGAAAGATTGTGATCAAGATTCTTTCCGAATCCTATTCCTGGATCGATAATAATATTCCGCACACCGGCGTTCCTTGCTTTTTCTACTGATTGCTGCAATTCGGAATACACTTCCTTCACAACATCCGTGTACTGCGGATTCGCCTGCATCGTTTCCGGTGTTCCCTGGATATGCATGACGATAAGTGCGGCCTGATGCCGGGCGGCTACCGAAGCAATTTCTCCGTCAAATTTCAATCCGCTGATATCGTTGATGATGGATGCACCGGCCGCGACAGCTTGTTCCGCTACCACGGATTTCGTCGTATCCACTGAGATAATAATATCTGAACGGTTTCGCAGACCTTCAATAACCGGAATGATCCTCTGCAATTCTTCGTCCAAAGTCACCGTGTGCGTTTCTCCATACACATCCTTTGGCCGCGTAGATTCCCCTCCGATATCGATGATGTCTGCACCTTCGTCAATCATCTCCAGTCCCCTCGCAACTGCAGCATCGACATAGAGATATTTTCCGCCGTCTGAAAATGAATCTGGAGTAACATTCAGGATGCCCATCACATACGTCCGACGGGAGAGGTCAAGTGTCGTCCTCCCGATCTCAAGCGGATGTTGATATCTGGAAACTTCTTTCATCTGGTTCAAAATATCGAATCGTTGATGGATATGCAAAAAGAAAAAACTTTCTCGGTACGGCACAGAACAAAAAACCCTCTGTGAATATCAGAGGGTTCTTCTATTTATTATTTCTGGAATATCTTCGTCCATTCGTACTTCTTTCGCTTTTTCAGGTTGGCGTTGTGGTAGATATAACTGAAAATGAGCGGTACAACTGTCGTCGCTTCGGCATACACCATTTGTTCATGGGTTGTTTGCACTTTCCCCCAGGAACTCGCTTCTTTCAGCGTTGAGGAAGAACAAGCACCGTCACGGACATCCGCCACAGTGATCTGGACCGCATATTGGTGCATCGGTACGTCAACTCCAAGGACTTCTGCGCAGACAACCGTATCCTGGATGAAATTCTTTGGAACACCGCCGCCAATCATGAACAATCCGGATGTCTTGGCTTTCATCTTGATCTGTGTTAATTCATAAAAATCTTTCACGGAATCGATGGTCATATACGGCTTTCCCGCTTTCATCCGTTCATGCTGATGTTTCACAAGACCGAATCCGGCCGACGAATCGGAAAATGCCGGACAGAAAATCGGAACATTGTTCTCATACGCCAGCTGGACGAGGGAGTTTTTCTTCTTTGCATTCTTCACACACCATTTTCCCATTTCATAGATGAATTCACGCGACGAATATGGACGCGGTTCGAGCGATTCAGCGATCGCAAAGATCGTACCGTCGCACACCTGCAGCGCCTTTTCGTCGATATAGGTATCATAGATACGATCGACATAGTTGTTCCGCAGCATGTTGTCGTCGATGAATGGAGTTCCCTTGTAGTGTTTGAATCCAAGAGCTTCAAAGAAGTCCATATCAACAATAGAGGCTCCGGTCGCAACAACCATATCCACCATGTTGTATTTGATCATGTCGGAATAGACATTCATACATCCGCCGGCACTGGTGCTTCCTGCGAGAACAAGAGCATTGGTACAACCGTTATGTTCGATCATCTTCTTGAAAATATCCGCAGCCCGTGCCGTATCGCGCGAACTGAAGGACATATCTCGCATTGCGTTGATAATCGTCGTTGAATCGAACGATGTGGCATCAACCTGTTTCACGACATCTTTTAATAGACCTTTTTTCTTCATTGCATTTTCTCCTTTGTAATAATGATAGAGTATGTGTTCCCGTAATTTTTCAGGATGCCGAAACGGCTTTCAATCCGATAATTGAGCCGATCAGTGTTGTTAGAAAAACAAGCCGCCAGAATTCCGCCGGCTCCTTAAAGACAAAAATTCCTACTACTACCGTACCAATAGCACCGATGCCTGTCCAAACGGCATAGGCAGTGCCGATCGGCAGCGTCTGCACAGCTTTATATAATAACGCCATGCTGATCGATAGTGAGACGAAGAACCCGGCAAGCCACCATGCTGCTTCTGCACCGGTAGTTTCCTTTGCCTTTGCCAAACATGACGCAAAACCGGTTTCAAAGAATCCGGCGACAACGAGCATAATCCAATTCATAGTACCTTGTCAGTGAAAGTGAATTGATGTACGTTTTGAAAAACTATTGAGAGAAAAATTAAATTATGAAGCGGAGTACCATTCCATTGCGTTGGTACTGTCGGAAAGGATATAGGACGAAATGTAGATCGTCTCAAGCAGATGTAATATGATGGTATTGGTATTCAATGATATTGATGATTTCTTTACAAAGATACGATTTTTTCCGATGACTTCACAATCAAAGATACCGGAGGTCAGGATGCAGATACTGTTGCACATAGTCCTTTACCGATTCTTCCAGTGTTCGGAATTGGACAGGACATCCGGTGGATTGAAGTTTCATGATCGTTGCTTCTGTGTGATATTGATATGCAGAGCGGATTTCTTCCGGCATTTCGATGTATTCAATATTTGGGGTTGTTCCCAATGCTGAAAAGACCGCCCGGGCAAGATCGTTCCATGTTCGTGCTTTACCTGTCCCAAGATTATAGATACCGTTCACTTTCGGCGTATTCAACAGCCACCAGAGCACCTCCGTACAGTCCTTTATATAAACAAAATCCCGCACCTGCTCACCGTGTTTGTATTCCGGCAGGTAAGATTTGAACAGTTTAATTTTTCCGATTTCCTGAATCTGGTGATATGCTTTACAGACCAAGCTTTTCATATCTCCCTTGTGATACTCATTCGGGCCGAACACATTAAAGAATTTCACTCCCACCACTTTATTTTGAAGTCCGTGCTGCAGTACCCAAAGATCCAACAGCTGTTTTGAATATCCGTACGCATTCATCGGTGCAAGCGTGGGTGAAACTGCGTCATCATCGGAAAAACCAAGTGAACCGTTACCGTAGGTAGCTCCGCTGCTGGCGTAGATGAATCTCACTTTTTTCCGCACAGCCCATTCGGCAAGAATTCGAGTGTACCGATAATTATTTTCCATCAAGTGATCGACATCTTTTTCCGTCGTTGATGAATTCGCCCCCATATGGATGATTGCGTCGATCTTCGGAAGGCGATCGTTCAGCAGCATTTCGATGAAATGATCTTTATGCACATAATCCGTGAATCGTTTTCCGACAAGATTTTTCCATTTCGGTGAAACGCCCAGTTCATCAACGATGAGGATGTCGGTGACACCTTGTTCATTGAGTTTTGAGACCATTGCACTGCCAATAAATCCCGCTCCGCCGGTGACGATAATCATTTTATACCTATTCCAGGTTCAACATTCGTCGATGATGTTAGTAATGCAAAATTATTTCCGTCCGCAGCGGTCGCAAGCAGCATTCCGTTGGATTCAACACCCATCAGTTTCGCTGGTGCAAGATTGGCAACTACGATGATTGTCTTGCCGATCAACTGATCCGGCGTCACTTTTTCTGCAATACCGGCCACGATCTGCCGTTGTTCAAATCCAAGATCTATTTGCAGCTTCAGCAATTTTTTCGACTTCGGTACCGCTTCTGCCTGCACTATTTTTGCTGTCCGGAAATCGATTTTCCCAAAATCGTCATAGGTAATCTGCGGCTTAAGAGGGGTGTATGCCGTTTCAGCAGTTGATATTTCAATTTTTGTCTCGGGCGGTGTTCCCAATTTTCCCAATTCCTGTTCGATAGTAGTATCCTCTATTTTTGTAAAAAGAATTTCTGATTGTCCCAACGGATGGGATTCAGGCAACCGCGGTTCCCCCGCCTGTTCCCAGAGCTCCTTCTCAATCTCAGCGCTCAGATTCAGCATCTTCCAGACTTTTGCAGAAGAGAAAGGAACAACCGGTGAGAAAAGAATCGCCAATGAACGGACGATATTCAAACAAATATTCACTGTGGTTCCGCACTGAACGGGATCACTCTTGAATGTTTTCCATGGTTCACTGTCATTAAAATACTTGTTTGCTGCGCGTGCAACATTCATCATTTCCATCGTCGCATCGCGGAATTTGAACTGTTCGATCAATTCACCGATGCGTTCCGGTGCAGATTGTACATAAGCAAGAACTTCTGTGTCACGATCATTCACTACGCCCCGTTTCGGTACAGTATTGCCGAAGTTCTTTGCAGCAAACGTTATGGTCCGGTTGATGAAATTTCCGTAGATATCAGCAAGCTCATTATTGTTCTTTGCCTGGAAATCCTTCCAGTAGAAATCCGAATCCTTCGTTTCCGGAAGATTGGTCGCGAGCGTATACCGAAGAATATCCGCTGGATAACGTTCGAGCATATCCTTAAGATAAATGGCATTGTTGCGGCTTTTGGAGAACTTTCCCCCTTCCAGATTCAGGAATTCATTTGCCGGCACGTTGTCCGGCAGAATATATCCAGTTTTCGCCATCAATTCCGCTGGAAAGACGATCGTATGAAAAACGATGTTATCCTTGGCCAAAAAAGCGATATACCGCGTGGCATCGTCGCACCAGTATTCTTTCCATTTGTCTGGTGTACCCTGCTGTTGCGCCCACTCTTTCGTTGACGAAATGTATCCGAGTACTGCATCGAACCACACATAGATCACTTTCCCTTCAGCCCCTTCGAGAGGCACTGGAATACCCCAACTGAGATCGCGCGTCACAGCGCGGTCCTGTAATCCCTCTTTCAGCCAACTGCGTGTCTGTTGTAAAACATTTTCTTTCCATGTACTGGAATGACCTGCGATATAGTCTTCCAATTTTTTCTGAAAACTTCCCAGTGTGAAATACCAGTGTTTGGTTCTTTTCACGACAGGTGATTTTCCAGTGATCAAACTCTTTGGTTCCTTTAATTCCAGTTGGTCATAATATTTCCCGCAATTATCACACTGGTCTCCGCGCGCTTTGTCATATCCGCAGTTCGGACAAATTCCTTCCACATACCGGTCCGGCAGAAACATCTGTGCTTCGGCATCGAAGAATTGATCTTGTTCATTCGGCACCAGATAGCCTTTTTGAAGCAGGTCGAGAAAGAATTCCTTGGACGTTTCATGATGCACCGGCAGCGACGTTCGGGAATAATTGTCAAAATGTATCCCGAATTTTTTGAATGCCGATTTATTGGCTTCATGATATTTATCAACGATCGCTTGAGGGGTGGTTTTTTCTTTTTCGGCGGAGATAGTGATGGCAACACCGTGTTCATCCGAACCGCAAATATGAATCACGTTTCGGTGTTGCAGCCGTTGATACCGTGTGTAAATATCCGACGGTACATACACACCCGCCAGATGGCCGAGATGGATATGACCGTTTGCGTACGGGAGAGCTGACGTTATGAGAATCCGTTTGAACTTATTTTGCATGCAATAATCGTCGTAATTGAACCGTGAGAGAGAGCATTACCAGTGGAAGATACACATTTCTTCGGAGAAGTTCGAGTGCTCGTTCGATGGCGTTCAGGCATTCTTCAAGGTTTTTTCCGCCGAACTTCCCGACAAAACTGTGCAATTCCGCAGCTTGATCGACATTCAACAACGTTTGCTCCGCACCTTCGCGTAACACGACTGAATCACGGAACCATGCCAGCAGCATTGTTAATAACTGTTCAGCATGATCGCGTTTGTTGCCGGTGAAATATTCCTCTTCTTCTTCCAGCAGCTTTATCGGAGACGGCCCGAGAATGCTTCGCAGAAACCGGACCGCATCCCTGCGGTACTGATCCACATCTTCGCCCAACAATTCGAGTGCGCGCGAATAATTACCTCCGGCAAGCCGGGATGCAAAGTGCGATTGTTCTTCGCTGGCCCCTAAACGTTCGCGCAATGCGGCAGCGATTTCATCCTCCGAAAGCTGCGAACATTGGATCAACTGACAACGGGAAAGGATCGTTTGTTTTACCGAATCTTTCCGTGAGGTGACCAAAAGAAAGTGGACACCCTCTAACGGTTCTTCCAGCACCTTTAATAGCGCATTTGTGGATTCGTCATTCATGGCGTCCGCATCGAAGATAATGAAGATCTTCTTCCCCGCCTCCGCCCCGCTCATAGAAGACTGTTTTTTGATCTCGCGAATCGATTTGATGCGGATGAACCTCGCCTTGGGAATATCGATATGGAAATACGGATTAGCTGATTTTTCCGCAATCTGCCGGCGCACTTCCGCCAATACTTCGTTCTCCAGACTTTCCCCTTCGTCATTCTTTTCTCCGTCACCGCCTGGAAGCGGAAACACGAATTTTAGGTTGGGGTGCTGCAACAATACCATCTTTTTGCAACTCGGACATTCGCCGCATGCCGTTTCTCCGTTCTGATGACAGAGGAGTGTCCGTGCAAATTCGATCGCCAAAGCATCTTTCCCCACTCCGGCATTGCCCCAAAACAAGTACGCATGTGCGAGACGCTCATTGCGGATGGCGGAGCGAAGCATCTGCTTTACCCGCTGCTGTCCAATGACCGTATCCCAATTAAAATGCATGGCCGATCCCGAAATGAACGATGGAAAATGAATTATGGAAAAACCGTTGTTCATACAGCCATTGTTGACCGAGCGGTTTTTTCGGATCGTATAATCTCCAGGCGATGTCAAATCGGAATGGACCTACGAATGTTTCATACCGCAGTCCAAAACCGACCGCCACAGCAATCTGATTGAGCATAACATCCTTTGCCTCCACCCAGGTATTTCCATAGTCAACGAACGCAACGGACCAAAACCGTGGCAATTCTAAAATGTTGATATTTCCCCCGTTCGGAAATAACTGCGAACGAACCTCCATGCTCCCTTCGAAAGCGATATTACCCCCTTGCAGGGCATCACTGAAGGATGCAAGCTGTTTATCTTTCCATCCGCGCACACTGCCGGAGCCGCCGACAAGAAACCTTCGGGGCAGCGGAACAGGTGTAGCGTTATTCTTTTGATTGTATAACTGGGCAATTCCCGCTTTAATTTTTAATGCAAATACCTGATGTTGATCTGATTCCCCGCTGAAATAATGTTTCACCAGGAATGAGACTTTCACATATTCCGAATACGGTAGACCGAAACCGCCTGCCGTCCTGCTGATTAAACCCGCTTCCTCGACTGTAACCGAATGGAAGAATCCTGCGGTCGGAGAAAAGAAATTATTTGTTTTATCCCGTTGCAACGTGAACGATTCAATGAAATTGAATTGTTTCGTGGAATCATCCGGCCGGATGCCTGTCGTTTCCTCGCTTTTATACAATGGATCGACGCGTTCGATGTTGAATTCCGTAACACCGATAGTGAATGTTGCCAGTTTTGTAGTGAAAGCAATCTTAGCACGAAGCGTGTTTAGATCGTATTCTTTTTGCTTTTCCGCTTCGGCTGTCAGTGTGATGGACGCGCTCGTTTTATTACTAAAGAAGTACGGGAAGACGAGTTGGGATTGGATATCCGCTTTTCCGAACAACGTCGGTTCGGCAAGTCCCTTGGAAAACGCTCCCCGATAATACAGATCTTCGATCTCATTGGCGCGGGCACGGGATGAGATTGAAAAATTCTGAGCTCCGCCAAAAAGATTGCGGTGTTTATAGCTGAGCCCAAGACCAGTGGAAAAAAGAGAATTATTTTCGTTCAGTACCAGGATCTCCGGCGTAATCTCCTGAAGTTCCAACATCTGGAATGAGATCTGGAGCGGGATGAAATTTTCATCATTATCAACAGCGGAGGTTTGCTTCCGAATACTGGCAAATTCGAACACTCCCAAGCGATTAAGATTTTGTTCACTGGTGAGTCGCTTCTCATCGTTGTAAATTTCCCCCTGTTCAAAATCCAACTGCCGAAGCATCACAGTACTGTCGATTTGCTCATCCTCATGGTCGAATCGTACATCGCCGAAGACATACCGCTTCCCGATTTGGAACACCAGTAAAACGGAGATATTATTGGTTGAGGCATACCGTACTTGAGCAACACTGTCCAGAAATGCATTCGCGAATCCGGCATTCTGCAAAATCCGAAGAATGCGGGTCTGTTCTTCCACAACACTGTTCTTGTTGAACGGTTCCCCCTGCTTTATCAGCGATCGTTGTTGGATCTCCTGAAGCACATCCAGAGTGACCTTGTCGATTCCAAGAAACCGGACAGTATCGAACATCGATTGCTCATTCTCGCGGATATCTATGGAAATATCAACAGAGGAACGATCTTCCGAATAGGTAAGTGTCGTGTCGAGCATTGCATTAAAATATCCCCGCTCCCGGAAGTATTCCTTGATATTGATGATATCCTGAGCGAACAGATTCTGATTGAAATATGAGCGCGGAGCACCGATCTTTTCGTAGATATTTTCATTCAGAAAGATCCAAACGCTCCACGGAGTCTCCAACGTCGTCAGTTGATTCGTGATCTCCTGTTCAGTTGTGACGCCATCGATGGTGATGTCGATATCATTTACCTCAGTCTGTTCCGTAGTTTGTTGTGCGAATACCGGAAGCGTAAAGGACAAAAGAAAAAACAGACTGAAACGAGTGAGATGTGTGGTCAGTGATTTCAACGGTAATAGTGGCGTGTGTATAAAAAAACCCAGCGGAAAAATGCTGGGTTAAACGTTCATACGGAACGGGATCATCGCTTAATAATCGTTCTCGTCTTCATAGAAAAAGTCGCCGTCCGTAGGATAATCCGGCCAAATATCTTCTATGCTCTCATACGGCTCGTCGGCGTCTTCCAATTCATTAAGATTTTCGATCAATTCCGGCGGTGATCCAGTCCGGATCGCATAGTCGATTAGTTCTTCCTTTGTTGCAGGCCACGGAGCATCATCCAGATACGAAGCCAGTTCCATAGTCCAAATCATAAACCAAATGCCTTTATTCTAATTTCTAATTTCTGTTATCAACGAGTTGTGCGCGTATCTTTTCATAGTCTACATCATCAACAAAGAATTCAACCGGATTCTGTTTCTCCCCGCTCCTGATCACTTCATAATGCAGATGCGGACCGGTAGAACGTCCTGTATTTCCTGAGTAGGCAATGAGTGCGCCCCGTTTTACGCGTTGGCCAGACCGTGCAACGCATTTTGAAAGGTGCGCATACCACGTTTTATAGCCATATCCGTGATTGATCTCCACCGCTGTTCCGTATCCGCTGCCCGTTACTCCGGAGAATTCAATTATTCCATCTCCGGTAGCATATACCGGTGTGCCGATATCATTGTGGATATCCACACCTTCGTGCCGCTTCAAAATTCCGATGAATGGATCCCTGCGCAAACCAAAACCATGGTAGGAATACGTGCCGACCATTGGTTTGATGGCCGGCATAGATGAGAAGATGACCTTGTTATTTTCGTACTGTTTATAAATCTGTTCATAACTCGATCGTTGGAACGTGATCTCTTTATCCAATTTATTCAGCAGCTGTTGAGATGATCCAATAAGTGTGCTAGCTTCGCTCGAAATGAGCCCTTCATACGAAGAGACACTGGCACCGCCGGTTCCCAGTTGACGCGTCTCATAATCGATCTTCGGTAGATTGACGATGGATCGCAGTTGGTTATCACTCTTTGAAAGCGAATTCAGATACGCAGTATAACTGTTCATCTGGTCATTCAACTCTCGAAGCTGATTCTTCAGGACGAGGTTTTCAGTGGAGAGTTCACCTGCTGTTTTGATCCCCAATCCCAAGAAATCTCCATACGCGTTGTTTGCCGTACCGAGCATGGAAATAAATACGATAGTGGCGACAGCCACACCCGCGGTCATTTTCAGCCGGTACCTTTTCGCCTCAACGTACGATACCTGTTCATCTGAATAAAAAAAGAGTTTTTTCCTTTTCAACATCTCCCTGCCATTTTGTGAATGCAGTAAGAAAATATAAAAATATGAGCGGTTTGTCAAGAATTGAAATCAAAAACGCCCAATTCACTCAAAATCATGCTCAAAATAGTCAATACTTCGTTTACCGACACCTTTTGTCTTAATTTGTATCACTTTTTCCAGCTTTTTTGAAAATTCCTGTGCTGCATCATATCCATAATGCTTGGAGAGATAATTTAATGCAATCACTTCGGAGATGACCGTCACATTTTTCCCAGGTAGAATCGGCAGACGAATATGGGGAAGTTCCACATCCATAATACTGATTGTTTCCTGGTCCAAACCAGTCCGTGTAAAATCTCCATCGGATTTCCATTCCATTAATTCAACGACGACTTCGATCCGTTTCTGAAACCGTATCGCGCGCACTCCGAAGATACTCTGGACATCAATAAGTCCCAATCCGCGAATTTCCATGAAGTGTTTCACCAGGTCTGTACCGGTACCGATCAATATATTTTCCCCCTTTCTGGTTATCGTCACAACGTCATCAGATACAAGTCTGTGTCCCCGCTCCACTAGATCCAGGGCGATCTCGCTTTTCCCAATGCCGGACCGTCCGACGAACAGCAATCCGATTCCGTAAACATCAACAAACGAACCATGAATGGTACTCTGTTGGGAGAATTGATCATCCAGAAAATCGCTGAGGAGATAAACACATTTTGTTGTCTCAAACGGCGTCCTGAAGACTGGAACATTATGGTCCTCTGCGATTTTCAGGAGTTCCTTGTCCAAAGTATTCTTGTTAGTAACGACAATGCATGGGATCTCGAATTTGAAGAGCGTATTAAATGCCTCAATACGCTTTTCCAGAGACATGCTTTTCATATAGCGTATCTCGGTATTTCCGAATACCTGTACGCGATCGTATGTGAATAAACCCACATACCCGGCAAGTGCCAGACCCGGACGATGGATGCTTTTTTCTTTGACCTTGTTGTCCAGGCCGACGTTTACCAGCGTTTCGAACTTCAGCCGGTCCTTGTTCTTTTCGAACAAAAACCCGACTGTGATACTCTGTTTTCGATGTTCTTTGCCAATGTTCAATCCCATAATTCCTCGTTACACTTTTGCACGTGTTTTACGGATTACTGTTTTTTGTTTTTCACGAACTTTCGCTTTGTGCCGCTGCAGCTGACGTTCGATTTTTATTACCGCAGCATCGATTGATTTTGTATACTCTTCCGTTTTTTCCAATGCCTTTAATACCGATCCCTGCACTTTCACTAATAATTCCGCTGCCTTCAAACTGTTCTTACTTTTTTCATAACTCAGGATAAGGTCTGCACTAATGATACCATCGAAATGATTTTCCAGTTTATTAATAGCGCCAAACGCATAAGAACGAAGGGTTTCGTGTGCCTTAAAATGACGTGCAGTGATATGTATATTCATAATGGTCTCCTTTCAAGACGTTGCTTTGGGATGTGCTTGCTGATAGATCTTTTTCAACCGTTCGACGGTAACATGCGTATACACCTGAGTCGTGGAGAGGCTCTCATGCCCCAGTAATTCCTTCACCGCGATGATATCCGCTCCGTTATCAAGTAAATGTGTGGCAAAGGAATGCCGCAAAACGTGCGGGCTTTTTTTCTGAAGTTCTGTTGCTGCAGAGAGATATTTCTTCACCAGTGTGTTCACCATGGAAGGCGTCAAACGGTTCCCTTTTCTGTTGATGAGCAATGCGCGTTCAGTGGTCTCAGATTGCGATGCGATCTCCTTTCGGAATGTAAGATAGTGGAGAATGGATTGGTGTGCTTTGAGAGTAAAAGGAATGATCCGCTGCTTATTCCCTTTCCCCGTAACTTTAATCGTGCGGTTCTTTCCATCGATGTCTTCCAGATTCAAACCGATAAGTTCGCCCCGGCGAATGCCGCTGCCGTAAAACAGTTCCAGCATGACTGAGTCGCGTGCGCCATCGAATTTTTCTCGTTCGGGAAGTGCGAAAATCCGGTCAACCGAATCCTTGTTGATAAACTGCGGAAGTTTCTTTTCGACTTTCGGGGTGATGATATTCAGCGCCGGGTTCCGGCGCATGATCCGTTTACGGACAAGGTATTTATAGAAGGAACGCAGAGTCGATAGTTTCCGGACAACGCTTTTTTTCCCTAGCCCGGAATCGAGCAAAAGACCTAAAAACACGCGGACCACGTCCTGGTCAGTATCCTCGTGCCGCTCCGTCAACTCCGGGAAATCGTTCTTCAGAAATGTAAAATATTGAGCAAGATCGTTCGCATACGATACAATAGTGTGCGGTGAATAATTTCTTTCGTTTTCAAGATACGAAAGATATGCACTGATCAGTTTTTGCATTCAAATGCTCAGACTGCAATTGCCTGCGCTTCCTGCTCGTCAAGATAATATTCTTCTTTACAATTGGGACAAAGCAGAAAATCGCCCTTTCGTTTTGTCGACTTCTTGGTCAGATAGTTATTGCCGCAATGTTTGCATGGTTGCATCACCGGCATTTCCCAAGAGATGAAATCGCATGTCTTGGCATCCCCGGTCGCATTGGAGCAACGATAAAAGATCCGTCTTTTTCTTGTCTTACTTTGCACAATCTCACCGTCCGCACATTTCGGGCATTTCACGCCAGTTGAAATAGGCTGAGTGTTCTTACAGGTCGGATAGTTGGAACAGCCGAGGAATGTTCCAAACGGCCCTCCTTTGACTTTCATTTCACCGCCGCACAGTTTACAGACCACGCCCGTCACATGAGCATATTTTTCCGTTTCATCTTCCAGCGGTTTTCGGTTTTTGCAGGTGGGATATCCGGAACATGCTTTAAACTGTCCGTACCGTCCCCACTTGATGATCATTGGTTTTCCGCAGAGGTCACAAGCTTCACCGGCATCCTGTTGAAGGGATTTCTTAATCTTGCCCGCTTCATCATTCATATGTTCGAGCGAGTGACTGAACGGCTTATAAAAATCATCCAATACCTTAACGTAATTATTTTCACCGCTCGCAATGGTTTCCAACTCGTCTTCCATTTTTGCGGTGAATTTATAATTGACGATCTCCGGAAAACACTTCATCAGTATCTTAATGACCACCTGACCCAGTCCGGTTGCAGAAAGCTTCCGGTCTTGTTGGTCCACATATTGTCTGTTGAGAATGGTCGAAAGGATCTGAGCATATGTACTGGGACGGCCGATTCCCAATTCTTCCAGTTTTTTAACCAAACTGGCCTCCGTATACCGAGCCGGAGGCTTTGTAAAATGTTGTTTCGGCAAAATCTTTTCCATTTTCGCCGATTGGCCTGTTTCAAGGTTGGCGGGGATTTTTGATGTTGGATCCTCATCGGCATCTATCCCGTGCTCTTCCATAACATCGTCATACACTTGCAGAAAACCGCGGAACAACGGTACAGATCCGGTTGCACGGAACAGATACTCAGCGCCGGTAATATCCACCGATAGCTGTTCAAACGTAGCGTTGCTCATCTGCGATGCAACAAACCTGTTCCAGATCAGTTGATAGAGCGCATACAGGTCCTTATCCAAGTGTCTTTTAACATACTTTGGAGTGAATTTAATGGAAGTCGGACGGATCGCTTCATGGGCATCCTGCGAGGATTTCCCTTTCTTGAAAGTCCGCTTTTCTTTCGGAAGATATTCAGCTCCGTAATTCGTATAGATAAATTCCCGGACAGCACCAACCGCTTCCTCGCTCAGTCTTGTGGAATCCGTTCTCATATAGGTGATCAAGCCGACTGTACCATCATCTCCGAGATCGATACCTTCGTATAATTTTTGCGCCAACATCATGGTTCGTTTAGCCGAAAGCCGCAGTCGACTCGCCGCTTCCTGCTGCAATGTGCTGGTGATGAACGGAGGATTCGGATTCCGCTTCACTTCCTTCTTTTGAACATCGGTGATGCGGAATTGCTGCTGTTGGATTGACTTTACATGTTCGCTGGAGATCAGTTCATTGCCGATCACCGGATCTTTGCCGGAGATTTTTGCCAGGCGGGCAAAGAATGGTTCCGATTTTTCTGTCTTAAATTCAGCTGTAATCGACCAATACTCTTCGGCAATGAATTTTTTGATCTCATCTTCGCGTTCGCAAATAATGCGGAGTGCCACAGACTGAACGCGGCCGGCAGAAAGTCCATAATACACTGTCTTCCAAAGAAACGGACTGACCTTGTAACCGACAAGGCGATCCATTGCACGGCGGGCTCGTTGAGAATCTACCAGATTTGCGTCTACCTTTCGGGGATTATCCATCCCTTCAGCGATACCGCTTGGAGTTATTTCATGGAACAGAACACGATAGATTTTCTTGTTCTTATCCTCCAGTTCCTCAGCAATATCGGAAGCGATCGCTTCCCCTTCGCGGTCCGGGTCAGTTGCGATATAGATATTCTTCGCGTCTGCTGCATGGTGCTTCAACTTGGACAGCACTTCTTCCTTCCCGGCAATCACTTCATAGGTGGATGCATATTGATTCTCGACATCAACACCCAGTTTGCTTTTCGGAAGATTCTTGATATGGCCGACCGATGCCTCGACAACATACTCTTTACCGAGATATTTGTTGATGGTCTTTGCTTTGGAAGGTGACTCTACTATAATTAACGATTTACCCATGATCTCTACTGCATTCCCTGTTTAATTGATTGCATCCTTGCCGCCAAGCATCGTTCGACTCCCCGTATTGAATGAATCATCGCTCTCAGCCATTAATTGTGCTACCATTGATTTTATTTCATTGACGTCGATCGTTGCGTATCCGCTCATCATTATACGGTCGATGAGCACTTCGATATCCATATCCGTGATGAGTCCCAATTCGCGAAGCTGGATCAGATATCCATATGCTTCCGCATTGATCACAGAACGTTCCGCTTCGTGCAGTACCCGGTGAGAATGCGGCGATGTCGACGCTGTGTCTGTAATGATATTCTCTCCATCAGAAATCTTCTCATACAGCCAATTGAATGCAGTACTGATTTCCGTGGTGGAATAACCTTTTTTTGACAGGACAGTCAGGTCGATATCATTGATGGGAATATTATTTCTCAATTCACCAATCAAATATGCCAGAATTTCGACTATTTTTTCCTGCATGTATTTTCCTTCCTTCACTAGTTCAAACTCAATTCCGAAACATAGCGTTCCTGGATTGAATCCATCTTCCGTTTCGTCGCTGTTGATGTATCCTGATATCCGATCGCATGCAGTGTTCCATGTACGATCAGCCGTGTCATTTCATTTTTCATGGTGACGCCGTTTTCATTCGCCTGCCTTTTCATCTGCTGTGCGTTGATGTAGATCTCGGCGTTTACACCTTTCTGTTCCAGCGGAAAGGTGATGACATCCGTAACGTAATTGTGCTGCAGGAACCGCTTATTGATCGACCGAATCGTTTTATCATCGACAATAACAAAAGATAAATCCGCTTTCCGGATCTTTTCCTTCATGCAGACAAACGCCGCAATCCCCCGAAATGACGCAACGGGAAACGACACTTCCTTATATGCTTTGGTTACATCGATGACAATCATTTCTTCGACGGTTTTTTTACAGTTTCCGTTAATGACAAAGCGATCCCCGCCAGCATCACATCAATGCTAAGCATCCGGTAATCTCCGGAGAGGATCTTACGGTCGACATTTGCGTAGAATGTGCAACCGCCCTCTTTCTCAATGACGATCGCCGAAACTTTATCCTTTGACTCGCCGATAAAGGTCACCTCTCCTACATCCTGGCTGACGACATATCCACTGCAGAACTGCAATTGAAAATGTGTGTTGTGCGTATATGCAGAGATCAGATTCCCTTTTTTCTTTCCAATGGCAATGTTCGGATAGATTTCCAGAGCCAGTTGACGATTCTCCTTTGCATTGGACAGTTCAAAGCGAAAATTGTTTCCTTTGAACGCGCCGGAAACACCAAGAACTTTCCCGATCTTCGTTATATCAGATTTTGTGAATGTTGATTTCATACGGAATATCCTTCAAACAGAAAAACCCCGCATCTCGTCAATCGGGGTTTGATGTCTCACGGTAATATGGAATGTAAGAACGTTCAAATGAGCATCAGGTCTGTACAAATATAGAGAGAGGTTGCTATGCAAGTCAAGTTTTTCGTTCTACCACGAAAGATCGAGACCTTCGTATGCTGCGGTACACTCAAAAGTGAATTTCTTCTGTTTTATTTCATGACGGCACTTTTCCAGAATTTTATCAACATTTTCGTCGGTCCTATTCGGCTCATGATGGAACAAAATGCAATGTTTCACTCCGGCATCGTTCGCCAGTTTCAGGGTAAACAGGTAGTGGGAATGTCCCCATCCGACCTTATCAACATACTCTTCCGGCGTATATGTGGCATCATGAATAAAAATGTCCGCCCCACGTGCAAAATCCACGATCCGTTGATTTGGATCCCCTGCCTGCGATAAAAATTTCTTCAGTACCACCGGCTCGAAATTGGTCATGCTTGTTGCCGATGCCTTGTCAAACGGTTCATTGTCGCTGATATACACGATCGACTTCCCGCGGTAATCTATGCGGTAGGCAACGGTAAAACCCGGATGGTTCACGTATAATGTTCGAACCTGTGCATCAAAAATCGAGAATTCTTCTTCGCCAATACTCCTGAAATGGATGTTCGCTTTCAGTTCGTTTAGCTGGATCGGGAAATAAATCTTTTTCATCTGATCGGCAATGATATGCTGCAGATCGATTTCTTCTCTGTCCGTACCGATAACAGTGATCTCATTGCCGGAAACAAATGCCGGTTTGAAAAACGGAAATCCTTGAATATGATCCCAGTGCGGGTGCGTGATGAGGATAAACGTATTAATTGACTCGCCGTTGGCGATCAGATGGTCGCCGAGGTTACGGATTCCTGTCCCGGCGTCAAAAATAATTAGTTCGCCGTTATCGAGACGCAGCTCAAGCGAAGGGGTGTTCCCACCATATCGTACGGTGTTCTTCCCCGGTGTAGGAATTGAACCGCGCACTCCCCAAAATTTCAGTTTCATCAGTGGATTCCCTTTTTCAGATGCGGGTGGTGCAACAAACTCAACGGTATGTTGCTACATAATCTATATAATTCTGCGCCGACTGTTCGAGGAATTTCCGTTCCTCCATTGTCAGCGGCCGGATAATCTTGGCTGGCACTCCTGCCGCCAACATGCCGTCCGGTATGACCATACCCATCGTTACCACTGCCCCAGCAGCAATTAAACAATATTTCCCGACTTTTGCATCATCCAACACGACAGCCCCCATACCAATTAACGAATAATCATTAATTGTGCAAGCATGGATCACCGCGCTGTGACCTATTGTCACATTTGAGCCGATATTTGTGGGAAATTTCTTATTCGTGACATGAACGACAGTATTGTCCTGAATGTTCGTACGTTCGCCGATTCGGATGTAATGAACATCTCCACGAATAACAGTATTATACCAGACACTTGAGTCTTTACCAATATGAACATCGCCGATGATATGGACACCCCCTGCGATGAACACACTCGGATCAATTGTCGGCGTAATCCCTTTGTAAGGTACGATTCCCATAAATTACTTCGCCTTCGGCGGCACCCATCCGGGTCGCGTCCATTTGATTAATTCAATATGGACACTGCCGAGGATCACCTTCATCTTGGCGACGATCGGCACCCCAGCAGCATCGTTGCTGAAATATCCCTGGAAATACCCTGTTAATCCGAACACGCCTGTAAAATCAGATGTTCCGTCAAATTCCACTGTTTCGACAGGATAATTGACCGCATCGATCTCTTGCTTTCCAAGCTTGTTCATAAAATTAAAATGTGTTTTGTACGATTTCTCATTCACCAAAACCGGAACACTGTATTTTTTTTCCTGCCGGAAATTCTTTCGTGCATAGAAGAACAGACACAAACCGTCCAGTTGTTCTTCATAGATAGGTTCTTCGCCGCTCTTTTTTACGATACTTCCCGGATCCGTTCCCATTTCATAAAAAAGTTTGTTCTTTTTGTAATCGAAATTATACTTTACGTACGGCATATTATCCGGTTTTGTTGTCGTGTGTGTTACGAACATTTGTGAATATCCCTCCGCCGTCATTTCACTGTAAAACACCTGATGCAGGTCCACAAACGGCACTCCGCTGTATGAATCAAGGTATGCCTTCGCTTTATACACTTTCCTGCCGTTCCGTGCTGCAGTATCAAGAATCTGCATCTTTACAAGACCTATATCAAAAATAGAATAGCTGACGTTATACTGCAGTTCTTCGCCGATAAAATATTCTTGATTTTCGAAAGGGATTTCAAATGCAAACTCCGAAGGTGTTCTGGCTGCAAGTCCAGTAACTGTAGAGGAAGGTGCAATAAAAATAGACAGCAGCGCTGCGAGAGCGCTGCCGAACAGGATCTTTGAAACGCGGGAAATCAAATTCATAGGAGGAAATATCTCAATTTAATCTGGCGAATTTTTCTGCTTCGGGGAATAACGACACCGCCTTTTTCACCTGGTTATCAATGCCAAGCAGCACGGTATACCACCCTTCATTATTCCAGAAGTTTCGGGCAATGTACGCTTTCATCCGCGCCTGGATGTAGTCTTTGTCTTTAATAAAATCTTCTTCTACATATTCAATCTTTTTTTCTTTAGCAAAGGCGATGAATTCATTCATCAATGCATCGTCAATAACAAAGTTCTTGTTGAACGATACCATATCCCCCTTATATTTATTCTTGAGTTGATCGCCACTGCGGGTCAGGTAACCGGCGATGAATTCATAGAACATATTTCGACGGTTTAACTGCACGGAATATTTCGTAATGCTTCCCGGTTTTACAATAAAATCCGGCGTGATTCCGCCGCCGCCAAGAATGACTCTGCCTTTGGCAGTTTTAAATTTCGGCCGCGCGGAATCTGACGTGCTTTCTTTATGTTCAAGATTCTCCCCTTCTTGCTCCTCACGAGTAAATGCTTCTTCTTGATATTTATCCTTATTGTCATACGACCGCTGGATCAACCGACCGCTCGGGGTATAATACCGTGAAATAGTCAACCGTAACGCAGATCCATCGGACAACGGAAATTGCTTTTGGACCAGCCCTTTTCCGAAGCTTGTTTCACCGACGATTAAACCACGGTCCCAGTCCTGCATTGCACCGGAAACAATCTCGCTTGCCGATGCCGATCCGTTCGACAGCAGAATAATGAGCGGCATTTTTTCAAATTCGTTGTTATTCGTATAGGCAAAATATTCCTCGTTGAACTCCGGCCTCCGGCTGAGGGTATAGACGATTTTTCTCGGATTACCGGCTGCATCCGCTTCCAGGAACAAGTCAGACATCTTCACTGCCTGATCGAGATATCCACCCGGATTCGAACGAAGATCCAGTACTAATTTCTTCATTCCTTGTGATTTCAGTTTCTGCAGGGCCGCAACCATTTCCTTCTGCGTCGTTTCTGCAAATCGGGTGACATTGATATATCCGACATTGTCGTTCAGCATTGTCGACACATCAACACTGTAGAGCGGAATAACATCGCGGATGATCTCAAATTCCAAAAGCTCCTTAACGCCGACTCGGAAGATGCTCACAGACACTTTTGTCCCCTTCGGCCCCTTTAATCCCTTCATCACTTGTTCGTTATTGAATCCGACTGAACTCTTTCCGTCGATTTTGACAATCTTATCGTTGGACATGATACCGAGGGATGCGCTTGGACCGCCGCCTATCGGCTGCACTACTGTAATCGTGTCATTGACGATGGAGAATTCCACACCGATCCCCTCGAACCTCCCCTGGAAATCCTCCGTCACTCTCTGCATCTGTTTCGCTTTGATATACACCGAATGCGGATCGAGTTCGTTCAAAAACCCAGTGATGGCATGCTCGGTTAAATTCTGGGTGTCCACATCCTCAACGTAATATTTTTCCGTCAGGCTTAAGACATCTTTGAACTTTGACAGTTGTTCATAGATATTGTCTCCGGAAATCAGATGGTTTACCTGAGTTCCTCCGATGAAAGCCACAAAAAAAACTGTAACGATCAAAGGAATTGAGAATCTCTTCTTCATAAGTACGCTCCTAATATCTTCTCTCATGATTGTGCAAAGATGGTGTGATAGATAATATAGTATAGTCGGTTAATTTGCGATGATATTGTGCACATGTTAAATCAAATAACAAGAAAAACCAGTCAAAATCAATATTGTGCCGAATTTAGAGATCAATTGTAAAACCGGAGAAGCAATGCCGAATTCGGGAAGGGTATTTTCTCGAATACGTTGCCGATTCGGCGCATCCATTCGGATACCCACAACATGGCAAGATGATCAGAATGGAAAAGGACTTACTCCGGTCGCATCTGCGGAAAGAAGATCACATCGCGGATATGGTCCTGCTGTGTCAACAACATCACAAGACGGTCGATCCCGATGCCGAGTCCCGCTGTCGGAGGCATGCCGTATTCCAGTGCTCGAAGGAAATCGTCATCCATCGTCTGTGCTTCATCATCACCACGTTCGCGAAGCCGAACCTGATCTTCAAAACGTGCACGTTGATCGAGCGGATCGTTCAATTCGGAGAATGCATTGCAAATCTCCTGGCCATTGACGAAACCTTCAAACCGTTCCACCAATCCCTCTTCGCTGCGATGTTTCTTAGCAAGCGGCGAGAGTTCCACAGGATAGTCCATGATGAATGTCGGTTGAATGAGATGCGGCTGAACTTTAACGCTGAAAATTTCGTCGATAATTTTTCCTGCGCCGATTTTCGGATCGAGGTCGATATGGAGTTCCTTTGCGATGGCACGAAGTTCCGTTTCGTTTTTCCCCCGCAATTGTTTTCCCGTATACTGTTCAATGGCACCGAACATCGTCAACCGCTGCCACGGCGGAGTGAAGTTGATCTCGTTTTCGCCCAGTTTCACCATCGCAGATCCGTTCAAAGTCTGCGCGATAGAATAGATCATCTGCTCTACGAGTTCCATCATCCATTGATAGTCCCTGTACGCCACATACAGTTCCATCATGGTAAATTCCGGATTATGCGTTCTATCCATCCCTTCGTTCCGGAAATCCTTTGCAATCTCGTACACACCGTCGAATCCGCCGACAATCAGTCGTTTCAAATAGAGCTCATCTGCAATTCTCAGAAATAACGGGATGTCGAGCGCATTGTGATGTGTTTCGAAAGGCCGCGCACTTGCTCCACCGTAGATCGGCTGCAATGCGGGAGTCTCTACCTCAAGAAAATTCTTCTCATCAAGAAATTTCCGTGTCTGGCGAAGGATCATGGACCGTTTAATGAATGTTTCCCGCACGGAAGGATTCACAACTAGATCGACATAGCGCTGCCGGTATCGCAATTCCTTATCCGAGAACGGATCGAACGTCACTTTATTTCCCTGTTCATCCATTTTTTCCTTCACCACTGGAAGCGGCCGGAGGGATTTCGACAATAGTATGCTTCGGCTCGCATGGATGGAAACTTCCCCCATTTTCGTTCTGAACACAAATCCTTCCACTCCGACGATGTCTCCGATATCAAGCAGTTTGAAATGATCGTACGATGCCCCGAGATCGTCTTTTTTCAGATACACCTGGATCTTTCCCGTCATATCCTGTACATGGCAGAAAGATGCTTTGCCCATCCTGCGGATGGACATTATGCGCCCTGCCACGGCGACGATCCATTGCGGCATTTCGTCTTTGAAATTTTCCAGGATCTCCATTGCGGATGCATTCCGTTCAAACGAATGCGGATACGGATCCACGCCGGCTGCGCGAAGATGTTCCAATTCTTCACGACGCCGAACCATCAATGTGTTTAACTCTTCGTGATACTCGTTCTGTTTTTGTTCTTCCATAATTCTTTCTTCATAGATGAACCGATGCTGTGCTTTTCAAGAACAAATATTCTGACCTATTCTTCCCAGTCACGCAACCGGTATTTTGTTATCGTTGAAATTCCGCCAGTTTGATGCACGCATCATTCTGAACTTTTTCTGCTTTTGGTGTTTCGACCGTATAATGATTTACCATCATCGAAAATGCAAACATCTCACCATCTCTGCTGGTAACATAGCCGGACAGCGTCCTCACAAAATCAATCATTCCGGTTTTGGCGCGGATATTCCCTTCCGCTTTTGTTCCTTTCATTCTGTTCTTCAAACTTCCGTCAATGCCGGCAATCGGAAATGTTTCATAATACGATTCAAAACCGTCATCATTATACATTCCGGCTAATACTGATACAACATCTGTCGGTGTCACAAGGTTTTTCCGTGAAAGACCGGATCCGTCCGCCATTCTCATCATCGATGTATCAACTCCCCACAGAGCAAATAGCGGAAATGAAACCGCCCGGCCGTTGCCTGCCGAACCAAGTCCGAATTTCTCAAATCCCAATGTCCGGAACACATTCTCCGCATAGAGATTCTGACTTGATTTATTGATGACACCAATAATCGCTGAAGTCGGGACCGATGTATACGATGCAAGTTGAATCGCTCTGTCATACCGTATGGTATCTTTTAATTCATCACAATCGAGTGGATGGCCATCAATCCGGATCCCTTTTGTCTCCAAGACTTCTTTTAATACACTCACTGTATAGAGCGTCGGATTTTCAACGGATACAGATTCTTTATGCTCATTTTTGCCAGCTGGAATTGATCCACGCACGTACACGGTATTGGTCCCTCGAGCACGGAAAAAATTTATCTCCGCCGAAGTATCTTTGCTCACCGTTTGTTTCGTCTGGTTTACAACATTCACATACGCCGTTGTTGGGATCCATGAAATGCTGCAGGGTCCCTTACCATCGAACGACGGTACAATACGGAAATCGATACAATTGTCATTGAAAGAGAGACCACTGATCTGCGCCGCATAATAGTCTGTTTCATATCCCGACGCCCATCCCGCACCGTAATTATCATCGTCAAAGCAATTATCATCTCCGATGACATTTCCGACGATTTCGGTGATCCCGCGTTGTTTCAAACTGTCTGCCCACTGTTCGAACGTCTCGGTCGGTCTTCCGTCATTGAAACGCCCGGAGATACTCGGATCGCCGCTGCCAATCACGATGAGGTCGCCGTATAACGTATTGCCGACGATGGAGCCGTTGGTCACCAATCTGGTGACATACTGGAATTCTGGACCCAGTTCCTTCAACGCGGCGGATGCGGTGAACAGCTTCAGGTTTGACGCAGGCATGAACATCTTTTTTTCGTTCCGTGCATACACAATTTCGCCGGTATTCAGGGACTGGACCATTACGCCCCAGTGGGCATTCGCAAATTCCGGATTATCGAACAAAGCGGAAAGATCCTGACCCAGTTTTCTTACCGGATCAATGACTTCAACTGTTGCCTCTCTGGCGGAACACCCGAGGAGAAATAACAGCAGTGAATACATTTGAACTGAAGTTTTCATGCAACGTACTTTAGTCAACGTATTACGGTTGCACCTTTCCGGCTGGGTACACTGGTAAATTCAACCGATCCGCCGCTGTTCTGTTCGTCAGCGCGGTGATTTCATATAATTTCAATGCATGCCATGGCTGCACCTGTTCCCAAACAAATCTCCATGCCCAATTTCCGTGAGCATGACCGGGCAAATTCATCCGGGCATCGTTTCCAAGTCCCAGAACATCCTGCAGCGGGAATACCGACATATCCGCAACTGACTGGGAAGCGAGCCGAATGAAATCCCAATGGATCTCCCTTCCGTCCGTACCGGCATATTTTTTTACAAACTCCCGTTCCCTCTCCGTTGCCGATGCAAACCATCCAATCGTCGTATCATTATCGTGTGTTCCAGAATAGACGACTGTATTGGAGATATAGTTATGCGGCAGAAAATTATTCTTTGTATCCGCTGCAAAAGCAAACTGCAGGATACGCATGCCCGGTAAATCATACCGGTCTCTCAATTCTATGACGTCGGGAGTGATTTCACCGAGGTCTTCAGCGATGATCGGCATCTTGCCGAGTTTCTTTTCTATTGCATCGAATAGTTTCGCGCCAGGACCTTTTACCCAACGGCCTTTCACCGCCGTTGCTTCCGTAGCCGGTATCTCCCAATATCCTGCAAATCCGCGGAAGTGGTCGATTCGGACGATGTCAACTAATTCCAGCGTTGTTTTGATCCGTTGAATGAACCATGCGTAATTCTCTTCATGCATTGCTTTCCAGTCGTAGAGAGGATTTCCCCATCGCTGTCCGGTCACCGAAAAATAATCCGGCGGTACGCCCGCAACAACTTTTGGCCTCATATTCTTATCAAGATGGAACAAATGCGGATTTGCCCACACATCGGCACTTTGATAGGCGATGAAAATCGGAATGTCTCCAACGATCTTCACACCGCGGTCGTTAGCATATTTTTTCAGAGCAAACCACTGGCGAAAGAAGCACCATTGAGTAAATTCCCAAAAGTTGATCTCTTCTTCTAATTCCTTGCGGATCTTCTTCATCGCTGACGGTGTGCGTTTTACCAGATCGGCATCCCAGGATGACCATTCCGCTCCGTTGTATTTTTGGATGATGGACATGAACAGTGCATAATCTTCCAGCCAGGCGCGCTGTGCTTTGCAGAAAGTCTGGAAGTCGTCCATTTCCGTTTTCGATTTCGACGCAAAGAATTGTTTCGCTGCGATCCGAAGTTTACCCATCCGAAAATTCCTGACATCATTGTATTGTACTTTATGCTGATCGAAAGATGGAATCCGTTCCAACTCACTTTTCGAAAGCCAGCCGCGATCGACAAGTTCCTGCAGATCGATCAGCATCGGTTCTCCTGCAAAGGCGGAGAGACACATGTACGGGGAATCTCCCATCCCGACCGGCCCCAACGGCAGCATTTGCCATAATTTTTGGCCGGCAACGACAAGCCATTCAATAAAATGATATGCTGTTGTACCAAGATCGCCGGAACCAAACGACCCGGGCAGCGATGTAGGATGAAGCAAAACTCCGGAACTGCGTTGAAAATTCATATTAGTTATTCTCTTAGTTAAGTTGTGTGTTTTCTAATCCTGCTAGTTTTTTCAATTGCCTAATTTCTTTACCCGTCAAATGCCTCCACATTCCACGCTGCAATCCCTGAACATTCAATCCGGCATATTCAACACGGTGAAGACGATCCACTTCGTATCCAAACGATTCGAACATCCTGCGTACCTGCCGGTTCTTCCCTTCATGGATGTGGATGATCACTTCCCGGCTTTTCGTACCCGGAATAATTTCCAATTCTGCAGGCGCGGTTTTTCCATCTTCCAGAAAGACACCGCTGGCAAGCTTTTCCGCATGTATTGTATCGAGGCCTTTATCGAGGGAGACGTGGTACGTTTTAATGATCTCGCTGGAAGGATGCATCAACTTGTTGGCAAGCATCCCGTCGTTAGTGAGAAGTAATACACCGGTGGTCTGTCTATCCAGCCGTCCGACGGGATAGATACGTTCACGGGCGTTGACCAGGTCCAGTACCGTGCGCCGGCCTTTTTCATCGCTCGCCGTGGTGATAAAATCTTTCGGTTTATTCAACAGGATGTAGACTAACTTCTGCGCAAGTGAATACGTTTGTCCGTTCACTTTCACCACATCAGTTTGTGGATTCACTTTCGTTCCTAGCACCGTCACCACAACGCCGTTGAGTTCCACTTCTCCGTTCGTGATCATCGCCTCCGCAGCGCGGCGCGATGCAACACCAGTCATCGCCAGGAATCTGTTCAGGCGAAGAGTTTCTGGAAGAACGTTTTCACTTTGTTCTTCCACTTGCTCCAGCCTGTCTGGTCTGATTGGCCTGACGGGTTTTCCCGGGAAGTGTTTGGGCTTTCCGCCGGGTATTCTGCCTGGACCGGATGTCCGCTTTCGGACGCTGCCGAATGTACCGCTGCTTCTTCCATCGTAACTTCGGGTACGTTTTCTTCCGGAAGATGCACCTGGTCTTGCAGAACGTCCCCGGTCGGTTCTTCCACTGCGATCGGCAGGTTTGCCGCTGCTACTATTGCCAAATTCTCCGGTTCTGCGGTCATCGAATTTTCCCGTGCGTTTTCGGCCGAAGGAACTTCCGGTATGGCTGTCACGTCCTCCGCTTCCGGCAGTGTCGCGAAATTTGCTTCCGAATGAACCAGTTGTACTTCCGGACTTGCCATGCGGTCTGCCTGGACGTCCGCTTCCGAATGTTCCCGAACGTTTTCCTCCGAACTCTCCGGAACGATTACGGGACTCTCCGCTGCGGTCATTGGTGCGGCCCTTGCTGTCTCCGTCTTTTCGTCTGTTGTCATTTTGCTTTCTGATGATGATACTCCTTCTTCAACATTTTTATTTTCGACTGGAACGGGTGTTTGATCAGCCGTTCCGCTTTGTTGCGCTGCATGCCGGTTCTCCGCTTTCATATCTTCCGACACTTTGATCTTTGCCGCCTTTTGCGGTTTGTTCTTCGAACCTTCGTTCCCGTCGAGCTTTTTCTCCAGGTCTTCCTTGAATTCCAGTTCCTGTTGTTCAGCCAGCAGACGACGGTCGACTTCCAGCTCCGTTTCATTGATCAGTTCGGAAATCTCGCGCGGTTTTGGCAGATCGGAAAGTTCGTTTAATCCAAAATGTTCCAGGAATTTCTGTGTCGTTCCATACAATAATGGCCGTCCGGGAGTGTTCGCCCGTCCGGTGATATGGATGAGGTCCTTTTCCAGCAGTGCGTTGATGATATAATCCACATTCACGCCGCGAATGAACTCCACTTCTCCTTTTGCAATCGGCTGCTTGTAGGCGATGATGGCAAGCGTCTCCACGGCAGTCGGCGACAATCGACGGCGTGCTTTTTCTTTTGCGAGTTTTCCCACCCACGAAGAGAACTGTTCCTGAGTGGCATAAGTGAATCCGCCGGCAATCTCAATAATGCGGAATCCGCTTCCCATCCGTCCATATCCCCGGTTCAGTTCCCCAACCGCTTTCCTGATAATCTCGGCGTTCACCTGGTATTGTTCTGCCGGAGGAAGATCCTTGTTCACTTCATCCACAATTGAACGGATGAAGCGTACGGTCATCGGTTCATCGCACGCAAACACCAGCGCTTCGATGATATTCTTCAATTCGGTGGAGACAACAACCTCTTCCGTTGTCCCTTCCTCTTTGACCTCTGATGGTACATCACTCATAAAATGCTTCTCCGATTGTACTCGATGCGATCCATCACCTGCCGGTTAATATGTCGAATCCGGCGGTGCTATGGTCGTTTCCTCGCTCACTTTTACGATGGTAATATCCGTATAGGGATTGTATTGATTAATCGCAATGATCTGCTGTTTCATCAATTCCAGAACAGCAATAAATGTTACGACGATTCTAATCTTCTCCGTCATAGAGATGACAATATCAAAAAAAGAGATCTCTTTCTTGTTCTTAAACAGTTCGACAATAAACTGCATTTGTTCATCCAACGACACATTCAGTTTGTTTATCTCGTGTACATGTTTTCGCGGCATTTTGTTCACCGCAAATTGGAACGCTGCGATCAGATCGAACAGCGTTACATCACGAATGATGTCGTCATCATTTCCTTCTTCGATCACTTTCGGATCGTGTTCGAAACTTCCGCGGTATGCCAATTTACGCTGCTGCAGTTGTCTCCGCTCCAGTTCCTCCGCCATCTCTTTCCAGCGTTTATATTCCAGCAACCGCCGGACGAGTTCTGCCCGGGGGTCAAATTCCTCTTCTCCTTCACCGTCGGGCCGCGGCAACAGCATCGCTGCTTTAATCTGCATCAGTTCCGCCGCTGTCACGATGAATTCACCGGCGATATCCAGATTCAGTTCCTGAAGGTATTGAAGGTATTGAAGAAACTCTTTCGTAATCTTCGCAATGGGTATATCATAAATATCCAACTCATCCCTTTTAATAAAGAAGAGAAGAAGGTCCAAAGGTCCTTCGAAGTCCGATAATTTTACCCTGTATGCTTTATCCATGCCGTACGATCATCCAATCTTCATCACATGACGAACTTCGCGCATCGTTTCTTCTGCCACACGTTTTGCCCGTGATTCACCATCGTGAAGGATGTATTTTACTTCGACGGGATTATTCTCGTAGTATGCCCGTTTCTCTCGGAATGGCGTGAGCGTTTCGGCAATCTTTGCCGAACAGTTCTTTTTACAGTCCACACATCCAAGTGCACCGGATTCGCACCCCTGTCTAATCTCCGGAATTTCTGTAGAATTGAATTTCTGGTGATACGAAAAGACAACACAGATATCCGGTCTGCCTGGATCGTTCTTGCGGACCTTCAACGTATCCGTCACTGCAGTTCGCATTTTCTTTTGAATATCTTCCGGGGAATCAGAAAGCAGGATAGTATTGCCGATCGATTTACTCATCTTTTGATTGCCATCAAGTCCTGCGAGCCGTGCGAATTTTGTCAGTTTCGGTTCCGGCTCCGGGAATACTTCACCCCATTGCGCATTGAAGCGGCGAGCGATCTCCCGTGTGATCTCGATGTGCGGGACTTGATCTTCTCCTACCGGAACGACATCACCTTTATACAATAGAATGTCTGCCGATTGCAGGACCGGATATCCCAGGTGACCATACACTACAGATTCCATATTCAAGTCGCGAATTTGGTCCTTTAAAGTTGGATTTCGTTCCAGGCGTGCAGTAGTAATCAACATTGAAAGGATCAGGTGTAATTCCGTGTGTTCTTTGATTTGCGATTGGCGGAAGATCGGACTCTGTTGAGGATTGATACCTGCGGCAAGCCAGTCGATCACCATATCAATGGAATTTTGGTATAGATCGTTCGTATCGAGATTGGTCGTTAGCGCGTGATAATCTGCAATTAAATGATAATTATCGTATTCGTTTTGTAAGGTGACCCAATTTTCCAGTGCCCCGACAAGGTGGCCAATATGAAGTTTCCCGGTCGGGCGCATCCCTGAGAGGATTCGTTTTTTCTGTGTTGTCAAAAAATAGCTCGTAAAATAATGTGGAATGTTTTCGTTACTAGGAACGGTCTCAAAAATGAATTTTAGTTGTCATTCCGAACGGAGTCCCGTTCCGAAGAGATGGCTTTGCCAAAGGAGTGAATGAGGAATCTCTATTTACTTTTAAAGGTAAAAAACAAGATTTCTCTCTCAACTTCGCCGGGATCGCCACAAAGTGGCCACCTGGCCCTTAGGGCCTTCGGGGAAATGACATGGATTAAGTATTTTGAGACTATTTCTTGTAACAATTTAAAAATTACAATATCCTTCAACTTCAATCTTATTACTTTTTTACTTTTTCTAGTGCATGAACAAATACGGTTTCCAGCGATCATCCAAATTCCCTACGAAGTGCCGGATGAATGTAACATGATTTGGTTTCATCGGAGCCCTCATTAACGGCATTCCCGCTTCTTCCGGAGTGCTGTCTCCTTTTTTGTTATTACATTTTACACACGCTGCTACAAGATTTTCCCATGCATCTTCGCCTCCTTTTGAGCGCGGTTGCACATGATCCATAGTCAGCGGCACATCACCCCGTCCGCAATATTGACACCGGTGTCCATCCCTCCGAAGAATATTTTTTCGCGAGAGAATGATCTTTTTGTAGGGTACTCGAACGAAAGATGATAACCGTACAACGCTAGGAAACGGCATTGATAACGAAACAGAGCGGATCACTTTTCCGTTGCTGGCCTCTATCAATTCCGCCTTGCGCAGAAAAAGAAGCATAATTGCTTTTTTTACATTGCAAACGCTTAACGGCTCATAGTTCTGATTAAGCACGAGCACTTTACTGTTTAAGCGCCCATGGATACTTTTCGACTGGAATAATGAACTGAAGGCGACTCTCCTCCTCTAGCTACTTTCGGCATTTCTGTGAAAGGGCTTTTATATTACGTAACCGTCGATAATGTAATGTCTTTGCCTGTTATTTTCGAGAAAAAGGTTGATGGTATCCGCTAATTTTATAGAAATATAACAACGGCGGGAGTGAATATCAAATGAAGCGTTGAATTATATCACTTCTTTGAGGTGAAAATGATGCGATGGAGCAGGTAAAATAGCAGTAAAACAAAGGGAATCTTAACTGATTCCCCATGAAAAATCTATGATAACCTATTTTTCAATTCTCGGACAGAATCACCGCCAAATTTCTCCAAAACGGCGTTGGCTAGTACTGGTGCGACGACGGCCTCTCCAATAACAGCACACGCCGGAACAGCGCACACATCGGAGCGTTCGTACCGGGATTTTACAGTTTTATGTGATTTAATATCGACGGTTCGCAATGGATTTGCCAGAGTTGAGATCGGTTTCATTGCGCCACGAATTACGATTGGCTCTCCGTTTGAAACACCTCCTTCCATTCCTCCCGCCCGATTTGTGGGTCGAACTAATTTGTTCTTCCCTGTCAGAAGTTCGTCATGTACTTCTGATCCAAACCGCCGTGCATTTTCAAATCCGTCGCCGATTTCCACTCCTTTAACGGCATGAATGGACATCACGGCTTGGGCAAGCTGACCGTCCAGCTTTCTATCATAGTGGACATAGCTCCCTAATCCTATCGGCACACCGGTGACGATCACTTCGAAAACGCCTCCGAGAGTATCTCCTTTTTTCTTGCACGCTTTAATTGCTGCGATTGCTTTTGCTTCGATTGCTTTATTCATAATTCGAACTTCTGATTTATCCGCTTCAACAGCAACGTTCCATGCATTCCCTTTTACTGTTAAACGATGAATCACTTTGTTCATTTCTTTCATGTCCTTAATCTCCGCACTGCCAATCGATAGAACATGACTGCCGATAAATAATCCGATCTCTTCAAGCAGCTTTCGTGGAATGGAACAACACGCCACACGCATTGCAGTTTCGCGGGCACTTGCACGGTCGATAACGTTGCGAATATCATCAAACCCATATTTCACCGATCCGACATAATCTGCGTGGCCGGGACGCGGCAAAGTAATCTTCTCGATCCCGGCTCCGCTTCCTTCAACGGACATTTTCTCCGTCCAATTCTGCCAATCCTTATTGCGAATCATCAGTGCGATGGGTGTGCCGAGCGTTTTGCCGAACCGAATACCGGACAGAATTTCAACTTTGTCTGTTTCAATTCTCATTCTTCCGCCGCGGCCGTAACCTTGTTGACGGCGCCACAATTGATTGTTGATATATTCCGACGAGATGGAAAGACCCGCCGGAATGCCCTCGATAATTCCGACGAGCGCCTGACCGTGCGATTCACCTGCTGTAAAATAGCGTATCATATTATTATGAGAACTTTCAATGTTTCAGAATACTAATGGTGTATTGTAGAACTGGATACTTTACTATAGACACTAACTTTTCCATTTACCATTTTGCTTAAGGATTTGTCTGCTGATTATCAATTTCTGAATCTCATTTGTGCCTTCGAAGATCTTCAGGATGCGAGCATCGCGGTAGAATCGTTCCAGCGGAAGTTCGGCAGAAAATCCCATGCCGCCATGGATCTGCAACGCCTGATCGGCGATCTGCGAAACAGCTTCCGAACAGTATAATTTCACAATAGCAGCATCCAGAGTGATATCTTCTTTGTTGTCCAGTTTGAAAGCAGCTTTATAAACCATATTCTCCATGGCATAAATATGCGTCGCCATATCCGATAACATGAATTGTATCGCCTGAAATTTCGAGATCGGTTCGCCGAATTGTTTACGTTGTTTTGAATATGCAACAGACATTTCCAACATTTCTTTAGCGGCACCAAAACAAGCAGCTCCCAATCCCAGCCTTCCGGAATTCAATGTTTCCATCGCCACCAGAAATCCTCTGCCGTCTGCACCGATCATATTTTCTTCGGGAATTTCGACGTTATCGAATGCAAGCGTATTGGTCACGCTCCCTTTAATTCCGAGCTTCTTTTCATTCTTCCCGACTGTAATGCCGCCGAATGATTTTTCGACAACAAAACCGGTGATTCCTTTTTCCGTGCGCGCAAAAACGGAAAAGACATCCGCTAAGGCGCCGTTGGTAATCCACACTTTTTCGCCGGTTAACAGCCACTTATCCCCTTTTTTCTCTGCGCGAGTGGAAAGATTGAACGAATCGGATCCGGCATCCGCCTCTGTCAGCGCAAAAGCGGCAAGAAATTCGCCGGTTGCAAGACGAGGAAGATATTTTTTCTTCAATGTTTCCGATCCTCCAACCAAAATCGCCTGCGCGCCGATCGATTGATGTGCCCCGATCGTTGCTGCGGTCGAACCGCATACCCGAGCAACTTCTTCCTGTGCGATACAAAATCCCACTTTCCCAAATCCGCCTCCGCCGTACTCTTCCGGAATTGCCGTGCCGAACAAACCCACTTCTGCGATCTTCTTCAAAAGCTGTTCGGGAATCTTTTCTTCATAGTCGATTCTTGAAGCGATCGGTCGGATCTCGGCATCCGTAAAATCACGGGCCATATCCCTTAGCATGGAGTGTTCTTGCGTAAACGGAAAGTTCATAGTGTTAACATTTGAAATGAGCCAATATCCTATAGGAATATACAAAATAAAATAAAAAGACCTCATTGATTTTTCGATCAATGAGGTCTTTTATGCACATAACGAATCGTTATCCTTTCGGAATCATCACCGCAACAAACCGTATCCGTTTATCGGAACCCTTCACCCTGAGTAACAATGCATCACCGGACTTTTTTGATTTTACCATCTTTTCAAATTCTGTTACCGTGCCCACCGGTTTTTTATCGACATCAACAATGATATCTCCTTCCCGCAATCCCCGGTTCGCACCTTCTCCGAAGTTCTTCACGGCGGTCACGACGATTCCGCTCGACACTTCCCGTTCTTTCAGGATCCGGGTATCCGCTTTTCGAATGGAGAACCCAAGTTTTTCGAATTCCATGGTTCGTGCCGAAGCTTCTTCAACATCTGCAGATTCATCGCCGTTGATTCTCTCATTGGATGCTGTACTGTTATTCTGACTCCTCGGCCGCAAGGTGATGACCTTTTCCAGTTTTCGTTCATCGCGCCAGATGGATAATGATACCTTGTCACCAGGATGTTTTGAAGCGATATAAGCCTGCAATTCGTTCGGCGCTTTCATCGGCCTTCCGTCGATCGTGAGAATGATATCTCCCTCTTTCACCCCTGCCGCTTTTGCCGCTTCTCCGATTACTTCCTGCACAAAAACGCCTTCCGGTTTTTCCAGTCCATTCGCTTTCGCCAGTGTCTCATCAACCTGCGAAATGGAAACACCAATGTATCCTCTCTCCACCTTGCCGTGCAGAATCAGATCGGATGCGACGCTCTTCGCAAGATTGATCGGAATCGCAAAAGAATATCCCTGATACCGTTGATTTGTTGTGGCGATCGCTGTATTAATCCCGATGACCTCTCCATAGATATTCACCAATGCCCCTCCGCTGTTCCCGGGATTTACGGCGGCATCCGTCTGAATAAAATTTTCGACACCATATGCATCATCGATCAACCGGAGATTTCCTCGGCCCATGTAACTGATGATCCCGGCAGTTACGGTGGAATTCAATCCGAGCGGATTGCCGATCGCAAGCGCCCATTGACCGACCTGCACCTGATCTGAATTTCCAACCATGGCGGCCGGTAGATCATTTTCATCAATCTTAATAACCGCAACGTCGGTAAGCGGATCAGTCCCGATTAATTTCGCTTTAAATCTGCGTGAATCATTCAGGACAACATCGATACCGTCATCTGCCGCATTCTCCACCACGTGGTTGTTGGTGATGATATATCCATCCTTAGTAACGATCACGCCGGAGCCGGCTCCCTGTGTTTGTCCTTCGGGATGACGAAATCGAAAATCCGGGAAGAATCGGAAGAACTCATCTTCTTTCCCTTCCGGTTGTGCTGGTTTCGTTGTCACTGCGATATATACCACAGAAGGGGTCGCTTCTTTCGATACTTTGACGAAAGCGTCATTGGCTGCCTGAAGATTCAGATCTGTTTTTGTCGGAGATTTATCCGAGCCGATTTTCACCTGTTTCTGTTGTGCGAAACCCAGATCGACCCCGTCCAGATCCGCCACCAAAACAGCACCAAAAATGATACCAATGGTTATGAAAAAAAATGCCGCAAGAATTGACCGTTTCATAGTTTGTTTCTCCTCTGATAAATTCAATTTTTATTGAGTTCCCATTGATTGTAACAGCGAGAGAGAACGTAAGGTTCTCACACTGTCAATATGGTACTGCAGATACGATTGCAGTACTGCCAGCAGGTCATCCCGCATGACGGGATTCAGTGATAACATAACGGATTTCCCGACGGGATTCCGTTGAAAATAGTAAAGAGATTTCAATATTCCACCGGATAGTTTCACACCGCTCTGCTGTTCTTCTTCATGACAGGAAGAACATGTGAACTTCCCGTCCGATAACCGAAGCAAACCGAATACAAAGACTTCCTGACCTGTTTTCCGTTTACATCGATAGCATGATTCAACGTTCAGTTCAAAACCAAAATGCTGGAACAACAGCACTAAAAATGAGATCAGAACATTCAGACTATTCTTTGATGATTCATCGATTGTTGTCAACGCTTCTACCAGCAATTCGAACAGCGGACCATTTTCCTCCTCGTCGTGCATCACCATATTCACCAATTCCACCAAAGAAAGTCCCGTGAACATTTTCTCTGCGCCGTCTTGCAGTCTGTTCAATGGAGTCACAATTTCACTTTTGGAGAGCAGATGCAGATTTTTCCCTTCATTCTTATATACAACTACCGATATAATGGACATCGGTTCCAGCGACGATCCAAATTTATTGTTCTTTTGGTTCCTGGCTCCTTTGGCTATAATCTTGATCTTACCGTACTTACGTGTGTACAGTGTAACGATCTTACTGGAATCGCTGTAATGCAGTGAATGCAGAACGACCGCTTCGGTTTCGACGATCATTGTAACACCAGGTTTGGGAGCGATTGCTTATACGGCGGATAAATGATTCCCTGCTCTGTGATGATTGCCGTAATCAACTCTGCCGGTGTTACATCGAATGCCGGTGAGAAGACGTGTGTTCCGTGCGGCGCAACCTGTTTTCCAAATCCATGTACAATTTCTTCTGCACCTCGTTCTTCGATCGGGATTTGTTCACCTGATAATATCGACCGATCCAGAGTCGAAGTCGGGGCGGCAATATAGAATGGTATACCATGATACTTTGCAAGCACTGCTAGATTATAAGTCCCGATCTTATTCGCTGCATCTCCGTTCGCCGCAATTCTGTCGGCTCCAGTGATAATGAGATCGATCCCTTTTGACGTAATGGTCCAGGCCGCAGTATTATCCGTAATGAGGGCCGACGGAATCCCCGCCTTCTGCAACTCCCACATCGTCAATCGCGAACCCTGCAGCAGCGGTCTGGTTTCATCTGCATAGACGAACACTTTTTTCCCGGAATTGTGTGCGGTGTGAATCACGCCAAACGCAGTTCCGATTCCTCCTGTTGCCAATGCACCGGTATTACAATGTGTCAGAATCCGTGCACCATCGGGAATCAACGCAGATCCATATTCTCCCATTTGTTCGCACATTTTTCTGTCTTCCCGGTGGATCGCTACCGCTTCCATTTCCATTTTTTCAAAGAGCGTCGAAGCATTTTCGTGACTGTTTAGACGCTTAATGTTTCGCATTCGTTCCAGCGCCCAAAAAAGATTCTTCGCGGTCGGACGTGTGGAAGAAATCCGTAAAAATGCTTCTTCAAACAATTGATTCAGTCGATCCGAAGAGCCATTCCTTTCCGGAAGGATGCCGAGCAGAATACCGTACGCTGCGGCAATTCCTATCAGCGGCGCACCGCGCACCTTCAGCCGTAGTATCGCATCAGCTAGAACGGAAAGTTCGGACGTCTCCACATAGGTCTCGTTCATCGGCAATTCGGTTTGGTCCAAAAAACGAACCGTGCTGCCGAGCCATTCGATACTGGTTATCATACTCACGATAGGTTTAAAATACCAGGACGCTGCGACGCCGGGATGCTCTCCTCATGCGGTTCAGCGTCCTTAAAAAATTTGTGAAGCTATTCATCAAATTTTGATAATGCCTTGAACTCCCTGAAACGGTCTTGAATTTTCAGATAAGAAAGTTCGCGTAATCCGTCCACAGAAACTTTCTCAACGCAGAACGACGCCATCGTACTGCCGTAGATAACTGCACGCTTCATATTTTCGAAGGAGAGATCGTCCGTCTTCGCCAGCCATGCGGTGAATCCGGAGGCAAAAGTATCACCGGCTCCTGTCGGATCATAAATATCCTCCAGCGGGTATGCCGGCGCGGAGAAAATATGGTCCTCGTGGAACAACAGCGCACCATGCTCTCCCTTTTTAATAATCAATGTTTTAGCGCCCATTGCGCGGATTTTTTTCGCAGCGCGCAGCAGATTCGGATCGTTCGACAGAAGCCGTGCTTCGGAATCATTCAGGATGAAAACATCAAAGGACGGAATCACTTTGAGGAGTTCCTCTTTTTTCGTATCGATCCAGAAATTCATCGTGTCGCCGACAACCAGAGTTGGTTTTTCCACTTGTTCCAGAACACGGCGTTGCAGTACAGGATCGATATTCCCCAGGCAGATGTACTTTGTCTTTTTGTACGAATCGGGAATTTTGGGATTGAACTTTTCAAATACATTCAGATCAAGGGATAACGTATCTCGGTTATTGAGATCATAGTGATAGCGTCCTGACCAGCGAAATGTTTTGGCGTCCTTTACTATTTCCAGTCCGGTAAGATCTACGCCGCGCTCATTCAGAAAATCGATGGCTGTTTGTGGATAATCACCGCCAACGACACCCACCAAACGGACGGGAGTAGTAAAATAACTTGCAGCCAGGGATATGTATACGGCCGATCCGCCGAGAACGTCTTTGGCTTTTCCGAAAGGTGTTTCAATATCATCAATGGCTACCGAGCCTACTACTAAGATAGACAATGCTTACTCCTTATTGTTTTGTGTTCATTTTTATTTCTGTGGGCGGCTGTGCAGAATTTCGAAACGGACCGATCCGCAGCAACCTCAATTGTTCATCGCTCAGATCCGATACTGATGAAAATATGATTCCGGCCGAGCGGACTTCCCTGCAGCGTTCGATCTGCTGCAACAATTGAATGTGTGTACGCTGATCTGATGCCGCCAGTTCAATGTACATGGGTAACGACTCACCGATTATTAGACGAATCTTTCCAGCGGCTTCATTGATGCTTTCCGCTTGTTCGGAATGTATCACCGGAGAAATAACGTTTACAAAACCGTTATTCGTCCATTCCGCCCAATTTTGCATCGTCGTCTTCTGCGACTCTTCAATATCGGGAAAAATATCTGCGGATAAAAGTACTTCCGGATTTTCCCATCGGATTCTTTTCATGAAATTCGTAATTATTTGTTCACGCCAAAGCTGCCACGCATTCCACTGTTCCGGATTGGCAGCGGGATCGATTTCCAACGGATCAATGCCGGTCTGTTCCTTGAATATTTTCCTTGAAGTTTCACTGTAATCAGCCGATTCTTCCAACGGTACACTCACAGGATAACGCACGTCCGCCAGATGAATTCCCGATAGATCGGGATAATTTGTCCGTATTTCCTTGATGATAGAAGCGGCAAAATCTCTTACTTCCGGATGTGCCGGATTCAGAAAAAGATTTCCCGGCTCAGATTTGGAGACTCTTTCACCACTGCGATTAACAACCTGCCATTCGGGATTTTGACTGTAGACAGGTGAAATTGCAGAATCTCCATTTTCTCCGATAACTCCGATAAGAAATGGATGAATAACTACGTGGACTTCTATCCCGAATTTTTCCCCCTCCTCCAGAAATGACCGAAGCGGATCAAATCCGACGAAATCCTTTTGTTGTTTTGCGATGAATCCCGGATAGATTGTTTGTCCAAGCCTGACCGTTTCCAAAAAAAGCATATTGAATCCTGCGTCGGCAATATGCTTGACGAATGCCGATATCTTATCACTATTCTTCTCCACAGGAGCATATCTCACTCCGCGGCCCTCTGCGGCTGGAGAGGCCGTTAAACGATACTCGAGCTCGTTCATCATGTGCAGTTCCTGCACGTAATCCAAAGAATCCAATGCAGTGGTTGACACGAACGTTGCGGAATCGGAAAACACTTCCAATGAATCGAGCGCCTTCCGCAGGACTGTTCTTTCGCTGTCATTGAACTGCGGCTGCATTCTCTTGAATTTTTCCTCTAACGATCCTTTGCGCATCGAAACATACACCCGGAATGATTCCCGATCGAATGAAACCGTCACTGTTGTATCCGTAAAAAACACTTTTGCTCCGATCTTCACATTCCGCAAAAGGAATTCCTTCGCATTACCATGGCCGGAAAGGATGAATTCCCCCTCATGGATCCGGGAATTATTTCCGCCGACACTGATCACTACATTCTGTTTTACCACCGCTTCCATTCCCCACTGATTCGTGCCGGAAGACATCTTACCATAAGCCGGAGTATAGATGATCAACTGATTCTCACCGCGACCGCCGGGATAGTCCCGGGTATTTTTCGGATCCACCGCCGCTACGGGATAGGTCCGATCGCCGGGGTGACCGAACAGCAATGAGAAAAAGAGCATGATCGGGAAGAGTTTCATAGCGTGATCTCGGAAAATTCTGAGGCTTTCTTTCCCTGCACTATATAATCATGGACAATTTGCAGCGCAGTAATTTGACCCGGCCACACACACATCGCTTTTGCTTTTTCAATGGAATACCATCCACACTCAGAGTGTTCGTCGGAAAGTACCGGATTCGTTTTGGGTGACACCTGGACTGCAAAGATCACAGTATGATTGAGAGTATCAGTCTTTACGGAAAAGAAAGTATTCACATGCGGGACAATCCACATTTTTTGTGGAATGTATCCGGTCTCTTCCCGCAGTTCGCGCAACGCCCCATTCAACGCTGATTCCCCCTTTTCGATTGTACCTGTCACAATTTGCCAGGCATCGGGATACACCGTTTCCGATTGGGACCGACGAAGCATCAAATACAACGGCTCTTTATTTTCGAATGTATAGATACAGACTTCGGCAATAGTACAAACAATGTTCGGCATAGGAATATTCCAGTATTTCTCTTAACGACCTTTTAGTGCAGCGATCTCTTCTGCTTTCAACTTTCTGATTTTTCCCGTTTGTAATTCACCCAACTGCACAGCACCGATCGCTATTCTTTTCAATTCCTGCACCGGATACCCAAGCCCTTCGAACATTCTCCGGATCTGTCGGTTCTTTCCTTCGACGATAGTAATCTCGCATTCAGAAATATCATTCTCGGAAAACATTTTCGAAACCCGTGCCGGCATCGTTGTGTAACCGTCTTCCAGTTCAATACCATCAGCCAATTCGCTGAGCACTTCCCTATTCAATGTCCCTACGCACACAACATGGTAGGATTTCGGAAATTTAGATTCCGGATTAGTCAGTTTCTCTCCCAGCTGGGAATCATTGGTAATCAGCAAAGCGCCGCTTGTATCCTTATCCAATCGTCCCACCGGAAAGAGATGTCCTGTGTCGTGTATCGTACGATCGTTCTTCAATATATCGTAAACTGTTTTTCTTCCCCGCTCGTCAACCCGTGTTGTCACAACATCGACCGGTTTGTTCATCAGCAAATAGACAAACTCTTTTTTCTTATTGACCGGTTCTCCTTTCACCGCTATTACATCTTTCAACGGATCAACACGAAAAGAAAGGGATATGATGACCTTCCCATTGACGGACACCTCTCCTGCAGCGACGATCTTCTCCGCCTGGCTGCGCGAACAATATCCCATTTTTGAAAGTGCTCTCGGTACACTGACGACTCTTGTGTTGTGAACTGATCTCAATCGTTCAATCCTTTCATTCCGCCGCGGCCTTTGGAATACCGAACGGCATTGCGTATTGCTTCAGACGCTGCATCTGCAGCTAATTCGGCAACAACATCGATTGGAACGGTCACTTCGCCGGTCGATAGAGCAAATGATGCATCCCCGTCGAACGTTGTATGGCAGGGATGAATTGCACGCGCCATACCGTCGTGTACCCGTTGTGCGACTCGATGTGTATCTACTTTATTCAATTTTGCATTGGAGGCTACCACAACCAGCGTCGTGTTTGTATTGCGGGTGAGCAGATGATCGTTCTTAAAATTTTCCAACCGTTGCTGATGATTGTAGAAATTGCCGTTCTTCCGCGAGCCGGCGATCGTTTTTCCGTCCCTGTCGATGATATCTCCGACAGCATTCACCACGGCGATCGCTCCGACAATACAATCACCGGAGCGGATGGATGCTGTTCCAACTCCGCCTTTCATTGCATTGTCAAATCCATTCCATTTCCCAATAACAGCACCTGTACCGGCTCCCACACTCCCCTGGTCAAATTGAATTCCTGCATGTTGACAAGCGCTGTAAGCATTCGCTTCATTCGGAAAGACAGATGAACTGCCGAGGTTCAAATCGAAGATGATGGCAGAGGGTACGATTGGCACTGTCACCCATGGTGTTGTATATCCGATATTTTTTTCAGATAAATATCGCATCACGCCGTTTGCAGCACCGAGTCCGAACGCGCTGCCGCCGGAGAGAAGTACTGCATGAATTTCCTGCATTTGTTTATCAGGTGCAAGAGCAACTAGTTCTCTCGTCCCCGGAGAAGATCCACGTACTTCACAACTTGCAACTGTTTTTGGAGGACAGAGGACGACAGTGCAGCCGGTGATATTCTCTTCATCGGTGTAGTGGCCGACCTGTATTCCGGGAACGTCTGTGATCATAATTTTATGCGGGAAAGGATGATGCCGCAGGCCATAGCGGCGTTTAGTGATTCCCCGCTTCCAAACTGCGGAATGAATATCTTTTTCTCTGTCAAAGAGGAAATTTGTGGAGAAACACCGTGCGATTCGCTGCCGATGATAATCACTGTTTTTTTCGAGAATGTTATCTTCCGAAGATCTTCGCTTTTTGTCAATTCAGTAGAATAGACGGCACACTTTTCTTTTTTGCAGAACGTGATCATTTTGACCAGATCGACATCATCCACTACAGGAAGGTGGAATATCGAACCCATGGTCGCCCGAACCACTTTCGGATTATATAAATCGACAGATTCTTTTCCGATTACCACAGCATCGACACCGAACCAATCGCACGTTCGAATGATCGTTCCGAGATTTCCGGGATCATTGATCCTGTCCAGCATAACAATCAGGGACGAAGGACGCAGGAGAATTTCCGTCAATACGGCGGAATGGGAGAATTTCGGCAACACAGCAACGATCCCCTGCGATGTGACCGTGTCGGAGATCATTTCCAGTTCTTTGGCTTTTGCCGGATATGATTCCTTTGCAGCACGCTCAATCCTGGCGAGATGAGCATTGTTCTCCACTTTCTGAATATCATACACGATCGTCTCGATCTCACAGCCAGCTTTCATCGCTTCGTCAACACTCTTCCATCCTTCAATGACGAACTTCCCTTCCTCTTCCCGGGATTTTTTGGATAACAGATTTTTTATCCGAGTCAGTTTTTGTTTTGTCAACATCGAATTCCCCGCTTCCACTTATTCATAGACACCCCAGACATCACGCAATGTATCCGAAATCTCCCCGATAGATGCATACTCCTCCACCGCACGGAGGATGAAAGGTACGACGTTATCCTTTCCCTGCGCTGCGGATTTCAATCCTGCAAGCGCATTTTTCACATTCCCGTTATTTCGTTTCGAACGAATTTCCCGGAGATTGTTGATCTGCTCATCCCGGATTGCTTCGTCGACCTTTAACAATGCTTCGGTATGTTTTTCAATAACAGTAAATTCATTCACTCCAACGATAACCTTTTCCTTCTCATCGATAGCACGCTGATATGTATATGCACTGTCGGCGATCTCCGTTTGGAAAAACTGCTGTTCGATCGCCTTCACCGAACCGCCCATCGTTTCGATCGTCGCGAGATATTCCTTCACCCGTGTTTCGATCTCGTTCGTCAGCGATTCGATATAATAGGAACCGGCAAGCGGATCGACCGTATCCGTCACTCCGGATTCATAGCCGATCACCTGTTGCGTACGCAACGCCAATCGTGCGGATTCTTCCGTCGGCAGTGCCAGTGCTTCATCTTTCGCATTCGTGTGCAGCGATTGTGTCCCTCCAAGGACGGCAGCCAATGCCTGGAGCGTTACACGGGGTACGTTGGTTTCAATCTGTTGCGCCGTCAACGATGAACCGGCGGTTTGCGAATGGAACCGCAGTTTCATGGAATCAGGATTCTGCGCACCGAATTCTTCCTTCATAATTGTCGCCCACAACCGGCGGGCGGCTCGGAATTTTGCAACCTCTTCAAAAAGATTATTATGCGCATTAAAAAAGAAGGAAAGGCGCGGCGCAAATGTATCGACCGGTAATCCTGCACTGACTGCAGCGCGAACATATTCCTTGGCATTGGCAAGTGTAAATGCCAGTTCCTGCACAGCGGTGGATCCGGCTTCCCGGATGTGATATCCGCTGATGGAGATCGTATTCCATCCGGGAAGATGTTCACTGCACCAGGCGAATGTATCGGTCACCAACCGCATGGAGGGTTGCGGCGGATAGATGTGCGTGCCGCGCGCTATATACTCTTTCAGGATATCGTTCTGGATTGTACCGGAAATCTTTTTCAGATCGGCACCCTGTTTTTTTGCCAATGCCACATACATGCAGAGAAGGATCGCCGCCGTCGCGTTTATTGTCATTGAAGTCGTGATCTTCTGTAATTCTATACCGTCAAACAATGTTTCGATATCCGTCAGCGTATCGATCGCCACACCCACCTTGCCCACTTCCCCCTCACTCATTGCATGATCGGAATCGTAACCCATTTGCGTCGGAAGATCGAATGCCACCGAGAGTCCGGTCGTTCCCTGTGAAAGTAAAAACTTATACCGCTCGTTGGACTGTCTCGCTGTGCCGAATCCCGCATACTGGCGCATCGTCCATAACCGGGACCGGTACATGGAAGGATGAACGCCGCGTGTGAACGGATATTTTCCCGGTTCACCCAGCGGTCGAGACGGATCCACATCGGATTGTCCGTAGTGTTCCTTAATGGGAATGCCGGAATCGGTCTTAAACTGTTTTTTCGTCATTCTGCTCTCGTTTATTCAGGAAATAATAGACAACCGATGGAATGAAAATAAGAAAGATGAAGACAATATGAAATACGAAATACAGTATGGCGGAAATACCGATACAGATCAGTAACAGAACTATTGAACTTTGAAGTGCCTTGTTCCTGAGTAGCATTTTCCTTATCTCCAAACAATCTTTCGGATTGAATTCCCATCGGATTCGAAGATCACTGCACCTTCAATATCGGTCCGGTATATTTTTGAACCGGATGAAGCGAATCGTTCCAACACTCGTTTTGACGGGTGTCGGAATTTGTTGAACTTCCCGACTGAGACGATCACCTGTTCCGGTGTAACATACGAAATAAACTGTTCAGAACTGCTGGTGGATGATCCATGATGCCCTGATTTCAACACATCAGAATCAAGAAAATCTCCGTACGTCCCCACAATATGTTCTTCCGCCTCCGTTTCAGCGTCGCCGGTAAACAAGAACGTTGTTGTTCCGTACTGCAGTTTAAACACTACCGATGTCCCGTTCAGATCTGAATATCCATTGCTGGAATCACTGTCCATGAATCTCTCAGTGGGATGCACAATAAAGAATCGTCCATCCCCGAATGTCAACATCATTCCAGCGCGTGCAATGATATGTTCGGTCGTCTTCTGTAACTGTTTGTATTCAGAGAACAATCGGGATTGTGCTTGTTGCCCCGCATCGACTGTTTGACGAACAGGAAAGTGTTTCAATAGATATGGCACACCGCCCAGATGATCGGCGTGTGGATGAGATGTGATGACGGCATCGATTGTCGAAACTCCCAACCTGCGTAGAAACGGAACTACCGTCCGTTCTCCCGCATCATATCCCGGTGATGACGGCCCGGCGTCTACAACAACTGTTTCACCGGTCGGGAATTGAATGACCGCACCGTCTCCCTGACCGACATCCAGGAACATGACACGCAAATTGCGTTCGGAAGGATTGCTAAATGAAATGAAAAGAAAAATGTTTGCGCCGAAGAGCGAAGCAAGGATGATGCGCTTTTGAATTTCCCTTTTTCCGATGTTAAACAGAAGTCCGATCACGGCCGAATATATCAGCGTCTCCTTTAATCCGAATCCTGCCGTATGGAGAACGGCATATGGAATCTGTTCCGCCCATTTGACGAAATTCAATGTAATAACTGCGATGATGTTATTCACCTCGTTGAAACAGGAGGCAATCCACATCGATGCAATTCCCAGCAACGCTCCGCTCAAACCGATCGTCACGATCACGCCCACGAGCGGAACAACAATCAGGTTTGCGAAGAGCGAAACAATCGAGACCTTTTCAAAATAGTACGCTGTAAACGGCAATGTGCCTACTTGCGCTGCCAAAGAAACAGCAAATAACTGCCACACCCAGGTGATAAGTTTGAACTCTTCCAACCGTTCAGGAATTTTCGGGATCAGCGCAATTAATTTTGGATAGAAATAGACGATGGAAAATACAGCGGAAAACGACAACTGGAATCCGACATCGAAGAGCTGCTTCGGTTCGATAAGCAGAATAATAACTGCAGAAACGCCAAGCACATTGTACACATCGGTCCGTTCCTCAAACAATTTCCCCGCATATAGTACAATCATCATGATCGTCGCCCGCACGACCGACGGTGTTGCTCCCGTCAGGAACATATAGTAAACAAGCACAAGCATCGCCAGGACGATCTGCGCTTTCCGTGGAAACCGGAGCAGGCCAACAACAACAATGATGATCTCCGCCACCAGTACGACATGTGAACCGGATACGGCAAGGACATGGATAGTACCGGTGTTCATGAATGCCAATTTGATCTCTTCCGAAATATCAGTCCTATCACCCAGCAGCAATCCTATTAGAAAATTCGCCTCATCTCCCTTCATCACCGTCCGGATAGTCCTGACCACGAATTCTTTGGATGGAAAGATGATTTGTTCAAAAAAGAATGACGGTTCGCGATGTTCAGCAATATCAACACGGGAATAGCCGAAAACTGAAAACGTTGCAAAAATATTGTTCAGTGCCAGATATTCACGGTAGCTGAATTCTCCTGGATTCCGTTCCTCTCCCGGCGCCTGAATGACACCGGTAAACGAGATGACTGATCCGTACAATATCTCTTTCGGTATTTCTTTTTTTCTTTTATCCGGAAAAATGGAAAGATATGCTTTCCCCTCGACAACAACTGTATCCATTCCATTGGATATTGAAAAATGCGAAACAAGTAGTTTCAACTTTCCTTCTTTTAGGACCGGCGCGTCGACAACGGTGCAGGTGATCTTGAGTGAATCAGAAGAATTCAGATAGTGCGAGAGGTGATGCCCGTGCTGAAGGCGTTCATTTACTGTGTATGCGGCAGCAGATGAGAATAAAAGAAATGCAAGGAACGGAGCGGCGCACGAACGGTCTCTCCCTTTATCCTTTCGGCTGCGGTATACAGCGAAAAGGGAAAAAACCAACGCTATTGCAGCGGCAGCCGCAAAGACCTCCCAACCGGCCGAGCTGAATCGTGCCGTCACAATCCCAAGGGCAATGACAAATGCTCCTGCCAACGCGGGTCTTTGCTTCATATCGGAGAATCATGAATGGAAAAATGAAAGAATAGCCGGTGTAATGTGTGTAAGATTTCGAATGCGCGAGGAAAAATGTTCGTGATGTTTACCGATTACGATTAATGGAACGGGATTTTTCGTGTGTGTCTTCACCGAAAGGTCCTCAATATTTCCGTGATCACTGATCATCAACAATGTGTCGCTCTCATAATCGAACCGCTGGAGGATGCCATCAAGAAATCCATCCATCCGTTGCAGCATCTCCGATGCAAGCGCCATATCCTGAGCGTGTCCTGCATGGTCCGTGATGAAATATTCAAAGAAGATAAGATCGGTATTCTTCCCCAGTTGATGGAACAATTTCCCGGCTTCAATGGGATCGGCTGCCTTCACATCGGGATGCCCCAGTTCACCCCATCGCGTTCCGGAAATATCCGCGGAGATCGCCGTGCCGTTCATTATATGTTCATGGGTATTGAGGGTGCGTCCGGTGGAGAGATAGGATAATGCGATCGTCGGTATTCGCCCTTTCGGGCCAAAAATATAATCGAAGTACCGCTGCGGATAACCATTTGCAAAAAAGAAGGATCTGTTCATCTGTTGCAGCCGGATGAATAGATTCCGTTCTTTGATGATCGGAATCAATGTCGAATACGGATGCGGGCCGAAGTGTTTTCCGATGAGTTTTGAAGCATTGATACCTGTCATAATCGCTGCCTGTCCGGTACCGCTCTGCGGCAATCCGGGTATGCGAAGGGTGGTGTTTACGGGAGAGAGGGAAACGTGGCCGGAAGTGAATTTTTTGAATGTGTTCGACGGCAGTTCACCGCCGAACAGTCGCTGTAACGTCGGCAGGCATGTAGAAAAAAAAGGATTCTGGACAGGATCTTTCTTCCCGTATCCGACACCATCCCAAAAGATGAAATAGAAAGCCATGATGGGATTTGATTAGAGTGACTGACGATTTTCTTCTTTTGATTCCACCATCACGGTCACAGGTCCGTTGTTGACCAGCGCAACATCCATCATCGCTCGAAAGACACCGGTAGCGACCTTCTCCGGACCGAGCAGAGTGCGAAGATGACCGGCGAAACTTTCATACAGCTTTTCTGCGATCTGCGGCGGAGCGGCATCGGTAAAACCGGGCCGGTTACCTTTTCGTGTATCGCCGTACAGAGTAAACTGGGAAACAACCAGTGCGGATCCATCGACATCTTTCACAGACAGGTTCATCTTTCCTTCACCGTCTTCAAAAATCCTGATGGCGGCACATTTTTCTGCCAGATAGTTACCGTCCGTTTCTGTATCACCAGTTTTTATTCCTAACAAGATCAACAGACCATGACCAATCTGACCATGCACGTTCCCGGAAATCGTCACGCTGGCGGAAGAAACCCTTTGAATTAGTGCTCTCATTGTACGCCCCCAATGATCGGATTCCGGCGATAGAACAGATGACGTGGGATTCCTTGATAGTCTTTCACAATAATAGGGTCCGTAAAACCTTCCGAATGGAATATTTCCTGTACCTGTTCAGACTGATCATAGGCGTGTTCGACACCGATGATGCCGGTTTCGGTCAATGTCTCGTATGCAAAATGCGCAATATCAGGATAATATTTCAAGCCATTTGCATTGTCCGTCAAGGCAGTATTCGGTTCAAAGTCCCGGACGTCGTTCGACACCAGTGAAAATTCATCTTTCGAAATGTACGGTGGATTGGAAAGGATACAATCAAATTTGTTCGGGAAAGTTTTTTTATTGCAGGAAAAGATGTCCAATTCCTGAAAACGGATCCTCTCCGAAACACCATTCTGTTCTGCGTTCGACAACGCTAGTTTGAGTGCATCCACGCTGTTATCCATCGCTTCGACCATTGCAGCAGGAAGTAATGTTGCCATACTCACGGCGATACAGCCGCTTCCGGTTCCAATATCCAAAATGGAGTATGCCGAATCGACTGCAGCGGTTTGTTTCAGCAGATCAACAGCTTTTTCAACAAGCAGTTCTGTTTCAGGACGAGGGATCAGCACGCGTCGGTCGACGGAGAATTTCAATCCCATGAATTCGGTGCCGCCCAGGATATATTGCAGCGGTTCGTGCAGCAGCCGCCGTTTCAATAATTCCTTAAAGTGGGCCAGTTCCGATTCGGTCAACGGTTGATCGAATTTCGTGTAGAGCTGAATGCGTTCGAAGTGCAGGACGTGCGACAACAAGAGTTCGATGGTCAGGCGGGCATCATCGATATGTTTTTCGGCCAGATACCCGGTCCCCCAGTTGATCAGCTCCAGAATCGTCCAGGTTTTTTTTGCGGCAGTGGATGAACTCAATAATTACTTCTTCCCTTTTGATGACTTACCCGGTTTCGATTTCGTCTTCGTCGATTTTGCAGTGGCGGTATTTTGTTTTTTCTTCTCCAACATCGCCGAGGCGGTTTTCTTTTGATTGTTATTTGCATGGTGCGAAAGATGAGCGATATCCACTCTTCCTGAAAATTTGCTCGCATCGTCATCATCGTCATCGTCATGCGAGCGTTTCTTTTCATATTTCTTCAGTCCGACAACCTGGTCTTGATTGAAACCGAGTTTCTCCATCTTTTCCACTTCAAAAAAATCCTCGCCTACTTCATACTCTCCCTCTTCTTCCCCAACATCCACGTCTTCGATTTCATCTTCGATCTTCGCCGCGACAAAGACGAACCGCTTATCCGCTTCGATAAGGAATTCAAAATCGCCGAGGTTCTCTGGCATATCGAACTTCATTAATTCTGCACGTTCTGCCATTTCATCCCACAGTTCAAGGATCGGAACTTCCTTCGTCTTATGGGCTTCCAAATATTTTTCGGCTTCAGATAATAATTTCTCGTACATACATACCTCCTTATCGAAACATCCTTTCTCGATCGTAGTATACTATTTTTTTTGATAACGAATGATCCCACCGACGATCGTCATCTCGACCTCCGTTGCCGGGATCTCTTTCAGCGGTACGGACATAATGTCTTTTGACAGGATGACAAGGTCCGCAAGTTTTCCCTCTTCGATACTCCCTTTTTCTCCTTCCATAAATTCCGCATATGCCCCCCACAGGGTAAATGAGCGGAGCGCTTCCTGCCGGGTCATCTTCTGTCCGGGAAACCAACCGCCCGAAAAATTTGATGAATCCCTGATTCCTTCTGCCGACAGCTGAAACTGCATTGCAACATCCTCAGCAGTATTCGGTATCCCTCGTGTATCTTGCCGTGATACGGCCGCATAAAATCCGAGCAACGGATTCGGATTTTCCACCGGAAAGTCCGAGCCAGACGGTATGATGTTACCGTCATCCAATAGCGATCGCCAGGCATACGAACCGAGAACCCGATCCGGTCCGAGCCGGGACTGCACCCAATACATATCGGAGGTGGCGTGCGTCGGCTGCATACTTGGAATTACATTCAATTGTTTGAATCGATGAATATCTTCCGGTGCGATTACCTGCGCATGTTCTATGCGCATTCGCGCACTGCGGGCTTTCAGCGGATTTTTCTGCGATGCTTTTTCGAAAGCATCCAACGCAATTTTATTTGCTCTATCACCAATTGCATGAATTCCAACCTGAAACCCATTTTCCAGCGCCTGTTCTGTGATCACTCGGATGGAATCTGGAGGGAATGTGATTAATCCGCGGTTGTTTGTTTCATCACTGTACGGTTCGATCAATGCTGCACCGCGAGAACCCATCGCTCCGTCCAGATAGATTTTCACGGAGCGAACCGTCAACGATTTGTTCACATGATCAATGAATGGACCTTCGGCGAACATTCGATTCAACAATGCCCCATTGCCGCCGATAAAAGCGTTAATACGGATCGGCAATCGACGGTGACTGGCCAGCGTACGATAAATTTTGTATCCTGATTCATCAATGCCCATATCATGGACACCGGTAATTCCGTTTCGCAGACATTCTTTCAATGCCAGGTCATAGAGACCTGTTTTCTCCTCAAGAGAATAGTCTGGAACAGCGCTTTCTATAATGCTGACGGCATTGTCAATAAAGATCCCGTTCGGATTTCCCATCCGGTCGCGAAGGATCATCCCGCCGTCCACTTCGGTTGTCAAATCTGTCGAGCGTTTGGCTACTTCCATAGCTTTGCTGTTCACCCACACTGCGTGTCCATCCACCCGTTTGAGTACGACGGGATTATTCGGCGACACTTTATCCAGTTGTGCTGCTGTCGGAAAGGGCCGTTGTCCCATCCCTTTTCCCCAATCATTTTGATCCCAGCCGCGGCCGCGGATCCATTCGCCGGGTTTTAATTGTTTCACTTTTTCCGCGACCAACTCCACAATCTGTTGAGGGGATTCAGTACCGTACAAATTCACTTCGGACAAACTGAGTCCCAATCCGAGCACATGTGCATGTGAATCGATCAATCCCGGGACGACAGTTTTTCCCTGCGCATCGATCACATTTTGTGAAGTGTAATGTTTTTGTATATCTTGTGTTGTTCCGACGGCGATGATCCTGCTGCCGCGAACTGCAACAGCTTCCGCTTTTGCATCAGCATTGTCAACGGTATAGATGACCGCATTAATGATCATCAGATCGGCATGCTGCTGTCGCGATGCGATAGAGTAGAACGCGGCAACGGAAAGAAGAAGAGCAAAAAGTATGAGAAGAGGTGTTTTCATCGTCATTCAGTATCCTTGACCGAAAATTACAAAAGGGATATTCCAAAATCCAATACCATTTTATTTTTGACAGTGCATTATCCCAGTGAACATTAATATTAGATACAGTATAGTGATTTTAACAAAAAAAATAGCTATAGGGAATCCATGAAAGAATTCGATGAATTTGTCTCGATAATGAAACGGCTCCGAAACGAATGTCCGTGGGACCGCGAACAGACGCATGAATCATTAAAAAAACATTTTGTCGAAGAAGCGTATGAAGCGCTGGACGCTCTGGACCGGAATGATTTCAACGATGTGAAGGGAGAACTCGGCGACGTTGCACTGCAAGTGGTCTTTCATTCCATCATTGCAGAAGAAGAAAAACATTTTACGCTGGCAGAAGTCTTTGCTGCCGTCAATGAAAAACTGATTCGCCGCCATCCCCATATTTACGGCAATGCCGTGGTCAATTCGGGTGCTGAACAGTCAGCGCTGTGGGACAAGATTAAAATGACCGAGGGAAGGATGTCCGTTCTAGAAGGAATTCCAAAACACCTTCCCGCACTGATGAAAGCGGAAAAAGTTCAGAAAAAAGCAGCGAAAGTGGGATTCGACTGGAAACAGAAAGAAGATGTTTGGAAAAAAGTAGAGGAAGAAATTGCCGAACTGCATTCCGCTGTACTCTCCGGAGATGCGGAGCATACAAAAAAAGAGTTTGGCGACGTTCTCTTTTCCCTTGTCAATTATGCACGCTTCATCGGCGTGGAACCGGAAGAATCGCTGCACTCCACCGTCGCGCGGTTTGCACAACGGTTCCAGTATATCGAAAAAAGACTGTTGGAAAAGGGAAAGGACATACACGCAACCAGTTTGAAGGAAATGGATCTCCTGTGGGACGAAGCAAAACAACAAGAGTGATTATTTCCTTTTACCAAATTCCTTTTCGCTGAACTTACCGTACGCATCGATAATCTCCCGCACCAAACGGTGCCGGACGACGTCATTCCTGTCGAAATAGACAAAATCGATCCCTTCAATCTTCTCCAGAACTTCCTGTATTTGCACAAGTCCGGATGTTGCATTCGACGGCAAATCGATCTGCGTGACGTCGCCGGTAATGATCGCTTTGGAATTGTTTCCCAATCTGGTAAGGAACATTTTCATCTGCATCGCCGTGGCATTCTGCGCTTCATCCAGAATGACAAACGCATTATGGAGCGTCCTTCCGCGCATATAGGCCAGAGGAACGATCTCGATGATGCGCCGCTCTAAATACATCTTCAGTTTTTCACTCGGCAGCATATCATCCAGTGCATCATACAACGGACGAAGATACGGATCGATCTTTTGCGCCATATCCCCGGGAAGAAAACCAAGCGACTCACCCGCTTCCACAGCAGGCCGGGCAAGGACGATCTTGCTCACTTCATTGTTCTTCAGGCTTGCCACAGCCATCGCTACGGCAAGATAGGTTTTCCCGGTTCCTGCCGGTCCGATTGCAAAAACGATATCATTCCGCTGCGCTTTGTCCAGATACTCACGCTGCGTCGGCGTTTTTGCTTTGATAATGGAATTCTTTGTAAAGAGTACTGCAACATCATTCTCTTTCAGTTTTGTCACCATGTGCTTGCTGGGAGTGATATCGACAACCAGGTCCAGAACGGTGTTGACGTCATTAGCGGTCAGGACACCGTTTTTTGCCAACAGGAATTGCAGTTCGTTGAAGACCCGTTCGAGTTGTAGAAGTTCTTCTTCTTCGCCGCGAAGGGTGATATTGCTTCCGCGTGCAGTGATGGTCGCATCGAACCGTTGTTCGATCAGATGCAGATGCGAATCATTGTACCCCAGAAGGGACAATGCATCGACATCTTTTATAGTCAATTTCTTTTCGATGTGCGTTTCTCCAGTTATGTTCTTTTCCATAAAGTACCTATTTCGACATTTAAAAACAGTCCTTCAGGACTCTGCATTCTGTTTTCCCCTCTTCCATTACAATGGAAACAACGTCAAACCGGCATTCGATGCCCGAAGGAAACCGTTCCATCACATATCCTTCGGCGGTCCGGCGCAACAGTTCCTGTTTTTTCGGCGTCACCGATTCTTCCGGCTCTCCAAATCGACGCGACCGGCGGAACTTCACTTCAACAAAAACGAGCACGCTCCCTTCTCTCGCAATGATATCGATCTCGCCATGGCGATGGATATAATTCTTTTCCAGGATTTCGTAGCCATGCTGCTGCAGAAATTGTTCTGCCGTCTCTTCACCCGCTCTTCCTTTGCTGCGGGCAGAACTGTTTCCGGAACGAATCACAAATGTTCCAGCTGTTCAACATGAAATGACCGGCGGTGAATCGGGGAATAGCCGTGACAGCGGATAGCTTCGATGTGTTCCTTCGTGCCATATCCCTTGTGTTTCGCAAATCCGTAGTGCGGATATTGTTCGTCCAAGTCCTTCATCAGCGAATCCCTCGTTACTTTGGCGATAATCGATGCAGCTGCGATCGAGTGCGAGAGAGCGTCTCCCTTGATGATGTTTTCCACCGGGAAGAGTTCATGACGGAAGAAATTCCCGTCCACGAGCAATTGTTGCGGCTGAATCGACAGCAGAGCGATCGCCTTATTCATCGCCAGGAACGAAGCTTGCAGAATATTAATCCGGTCGATCACGTCATGACTCACTATTCCAATACCGACCGCCAGCGCTGATTCGTGGATGGAATGGAACAGCTGCTCCCGCTTTTTCTCCGACAGTTTTTTTGAATCATTCACTCCCTCAATCAGTACATCCTTCTCGAAGATCACAGCCGCTGCAACGACAGGTCCGGCAAGCGGACCTCGTCCTGCTTCATCCACTCCCGCAATACAACGGATCCCCTTCGACCAATATTTCATTTCATATTCCAGCATATCAACACTGCATCCAGAGATTGATGAAAACTTTAAAAATCTTTTTCCATTTCCAATTCGTGAGAAACTCTGATGGAAACAGATATTTCAGTGAACAATTTCTTATCCAAGATAAATGGCAACGAGGCCGACCAGCATAGTCCACTTCAAGATATTCGAGAGTATATGCAGATTGAACACCGAACGGTCTTTCCAGAAAGAATACATCACATACAGGATCACGACATCCACTCCTCCTGTAACAACAATGAAATAATTCTCCCCATAAATTCCGAGCAGGTACGGGATGAACGAAGTAAGGAACACTAAAGTGAGAAAAATGGTCGCCATGATCGAAGCACTGTTCATTCCATAAATGACGGGAAGTGTTGCCGCACCGTTCTTCGCATCCCCTTCCACATCTTCCATATCTTTGATAATCTCACGTCCCACGTTGATCAGGAATGCAAACAATGCCGGGAATACCGCCTGCCGAATATTTCCGACAATGGCGCCGCCATAAATAAAGGCGAGTCCTGTCAAACCTCCAACGAGCAGATTGCCAAACAACACTGTTCCTTTGAAGACCTTGCTGTACATGACGATGAGCGGCACGGCAATAAACGCGATGATGAATGCCGGCCTTGTGGTGTATGCGCTCATGATCATTCCGATACCTGTTAATGCACCGTAGAACATCAATGCATCATACCGGGACACAGCGCCGCTGGGAATCGGACGGTCAGGCTTATTGACTCTGTCGATTTCGATATCAAGAATATCGTTGATCACCATTCCTCCGGCGGCGATACACGCGCCGCTGAGTGCACCAAAGATCATGATGAGCATCTGCTGCTGTGTACCTCCGGCAAGAATACACGCAACAAAGATCGACAATGCAGTGATAGTGAAATTGACCGGACGAATAAGTGTAATATATGGTTTCATCAGAACTCGTTATTTATTCCCACGTGAATTTTTCCGTTACTGAAACTATCCCCTTCACCCAATGCATAACTGATATTCATTATTCCAACACCTGTTTCAATCCGGGCACCAAGCCCGTAACCGACCAGACTTTTTTCCTGGCGAATTGTTCCTTTCCGCGGATCGGCAGGACGGGAAAAATATCCTGCGTCGATGAATCCAAAAAACGATGAAGCGCGACCGGTGAGGAAACGATATTCGGTGTTAATATATGCAATTTGAGACGCAAAAAATTGACTTTCGCGGTATCCTCGAAGAGATGTCGTTCCTCCAAAAGAATAAAGGTCGCTCAGCTCCAGCTGGGTTGAAGTCACCTGTTTTCCGTGAATTCCGAGCATTAATACCTGACGAACAATAAATGAAAAATACACTTCCGCATCCATCGCAAATTTTCGGACAGTAAAATCTTTCTCTGCAGCAAGAAACAAATATTGCTGTGGCCCGGTGATGTGTTTTTTTCCCTGCTGAACCGTTGTGGAATACCGTATTCCATCCGTCGGATTACGCAGATAGTCTCTTGTGTCATAGAGAATCTCACCGCCGAAAGAGAGCGTGTTGCTTTCAAAAACAATGAATTGCGTCAGATTCGAAGCGGGGTACACTGACTCTGTGAGAATATTGACACCAACCGTCAACACATCCGAAAGGATAAAATCACCTCGTACATCGAATCTCGTCTTCACATACGAGGAATCCTGTTTCCGTTGATAGAATGTTCCGCCAAGGCTTGCGGGATAGCCGAACAGCCACGGTTCCCGATATTGAAGTTCCAATTCCTGTGTTGTCTCGTTCTCGCGCTGCCATTTCACCAGTGCCTTTCGTCCTGTGCCGAAAAGATTTCGCATGGCAACAAAGACATTGCCGGTAAAATACCCGTCGGAATTTGGCGGCGTCGCGGGGACATACCCGATGATACCGTCAAACGTATTAGCATTTCCTTCCTTCACGGATATTCTGATGCCTCCCCGAAGCGAATCGTCCAAAGAATTCGAGAGGATATACAATTGCGGTTCACCCACGGAGGAAAACAACTGCATCCGTTCAAGCCTTCTGCGAAACAGTTCCAGTTTCCTTTCATCAAACACTTCACCCCTGTGGATCCCGGATTCGCGGATAATGACTTCAGTAGAGGTCGTTCCGTTCCCTTCCGTTTTAATTTCATCCACAAAGACCTTTCCTCCTTCATGAATTTCCAGTTCAACGGAAAGACTCGATGAATCGCGTTCGTCGATGCGGACTTTGTCGCTTGTGACAGAAACGAAAGGAAATCCGTTTCGGGAGTAATGTTCAAGAATGGATCGGATATCTGCTTCGAGCAAGGACGACTGCAGCGGAGTACCGGCAGATGTTTCTATCAATGGAAGCAATTGTGCTGACGAAAATGCACGGTTTCCGGAAACCGAAACTGCAGAGACAAGTGTCCTGATATTTTCCCGGAGAAAGAGTTTAATTCGTACTGAGGAAGAATCCTCTGAAAACTCCTTTTGTACCGAATCAATAGAAAATGAATAAAAACCTTCTTCATGATAGAGATCCGTCAATACGGGAAAGGATTGATCGATTGCATCAACGGAAGCGCCGATACGGGCAGGTATCTTTTCAAGCAGTTGGCGTTGTGAAAAAAAACTGTTGCCGGAGATCTCTATCGAAGCGATGGTCGGCTGCGCGGAAGCATTCGCCATAAACAGCAAAAGCCATCCGCAGAGTGCAAACGGCTTTCGATTCCATATTCGGTCATACCCGCTCATCAGTTGTTCCGCCGTGTCGGAATGTGCTCCTTATTCGTTTCGTATTCTCTGTAACAGGTCCCAGATCGGCGTCAGCAGCCGGTAATCACCGAAGCCGGTCTCATCAACGAAGATGACACTGCGGTTGTATTCATAGTACGACCAGATTTCGTATGGTTTGGAATCAATATCAAACGGATGCCGTTCTACGTTATTCGGCGAACCGAACAGGATGAAGACCATACCCATATCGGTCTTCCAGCCCGGCTGATAGTGTGAAAAATTCTGATTCGCATATTCCACCCGGCTGTAGTACTCTTCCATATACTCATTTTTTTTCGTTGCAGGATTCGGATCGCGTTTCAACCAGAACTCATCGAACAACGCACGTTTTGATTCCTCCGTTTTTGCATCCGACACTTTATCGTATTCATCATCTTTCGCAATGTACCGAATCTGCTTGATGGCGAGATCCAGGTCCGAAATACTAATCGGTATATTTCCCCAACGAACGATAATCGATCGTTGTTTCAGGATTGGCAGGTCGTCCGGAGAATGTTCCAGCGATTGGACTTCAACATTCAGGTTATACGAACCGGTGACATAATTGGCGCTGTCGAACCGGGAAATGATCTGGCTTCGTTTTCCCTGAATGCGATGGTACTCGACCTTCTCAAGATATTCTTTCCCTTTGATATCGGTGATCGTATAATGAAGCCGTAATGAATCCGTGGGTGCAGCGGAATAAACTTCGAAAAAAACAGCAAAAGTGTTATTTGTTTCGCCGATGTTTCCGGAAACATTGGGGGCAAGCACATTTCGTCCCCCTTCACTGGAAGTCCTTCGCACCAGCATCATATCGCTCACGGAAAGCACTTTGGTAGCATAATTTCCGACAATCAGCTTTTTAATTACATAGGAGACCTTTTTGGATTCGTTGTCCTTCACCTGTGCCCGCAGCGTATAAATGCCCGGAACAATATTCACCGATCGCTGCGTAAGATGAAACGCTTTTTTGGATGCGGTGTATTCAAAGAGCGGCACTTTGATCTCTTCCGTCCACACTTTCTCATTGACGGATGCGTTATCATCGGTGAGGAAATTGATCGATACTTCATAACTTGCAGAATATCGATCGTTCCGTTTCAGAAACTGGAGCGCATCGTACGGTACCTGAACATACAGGTCCACACGAGAGGAAAGTGAATCTCCGGAATAAAAACTGAGCGCATCCACAGAGAATTCCGGCAGGTCGATCGACGTCTGCGGTCTTCGTGCTTCCACCTGAGCGAACAGTGCGGAAGAACATGCCATCACAATGAAAATACTTTTCTTTATCATTTGGCCGTTTCTATTTCTCCATAAAGATCATATTCTGTTGCATCAGACACCGTCATAGTCACCATGTCGCCGACACGCACGTGTTCAACTGCCGGAAGGAAAACTTCGTTGTCAATCTCCGGTGCATCCCATTCCGTCCGCCCGACGAAACTCCCCTCCTCCAGCCGCTCAATTACCGCCCGTGTTTTCATGCCGATGCGCGACTCGTTCTTTTCCAGGGAAATCGCACGCTGCACTTCCATCACATACTCTTTCCGACGCTCTTTTTCCTCCTCCGGGATCGGATCCCCCAGTCCGTACGCAGATGTATCATCCTCCTGCGAGTAGGTAAAAACTCCCAGCCGGTCGAAACGGACATCCTTAATGAACTGCACAAGTTCTTCCACATCCGCTTCGGTTTCGTTCGGATAACCGACGATGAGTGTTGTGCGCAGTGCAATGTCCGGTATTGAAGTCCGGATACGGCCGATCAATTGTTCCGTGGTGCGCCGCGTGATACCGCGCCGCATGGATTTCAACACATTATCCGCCGCATGCTGAATTGGCATGTCAAGGTAGCGACAGATCTTCGGATTGTCACTAAACGATTGTAATACATCCATCGGAAATTTTGACGGGAATGCATACATCAAACGTATCCATTCCAATCCTTTTACCGAGGCAAGAGATGTGAGCAGCGATGAGAGTTTCCGCTCGCCGTACAGGTCCAGACCATAGTAGGTCGTATCCTGTCCGATCACTATCAGTTCCTTCACTCCTTTTTCCGCAAGCCGCACTGCTTCATCCATCACCTGCTCAACCGGTTTCGTCTTATGCTTGCCCCGCATTATAGGTATGGCGCAGAAGGAACAGGGGTTATCACACCCTTCGGAAATCTTTACATATGAAAAATAATTCGGAGTTGAAACGGCGCGCTCGCCGAGCAATTCATATTTGTACTTGCCGCCAAGCGTTTCCAGTATGTTCGGCAATTCGTTTGTGCCGAAAAAGTTATCGATCTCCGGGATCTCCTTTTGCAGATCGTTCTTATACCGTTCGACAAGGCAGCCCATCACATACACTTTACTCAACTGACCGTAATTCTTCCGTTCAACCGCGGCAAGAATCGTGTCGACCGACTGACGTTTTGCCGCGTCGATGAAACCGCAGGTATTGATGATCGCAATATCTGCCTCTTCAATCTTTTCGGTCAGAGAGAAATCATTGTACAAAAGCTGACTGTACAATGCTTCGGAATCGACCGTATTCTTTGCACAGCCGAGGGTGATAATATTGATTTTTTGCTGTTGTGTATTCAAAATAATTTCTTTTCAGTATTCTGAAGCCGAATTATATTTTACTAACTTTTCCCAATCTATCTCCCCATTGGTTTTACAATATTCATTTGCGAAGATTTTCGTAAACTTATTCACCACTCTTGCATAAGATTGATTAAATTCTTCATTTTTTTCTTTTGCCTTGTAACCCAACGGTTCAATTATCTCAATATACAATGCTCTACTGCCCGAAATAAATTCCCAAAAATTTTCCCCACAATATTTAAAGTAATTTCCTTTGATTGGATGTTTATCTCTTCCATAACAACAACCATTTACCGAGACGACGTTAATTTTTGAATTACTAGTCCTTAAACTTTTCGTGGCAGCATTGAAATCGGTGATCATTTTTTTTATTTGACTGCTGTTTCCCCAATTAGGCCCTGATTTTATAGAAACTATATATCTTGAATTATCTTTTTCAAATTCCAAATCAATTCCAGGCGAAGAGGATTTTTTCCCACCATAAACTTTCCCATTAATAAATATTGCAAGGCCTTCTAACCAATCTCCAAAAATAGCTTCTTCTTGAGAAGACAAATGTGCATCTACTAAACCCTTCACAATTTGTTCTGATGTTAATACATTTTTCGCTTTATACAAGTACGGATTTTTTCTTTTTAATACGTCCGTAAGTTTTAATCTATCGAGGCTAAGAATGCGTTTTTCGTGAAAAACTCCAATGTTTTGCTCAACGTACTGTTGAACGTCTTTTAATTTTAGTCTTCCCATATTTTGCTTTCTTATCATGTAATCTAAGTTGCAATGGATTTATTGCTTTGTATATCATTTTGTAATATTCTGGCATAATTTCAATCCCAATAGTTTTTCTGCCCATTCTATTTGCCACAATGTTTGTTGTACCTGAACCGGCAAATGGATCTAAAACAATATCATTTTCCTTCGTAAACAGTTTGATGAACCATTCAGGTAATTCCTCTGGGAATGCAGCACTATGATTTTTATTATTACATTCAGTTGCAAGGTGCAATACATTTGTTGGATATGCTTTTTCCCGATTTATCCAATTAGATATTTTTTTACCAAACCCGCTTCCTACTTTAGAGTTATCTCTTTTTTTATCGGTCTCACTTAAATTTTTGAGTCTTACTTTTGCCCAATCACCCATTGGAACCATGACAGTATCTTGATACATGTTGAATTTTTTGTCTTTATTAAACTGCAATAAATGCTCCCAAGAATCTCTAAACCTGTTTGGCCATTTACCAGGGAAACTATTTTTCTTGTGCCAAATAAATTCTTCTGTCCAGAGCCAACCTTGTTTTCTCATTGCAATTACAAGTTCCATAACATATGTACTTCTCTCTCCGCTTACCACTTTTTCCTTTATATTAAGTACGAAAGTGCCAGTAGGTTTCAGGACTCGCAACAATTGTTCTGAAATGGGTAAAAACCATTCAACGTATTTGTCATGAGATACACCACCATAAGTATTTTTCCTTTGATCAGCATAAGGGGGTGACGTAAATATTAAATCAACAGAATTTGAAGGAATTTTTTTAAGTTCCTCTTTTGCATCACCAAGAAAAAGTTTATTGGATTCATTCATGATAATACTACAAAGTCTATATAAAGGTACAATATCGGTGCAACAAAAATCAAACTGTCGAAACGATCGAATACTCCGCCATGGCCCGGAATTAAATTTGAAGAATCCTTCACTCCGGCATCCCGTTTCATCAATGATTCAATAAGATCACCGGTTTGACCAAAAATACCGATCATGCCGCCGATGATGAGTGCCTGATGGAATTGAAGATAAGGAAGAAAATAGTGATGAAAAGCGATCATCGTCACCATCGCACCGAAAAATCCCCAAACGGCACCTTCCCAGCTTTTATTGGGACTGACCCGGGGAAATAGTTTATGCTTTCCCATTGAGAGTCCGCCGAAGTACGCCGCCGTGTCGCACATCCAGATTGAAACAAAGATCGAAATCACCGTCCAACCTCCCCACGCATATGTCATGGCATGAATGTTCTCATCGGTCCGCATCGATGTTTCCGGTATGAACTGTACGGCCATAGAATAAGGGAATTCCGCTCCGAAGAGTTCTCGAATTCCTGTGAGCGCAGCAAGAAACACACCTACATACATCACACCAAAGATGGTGAATCCAGCGTTTAAAAAGATCGAACCTTTATTCCGAAATAGTTCTATTAACAACACGATCGTCAAAAAAAGAAATTCTACCGTCAGAAACAGCTGCAGTTTCATCAACAGGGAAATCCCTCCCCGGTCAGCAAAGAACGGGAGAATGAAATTTTGAATCTGCTCATGAAAGAAAGCAAGATGCAGTGCCGACAAGCCGAGCAGTGCGGGAATCGTTTGAGGATTTGCACCTTTGGCTTTTGCAAGCGTGAAAAATTCTAACAGTGATGCGATACCAATTCCAAGGACCATCAACACAAACAATAGTCCCCCAAGATAGCTGATGTACAGCATCATCGGAATGCCAATGACGGCAACGGTAACGCGCGGAGCGAGATTTGCAAATTTATTCGGCATGGTAAGAAATGAAATCCGCAAGATCCAACGAAGCAAGGACTGAACGCGCCTGCTCCTGTTGGCCAACGGGTACAAACAGTTCCGGAATTTCCTCTGGATGATCGACAGGATCGGGATAGAACCACACGGCTTCGATACCGTTCATCTTCAGATTCTTTCCGACAAGGTCCATAGCGAATATTGTTGGCGTCGACAGCAAGCGGATGTGTCCATCCAGCTGTTTGGGAATTGATTGAGAATCAGTGAATTTAGTCATGCGAGTATTGTCGGTCCTGCACAGTTTCGGTCACCCGAATGTACTGAACAATGATGACGAAAAAAATAACGGCAAAGAACATTCCGGAGCCAAGGACCGCAGCTGTGGACGGCTCGCTTTCCGCCGCGATAAAGACTGTCGGCGTCGTGGATTCGGAATTCCCGAACAGATACACACCTGCCGTGGCGGCGCCGTTATTAATCAGATGCGCTGCGATCGGCAGCAGCAACGTCCGGGAACGATATTGCATAAAACTGAAATAGATACCGAGTGCGATCAGTGGAACAATCCAGAAAGGATTTAAATGATAGAGACCAAAGATTGTTCCCGCCAACACATACCCCTTCACATTCCCGTACGCCAGTGAAAAATTCTTCTGGATCAGTCCGCGAAACATCAGTTCTTCGCACACCGCCGGTGTTATTGCCGCTACCAGGATGACGAACATCATTTCCGGGAACGTTCGCGTAACAATCAGTATCTGATACGCTTCGTCGATCGCCTGTTTGAGCAAATCCACATATTGCCGAAACATCTCCGGGATCGGTATCAAACCTTGCAAAAAAAGATATGTTTCACTCAGTTGCATGAGCACAATCATTCCTGCCAATGCAAGGAACGATTCGGCGAATGTGGGAATTCTCAAGGAAAACGCCTCTGATATCCGTCCATGTTGCCGTTTGGCAAGGTATAACGTCGGGATCAACAGAAAGAGTATCTGCGAAAGCATCGTTGCAACCCGCGCCGCAGTCACATTGTCCGATGTGATTTGTCCGCCAATGAATAACAGCGTTACTCCGCCGCCGACAAATTGATACAGGACGAACAGAATTGCCAGTGCCGCAAATGCAAATCCTGCGGGCTTGTACGTTGTCTGCCGCGGCTGGAATAGTTCTGCCTCGTTCTCAATCACTTCATTCATTATTTTTTTGCCTTCAATTCTCCGTTAATTCCGGAATATTCCTTTAACTCCGCATCGATCGAACCGATAATTACTTTCGTATTTACTTTTACCGGGATTTTCCGTTCATCATCGGACAACCAGATTAAAATCCGGCCTTCACTTTTAAAGAGTCCCCCCTCCTTCACCATCGGTTCTACAATGATGCAATTGAATGTTCCCGCATCAACCTTCACTTTCTGTTTCCCGAGATATTTAATCTCCAGCGGATTCGTTTTCCCTTTGAAAAAATTATTCAGATGAACGCGCTGCCCCATCTTGAATCCTGTATAGTCGATCGTTCTTGCATAATAAAAAGCGGACATGATATCGTGCACATACTCCGGAATGGGGAAATCCCCTTCGGCAGTCCGAGCAGTTCGTTTTGGGTGATCAAATATTGCTGTATAATCCCTGACAAATTTTCCTTCACGGATATGTTGTTCGAATCTCCAGGGAAAGATACCGGCAGAATCAAGATACGTTTCATACCGATCCCGCACTTCAAAGAAAAAATCGAATGTCGGTGTCGAGCGGACGAGGAATTGAACTTTGAAGGTCGAATTGCCAAGTACTGTATCCATCTGCGGAATGGACATCTCTGCATATCCCGCCGTGATAATGCCGAAATTCACATCAAATAACAACCGTTCACCAACGCTGAATGCCGTTTGATGTTCTGCTTTTTGGCCGAACATGGTGTGCGACAGCAGGCCGAAAAGAAAACAGAATACTAATGCGTTAATTTTTTTCATTCAACAATCCCCTGATTGCCGCAACAACATGTTCAACCGTGATCTGTTCCATGCAAACATTGGAACGGCACGGAGTACCTTGGCACAATGCACAGGCATTGTTATCAGCCGCAAACACTTTTTTCTTTTTCGTATATGGTCCCCACCGTGCCGGACTGCATTGCAGGATCGGCGGATAAAATGCCACAACCGGAGTCCCGACCATCGCCGCGATATGGAGCGGACCGGTGGAATTCGAGACAAAGACACTCGCATGCCTGAATAATGCTCCCAGTTCTTGCAACGAGAATTCACTGGTATAATTGTACGGTGGATTCTTCATTTTAGCGGCAAGAGAATCTGTCAAGTGCCGCTCATTACTGCCGCCGGTCAACACAACCTGCAGTTGAAGTTGCGATTGCAATTCGTCCCCTAATCGGGCGAAATTTTCTATGCTCCAATCCCTGGCCGATCCTCCGCTTCCAGCGTGGAGTACAGCAAAGCGCCGGACGCCGTCTGCTGATAACTTCTCGTGAACAGCTTTCTCCGTTTCAACGGGAATGGAGAATTCAAATACCGGTTCACCGTTTGGTGCGATCCCAAGAGTGCTTAACAGATTTACATTATATTCCACTTCGTGACGCTTTGCATCCTTCCGATGTTCATAGATCCTTTTAGTAAACAGGAAAGAATACCAGCGGAATCCCGTTCCGGCACGCAATGGTATCCTTGCCAGAAATGCGATCAACGAAAGATTGAACCGAGGATATGGAAGTATGGCAACATCGAATCCTTTCGACCGAAGCAGTGGAACATAGTGCGATATCCCCAGCGATTCATCCCACAGGATGATTTCATCCACGCACGAATGGCGCTCCACCAATTCCTTAGTATACGGACGCACCATCATTGTAACGGATGCGTTTGGGAATTGTTTTTTGATCAATGGCAGCATTGGCAGCGACAGCACAACGTCGCCGATTCGGTCCGTACGGACGAGCAAGATCTTTTTCACTGATTCGTTTGCAATTCCCATGAACCTCTCTTTAAGGATAATTCCAACACCGAATCGCATTCAAGGAACTGAAGATCGGGTCGCTGCAGGATTGGCCTGAACAATGGTCAGGACAGGACATGAAAGAATGGATGAGATGCACGGCAGTGAATGTTCGCATCATAAATTTACGAAACGAACACTTTCGCGACTTCGATGATCATCGATGGTTTGTTCCACAATGCAGAACGAAATATCCCTCCCAATGTCCTCTTCTCCTCCGGAAGCTTTAATGCACTGTCACAGATGTCGTTTAATGTATCGTCATGGAACGTTGAGATCGCTTCTTTAATATTATAGAACACCTCATGCCGCCAGCCAAGACGTTTCTGCCAACGGTGTTGATATTCCCGCAGAAACGGGATGTTGTTGTTCGCAGCCGCTTCGGCAGCAACCTGTCCGCCGATCATTCCGCCGATCATTCCGGAAATGATTCCCCCGCCCGAGACGGGATTGACCTGATGCGCAGCATCCCCAACCAACAGTACGTTCCCTTTGACGATCTCATCGCAAGTTTTTGCACACGGAACACCTCCGGCGATATGCGTCAGCATGGCCGCATGGGGAAACCGTTTGTCCACGAATTCATGTAAATATTGGATGGCGGATTTTTTCTTTGCCAACTCCACGGAAAGTCCTAATCCGACATTCGCCGAATTGTTTCCTTTCGGGAAGACCCACAGATAACCGCCGGGCGAAACGGAATCGCCAAAATAGAATTCCAGCACATCCTGATCTACTTCCACTCCGGACAAGGTCATTTGCGCGCAACTTTCCATATCACGGATATGACATGTTGTATTGATGCCGGCCATTTTTCCGATGCGGGATTCGACACCATCCGCACCGATCACTACTTTCGCTCGGATATCAACTTTTTTATCTTTGATCAATGACCGTACGCCGACTACCGCACCGTTTTCCCGGAGAAGATCGTAGACGTACGCTTTCGTAATCACCTCGGCTCCTTCGTTCGCTGCAATCTTTGCCAATTCATAATCAAAGATTCTCCGTTCCAGCACATATCCGCCGCCATCCAGTTTCGGCATAACGCTCTTCCCGTTCGGTGCGTTCAACCTGAATTTTGTAACGGTTGCTGCAATCCACTTCGGATCCGGCTGGATGAATTGCGACACCCCTTCATGACTGACCGCTTCACCGCAGCGGACGGGATAACCAACGTCACGATCTTTTTCAAGCATCAAAACTTTTGCTCCGCCGGCAGCAGCATAGCGTGCAGCGGTGGAACCTGCGGGTCCTGCACCCACAACGATTATATCATAGTCAAATTGATTCATTAATAGGTGACCGCTTGGTTTAACATGAGAGGAGTTTCTTTCGGCAGTTGGTCGACACCATCGCGATGAAATTCGATCACTTCCCAGGGACAAGCCCAAACGCATTTACGGCAATTCGTACAGCGTTCTTCAATTATCGCAATTTTGGATTCCATCAATTCAATGGCATCTTCGGGACATACGCCCACACAACAGCCGCAATAATCGCATTTGCCCGGAGTAATATGGATCATAAGATGTGGTTGCGGCATCAGTGTATTCCTAATAATTCTACTTCAAAAATCAATGTGGCATCCGGAGGAATCACTCCGCCTGCACCTTGACTTCCATAACCCAATTCAGGTGGAATTGTGAATCTGCTTTTCCCGCCGAGTTTCATTGTCGCAACACCGTCATCCCATCCCTGAATCACTTCTCCCACTCCGAATTGGTATTGAAACGGTTGTCCCCGATCAACAGAGCTGTCAAATTTTGTACTGTCGGTAAGCCAGCCAGTATAGTGAACAGTGACAATTTGTCCTTGTTTTGGAGAAGTTCCTTTTCCTTCACTAATTACTTCAACATTAACACCTGATTTGGTCATAAAATTCTTTCTTCCGCAGGATGTGATGAAAACTAACGATAAAAGAGTAACAAAAATGAGAATTTTTTGCATTGTGTATTCAGAATTTTATCTAAAATAATGAAAAGATGCCCTACTTCCAAAAACATTTCCGTATCTGCACTGTTCATTTAAAAAAGAAACTCCATTCGTTCAACGAATGGAGTTAATATCTACAGCAAAATTTAAAAAATTATTTTTTGCCGAGGATCGCATCTTTTGCAGCTTTTGCGACTTTGAATTTAACCACTTTCTTTGCAGGAATCTGGATTGTTTCACCAGTTGCAGGATTACGGCCCATTCGTGCCTTACGATCAACAAGCACTAATTTTCCAATTCCAGGGATCGTGAACTGATTCACTGACTCTTTATATGCCAATGTTGATAATTCCTCAAAGAACTCTGTAACAACTTTCTTCTTCATTCCAAATTTGTCGGCAAAATGACTTGCGATTTGCGATTTCGACATTGCTTTTCCCATATGAACTCCTATATTTAGTGAATTGGAAATGTTATTTAGTGTAACTCTCTAATCAACTGTTGTAAATATATATTATTCATAAGGGAGTGTCAATACTTGATGAAAAAAATCTTATTTTATTGGGTTTTTTTGAACAATGTCAAAAACTACGCCAAATCATTGAAGATTTTTTTATAAATAAAATGGCGAAATCCATTCAATTTCGCCATTTTATTTATCATTATATTATTCACCCATGTTAAAGAGTAAAACTATGGCGGAAATAATATTTGTAAAAACATTAGTAATTTCGTTTATAATGTAAATGCGATGACCGTTGCTGCAATTGCTGAACCAAAAATTATATAGACAAACAATTGATTCGGAAGTTCATTCTTGGCAATTTTTTTCCGATACAATGTTGCGAACACTGCAACATCAATTGCGAAAAGCATTTTTATTCCGACTTTCATATGATTGATATCTGCAAAAAGAAGGAAAAACAATGCGAATCCGGTAAGCAACTGTGTATGAGCGGCAGAAAGCAGATACACAGAAAGTTTTTTTCTCACTTCATCTTTTACATCTTTCCTGATTATAAAGAAAAATGAAATAAAGATGATCGCAACCATTCCAACGGAATGAAAGATATAGAGCAGTTGATGCAGCATTTTTACCACCTTTCTAAATGATTTATTGATTACAATGGAATTTAACGATAATTTGTTCGAAACCTACGGCCAATCTTATGTTTGAACAAGAATTAGAAAGTATACAGAAACTCACCATCAATAATACGATCGGGAATACTGAGTCTATTGCTTTAAAGTCCATTTTGGAATCAAACATCCCGCCTAATATTAAAAGTTATTTTCGGGGAGAAGTGGAATGGCTCCTCTATAAAGAAAAACAGACGGAACATCATTCCACAAAGTTCAATTATCAGCAAGAAGATGTAAGGTTACTGCAAGAACAGATGGATATACTGTTGATATTTCATTACACTTTTTCCCGAGATGAATTTCTAAAAACACTTGATAAATGTGCCCATTTCCTCTTTAACTATCTCTGCCGTCCCCAATGGACTCTGGAAAGCTACCTCTTTGAAGAAAAGAACCATTTGAATATCAAAGAATTGTCGCTGAAATTTCGGTTTTGCGGAGACTACCAATATTATTGGAATATTCTGGAAAAATATCTGGTCGGGAAAAACAAGACAGAATTGGAGCGGGACGAAACAGTTCGATTATTGAGGAAGATCGATGCTGAAATTGTCAACACTCACTCTGCCGAAGAGATGGCCAAAATGACCATCCCTTTCTTCGAATTCATCGGATTCATCCACCAAAATGCACTCAACGGCGGTAGAGGTGACCTGCCAACACGAGCATTGATGTATTTCTTTGAAGACAAGAAACTGCAGGCGGTCACCCAGCATCTGCTGAAACTCCGGGAAAAGGGAAAACAATCCATGCTGTTCGATGAACTGGTTGAAGCACTGAAAGACTCATTCACACAAAAGAGTTTTTCCATTGCCGATGAAGTTGCACTAGTGCGTCAGCCACAGAAAAAAAGCATCATTGCTCTTCAGTTGCCTGAAAAAGATAAATACTCCATCATAAAATCCTTGTTTGGTGATGATGAATCGAAGTATATTGTAGCTATGGAAAAGATCCTCTCTTCCGCGACGTGGGATGATGCCGGATTGTCGCTCGATCACTATTTCACAATGAATGACATCGATCCTTTTTCTCGCGATGCGATTATTCTGACCAACGCACTTCAAACATTCTTCACGAATCGAAATCCACAATAAGAAAGCAAAGGGCCGGTCTCTGGAACGGTCGTTGACAATGCAATTATGTTTATAGACTCAGCTAAGATCCACGTAAAATCAGGAAAAGGCGGCGACGGAATTATTCACTGGCGCAGGGAAAAGTTCATCCCCAAAGGGGGGCCGGACGGCGGTAACGGCGGTGTCGGCGGCGATGTGATTTTCCGCGCAGATAAGCAGATCAATACACTTCTGGATTTCCGTTATCACAAGAAGTTTATCGCGAAGAACGGCAATCCCGGCGAAGGCTCCAACAAAGAAGGCCGATCTGCAGAACCGATCATAATTAAAATTCCAGTCGGCACGCTGATTCGCAACGCTGAAACCGGCGAATTGATTGCGGATATTACTGATGACGGGCAGGAATTTGTCATCGCCAAAGGGGGAAAAGGGGGAAAAGGCAATTGGTTGTTTCGCTCCCCCACCAATCAGGCGCCGCGTGTGTGCACTCCCGGAATTCCGGGTGAAGAATACCATCTGGAACTGGAACTGAAACTCCTTGCCGACATTGGTCTGGTCGGATTCCCTAATGCGGGAAAATCGACGCTCATCTCCACAATCTCTGCCGCAAAACCGAAGATCGCTGACTACCCATTTACTACGCTGGTGCCAAATCTGGGGATGGTCTATTTCCAGGAGAACAAAAGTTTCGTCGTCGCAGATATTCCCGGATTGATCGAAGGAGCACACGAAGGCAAGGGGCTCGGCATTCAATTCCTGAAACATATCGAACGAACGAAAGCGTTATTATATCTTATTGATTGTAGCAGTGATGACATTAAAAGGGACTATAAGATTCTTGCGAACGAGTTGAAAGCGTTCAGCAATGACCTTCCGAAGAAAAAGAGCATCATTGCGATCACCAAAATGGATATCGCGGATGACGACCTGTTGAAAGCCTTGAAAAAATTGAAATTTCCAAAAACAATTCCCGTACATTTTATTTCCGCTGCAACCAACGATGGCATTTCCAGCCTTATCGAAGCCATGTGGAAGATCGTTGCCAAAGGAAGATGAAACAAACCCGAAAATCTGAACATACCACCCAGGAACATTCCGGTAACGAAAAGGAATTTGAAAATACGCTCCGTCCTTCTGCGTTCGAGGATTTTTCCGGTCAACAGAAAATCGTTGATAACCTGAAAATCTTCATCGCGGCAGCGAAAAAACGGGGCGAATCCTTGGACCATGTTCTGCTCACCGGTCCGCCGGGACTCGGCAAAACAACACTTTCGTTCATTATCGCCAACGAGATGGGAACGGATATTAAGATTACCTCCGGTCCTGTGCTGGATAAACCGGCTGACCTCGCCGGTATCCTGACGAATCTCAGTGAAGGCGATGTTCTGTTTATCGACGAGATCCACCGTGTGAATGCCGTCGTGGAGGAATACCTTTATTCAGCAATGGAAGATTTTCGTTTGGATATTATGATCGATTCCGGACCAAGTGCTCGCAGTATCCAATTATCGCTTCCCCGCTTCACACTGGTCGGCGCAACGACGCGGGCAGGACTACTCACCGCTCCCCTGCGTGCCCGTTTCGGTATCGCCAATCGGCTTGATTATTACGCACCAGAGATCCTGTTCAACATCATCATCCGCTCAGCAACGATTCTGGGAATTGAAGTCGATAAAGATGGTGCGATGGAAATTGCGAAACGGTCCCGCGGAACGCCGCGAATTGCCAATCGATTACTAAAACGGTGCCGTGATTTTGCCGAAGCAGACGATCGGTTGAAGGCACATAATGGCGTCATCACATTAGATGTTGCGCATTATGCATTGCGCGCACTTGAAGTGGATGAACACGGCCTGGATGATATGGACAAACGGCTTTTGCAAACGATCATCGAAAAATATAAAGGGGGTCCGGTAGGTATATCCACCCTCGCAGTTGCTGTCGGTGAAGAAGCTGGAACGATCGAAGAGGTCTACGAACCGTATCTGATTCTTGAAGGATTCCTGCAGCGCACCCCGCGCGGCCGCGAAGCAACTGAACTTGCGTATAAACATTTCGGCAAACAAAAGACCTCTTCAAAACAAAATTCTCTTTTCTAAATGCGAACGCTTCCCCGTTCATTCTACACACGGAATACGCTCATCGTCGCAAAAGAACTCCTTGGAAAAATCCTCGTTCGAAAAATCGGCAAGTCACAACTGGCAGGTATTATCGTCGAAACCGAAGCATATCTTCACAATGATCCTGCATCTCATTCCTATCGCGGTATCACCGAACGGACAAAAGTCATGTTCGGCAATGGCGGTCACCTTTATGTCTATTTCACTTATGGTATGCACCATTGTGCCAATATTGTGACTCAAAAGGAAGGAAGAGGTGAGGCTGTCTTATTGAGAGCAGTTGAGCCTATCGATGGTATTGATGTGATGATGAAAAACAGGAGTGGTAGGAATGAAATCAATAATGACCGGCATTTATCCGATACCGGTCATCTGAAGAATTTAACGAACGGACCGGCGAAATTAGCACAGTCGTTTGGCCTGTCGAGAAACGAATCCGGCACAGATCTTTTAGAAAACAAGATCTATCTCACGGAAGGCATCGCGGTCCCAAAATCTCAAATAATTTCTACTACCCGCATCGGCATTAATGTTGCGACTGAAAAGAAATGGCGTTTCTACATCAAAGGAAATGTCTGCGTTAGTAAACCGTAAATTTCGCGCTCTATTTATAGATCTTCGCTTGAATTGATTGTAATTCGTATTCCCACGCGGCCATACAATCCACCAAGATTCACGAATTCATCCGATACGTTCTCGATATACGTATAGATATAATCTGCTCCATATCGGACATCTCCGAAGAGTGCGAATGTCCCGGATAGTTCATGCTGCATTCCGATCATCCCGAATATTCCATAACTTTGGGAAAGACTATTTTTTATTACCAATTCCGGTCGGGCATTCGTAACATCGCTGGATTCCAATCCATTAAATCCAAAGATCAATCCGCCCGCAATATACGGCGATACGATCGGACCAGGATAATAATAACCGTAATACATGGAAAATGTCGCAGAAGATATGCCGACATTGTTAACTCCAAACACAGTTGCTGTGATGCTTTTCACTTGGAGATCCGCACCAATAATAATTCCCTGGCTGGTATTCAAGTATCCCGCATCGAACGCACTGGAGTGCGAACCATCAGCGGCAGAATAATATCCGCCGCCGATGGATAGGTAATCTGCGTAATAATCTTGCGCGTGTGCAGCAGAAATACAGCTTAAGAACACAATGACAAACGAAATTGCCTGTTTCATTTTACGAACACCGCTACTCCAGAGAGTCCGGTCCTTGCAGCCACCGACGACAATTTCGTCAGTCTGGTCATGATGACGGCATTTGCACCGATCTTTCCTGCTTTCGTTTTTAACAATTCTGCGGCGGCATTCCCGTCTCCGGTGGCATCCACTGCAACACTGCCGATCACTTCATACTCCTGTGCAAGATCACCTGAGTATATCTTAACTAATGTGGGATCGACGGCAGCTTTCGCGGACGCTCCGTCTTGAAAATAGTGAGTGCTGATCGCGCAACCGCTTGTGAATAGGAAAATGGTAAGGAACATTAATATCTTTTTCATAGTCGTTTTCGTCCTGAGAATGGTTATTTGAATTTAACGGCAGTGCCGGCGGCTTTAATGGCATTCTGCCAGTATCCGGTATCGACTTCCAATCGAAGATTGATGATGGCATCCGCCCCTAATTTCGACGCTTCCACTTTCAACTTATCGACTGCCGGTGAAGAATTCTCGCCCGCATCTGCATCTGCAACAACTTCTCCGAGAATGATATACTCCTGTCCCGCTTTCGCAGTGGAAAACACTTTAATATTTTTGGCGACAGTTTTTCCCGAAGTTACCGGCGAATCGTCCGTTTGAATATTCGCAACGGAAGAACATCCGGTCAACAGGAAAACACACAGTGACACTATTATAATGGACTTCATACTTTCCTCTAAATTGATTCGAATCGGTTATTTATCATACCGAATATATCGGCCGTGTGAAAGAAGTAATTAATTTGGCGGGAATGCAAGAAATATAATTCGAAGTGAAATATTTTCGAGACACAGTGACTGCAGTACGTTAATTGGTAAACGCCGCAGTGATTCCCAATGAGAACTCATGGAAGACTTTCCCCCTGAAGAATTTGTTGTAACGGTACGTAATTCCGTACGTGTGTTGCGGGAAAAACCCGAAATAACTCAGCCAGGGAGTCTTCAACCATGCGCCCGCACCAACTGTGTAACCTTCATTCGGGAAATCGGTCAGGAGTCCCGAACTGATATGGACACCGGAAAGAAAGATTTTCCGTCTTTCTACAAAATCAAAATGTAGATCGTGCTTTACTTCGGTACGAAACACATTGTGGACTTTTGAATTAAGGACGAAGGAATAACTGAACGACAATCTCCAATCCGAAAAAACTCCTGTTACTTTTTTTTCTCCGATTCCGAATCCGGTTTCAAGATTCACCGCACCATAGGCAACACCCTCCTTTGCAACAATGCTGTAACTCGGCGGAACGGCGCTGACCACAACGCCGGCGATTGCCAATGGAACAATAATACCGGTGATTGTGGCAAGGGCAATATCCTCTTTCGTTGTGGGGGCACTAATGGCCGTAGTATCTTGTCCCCTGGCCTGGCCGATGAACAGGATACACGATGTGAGAACAATAAGGGATCTTTTCATTAATAATTTACAGTTCATTCTTCAGATATTGTCCGGTGTAGGAATGTTTCAACGCAGCAACATATTCCGGAGTTCCCTCGGCGATAATCATTCCTCCTCCCGACCCACCTTCCGGACCAAGATCAATGATCCAGTCGGCAGTTTTAATCACATCAAGATTGTGTTCAATCACCACCACAGTGTTCCCCTTTTCTACCAGCTTATTCAGCACTTCCAGCAGCATTTTCACATCATCAAAATGTAATCCCGTCGTCGGTTCGTCCAGGATATATAATGTATTACCCGTTCCGACCTTTGAAAGTTCCGTGGAGAGTTTCACACGCTGCGCTTCGCCGCCGGAAAGAGTTGTGGCCTGTTGGCCAAGATGAATATACCCAAGACCAACATCGAACAACGTCTGGATCTTTCTGTTCATCACCGGCATCTCACTGAAAAATCCCTGCGCTTCTTCTACCGTCATTTCCAATACATCGGAGATCGATTTCCCTTTATAGAGTACTTCCAGCGTTTCACGATTATACCGCTTCCCCCGGCAAACGTCGCATTGTACATAGACATCGGGAAGAAAATTCATCTCGATCTTCTTCACGCCATCCCCTTCACACGCTTCACATCGTCCGCCTTTCACATTAAAACTGAATCTACCGGACTTGTATCCACGGATTTTCGATTCCGGCAATTGTGCGAACAGATCGCGGATGAATGTGAACAATCCCGTATAGGTTGCCGGATTAGAACGGGGTGTCCTGCCGATTGGGGATTGGTCGATATCAATCACTTTGTCAATATGCTCGATTCCGTCAATCGCTCGATAGGGATAGACCTGGATCTTCGTTTTATAGAATTTTTGAGAAAGGATCGGATAAAGCGTCTCATTAATAAGCGTCGATTTTCCCGAACCGCTAACACCTGTAACGCACGTCAGGGTTCCAAGCGGGATATGAAGGTCGACATTTTGCAAATTGTTTCCGGTGGCACCGGAAATCGAGAGATATTTAGCGTTTCCTTTTCTTCTGAATGCCGGCACTTCGATGTTCTTTTTTCCGGTAAGGTATTCTATTGTAGATGAACGATCTCCAACTTTTTTGGAAAGTCCGTTCTTGAATTCTGCCGGCGAGCCTGCAGCGACCAGTTCTCCGCCATGCTCTCCAGCTCTCGGTCCGAGATCAACGATAAAATCGGAATTCTCCATCATCTCCTTATCGTGTTCTACAACCAAAACAGTGTTTCCAAGATCGCGAAGATTTTTCAGTGAGCTGATCAGTTTTGAATTATCCCGTTGATGCAGTCCGATACTCGGTTCATCCAGGATATAGAGTACACCAACCAGCTGCGAGCCGATCTGCGTGGCCAAACGGATTCGCTGCGCTTCACCGCCGGAAAGCGTCCGTGCTGCCCTGTCCAGCGTCAGATATCCTAATCCGACGTCCACCATAAATCCCAACCGCTGGCTAATCTCTTTCAAGATCGGCCGTGCGATCTCCAACTGCCGCGCTGAAAAGGAAAGTGTAGTAAAGAATTTTTGTGATTCCACCAATGATTTTTTAACGATATCGGAAATCGTATGCCGCAGTCCGGTCTTCTCATCCTCAAGCTGAATGGCAAGATTCTCCTTCCGAAGACGTCCGCCGTCGCACGACGGACAGACCTTCGTGCTCATGAAACTCTCCACCCATTCGCGAATTTTCAATGACGCGGTATCATTGTAATATTCCTGCAGCATTTTCATCACGCCGTCGTACCGATGTTTGTAGGTAGTCGTACGCCCGCCCGCATAGGTGTATTCCACCTCGATCTTTTCTCCATTCGTGCCATACAGCAATTCATCAAGTGCAGCTTTGGAATAATTTTTTATGGGGGTACTATAATCCAGTTTATGTCGTTTAAGAACTGCTCGCACCTGTGCATAGAACCAGGTGGAACGCGGTTTACCCAGCGGCGCGATTCCTTCTTCTTGCAAAGACAAATTCGGATTGGGAATGATGAGGGAAAGGTCAAAATCTTTCTTCTCACCGAGTCCTTCGCACGCAGAACAGGCGCCGGTGGTGGTGTTGAATGAGAATGAATTGGGCGCCGGTTCTTCATAGCTCGTGCCGCACAACGGACATGAATATTTCTTGCTGAAGAGAATATCCCGAGAACCATCGTTGACGATCAACACTCCTTCGCCGAATTGCAGTGCAACTTCGACGGAATCGGCAATACGGGAGCGGCTTTCCTTTTTAATCTGGATCCTGTCTACCACAACTTCAATATTGTGGATCTTATACCGGTCGAGTTTCAATCCTTTGCTGATCTCCAGCACTTCATTGTCCACTCGGACTCGTAGAAAACCATCCTTCAGGATCTTCTCGAATAATTCTCTGTAATGACCTTTCCGTCCTTTCACGATCGGCGCAAGGATCTGGATCTTCGTCCCCTGCGGCAGTTTCACGATGGCATCTATAATCTGATCGACACTTTGTCTCTGTACACGGGAACCGTCATGGATGCAAAATTGTGTGCCGACACGGGCATAGAGCAGACGGAGAAAATCATATACCTCCGTCACAGTACCGACCGTTGAACGGGGATTCGTGCTGACCGTTTTCTGTTCGATGGAGATCGCTGGAGAGAGCCCTTCGATGTAATCGACATCCGGCCGTTCCATCAACCCTAAAAATTGACGGGCATATGCAGAGAGTGATTCGACATACCGTCGCTGTCCTTCGGCATAGATGGTATCGAATGCAAGTGATGATTTCCCTGAACCGGATAGTCCGGTGATCACTACGAGCTTATCTCGCGGAATTTCAACATCGATGTTCTTAAGATTATGCTCGCGCGCCCCTTTCACCACCAGCATATTCTGTTCTGTAGTATCGGAAGTAATGGGAGCGGATTTTGATTTTTTCATAGGAGATGGTTTACGATATGCCAAGAGTTGAACCGAGTTCGCGTTCGGCGAAATTCAAAAGGTAAGATACTGAAAGTTGATCGGAGAGGCAAAGGTTGACGGTGGGAGGCAGTGTCTCAATTTAACAGATACCGTCATGCCGAACTCGTTTCGGCATCATATTAGTTAGGAAAGTTGCTGACATTCGTCAGTGACGAAGTCATCACTTTGTGACATGACGCAGTTCTTAAATTTCAAATTAAGACACGACCCGGCGGGAAAGGTCACCCAATACGCTGCCGTTTGTTCAAATAGTGGAGCAGTGCGGTATCAAACGGTGTGGCAGTATCCAGAAGAATATAATCAATGGAATTTTCCCGGCATTCCCGTTTGTATCGATCCATGAAACTTTTCATCGATTCCTGATATGCTTTTTGAATGTGGTACGGCTGCGTGGTAATCATTTCTCCGGTCTCGACATCCTTAAAGACGGCATCATTGCCAAAGGCAAAGGACCGTTCCAGGGGGTCCAGAATGTGCATCACCAGAACTTCGTGGTGGTTATGCCGGAAATGTTTTAGGGCCGCCATGACGGCGGATGGATCATCGAACAGATCGCTCAAAACAATAACCAAACCACGGCGGGAAATACGCTCCGCCAATTGATGCAATGCAACCGCGGAGTTCGTCGTAGTACTTGGCTGGATTTTTTCGAGTTCCATCAACACTCGGCGCAGATGTTGCTTGGTAGCGTGCGGCGGAATTGACGACCGGACTGCGGAATCAAATAAGGTTAATCCGACAGCATCCCTCTGTTGGATCATCAAATAAGAAAGTGATGCGGCAACGTACGATGCATATTCAATTTTCGAGATTCTCCGCTCTTTTTCACCAGGCACATCCGAAGCAAAGCGCATCGATGCGCTTGTATCAAGGACGATATATGATTTTAGGTTCGTCTCTTCTTCGAATTGTTTTACATAGAAGCGGTCCGTCTTGCCATATACCCGCCAATCGATCCTGCGAATCTCATCCCCGGGCATATATTGACGGTGTTCCGCAAACTCTACGCTAAACCCATGATACGGGCTTTTATGCAGTCCGGTGATGAATCCCTCCACCACCAATCGCGCCCGCAGCTCCATATTCGACAATTTGGAGACGACTTCAGGACGAAGATATTTCAGTTGAGTCTGCATTTATTGTTTTGTGATCTCTTTATTCCGTTGAAATTTGCTTTCCAAAACTTCTTGAGTGGATCTTCCGAAACTCTCTAATTCCAATTTTACCGAAGGAGCGAGATCGTGTTTGGGATACTTTTTCAGAAAATCCTCATAATACCATCGGGCACTGTCGATCATTTGCAAATTATTTCCGTAGATGTAACCGACAAGGAACAACGATACCGCCGCCGGCTGAAGGTCAGGATACTTATCAATGAAGAGTTTATAATTGTTGAGCGCTTCGCGCGGATGATTTTGGAAACGATGGCTTTCAGCCAGTGCAAACCGTGCCCATCCCGCAAATCGGCCATCCGGATATTCCTTGAGAATCTGTTCCGAGACGATCCGGGTAGAATCCCAATTATTTGCATTTTTCGCTTGTTCCACTTTCAACCACATTTCCTCATCTGTTAACGAAGAACATCCCGAAAAAAAAAGAATGAAGACAATCGCAACGTATTTCATAGATATCACATAGTTCGTTTCATGACTGCTGCAAAGAAGCCGTCCGTATTGTTTCGCTGCGGCAGTAATTGAAAATATTTGTTTGTGGAGAGATGTGCAAGATGATACCGTTCCAGAACGGACCCGGGAGGAATGAGCTCAAATTCCGGATGGTCTGTCAGGAATCGTTCGACGACATCATCGTTCTCATGTTTCATCAAGGAACAGGTTGCATAGACGAGCCGTCCTCCCGGCTTTACATAGCGGGCATTCAGCGATAGGATTGAGCTCTGTTTCGCATGAAGTTCTTCGACCATCTGTTCACTCACTGTCCATTTCATGCCGGGATTCCGTCTAATGGTGCCGGTTCCTGTGCACGGTGCATCGACGAGTACAAAATCCGCCGCACCCGATAATGACTCTATCACTTCGCCTTCGTGGATAACCCTTGCACGGATGGAATCGACACCGCTCCTTCGTATTCGTTTCCGTAACTCTTCAAGCCGAAAGGAATGCGTGTCCAGAGCAAATATCTCTCCTCGGTTCTTCATCAGTGCGGCCAGTGCCAATGCTTTCCCGCCGGCACCGGCACACGCATCAATAACTTTCGAACCGGGTTTAGGATCTACCAGAAGAGCCAGCAGCTGGCTCCCTTCGTCCTGCACTTCAAATAGTCCGTCCTTGAACGCATTTAACTGAAAAAGATTTGTCCGTCGCTTCAGATGCAATCCGGAAGGAGAATATTCACTGATGTCTGTGTCCAGTCCTTCACTTTGCAGTTTCCGCTGACATTCTTCCCGTGTTGTTTTGATGGTATTTACACGAATGGTCATCGGTGCCTGCGTGTTTAATGCCGAACACAATGGTTCCAGCGACTCCGTCCCGAACTGTGTCAACCATTCCCTCACCATCCATTCCTGAAGGGAATACTTTACCGCTGTTGTTTCGATCAGGGAATCCGAGGCCGGTTCTATTCCTGCCTGATGTGCAATCACCGCAACAACGTCCGACGACAGGCCCATTTCTGCAGCGAGATCTTCCAGAGTCGCCTTCTTCTCAAAAAGTAAATATGCCGCACAGAGGTAACGATGGTTGGATTCTTTCTGCACAGCTGCGAGAATCCATTCGATCCTTTTTTTATGGCGCAGCATACCGTACACAGTCTCGGCGATGAACCGTCTGTCCTTTGAGCCGAGATATTTTCGTGCGCGGAAAAAATAATCGATGTGCCTGTCGGCTGGTTTCAACGAGACGGTGACTTCTGAATACAATTCGAGTACATGACCGATCAATGAAGCAAGTTTCATATTGTTTGTTTAGACCTCAATAACATCTGCATTCATTTCGGAAGTACGGTAGGCACGGGCCATACGTGGTGTGTTAAAGGCAACAAACGGTTTCCCAGAATGATCCAGCACGATGACACCGCCGAAACCATCTACTTTTTTCTTTAATCGTTCTATCCCGAACCGGGCTGCGGCTTCGCCATCTTTTCCCAGCAATTCCATTTGATCGATAATCGTCTTTGCAAGACCGACCTTGATGATTGCCTCCCCCCACCCGGAACTGGAAACTCCACCCACACGGGAATCTGCATACGTACCGCTACCAATCAATGGTGAATCCCCGATCCGGCCCGGATATTTGTTAGGCGAGCCCCCGGTCGATGTACCGGCAATGATATTCCCTTCCATGTCCAACGCGACAGCGCCGACAGTATCGGATGGAAGCGCCCCTTTAAATGTATCTTTTGCGGAGAATTTCTTTTGAGATTGCAGCTGCTTCCATCGCTGCAATTCCCGGACAGTAATCAGGTCATCTTTCTTGCATGTCGGAAGACCATTTTCTTTGGCAAATCGAACCGCACCTATCCCCGAATGCAAGATATGCTCGCTTTTTTCCATAATCCTACGGGCAAGGGTTATTGGGTTTGGAATGTTCTGCACTGCTGCAACAGCACCGCACCGGAACGTTGTACCGTGCATGATACTTGCGTCTAGTTCCACTTCACCATGAGCGTTCACAAATGATCCCCTGCCGGCGTCAAAAGTTGGGTCATTTTCCAAAACCCGGATCGATTGTTCAACAGCATCAACACCGCTTCCGCCATTCGACAAGATCTTCCACCCAATCGCGAGTGCATTTGATACACCCTTTTTATGGGCATCGACCATATCATCGGGAATATCCCAGGCACCGCCATGAATTATTAGAGAGATCATAGGTAAGAAGGTGATTCGTTAATCAATTTCGTAGAAATTTACTCAATAAAAATTATTCGTCCTACGGAAATATTCAATACAAATCCATTTAAAATGAAAAAGACGGTCGTTAGACCGTCTTTTCTGTAACAATTTCTCACTGTTCTTTATTTGTTCCAAGGCAATGCTGTGAATCGATTGAGATTGGATTTGGTGATATCCTTTTCGATATCCCGCAATGCAAAAAGAATGATAACAGCGACAATAAAGAACAATTCCTGCGGCAATGCAATAAGAGCAATCGTAAAACTGGAAATCATGACCGCAATGTTAAAAAACAAAGTGTATTTCTCTTTCTTTTTAAACTCTACAGTATCAGAATTCTTCATAGCTCCCCTTTGGTTGTTTTTGATGGATGTAAAATACAGGATAATGCTTACCAGTCTGTGATGATAATCATCTGAAAGGATATCCATACATCGGACATGGGTTACCGAAATTATCAGGCATTTTTTTTCGGAATTGCATATATTTACCCAGTGTCTATGATCAATATTAATCCTCGCCATTTTCTTTTTCTTTACTGCATCGTTTTTCTTTTTTCTGCAGCGTTCGTCTTTCCTCAGGGACAGGTGATCGAACTCAATCCTCTTTTTTCGGATCGCCCGGACGAGCAGGAATCCGTCATTAATTTCAAGCCGATCAAGCGGCCGACCATTTGCCTGGTACTGAGCGGAGGCGGATCCCGTGGTATGGCGCACCTGGGTGTGATTAAAGAATTAGAAAAAAACAACATTCCTATCGATTACATCGTGGGTACAAGTATCGGCGGGATCATTGGCGGACTTTATGCCTCCGGTTATACCACCGAGCAGTTGGAAAATTTGATCGATACAACCGATTGGAACTACATTCTTGCTCTGACGCAGGATACAGAACGAGAACATCTCTATTTTTCCCACAAAGTTGCTGCAGACAGGAAGCAACTGACCCTGCGCTTCGACGGACTGACACCTATTCTGCCATCAGCCTTATCCAGCGGACAACGGTTGACAAATTTTATTAACCAACTGACTCTGCAGAGTCTCTATCATCCCGTGAAGACATTCGATGATCTCAAAATCCCGTTCAGGTGTGTTTCCACAGACCTCATCTCGGGAAAGCAGATTGTTTTCAGTTCCGGAAATCTCTCCGAAGCGCTCCGTGCAAGCATTTCCATCCCGCTGCTATTTAATCCTTTAAAAAAGGATACGATGGAACTTACCGACGGAGGATTGCGGTCCAATATTCCGGTTGATGTCGCAAAGCGGCTGGGGGCGGATATTATTATCGCTGTCAATACTACCAGTCCTATGCGTAATGCAAAGCAGCTGAATAATCCCTGGGAGGTGACAGATCAGATCGTGAACATCATGGCCCAGGATGCGAACAAACGGTCATTGGACAGCGCTACCATCGTTATCACTCCGGATCTTGGATTCTATCCTTCCACTGATTTTTCGAATCTTTCTTTTGCAGTGAAACAGGGAAAACAAGCAGCTCACGATGCAATCTCCGCGATTCGGGATACCATTGAGAGCAGACAGCGGAACCTTTTTTTCGACAATTCCCCTTTGTCAAATTTCTCATTTGCACTGCGTACTGTCACAATGAACGAATTTCCATTCGATTCAATCACACAAAAAGAACTGCAAACGGGAGGCAAATCGAGCGTACCGAAGATCCGGGAATTATTAACGAATATCTACAATACTGGATGGTACCGGAATGTTCATGCAGCGATGACCATTGAAGGCCAGTCGGCAGATATCACGCTCATGCTCGAACCGAATCCGATCTTGCATAGCGTTAACATTACCGGGAATACCTTGATCGATTCTACCGCATTGACCAGTTCGTTTAATTCTTTGCTAGGGTATCCAGTCAATTTCCCAAGATTGAAAACAGCCTACGAAGATTTGTTGGGCATGTACCGGACGGACGGATATTCCCTGGCCCGCATAACATCGGAACGTTTCGATTCGACAACGGGAACTCTTTCCCTAACGATTAATGAAGGAACAATCTTTAAAATTTATCTCCGCGGAAAAGAAAAATCGCGCGATTGGGTGATCTGGCGGGAGCTTGGATTTCGCGACGGCAGTCTCTTTACCGTTGAAAAAGGAAAAACCGCGCTGACCAATCTCGATGGGACGAATCTGTTCGACCAGGTGCTGATGGATGTCGGATTCGAAGATGGACGACCGACGATTACCATTCAAATGGAAGAAAAATCAACAGAAGTTTCACGCCTTGGATTCCGGCTTGATAACGAACGGAACTTGCAGCCATCGATCGAATTTAGGAATGAGAACCTGCTTGGTACAGCGACGGAAATCGGAGCCAGTTTTGCCGGCGGATTGCGAAACCGGTTGTATGTTGCGGATTTTCAGGCGAACAGAATCTTCAATTCCTACTTCACTTTAAATCTGGATGCGTACTATGATCTACGGGACATCTATACGTACGCAAACGATCCGAAGCATACCAACCGCAGTGCATTCGAACGGCTTCGCATCGGTGAATATCGTCAAATACTCTATGGCGTCTCTTTCCAATTGGGAAGACAAGTGGAACGATTGGGCATCTTCAATATTGAATACCGCATTGAAGCAGACGAGGCAAAATTCATTTCCGGGAACGGTTATCAGCCCGAACAATTCACACTGCAGGCGTTCCGGATTACTTCCACCATCGATTCCCGCGACCGGTATCCGTTCGCACGGCAGGGGTCGCTGACGAACTTCTCTTGGGAGACCGCAACTTCCACTCTGAAGAATGTTGTCGGCGATGTCGGGTATTCAAAAATCTATTTTGCATATGAGACGAACATTTCCTACGAAAACTTTACGCTTCATCCGAAGCTTATCGCCGGATTCGGCGATCAAACATTGCCGTTGACGCAGCAGTTTTCTCTGGGAGGGGAAGAATCGTTCTTTGGATTACGTGAATATGACTCGCGGGGAAGACAGATCTTTTTAACAAGTTTAGAATTCCGGACACGGTTTCCCTTCAAACTCATCTGGGATACCTACTTCCGTTTGCGGTATGATCTCGGCAATATTTGGCCGCAACGGGAGGATATCCGTATCAGAGACTTCCATCACGGCATCGGCGGTATCGTTTCGTTGGATACACCTGCAGGTCCAATCAGTTTTTCTGTCGGGCGAAGTTTTTACGTGCGGCGGGATCTGCTGGAACAACCGCTCACGCTCGGTCCGATTGTTGCATATTTCTCTCTCGGATATCCCATCCTTTAGTCCATCTTTTCGCGGAAACGCAAAACACTTGCCGTCAACACGATCAGTCCCATTCCCAGCAGCACCAGCGCTTCGAACCACAATTGATCGAGCCCTGCCCCCTTTAGTATGATTGAACGGATTACGATCAGATAATATTTCATCGGAATAAAGTCCGACAGTATCTGCAACGGCACCGGCATATTTTCGACCGGAAAAACAAATCCGGAGATGTACATCATGGGAAGAATCACCATAAACATTCCTACCATCATCGCCTGCTGCTGAGTTTTAGCGATGGTGGAAACGAACAACCCTAATGCAAGCGAAGTCATCAAAAAGAATGCTGTCAGGATGAACAGCAGCACTACACTTCCGCGAATGGCAATGGAAAATCCGAACACCATTACCAATACGACCACGGTGCTGACGATCAGGCCAAGCAGGATAAATGGTATCAATTTACCGATGATCAATTCCACCGGACGAAGGGGCGTTACCATCAATTGCTCCAGTGTGCCGATTTCTTTTTCACGGACAATTGCCATTGCAGTAAGAATTGTCGTTGTAATGAGAAGAATCAGCACCAGCACACCCGGGACCATAAAGTTCCTGCTGCGCAAAGACGGATTGTACCATGCTCTTGTTTCTGCGGTGACCCCTCCAAGACGGCGCAGGTCACCGACGATCGACACCAGAACATTTTGCGAATAGCGGTTGATAATCTGAACAACATAACTGGAAGCAATTGCGGTCGAATTTCCCTCGCTGCCGTCCAACAACACTTGCACGTCTACTGTTTCCCTCCGCAGTATCCTATCGCCAAATTTCGGCGGGATCACTAATGCCATCGCCGCTGTACCGTTATCAAGATATGATTGGATTTCCCGGTAATCCTCTGTGGAATATTCCAAAAAAAAGTATCCGGAATTGGTGAAGGACTCCGTGAACTTTCTGCTTTCGCTGCTTTTATCAAGATCACAAAGAACGAACGAGATATTCTTTACATCCAGTGATGCAGCATATCCGAGAAACACCAGTTGAAGAATGGGTGCAACGAAGACGAGCGGAAGCAGCCGTTTATCCTTGAAAAATTGGGCAAATTCTTTTTTTATCAACGCCTGAAGACGATATACTCTCATATCACACCGAATGATGTTTGAAACGTTTAACGCTGATGGCAAGGACAACGGCAATAAAAATGCTGAGGTAAACGATTTGTTCCCAAAATGCTCCGATCCCTACCCCTTTCAGGACGATGCCGCGCATCATGACTAAATAGAATTTTGCCGGCGTTACATTGGAAAGTATTTGCAGAAACAGCGGCATACTCTTGATTGGGAACATGAATCCGGAAAGGATCATTGTTGGCAGCATGGAGATTACCGTCGCAATCTGAAAGGCAACCTGTTGACTGTCCGCGATTGTTGATACGAGCAATCCTTGTCCCAGAGCGGCAATAATGAACAGCAGAGTCGCAAAGAAAAGCAGGATCAAGCTTCCCTTCACCTCTACATCAAAAAGGAAATAGGCGGAGAGCAGTACAAGCGCCGCCGCCACAAGCGATATCACCGTGTAGGGAAACATTTTTCCCAAAATAAGATTCACTGGATGGATCGGAGAAACGTCTATCTGTTCGATTGTGTTCCGTTCTTTCTCCTTGACGATTGAAAGCGCCGTTGCGATTACTCCGGTAATCGCGAGAATGAAAGCGATCAGTCCGGGAACAAGGAACTTGGCGCTTTTCATTTCAGGGTTATACCATATCCGTGCTTCGTAATTGACGGGAATAAAGCTTTTCCTTCCGATCTTGGCGAGATTTTGCAGAACGATTTTTTGTGAAAACTGTTGAGTCACAGCCTGAGCATACCCAATAATAGTCGTTGCCGCATTGGCATCCATGCCGTCCACCAGCAATTGAATGCTGGCCTGTCGGCCCGAAAGAATCTGCTGCGAAAAATCCGGAGGAATGACAAGCACCAGTTTCACCGTCCCGTCATCGATCAACGACTGCGCCCGGGAATAATCAGTCAGGTATTCCGTGTATTCGAAATAACCCGCCGTCACGAAACTATTGACGAGTTCTCTGCTTTGCGAACTTTTTTCCGCATCATACACCGCCATGGTAATATTCCGTACATCGAAGTTCAATGCATACCCATTCAACAGCAGGAGGACAGCAGGCACAAGCGTGAGAATCGCCAGCACTTTGCGGTCGCGGCGGATTTGGCGGAATTCCTTTTTGATGATCGGCAGCAGTTGTCGGAACATATTAACTTTTCCCCTCCCGTTGTTCCAGCAGATAGATGAAGACATCCTCCAGGGACGGGGTGATCCGGTCGATGGAGAGAACATCGATCCGGCTGCCCGAAAGCAATAAACGGATTTGTTCTTTCGCTTTCGATTCATTCTCCACATTCACATGGATACTGTTGCCAAAAATGGAGGTCTCCACCGCCCATGGCTGACCTTCGATCAGTTCAAGCGCGTCCACCACGTTCGTGCATTGCACTTCCAGAATCGGGTGTTTGATATAATTCTGTTTTAGTGCTTTCGGACTTCCGCCGGCAATGATTTTTCCTGCATTGATAAGAATGATGTCGTTGCAGTACTCCGCCTCTTCCAGGAAGTGCGTTGTTACCAGTACCGTTACTCCTTCAGCGGATAAGTCGTTGATCAGTTCCCAGAATTTCCTTCGCATCACAGGATCGACGCCGCTTGTCGGTTCATCCAAAAACACGATCCTCGGACGGTGCAGCACTGCACATCCGAGCGCAAGACGCTGCTTCCATCCGCCGCTCAGCGTTTTCGTTATACTCTCTTCCCTGCCGTGCAAATTGGCAATGTCCAAAACCCACTCCTTTCGTTCCCGAAGTCCGCTGTTGGACAATCCGTACACCTTCCCAAAGAAATCAATGTTCTCCCGAACAGTCAGATCTTCGTACAACGAAAATTTTTGCGACATGTATCCGATGGATTCTTTCACTTTGTGCGGATCAGAATTGATGTCATATCCGCCGACACGGGCGCTTCCTTCCGTCGACGACAGTAATCCGCACAACATGCGGATGGTGGTCGACTTCCCCGCTCCGTTGGCGCCGAGAAAACCAAAGATCTCACCCTGCTTTACTTCGAAATTGATGTGATCGACAGCAGTGAAATCGCCGAATCGTTTCGTAAGATTCTCTACTTCGATGGTGTTCATGAGGCATTCCGCACGGTCAATAAAGAGATAAAAACGTTTTCCAATGACGGTTTTACCGCCCGCCAGTCGGCAACTTCGATCGCGTTCTCCGCCAAATGCTGCAGCACCGCTTGCATATCCTGCGAGGCGGAGTTCACGACGATATTCAATCGGTCGCCGAATGCTTGCACTTCCTGCACCAGCGATAAATGTTTCATTAACGAAAACGCCCTGCGGATATCCGAACAGACTATTTCAACAATTTCTCCACGCATCACTTTTTTTAGGTTTGCCGGAGAATCGGTCATCAGAATCGTGCCATTATCCATCAATGCGACTCTGCTGCAGCGTTCTGCTTCATCCAGATACGGTGTTGTCATAACAATCGTGATGCCGGTTTTCAAGAGTGCAGAAAGAACCTTCCAGAAATCACGCCGGGATACCGGATCGACACCGGTGGTCGGTTCGTCAAGAAAAATAATCTCCGGTGTGTGAATGAGTGTACAGGCAAGAGCAAGTTTCTGTTTCATCCCACCGGAAAGCTTCTCCGCAAGGCGATCCCGGAACTTCGTTAACCGTGTGAATTCCAACAGTTCATTCCGCCGATCCGTATAGTTATATACCCCGTGGATCTCAGCAAAGAATTCGATATTCTCATCGATGGTCAAGTCGCCGTACAGCGAAAACCGCTGGGATAGGTAGCCGATCCGTTTTTTCACATCATCTTTTTCTTTCGATACATCGAATCCAAGGACTTTCACGTCACCGCTTGTTGGTCGGACAATGCCGCAAAGCATGCGAATGGTCGTCGTCTTTCCTGACCCGTCCGGACCGACAAGGGCAAACATTTCTCCGCGCCCGACAGTTAACGAAAGATCGTTTACCGCAGTGATCGCATCGAACTTCTTTATTACATTTTTAAGTTCCAGCGCTGGCATGATGTATTCTGAATTCACTTATACTTGTATTGTTTCCAATAACACATTATGGATATTTCGTTGCCTGGAAATAACGGCAAACGTGAGTGATCATAATTTTACCGTAGAAAGGCATCCGCCGGCATACCGGATTTTAGGTCGCCTTCCGGATTCTCAACTTCCAGTTTTACACCGAATACCAGTTTAGTCCGTTCATCCTTTGTCTGTACATTCCTCGGAGTGAATTCTGCGATAGGCGACACATAGACCACGGAAGCGGGATATTTTTTGTCCGGGTATGTATCAATACACACATCTGCCGCACCACCGATCTTCACCTTCCCTAATTCTGTTTCATTCACATAGATCATCAATTCCATCTGTTCCAGCCGGGAGATCCGAACCACGATGGTGCCGGTTCCGATCAACTCCCCCTCTTCTACAGGTTTATACGTGATCGTCCCCGGAACGGGAGCCAGGATATATGAATCAACGATCTGTTTTCTGATGAGATTCGCCTGGGCGCGGGCTTGATCTACTCTGGCTTTCGCTGCGTTCAGATCCTCCGTGCGGGCAAAGTGCTGCAGTTTTTGGAGGTTATGTTTTGCCGTATTGTATTGCGCTTGCGTCACCGTCACACGGGATTCTGCATCTTCGAACTGTTTCGCCGAGACAGCGTGCGTTGTATACAATTCTTTGATCCTATCAAAATCCGTTTTCGCCGTTCTATATCCTGATTCGGTCTGATGGACTGCCTCTTCTGCTGACTGTAGATCCTCCGAACGCGCGCCATTCTTTAAAAGCTGATACTGTGCTTCGGCAAGATCCACGCCGGCTTGCGCCTGTTGAAGAAGCAGTTGCTGCGTTTCAGTATCGATAACGGCAAGAGTATCTCCTTTATTCACTTTTGCTCCTTCTTGCACATGTAGACGAAGGATCTGTCCGGACACCTTCGACGCGACATTGACCTCCACCGATTCCAGGATCCCGCTCGATTCGATCATGCCGTTATTGTTTCCGCAACCGGCGAACTCAACAGCAGCAGAAAGAACTATCACTACTGCAATCCGTATTTTCCCTGCGGCAAATGCCGCTCTGTGATTGAATTTCATATTCTCCTCTTATAGGATATTCATTTCATATTTGACAAATTCTTTTCGTGCCTCTTCCGTTAACGCGCCTTCGAAAATAACGTGGAAGATGGTATACATCGCTTCCTTCGGCGAGAAGGCATGTTCTGCCAGTACATCCGGTGTGAGGATGTTTTGAAAACAGCTGGAGAGCATCATCACAATTACTTCATCATTGATATCATTTCGGAAGACATTTTCCTTTTTTGCACGACGGATCATCTCAATCATTTTGTTGACGATATGTTCATGACGAAATTTTTCCGCTTCCACCCAGATAAACGGAGCGAACCGTTTCATATCCATTTGGAACGATTTGCTCAATCCCCCGAACGTTTTTCCGATATACAAGATGAGTTCCGCGAGCCGATGAACAAACGGTTTATCCTGCTCCGAAATGCGTTGCACTTCCTTTTCGACTTTTCGTAACACCATCCAGACAATGGTTTTCACCAACTCTTCTTTGCTTGGGAAATATTTGTACATCGTTTTTTTGCTAATACCCAGATCTGCGGATAATTCATCTAGTGTTACTTTGTTGAAACCCATTTTAAAAAATCTGTTTTTTGCCAATTCCAGAATTCTTTCTTTGGGCTCATTTTCTTTCATTACTTCCATTTTTGCACCATTCCAATTCTACTGGATACTTTTATATTATTTATAGTTTCCTAGTGTATCAAAAAAAACCATTGAGACAATGGTTGTATCAGTTGAAAACTTTAATCGTATCTTCCGTTTCCATAATACGAGGATAATTCTTTTTTGTCAAGTATTTTTTCCTTTTCTAATAGCTCTCTTTTTTTGTAGGGAATTTTGAGGATTTAACATCCGCAATGTATGCTTCGAATGCAGTTCTTATCGTTTCAGACAAATTCGCATATTGTCGGACAAAGCGGGGACGGAACTGTTCGTTCATGCCGAGCATGTCATTAGTAACAAGCACCTGACCGTCGCATCCGGTACCGGCACCAATTCCGATGGTGGCACAGGAAACTGCTTTTGTTACTTTCGCAGCCAACGAGTCCGGAATCTTTTCGAGGACGATGCCGAATACTCCGGCTTTATCCAGCATTTTTGCATCTTCGATAAGTTGCTTTGCTTCAGCAGATTCTTTCGCCCGCACTTCATACGTACCGAACTTATAGATCGATTGCGGAGTCAAGCCAAGATGTCCCATCACCGGAATGCCTATATCCACCAACTGTTCAATAAGAGGAACGATCCTTTTCCCCCCTTCCATCTTCACTGCTTCAGCACCGGACTCTTTCAGCAGACGGCCGCAATTGCGGACCGCTTCCTTGATATCGACCTGGTAGGACATGAAAGGCATATCGGCAACTAGCATGGCACGTTTCACTGCCCGACGCACAACTTTTGTATGATAGATGATCTCATCGATCGTTACCGGAATGGTTGTTTCCAAACCTTGAAAAACATTCGCGACTGAATCGCCGACAAGAATAATGTCGATCCCCGCATCATCCAGCAGCCGTGCCGTTGAAAAATCATATGCCGTCAGCATGGCGATCTTCTCCCCTTTTTGTTTCATCGCCAGGACAACCTTCGTGGTGATCCGTTTATAGTCTGACGTTTGGGTACTCATAGGACCGCCTCAATGGTTTTTTCAAAATGGATATTCATTGCTTCTTCAAATCCTGTACGCACAATGGATGTGGTTTCCTCAAACGTTACGATACGGCCGAGAGCAGACGAAAGATCGATCGTTTTATTGTCGATATCGTTCATGATCTTCTCTTTGATACTGTTGTTCTCAACGTGCAGAATCTCAGCGAGCAGCCGGTGTTCTTTCCCCAACAGAATCGAACCATGCTGCAAAACTATTTCAGGAAATTGTTCTGAAGAAAACCGCCGCTGCGCACTTCCGACCAGTTTCTTTCCGTTGATCTGTACTTCATACCGTGCTGACGCAGAAAAGCATGGGATCGATTCTTGCTTTTTATAGAATGCTTGAAAATTCGGCTGAGAAGTCTCGTAAGCAACATCGGCACATAACTTAGACAGTCCAGCGACAAGCGCTTTACTAATCATCGAATACGTTTCCGTGATGCCCTTTCCCCCGGAGGCCATGACGATAGAATAGGTCAGTTCATTGGCATGCAATACTGCACGGCCGCCGGTGGGCCGCCGTACAATTTCGATCCCGAATTCAGAACATTTGTCTTTGTCGATATCCAGTTCCGATTGGTTGTATCCGAGAGAGACCGCCCATGGTTTCCATCCGTATAAACGAAGAGTCGGAGGAATTTCACCGCGCTGCAATCGCTGGGCTAGCGCGATATCTTGTTCCATATTTTGGGTGCCGGTGCAGAACCCGGATTCGATACAATGCCACAGCCGGTCGGAAGAATCGCTCATAGCCGTTTATTCCCCGCTCGAGGAATGCCGCCGGGCAGTAATGATGCCCCGTTTAGAAGCTTCAATAAAATCAAGAAGATTTTGAATTTCGAGTGTGATCGCCATTGTTGACTTGATCTTTTCCACACCCTGGCTCACGTTTAATTTGGAAAGATAGAGTATACGATATGCATCGTTCAACGCGTCGAGTGCTTCCTTCGAAAATCCCCGTCGCCGCAGGCCGATGATATTCAAACGCTCGAACGAAACTGGCCAGCCGCCGGCTATGATATAGGGAGGGACATCCTTCGGGATACGAAAATGCCCGCCGATCATCGTGTGTGCGCCGATGGTGACGAACTGATGGATTGCCGAGAGTCCGCCGATGATGGCATAGTCCTGGATTGTGATATGCCCGGCCATCTGCACAGAGTTGGCAATTATGACATTGTTGCCGATGACGCAATCGTGCGCAACGTGAACATAGGCCATTAACAGGCAATTGCTGCCGACAGATGATTTGAGATGCTGTTTTGCAGTGCCGCGATTGAGTGTGCAAAATTCGCGGATGGTCGAGTTGTCCCCTAACTCGAAAAGCGTCGGTTCATTTTTGTAGGAAAGGTCCTGCGGCGGAGTGGATACGACCGCTCCTTTATGAATCTTGCAATTTTTTCCGATGCGAGCACCGTTTGCAATGAGCGTGTGCGGACCGATATAGGTTCCTTCACCGATCGTGACATCATCCTCGATGATGGCATACGGATCGACGACAACGCCTTCCGCGATCTGTGCTTTGCCGCTGACAATGGCAGTAGAATGAATTTGCGTAGGCATAGGAGATTAAGAATTTGGAGTTTTCGGCCTGTCGACGATTGTCGCCATCATTTCCGCTTCACACACGAGCTGCCCGTCCACATATGCTTCGCCTCTCATCGTGCACACTTTGCTGCGCCGGTTCACCATTGTGAGTTCATACACCAGTTGGTCACCCGGCACCACCTGGCGTCTGAATTTTGCATTATTGATCCCCATGAACAACACCAACCGATCATTCGTGTCCGATCCGTCCAGCAGCAGAATACCCCCCGTTTGCGCCATTCCCTCGATAATCAACACTCCAGGCATTACCGGTGCACCGGGAAAATGCCCTTGAAAGAACTGCTCGTTCATTGAAACACTTTTTACACCGACACACCGCTCGTTTAGTTGGAATTCCACGATCTTATCAACAAGCAGGAAAGGATAACGGTGCGGGAGGATACGCTGCAATGCATTGACGTCGAATACGACTCCATGCTTCTTTTCATGTTGATACTTTTTGACAATCTTTTTCTGTTGATATAGCTTCCTAACGACCTTCGCGAACTCCACATTTGCTGCATGTCCGGGACGCGCAGCGAGGATATGCCCTTTGAGCGGAACACCAATCAGTGCTAGATCTCCGAGCATGTCCAGCAGTTTATGTCGCGCAGGTTCATTCTTAAATCGGAGCGCTTTATTGTTAATCGGCTGTCCATGTCCGCCCAGAAAGATCGATTCTTTAATTCCAAGTTTATCCGCCACTCGCCGTAATTCTTCGTCCGGCAGGTCCTGGTCCGCAATGACGATTGCATTATCCAGCGTTCCGCCTTTGATCAAACCAGCCTCTCGCAATTGTTCCACTTCATGAAGGAAGCAAAACGTACGGCACATCGAAAATTCTGGAATAAATTCCTGTTCGAGATTAAACAATCCTGTATGCTGACTTCCTAGCGCCGGATTGTTGTAGTCCACCATTACCGTCATACGGAAATCATCCGTCGGCAGCGCGACAATATGAACTCCGCGCTTCTCATCCTTATATTCTACCATTTGATCGATTACAAGATAGTCTTTCGGAGCATCCTGCATTTCGAATCCTGCTTCCTGAAGCACGTCCGCATACGGTTTTGCGCTTCCGTCTCCGACCGGCGGTTCAATGCCGTCCAGATCGATGATGATGTTGTCGATCAATAATCCAACGACAGCTGCAAGTACATGCTCCGTGGTATGCACTCGCACTTCGCCTATTCCGAGCGTTGTTCCGCGCGCAACATCGACCACATGGTCAACATCTGCGGGGATCTCCGGCGAGCCGCCGATATCTACGCGGCGGAACCGGATGCCGTAATTTTCCGGCGCGGGACGGAACGTCATGGTACACTGCGTACCGGTGTGCAATCCGACTCCGGAAAGGGAGACAGGCTTTTTGATTGTACGTTGTTGAACTAACATCGAACCTCCATCATTCAAAATACAGATGTTGCAGCATCTGCCGTATTCATTTTTTCAATTGAGCAATTTCTTTTTCAAGTCTTTCGACCATTTCTTTTAACTCCCGCATTTCCGTCAACAGATCCGGCAGTGAGCGAGACGCTGCTTCGATCTTTCGCCACTTTCCCGCTTCTTTCGCCGGGTATCCGGAATAGGTCATGCCCGCATGATCTAATGCCCGCGAAACTATAGAACCTCCGGCGACCTTGACTTCATCCGCAGTAAAAACATGTCCGGTAATCGCTACGGCGCCGCCGATCATATTCCTGTTCCCGATTTTAGTGCTGCCGGCAACTCCGCTGGATCCGGCTATGACTGTATCTTCGCCGACAATAACATTGTGAGCGATCTGCACGAGATTGTCGAGCTTCGTGCCGCGTTTGATCCGGGTCTCTCCGAGCGTAGCACGATCGATACAGGCGTTTGCCTGAACCTCAACATCATCTTCCAATACGACAATCCCTAATTGCGGGATCTTCTGATAGCTTGAATCTTTTTTCGGAGCAAAACCAAATCCATCCCCGCCGATTACCGCACCCGGCTGAATGATCACCCGATTACCGATGACACATTCTTCTCTCACTGTCACGTGAGAATAGAACAGACAATCGTTTCCGATTTTCGCGTTCCTTCCGACGACAACATGCGGATGGATGGTCGTATTGTCTCCAATGACAGTATCCTCACCGACAACGACGTAGGCACCGATCGAACAATCTTTTCCGATCCGGGCTGTCGACGCAATCACGGCGGTCGGATGGACACCTATTTCAACATTGATCTTCTTAGGTGCGAACTTTTCAATGGCAAAAACGAACGAGGTGTAGGGATCATCAAGTTTTATGAGCGACGGGGGAAGTTTCGAATACTTCGACGGATCAAAACTGCGGCTGACCAGCACACACGAGGCGCCGGTCATTTCGGCGTATTTCTCGTACTTCGGATTGGCGATAAATGCCAGCATGCCGCTGCCCGCCTCTTCGATCTTGGCAACACCAGTGATATTGATCGAACCATCGCCGATCACTTCACCCTCCAATAGTGCCGCTATGTTCTGAACTGTGATCATACAAACGAAAACGAGTCCCGAAAATTCAGGACTCGCTTGACTATTTTTGGAGTAAATTTTCGAGAACCTTCTGGGTGAGATCGTGTTTCGCGTTAGCGAAGAGCAGGAGCGTTGAACTGCTCCTATCTATGACGTAATCATACGATTCCTCATCCGCTACATCCTTCACTGCTTTGAAAATCTTTTCCTGGACCGGCTTCATCAGTTCGTTCTGTTTTGTGAACATCTCTCCGCTGGTACCGAATTTCTGATTGCGGAAATCGACAATCTTCTTGTCCAAATCCTGGAGTTCCTTCTCCACTTCCGACCGACGTTTGTCGGACATGATCAGCTTTCGCTTATCGTAGTCTTCCACTTTTTTTTGCAAATCGCCCGCCATCTGATTCAGATCTGCCTGCCATTGTGAGGCGATGGCATCCAATTGTTTCTGGGCATCCTGGGCTTCCGGCAGTTGTTCCATTATTGTGGCGGAATTGATAAAGGCGATCTTTGTTTGCGCTGCCGAGGGAAGCACAGAAGCAGCGAGCAAAGCGAGAATGAACACTGATTTCTTCATAGGGATCCTTATATGAAAGTGTCAGGCGCGGCATCACTTCTTTCTGCGAGCCGATCTCCCGGGAACGTAATGCAACGGCGGTTATTTAGCCCCGCGCTTCAGCATATCCAGCACTTTGTATGTATAATCGAACTGTGGATCGGCGTAGAGCACCGGTACTTCGGTTGCGCGATCCAATACGAAGGAAAGTTTTTGTTCCTTAGCAACCTTTTCGATCGCTTTAAACACTTTTTCCTGGATCGGTTTCATGATCTTATCGCGCTGGACTGCAAGTTCCTGTTGTTTTTCCTGGCGATATTGGTTCAACTTCTGTTCGTCCTCGACCAGTTCTTTCTGTTTCACCTGCTTGGTGGACTCGTTCAGCATGCTTGCCTGTTTTTGGTACTCTTCATATTTTGCCTGCAGTGCCTGACCGCGTTTTTCAATCTCATCCTGCCAGCCTTTTAAAATGCCTTCCAGTTTCGCCTGGGAATCTTTCGCTTCCGGCAACTCCTTAATGATCGTTTCGGAATTCACATAACCGATCTTCAATGCCGGCTGCTGGGCAATTGCTGCCACGGAACAAATGAGAAGAACAAAAAATAACTTTTTCACGATAACCTCTTTTGATTGATGTAAATGAATGATTGAAAAATTTTATACCGTATTAAAATCCGCGTCCAAACTGGAAATGGAATTTCCATCCTGCGGGGCTTTTAATGCCTGCATCGACATTGTCATACCCGTAACCGTAATCGAATCCCAGCAAGCCGATCGGGTTGATGAGCAAACGGGCGCCGAGACCAGCTGAGCGCTTCAGATCGAACATCTCCGATTTTGCCAGATTCTCCCAGGTGTTGCCTGCTTCTGCAAACGCTAGAAAGTAAATGGGAATTGGATTAAGTGCAACATTAAAACGAAGTTCCGCTGTGTGCTTCGCCATAGCGTGCGCAGGGATGTACTGTCCGCCGGCATTTACCGGCCCAATGCTGCGGTCCTCATAACCGCGCAGCGGTGTGGTAGCGATTTGTCCCAGACCGGTACCGCCCATGTAGTACGTTTCGATGTACGGAACGTACGAATCTTTTTTGTAGGGAAAAATCGCTCCCACCTGGGAACCAAAATAGAGCGCCACCCGTGAACTGTTGAGCACCGGCATATACCAATCCACAGAAAAGAGATGTTTATTATACTGTGCTGTTCCGGGTAATATCGGCGCTCCGGCAATTTCAGTGAAGAGGGAAATATTGCTCCCTTGAGTGGGGAATAACGGACTGTTGACACTGTTTCGCTGAATTACCTGCGAAATGCTTAGTTGACTGGACTGGCCTTGCTGATAGTAATATGAGGATCCGACATTTTGGACATCGAGTCTCTGGAAACGGAAGGTCCATGTAGCGCTGAAATAGTCATCCGGGAATTTGAAGCGTCGCCCGAGACTGATTGTTCCTCCCTGTTGATGAATTGAATAATAATAATCCTGTTTGGTATCGTACAAACTGAAACCGAATGAGGTCGGAGTATCGTACACCCACGGTTCGCGGAACGAGACGGAAAAGGTCCTATAGCGTGAACCTTCACCAAACTGCCAATCGAAGTTCAACACCTGCCCGCCGCCGCCCGAGAATGGTTCGGTAATATCAAAATTGTTAAACGTAAGGCCAAGCGCGCCGGTCGCACCAAATGCGCCGCTGTATCCAACTGATGCATTAAAAGTGTCGCTCGACTTTTCCTCCACTTCCAGTACAATATCGACATTTTTATCATCGACAAATTTCGTATCCGGTTTGATCTTTTCGGGATTAAAGTAATTCAGCACGGACAATTGACGGATACTGCGAATGATATTGGAACGGCTGAAATAATCTCCAGGGCGGACATAGAGTTCACGTCGGATCACCCGTTCCTGCGTTTTCGTATTTCCCCGGATCTCCACTCCTGCGATCTTGAACTGATTCCGTTCACGCACACGGATAGCGATATCGATTTCATTCTCTCCGATCTTATGCTCCTCCGGTTCGAGCTGCACGGTGAGATATCCGTTATCCAGATACATGGAGGCAACATCGGTCTGATCCTGATTGCCGCGGAGATTCTGTTCGAATTTCTCCATATCATACACTTCGCCGGGCAGGAATCCGAGCCGCTGCTCCAATGCTTCGGTCGGGAAGACGGTATTCCCTTCCCATGTTATGTTGCGGATCTTGAATTGCGGTCCTTCAAAGACCACGAGTTTCAGGATAATGTCTTCCTTGTCCTCGCTGAAGACAACGGAATCGGAAACCAATTCCGCATCGCGGAATCCGTTCTTCTTGTAGAACTCGACCAGTTTCTTTTTCGCTTCATCGTATTTCTTTCGTTCCAGTTTTCCGGAGCGCCAGAATTTCCACCAGGAGGTTGTATTCACATCCGGAAGTTCACTTTCCAGTTCATCATCCTCAAAATGGGTATTGCCGAAGAATTGGATCTCGCGCACTCGAGCGTCATAACCTTCGTCAACAGTAAATTTCAGTATCTTCCTTCCTTTTGACGATGCATCCGGTGCGTCGATCAGTTCGGATGAAATCTGCGCCTGCAAATATCCCTCTTCCTCATACGCTTTCTTGATAACCTTTGAGACTCTACTGATTTCCTGCGGTGAGATGATTTGTCCTTTGGTCAGGTTAATCTTCTTGTCAAGATCGTCCGCATCCAGTTCTTCATTGCCGGCGTATTCCACTTTTTCCAGCCGGGGAAATTCCTCCACCATAATCAACAGATAGACACCGTTTTCGATGAAGTTTTCCGCCTGAATATCCACATTCGCAAAGATCTTCAGATTCCAGAGCCTGAGGATCGCGTTCCGCGTCTGCTCACCGGGAACGGTGATCTCGTCACCGATCTTCAAACCGGAATTCCCGATAATTGCTGCCGGTTCGGAAAGTTTATTTCCTGCAACACTGATGCCGAGGATCTTATACTGCTTTTGCTGCAATCCCTGCTGTGCAAACAACATTCCGCTGACGCAGAGAAGCGCAATACCTATTTGTCGTATAGTCATTATAATTCGATTAGATTCCTGAAACACTTTTTAACAATCGGCGCACGTAGCTTTTGGAAGAAGATTTGGATGGGGATGTGATCTGTTCGCTGACCTTACCAAAACGGCGTTCGCGGGATTGAAAAGATTCTATAGCGCAATACAGTTCGTTCCGGCGAAAATCGGGCCACAGGATATCCGTTACGTACATTTCGGAATATGCCAGCTGCCACAACAGAAAATTACTTATGCGGAGTTCACCGCTGGTCCGAATAAGAAGATCCGGATCCGGGATGTTTTTTGTTGCCAAATGTTTTGTCACCGTTTCTTCGGTAATCGATTCCGGAGCAAGTTTCCCTGCCTGAACGAGTTCCGCTATTCGTTTTATACCGCCCGTGATATCCCACCTGCCGCTATAGCTTAACGCCAGAACCAGTGTCAGTCCGGTATTGTTCTTAGTCAATTCGATCGCATCCAGGAATTCGTCCTGCGCATCCTGCGGCAGTGCACCAAAATCTCCGATCGTTTGCACGCGCACATTATTGTTATGCAGACGGTCCCGTTCATCCCGTAAGGAACTGACCAGAAGGCGCATCAAAATGGAGACTTCCTCTTTGGGGCGGCTCCAGTTTTCCGTTGAGAACGTGTACAGGGTAAGATATTTCACACCGAGCTGTCCGCATGCTTCGACAATATCCCGCACGGAATTAACTCCTTCGTGATGACCTGCTACGCGCGGTAATGAGCGTTTCTTTGCCCAGCGTCCGTTCCCATCCATGATCATTGCGATGTGAACAGGAATATTGCCGTTCTTTTGCAGATGTTCCTGCAGTTTCCTGTCTTGGCTCACCGTTCGAGCCGAACCTTTTGCCAACGAAAGCTCCGAAAATGTTCAAAAAATGAAATGTACCGAGCGGTACATTTCAAAAACCTTGATAAGATACTCTTTTCCCGAGAGAGAATCAACGGATTTAGACGGCTTTGATGCAGTGAAGTTCCTCACTATATTCAATTGTATGGGAAAAAACTTGAAACTCATTGTGATCGGCGGTGGAGCCGCGGGAATGATCGCTGCCTGGCGGGCTTCCCTATCCGGCTCGTCTGTCGTCCTCCTGGAAAAAAATCCGCATCTCGGCATCAAGATTCTCATCTCCGGCGGCGGCAAATGCAATATCACAAACGGCAGTGACATAAAGACTATGTTAAAGCAGTTCCAAACGAATGAATCCCGTTTTCTGAAGTATGCCTTTCATGAATTCTCCAATACCGATCTGGTGGAACTGCTTCATACCGAAGGGATTGAAACATACACCCGCGACAACGGAAAAGTTTTTCCAAAGAGTCATGATGCGGAGGATGTGGTGTCAGCGCTTCGCAGATTAATGGAAAAAGAAGGCGTAGAGATCCGTCTTCAACAACCGGTGAAAGAGATCCGTCCGCTCGACGACGGAACGTTCACCGTCATCTCCGGCAAGCGAATTCACATCGCAGAAAAAGTGATTGTTGCAACGGGCGGAGCATCGTATCGCAAAACCGGAACAACCGGCGACGGATACCGGTGGATGCAAGATCTCGGCCACACCATAGTGCCAGTCCGGCCCGCACTGACTCCGATCATACTCTCACCTCTGCCTGCATCCACCTGGCAGGGAACACCAATTCGTGATTGTGAACTTTTAGCACTGTGCGGTTCATCGATCGTTTCCCGGTGGAAAGGAGATGTGTTGATCACGCATTTTGGTATATCCGGACCGGCCACGCTGGAGGTAAGCCGCAAGGCATTTCTGGAATTCGAACAAGGGAAAAAGGTAGATATGTGCGTCGATTTTTTTCCTGAATACACTCCAGAACAGTTGAATGAAAAGATCGTCGATGAAATCAAACAGAATCCATCACGCAGTATTTTAACATTCATCGAACAATTGGTGCCTCAACGGCTGGCGGAATATCTTCTGACAGTGGTCTCCGTGCTCTTTGCAAAGAAACTGAACCAGATCTCAAAATCAGAACGGACTTCAGTGGTGAAGACATTGAAACAGTTGCCACTGGGAACGGTAAAAGACATTCCGCTTGACCGTGGAGAAGTGACCGCCGGCGGAGTTGCGTTGAATGAAGTGGATTACACTTCAATGGAATCCAATATCCAGAAAGGTTTGTATCTCTGCGGCGAGATACTTGATATTGCGGGACCGGTCGGCGGTTACAATCTGCAGGCGGCATTCTCCACAGGGTTTGTTGCGGGGAATCACGCAGGAAGCTGTAAATGATTCTATCCCTGCTGATATGAACCCTTTTGTTTATAAAATTTTCGGGGAAAAAATATGGAGAATATCGGCAATAGCAATATGTTTTCTGTAGAGAATAAATTCTGCAAAGAACCAGAGCGATTGGACAAATTCAACATGACTTTTTTCCTGAATACAGATGCAAACAGCAACAACACCGCAATCAACGATTTCTTGCAAATCCATACAAATCACAGTATCTTAATCCGGTAATCATGTCGGACCAATGCTCGTCCGACATTTCATTTTAGAACAAGAACACACCGAGATGTCGAAAAAAATCTGTATTGGAATTCTTGGCGGCGGCCAGTTGGCAAAGATGTCAACGTTGGCAGCATCGCGTTTAGGCTTCGACATTTCCATCATGGAAAAAGAGATGCGCTCGCCCGCCGGCCAATTGACACACCATGAATCAATCGGCTGGGTGGATGATGAACTGGTTCTGAAATCTTTTACACACCATTGCGATGTGATCACACTGGAGAATGAATTCGTCGATCACCACCGTATTGAATTCATCGAACAACTCGGGAAAAAAGTATTCCCATCTTCCGCAACCATCGGATTGATTCAGGATAAGTTGCTGCAGAAGCAGACGTTGCAAAAGACCAACATTCCCGTCCCGGAATTCATAGAAATTATGGAAGACTTCCGGTATGACGAAATTGTCGCTAAACTGGGAACGCCTTTCGTGTTGAAATCCCGGAAAATGGGATATGACGGATACGGCAACGCGCTGGTCAATTCCGAAAAGGAATATTCCGAAGCTGTATTGCATCTCTCCAACCGCCATAACAATCTCATGGCGGAATCATTCGTCAAATTCTCCATGGAACTGGCGGTGATGGTAGTGCGAACTTCCCGGGAGATCAAAACATATCCCGTCGTACAAACGATTCAAAAGAACCATATTTGCCATACGGTGATAGCACCTGCAGAAATTTCCAAAGCGATAGCAGCGAAGGCGGAATCTGTCGCTATAGAGTCAGTGCAGGCAGTAAAAGGATTCGGCATCTTCGCCGTAGAAATGTTCTTGACCGAAGACGGTTCAATCATCGTCAACGAGATGGCACCGCGTCCGCATAATTCCGGTCATTACACGATTGAAGGGTGTGTCACTTCACAATTCGAGAATCATATCCGCGCTGTGATGGAATTGCCGCTTGGTTCAACAGAAATGATCAAACCTCACGCCGTGATGATTAATTTGCTCGGCAAACCCTTTCCTCAAAAGAAAATGGAGACATACAGGACGGCTCTTCAGCATCCCAATGTGCACCTGCATATTTACGGAAAAGAGAGTTCACGCAACGGCAGAAAGATGGGACATATCACTATCATCGGCGACAATCTGAAGAAGATCCTGAAGGAAGCGAACGAGATCGAAGAGCAGATCAGTTTATAGTCCCTCTCACTGCCAAGATTTCAAAGAATATTTTTATCTAAAATTGAGCTTGGAATGTCTATGAAAAAACCTGTTGTTGGAATCATTATGGGAAGCGATTCCGATCTCCCCACCATGCAGGAAGCGGCGTTGGTGCTGGATGAATTCGGCGTCCCCTTTGAAATGAAAATTACTTCGGCGCACCGCACGCCGAAATTCATGTCGAGCTATGCCTCCGGTGCACAGCGTCGTGGAATAAAAGTGATTATCGCCGGTGCCGGAGGTGCTGCACATCTTCCTGGAATGTCCGCTTCACACACGCCCCTGCCGGTGATCGGCGTACCGATTAAGACGCGGTCGTTGGACGGGATCGATTCATTATTATCTATTGCACAAATGCCCGGCGGCGTTCCTGTTGCAACTGTTGCGATCGGCGGCGGGAAAAATGCAGGATTGCTGGCGGTGCAGATGCTGGCAATTCACGATACTGCTTTAATGAAAAAGATGAGCGCGTTTAAAAAGAAATTAGAAAAAGAATCTCTTGGTAAGAATAAGAAACTGGTTCGCAGAAAGTAAGTGAACGGTTTGTAGATTGTTGTAAAACAGTTATTGGCTATTCACGGGATGAGAAGATTGTTACGCATTTAAATAAACGAGATTACGGCCAGCACCTTCTGGCTTTGCCAAAAACATTATACCACACTTCATTTTTCCATACCACAGTCCTTTTCCCTCACATTAATTATTTTCTCGACATACATTCAGAATAATCGAATTTGCCACAATGGTGTATCCACCATTGTAGCATAATTATAGTGTGCAAAGATCTTGCTCATACCAAATATTAAAATCCATGGCGCCTAATCAATATCAGGAAATTAGTTCCGGTAGTTTCTTCAACCTTAAAACAGTGACGAATACAGAATATTCCTTGAAGATTTCTTGATTCGAGTTTGAGACTCCCCTTGAAGGTGATTCGAATTCTGTGGTGGGTAATAAATGCTTGAAAAACGAGAACTGTTCGTCGGATATTTCATTTTGTTTGTACCGCGCCTAACATACTTAACCATTTTTCCCTGAAAAAGTCTGAATATCATTTTTAAGATTACTTCTCTGTTATTAATAAAAAAAAGCTTTAAGATATTTTTATCTCCTATTAATAAATTTTAAATCAGATACTTTTATCGCGATTGACAGCAGATAATAAATTATTTATTTTTAAAATAGTTCATGTATATAATTTGTTGCCACAACAAATATTAAATAAATATGAACTCACTTTTGCATATCCTACCTAAGGTATTCCTTCCTGCAATTAGAATAATAATTGCAATTATTTTTATTTTATCTGGATCATTAAAATATTTAGATATTAACGCCTTCCAAAATTCCATTAAAAGTTTTTGATATTTTATTTTTCATTGACCCAATATTTGTTTCGATTCTTATACCAGCCTTAGAAATAGTTTTGGGTTTCCTGCTATTGTTTTCATTTAAAATAAGAATGACTGTCTCTTTAATTTTGGTACTTCTGAGTTTATTCACATCAGTTTTACTTGCACAAATAGATAACAATACTAATATTTCATGCCAGTGTTTTGGGTTTTTAAGTGATGGTAAAATTACAACAGCAACGATATGGCGAAATGTATTTTTGATTTGTTGCAATATTTTTATTTTAGCAAATAGTGGAGAAATACCGAATAAAATGCAGTTAGTTCAATCCATGCGATATTTTTTCATATTATTTATTTTAACACAATCTCTAGCCTTATCTCTTGAAAACAAAATCCTTAAAGAAAGGCTTTTGATTTTAACGTCTGGATTAGAACTAAAACCTGGTGACGAAATAGATGAACTAGTAGTTTTTTCAGATCAACTGGATACTAACATTATAAAGCCAAATAATAGTAAAAAGAAAATCATAATATTTGCTGTAAAGAAAGATTGTTCATTTTGTAAAGAGAATTTAAAGCCGTGGAGGAAAATTATTTTGATGGCCAAGAAAGAGACATACAATGTTGTAATAATTTCACCAGATTCAATAAATATTCTAAAAAATTATTTACAGGAATACAATTTAAAATACGATTACTTGTCTGCGTCAAATAAAGAATTAATGACAAGGTTAAAGATAAAATCAGTTCCACAAACTATCTTCATAGTGAATGGAATTGTAAAGAAAGTATTGCGTGGAGTTTTGACTTCGGAAGATGTTGATGTCATTTTTAGAAATATTAACTATTCTCAATAAAAACATTTTGAAGGTAATATGCATTCAAAATATTTGTCCTTTGCGATAATTATTGTTTTAGCATTCTCAGTTATTCAACTTTCTTCTTCAAATTCTACATTTAGTGAGACATTGCAACCTTGTTGCAATCTTGATTATTGTACTTCGTTGGATATGAATTGTGGAGACTATACAAGCGCACAGTTTTGGGAATTTGATTGCTCTGACCAAACTATAACCTGTAGACAATGTGTAGATTACACAGTATCTGGCTGTTTATGTTCAGGAGGAAGCCAAAGATGTAAAGAAAACAATGGAAGTTATTATTATGGAAATCACGTTTCTTGCAGCACGAGTAAGTAAAAACCAAATATCGAATATGAACATACAAAAATGTAATAGTGCGCAAAAGTTTTGTGTCGTGTAAAATAATATTGTTAGGTGAGTTTTTTAGTTGGTTAAAGTGTAACAAATATTCTCTTTTTTATGAAAAAATCCAGCAAGTGGATATATATTATTATAATTATAGTTTTCCACACTCTTTTATTAAAAGGGCAATGGATTTCTCAAAAAGGTAGTTTGCCATCATTTTTAGGAGGACTTAAAATTGATTCATGTGATTCATTAACTGCGGTTGTTGCGTTATCTCCTTCAATGATACTCCGATCCCTTGATGGCGGAAAAGTATGGTCAAAAATAGGATCATATAGCGCAATTGATATTTCCATGGTAGATAGTTCTCATATATGGATTGGCACATTACAAGGAGATATAATGAGCACTACTAATGGTGGCATAGAATGGATTAGACAATTCCATGATCCGACAATAACAACGTATATCATTTATATTAAAATGTTTAGTTTAGGTAGCGGAGTTGCAGTGGGAGAGGGGTTGACGGGTACGTTACCTTTAGTCGTATTACAGACTAACGACGGTGGTATTCATTGGACTTCAGTAAATGATTCTGCATTTGGTGGTTACTCAGCCGACGCTTGGAGGCGCTTACAATTCAGTTCACACTCTACCGGATATGTTTGGCCTTATGGAAAAGATATATCCTCATTATGGAAAACAATAGATGGAGGTGTAACTTGGAATAATTTGCATGTTCCAGGAAATCTTCAAGTATTAAGATTTTATGATGATACTTTTGGCATTGCATGCTTTAATAATGCTCCAACTACGACGGGTCTCTCTATCCGGCGAACAATTGATGGGGGAAATACATGGGAAGTTCTTGTTCCCATATTTAATGGTTTTTGGGGAACTGATTTTGAGTTTTGTCCTAACGATGCAAAAAAAATTTGGTTTACTGATAATCAAAAATTATTTTTTAGTGTAGATTCTGGAAGATCTTGGGATGAAAACTTTTTAATTAAGGGTACTGATATTATCTTCACCGATTCTTTGAACGGATGGGTGATTGGTAACAATGATATCATACATACACAAAACGGTGGTTTGTTATCAATTCACGAATCAGATAACTCGAATCCACTAAAAACTTCTTACATGTTATTCCAAAACTATCCAAACCCATTTAATCCTACAACGACCATTAAATATTCTCTATTGCAAGATGGTGTCGTACAATTAAGAGTATATGATATGCTTGGCAGATTAGTGAATGAATTAGAAAATAAAACTAAACGTTCTGGAGATTATTCTGTTGAATTTAATGCAGACAAATTATCCAGTGGAATCTATTTTTATAAATTAAATTATGGAAATAATATCCAAGTAAAACGAATGGTTTTTTTAAGATAATACGGTTGATCTAAATCCCAATAACTATTTCTTTCCGTACATAAACATCAACGGCCGCCACACCCGCTTTGCCCAGGATTGTTCATTGTGCGAACCCAGAGAATCCAGCGTATATTCCAGGTCCTTTCCTTTCTTATATCCTTTCGACTTTAAGATCTCCGTCATCCTTTTATATCCGCTGATAAGTTCCTTTTCGCGGCCGCCGCAATCGAGATAGATCTTTATGTGTTTTTTACTGCCGGTGTATTCGCGTACTTCTTTCAGCGTTTTTTCATTGTCAAACCAAAAAGCGGAAGAAACGCAACCCGCCATGCCGAAGACTTGGGGGTGTTTCCAGACAAATAATAAGGACGACAAACCGCCGAGTGATGAACCGATGACTCCCGTATGTTCCCTGCCCGGCTTTGTTCTATAGGTAGAATCAATCAGCGGTTTTACGACACTAATCACAAAATTCATATATGCTGTTCCCAGATCCGTGTCGGAATATTCCGGCAATCGGTCCGGTGAGTTATAGATGCCAACGACGATAATCTCTTCGATTTTCTTCATCTTAATAAGGCTGTCCGCCACTTCATCCACCCGCCAGTCGTGTCCGGTAAATGCTGTGGAAGGGTCGAAAATGTTTTGCCCGTCGTGCATGTACAGTACGGGATAGAATTTCTTCGGGTTCTTCTCATAGGATGGTGGTAACCAAACGATAATATCCCTCGCATGAATGAGTCCTTCGCCCCGGAGCTGTCGATGATAATCCACTTTTCCTCGAATGGCCTGTTCCGGTTTTTTCGGTAGGATAGAACGTTTCCAAAATAAAGGGCGGAGAATCACTATGGTGTCTTTCGTTACTTCAATGAATGTGTTTTGCGGAATTGCACTGCTGTCATATATCGCTTCCGATTCCCAGGAACCTGCAGTCACTTTGAATTCCAGAAGTGCACCTTTCTTCACGGATACGGCAATTTTCCAAAGAGAATCGTTCACTTTCTTTAATGCAACAGCAGAAGGATTCCAGTTTCCGAGTTCCGGAAGGTTCCCTGCGATAAACACTGTATTTTGCGAATCGCGCGCATCACCGGTCAATTCAACTGCAATCGTCACGTTCAACATTTGTGCGCTTGCACAATGAACAAACAGCATCAGCAGTATTCCGGACATTCTCATAAGTATTTTGCTGTTGTGACTGTGAAATGATAGGAAATTATTTCCCGTTATCCAAAAATAAAAAATCCGCCCTGCAGGATGCAGGACGGATTGTTGGATATAGGAGGAGGTGTTGCTGTTGTGTGCGATAGATTATTTCCGCATTTCAGAGATAGAAGCGCGTAACAGACCATTTGCATACTTGGTGTTATGAATACCTTCGCTCAGATCATGCTCTAACAGGAAATAATTCCAGATTGCGCCGGCATGCCGGGCAAGAACTGTTTTGCCTGACTTCGGTGTATTCGCAACTGTATCAACCCATCCTTGAGCAACAAGAAGTGTTCTCAAAGTGTCCATGTTCGCCTTCACTTCAGTCATTTTACCGTTATAATCCAGCGATGTCAGCGGTGCTGCGCTATGGCAATCAGTAATATTGCAACCAGTGAGGTTATCGCCTTCTTCTTCATTGCCGATCATCATGGTATGGCCGCCGGTCAAATCGCCAGCTGCATCAGCCATATGACAAGTTTTGCAACCGTCAGTTTTCAGTTTTGCTGCGTTGGTATGCGGCGAATTATTGTAGGTGTAACCGGGCCATTCGAATCCGCCCTCTCCCATCAACACTTGTCCCTGCACGCCGTAATGTGAATACCAGCGGGAAGGAATTTTAATGGAATCTGTTGCGCCAATTTTGGCAATATCCAATTTTGTTGATTGAGTGCGGGGATGATGGCACGATACGCAAAGGTTACCCTTGCCATAATCAAATGTAGCATCTGCCACGCCTGTGATATTGGAGAACAGCGTAACAGGAGCAACTGTACGGAGCGAGAAATCTCCGTTCTTGTGCGGTGAATGGCACGCAAAGCAACCGACCGGTGTCGTGTTGTTGTTCGCAACCAGCGTTACGCCGAGTTGTTTTTTCACATAACCTTCAGTGGTATGGCATTCTGCGCAACTGGTTCTATTTTCGAATGCGGTTCCGCCGACAGCATGTTTGGATTTTGCATATTGGAACGTTGCAGCTGCTTTATACAGCGTTGTATCCGTATCCGGATTATGACACGTAGCGCACTTTAAATCCGCTTTGAAGCCTTCGAAGTACACAAAGCCTGCGTCTTGTCCTGCAGAGCCTGTTGCACCGTCTTTACCTGCCGGTCCTGCAGGACCTTCGCAAGCAACGAGACCGAAGAGAGCGATAACGGTTAGAACAGTTAAGATGTTTTTCACTGTTTTAACTCCTTTCATTAATGAAGTGTGTTGTTCCTTTTTAGTGAATATTGGCTTACCGTTAATTGAGATAAGTCAAACTTGTTTTAAAAACTACCATTTCATCGGCAAATTATGTGCCGAAGAAAAGAGGCAAAAATGTTGAATTTTCCCACATGGCTCCGTTCAATTTCTTAAGGTTGCAACTGATTCTTAAAGTAATTTTGCATTAATGAGAGCATGAAACGACAAAATGCTCTGTATTCATTGGAGAAAAATCATACTAAAGTCTCTGATAAAACAAAAAAGTCCTGATTTAAACAGGACTTTTTCGTTCGCTTACATCGATATGAATTTAGAAAATGCATAGGCATTAATCTATCGTTTAATCAATTTTCCCATTAATGTGTTTTGAAGGATTGATGATAGCCATACTTGCGTTAACAACTGCACCATGACATGACGAACAATCCGCCGTTACCGAAACGAAAGTATGTCCGGAAACAGGAAATGCTTTTTCCTTAGTGGTTGATTTTGTCGCATCTCCGTGACAAGTACCGCACGCAACCGCAGTACTCGAAGTATCGGTCCAGGTCATGGTACGATTGAGATTGCCACCGTTGAAATTACCGTGACAGTAAGTATTGGCACACGATACGTTGGACGCATTATAGATCGCATTGGAACGATACATCGATAGTGTGGTATCGAACCGTACTTCTGCCTTCGAATCAGAACCAAGATGTCCGGTTGCAGCAACTGTTGAAGGAACCGCATGGCATGTAGAGCATGCGACATCAGCACCGAGTGTTCCCTGCGTTACATGCTTTTGATGCGCTCCCACAGTTCTGATTGTGCTATTCGTATTTCCCAGCAGATCCTTCCATTGCACTTCCACATCGCTCGCATGACACGTTCCGCAATATTCCGGTCCATTTGGTTTTGAGTGGCAGGTCAGACAGGTTTGCCCTGCGGTCCCGCCATCATACGCAAAGCCGTGGCAGCTTTTACATGTTTGTGTATTCCATCCATTATTTTGCAGGAGTTTCTGGTGGGACTGTTCAGATGCTGCATTTGCAAAACCAACTCCATGAACGGAAAGGTTTCCCTGCGCAGGATTCTTATCGTCCTGCACTTCACTGCAGCCGACCAGCATCAGACCGAAAATCAAAACGACGAGAGGAGTAAATTTTTTCATTGTACGTTCGCTCCATGACAATATCCGCAGAAGTTCTGACCGGCTTTTCCGTTCGGCCGTGCATTCGCATCCGTGTGGCAGACAAAACAGTTGGAAGCTGCATCGTCATGCCAATCACCCTCCGCATCCCTCATAAATCCTATGGCATGTGTCTTCGGGTTCGTTCCCTTTATCCCATCGTTGTCTGCATGGCAGGTGATGCAGGTTGGATCGCCCCCTTGAGTGTCGTGGCACGACGCGCAGCTTTGAATATCGCGTTTTGCCAGAGTTGCATGCATCCCGCCGCCGGAGCCGACACCGAATGTCGTGAATCCAAATTGTTCATGGCTCGTTGGTACAGCGCCGCCTAAGGCTGCGCTGCCGTTCATGTGGCAATCACTGCAAAAGGTCTGCTGTCGGTGACAGGTCTGACAGTCGGCAGAGCGTCCTTTCGCGTCGATGCCGTGTGTAAATTTGTAGTTCAGATCGTGAACATTCTGTGCAGCCATTGCCGAGGGGGCGTCATTCCCGAATTTCCGCGGAGACATCATACCGGTCTTTTCGAACTTCGAGAGTTTCGTCAGATTTGTTCCATCGTGACATTCCATGCAGGTCGATTCTGTATGGCAGCTTTGACAGTTTGCATCGAATGTCCGTCCGTTCATTACACGGGAATGTTCACGTTTAAAATTCGCCACAGTATGCGAGGCAGGGCGCAGTGCCGTAAGATTTGTATGGCACGCTTCACATTGATTGGATGCTTTCACGTTGTTATGGCAAGTGTTGCATGTTGCCATCGAAGGATTGTTTGACGCTTCAGCAAAATCCGTTTTATCCATACCGGCGTGACAGGTGATACATTCCACTTTCTGATCCACCACATGTTTTTGATGATCAAAGAGAATCTCTCTGACCGGATTCGGTAGTGCAACAGGATTGTTCTCATCCGTATGGCAGAATCCGCACGTTTCGTTCACTTCTTGTTCGTGGCAGGATTGGCACTCCGTGTGTGTTGGCAGCATCTTTTCGGATGCGTTTTGTGTCAGTTTTTCCGGAGTATGACAGGAGGAACATTCGATCCCTGCCGTGGCATGTGTACTGTGCGAAAATTTCAGCACTTGTTTTTTGTCGACTGGCGCATCGTCGCTTGCCACAGCACTGCTGCGGTTGATAAAGACCAGCGCGATCATGGCAGTAACAATAGAAGCTATCAGGAGGCTTTTTTTCATCATAACCAATTCAATTGTTCGCTGAACCAATAGTTCAATTTAAGGAATATACGCATATCACTTTTATACTGCGGATTGCTCATCCATTGCACCTGCAAGTCCGAGGAGAGTAATCGGTCCGGACGATAGTTGACGCCGACGGTCCCGTTCACAACATCACTGGACGGGTCATTCTTCGAAAGTTTGTATGTCGCATATCCAATTGCGCACATCGGAGTCAGTTTCTGATCCATCATCGGATAAACCGCTTGAACAGATATTCCGTTCAGCTCTCCTGCATATCCAAAATTCTGCGTATAGACGGCAGAGAACATGTCATACGTCCCCCCCACGACCAATCGCTGGCTATTGTCGTCCACATACTCAACATTGGCAAACCGCGCATAGACAAACGTTTTTGCGAGCGGCCTGTATTCCACCCCCCCTTCGATCTCTTTTGTGCTGTTGATATTAAACACCGAGAAGATAGAATTGTATGCCACTCTCGGTTGTCGATAAATATATTCCGCCGTCACATTCAGTTCCGGCATTATACCCACGCGGGCGAACGTTTGCAATTTGGAGATCTCTTCAGAATGGAAATCAAAATCCGTTTTTGCCTGTACGGTGAATTGTTTTTCAAGCTGATATTCCACATCCAACGATGCCAATTCCTCTTCATTCGGCCGGCTGTTGACAACTATTGAATAAGGATTGAAAAGTGAATCCAACCGAAGCGCCGTATACGGTTTGCGCTGCCAGCGTTTGTTCATGTAACTGAGTCCGACGATCGCTTCTTCCGTCGCCGCATACGTTACCTGTCCGCCGAACAAACCATTCGTGCCGATATAGTTCTTCCTGATGTCGCGTGATTGGATCACATTGGAACCTCCATACCCGGTCACTGCCAGGGTCCTATCCAGGAACCGAGCCGTACCGGAAACACCATCGATCAATCCGTTGCCAACACCCGCAAAAACAAATTGGCGGCCTGCAGTGACATCTGCAATGCCGCCTAGATTCTTCATCTTCAATAAAAAGGAATTGACGCGTAACTCTGGATCGGTCTCGATGCTGGAGCCGAAATCGTTCGACACCATCGCGTTCATGTTGAAGGTATAGGTTTCCGTTGCCGCATTCACATAAATATTCTCATATGCTCTGAGCAACATCATCTTCGCCTGTGCAGAATCCCTTCCTTCAAATCCATAGACCGACGTTGTCAACCGGCCGGTCATCAGCTGCGCCGAAGCGCTGACCGAGAGCAAGACGAGACCGATGTAAAGTTTGCGTATCATCATTATCCTTTCGGCATCGGATGTTTAATTTCCTCGAATGATTTCTTGAAATCAAAATCCTTAACGGGATGCATCTTCGGTGTATGGCAGGTGACGCACAGTTTTTCTCCGCCGTTCAGTATCATGCCTGCGGCAACTGCTTTTTCCTTATTCTCCGGCTTGTTATGAATAGCCTTATATCCAGATGCTGCTCCGTGGCACGCTTCACATTGAACGCCCAATTCCGGCTTGAATGATTTATCGGCTGCTTCGCCGTAACCGGTGGTATGGCATTCGAGACATTCTTTTGCTGCGGTCGGGTCGCCTGCGATCTTCTTCGCCGCTGCAAATTCTTTTGCTTTATCGCTTTTCAACACAGTGAATGCTTCAGCATGTTTTGATTTTTTCCAGACTTCCACCTGTTTCCCTTGTTTCGGAAGATTATGGCACGCACAGGTATTCACACCGACAAATTTATTTTGTGCAATCAGCGGAAGGGCAAAGATGAAGAGTATTGCAACAAGCGTATATCGTTTCATTTGATGTCTCCTTTAAAGTGTGTTGTGAAGATAAGAAAACTAGGAACAAATTGACAAATGATGTGCCGAAAAATAAGAAGATATTTTCCTCAAATTTTGCGTTCCACAGGCACATTCCTTCCTACGTATGAGAAAACGCACAAAATCTACTTGCAGAGGTAAGAAGGAACCGGATAAATTCGTCTTCAAAGACTGATCGATTTTACTCTCTACTTCCCTTTCGATTCTATCCTCCGGATGTAGAAAAAGAGTGAAACAGCAAGTACGGTAATAATCAGTGTCGACACACCCAGTCCTTTGCGGCGGAAATAATATTCATCGATTGACTGTTGCGCTTCACCTTGAACCAATTCCGCTACCGAGATCCCCTTGGAAACGACCTCGCGGAATTTCTCTTCATTAAAGGAATGCACGAGGGTCTTAGACTGCAAGTCTGCTTGATGGGCATCGCGTAATTTGAATTTCGCTTCCGCCACTTCCATCCCTTTCTGTTCGGCAGCCGTCAACAGTGTCTCAGCGACCTGCTGATGATAATGAAGACTATCAATCATTGAACGCATTGTTTTTGCGACAGCAAATCCTTTGACATTGTTCGTTTCGCTGTGGCATCGGATGCAAACGGCCCGGCCGCTTGTTCCTACCAAATCGTCCGTCGCATGGAGGATTTCATGGTTGCTGTGGCACGTTTCACATTCCGGCAAATTCTTTTCATCGAACGCTTTTTTATGCGGACTGGCAGAGAATAATTCTGCATTTAATGCATGGCAGGTGCCGCATACTTTGGAGATTGATTGTACTCCCGGCGGTACGGCACCGTGATTACCGTGGCAATCGTTGCACGCAGGAGCCGAAAGATCTTTTTTAACCATCAGTGCATTGCCATGGACGCTTTTGGAATATTTCTCAAATTGATCGACCGGTATTTTATATTCCTTCATATACTCTTTATTGCTGTGGCATTTTGCACATGTCATCGGCAGGTTCGCCGGATAGATGGTGGAACGAGTATCGCTGACGGAACGGATGCCGTGACTGCCGTGGCAGCTGGCACATTCTGCAACTTTAACATCACCTTTTCCGTGCTTCATTCCATGAACACTTGTCTTATATTTCTCCATCTGATCAACAGGAAGCGACGGATTGTACGCACGCATGAACGTTGCACTGGAGTGGCATTCCGAACAAAGCTTGGTAACGTTTGCCGGATAGACAGGCGACGCAGGATTTTTCACACTTACAATGCCATGCGAACCGTGACAGGTGGTGCATTGCGCGATGTTTTCTTTTCCGGTGAATGAAGTCCTTGCATGAACACTTGTCTGCAGTTCTTTCCATTGGTCCGTCGGAAGTGTTGAACCATATTTTTTCATTTTCTCTTCAGAACCATGGCACGCAGCGCATGCGGCGGATATTGCATTACCTTTCGGCACACCGGCGTATCCTGATTTTTTACTCATCGCAATATCCATGTCATCCGATTTCGCATCGCCGCCATGACATGCCGCGCACGATATCCCTTTTTTAAAGTGAATATCCTTCGCAAATTTTTCGGATGGCAAATCACCCAAACCGGAATGACAGGTATAACATTGGTCATCGGCGGAAGCAACCGTGTGAACAATTATTAACATCGCTGCGCCGATCAAGATCCTCTTCAGTCTGTTCATGCGAGCCATCCTACGATTGTGAGCGTGATAACAAACATCACAACAAAGAGGCCATAGTACGTGACCTTCCTGCTGATCTTTCCTTCCGAGCTCTCCCTGTCCCATAACGGAACGGTCATCCACAACAATCCCCCGGCGCCAAACATCAGAATGCCGAACAGTTCACCGTCGATAAACAGGACATGGCCAGGAATATACTTCAAAGTTTGGAACATGAAGAGAAAATACCATTCAGGTTTAATTCCTTCGGGCGCGGGTAAAAAAGGATCCGCTTTATTTCCGAGTTCCCAGGGAAAATAAACGGCTAATACGGCTAAAACATTTAGAACAATCAACCACAACAGAAGATCTCTCAACACGAAATTGGGGAAGAAGGGCATTTTCTTTATTTCTTCTTCCTTCAGATGCTGCATATGGATCGGCGTGCTCATTCCTTGCACTTGTACGAATAATAAATGTAAACCAAGCATCAAACTGAAGACGACAGGAAGAATTGCGACATGGAGTCCAAAAAACCGTGACAGAGTTGCACCGGTCACTTCCTCCCCGCCGCGTAAAAATTCCAACATCGGTTCACCAATGACAGGAATGACGCCGGCGATGTCCGTACCGACCTTTGTGGCAAAATACGATACTTCGTTCCAGGGGAGCAAATAGCCGCTAAATCCGAATGTGAGAGCAATGAATAGCATGAGCATTCCGGTGAACCATGTTAGTTCTCTCGGTTTACGATATGCGCGTTCAAAGTACACACTGAACATGTGAATCATGACGGCAAGGATGAAAAGATTTGCCGCCCAGCTGTGGACTGACCGGATCAGCCATCCGAACTGCACTTTCGACATGATGAATTGGATGCTTTCAAATGCCTGATCCTCGCCGCTCTTATAATACATCAACAGAAGGATACCGGTGACTACCTGGACAATAAAAAGGAACAGCGATACGCCGCCGAAATAATACCAGACGGAATGACGGTGAACCGGAACGTATTTCTTGTTCATAAATTCCACCGCTTTCGCAAGGTGGAAGCGTTCGTCCAGCCATTGAAACATTTTCTCAGAGATCATGCTCATAGCAGCGCTCCTTCGGTTTAGGATTTATATACCAGAACTTCATCACCTTGTATCGCAACCTCATACAATTCCAAAGGCCGCGGAGGAGGTCCTGAGACGTTCTTACCGTTCAGATCGTATTTCCCATTATGGCATGCGCACCAGATAAGGCCGAAATCATTTCGGTATTGGACGGTGCAGTCCAGGTGTGTGCAGGTAGCGGAAAACGCTTTGAATTCGCCTTTGGCGTTCCTCACAAGAAGGACAGGCTTATTGCCGAATTTGATGATCGTTCCGGTGTCATTCACAAAGTCCGCGACTTTGCCGGCTTTAACACTTTTGACGATGACCTCTGCCTGTTTCGGAGGTTTCAAGTAGGAAAGAATCGGATAAGTAACGGCTGCGAACCATGCTGTGACACCGCCGTAAAGTAACCACTTTAGGAAATCCCTTCTGCCTTCTGGGATTTCCTGTTTAGGTTCTTCCACCATTGTGCCTCCTTGTTATTTAGGATTGTGGCAATCGCTGCAATTCATCTCTTTCCATGCATCGCCAATATCAACTGGATGCCGATATTCGACGCCGCTCAATGAAAGTCGTAATTTGTCTTTTTCGAATTTTTGCGCCAGGATGGTATGGCACACATTACAGTCGCGGGAGAGCACTTTCCCTTCGGCAGTTTGATGTTTTCCGTCATGGCAGCGGAAACAACCCGGATTATACAGATGTCCGATGTTGTCCGGGAATTTTTTCCAGGAGACATTCATGAACGGGAAATAGTTACGGCTGTAAATTTTTTGTATTTCGCTGATCGTTGAATCGATCGCAACTTTCATCTCCTTCGCCACCGCCGGATATTTCGACTGATAATATTCCTGCACCCGCAACCGTATACTGTCCATCGCTTTTTCTTTGGTGGTATAAGGATAATCCAGAATTGCCACAGCAAGCGACTTCACATCCGGCAGTTTCGGATCGATCCAACCAATGGACATTGCCGTGTTAACGGTGCGGGACGGCGGACGATAGATATGGGACGGACGGTTATGGCAATCGATGCAATCCATCCGGCGTGAATTTTGCTGTACCAATTCTTCGCTTAACGTGCTGTCGGTGCTTTGATAGACCCGCTCAACACCGGTCGCAATATCTTTCACGCGAACCCAAGGGATTGTCTGACGCGACGAGTCCATCGTAGCATACGTTATCTGGTGACCGATATTCATATGCCAGTGAATTCCTGACGTCGGCCCGGCTTCCACATTCCCTCCGCCGATTTTAATCAACAGTTCAAGATCCCACCGTGAATTCTCCTTATCGGAAAGGAAATAGGTATTTTTGTGCAGTTTTTCGCTAAAGAAATGCTTCGGCCAGTGGCATTGTTCGCATGTTTCCTGAGCAGGACGAAGATTATGAATCGGCGTTGGTACAGGTCGCGGAAATTTATTGAAGGCGACAGAATAGACCTGATAACTCCCCGACAATTTTGATTTTACAAAATAACTAGCGCCGGATCCGATATGGCATTGCACACAACCGACCTTCGCATGGGGTGAATATTGATAGGCAGTGTATTCCGGTTCCATCACCGAATGACATGTCGTCCCGCAGAACTGATCGGATTCCGTATATTCGTACGTTTGATAACTTGCAAATCCGGCGCTGAGGATTAAACCGACCGAAGTAAATGAGACGAAAAAGAAATTTCGCCGGTGGATGGGATTATTAAAATCTACCGACGGAAGATGCGTCGATACATCCCCCGTCCTGAATCGCCGCCTTCGTTCCCGAATCATACCAAGCATTACCAATGCGGCTCCGAATACCAATACGGCCGGAAGGATGATAAATGCAATGATCCCCATATACGGCTTGGAATGGTCAGCAAAGAACTCCAATGTAAACAGGAATATAATGAGTCCTAAACTGACGCTGGCGATGGTAGCGCCAACAAGGCTGACGGTATTAAAGAATGTCGATGGAAATATTTTTTTGAACACAGTTCGTTCCTTCGTGATGATGTAACCTATTGATAACTAAAGACCATGGCATAGATGATCCAGATGACGATGCTGAATCCGATCGTCAGGGCGGTCCAGCCGAATACTTTTATTGCACGGATAACGATCGGCTGGTACGGTTCAACAAGAAATTGTTCGAGCGTTCCGTTTTTCACATGTTCCTCGTATTCTGCCGGTTTATCGCGCTTCAATTCCTCCACGGACATACGGCCGGAGAAGACGACGATATCCATCGGGAATTTCTCCGGGCGCAGATGCGTGTTGAAGAAATGGATCGTAAAAATAAATCCAGTTGCCAGCAGCGCCTCATCACTATGGATAATTGTTGCCACGTTGATCGCCCATCCCGGCAGGAACGTAGTGAAAAATTCCGGGAACCAGAGCGTTGCTCCGGTCGAGCCGATAACAAACACACCCCAGAACACTGCAAAGTAATCGAATTTTTCCCAATATGTCCATCGTCCATACTGCGGGCGTGGGCCTTTACCGATGAACCATTTTATCGAATCAATCGCATCGATTAAATCCTTTTTCATGGGGATAAGAGAATCCTTGCCAAACAGAAGATTCTTCCAGGTGCCGAATTCTTTTTTCTTTCGCCGGAACAAATCGACGATATGTGTAATAAAGATCCCAATCAAAAAGAGGGCTGCAACACGGTGGACGTATCCCGCAGATTCGAATCCGCCAAAGAATCGCGATACGACTCCTGCCCAATCGGTGTAGGAGAATTTCAATGTCATGCCGGTCAGCGCGAGAGAGATGAAACTCACCACCATGATAATATGCAGAATTCGGTTTAATCTGCTGAACCGCTGGTATTGAGGTTCGTTGGCATGTTCACGTTCAACTTTGATGTGTTCTTTTCTCATCTGCCATGCACGCGGAAGCCAGAGAATGGTATGCAATCCGAATATCGCGAAAGTACCGATGACGAGTGATGTCATTCCCCAGAAAACCCAAAAGAGGATGGGATACTTTTCAGGATCGTGATGCGTTGCATGCGTCAAATATCCGGCAAACCGTCTGTTCGCACCTGGATGACACTTCTGGCACGTTTGCACGACATTGGCGCGGCTTAAATGTGATTCGGGATTGGATGTCGGCAGGATATCGTGCGATCCGTGGCAGTCGTAGCATTTCGCTGTTTTTGTATATCCCAGCTGCGCAACCTTACCATGGTAAGTGTCAAAATATGTTTTGGTGATCTCGTCGTGACATTTGCCGCAGGTCGTCATCACCCCGAGTTTGAATCCTTGTGCGTCGGTCCTATTAATGGTATGAGCAGTATGACAGTCATTACAGACCGGCAGCGGTTTATCCGATGTGGAGACAAGCCGCGAATGGATACTTTTCGAGAATTTTTCTTCGATGCCATGATGACATTTTCCGCAGGTAGCCGGCATATTTTTGCCGTTGACACTCGACGATGTATCCGCTTTGGGAAGTTCGCGGTGCGAAGTGTGACAATCCGTGCATTTCGCCGTAACTGTCAATCCACTTTTTGCCAATCCTTTCCCATGGATGCTCTCCGCGTAATGGTTGATGATATTGTGTTCCTCACCTTGATATCGTACAGCGGCTTTTTGGCCTTCTTGATGGCAGCGGGCGCAAAGTCCGGGAACATTGATGGCAAAGATTGGAGATTTCGGATCAGCTTTCCCTTTCACACCGTGAGTGCCGTGACATTCTTTGCAGGTCGGAGCATTCTTATCGTTTGCAGCAAACAGTTTCCCGTGCGTACTGAGTTTGTATTGATCGCCAACTTCCGTATGACATTGCGCGCAATCAACTTTTTTTGTGATCGCGTCGCAGGGACGGGAGTGAGACGATTTCACTTCGCTGTGACATTGACTGCAGGCAACTTTCGGACCGTGTTTCGATGCGGCGTATTCCGACACATCTACGAATAACGAACGCCCATCCTTCGATGCTTTGATATCCTTCTTTTCGTGACAGGTCATGCAGTCTTTGTTCGCCATGCCCTGATCGTAAAACACTTTTCGCGCTTTGTGCGGCTGATGACAATCCACGCACGCAGGAAGAACGTTCGCTTCTTTCTCCCACAATTCCCCTTTAATCACTTTTCGGTGGACGGTCTCAATTTGAGTATGGCACTTCTGACAGGTCTTTGCAATATTCTTCCGGTTAATGGACGATTTCGGATCGGTGTGTGGACGGACCATGTGCGGCGTATGGCAAGACGCGCATGTGGCCGCAACTGAAAGTCCTTTCTTCAACAATCCCTCACCGTGGATACTTTCCGTATAGTTCTCAAGAATATGATCCTGCGAAACAACACGTTGCCGGGAAACAGCTGCGCCTTCTTTGTGACATTTCCCGCAGGTATAGGGTACATTGAATGGAGCAATGGATGATTTGGGATTGGAGGAAGGAAGAATCTCGTGTTTCGTGTGACAATCAAAGCACCGGGGTGCCAATGGATCGCCTTTTGCTGCCTGCTGACCATGCCGGCACTGTGTATACTGATCCTGTTCGCCTTCGTGACAGGTTCCGCACTGCACCGATGTGATCGTTTCTTTATGAGGCAGATTGTTCGGATCGAAACCATCATGACACGAAACACATTCCAAGTCCTTATGAATGGAGTTGCCGAACTTTTTCTCGTCGACGAACAGCGGAACGGATTTCCCGTTCTTTTCCATAGTCAATGTATGGTCCGTATGGCAGGCCAGACACTCAGCTTTGTCCTGTGCAGCAAGGGTCGTGGCAACGGAAACAATTCCACAACCAAAGAGCAACATCAATATTAATGGTCGCATAGTCATTCGTCGTGGTCCGGTCATTTGGCGTCAGTATCCTTGGATTCCGGCTGTTCTTGCGATAGTTCCTGTTCCTTGATCCTGCGTAATTCCAATGGATGTTCATCGGCCATTTCCTCTTCCGAGATGGTTCCTTTCCACCAGGCAAGATTCATCGGATAGATATCGGGATTGAAAATGATGAAATAGAAGTGCCAAACGATAATTGCCAGAGTTGCGAGCCACGCTTCATAATAGTGAACGACGCGAGCAACATCCCACCAAGTTTTGCCGAGAATATTGATGAACGTGACATCGAACCAAAGGATGAAGCCGGTCATTCCCATCACCATTGTACCCCAGATTAACGCCCAATATTCCGCCTTTTCGATGTAACTGAATCTGTCCAGCAACGGTTTTTCTTTCGTAATCCCCAAATTATATTTCGCCACATTCATCGCATCGTAGGCATCGGAGATCTTCGGCAACAAATCCCTGATAAGTTGTTTACCGCGCGGGACGAAGAAGATATAATAGAGATGGTATAAAGATGCAAGAATCATAATGACGGCGACAGTCCGGTGGATAATACCGCGGATCTCGAACACCGATTCACTCAGAGAGCGGATACTAACCACCCACCACGCATCGGGGTAGCGCAGCATGAATCCGGTCAGCACCAAGGTGATGAAACTCAGTGCCAGTGAACCATGCTGCAGTCTTTCATTCAACGTCATCCGTACATATAAACTGTGCCCAATCTCTTCTTCTTCATAATCATAACCATGACGGCGATGGCGCAGTCGGCGTTTCGATTTACGACGGAAATCCAGAATATTGTGAATTGCCATACCGCCGATCGTTACAACAATCAGAACCACATAGAGATTCGAGATAAAATAGATTAATTCGTCTTCACTGTCCGCTTGCGTGGTGATATGCACTGCTCCGATCGCAAAATTCTCGCCGGCGCCAGGATGGCATTTTCCGCAGGTGTTGGCAAGGTTGGATTTATGAACACGAGACAGGGAATCGTTCGACGGCAGGATATCATGGAAACCGTGACAGCTTGCGCAATTGGCCGCTTCCTTACTGCCGGATTTTACTGCCAGTCCGTGAAAACTGTCATTGAATGTTTTCGCCCTGCCGGTAGGAAGTCCGAATTTTTCGGACATCTTCACAGAACTGTGGCATGGTGTGCAGACCTCTTCGGAAACATGCAATTTTGAAACGGGAGAATTCGGGTCCTTCGTTCCAAGCAGTTTATGTTCGCCGTGACAATCCGTGCAGACCGGCGACTGAGCATTGCCAGCGGCGAATGCTTTTCCATGAATACTTGTTTTATATGTTTTCACCACATCGGCATGACATTGTGAACAGGTGGTCGGGATATTCTGTTTGTTCACTTTCGAGTCCGGATGGGAACCTTTCTGCATATCGTGACTGCTGTGACAACTGACGCACGTTGCTGCTTTTCCGTTTCCATTCTTGAGTGCCTTTGCGTGCACGCTCTGTTCATACGCATGGACGAATTCCGAAGCGACATCCTGTGTTGATTCCTTCTTACCGTGACACGAGATGCACATCTTCTCCTGAGCGATCTTCACCGCAGCGGTATCTTTTCTTGCGCCGTTCGTCGGCATCAACACCGAATGGCATTGGATGCAGTTCGGCGAATTCAGAAGATTCGCGGCGAGCGCAGCTCCATGTGCGGATTTCTCAAAATGTGATTTTTCACCGGCATGACATGTGCCGCATGCATTCACAATATTCTTCCGGTTAAATTTCGAACCTTCCACTTTTGGTGAAACAACGTTATGTGTTCCGTGGCATTGTTTACATTGCGAACTCTTGTCGGATCCGGCTCCGAGTACGGTTTTGTGAAACATATGCTTTTGCACATCTTTCTGGTGGCAGGATGCACATTGGATCGGTTGTATTTCCTCTTTATGTGGGATATTATTCGGATCAAATCCTGTGTGGCAGGTGGTGCATGAAAATTTCTTATGAGGAGATATTGCGAGATGCTTGTCATCCACGAACAGGGAGACCGTCTTGCCTTTCTTTTCCATTGTCAGGGAGTTATCCGAATGGCATGCAAGACATTCATCATTGGTTTGTGCAGGTGCGGCGAAAGTAAAAAGAATAAGGAGAGCGATCAAACGTAAAAACATCACGGAAGCCTTTAAATAGTCAAATGAATCTGATTTAGCCTGATACCACTGCCGAAAGAGAGTCAAAGAGCGTGCCGTCTATTTTTGATTAAAAATTCATCATTTTCCCTGCTTAAATTTTCAACTTTGACGTACGTTCACTGTTCTTTTTTACTATTGGGAGTTTACAACAAACATTTTGTATTGCCGGAATGTAAATAAAAATCAGACTATATGCTCTGTTTTATTCGATCTTTTGTTGCTGCATTTGAATACCGATCTTCTTCAGGAACTCGTTCGGCATTTCTCCTCCAGCAAAAATGAAAACGTAATCGTTCGGAAGGATAATCTCTTGCTGACCCTGAACGATGGTCACCTGATGATCGGCAATGGACTGGACATCCGAATTGAAGAGAATTGTGATTTTTCCCCGACGAAGGAAATCATCCAGATGCTGCCGGTTCCGTTCTTTAATCCGGACGAATTCCTCTTTTCGATAGGATAGCGTAACCGTATTATTTTTTTGCGTAGCGAGGCCTATTGCTGCTTCGATGGCAGAATCTCCTCCTCCGACCACGAGAAGTTGACGATCAGTATATGTGGATGCGTCAATCAATCGGTAAGAAACTTTGGAGCGTTCCTCACCCGGCACTCCCAATTTCCTCGGCGTACCTCTTCTCCCCAATGCAAGAACGACATGATTCGCCTTCCACTGATCCGATGATGTGGTGAGAATGAAATGGTCCTTTTCGAAACGAATATCGATGACCTTTTTTCCTGTACGGATCTCGAGACCGGTCTTTGTCATTACCGATTTCCACAGTTCCAGAAGTGCTTCTTTCCGCGTCTCCATCAATTTTACTTTCCCCCAAAGAGGAAGTTCGACTGGAGAGGTCATGACGATTTTAGCCCGCGGGTATTGCAGCACCGTTCCGCCGAGATCGTTTTGTTCCAGGATCACAAATCGTAATTTTTGTTCGAGAGCTTTGAGTCCCGCGGCAAAACCGGCAGGACCGGCACCGATGATTGCTACATCAAGGATATCATCTTGGGAGCTTTTCGGTCTGGATGCGATATGACCGATCACAGCAACTCCCTGGTTCACCGCGTTCTTGATTAATCCCAACCCTCCCAGTTCCCCGATGATGTACATTCCCTTCACGTTTGTTTCGAAATGTTCATCGATCACCGGCAGATCGGCATTGCGCCCCGGTTTTGCCATCAGTAATTCAATCCCACCAACAGGACACGCCTCAGCACACAATCCATGCCCGATGCATTTTGCTCCGTGAATGAGCATGGCCTTCCCTTCGATAATTCCCAATACATCCCCTTCGGGACAGGCACGGACACATGCAGCACAGCCGATGCATTGCAATGCATCGATTTGCGGATGGACCATGCTTGCCTCCTGCAGTCCGGAAATTTTCATCTGGTGCAGTTTGGCCCGCGCTTTCGATTCCTTTGTACGAAACCGTTTCACATAGGGAATTACGGTTAATGCAATCAGGAGAATGGTAATGCCGAGTGTGATCAGAGTTTCATTCATATTCTTCAATACTAAAATCGGTATCCTATTTCTGCATACAGCCTGAAACTATTCATTGTATTATCAATCACCCCATCCATTGCCAACGAAGAATAGAGACTTCTGGAAAATCGGTAACTTGAATTAAGCGTGAGTGTGTGCGTTGTATAGGTTTGCTTCACCGTAATGATCGTATAACGATAATAGTCATATCGGAATGCCAGCGACATCTTATAAAAGAACGTTCGATCCACATCGAATGTGACGTTCGTCCCGTTTGAGTACACTCCGATGATATCCGCATACCGGATCCCTGCACCGATCTCAGTCTGCAGTATATCGGAAATTCGGTATGTTCCGCTAATCGTCCGGGCGTCGCGTGCGTCTCCTTTTTTAGTTCGATAGGAAAGGTTGCCCGATAGTGACATGTAATACGGCATCCGGAAAGTTGCACCGATCCGGTACCCCTGCATAATATTCTTATCCAACAATGTGTCGGAAATGGATTTCATCGACTCGAACAAGTATATGGATCTGGAACCGTCATATCCGACATTCGTCGAAATCCATTCCACGGGATAATAATTGATAGAAAAGAAGGTGTTGGATAACTTCAGCGTCTTCGATTTGATTCCTTTATTAATATCGTTCAACTCAAACTCAGAACTTTGGTACACTGACAGTTCCGGTCCCATCATATAAAAATTTTGAAAATAGAGAAATTCCCGATCGAGATTCCCTTTAACGAGTTGTCTTCCATACGCAAAGGTACCATTGTATTGGTGAAGAATATCCGGTCCGAATTTCGCATTAATGAAAGCGGCACCTTTCGTTTCATTTGAATTGAAACCGATCGTTCTGTCTTGCACTTGTGCTCCATAGAGGAATCCCGTTGTTACATGATCGTAGCGGTAAAAGACCTGTCCGCCGTCGAACGTTCCCATTCCGCCGACGTATTCGGATGAAAGTCTACCGACACCGTATCCGATCGGCGCATTGACGGAAGCTGTCTGTAACGAAAAATCGTATATCCTGTTCTTCAAACGTTGACTATCGCCATACCGGGAATAAATATCGGACAGATCATAATATGTGCGTTCATACAAAGAGAATACCAGTCCAGAATTATAGAGATTATGAACATTCAGCCGAAGCAGTATGGAAGGCTGGCTGAGATTCAGTCTCGAATCTTCGGCAAGAGTGCCGATGTATTGCAGTCCTACTCTGCCTGTGACGATGTTTTCATCATTTCCATGTTGTTGGTGAGCCGGTTGGTGGGAAGTGGATAACACTGTTGCCGAATCACGGCGTATCGCAATGGAAGTCGCAGGCAGTTGAACTTCCTCCGGTATGACCTTTTCCAGTACCGCTTCATCTCCAGCAGTAATTGGAACGGATTGAGAAATGATTTGGGCTGCGGACGATTTTTTTGAAATTGCGGTCACGACACAGGATCCGACGCGGACAGAAGCATGATAGATTGTCACCGAATCTCCAACAGCAATATGTCCTTCCCTGCCGGCATTGATATAGATAACAGATGCAGCAACGTACGATACGCCGTACCGGAGAACTGTTCGATCCTGCGCATGAACACTCCCCCATACGACCAGACTCATGACAAGCATTATTGAATATTTCATTCTGTTCATATTTTATTTCTTTTTCGACTTCAATACAGAGGCACCATTCATATCAATCTTCTTCGCCCCGCGGATGACAACGGTAACATGCTGTGCTTTGGTAAGAATATCCCGATACATCATCGTGATGCCTGTCAGTTTCGGAACGGGAATGTTCATGACAGTTAATGCATTCAAACACGGCATAGTTCGGCGATGCCGTGTGGCAGTCTGTGCAACTTTGCCATCGTCCCGGGCGGTGCGTATCTCCGGAACCGATCGGAAAATACTGCTCATGCGGAAAAAACACTGCCGGCTGCCAGGTTAGTGCGCGATGACAGAGAGCGCAATCCGTCGGGAATCCCGCGGTTGTGTGATTTGGATTGTTCGTTGCTGCATATTCCTTGAGATGACATGCAACACATTCGCTTGGCGTACCGCGATATATGCCGGCGGTATGACATTGATTACAATTGACCGCCTCGTGAATACCACGGGTAAGGAATTGAGTTTTATTATGATCGAAACTCGTTCTCCAGCTTAATGCATCTTCCCGATGACATTGAAGACACTCAGCGCCGAATCCCGCTTTACGATGATCGATACTGACCGTATTGTCATAATCCTTTTGGTGACACATACTGCATTGTGACGGCGTGCCGGAAAAGCGCAAGGCGGTATGACATTGCCTGCATGATGCAGACCGATGTTGTCCGTACAGTACGAACGGTGTTTCGGAGTGATTAAACCGCATTGGCGAGATTAATTCCCTCCACCCATCCGTGGAATGACAATCAATGCATTTCCATCGGAGTATGCCGTGCGGTGAATCCTGAGCACTGACCATACTGATAACAATGAATGCAAAAAAACAAATTCGGATCACAAATCAATCCCGTCCTGTCGGATGACATTTATAACATGCATTACTGTCGTAGACATATCCACTTTTCCCGCTATGTTCTTTATCCATGCTGGTCTTATTGTGTTCATGACAAGTGATGCAGGAGAAAATCTTGAAATTCGCCGAACTTGTATGGCAATCGGCACAGGTTGTCCAACGTCCGGGACGGTGCGTTGTTCCTGTACTGATTGGGAAGTACGGTGTATGATTAAACGTTGACGGTTTCCATGCCGTAGTTGTATGACAGCTTAAACAAGCCGTTGGATAATTCGCCGTCGCATGTGCAGGATTTGTCGTTGCCGTATAATCCAATGTATGACAGGTATAACAATCCGTCGATGTACCGGCAAATTTCCCGCCGACGTGGCAACTGGCACACGGTGCGGACATATGAGCGCCTGTGAGCGGAAAGATCGTTTTAGCGTGATCGAAGGTTGCGGGAGACCAACCAGACATGGAGTGACAACTGAGACAATTATGATCAAAATTATTTGCAGCATGGTTCGGATCGAGCGTAGCATTAAAATCAGCAAGGTGACACGTATAACAATCCTTCGTCGTTCCTTTGTATTGCCCGCTCTTGTGACAGTCCGTGCAAACAACTGCCGCATGGGCTCCGATAAGCGGGAAATTCGTACTGGAATGATTAAAAGTCGAAGGCTTCCATGCCGTCGGCGTATGGCATGTTATACAGTCATGCGAGAATTGTGACGTCAAGTGATTCGGTGACACTGCAGAATTGAAATCGCTGATGTGACAGGAGTAGCAATCAGTCGCGATCCCCTTATACTGTCCATTGGAATGACACGATACACAGCTTGCAGAAACGTGTGCGCCGATCAGCGGAAACGCTGTCGCACTATGATTGAATGTCGACGGTTTCCAGACGGTGGTTGTATGGCAAGTCAGGCAATCGTGCGAGAATTGACCTGCCACATGGTTCGGATCTGCCGACGTATTGAAGTCCGTAATATGACAACTGTAACAATCCGATGGAATTCCTTTAAATTGTCCGTTCACATGACAGGTTCCGCAACTGACGGAGACATGAGCGCCTTTCAATTGAAAGTTCGTCTTGTTATGATCGAATGTAGATGGTTTCCATGCCACATTCGTGTGACACGTCAGACAATCGTGCGAGAATTGTCCGGTTTGGTGGTTCGGAAACTGAACTTTCTGAAATACCGATGAATGACAGGAATAACAATCGTTCGGCAATCCTTTATACTGTTCATTCACATGACATTTCGCGCACTCCGTATTCGTGTGTGCGCCGGTAAGCTGATAATTTGTCTTGGCATGATCGAAGGTCGACGGTTTCCACACCACTGTGGTATGACAGGTGAGACATTCATGTGAAAACTGCCCCTTCGTGTGATCGGGATGTACCAGCTTGTCCAGATCCTTTTGATGGCATGGATAGCATTCCTTCGATGTCCCTTTGAAAACGCCGCCGGTATGGCACTTTGAACATTCCTCCGCAATGTGCGCACCCGTTAACCGGAATTCCGTTTTTGCATGATCAAATGTGGAGGGAGACCAGCCATTGGTTGAGTGACAGGCAATACAATTATGATCGAACTGTGCTGCAGAATGATTGGGATTGACTGCCGCGATATATTCCTTCTGGTGACAGCTAAAACAATCTTTGGCAATCCCTTTGAACCGTCCATTTGTATGGCAGGAAGAACATTCCAAGGATGCATGGATACCTGCGAGACTGAAATTCGTTCTATTATGATCGAAAAAGGATGGCTGCCAGCTGTTCATCCGGTGACAGGTAAGACAATCGTGGGAAAATTGCGATGCAACGTGATTCGGTGTTTGTGTCGTGGAAAAATCCTTTTGATGACAAAAGAAACAATCATTTGGCAATCCTCTAAATCTGCTGTTCACATGGCAGGAAGAACATTCCACCGACGCATGTGCGCCGACCAGCTGAAAGTTCGTTTTTGCATGTTCGAACACCGACGGACGCCAGCTGTTGAGCGTATGGCACGACAGACACTCATGAGAAAGAAGTCCAACCTGATGGTTTGGCGCCATCGCCTTGGAAAAATCTTTTTGATGACAGGAAAAACATTCGGATGAGGTCCCGGCAAATCGTTTGGATGTGTGGCATTGGAGACATTGAATACTTGCGTGCGCCCCCTGCAACAGGAATCCCGTCGTTGCATGATTGAACTTCATGGATGCTGCGAGTTCTTTCCATGAAGCCGTTGTGTGACAATCCGTACATGGTAATTTCAGGGGACCATGCGGTGAACTTTGGGCAAACACTGTTTGAACAGACAACCACAGTCCCACGATCAAGTACATTAGCACAGTTACTGAGCGGGATGACAGTCTACACATGCCGCCTCCATCGGTTTATATTTGATTGTTCGAATGTTGTTGATGAGTGCTTCCTTATGACATTTCTCACATTTTACCGATTCATGTTTTCCTGTCAGAAGGAACCGGGATTGAGAATTATGATCGAACACTAATGCTTTCCATTGTTTTTCCGTATGACACCGTTCACACCGGGTTCCTGTTCCATCGGCAAATTGTCCTGCGTGTCGGTCTTCATGACAATTGCTGCAATTCATCGGCACATCCTTGTATTGCGGAGTGCCGTTTTGCGGTTTGTGACACTGGATGCATTTCAGTGCGGCATGCTTCCCCTTCAACGGAAACTTCGTCTGATCATGAGAGAATATCACTGCATCCCACGCGTCGACGGTGTGGCAAGTTTCGCATCCCTTCGTCATCCGGTTATTGAATTGTCCTTTATGTACATCGGTATGACAGGTGGTGCAGGCGATTGTTCCTTCCCAATGAAACTGTTTCGTACTTTTCGCATTTACTTTTCCATCAAGATGACATTTCATACACGGGGTAGCGCGATGCGCGCCTGTCAAAACAAATCGGGCATTGACATGATCGGATACGGTGAATGTCGAACCTGTAAATCCTTGTTCCGAATGGCAAGCATTGCACGCGCCATGATCCTGTCGGGCGTCGAACTGTTTTCCATGGGCATCCGAATGACAATCCTTGCATGCTGAAAATCGTTTGATATGAAACCCAAATTCGCCGTTGGGGTTTCTCTCTTTGGCATTCTTTGGATGGCATTGTTCGCAGCGCATTGCTGAATGTTTTCCTTTTAGGGGAAACAGTGTTGCGTTGTGATCGAATGCTGTTGTCTGCACCTTCTGCCACGACTCGACCGAGTGACACTGGGCGCATTCCTGCTTGAACTTTCCTTTGTGCGGATCCTTGTGACAGGTACGGCACGAACCAAATTCCAGATGGGTAAATTGTGTTACCGTTCCATGTTCCAATGTTTTTTTGTGACATTTGCTGCAATCGACCGTGCGATGTGCTCCGTTTAATGTGAATTGTGCCTTGTCATGCGAAAATTTTGAGGCTGGTTTCCATCCAGTCATCACATGACACTGCTGGCAATCGCTTTTAAATTGTCCCCGGTGTTCGTCCTTATGACAGGACAAACAGGCCGTTCCCAGTCCCAAATATGTTGACGACTTTCGTGCATCCGAAAATGTTTGCACCTCTTTATCGCTGATCTTTCCTTTTGCATGGCATTGTGCACATTTCAGCGCAGAATGCTTTCCTTCCAGACGGTATCCCGTCTGGGCATGATCGAATGTCTCTTTGTTAAACCGGATCAATGTAAAATTTCTTCCGTGATGTTCCTTATGACATTCTACGCACTCTTTGGAAGTGATCGATGCATGATATCCTTTCTTCGCGGTGATTCTCGATTTAATCTCCGTATGGCAGTTCAGACAATTGTCATTCGAGATCATTTTTCCTACGGTATGACATTGCGTGCAAAACTCCATCCCCTCCATGTTTTTATGTGGCGTGGATAATTCGCCCGGCGATATTTGCGCTGACGCATATTCAGCAGTAATAAAAAGCATCAGCACAAGGCGCAGCATACGGGACATTTATTGTTTCTCCAACAAGGAAATATGTTCACGGACAGTTTTCGCTTCTTCGCTCTTCGGAGCATTTTGCAATAGTTCCTTCCAGGCCGTAATCGCCTCCGTTTTTCTCCCCATTGTAGCCAGAATTGCTCCTTTGTTGTACAGCGCCCGAGAATTGTTTTTATCCCGCACAAGGATCTTTGTTGTAACCCGCAAAGCATGAGCATATTGTTTTTCATTGAAATAACAGACAGAAAGATCCAATAATAGGGAGTCGTTGCTTGGCTGCAGCACTGCTGCCTGTTCGAAATACTGGATTGCTTCCATTGTTCGATGCCCATCCATTAATAATTGTGCGAGTGCTATACGGTGGGCAGCATTTTTCGGATGTTCATCCACAGACTTTTTCAGCCGTGCAATGCGTTCTGCAAAAGATGCTGCGACGTTGGATGAGGAGGGCATTTCCAGCTTGGAAGGTTTCTCCGGAAATGATTCTGTCAGTCCTGTTGGAGCAATCCGGGGAGAATTGCGAAAAAGAATCAAAGCTAAAACTGTACCAAGAGCGCCAAATGCAAAAATCAGATGTAGAATTCGCTTTTTTTTCATGGCTCAAAATATCCATGTATAGCCAAAAGCGATTGCGACACCGACATGGATACATAAAATGATGAACATGATTATTGAAAACGGTAGGTGGATGACATGCCAATAATGAAAATAGTATTTCAATTGTTCCAAAAACTGGATCCGCCGCAATAATTTGATACGTTCTCCGGCGATTGACGCTGCTTTTTTCACCGTTGCAGGATCGATATCGTGACTGTGCAGATGCCGGATGATCTTATGGAGTCGGGGACGCAAAGTAAGATCGCCGATGATGAAAAATCCGAGCATCGAAAAAAGTGAAGCGGATGTCGACTGCTTGGGGAATGCAATAGCATCGATTTTTTTTAAATCAATCTCATCCAACCGGTATTGTCCTTCCAGTTGTTTCCGAATCTGCGCACTCTCTTCTTCCAATTCTTTGACGCTAAGCTCATTTCCCTGTATGCCTTTTGGGATTTGAACATATAAATATCGACCGAATATTCCGCTCAGGGCTACAGCAGACATGCTCCAAAATCCTACGGCGATGATCCCCCCGAACTTGAATGTGGTGTGGTACATCACCAGTATCGGTCCCAGCAGGCAGAGAAAAATATGAAATTCGAGAAAATATTTTATCTTCCCTATTTGATGAAATGCGCGGACACGTTTACGGGAAGAATAGGTAATAACGCCGACGATAATCATCGCAGCGCCGATGATGCCGTAGCCGTGACTTTCAATGCCGCTTGGTTTCAATTCATCGTATCGGGAATGAAACGGCCGCTCTTCATCCGGCAAAGCATAATAGTCGTAGTTACGAACCGTGATAATAGAAATTGAAGAAACAACAATAAAAAAAAGCAGCAATAAATAGAGACGATGAATTACATTATTCATTCATGATGCATTTTCGTACGGAGGAGGATAATAATACTATGAATGATAATAAAATTCCGTCAGTATTAGTATAACGCAGAGCACAAATATTTTCTGTTTTCGGATAGTTTTATCTGTTTTATGTTTGGAATTCTCCGCGCGGATGACGTTTGTCGGATTCTTATGACACTATAGCGTGATTCAATTAATATACCGTCAGTTGGCAAAATGAATTCGAGAATGGGTATTCTTTCAAGGTCAAGGTTATACTAAAAAAAAATCCCACCATTGGTGGGATTTTGCAGTACACTCGTCGGGAGTCGAACCCGAAACCTTTGGCTTCGGAGGCCAACGCTCTATCCAGTTGAGCTACGAGTGCAAAAAATAATTTTTCTATTTTGATCCCGCATTAGATGCGGGATTCTCATCCCGACTTCTGACTTACCTGCGCTTCGCTTGGTAAGTCTGGTCGGGATGGAAGTTGA